>Ga0183097_10055_pt1 | contig 444615 bp, 304 predicted proteins | sample BioMet8_FD_128883 | JGI IMG/M metagenome (GOLD analysis project Ga0183097, IMG submission 128883) | Microbial communities from bioreactor (seeded with sewage sludge) at Lawrence Berkeley National Lab, California, USA - Biofuel... | ecosystem: Engineered > Bioreactor > Anaerobic > Unclassified ...
ACTCAAGAAAGCGGGTGCAGCTTGGTTGCAGCCCCATGCCGACAGCATCGCCCACCTGCGAGTCATGCGGGCCAACCAAAAATGGTCATCTCTCTGGAACTAACCTCACCCACTTCTAATCACACCCTGGCGATAGTGCGTTTTACGATTGTCATAGCCTTACCAGTGTGATCATTTCAGACAGAGTTACCAGCATTTGGTTGTATGCGTTTAACGGCTGCACTAGTCTGACTAGTGTGACGATTCCAGATAGTGTCACCGGCATCCAGAGCGAGGCGTTTGGCGGCTGTAACAGCCTGACTAATATTACTTTTCTTGGAAACGCACCAACTTTGGGTTCTGATGTCTTTGATGGTGATTCACAAGCCACAGTTTATTACTACACAGGCACGACAGGTTGGAGTTCTACCTATGGCGGATTGAAAACGGTAGGCATCACGGCAACAACGGCTCCAACGCTTTCGATTCAGTCTAAAGGCAAGAATGTTATTATTACCTGGAGTGCGGGCACACTATTGGAATCCACAAATCTTACAAACGGAGTGTGGATAACCAATAGTGCCACCTCGCCCTTCACTAATGCCCCCGGCCTTAACCCTCTCATGAAGTTTTACCGTGTTCAATATCCATAAGCCTCGAGAGCAAAAAATATATGTAATTCCGGAGCAAAGCTACGCTGATGGGGGAGAAGAGTCTCTGAAAAGATATGACCACTCACTCCTGTCCGGTTTAAAAGCCTTGGAAATAGGGCTGATTTTGAAGGTTAGAAAAAATGAAGCTAAGGAGTGCCCCCATCCAAGGTCGCTCTCTGCCTTCATGTTTTCTAAATCTCCATTATTTGCAATGAGTTCGGTTGTTTATCAGCTCTCCGAATGGGATGACAGTGATATAAGCATTGTGTGTCGGTAGTGATCTTGGGGAACACCCAGGGAGCAAAACAGGATGTAAATTGCTTTTCTTTGTTCTTCAGTCAGGGGGGCGAAGTGGAGGCGAGCGTAACGAGCTAAGAGCGTGTTGGACATAATCATTGACCACTACTTACTTTAAAAGACACTTGAGTCGGTAGAAACGAGTTGGTGTATTGGTAGTTGATGGATCACTAAAGTAGAACTGACCGGGCAACGATTCGACTACAGTGCCGATTTGGGTCCAAATCAGGAGATTTGTTGAGGTCCACACACAGTAAGTCAAATTGGTGAGTCCTTGGAAATTGAGTTGGAATGAACCGTCTAGTCCAAATGAAAGCGCATCTGATGAGATTACTGGTTCGGGGATGATGTTAACCGTTACAATTCCGGGCAAGGAATCGGCTTCACCATCATTCGCTACTATGGAGAAGGTGTCATAGGGAACCCCAAATGCATCCGCAAACGGGACAAAAATGAAACGGGCTTGAGAATCTGTGAGCGGGGTACACGCAATAGTAATGGGGGCACCGCGACCATTGGTGGTATATTGATACAGACTTCCGTTTATGGGCAAGGTGTTAACACAGTAAGTCAGCAAGTCTCCATTAGTATCTGAAAACAATTTTCCCCCGTTGATGTCTTGGTTTATGGGACCCTCAATCGTTTGTGGGATAGATGTGGGCGGAACATTCGGTGCAAGGGCCAAATAGTGGTAATCCCCGCTGGCGATGGCGATGACATTAGTCAAATTTGTTGAGATAACTCCACTCTCTGATCGAACCACCGTTCCGTCTGACTTCAAGGCGAGACTGGATTCGTAACCTGAAGCAATCGCCACAACATTTGATAACCCGCTTACAAAGTTTGTCTGGCTACCAGAATCCCCCCACGCGATGACGGTTCCATCACTCTTAAGTACAATATTATCCAAGCATTCAGTAGAGATGGCAACGACATTACTTAGCCCAGAAGGGACAGTCAGAGTCGATGAGGATGCGTATAAAGGATCCCCCCACGCAAAGACCCTTCCATCTGCTCGGAGAGCTAGACTATGCGAGGATCCAGCCGCAATCGCGACGATGTTGTTTATGTATGTGGGGACATTAGTGGTAGTTGTATCTCCCCAAGAAAGAATTGTACCGTCGGATTTCAAGACTAAAGAGTGGTCGTCTCCCCCCGCTACAGCGATCACGCTGGTAACATTGGACGGAACAATTGCTTCTTTGCCACTATAAGAGTATTTTCCCCATGCTGTCACAAGGCCATAGGAGTCCACAGCAAGACAGTGGTTGTATCCACCAGCAATGGCTGTAAGGTTACTTAGCCCTGCAGGCACGTTTATGGGAGAATTTGTTCCGCCAATATAATTAGCTCCCCATACGGACAGAGTACCATCCGCATGCAAGGCCATGTTCTGACCATGGCCGCAAGCAATGGATGTGACGTTACTCAGACCTTGAGGTACCTTGGTGAGCCCGTATGTCGAAGCCCCCATCGGAGTGATCTTCATCCCTGTCGTCATCATGCGATCTATACCGTAAGCTAAACCAACCTGATTACTTGTTATCAAACGATAATGATAGGCAAGCTTTGGAGACAAGTCGCTGATGGACGTGCTCACTCGGATTACATTCAAACCTGAGCCAACAGAGATGGGTGCCGTCGTATACCCATAAGCTGTATTTGGCCCCCACTCAAACCATGCTATAGCTGGCGTGCCGTTGGGTACTGCCATGCCATTGAGTGTGGCTGAGGTGGAGGTCAGGGGACTTGAGGGTTGCGTAAAAGCGATTGACGGAGAGACGAGAATGGTAAGTGTGCTTTCCTCACTGCTTGATGTTCCGTTTGCGTTAGAGACTGTCAGTTTATATGTGCCAGCATCGCTTGCATAAATATTCGAGATGATCAAAGAAGCGGTCTGCGATCCGCGAATACGCCCGTCGTCCACTAAATTAGTTCCATTACATTTCCATTGATATTGCAATGGCGTTTCTCCATTGACTGCGGCAACAAACACTACTGTGTGTCCAATGTAGGCATTGCGTTGAGCCTGTGGCAAAACCACCGTGGGAGAATTTTGGGAGACCGAAGGGGCGAGGAGAGCGAGACTAAAAAAGCTGCCTCCAGCGACTTTGACAGCATTGGTAACAAATGAAGGTACGTCCGTCTGTCCGTTGCTGTTATTTCCCCATGCCAAGACCGTACCATCTGCGCGCAAGGCCAGACTATGGGAATTGCCTGCCGCCACAGCCACTACATTGGTCGCACTTGCTGGTACATTCGTTTGACCGTAACTGTTATTCCCCCAAGCAACCACACTACCATCCGAGCGCAGAGCCAGACTATGAGCACTGCCTGCCGCCACAGCCACTACATTGGCCACGTTTGAGGGCATGTTTGTCTGGCCACTGCCATTGTTTCCCCACGCCAAGACTATGCCGTCTGCACGCAAGGCTATACTATGGTAATCGCCTGCCGCCACAGCTACTACATTAGTCGCACTTGCTGGTACATTTGTTTGACCGTAACTGTTACTCCCCCAGGCAACCACGCTACCATCTGAGCGCAGAGCCAGACTATGAGCACTGCCTGCCGCCACAGCCACTACATTGGTCGCCGCAGGCAGAACCTGTTGAATAGATCCCCACACGACTACGTTTCCATCCGAACGCAGAGCCAGACTCTGATTACCACCTGCAGCGACAGCAACCACATTGACTGCCAAAAATGGAGTATTCACTTGCCCGGAGGCATTGGATCCCCAAGCTACCACCGTTCCGTCCGAGCGTAGAGCTAGGAAATGATTTGCACCGGCAGCAATAGCCACGATATTTGTCGCAGATAAAGGAACGTTTGTCTGTCCAAATTTGTTTTGTCCCCACGCGATAATCGGAACCACTTCGAGCGTGGCGGTGCGACTGGTGATCGATCCAATCTTGTTGCCGACAAGCACCTGGTTAACTGCTGCGTCTGACGCTTGAAAGGAATCAAATGTGAGCGTTGCGCTACTCCTCACATATGTCGTCATGTTCGTTGGTTGGGCAATGATTACCGGTTGATGATTCAGCTTGACAGTTTGACATCCACCAAAAGTCGAGTCCCAGCCCGTTGCATCGGCAAAATAATAAATGGTTGCATTGTTGTCTCCTTCGAAAACAGAGGAACAGAGACTTGGCGTGTTTCTGAGAAAATAAGCTCCGTTGAGCTTGGAACAGTAACGGAAGACATTATTTCCGATGCTAATCACGCTATTGGGGACCATTACGCTTGTCAAGCTGGTGCAGATTTCAAACGCCCTGTCACCAATGCCGGTGGCAGAAAGATCTTCTGACGCATTCGTTCCTATGGTGACTTGAATGAACTGAGGAATAGCCACAGTTCCACCCTCTCTTGAGTAATCGGAAATAGAAAGACTTGTCCCATCTGAATAATAATGGGCCCCATTGTAATTCCCCCACAATTGTGCTTGGGAGATCAGCAAAACAAGCAAGAGCACTATTAACAGTGCTCTTGTATGTTGTTGTACAGTTATCATATCTGTAAATTTTAATTATAAACTCTCTTAAAACGTGGATTTTTGCTTATCCCATGTAATGCCTTGGCAACATAAGGTTTATGGGGCACAGTCTATGATACCAATATCAAAACCTCTTCCGTAGGAACCTATTCTCACAACTTCCGTAATGACAATTGCTGCAACCTAAAAAAACTTTTATGCTTTATGGAAGTGAAATATTTTCTATTAGGACTAATTACTTTTGTCAAACGCGTAATTTACATTTTTTCCAGTTGTCAGCGCGCAGGTATTATCGTTGGTTATTTTTCGAAATTTGAGACGACATTATGAATATAAGCCAAGTGATAGTCGGAGCCACCTTGGAGAAGGCGAGTGTTGAAGGGAGAACTTCGAGATTATCCGACATTCACACTGGCAGTTCTTTTCACAATCAATATTTGTTCTTGCCGAGTAATCTTCAAATATGCGAAAAAATCAAGATTCCATAGAAAGCCCACAAACTTTTAGAATAAAAGGAACCCCATGTGCCACATACCGAGGATTGCAGAAATAAAGAATGGATTAAAAAGCGTTCCAAGAGTGAAGTTACAACTCTGGCTTCTCCTGGTGCTTGTAAGCTCCTGCTTTCTATTTCAAGGTCAGGCTCAGAGCACATATAGCAATTTCACATATACTGTCAGTGGCACCAATGTAACGATTACTAGCTACACAGGAACGAGAAGTAACGTTACCATTCCTTCCTTGATACCAGATGTTGGTACAGTGACTACGATTGGAATTAAAGCCTTTTTCAACAATACTAATTTAAGTTCTGTTACAATTCCTGATTCTGTGCTCGATATTGGAGATTATGCTTTTTGGTACTGCACTTCGTTACAAAATGTTCAATTATCGACTGCTGCGGTAAGAATAGGTAACTCGGCTTTTTCAGAATGTACGAACCTCCAAAGTATTCGCATTCCGGAGAGTGTGATGACGATTGGGACTTGGGCATTTTATGATTGTGCAAGCCTAACCAATATTTCTATCGAAACAGGTGTCACTAATATTGATTCCTATGCATTTTTTGGGTGTTCTAAGCTCCCATCTGTTAAGATTCCAGGCACAGTTACATATCTTCGTGATTACGCATTCTGGCACTGCTCTTCACTCACAAATGCCATCATTGGTGATGGAGTTGAAAATATTGGTGGTAGTGCTTTTTCAGAATGTACTAATCTGACTTACGTAATGATGCCGACGAGTGTCCAAACAATTGGCGATTACGCTTTCTGTGATGGTTTTTCGCTCACAACCTTGGTTATCCCTGAGCAAGTTACTTCAATTGGAAATTGTGCCTTCATTCACTGCAGAAAATTAAAAACTCTCTCGTATAATTGCCGCGCAGCAGTTGGTGATGGGGCTTTCTATGATTGTCCACTTCTGGACAATATTGTTTTTTCTGATGGAGTTCCATCGTTAGGCAATGGGAGTTTTGCGTATTGCGCATCGCTCACTAATGTAACTATTCCCAATAGTGTTACAAATATTGGAGATCACGCGTTTTGGTATTGTGGAAATCTGAAACAATTTGTCATTCCCAACAGAATAACTAATATTCCAGATTCAATGCTCTCGGAATGCACAAATCTCTCAACTGTGATTATTCCTGATAGTGTTACGAATATTGATAATTACGCATTTTATGATTGTGAGTTTTTAAATGCTATTACGATCCCATATCAAGTCACAAGAATAGGTAACTATGCCTTTTTTAATGGTAAAAGGCTTACTACGATTCTTATTCCCGATAATGTTACTAGTATAGGCGATGACGCATTTAATTGTTGTGCACGCCTGACTGGGATTACCATCTCCAAGAGTGTGACTAGCATTGGGGACTCTGCTTTCAAAAATTGTTCTCTTTTGGAAAGCATAGACATTCCCAACAGTGTGACTCGGGTTGGAAATTATGCATTCTATGGTTGCAGCAGTCTTAAAAGCGCTTCGATTTCAGACAGAGTGACTAGCCTTGGAGATTACATGTTTTATCAATGCACTAGCTTGACGAATGTAACAATTGGAGGAAGCGTAAGTGCAATCGGCAACTACGCGTTTGAGTACTGTGGTAACCTATCCAATTTGAATATCCCAGATAGCGTAACTAAAATTGGTAATCTTGCTTTTTATTACTGCACCAATTTGTTGAGTATCACCATTCCCAACAGTGTGACCAACATCGGTGGCAGTTCTTTTTGGGGGTGTTCAAATCTTAGCAAAGTAATCTTGGGCAACGGTATAATCAGCATTAAAACCAACTTGTTTTATGGCTGCACGAGCCTTACGAACGTTACCATTCCCAATAGTGTTACAAACATTGGTAATTATGCGTTTGAGTATTGCAGCAATCTGTTAAACGTGTCTATTCCAGATAGTGTTATCGACATTGGAACATCAGCTTTCCAACAGTGTGAACGTCTCACTATTGGATATCTTTCTACCAATCTTCTGAAGATTGGTACAAACGCATTTTATCATTGTAGCACTTTGACTCATGTCATCCTACCGGAAGGGCTTTTGTCCATAGGAAGTGGTTCGTTTTCTGGCTGTTCTGCTTTATCACAGATTACATTACCAAGCACACTTAAAATACTGGGAGTTGGGGCTTTCGGTGATTGCACGGGATTAACAAATGTTATAATTCTGAGTTTAAATAGTAAATTAAGTGACCAATTATTTTTGGGTTGTTCCAAATTGGAATCAGTAGATTGTTCGGATCGTGTTGTGGGGATTGGTAATTATTCATTTTCAGGCTGTTCGGCCATGTGCCGAATGATGGGGCTTTCCTCATTAATTAACATAGGAACAGACGCATTTTCGGGGTGCCGTAGCCTCAGAGAACTTGAGCTGCCCAATAGCATTACCAATATCAGCTCTGGTGCTTTTTCTGATTGTGATAGTCTAGCAAACTTCAATTGGCCTTCAGGAACAACAAAGATCGAGAATGGGGTCTTCATGGATTGCACCAGTCTAAATAGTATAAGTATACCTAGCAGTTTATTATCAATCGGCGATTTTGCTTTTTTTGGCTGCACGAGCCTTCAAAATCTGATATTGTCACAAACGCTGACAAACATAGGTAATTCAGCGTTTGAAAATTGTGCCCGGCTGAGTTGTGTCAGTTTACCTGATTCTGTTGTGACTTTAGGAGCACATGCCTTTTCCTCATGCTCAAGTTTGACGAACGTCGTTCTTTCTTTAGGTCTTTCCAGTTTGGGAACAGGAGTTTTCTCAAAGTGTGATAATTTGGACACCTTGTCCCTCGCTAGTTCCAACACTAGTTTTTATATTTCTGATGGGGTTTTGTTCAATTTCGATCAGACCGTGCTCATCCGCTGTTCGACCACAAAATCCGGAAATTATACAGTGCCCGATACCATAACAAATATCGCAAGTTGTGCTTTTTATGATTGTTCCCTTTTGACGAACATTATTCTCACAACGAATGTTGCCAAAATTGGAGATCATGCCTTTTACGGCTGCAAGAACCTTTCGGTGTTTACGATTCCAGATGGGGTTGTGAATCTTACCAACTCTTTATTCGAAGGTTGTACAAATTTGAAGAGTATTGTCATACCTGATACGGTCAGATTTTTTGGGTCCGATGTCTTTCGTGGATGTTCAGGAATGAATCAATGTTTACTCTCATCCAACCTTATCTCGATGGTTGACAACGACTTTTATGGATGCTCAAACCTTTCTTCCATCATTATTCCTCAAAGAGTTAGATCCATCGGATTCTTGCCATTTACTGGTTGTTCCAATCTTAAATCCATTGATGTGGCGATCGAAAATACCAACTATACGAGTATTAATGGCGCGTTATTCAACAATGACACATCTCCATTACGAGTTAACCTCATTTGTTGTCCTAGTGGCATTACGGGGGCTCTGATTTTCACAAATTCGTTTGGTGCTATTGATGATTGGGCGTTTGCTGGATGCACAGGAATTACTAGCATTACATTACCTAGCACCGTTTCAAGTATCGGATTCCATGCATTTGATGGATGTTCAAGCCTTACTAATTTCGCCATACCACAGGCGGTCTATGACATCGGAGATGGGACCTTTAACAACTGCTTTAGCTTAACATCAATCACGGCTGATCAAGCCAATCCCAATTACGCAAGTATCGACGGTGTTTTATTTAACAAAGAAATCACCGGCTTAATCCAGTGTCCAGGGGGCCGTTCTGGCTCTTACGAGATCGCGACCGGAGTCACTGAAATTCGAAATAGCGCCTTTTTTGGTTGCCGCAATTTAAGTGAAATTGTCATTCCAACTAGCGTATCTATGATCGGATTTGAAGCCTTCGCAAATTGTTCTCAACTGACTGCCATTACAGTTGTTGATGATAATCCCTATTTTAAAGACGTTGGCGGTGTGTTGTTTGATAAGGACCTCCAAAAGCTCATTGCATTTCCAGGCGGCAAAGCGGGCTTCTGTATTTTACCAGAGATCGTAACGCAAATCCGAGAATTTGCACTGGCTGAAATACCAGACCTGCACCGTGTTGTAATCTCGAGCTTGGATCCATTTATGGTTAGTGATTATGCATTTTATGGAAATCAGAGCCTAGAGAGAGTCTATTTCAAAGGAAATGTTCCATGTTTTACCGGAAAACGCGGTGTCTTTGGGGATTCTGGTAATGTTACCGTATTTTACAATGGTGGTTTTTATGGATGGGGTGATGTGTATGCAGATTGCCCAACCGAACTTTGGAAAAGCCTTCCAGCTCCCACATTAATAATGCAAAAACAATGTCAATCACTCGTGTTATTCTGGTCTGACGGTATCCTTCTGGAAACAACGAACGTTACAACTGGCCTATGGACTACAAATTCCTGCCAATCACCTCAAGTCATTGATTCAGAAGATAGCCAAAAATACTACAGGGTTCTTTCTCCCGAGTAGATAAAGCTCCAACTACACTAATTATCATGAAATGAAATTCCTTCGGATTTCGAAGGGGAAGTTTATTGTTTACAAGAAGTTCTAGCCTGAAACCAAAGAACGTCTGGATTGTTTAATACTCTTATGGGGCTGACGAAAGAACCGTAGGTTGGCGCAGAGATAACGTCTGGCCGTTGAAACGGGTGTAATTCCACATGACCGTCAGCAAATGAAATGCAGGTGGCATTGTTATGTGCGACACTGGGGACGTCAACCCAGTCATTCATAGTCATACAAAAAGCAAAACCACCATCGTTGATGGAATCTGGATGTTCATCAATAAAAATCCAAAGCATTGAACTGCCGATCTGGGCAATGTCAGATTCCTTGCCAAACACAACATAGGGGCCACGTCCACTACCTCCAGCCAACCATAGGCCTGAATGAGACAGCCCCATTGAATCAAGACCAGCAGCTTGATTGGCTGAAACGCTCCGAACGCGAGCTAAACCTTTTTTCCCATATTGAGCACTGCGATCTTCGGGACACTTTACCCATTTTGCATTCTTTATATAACCTCCCAACTGGGCAATCGAAGAGGTAATGTAATTCACATTTGTATCATCGTTGCTTCCATAATAATCCATGCCACCATAACACCATGCTTTATCGGATGGACTATCTGGCATAAAACACAGGTTCCCACCATTGTCACTCGCATACATCTTCCATGCGGCAGTCAACAATAGTTTGTTGTTTAAGCAGGTGGAGTCTCCCGCCTTTTGGTAGGCATTCGCGAATACGGGTAAATGCAGAATGACCAGGAAAAAGAGAACACCTAATACAACCAAAAGCTCGATCAAAGTAAATCCAGATTGTAGTTGCGACTTATTGTTTATCTCAATATTACGCATAGTAATGTCAGGTTCTTTTATCCATACAATTACCGAGAAATTGAATTGTTAGAATTTTATTATAGAATAGGGTAAATATTCAACTATTTTGATAAGTAATCGCTATATATATATTGAAAAGTGTTACGGTTAGTGTTACGTTTCTACATGTAAATTGAAGTTTCTAAAAGTTGCAAGTGCTTGTAAATCAAGAAGAATGAGTGGCTTAGACCCGACTACGGATCAGAAGGTTTAAGGTTCAACTCCTTATGGATGCACCATTTCTTCTCCTTATAAATCAAACACTTCCGGAAAGATTTTATTAGCGGTTTCTTTACCTATTTTTCTCAGTGTACCCGTTCTTGTGTTACGAGGGTTTTCTTAAATGTCTCTTTTGGGGGGAATTGAAACAGTCTTCGTCTGTTTCCAAGGAGGAGGCAAAAAAGCTGATACAATTGAAATCGATTGTATGAGCCGTTTAAAAAGAATTTCTGGTGAACGTAATCTCTACCAAGCCCCAAATGGGGGAACTTACTACGTTCGTATCTTTCATGGTGGCAAGGACACGTTCCGCAGCTTGGAAACGACTCGGTTGCGGGAAGCCCGAGAGCGTATGGATACCCGTCGCGCGGCTATGGCAGCCGCGAAACTGGGGTTGGCACTTGAACCGGATGATGCATTCCGTCAGGTAACTGTTGCGCAGGTCATCGAACGTTATGTGGGAGACGGCTACCTAGATAAGAGAGGGCGAAAACGCACCTGTTTTGCTGCCGATGAATCCTATTGTAGGAAACTGTTGGAGTATTTTGGCAACGGGGTGCGAGTTGATGATCTTTGCCAAAACGTCTTGGATCAATATCATGATTGGCGCTTGGAGAATGCTCAAAAAGGAATTGGCCATCGGGCGACTGATCTGGAGCGGACTACCCTGAGCAACGCGTTGGGTTGGGCAGTGCGGAAACAAGTCGTAGAGACTAATCCCATTAAATCGCGCTCATGCTATCACTGTCCTAATGAATCGCGGCATTGTCGGGAATGTGCTCCGGCGGATATGGATGAACTTCAGGAGATTGCGCGTCTGTTGTTTTCAGATAAACGCAGTGAGACTTTGGGGTGGCAGGTGCTTTTTGAAGGAATGACAGGGCTGCGCACCAATGAGATCTTATCCCTGCGTCTGGATTCCCGCCCTGACGAGCCCGGGGGCATCACTGAGGACGGCAGGTCAATGTGTGTTCGCCGTAGTAAGAAGCCAGGTCGGGATAATCCGTATGTGTTGATTCACGAAGGGTTAAAGCCTTTTATCGCAGCCCATCGCCAATGGCACCAGAAGCGCTATCCTCAATCACCTTGTTATTTTCCTGGGAGAAACGTGGGAGAGGATCAACCGGTTTATAAATGTGCACTGACCCGGGCATTGGACCGTTTGTTTAAGGAAAAGAAGCTGAAGCGAAAATTTACATCCCATGGGATGCGGGCGTTTTACGTGTTGGTGCGTCGATCACAAGGAATTGGAGATGCTCACATCGCCTGGGAAATCAACCACGTCGGAGGGGTGACAACGCTGGAAAAAGTCTATGGTGGAATTCCCCCTCATTGGCTCCAAGGTCAGGGGCCCAAATTATCGTGGATTCCCAAAGGCGAAGTGGCTTGGGCCAGCATCGTTTGATCCTAGGTTCAGAGATCGAATCAACAACGAAAAACAGCGACTTCACTCAAAATCCCACGGACGAAATGAGGTGATTACAAAAAAAGTTCAAGATATTTTAGATTCGACTACGTTTATATAGTGTCAATATCTATTAAGCGTTTGCAAATTACCTGCTTCTGTGCGGCTCTGAACCCATCAATCATAAGCTCTTCCTTCTCCTTAAACATGGCTCCCAATACCTTTCCAATCTGCCGGGGGGGCTGTTCGGGGGATTGATATTCAGGCGCTAAACCGGGAATCTCAATGCCTTCTTCCAAGCACAGTTCTGTCATATCGTTTTCGCATTGACACACCAGGGGCGGATTTACAGAAACGGCTTCCCTTCCCTGTAACAAAGGTAATACACTGCCCCACTATGAAGCTGAGATGGAAAACCTTCGAGCAAAACACGCTCATTAGGTTCGGTATTTCGGCCCTCGGGCGGGCTATGGCAATCGGCATCATCTGCCTCCTTGGATGGCTGAATGCGTTTGCCCAAAGTAATTCCCCAGTTCCGGCCCGTATCGTGACGCGGTACGCGTTGACATCGATGTTGGAGCCATGGATGAACAACGATCCGATGGACTGGCGTTTGCTAGGGTCCAACGATCGTGGGCAGACTTGGACAGTGCTGGATGTGCAGACTAATCAGCATTTTAGGAGGTTGCAGCGACGGCCTTTCCCAATCCGCAATCGCACACCGTATAATACCTATCGGCTTCAATTTGACCGAGCTTCCTGGGCGGAATCCGCAACTAACGGGCGGCCCTCGCTCCGGTCCGATGTAGAGCTTGCGGAGGTCGAGTTGATCGGCCCCCTGGTTGGCGGGTATGCCGAAGAGGCCGTACAGCCGAACATCACCGCTTCGCAGGGACATCCGCTTATGGGTTTGCCCGAGAACGCCTTCGATGGCGACCCTCATACGCGATGGAGGGGGTTCGACATCGGGAAATCGGGCGGCTGTTGGATTCAGTGTGAGTATGCATCGGCATCGGCATCGGAATCGATCGCCACCAACCTCAGCCAATTGACCATTCTTGCCGGGCGGGCGGGCGCCAGCGATCCACTCGGCCAGAAGGGGCTGAGCATCCTCTCGAAACTGGACGCCAAAGGCGGCGGGATGCCCCGGGTTCTGACGGGGTACGCCCTGACCTCGGCAAACGATCATCCTGAGTGTGATCCGCGCGATTGGCGTTTGCTGGGTTCGAACGATAATGGGAAGAGTTGGAACCTGCTGGATGAGCGGCGGGATGAATTGTTTGCAGGACGTTTCGAGCGGCGTGTATTTGTCCTGAAAAAACCGGCGACCTGTGCAATGTATCGCTTGGAAATCCATACAGTTCGCCAGCAGGCGTCTGACGTGCAGATTGCCGATTTGCAGATTGCTGAACTGGAGCCGTTATATGCAGTCGAGGATGATCGGGCTTACACGTTGGTTGTGTCGGCCAGCTTAGAGAATCCTCCAACCGAAGGGGTGGAGAAGGCTTTTGATCGAGACCCAACCACAAGATGGCTCTCGTTTGTGCTGTCCACCTCTACACTGCCCACTACATGGGTGCAGTGGCAATGCGTTCCTGTCGAGGACGGCCTGCCTGTGGTAAACCGCCGAGAACTGGATCACCTTGCCGAGACACAAAACAAGGCCCGGTGGCTGCGAGCCTCGGAACTCGGCACGCCCCGGACCCTCTGCGGCTATGCGCTGACGTCCGCCGATGATTATCCTGACCGCGACCCGCGCAACTGGCAATTGCTCGGCTCCAACGACGGCGGCAAGACGTGGGATGTGTTGGATGTCCGCACCAACCAGGTCTTTGCAAGTCGTTTCGAGCGGCGTGAGTTTCTTTTGGGCCGCTCTGCTACTTACGACCGCTTCCGGTTGCGGATTGATGAGGTTGCTGACGTCCAATCGGCCAACTGCGTTCAACTGGCGGAAGTCGAACCTTTGTATGCGCCGACGGATGTTGAGAAAGGCACGGCGATGATAGTCTCGGCACAGGCAGACAATGGATTCTGGGAATCGGTCGAAATGGCTTTCGATGGTAATCGCAACACGAAATGGCTGGACTACGCAGATGCATCACCCCTGCATTCGAGTTGGCTGGAATGGCGTTATGTTACCAATTTCGGGATGCCAATCATCGACTTGAATCGCCTTCTCGAAGCACGGGCTTCAAAACCACGAAAGGTGAGCGCCCGCCTGGAGGGAGTGGTTGTCTCTTGGATGCCCCAATCGGGCGAACTTGGATTCCTGGATTCGACTGGCTTTCAGATGCTGATCCTAAGCACCAATCATATGCAAATTGGCTTCTCACTCCGGGCGGGCCAAACCAACGGTTCCGGGGCGGGCTTTGACTTTACCGTTGGCGGTGAGCAGGCCCTGCGGATTAAGGCCGTTCGCCCCGGCACACGCCTTCGCTTGTCGGGTCAGGTGCAGTTTGTTGGAGAACTGCCGCAGATTCTTCACCCCTGCCTTGAAGTTACCGGGTGGTTGGCGGAGCAAGAGGCAAACGGGGCAGGCATTAGGCCAGATTCGCTGCCAGACTTTGTCATGGGGACGATCAAGGGGCAGGCCAAGACAGAGGCTCAGGGGCATTATTATACGACGTTGAGATTGACCGACGGTGGCAGCGGCATGAGTTTTGCCGCGCAGATATTGAATTCAGCCTCACTACAGCTGCCATCTTGGCTGGATTGTCCGGTGCGCGTGCGTGGGGTGATTCAGCCGTTATTTGATGAACACGGGCAGCTCGGACCTGGAAATATATGGGTTGCCTCGCCAGATGATGTCACTTTTGGACCGGTGGACGATAATCAAGGAGGTTCCCTCAGGAGAACGACTAACGGGCCCATTAACGAGACGGAGCAGGTGCTGAGAGCTCTCAAGTCTTCTGCAGGGGAGGATTATCCTGTGAAAATACGTGGAATCATCACTTACATTGATATGGGATTGGATGAGTTTTATCTCCAAAGCGGCGGTGAGGGCATTCGAATCCACTACCAGCCCAATGCGGGACTGTTTCCTCACCTGGGTCAGGAAGGATCCTACGTGGAACTACAGGGCATGGTCCGGGACCGGGGGGTCTATTGCACGAATTCGCTGAAAGTGCTCGGGCGTGGCAAACTACCCCAGCCACGACGGCATTCCTGGGACTATCTGATGACTGGCAAAGATGACGATCAATGGGTGGAACTCGAAGGAGTGGCCAGCGCCGTGCAGAAACAGCGATTGATGCTGAGGATTGGTGACAAGCATCTCATAGTCTGGATAAACGACCTGGAAAAGGGACTGGAGCATTCGCTCCCGGGCAGCTTGGTGCGCGTGGTGGGAATTTGCTCACCAGTGTTCAATGATCGTGGCCAAAGGCTGGGGTTGCGGCTGCTGACTCCCTCCAGTGAATGCATTGAAGTCGTCAACGCCCTGCCAAAGGCCCCCTTCGAACTGCCGCTGCTGCCAATCGGTCGCATCGTGTATGGGGAACAAAGCCCCACGAACCAGCCTGCCCGAATGGTCAGGACCTCCGGCGTAGTCACTTATGCAGCACCTCGGGTGCTGTTTATCCAAAGTGGCAGCAATGGTTTGTCTGTCACGGCGCGCGCCGAAATTGATGCCAAAGTTGGCGATGAAATCGAGGTCGCAGGCGTTGCCGAGGCCGACGGGTTCTCACTCAAACTGGTAGATGCGTTGGTCCGCAGGACTGGACGCGGCACACTACCCGTCCCCAGACCAGTCGGGCTGTTGACGAGCGAAGCGGCCAACGAGGGAGCGCAACATGACGCAACCCGTGTGACAATCGAGGCGGTGTTATTGACAAAGAACACTACTGATTCCGCCCATCTCCTCACATTGCAGCAAGACGACGCCCGACAGACGTTTTCCGCCTTCGTTCCACTCAAAGACAAGACAGCCGCCAGTTTGCCCATTGGCAGTCGCCTGCGGGTAGTAGGCGTTCTCAAAGCCAAATGCGACACAACGCCCGATTTCGGCCAGACCGTGGCGGCCTTCGATATGTACATCAATTCGACGGACGATATAACAGTATTGGAACACCCCTCTTGGTGGACGGCGCGGCACACGCTCTGGGCTTTGAGCGGGGCAGGCGGGGTGCTGGCGCTGGCGCTGGCCTGGGTGATTCTGCTACGGTGGGAGGTGCGCCAGCGAACGCAGGAACTGCACAAGGAAGTCGAGGAACACAAACGCACGGAAAAGCAACTCGAAGCGGAGATCGCAGAGCGCAAAGCGGCTCTACGGTTCCAGCAATTACTCATCAATAGCATCCCGATCCCTGTTTTCTACAAGAGTGAGAAGGGCGTCTACCTAGATTGCAACAAAAGCTACGAGCAGTTCATGGGCATGGAACTGAGCATGATTGTCGGCAGGACGGTTCACGAAATCACCCCCCCGGAACTAGCGCGCATTTACCAAGAGCAAGACGTACAACTGATGGCTCATCCTGGCGTGCAGATTTATGAATGCGAAGTTCTAAGCAAGACACAACCGGCCAAGCGCCACGTGGTTTTTCATAAAGCAACTTTCGAGGGGCCGGACGGCCATGTGGGCGGTATCATCGGCGGAATACTCGACATCACCGCATTGAAAGAAGCTGAACTGCAGAAGGAGAGGGTGATTGCCGAATTACAGCGTGCGCTTGAAAACGTCAAGCTGCTGAGCGGGCTGCTGCCCATTTGCGCCAGTTGTAAGAAAATCAGGGATGACAAGGGTTACTGGAATCAACTCGAAGCTTACATCTGCAAACACTCCGAAGCCGAATTCAGCCACGGCATCTGTCCCGATTGCGCAAAGAAATTCTTTGCAGGCTACTGCGATAACCTTGATATGACGGGCAATCCCAAACCGGACGCCACCGAATCATCGCAATAGCCGAGCCCACGCCCACCCACATAACAGGTATGGACACGATAATTTTCCTGTCCACCTTCTGCGCAAAATATTGGCGCAACTGAGCTGTATCCCAAAAACTGGACCAGGAGCTAAGTTAGGATTTTGACTATCTGCTATGATTGGAAAGAAGCAGAAGTCATGAAAGCAAAACGAAAACGACATAGTGCGACCTTCAAGGCCAAGGTTGCGTTGGATGCGCTCATCGGCGTCAAAACCGTGGCTCAGATCGCCCGCGAGAACAACATCCATCCCATTCAAGTCAGTCAATGGAAAACCACCCTCCGGGAACATTTGCCCGATGTGTTTGATTCCAATAGCCGTCAGGACAAGGATCAGGAGGAACTCATCGCCGCGTTGCATCAGAAGATTGGCGAGTTGACCGTGGACTTGGACTGGCTCAAAAAAAATCAAAGCAACTGGGGCTTTAACATGTCGCAAGCATGCCATCGACGCCGATTCAAGCCTAAGCCTGCGCCATCAGTGCCAGCTCTTGGGCCTCTCGCGCAGTTCGTTCTACTACGTGCCATGCCCGGAATCGCCCAAAAATCTGCGGCTCATGCGGCGGTTGGATCGCTTGCATGTGGACCGTCCATTTTACGGCGCACGCAAGCTTCTGGTAGCGTTGCAAGCAGAGGGTTTTGCTGTCAATCACAAGCGAGTGGAACGGCTCCTACGGCTCATGGGCATCGAGGCAATTTATCCCCGGCCCAAGCCCGATTTGAGCGCACCCTCCTACGGCAAATACCCGTATTTACTCAACAAGCTAGTGATCAATGGACCAGACCAAGTGTGGTGCAGCGACATAACCTATGTTCCTATGACAAATGGTTTTATGTATCTGGTGGCAGTGATGGACTGGTGGAGCCGCTACGTGCTTTCCTGGAAATTGAGCAATACGTTGGACGCCCAATTTTGCATCGAAGCCTGGAAGACGGCGCTACGGCGCGGACGCCAAAGCCCGCTGATTTGCAACACCGATCAGGGAGTGCAATTCACCAGCCCCGACTTCATCGACGCGGTGGAAGTGGTCGTTTGCTCCGCCTATTGCGTGATTCCATGCGTTTGGTGATTTATTGTGAAGTCCAGAGCGTTGACACTCGGTAAAAACGGTTGGTGGCATCTGCGGGCAGTTTATCTGTGAACTGAATCGTTTGATTTGTTGGAGCCGATTCAAAACGGCTCAATTCTTGCCATGGCCCGCTGGTGAGTTTGTTCTGATATTCCAGAGAGTAAGTGTGGTTTGAAATGGCTAGAAGTTGGATGTGGGCGATGTTGGCCTTGACATCGATGTTCACGCGCAAAGCGCTTGCCGGATTGCGAGGATCTGTTCCTGACAGAAATTCCTGAATATTTGAGGCTCCATCGCCATCAGGGTCGGCATCGGGACCCGAGATGGTGGAGTTGGTGAGTTCTGTGGCGGTAAAATGTGTAAAGCGCCACGCTTGCAAAGGCGTGTCGAGTACTTGCACGATACAATTGCTCAAAGAGCCGATTACATAATTGGTGCCTGGCTGGAGTGTGAGAATCAGTTGTTTATTTCCTTTTGGGACGAAATCATTGATTGCACGAATGCAGATGTTTGTCATGGTAACGCCTGCGGGCAGCGTGATGACTCCGGGCAAATTCACAATATCCGTACCGTTACTCGCGGTTCCGATAATTTTGTATGAAACAGTAATTGGAAACTCGGTTTGGGTTTGTGAACGCAAAATTGTGACTTTGGCCAGCTTGCCAGTTTTGCTGCAGATGGGATCTGTAGCGATGATTTGAACGACTGGAGGGGTGTCTGTTGTGGCAGGAAGCCAACGGACCGCATCTGCAATGACGTAGCCGGTGGTGGTGTTATTCTTGATGATGAGACTGTTGTTGGTTCCCTTGTCAAAATTTGTTGTTAAAAGTGTCACCCAAACACCGTTTTTTTTGGTCTGGTTGACGATTTCGGTAATGGAACCGGAGGAATGATAGATTACAACCGGCACGTTTGTGGCCCGGTTGGAATAAGCGGGCCAGCAAAGTTGAACTTTGTAAAGACCCGCCGAAGGCAGATCTGGGGTAAAGCAGACGCTTTTCGAGCCTTTGCCAGTGTTCCCATCGTGAATGTAGTTCTTGCCATAGTAAATACCAACGTTGGCCGTGCTTTCGGTCCAACTGCCGATCTGGCTTGCGTGCTTGTCCGTGTTGTCAATGATGATGCCGTTGGTATCCTGAATACTGTCCCCCCAGGTTAGAAGCTGTCCATCTGCAATGAGTTGCTGTGAGAGTTTTGTGTAGTTGACATTTTGAACATCAACGTTGTCATCAATGGCAAAGGCGGCAGCGGTTGCGGCGGATTGGCTCATCATCATGAAGACGGGTTCCATTCTAACTGAGCAGAACGCAACGTGGCTGGCCGATACAGCGAAGGTAACGAATAGGTTTTTGCATTCAGATTTCTTTGGCACGATGGATCGATAAGAAATTGGATAGGGGTGGGGAACTGGTATCTGTACATCGCCTTCATTGATGGCGTAGCCGTTTTTGACGATGCGTTGACAGTTGTGCGAGTCCATATTGTAGGAGCCGAGGCAAATGGAATCGGATGGCGTGCGGAGACTTTGGCAATCGGCCTGGGTCATGACATAATCACTGATCATCCGGCGAGCCTCGCGGACGTAGATTTGAGGAGAATATCCACCGTTGTTTGTCCATTCGTCTCGACAGGGCCCCCATGTTAGCATTTCGTTTCGGAGGGCGGTGGGGGAGCGAGGGTTGGTGGCCAGATAGTAGACGAGGCCTTGTGTGTAACGCAGGTGCTCTTGCCTGATTCGTTCGCGTTCCGTGTAGGAGTTCGTTGCGTAAGTCCAGTTCATGCCGACGTCGTCTGTGGAAAGGCCCCCGTTGTTGTTCATGTCGGTTTTCCCGTTTGGCATGTTGATGTAGCCTAGGAAGGAGATGACGTTTGGGGTGACTCCGGCTGCTGTGTAAGCATCGAGAAGGCGTCCCAATAATTCATAGCGGTTGGTGTCGTAATCGAGAGGGGGTAAGATGGGCAGCCGGTTTGTTTCATTCTTTGTGAAGCAGAGTCTGTAATTGTAAGCTTGGATGCGTTTGTCTCCATCGCCAGGGACGCCACCATCACCGGGTTGAACGAATGGCAGCAAGCCACTCGTTGGATCTCCACGTTTGACATAAGGATCAACATTGACTGTGAACTGATTTTTCGGCGTGTTGGCACGGATTCCAGTGTAGGACTCGTTGTAGGTGTTGGTGCCCTCGCGACCAAACGTGAAGCTGGCCCCGGCCATGGCCATCAGGTCCCCTTCATACGAGGCGTCGATAAATATTTTGGCACGGTAAATTGTCCCGTCTTCCATTTGAATCTCTGTCAATCGTCCCTCTGTTTTTTTGACAGAAGCCAGGCGTTGATTCCAACGGGGCGTGATTTTGACTTCGTCGAGCCAATCTTCGTAGACTTTCTTAGCAACGTGGGGTTCGAAATAGAATCGTTCTTTCAGTTGATAGTAGGCGCCAATGCGGCGATAGAATTCTCTGGATGCTCCCGCGATTGAGGCGGAAGTGCCAACATCTGTAGCCCCAAGCCCTCCGGCGGTGAGGCCTCCAAGGTGAGTGTCAAATACCGCTAACGAGACGGTTTTTCCCATTCGGACCGCCTGCACCGCAGCGATAATTCCACCTGAGGTTCCGCCGTAAACACAGATGTCGCTTTCGATTACTGTATTGGCCGAGGCGAGAAAGGGAACTGTGAGAATTAGGCTTAGAACAAGGACGATGAGTTTCATTTTCCAAGAAATTTGACGACGGCTTCTGTTCGGGAGCTGACCTGAAGTTTTTCGTAGATGTGGTGACAGTGTTTGCGAACGGTTTCGATGCTGACGCCGAGCATGAAGGCAATTTCCTTGTATGGAAGGCCTTTTGAAAGAAGTTCCAGAACTTCCCGTTCCCGCGTGGAGATCGGCTGTTCAGCGCCCGGAGGCGACGGCTGGTGATGAAAATACTGCACGATTTTTCGTGCAATCAAGGTGTTCAACGGAGATCCGCCTTGGGCAGCGTCACGAACGGCTTGCAGAATTTGCTCTCCAGAATTGGCGCGCCCCTTTAGCAAGTAGCCGACGGCTCCAGCCAGGAGAGATTTGAAAATGACATCTGCATCTTCGTAGACGGTTAACATCACAAATTGTGTTGTCGGTGTTAGGGCTTTCAATTGTCTGACACAATCTACTCCGTTCATTTTCGGAAGGTTGATGTCCATCAGAACAACATTGGGACGGAGATTGGGGATTTCCGCCAGGGCCGATTCTGCAGAGCGATGGTTACTGATGCAAATGAATCCCTGAGTAGCACTTAATTGCAAGACCAAATGATCCCTGACGATAGGATCGTCTTCGACAACCGAAACACGAATCGGTGATGTGGTGTTATCCAAAGGAACATTTTTCATTTTCCAAAGGCTGCTAGCTTGAACTGGACCCCGGTTGAGTGCCAATTCCACGATCGTGTAGCTTTTCCCGTGGCAACACCAGGTGGATAAAGGTGCCTGAGTTGATTTTTGAGGCTAATTCAAAGTGGCCGCCGATTTTTTCGAGCCGGCGACGCATATTGGAAAGGCCATTCCCTTCGACGGAGGTTGGGGGGAACCCACAGCCATTGTCTTCAACGATGATATCAAGACTTTCGTCACCGAACCGGAGTGTAACACGAACTTCTGTCGCATGCGCATGGACGACGGCATTGTTCAGTGCTTCTCGGGCGGCCATGAGTAGATTGTGGCGTATTTCGGCATTGATTTCGACTTGCGGCAACACCGTAGGCACTGTCAGAAGACAGCGGACGTTAGCCAGGGAGAGGTGTTCCAAACTGAATTGACTGAGATAATTCGCGAGACTTTCCAATGTGTCGTGTTTTGGACTGATGGCCCAAACGATTTCATCCATGGATTGAATGGTCCTTCTTGCAGCGTTTGCGATTTTTTGGTTCCAATTCCGTACTTCGCCCGGATCATTTTTGGACTTTTCGATTCTCTCGCTCATGAAGACAATCTGGGTGAGGCTGGCTCCCAGGTCATCGTGGATGTCTTTTGCGATGCGAGCGCGCTCACGTTCCAACGCGTGGCGTTGTTCGAGACGGAGCAGTCGCTGGTGGGTTTGCCAGCGTTCCAATCGGCGAACGGACCAGATCAAGGTTCCTGCTAAGCTCAGGACCACAAGTGTTTTAAACCACCAAGTTTGCCAGAAGAACGGTCTGACCAAGATCTCAATTTGCGCTCCGACGGAGTTCCAGTCCCCAGTCTGGCTGCACGCTATGACTTGAAAACGATAGTGTCCTGGTGGAACGAAACTGTAAACGGCTTTGCGAGTATCTTCAGGGTGGGTAAACTCACGTTCCAATTTGTCAAGTTTGTGCCGAAAACGAACGTGCTCTGAGGCGGTGAGATTGGGGGCGGTATAGCAAATCTCAATGCGACTTTTCCCTGGGGGAATTTCGACGGACGTGTTTGTTCTGTTGAGAAAAATGGGCTTCCCGTCGACAATCAATTGTTCCAGCCAGACGGGAGGTGGCAAGTGTACTTTTGAAATGGCGGATGGATCAATGCTGACCAATCCTCCTGCCGTTGGAAACCAAAGTCGCCCATCTGTACTTCTTGTTCCCGAAGGTTGAAAACCACCGGGGCATTCCAAGTTTGGCAAACCATCGTCACGACTGTAGCCGACGCATTGAACAAAGTCCTTTTTTCCATCGGCAAAGTCATTGAGATCGTGAAGCGATACATGAAAAACACCACCGAACGAGCTCATCCATAGGTTGCCCAAAGTATCGCATTCCAGATGCGATAGGGATGCGTGCCAGAGCCCGTTTTCCGTTTGGATAATGGTGAATTTTCCTTCGCGATATCTGCAAAGTCCTCTAAGTGTACCGATCCAAAGCGTCCCGTTAGGCTCGCAGTAAAAGCAGCGCACATAGTCGCAGGGGAGCCCATTCTTTGTTGTAAATTGTGTCCATTGTGAATTTTTATAACGACAGAGTCCGCCGTAGTGTGTGCCGAACCACATGGCTCCGTCTGGAGTTTGTGCAATTGCCCGAACGTCTGGCACCGAGATCCCTTCAATGTCTTTTAGCTTTGCGTGGTCTCCATTTGGAATGACTGAGACTCCGGCTCCCGAAGTGTAACCGACCCAGATGTTAGATTGTGCGTCTTCGAAGAGACAATTGATGACATCAGCTTGAGGAGCAATATGATCCCAAAACTCAAATTTCCCGGATTTCAACTGGTATAGCATTCCTTTTTCATTGCCAATCCACACACGACGGCTGCGGTCGCAAAGAAGGGTGCGGGGACTTGACTTCATGGTTTTTGTGTCGAAATAGCTGGAAATCTTACCATCGGATTCTATGTGTACCAGAGAGGTCTGATGGTTGAGCATGGCCCATACACTGCCGTCAGTGTCTGCGCTGACGCTAAAGGCATATCGATCGAGTCCGGCGACTGGCGGAGAATGGAGTGTGAAGAGTCTGGGGCGAAGACGGGTAAGGCCACCGCCATAGCTGCCACGCCAAAGGTTCCCTTCGTGGTCCACGTAGAGAATCAAATTTGCGCCAAGCAATCCAGCCTCTTCGGCAATGGCATGCCATGGGCCAGCGTTGGAGCGATAAAATACGCGTCCGTCTTTTGCAGCGACCCAAAGAAAATCGGAGGTTTCTTGAACTGTGATAACAGGGCATTGAATTTCAGGAGAAAGCTCGATTTCTTCCAAAGTCTGCCCGAAGCGGATTCTATAAAGGTGATGGTCGTGTGTGGCCAATATGGAATGGTTGCGTCCTTCCGAAATATTGTCCATTTTCAGCCCTTTGATGGACTCGACTTCCGGGGGAAGTTTCATTTTTCCATCAATCCAAAGTCTGATTCCATCGCTGGTTTGAACCCAAAGCCTGCCCATTGCATCGATTGCCAACCCTGGCCTCACAAGACCTACTTTGGCCACAAAGTTGATTCCGTTTGATACTATTTTTCCGAGACTACCAGTTAACGTTTGAACCCAAATCGTTCCTTGTTGATCCTGAACCATGTCGGTAATGAGCCCTTCATGTCCGACAAAGTGAACGCGAAGTACCCCGTCTTTTCTCGAAAGCAAGCGGCCATCATCCAGACTCAGCCAGAGCGTTCCACTCCGGTCTTCAAAAAGTTTAAAGATGCGTCCCTTGCCAAGCTCTGGCATTTCGTTGGCGGAATAGAAAACAAAATGGGTCCCGTCGAATCGGACGAGGCCGACGTAAGTGGCAATCCAGAGGTATCCGTCGTGAGTTTGAACGAGCGCAGTGACAATGCTGTGAGGAAGACCTTCCTCACTACGCCAGGTGGTGGCCGAAAATTCAACGGCCTTTGCTGGGAGTAAGGCGGCGAGACATGCGATAAGTCCGAGAACCTTCTTGATATGTGAAAACAGTTTCACCGATGGAGCAGCTTACCAAATTGGCCCCATCGGTGAAAAGCGAGAATCAATGCTATAGAGAGGCTTAATTACCCTTGATTCGATAATACCGCGTTGTGGAGTCGATTGTATTTGTGATGGCCGTTGTCTTGTCTGTGGCCGTGATCACGTTCCCAAGTGTAGTCCATACTGTTGTGTTTGAAAGGGTCGTTGCTGTTTCTACTTGATAGGTGTGGCCGGTAACTGTGGGCCATTTGAGAACGACATTTCCACCAGCCAAAGTTGCGATTGATGAGATCGAGAACGAGGTCAACGGTGTTGCTGCCGAATAATTCGTGTCAATCAGGAACGCCATGATGCCATTGTTGGAATCAAGGACGTAGAAGTAATTGCCGCCAAAGGCGCTGGCTCCAGTGCCGCCACCGACTGGGCCACCCGAAAAATCGGTGTAAAAGAGCTCTTGATCTCGCAGGACAGGACCAGTTGCGAGGTTAGAGATATCAAATAGAACGGCGCTGTTTGGTGATGTCAGAGAATAACCGCCCAAGAGATTCTGCTTGGAATCTGCCGCAATGCAATGCAGAGAACCAAGCAGATTTGTGTCTGTGTATGCATAGAGCACGGCTCCAGTGTTGGCATTCAGATCAAATTGGACGAGATAGAGCGCTTGACTGCCGGTTTTTGCCCAGAACGTGTTTGTTCCAGGCCCGAAAGCCAGGCCAACCTGGGCAAAGCCCGAAGGAACACCGTTGACGGCGATGACCGATGGTGGAATCTCATTTTGAAAATCAGCCCCGGTTTGGGTGCGGAGGAGAACGACGTTAGTGCCGCTTGCCGGAGCGATCAATACTTGAGTGTTTGTGCCTGAGCCGCGAACAGCTATGTTATCCCCCCAGCGCAGGCCGGGATCAATATCTCCAGCGGGATCGCCGTCAAACGCAAATGTGGAATATGTTTGAGCGGAGTCATTTTCCCAACGCAAAAGTTGATACGAGGTCGTCTGCGGATTTACCGTGAAGCTGCCGGCATAGACCACGCCATCATCCGCCACACCAATCATGTTCAATCCGAAGCTTACTCCCGTGATAGTTGGTAAGGCGTAATCCACATTCATGAAATGCTTGAAACCGCCCGTTTTTGAATTCAAGACGACAATGCTCTCCGAAGGACTGCGACTAACCAGGAGCAGATCTGTGGTGACAGGGTTGTAGGCAATTCCGCGTTCCAGACTATTGGTTCCCATATAGGTCTGGTCTCCCGGAGCCAAATGCCAGATGTTGGTCATCTGCGCCGTGTCATAGATTGGGGTGACGGTGAGTGTGGCATTGGAACTGAGAAGGCTGCTGAAGAAATTGCTGACGATAACGCTGTAAACCCCCGCTTGTTGGGGAGACACACGGTTAAGAGTCAGAGTGAAATTCGTTTCGCCAGCGATATTTGTTCCATTGAAACGCCACTGGTAATAAATCGGCTGGGTTCCCGCTGCTCCGACAGAGAACGACGCGGCTGTCTCCTGAAGCACTGTCGTGTTGGCTGGTTGCGATGAGATGGAGAGAGACGGTGGAATGTAGTTAGTATCGATATGAAATGCCTTGATGCCGTTGTTGCAATCCAGGGCATAGAGGTAAGCGCCTCCAAAAGCGATGGATGCGGGACCTCCTGAAGCAGTGTTAGCATTCTTGAGTGGAAAAACTTTTTGATCGAGAAGTTGAGGAGTGGCAGTCAAATCGCTGATACTGTAGACTTGAACGTTGTCAGAAATATCCACTGCAACACCAGCCAGATACTTTTGGGCTTTGTCAGTTCCGATGCCACGGACGTTCGATGGAACGATGTTGTTTGAGTAGACGTTCAGAACTGTTCCCACGCCTGTTGTCAGGTCAAATCGCACGAGGTAGAGGGCATCGCCAGCGGTCTTTGCCCAGAACGTGTTTGTACCGGGGCCAAATGCCAATCCCAGTTCTGCAAAGCCTGAGGGAACTCCGTTGACTGAAATGACTGTCGGGGGATTGGCGTCTCTGAAATCGAGTCCATCGGAAGTTTGGAGTAAAACCACATTGGTTCCCGTTGTCGGAGCCACCAAAATCTGTGTTGCTGCGCCAGCTCCACGGACGGCCAATGACGTGCCCCAGCGGAGTCCGGATTCAACAGCACTTGCGGGGTCGCCGGTGAAGGAGACTGTTGGCTCCGTCGTGCTTGAATCACTTGGCCACTGGTAGATGGTGTAATCAACAGTCCCAACGTTAAAGGAATCGTTAGCGGCATAGACAACACCATCATCAGCAACTGCTATCAAACTTAAACCGAAACTGTTGTCATCAGTGGTTCCGACGGTGGAGACATTAAGGGTTCGTTTTTCAATGCCAGTTGAGGAATCGAGAACGATGACGCTCTCGGAAGGAGAACGGCTGACCAGGAGCAAGTTGGAGGTGACTGGATTATAGGCAATACTTCGTTCCGTGTTGCTCGTTGCAAGGTACGTGCGATCTCCCGGCAATAGAGTCCAGATGTTCGACAACAGGGTGGTGCTCTTTACAGCGCCAACTGAGAGGGTTGCCGAAGAACTGAGGTCGGACCCAATTGAGTTGCTTGCAAAAAGTGAAAAAGTGGTGCCACTCAATGCGGTTGTGACATTTGTCAAAGTGAGTGTTGAGGTGTTTGTCGTTGTTGTCACGGTGCCAAAGTTACTCACGGCAACTCCGTTTGTGCGCCATTCCATGTAGAAGGGGAGCGTGCCGGAGACCCCTGCCGTAAAGGAGACTGTTGCGCCTTCGAGAACGGAGGTGCTTGCAGGATCTGTCGAGACGCGGGCTGGCAGATTTGTTACTTCTCCATAAAGGAGTTCAACGCAGTTGAAAAAACCTCGATATTCAGTGGAACTGGTGCCTTCGCTGACCAAATAGAGAGATTGTCCATCAGTCAATGTGACCACGAGTTGAGAATAGTTTTCACCGAAAAGAAAACCGTTGGTCGTTACTGCGGTGATGGAATTGGATACGGTGCCGGTGTTTGCAACTGTGGAAAAATCAAATGAAGTCGAGCTATCACCCGCAGCAAGGTAGAAAATCTCTGGGCAAGCATAGCCTTGATTGGAGTTTCGACCGACGATGAACAGGGTGTATGTTCCGGCGGGTAACCCGTCGATGCGCATTCCTAAAGCATAGCTGTGGCTGCTGCCGCTTCCACCAAAAATACCGTCACGACCAGGGCTTGAAGCAACATAAACGCCATTGTTGATGGCTGTGCCAGTCAGACCGGTACTGAACCCGTTGTCGGTGAAGTCAATTGTATCGACCGAATCCTGACTTCTTCCGAGATCAATGGAAATGCCAGTCGCCGCAGTCCCATCACCAAAAACGAGACTGGTGGAGTCTGCGGTCAGCTTGTTCCACGTGATTTCCGAACTGCTCAACGCTCCAACAACATGAGCGGGACTGTTTGCTGCATAAGCGGGGTCTGTTTGTGTTGGTCCGAAGTCAAACAACAACGAAGTTGCAGAAGCTTGGCTCAAACCGAAACCGGCCGCTGCGATAAGAGCCGGAATTACTGAAGGAAGTGACTTCATAATTAAACGGATTGTGACTATGGTTTCGGGTACACTTGTTCCCTATACCAATTGATTGTTTTCTGTGTTTTCTTTCTGTGTTTAAATAAACTGCCTAACGCTAAACTGGTACATTTTGATATCGTTCGGTCGTCTCCGTATATTCCACGTTAGTGGAATCCTCGTTCTGTGCCCTAAATGAAGTTTTTGGAGAGATTCACTCTCTTTATGAATGAACCAAATAAACCACAGGTCGATGTCATAATGGCAGGGGATTCAGACTCAAAATCAAGGTATGCCAAAAGGTATGCCAAAATTGCCTATGGATTCCCCTCAAAAGCAACCTGTTTGGACCCCATATGGGGTTAAAAAACAGCACTGGAATATCCGCAGTTTCAAAAATCGGCATGGGAATTTGTCTTTTATGCTCGATTTCATCTATCCGGACGGAGAGCGTGTTCGGAAGACTTTCCCTTCCCGTGGTGATGCCGATGATGAATTGCAACGCATGCTCAACGCGCTGTATGGTTGTGAGGAACCCACTTTTGCCCGAAATACGTCCCTGACACAGGAGCAGGTAAATGTCGCTGCTGAGGCTTTTTCTGTTTTACAAGGCGAGCCGGGATTCAAGTCCATTGATCTGTTGGATGCGGCCAGGGAGTTCGTCGTTAAACGCAGGGCTGCTGCTGCAATGAAGCAAATTTGTCTGCGTGATCTCATTCGGGAGTTTCTTGCGGATAAAGCCAAATCTGGCCGGGCTGAAAGAACGCTTGTAAATCTGAAGCATCGTCTAAGCAATTTTGCCAGCACTCTTCCTGACACCATTCACGTCTCGGCAGTGACGTCTGATCAGGTGCGAAATTGGTATCAACGGCACAACAATCTTTTGTCACAACGTGACGATCGGGCAGCATTGTCAAATCTCTTTTCCTGGGCCTGTCATCGTGGTTGGCTTCAATCGTCTCCCTTGGATAAGACAGAACACATCAAAGTGACATTCCCAGACCCGGAAATTTTACCAATCAAGGCATGTTCTGCTCTTTTACAATATGCGCGTTCGGAGCATAAAGGGGGTCTTTTACCATACATAGTGTTGGGGCTGTTTGCTGGGATTCGCCCCGCAGAAATATTGCGATTGACATGGGAGCAAGTTGATTTGGAGTCGAAGTTGGTGATTATCCGCGGCGGTGCGGCTAAACTGCGTCAACGACGGACGGTGGAATTACACGATACCGCAATCAAGTGGTTAACGTTGTGCAAGGGGCAACCGATTATTGCGCTTAGACGGCTTCTTGATGCGGCAAAGAGAGCCGCAGGCTATGCCGCCCGTGTCGAGGAAGGCGGAGATATGCCGACATGGCCGCCGGATGCGTTACGGCACACCGCCATTTCATATCATTACGCCTTGTATCAAAACGAAGGTAAAACAGCTTCCTGGGCAGGCAATTCCCCAGAAGTGATTCATCGTCACTACAAAGGTCTTGTTAAACCATCCGATGTGGCAAGTTTCTGGGAGCTCGTCCCTTAGCGGAAAACAGGGGTGTTATTCGATAATTTGTGGAGGTATTTCTTCGAACTTATTGGAATTGAAATCAGCGAGAAGAGTTGGTGGTTGTAATTTATCGCTGTCAAGCTTCTGTCTGAACAAACACCCTTTCTGCGCAAATAGCAAATCCCCGTTTTTATCCCAATCAGCCCAGTCTATGACACCAAGGTCCAGAAGAACCTTATTTGTGGTATTGAGCACTTGAAAATGAATGCAATACCAAGGTCCTGAAATCTGATTTATACCTTCAATAGACATTTTTAGAGCAAGCCCAGTCTTTATGTTTGGTTTTATCCAGATTTTTGGAACGATGGCTTTCCATGTGAAATGCTTATCAGCATAAGGATCACTCCATTTAGGGGCCTGCGTCTGTTGCCAACCATCTCGTGTGAGAATGAATGGCCAAATTGTATCATCTTCACCTCGACTGGATGCGTAGGATTCGATATGAATTAAGCGAATCCTTTTGACATACTTGGAGTGCAAAGATGTTTCTTCATGCAGGTGATTCAAGAGAATTCCTCGTGATGATACGAATATTCCTCCTCCATTCCAACCATCTCCTTTTGGCCATAGTGCAATTGCAGTCAAAAATGGTGGGTTACAAATGGCGGTCCATGATTGCAAGGGACCTTTGTACTTTGCTGCAAAGTAAATCAAGAATTTTCCGTCTGGCGACAAGTCTGAACGTCTTTCGTAAATTCGCCCTTTAAACCATTGCCCCTTTTCAAAAACATCGTCTTGAAGATCCCATTTGATTAATTGCACCTGCTTTGAGGGGCCTCTACGGAAAATAACTCCGACTTGCGCCTTTCGCGCAAGGAGAACATAGAGTCGAGCATGACTTGTTTTCATTGAAAATTTTGACAGTGATTGAGTGCTGTTTTGCGTTTAATTTTTTCCCCAATGCATAGTGCGTCTAGTTTTTTCAAAACAGGAAGCCATTTTTTGTCGCCGGTTTTGGATGCCTCCCTGTAAATTGCACTTGCAATATCAGTGACTTGATATTCTTCCAAAAGAATGTTGGGGAAAACCATTTCGAGGTCATGAAGAAATACCGGGATCATTCGTTTTTGTTGAACATTGGCAATACAGGCAATCATGACCGTTAATTATTTACCAAGCTATTGGTTTTCATTATGCCATTTACCATATTAGACACCCCGTTTACAGCTTGGAGTCAGTCGCTTTCAAAAGTCTTCGAAAAGGTTGGGACTAACACTGTGATTTTTTCACCTTTCATAACAGGTGCAATGCGTTTGCTTATTGAATCTACGACATAAATGGTCTTCCCAAGTTGAAAGATGGTTTCTCCTCGCTTATCAAGGAAATTACCCTGTGAAATGTAACCAAAACCAGTCGGATCAGACAGACTCATAGAATCATGGTCTATCTGAATATGAAGACTGGGATGGAAAAGGTTAAAATCATAGAAAAGATGATTGTTTCCAACACGTATGGAATGCATTTCAATTGGGAAAAAATGATTTGCCGAATCAGGCACGGCGGTTGTTGTTTTTGATACAAACCTGTTTGTTGCCGATGTGCCAGAATAGCTACCATGTCCTCCGGTGAATATGAGTTCCTTTGCTCCTGACCAAAAAAGAGAGTCGGAATATATTATATGCTCGATTTGTTCTACAGTGACATCCTTAGTCGTTAAGTTGACAATATGCAGTTGATTTTCATGTCTATCAAGAAAGGCAGCATAGCGAGCAGATGGGCTGAAATCCATGTACTTGGAGTCACAGGTAAAATTGAGAGCAGGAAGAGCCAAATTGGTTGTTCCACTTTGCATATAATAATGTCCATTGGGATCAGAATAGAGGATCTGGCTCAAATCCTCGGAGACCACGTAATCGGCTACTGGTCCGTTTAGGAGAATTTGATGGTTTTGACCATTGATGAGGCATGATTCCAATTGTTTTTTAGAATTGATTGCCACAACAGTTGCTGTGGCATTGGATGACCATTGTGCATTTGGGGAGAAGACCAAGCCGTGGTTTCCCCAGTCGTGCATAAAAATAAAGATTGGCCCCAAAATGACATACGAGGCCAGATTCGCGTAGATAACGCCTTTTAAAGAATGTTTCCAAGGTAGTTTGACTTCTACACTGCGTAAAAGCCGACGCAGGTAAAGCCATTCCACAAGGCAGGTCAGGGCGAAGTAGACTAGAACATACAACAACAGCATCCATGGGTAGATACGGAGGCGTTGTTGAAAGTCCTCGGGGAAGAACCATTCTCCAAACAGTCCATTGATGAACATTGCAGGAATTCCCGCAAACAAAGACCAGACATTGGCTTTAAACCAAGGAAACCAAATCTCAGAAAAACGCATTCCAAAATAACGAGCCAACACTGGGGCTTCGATTGTCGCATTAAAAAGCAATAGTGGTATAAAAAAACCAATCCCCACTGCCAGTGCCACGGGAAGGTCAATTCCATCAGCCCGCGCACTAAATGGAACAAGACACAGCAATAACCCAAATCCCCATTGACGTTTCATGATGTGCAAAACTACGAAGTAAATAACATGACTTCAAGAGACAAGTTGAATTACGCATTCTCACGAATCTATTCTTTCAGGCTCCTTGACGCAGTCATAATACATCCAACACCTGTTCGAAAGAATCGTAAAAGGGACCTGATCCCTCAAAATGGACATGGGGAAAGTAGAGTTCAGCATAAATAGAGAAAGCAGAACGAATAAAAAAGAGCTGGCTTATCCAATTGTTCGGGGCAGGTCAAAGGCTAATCTTGCCAGGATCAACCTCCTTGGTTTAGATTAGAAAAACAATGATCTTACTCCCCCTGGCTGGAGACCTCGTGTCGGTGGAAGACGAGGTGAATAGGCGAATACTCCAATGGCGTTCAAAAGCCATGACGGTTATTTTAACCATTTTGGTCATAATAAGCCTGCCAAAAGTCATTCTTCTTCATTCCCCATGCGGAGTATTTTCATGGGGAATTCGGTTCGCTTGCATCGGAGCTTTATTGCTTCTTGCGTTGGCAGCCTGGCGCCAGGATTGGGATTTGCGCTGGAGAGCGGCAATTTTTTTCATTCCAGCCATCTCTGTCATTACAATGCAATTGATCGTTTCTGGGTTGGATGGCAGTGGGCGCATCACTTTAATCTGGGTTCCACTGCTGGCTTTGGTTTTGTTTGGAAATACTGCCGGATGGTTAATGGCGGGATTATGTGTGGTGATATATTGGACGTTTGCTGGATGCTGTATGGCTGGTATTTTGAATAGTCAGATTGATATTTCCAACAGACCTGGTTTTGTTCTATTTCAAGGGGTGATACTCATGTTAACATTGATTCCATTGCTGTTGCTTTGTTCGCGTCACAATGCCTTGATGTTTAAAATAATGCTTGAGGAATCTCAGAGTCGACGAAAGATTGAACAGGCCGCCGCAGAGCAACAGCGACTGGAAAAAGCCATCACAAGCATCTGTGAGGAAGAACAACGCAGACTCGGCTCAGAATTACACGATGGTCTTTGCCAGCACCTGACAGCTGCACTGTTGACATGTATGGCGCTGGAGAACGATCTGACCAGCCATAAAAACATTGAACATGCTTCAGTGACTCGATTGCGGCATCAGTTGGAAGATAGCATTGGCATGGCTTACGACACGGCAAAGGGGTTGTGTCCTGTTGGGTTGGATCCCCGATCGCTTGCAACGGCCTTGCAGCGGTTGGGAGATCAGTTAAGCAGCGATTTCAAATTGTCATTTGAACTGCGTGCGGATGAACTTCACCCCAGTTTTACCCAATCCACCATGCTTCATATTTATCGCATCGCGCAGGAAGCACTCACCAATGCAGTAAAACACGGACAATGCACGCGCTTGCGGGTGGACTTGCTCTGCGAGGCTGATGGATGCTTGCTTCGTGTAGCTGACAATGGACAAAAAAAAGCTGTTTCCCCCAGTCATGTTGGTGGATTGGGAATTCATATCATGAATTACCGTGCCAAAACGATTGGAGCAAGATTTTGGATCGAACATCCGTCAGATGGAGGTACAGTGGTCAATTGTAGAGTGCCCCTAAACTCATTATCCAATCCGGTATGAGTTGTTTTCCATGTCATTAAAAATCTCAAAACGCAAACAAATTTTTCTGGTCGACGACCACACGATGGTGCGCGAAGGATTGGCCGTTGTATTAACACAGGCGGGTTTTGAAATATGTGGTCAGGCTGCCAGCATTTCAGAGACTCTTGCCCATCCAGGACTCATTTTTGCACACCTTGCAGTCATCGATTTAAGCTTGGGAGAAGACTCCGGTCTGACACTTATCAAGGCACTGGCGGACCGCAAATTATCGCTGTTGGTTTATTCCATGCATGAGGATGCCTATTATATCCAAAGTGCTTTTTCGGCAGGCGCGCTGGGTTACGTCACCAAGCGAGAGGTTTCATCCAGCCTCGTTGAAGCCGTAACCCAAACTCTAATGGGCTGCCGTTACCTCAGCCCTCGTGCAGCCCTAACCTTGTTAAATGTGCCCAAGAAGCCTACCGAGACAAAATCCGCCACATCGTTTCCCTCAACCGATTTCAGCGAGCAGCAACAACGCCTCTACAGGTTATTAGGAGAAGGATTGGACACGGATGAAATAGCGACGAAACTGGGAATAAGCCCACGTACTGTTGAGTCATATTGCGCTCGGATGATCGAAAAACTGAATCTGTCTGGGATGAAAGAACTACGGAAACAAGCTATCACCTACCGTTTGCAACAGCCATTGTGAGGGGAAAATTCCCCTCACATTTTTAGAGAAAACCCTCTCAGCAACGCTCGTTGCATTTGCATATAGTCTTCAGGGTTGTGGAGTCATTACTTTAATAATGGAGTTACTCCACATTTGTCCTCATGAACATAGGCCTTATCTACTGCAAAGATTATATGAAGAAATATCTCGTCAATCGATCAGCCTCCATCACGGCCCTGGTGTGTGGCATGACCGTTTTTCCCATTTGGGCACACGCACAATTCCAGATTGAATCATTCAACACAAACGGCCAATTATCCTGGGTTGATACAAATGGAAGCGGAGCACACCATTCAATCCAGTGGGCATCTTCTGTAGATGGCCCATGGCATAACTGGTCGGAATCAATGGCCAACTTTACCGGTCTCGGATCCAATGGGACAACCACTGTCCCCATGTTTTACCGGATGGTAAATCCAGATCCGACCTACCAAACAAATGCCACTTACTCTTATGTTCAAAGTCTCCCCTCATTCAATCCTCTGACACCACTTGAAAGCAATGAAATGCGCGTAACCTTCATGGGGTCGATGATTCCGCTGCCCGTGCGTCGAGCTCAGGCGGAAGTGAGCACCTTTGTTGAAGTGGGCTGGGTTTCCAACGCCAATGATCGTGTTTATCACGGTCAGGCGTTGGATCAGGCCGTCTTCGATTGCGGTGCTGGAGTATCTGCAAACTATGCCGCAGCAGTCGTCGGAATGCGTCGGCTAAATAAGATATTCATCACCCACCTTCATGCCGATCACATGAGTGACCTCACACACATCTATTGTTTTGGGCCAAGCTCAGATCGTAAAACCCCGCTTTACGTTTTTGGACCGGGGCCTTCAGGAGTGGAAAACCCCACAACTTCAGGTCAGTTCTACGATGATGGCACCAGTAATTACTGTGCGATGTTAAGGGCTGCTTGTCGCTGGCATACGGAGAGCTTTAGTTTCCAACCAACACGTTATCTCAATTATCAGTCTCCAACCAAGGAAAGCTGGGGATTGCCAGTTGAGCCTCTTCCCGTGGGCGATGATCAACCAGATGATGCGTATGCAATGATCCCAATCCAGATGGACTGGACCGAAGTAGGAGGTGTGGCTTACAATAATCAAACTACCGGCTTAAAAATCACACACTATCCAGTTATTCACACACGCAGGGGATCCGTTGGCTATAAACTGGAATGGACCCCACCGGGCGCCACAAACCCCCTCAGTCTGACAATCAGCGGTGACACCAAACCTGAAACCAATAGTGTGAATCAAGCCTGCAATGGAACCAATGGCGTTGATCTGTTCATTCATGAAATGGTGGTTCCTGCGGAAGTCTGGGCTTACAAAAACATGGGATTAGATGCCGCTCCAACTGTCGGCGATCCACTTTATCCCAGCTTCACCAACACAGTTGCACAGTTAACAACAGTTCAGAACAGCTCCCATACACCACAAGGAGCTTTTGGTTACCTCTTAAGTCAAATAAAACCAGCACCCCGTTTGGCCGTCCCAATACATTTTCCAGTAGCAGACGATACGGTTCAAAGTGCGCTAAAGAGCGTTCAAGCACACTGTCCCAATATCGTGATGGGAAAAGATATTGTCTGGGCTTTTGACCTGATGGTGTTGCGCGTTTTTCCTGACAAGATCATACAGTGCCGTGCTTCCGTCTCCGATTTTGCATTCAACCCCCCAGTGCAAATATCAACGAATGGATTCTATGCCCCCAAATACCATAATACTGATGGCTCTGGAGACGCATATGGACAAATCGACAGATCCAGCGAGATTCGAAATACAAATGACGACGGTTCCGTCAATTTCAGCGTTGATGGATATTAATGATTCTCTCTTAAAAAGCCTCAGGATCTCAAACACCTGTAGAATTCAGTTAAACTACCGATCGAATAGGGGTAGCCAGTTACACGGCTACCCCTCTCTCAGAACCGTGATGGCGGATTACGCATTCGGCTTGCCTTCTACTCGGGGTTGCCTTCCGAAGCCTCCACAGCGGACTTTCACCGTCTAGCTCATTATCATTGTCCAACGCACCTGTGGTAGGGCTACGCCCTCCCTGCGCCCAGAACTGAACAGCAGAAATAAACAAATACAATGGCGGAACTCAACTTATAATCTGTCCACCTTTTTGGGCCAGGCTAAAGTGACGATGTGTAAAAAAGAAAAGGATGTTGAGACAGTTATTTATTTGAATTTAGTAATTAGTGAGACTTTATTTTTCTTCCCAACCACCGCCCAAGGCCTTGTAGATTGCGACCACATCGGTGTTTTCTTCCGTCTGCGCCTGAAGAAAAGTGTTTTGTGTTTCAAGCATGTGACGCTCAGATTCCAAAACGGTAATCTTATCAGCCAAACCTTCCTTTTGTCTCTTAATGGCTATCTGGTGAGCTTCGTATGCAGCATTGTAAGCTGTCTCAAGACTCTTCCGGTGGGATTGGGCATGACCGTAGGAAATTAATGCGTTATCGGTTTCTGCCAGTGCAGTAAGAACCGTTTTTTCATAGATGGCGAGATAGGCTTTTGTATCGGCTTTTGAGGCATCGACCCTGGCCTTGATTCTTCCAAAGTCAAATGCCGTCCAGGTAATTCGTGGACCAAAACCATATGTGTCCGCCTGCGATTGGCTCAAACCTGAGAATGTCTTGGCTTCGAGTCCCACTTGGCCATTAAAACTAACATGTGGGAAGTAATTGGCCATTTCAGCCCCAATGAGAGCGGTTGAGGCGATTAACTGTTGTTCCGCCATGCGAATGTCAGGACGGCGTCTGAGAAGGTCGGCAGGCTTTCCAAGCCAGACAGTGGGGGGCGGAGTCTGTTTTGAGCGTGTTGTTTCTAATAACGGTTTGAGTTCCAAATGATCATGCCCTGCCAAAAGACCTAATGCATGTTCAATTTGAGCAATAGCGGTGTTGAGATCGGGTAGCAATGCCTCTGTCGTTGCCATTTGAGCTGTCTGAGTTTGAACCTCTAATTGAGAGCCTTTGCCAGACTCATATCGAAGTTGCGTAAGTCGCAGGCATTCTTTTTCCGTTGCAACAATTTGAGTCACGATGGCGAGGCGATCCTGCAAATTCCGCAGTTCGAAATATTGCCGGGCGATTTCTGCGGTAACACTGATAAGGACGGCATCGCGTTGAGCTGTTACAGCATTGACGACAGCGCGGACAGCTTGATTCTGACGGCGAACCTGTCCCCAAATATCGAGTTCCCAACTCGCATCAAAACCAGTGTCGAACAAATCAAAATTACGCATGTCACGGCTGGCACCTGGCATTTCGACTGGTGTAATTAGTTTTCTCTGGTAGCCCGCCGTTGCAGCACCCGAGGGGGCATATCCCCACTTAACAAGGCGATGTAAAGCCCTTACCGATTTGAGACGTTCTGTTGCTGCGCGAACATCGTGGTTGTAAATCTGTGCATCCGAAATAAGGCGTTCAAGTGTGGGATCGTTAAAATTGGTCCACCAGCAGGTCTGGTAATTGGTTGATAATGTGCCTGGGACACTTGCAAACTGAGTTCGAGTTGGAAATGTTTGGAAATGATAGTCTGGGCCAACGGCACACCCAGAGATATTTATTATCAATATTCCTGCAAGGATGGCTGGCGTTGCTTTCAATAATTCATGGGATTTCTCAGAAGTGTCTTTAAAGAGAAGGGAGTAAACAACGGGGACCAAGCCCAAGGTGACAAGGGTCCCCAAGCTTAATCCTCCGATGATGGCAACGGCAAGTCCATGCCAGAGTGGGCCGCCAAAGAGCAGCATGGGCACCATGCCTGCAATGCAAGTCAGTTTGGTCATTAGAATGGGGCGGAGCCGCTTAAGGCTGGCCATGACGATGGCTTCATGGCGTGATCTTCCAGCACCCAATTCGATTTCTATACGATCAAGCAAAAGCACGGCATTGCTGACAATAATTCCTGCAAGGGCAAGCATTCCCAACATGGCCATGAAGTTGAATTCTCCATGCAGCACGATCATTCCCAACACCACCCCAATGAAACAAAACGGAACACAGATCATGATTACCACGACCTTTCTAAGGGAATTGAATTGCGTGATGAATACGCCAATCAATAGTATGATTGACAGTGGTAGATACTCAAAGAGTGCCTGATTTGCCTCTTCGTTTTCCTCTATTTCTCCGCCAAGTTCGACAGTATACCCAGGCGGTGTTGTGATCTTCTCAACCGCTGGTTTGACAGACTTTACCAATTCGTAAGATGACAGTCCCGGGTTTCGCGCATAGACAGAGACTGTTCGCTCAAGATTGTAACGTCGAATAATGGAAGGCTCGCCAATAAAATCAATTCTGGCAACCTGAGAGAGAGGGACCGCCTGCGTGCCATTTTGCGAAAAGACCATCGCAGTTGACAGTCGATTCATCGCCTTCCGTTCGTTCTCCGGGGCACGCCACAAGACTGGCAATGTGCGGTCATCATCACGAAAACCGGAAACAGGTTGTGCTCCGTAGACCAGTCGGAGTGAAGTTGAGATGTCAGCGCTGCTGACGCCCGCTTTTCGCGCCTTTTCCTGATCGACAACAACTTTAAAACGTCCAATGTTGGCTTCCCAGTCATCCCGAATATCGCGAGTCCCGTTTACAGTGCGAAAGGCCTGTTGATATTGAGTCGAAAGTTCTCTCAACGTTGCAATGTCCGGGCCACTGATTCGGTAGATGACTGTTCCCGCGTCGTGCATTCCAAAGGAAAAGCGCCGTGGGATGGCACGCATTTCAGGATGGTTGGAATCAAGATGTGAACGAACTCTTTCCAGCACTTTTGCAGGATCTGTTCCCTGGCGAAGATTGACGATGATATAAGCAGAATGAGGAACCGGGTCGGGCGGATCAATGGCAAGCACCACGCGTGGTCCACCTTCACCAACGTACGTGATGTGATTAATGATCTCTGGATTTATTTTTCGATCATTGAGCCATTCTGCCAGACGTTGAACTGAGCTTATGGTTTCGGTGGAACTGGCATTGGGAGCGAGATCGAGAGGAATCTGGATCTGCATTCGTCCCGAGTTTGGTAGAAATGATTGTGGAACCCAAACGGATGCAATTCCAGCTATGATCAATAGGAAAATCATTGAGAAAAGGTAAAGAACACGATGTGCCAGTAATCCATCAACGATCCGGCGGAAAATTTTGTAGAAACGTGTCTGATAGGCGGTTTCTTCATCTGAGTGTTGATGCTTTGGGTTTACTTTTGCATATCGACTGCATAGGAGTGGTGTGACTGTCAGACAGAGACACCAGGAACAGAGCAGGGTGATTGTTAGAACAGTAGACAGGGCACGCGCATACTCTCCGCTGACTGTTTTTGAAAGTGTCAAAGGAAGAAATGCCGCCACGCATGCAAGGGTTGAAGTCAAAAGCGGTATGGCCAGCGTTTTTCCGGCCATTCGCGCAGCTTCGGCAGCCGATTGACCGGAGCCAATTCGTCGCAATACGTCCTCAGCAATGACGATTCCGTTATCCACGAGCAGACCGAGTGAGATGATTAGTGCCGCTAGTGAAACCGTGTCCAATTCAATATCGCACCAACGCATGACCAGCAGAGCCAGCAGAAGTGTCAATGGAACAATGGTGCCAACGATGACTCCCGTGCGCAGACCAACGAACACAACCACGACAATCAGGACAACCACCAATGTCTCGAAAAGAACATGTTTGACACGATCAATCTCTTGTTTGACGACATCGGCCTGAAACGTTACAAAATCAATTTTGAAACCTGCCGGAAGTTCTCTTTCCAATGAAGTAACTTTTGTTTTAAGCTTGTTGCAAAAGGAGAGAACATTTTGTCCATCCGCCATTGATACGGCAAGAACGACAGTTGGTTTTCCATCAAAGAATGCGGCCTTGTTTTGTGGGTCCGAAAGGCCGCGTTTCACAGTGACGAGATCACCAAGATAGGCGACCTTTCCGTTATTAAGTGTAATGGGAATCCGTTGGAGTTGATTTATGGACAAGATGTCCCCCGTGGTGGAAACAGGTAAAATTGAGTTTCCTGATTCAATTTCTCCCGAGGGAATAATAATGTTCTGGTGCCCAAGTTCGGCGATGAGCCGAGAGGGGGTCAGATTATGCCGCGCAAGTTCGGCATTTGAGATTTCGAGATATATGGCCTCATTATCCAGACCATGGATTGTGATCCTTTCTGTTCCTGGAATGGAATAAAGCCTGTCTCTCAGCCATTTTGAACGGTCTCGTATTTCATTCCAGTCAAACCCCGGAGCTGAAATGGCCAGAGAAGCCACAGTAACGCGTCCATAATCGTCATCGACAAATGGACCTTGCACACCTTCAGGCATATCAGGTTCGATTTCCCGCATTTTTGAGCGCAATCGCTGCCAGATTGGTTGTAAATCGTTGTAACGATCCTGTATTTCGACTGTGGTCAGAACAAATCCGGGACGAACACGAGTGGTGATTTTTTTAACTTCAGCCAATTCTCGAATGTGTTCCTCCATGGGGCGTGCCACGAGATTTTCCATCTGATAGACGGACATTCCCGGACAAATGGCATAAGTTGCTGCAATGCGAATATGAATGGATGGCTCCTCTTGTGAAGGAAAATCCTGTAGCGCAGAAATGCTTGCAAAGAGAGTTGCAAGAACTGCAAACAAAATGAATTGGCTTCGTTTGAAGCTGAACGTTGTGAGATCCATTTGTTGTGGTTATTAAAATTATTTTGACAGATTGCCATTGGAACCATTGCCTGTTGGCTGAAACGGACGAACAGCCTGCCCCTCAGTGAGGAATGTAGCGCCGGCCACAATAATTTGTTCCCCTTGATTCAAACCAGAGAGGATGGAAAGACCTTCTCCCACCGGCTTGCCAAGGCTCACTTGGCGTTTCTTGGCTTGGCCATTGTCAAATATATATACGTAACCGTTGTTGGGGGTATCCCCAGGAATGACTGCAACAACTGGCAAAACAACGGAGAGGGATTGATCCTGTGGTGGAAAAACAACCTCTGCTGCTGTTCCGGTGCGAAGGCCAGGGGGATAGTTTTTGAGGCGAACTATCAATGGAATAGTATTAGCAATGTCGCTACGCGATCCGATCTTTGAAACAACTCCTGAAATTTGTCCAAGATCATCGTTTTTCAAGCGGACTTTTACAGGTGTGTCTTGCGTAATCTTAAAGTTTTCAGGAACAGCAACGGAAATCTCCAATTCTCCATCGCCATCCAACTCAAAGATTGATGTGCCTGGAACGATTTCAGTGAAGTTCTGCACATTCCGTTGAGCAATGCGTCCTGACATGGGGGCGATCAGTTTTGTGTTGGCCAGATCACGTTTAGCCAGACGTAAGGTTGCCTCAGCAATTTCGAGCCTTGATTTTGCGAGGGCTAGAGAAGCTTCTGCCTGATCGTATTCGATTTGTGTTGTTGCGGCTTGTGGAAGAAGGCGTTTTTCTGAATCAAAAACCTGCTGCCGTTCATGCAGCGATGCCTTTGCGCTGACAAGATCTGCTTCAGCCTGTTTGACACGTAATTCAAATGGAATTGGATCAAGTTGAGCCAAAAGCTGTCCTTCTGCTACGTGGTCACCCATTTCAGTTGGAAGAAGTTCAATGCGTCCACCTACCTGAAAGCTTAATGAAGCCCTACGGGCCGCCTGTGTAACGCCAAAAAAGGTATTCTCAGATGAAAGCTCAGGAGAACCAACTGTGCATAGTTTTACAACTCGTGGACGTATTGTTTCTGGTGTTTTTGCTGGAGAACAACCGAATGCGAAAGCAATAAGAACAGTTGTGAGGATGAAAAGCAGGCAATGTGGGGGATTTTTAATATATGGAAGAGAATAGACTGGTGATGTGTGGAGACATTTGGGAGCCGATGCGGAATGGGGTTCAGAGATCTTTAAATGATGATCACGGAGATGAAAATCACGAAATTCCATGCCATGAATAGGCGTCACATCATGAAAATGTAAGTCGAAAAGGTGATTCATATTTATCTTATAGTATACCGACTGGTCGGTCTTTATTAGCGTGAAAAATAAACGTAAAAGATGAACCCATGAAAATCATTTTTTACAATTTTCTGCCTTTTTAAGGATGGTCTGCACAATTTGTTTTTTTTGTGATTCTGTGAGCTGTAACAGCCCCAGAAGACTCAACAAATAAATACCATCACTTGCCAGGGATAAAATTGCCGCCTCTGGAAAATCAAGATCGCCGCTGGATAAGTTCTTGTAGTGTTGCTTATACCAATCCTGAACAGGGGCCAAGAGCTTCGGTTCTGCAGACGCTGCTGCAAGCAGAGCAGCGCTAACCTTCATGAATTTTGCATCAAGTTGGAGGCTTAAGCGTAATTCCGTAATAAAATTACCATGAGATGTTTTGGGAGCATCTTTTGTTTCATCGGCAAGGTGTTTCTGGAACGTGTGAAGCATCTGCTCGATCATTGCTGCGAGCAAGGCTTCTTTAGTTGCAAAATTGTGAATGAGACCACCTTTGCTGATGCCAGCCCGTTTGGCAACAGCGTCGAGGGTAAGTTTCCCAGCTCCTTGATCAATCACCAAGGCTTCGGCAGCAGCGAGTATTTTGTCGCGCGAATTTGAATAAACTCTCACAATACCGACCAGACGGTATAGTATGTTTTATGTAATGTCAAGAGGAGTCTTCCTAAAGAGGGCAGTTGAAAAGAGGGCAGTTGAGCCAAAAGTATTGTTACCAGTGGATTTGTCTGCCCCGAAAAGGTGGACAGATTATAAGTAGAGTTCCGCCATTGTTCGATCACGATTTGCGCTTTCAACAGGCACTCGAATGCTTCGCGGTTCAGGCATTCGTCCCGCAGTTTGTCGTGAAAGCTTTCTATATACGCATTCTCCTAAGGCGAGCCTGGCGTGATATACATCGTCTTTACGTTCTTTTCTTTCAACCAATCTCCAATCGCATAGGCAACTCACACGTTGGTCGCTTTCATTTTCAGTGTGATCACAGTCGCTCAACGTTTTGCCCACACCGAAATGGTCCGCGCAGATCGTGACTTTCACACGCTTTTTTTGGGGGGCAATTGTTCGTTTGTGTTCAGATGCATTTGAAGTTTATCGACTGTATTTTGTAGCTTTTCGAGTCTGTCAATGAGTTCTCGTTGTTCTTTGGTGCGTGCATCGCGTGTCCCAAGAAACATGGAGGCCACAAGCCCACTTAACCCACCGAAGAGGCCGACGCCTGCTGTCATTAATACCATTCCCAAGATTCGTCCTTCACTGGTAACCGGATATTTGTCTCCATATCCGACGGTTGTCAGTGTGGAAATACTCCACCAAACGGCGTCTTCTGCGTTTTTAATGTTGGATTCAGGACTTGTTTCACAAATGAGAATTGAAACGGAGGAAAAGATTACGAGCAAGGATGCAGTTAGTCCAATTGAGACAAAACCGGTTTCGGTGGATCGGCTGAATAGAACTTGGCAGATTCGCTGGACTGATCGAATGGCTCGCAATAGTCGAATTATTCTGAGTATGCGAGCGAGCCTTCCCCAGCGAAACAGACTGATGTTAGGGATGCAGGCGATGAGATCAATCCATCCCCATTTCATGAAGGCAAGTTTGGATTTGGCTTTATAGAAGCGGACGACAAAGTCGATGAAAAATATTCCGCAGGCGGTTGTATCCATCCAGTGTAAAACTTGTGATACGTCGGCAGGTAGTTTGGCAATAGTGTCGACTACCAGTGCAGCCAGAACGATTAGAGTCAGAATTAAAATAGCCACTTCGTAAGCGTTAAGGTTGCTTCGTATGGACGGTGACTCATTCATGGTAGACTTTCACTTTTGAGAAGACATTTGATTCAGTGCTCGCGACGCGGCGTTTTGGGCCAATTTAAGATCTAACTGATCGCGGCCATTGGCGTAATAGAGGAGTTCTTTTGGCAGAAGGTATTCGAATTTTTCTCCAGTATGCAGGTCTATTGCCCTGGCTAATTCTTCTGTTTGGGTTTTGGTGTTGATTATGCTTTGAAGATGTTCTTGGAAATCTTGAGGTGTCTTTTTCTGGTAGGTGATGGAAATGTCATCCATCTGATTTCTAATTTCAGCTTGGGCAGCAAAGGCTTTGAGTGCAAGAAGTCCTTGTGTGCCAATCCATGGAAACCACTGGATTGAATCTTCTTTTATGAGAACTTCCTGGTGTAGAAGTCCTGAGACTTTTGCAATGTAGCGGGCGGATTTTAGTAAAAGCTGACTTTCCGAATCCAGCCAAACAGGTTCATCTGTATCGAGCAGAACTTGACGCATTTCGGCGATGACTTTTGGATGAATGGGGCCGCCTGAACCTCTAAATTTTGGTGGTTGGCCTTTGTCTGTTGGAATGAGATAGACTTTTTTTTGATCGATATCGATGCTTTGAACACACCAGCGTCGTCCTGAGAAGAGGATGAGTTCTCCTGGCGGGGGGATTAGATCTGAGGGAAGTTGGCCGATGACTTCCTCGCCAAAAAGCAATGTGTATTCGTCTGTGGACTGGAATGCTGCATAAAAATCGTAAGCGCTTGTGATTTTCTCGCCCAAAGGAGCGAGAATTATTTCGCCTGTGGGAATTTGTTCGATGATTTCCTTTGCACCAAGTTCATGAAGCACTCCTGTAAAAATGTGCAGATCCACATTTTTAAATGGGCCGTTTTGTATCAATAGTTGTTGCAGTTGGGCTGCCTTCATGCCACCAGTTTGTTTAAGGCAACTGAGAATTTGGTGAATGAGTGTGCTTAGGTGCAAAAGGTCGGTTTTTGGCGGTTCGAGCCACTTCCTTAGCATCAAACGAATCATTGCCACTGAGCGTAGAAGGTGAATCTGAAGAAGGTCTGACAAATCACTCTGAAGAGAAGGTGAATTTTCCCGAAGATACATTCTGAGAATGGCGGATTCTCCTTCACGGCGGCCAGAGCGTCCAAGACGTTGCACCATTGCAGCTATGCTCCATGGTGGATCAATTTGTCCAACTGACCTCACGGAACCTATATCAATACCCATTTCAAGAGTGCTGGAACAGATTGCAGTAGTTGATTTTGTAGTTTTGAGACGGTATTCCGCCGCTTCTCTGAGTTCTTTTGAGAGTGAGCCGTGATGAACGACAAAGGGGTTGTATTGGCCTTTGGAAATTTGTTTATTAATCTGGTCGGCTAAGGATTCGATTGTGGCTTTTGAATTGGCAAAAACCAGATTTGTGGATTGAGAGAAATTTTTGACCAAATCCTTTGCGATTTCAGCCAAATCCTCGTTTTCTGGCCCTTCATTCGTAAGAAAAGTGGGAATCAATTCTGGGGCGTTTTCTTTGCACAAAGGTTTTTTACGGAGCAGAGTGGATTGGTCGAGTTTTTGACTCAGAGCATAGACCTCGGATGCTCGTAATCGCGGCTCCAGTAATTTCGATTTGGAAGAATCTGGACGGCGTATAATGGTTCGAATGCCAAGACGGATTTCACGGCTTGAATTCGGATCGTTGATTCGAACAGTTTTTGACAGGTCTGGACAAATGTAACGGCACGCTATATCAGGTTCCCCGATTGTCGCTGACAGGCCGATGATTCTTGGTTGATGTTCGATCGCTATTTTTAGCCGTGCTAACAGGCTTTGCAGGTGAATGCCGCGGACATTTTCAAGAAAGGAATGTAATTCATCTATGACAACAAAACGCAAATGACGATAAATCCGGGGGACTTGATTTCCAAAATTTATGAAATTTGACTCCAACGATTCTGGCGTGATCAGCAGTATGCCCGATGGGGTTTTGCGCAAGGCCTTTTTCTGGCTGTCATTCACATCTCCATGCCAGCGATGAACGGGGATGTTCAATGATTCACAAAGTTTTTCCAGCCGGTCAAATTGATCATTGATTAAAGCTTTAAGAGGCCCGATGTAGAGAGCCTGAATTGATGGTTGAGGAGCTTTTGCAATTTCCGAAATAATTGGCAAAAAGGCGGCTTCTGTCTTTCCTCCAGCTGTTTGTGCCGTAATCAACAAGTTGCTGTTTCCTTGAACAATCTGGCGAATAGCTTCGGCTTGTATGGGATGGAGTTCTTTCCATCCCATGTTCCAAATGGCCTTTTGTACCTCTCGGTCCAGCAGGTCAAAGGCGGCGACATTCATTAGAGTTTAAAATGGGTTAGTGAATCCTCATCGGGTGTTGGGGCGGAACCCTTTGCAAGTTCCTCTTCGGCTGAGAGTGGTTTTTCTGATGGTTTGATCAACTCACTGGTTAGAAAGTCTGTCCATTTCTTCCCTGGGTTTTGTTCCAATACATTGAGCAGGCCAACGAAAGAACGGACCACATCACGTGGTGTTTTAAAATAGTCAGCACCAAGTGTTTCACTTGCCTTCTGTAGAACAGCCATCAATGCCTCATCTGGGAGAAGATATTTTGTCGGATCACCGTTTGCCTGTACGTGTCGAATGTTTTGAAGAAGAACGAAGAGATCTTCCGGAGTTAAATTTTGTAGTCTTATGACTGGACCAGAGAAATCCACAACTCCTTCCCCTGCAAATTTATTTTCTGACAGTCTGGTCCGCAATGCCTCGTAACTATAAAGTCCGCGACGTTGATCTTCCACACACTCATCTGTGCCAGCCAAGATAAATCCAAGGTTCTGGACATTTCCCTGTAAACAATCGTTTAGAATTGTCAGAATGGCCTCATAATTTGTTTGTCGCGCACGTGTGCTTGGTAGCCTGTGAGACAGAACAACCATTTCATCAAGATTTACCAGCAGTCCAGCGTAACCAGCCTTGACACAAAACGCTGCCAGTAATTTTAAGCTGTCATAGAAATTTTCATCGTCGATGATCCGGCGAACTCCAAGTGTTTCTCGTGCCTCTGTTTTTGTGGAAAATTCCGCACGCAGCCATCTCAGAGCGGCACTTTGGAGTGTTTCATTCCCAAAAACATAACCTTCATAGTATTTGATCAAGACATCGACAAACTCGAATCCTCCAACATAATCTTTCAGGCTTTTCAAATCTTCTGAGATTCGTTTTTTGACATCATCATCACTGCCGCCTTTGCTGGTGACATCGTGGTGGATTGTTGATATCCAGCCTTCGCAAAGGTTCCGCAAAGCCCCGCCTTCGGGTTTTGATTTTATAGCCAGATTTTTGACCAATTCAGAATAAAGGGCTCTAGCTTCGCCACCGGATGCCTGAAGCCGACGTCCCATCGAAATATCTGCTTGAATGACCACCATTCTCTTTTGCAAGGCAAGTGTTCGAATCAGGTTTAGAAAGAAACTTTTTCCGCTTCCAAAACGTCCTACAACAATTCTAAAACAAGCCCCGCCTTGGTTGATTCGGTCAAGGTCTGAGAGCAATGCCGTCACCTCTTGTTTTCGACCGACTTGAATCAGGTGTAGTCCCATGCGTGGAACGAGTCCCGCTTGAAGTGATTGAAGCACGGAATCCCGTTCGCGTCGTTTAATGATTTCAGGCATGTGTTGATTCTCCTTTTGTGATCAAGTTCTTGTTGATTTGGACTGGGTTGTCTCCATCCAGCAAAAAATCTCCCAAATGATCATCTGCCCAGTCGTTAATGGCACCATAGGAATCCAATGGCATTAAATGAAATGACTGAGAAAGTGCGTCAAATTCCTGGCGTGTCCAGGAGTTCTTTTCCATTAACTTGACGAGAAGAGGCTGATATTTGGAATCCAACCCTTCCATCCAACCAGATTTTATTTCAGCGGCAGGGGATGCATTCTGAATGGCGCTTTTTGCTGTAATTCCGGTTGAAATGGAATTGGGGAGAGGTTCTTGAGCTTCAGATATGACAGGCTCTGCCATTACTGCGGTCAGAATGCCAATAACTTCAACTGTTTCTTTTGAAATTGCGGCAACACGAGCCATATTGATTGAGATTTTTGAGGGTGGGGGAATGATCTCTCCCGGCACTCGTTCAGCAGGTTTTTGAACTGTAACTTCAGCAAATTCTGTGGATAGAATTTCAAGCCATTCATTTAGTTTATCTGAGTGAATGTCGAGAGCATCAAAGGCTCGTTCTAGCGCACGTAATTCATCCTTTGTGATCACCTTGTCTGCCGCTGCTATGGAAATGAGTAGATGCCCAATTTTTTCGCGGTCTTTGGCTGGAGTCTGACGGGCGATTCTTTCAAAGGAACTATTTGCAATCCTGGGATCGTGAATGAGAACTTTTTCGAGGGCGGACAGACGTTGTTTCTCGTCTTCTGTCAATGAGGTTTGGTGTTGGATCAAATCCCGGGTGATTGTAAGTTCTTCCGAGCTGACTTGACCATCAGCAGCGGCAATAAAAACACAGAGTTCGAGTAAGATTTGGGCTGCACAGCAATTGGGAGTTGGAGAAGTTGGTGGTTGATTTGCAGGTCGAAAAACTCCAAGTGGCTGATCCCAGAAAAAGCCAACTCCGCTTCGACGCGGATCGGGTTCCACTCCATAACCGAGTGATTCAATGGTTTCAACAATATCCCTGCTTTGAGTCAACATCAGCTTATTCCGTTGCTGAATCTCAATCATCGTTGCAGCCTTTGCCGCAGGTATTAGAAAACAATCACCCTCTTGAAGAGCCTCCTTAATAATTGCATCCCAAAAGTCTGACAGGGGATGTGGCGTTTGAGAACGAAGCTCTACTGGGAGTGCCAAATATACTTTGAGGCTGGATGCCGATCCCTCCTTCGCCTTGATGCGGCTGTAACTGCCAAGGTCTTCAATGCACGACTCCCAAATCTTCAGCAGCGGTTCGAACTGAGACGACAGCCCCAAAACATTCGGTATTTTCAATTCGAATAAGTCTGGTCTGGAATTTGAAATTCGGAGCAAAGTCGGGCTTGCCGGATGGTAAAAAAGCCGTGTAAGCCTCTTTGTTGCCTGCAAACACATGCCCTCAGAAAACTTTTCAGAGTAGCGTTTGATAAAGAGATTTTTTAGTTCATTTTCTGTCCGTTGAATAACAACGGATCGTTGGGCATCAGGATGGCGTAAGGTAATGTCGTAGGCCAACTCAGAAGTAAGAGGTTTGCCCGAGAGGTGAAGACCGGCGAGGACAATGGCTGTTTCGTCCTGTCCTAATAGCGAGACTGGGAGTGTTTTCATCCATTCGAGCAATTGGAGATAGTAGTCCAAACCTTGTTTCCATCCCCAGAAATGGATTAGTTGACACACATAACTTCTCAGGGACCGACTTTCCTGATAATTATGAAGAAGACGGACCAATTCGCGAATAGCCTCTTGATCATTTTCGCCCTCCAACAACAACCTACGCTCCAATCCATAAACAAATAAAAAGACGTATCCCGGGTCCTTTGGGATTGCATCGGCATCGCGACGGTCAGAGGCTAGCCACTTCAGATAGGCACCTCGCTGGGCCGGAGTCAGTCCTGCATATCGACTATAGTATGGCAACTCTGCTTGATAACCTTGGGCGGGGAAATCAACTGGGAGTGAGATGTTGATGGCCGACGCCTCATCAATGGAATTTGAGTTATTACAAATGTAAATGAGCCCAGCAGAAATCAAATGTCCGCAAATATCAACTGTCTCTCCGGCTGGAATCCAACGTAATTCACCTTCAAGAAGAGTTTTCTTTGGAAGATCAAGAGTTGGAGAAGGTCTATTTTGTTCGTCAATTTGTTGGGAAATGCTAGATGAGGGCTGAATACAGTCTATCTCCTGATCGTTCTGATGCTGCTCCAGAGATGAAACATCCTGCTGAATTGGAAGGACGGGTGGCGTACCAGAAGACATGGGGGAATCATGATAGGATTGATCCTGCTGAGTAGTTTTTGTGCCGTGTCTTTTTTTTGTCCATATTCCGACAAAAACACCAAACACAAGAGCAGTGCCCATTGCTCCAACAATTCCCCCAACCGCAGCGCCAACAATAATACCCACTATAACTGCCAATGTGATCAGGGATTTAGATGACATACGCTTATTTATATGGATTAAGGCATGATTCTTAAAATTCGCCAAGCCTTTATTGGATTTCCACCACGGTAATACAAAGCGAAACAGGACTCATTGCTGCATTGCGAATATGTCACGTTCCACCTCAGAATTTACCAACTAGACGAGACGATTTCTAATATGTTGATAGTTAAGAGAATGTGGGAGGATATCTCTGGTTCCTCGCTTTTTTCAGTGGAATTAGAATTGGGGCAAGCGAAGTTTGCCTGCGACGAAGTAAAGCATGGTGAGCAGATGCACCGATGATCGATAGCCGCGAGCCTTGCGTTTGGTTGCGCTGAATACGCTGATTAAGCCCCTAACCCGATAGGTTCCAAACCAGAACGCCAAGTGGTGATGGCACAGGCCAGATGCAGAAAGGCGACATAGTTGGCTGCTTTCTTTTCCCAGCGGATGAGAATCCGGCAAAAGCGGTTCATCCATGAGTGAGTTCTCACCATCACCCAACGCTGGGCTTTAAATCTTGCTTTCCGTTTGATCGTTTGAGCTTCTTCTCCCCGTCCCCGTATGTGTGCTGTAAATCCAAATTTTGGACGTCTTGACCAAAGCCCAGCAATTGCGCTATCTCCAAATCCATCAGATAAAATGCGACCCGCTTTTTTCTAAGCGGTCATTTCACTTGTTCTCTCGCCGGTTATTTCATTGGTTTAATACAATCTTATAAATTTTTGTTGTCTTTAAAGATCACAAATCTTATCATCTGTTCATCCCAAAAATTGAAAGTGATGTTGGCCGAGAAACAATATCTCAGTGTTTACACTGACATTGTGACTTTGTCTTTTGGAAGACATTTTAAGTTTTTGTCTGTGGCGATACCTTGAATTTGTTTCCTCTGCTGTCGTTTTGGTATCAGTCATACATGTTATTTGTCATTAAATTGTATCTAGAGTAAGTAGTGGATAATCCAACTAATATTTACTGTGCTATATGGAAATTGATGGTGAGTAAGTGAAAATTGGTTGGGGACCTCTAGTACATTTGATGATGAATGTTGGATTTTTGACTTTTACCACATTGAAATTCTTTGCTCACTTGCAGACAAAAGCTATGTGTTTTGTGCCATCCCCTGTAGAAGAGCCAACCATCCAGTAACATAAATTACGACACGTCTAAAGAGACGTAAGTGAAGTTTTATTTGTGTAATCGCGTAAATCCCCATGCCTTATCGCAACGATGAAAAAGTAGAAGCAATCCAGGTGACATATTGAATAGTCCAGCTTCAGTGTGCAATATGAATAAAAAAAATAACTGGTGGCGTATATATGTGATGTTGTTTTCATCAACATCGGCAGCTTTTTTAGTCACAGCTTGCCATAAAACTTTTGATGCGTGGGCTGTTCTGGAATCAAAAACACAGGTTCCTTCAGTTGTGATCGAACATCCAATTGAGGGATCTCAAATGCCATCGAATATGGCGGCTCCTGTTGTCTATTGGAAAAACAATGATAGCGAAAATGTGATTTGGATTTGTGGGATCAAGGCCGGCCAAAAAAAATGGCTTTTTGAGAACGTGTTTCCCATGTGGCGTCCCCCAAGTAACATCTGGGATGAACTTAAGAAATCAGCGGGAACAAACGAAATCGAAATGATTTTGGTGGCATGTCAGAACAATGAAGAGAAGACTTTACTCAAGCGGTCTACAGTTCACTTTGGTGTGAGCGGGACCGAATTGAAGGACTCTCTTTTTTATCGTGAGGTTAACCTGCCTTTTGTGGAAGCCGTCAAGGATCCATCAAAGATTCGCTGGAGGTTTGGCGGTATCAATAAGGAAACGGCTCCGCCGATCATTTTGCAGAATTTGCCAGTCTGCGGAAATTGTCATTCTTTTACGCGAGACGGTCAATTCTTGGCAATGGATGTGGACTACGCAAATAGCAAGGCATCCTATGTCATTACGCGCACGGCTCCTGAAATGCACTTGAGCACTAGTGACATCATTACGTGGGATGATTATCGAAGGGAAGATGGCAAACAAACCTTTGGACTTCTTTCTCAAATTTCACCTGATGGTCGTTACGTGCTTAGCACGGTAAAAGACAGGTCCGTGTTTGTGCCTAGGCCGAATCTTGCGTTTTCACAGCTATTTTTTCCGCTCAAAGGCATTGTCGCGGTTTATGATCGTGAGACAAAACAATTCCATGAATTACCAGGGGCTGATGATCCTGTTTACGTTCAGAGCAATCCAACGTGGAGTCCGGATGGCAGATGGGTTGTGTTTGCCCGGAATAGAGCTGCCGAACTCAAAAAAACAAGGGATACAGGAAGTATCCTATTGACGGCTGAGGAGTGCGAGGACTTTGTGGTGAAAGGTAAGGAATTTCGCTTTGATCTCTATCGTGTGCCCTTTAATGATGGCAAGGGGGGGAAAGCAGAGCCGATCAAAGGTGCATCAGCCAATGGAAAGAGCAACTTTTTCCCAAAGTATTCTCCTGATGGACGCTGGATCGTTTTTTGTCAGGCTTCGAATTATATGTTATTACAGCCGGACAGCCAGCTTTACATCATTCCATCCGAGGGAGGGCTGGCCCGTCCTCTGAAGTGTAATTTGGGACGCATGAACTCCTGGCACAGTTGGTCTTCAGATGGACAGTGGTTGGTTTTTTCATCAAAAGCTCACTCTGATTACACGCAACTCTACCTGACTCATATCAATAAGGATGGAGAGGCTACCCCGGCTGTTTGGTTGTCGCATTTGGTCAGTGGACAAATGGCTGCCAACATTCCCGAGTTTGTCAATCTAAAGTCGGATGCAATCGTTCAGATTCATGAGAAATTTCTGGATGACTATTCTTTTACCAGGGCCGGGAATGAATTTTTTCGAGCTGGTGATGCTGATAATGCCATTGAAAAATATCTCAAGGCATTGTCTCTTAATCCCCAAAATGTAACGGCTCATCAGGTCCTTGGTTTTCTCCTATTTCGGGTCAAAAATGATCCTTCTGGAGCGATGGAGCATCTGGAGGCGGCACTTCATTTGGACCCCAGGAATGGGCTCGCTCAATTTGATTTGGGAGTCGTTTTGGCGGCGACAGGAGATCTGACAAATGCGGAGACGCATTTGGCTGAGGCTGCAAGGCTTTTGCCAAATGGCTATAACCGCATATACAATACAACAGACATCAACTACGCGTTGGCAGAGGCACGCTACAGACTGGGCCGGTATGCTGATTGTATTGCGCCACTTGAGATTGTGACTAAACATGGAACATCACATCCACGGGGATGTTTTCTGATGGCTATGGCCCGAGCTTGGTTGGGAGAGACGGAGACGGCAATTCCATATTTTGAACAAGCTGCAAAACTCGATGAGCACCTTGCACAATTACCTGACTTTTTTGATCTGCTCAGTCGCAATTATATTGATAAGAAGCTCTACAGAAAAGGACTTGAGTCAGCGGAGAAGGGAGAAAGACTGGCAGAAAAGGCAGGGAGAGAGGATCAGAGTGCGAGGCTTCGGGGGCGTATTGCTTTTTGTCGCAGCCAGTTATGATTGCCTGAGAACGATTGCATTTCTCATATGGCGAGCGTTTTTCAAAAGTCATTATGAAATGTCATGACTATGAGGTGGCTTGAGGCTTTATTGTCTTGGGAGGTTCATGTTCGAAGTGATTTTGGGGCAACTTTTCAGTCATTCCACTGAACTCTTTGTAATCATAGGTCGAAATGGGCATTTTCGTGTGAATCAATTCCCTTTATTCCCAGCTAAGGGGGCATTTTATCTGGAGTGTAAACTTTGAGGCGATTCCATCTGCCGAAATCTTTTAAGAAGTTGCATTAGAATTGTTTGTGGGTGGTTTCGTCTCAAATCACCTGTTTGTTTGAGGAGAAGGGGGGCTGTCAGTTTACAAAAAAAGAGCTGCGGAAGTTTCTCCGCAGCTCTCTGTGAATTGATCTAGAGAAGTCGCTCCTTACGGATTAACCACTCTGAAGAACATTGTAGTCCCAGTCGCTGGAAGCGTGACAGGGCTTGTTGTTCCAACCTGAGTCCAATTGGCACTCGTTCCCAGAGTTGGGCTGGATTCCAGATGACCGCCGTCGGGAGTCCAACTAACCACTACATTGCTGCCGACTAATTTGGCACTCAATGAAGCCGGGTTTTGTGGGGCAACATAGACGTAGCTGCTGTTATAGTTGTCGAATACACCTGTGTAGATATAAAGGTATGGTGTAGCTCCTGCGCCTGTATCATTGTTGTGAGCAGTGCAACCAATACCAAGGTAGACAACTGATGGGAGCGGAGTCTTGTCGCCAACTGTGGTCACATCATTTGTGCCGAGTGGAGTCCAAGAAACGCCGTTGATCGAGTTGTAGGCATACATCATTTGGCCGACGCGTTTGAGGCGGAGCCATGCATTGGGATAGGATGGAACTGGAGCGGTCGTGACCATGTTTTCCCAACTTGCACTGTCGCCGTTGGTTGCTACGCGGTTCTGACAAACAACCTGATTGGCACCCGTGCCGGAACTATCCGGAGCATTTATGCCGTCGGCAGAGGCCGGTGTGTTGAGGATGTTCCAGTGGCGGCTGCCAGGGTCAAGCGACTCGCGCATTACCAATCCACCCTTGGCCCAAGTGGACGAATGGGTGGTTGAAACTTGGCGAACGATGACATCGAAGTCATTGGTCTTCAATTCATAACTGAAGTTGAAGGCATCAGCAGTCCCCCACATATCACTGCCTTCGCAAGTGATAACAAAGGAATTTGTGCTGGTCTGAATCATGAAGCCAGGCAGTGCAGGATCGGTCCCCGGTGTTCCAATGTCGGTGTTGATCAGTGTCGGAGTTTTTGCCTGAACTGATGCATTTGCCGCCATTGCAATACCTGAGTAATCCTTCAAGCCGCTGAATGTCACAGTAACGGGCAGGGTCGGATAATCGCTGAGAACCAGTTCAACTTGCTGCAGGCTGTTACTGTTGATGAATACGGTGTAGATAGTGGCACCAGCAACAGTGTAGTTGGCGATGTTGGCAAGTGATGCGAGATCCATGCGCTTGCTGAAGTTAATGTCAATAACAGGTGCATTGATTCCAGTATTGTCATTGGTTCTGAAGGTGGCAAACAGAACTGTTGGAACGTTGGTATCAGCTACAACTGTAACGGTTGCCGGAGTGCTGTTACTCCAATTGGCAACACCCAGGGCGCGGATGGCGCAAACATAAGAATTTCCATTATCGGAATTCTTCAGATAAGGCGTTGTATACGAGCTCGCAGTGGCCCCAGTGATCTTGCTGCCATTCTTATACCATTGATACATGACAAACGTACTGGTGTCATCCCCAATGCTGATTTTTGAATCAGTGGCTCCAACGGCGCTGAATGTCACGGTCGTGAGAGCTGGAGTTGTCACATTCGTGGGTTGTTGGGTGAACCCGATGTAGCTTGCCGCAGGGGCTTTGAAGCCAATCACGCTTCCGGTCAGAAGTGAAGCGCTGTTGTCCTCTTGAATGCCATCGGCAATTTTTCGATAGGTGGCGCCAAAGTCGTAACCACCGCTACCATTATGAGTAACGCCTTCAAGATAGTATTGCTGTCCACCAATCAGGTGAATACCTGAAGCGTAAGGAATGGTTGTACCACTGTCTGGCGTGTATTGAGCTGAATCACATTGAGCAGAGGCATTCCATGCGCGATATGCGCTCCAACTGGTCTGTTGGGCGATCAGATATTTGTTGGCAGGTGAAGCGTCTGTGCTGATGAATAGGTCAGCATCATCATCAGCGTAGATTGTAAAGGCGTAATCACCTGTCGATGGAGGAACGAACAAGCAACTGAGGCGTTCAGCATAGTTGTCCAAACCGCTGCTACCATGAGATCCTTCGAAGGCGTAACTTGTGGTCAAATAGGTGGGATCTGCAGCTGTGCCGTTTTCAACGGGAGCACGAGTGCCACCGGACCAGAACTCACGTTTTACAAAGCCAGTTTCAAAAACGGCTTGCTGAACGGTGAGTGTCACAACTGAACTGGTCAAAACCAAACTGGTTTCTGGGACTTTGATGACCACATAGACTTTTGCTCCGCTGTCCTTCAAGAGAACTGTGGGCTTCCATGATACAGATGTCGCTCCAGAGACGGGTTGGTCGTTTTTATACCACTGAATGGTCGGAGTTAGTTCGCTATCTGTTGTATAAGCAAAAGAGAACTTGGCAAAATCTCCATCAAATACAGAGACATCCACGGGTTGGGTTGTGATAACCAAGTTTGTGCTCAACCCAGTTTGGAAACCGATGTTTCCGTTGGTTGACTGGAGGAGTGAATAATCACCATCAGCAGGGGATGAACCAGTCAGTTCATAGGTGACATCGAAGTTATCGCCACCACTACCTTGTTCCATGACGCCTTCGATATAGTATTTCTGTCCGGCTGTGAGGGCAAAACCACTGCTATAAGGGGTTGTTGCACCATCGTCTGGGGTGAAAGAGTCAGAAGAACGTTGCGTGGGGTTGGAACCTGAGGCCCACATGCGGGCGTCATTCCAGGAGGTTTGCTGTGCAATCAGCATTTTATGGGCAGGATTGCTGTCCGTGCTGAAGAACAGATCGGAAGTATCATCGGAAGCAATAAAGAAGGAATAGGTCCCGGATGTTTGTGGAATGAAATAACCACTGACACGTTGAGCGTAATTATTATTTCCAGTGGTGGATGGCATGTCAAAGCTTGAGGCGACAGCAACCCAAGCCGGGGCTCCCGCAGAGCCGCTTTCAACAGCAGTGCGTGTGGCGTTTGTCCAGTATTCCCATTTGAGACCGTTTGTGTAGGTAACACCGGTAAGAACGGTGACTACTGTTCCGGAATTGGTTGATAAAATGGAAACTCCGGCTGCCGTAGCAGAAATAACGCATGCGTATTTGGTGCTGGTTTCAGTCAAATTTGCAACAAAACTCAAATTGGGTTGCGTTGCCCCTGTCATTTTGTTTCCGTTCTTGTACCATTGATAGGTGCAGGGAACGACGTTCGGAACAGCATCATTCGTGGCCAGAGCTGAAAGCAACACGGATGTGCCGTCATATGCGGTCACAGTTGCTGGGGGAGTCTTGAGCCATGTGATGGTTTTGGGATTTGTTGTCAGTGGTTTCAGTGTCAAAGTCCAGTCAGAAATTGTGGCAATACCACCGCTGCCGTCAGTGTCATTGTGTGCCGTAACGGCGACACCGATGCGAACGTTATCTCCTGGAGCGTTTCCAAATGTTGTACTGTTATCGCCACCTTTCCATGTATTAGTGGAGGTGTCCATTTCAGTGATAAGGGTCCAATTGGTGCCATCAGTTCCTGAGTAACAATCAAACACGTTACCGTAACGAGTCAAACGCAGCCACTGGTTTGGGTAGGAAGGGGCAATCGTCGGGGATGGATTAAAACCATCTGCGCTGCCACCTCGGGTTGTGCGTACTTGAGCACGAATTTCATTTTGTCCGCCGGAGCGGGTTGTCATTACTGCGATGAATGGATCGCCTGCTTGGTTTGTTGCGATTGTCGGATCGACAAAACGGGCCATAAGTTCGGCTTTGGTCCAAGTGTCAGGTCCTTGAAGATCATTAACGCGGACAACTGCATCCCAGATATAATAACCTGAGATCGGAGTATTATAAAAATAAAAAGCATCCGCTGTTCCCCAAATATCTGCTCCTCCACCGACAATAGTGGTTGTCCCATCCCCATTGACAGTTGCGGATCCGGGTAATGTTGGGCCTCCTACATCCACGCCCACGAGTTGTTGTGCCTGAGCATAGCTGGCAAAAGCAATTCCAGCCAATGCTACGCTTAGATACTTTAGTTTTTTATTCATAATTTGCTTATTGCTGCGTGAACTAACTTTGCTATCTGTTGTTATCACTCAAACACCGACAAAAGCGCTGGAACTAGAGCTAACGACAACTCATCCAGAGCTTTGAAATACATGTGATGTTTGACTTTTGGATGATTTGGAAAGAAATGCAAGCTTAATGGAAACTTAATTTCTGTTTAATTTTGTGTTAATGACACATTCATGGAAGTTTAATGTCCTGTTAATGCTGTTTTAATGCCATTGGTATTCCAATCCGCTCAAAGCACAGGTGATTTTTTGGTTTCAAAATCCGCTGAGCCTTTTCATGCAAACTAGAGTGGGTGCCATTTTGAAATTAACTTGTGCAATCATTCTATTCTGTTTGTTGCCGCTTTATTTGAGCTGTTGAGTTTCAACATCATTTGGATGAGGCAGGAGGGATTTTCAGTTTGTCTTTTCTGTGTTTTTTCTGGGGGGGAGCAAAAGCATGTTTTGGGGTTCAATGCAACATAGTCAAATGAACCTCGGGATGGGTAATTAAATTGACAATATTGGGGACCAATATAAGGTCAAAAACCAATCACTGAAAATCAAACTCATGCAAGAAATGAACGTATAAGTTCAGTCAGCAATATTATTAATGAGTCAATTCATTGTATTCGAAAACAGTCTGCGTGCTTTCTGCAAAAATTTCCGGCATTTGCTTTTGGCAGTGCTTTTTGGGGGATACTTATTCTGGGTTGTTGACACCCATTTGATTTTTGAAGCTCGAGATAGTCTTTTCCTTTGGGATTTCAGGTATTTTACAGATTTTATTGGGCAGCCCGGCTGGTTGCTGCGGTGGTTTGATGCTTTGTGGGTTCAATGGTGTCACTCAGGGGGGCTTGCTGCGATTGTGCTCACTGCGTTCGCATGGTTGTTGCTGCTTACAACAAGTGAGTTCATGAATTCTCTGACGGGTTCAAGGATTCGCGGCACTTGGATCATTCCCGGGGTTGCTCTCTTTTATTTATATGGCAATCACAGTATGCGGACTTTTGTCCTAACTGGAGCGGCGTTTAACATGTTGGCGAGTTGGGGATGGTGTTGTATTAGAGCTGAATGGCGCATACAAAAAATGGCTGCGTTTTGCGTTTGTAGTGTCCTGCTTTATTATCTGACAGGGATTGCGTTTGGTTGTTTTGTCATTTGTTGCCTGATTTATTCAATTGCCAGGCTGAAATCGTGGCGTTTGGCCTTGGTAATGATCCTGATTTCTGTGTGTGCAAAGTATGGGGTTGATTTCATACTCTCAAACTTGGGCTTGAGAACGTGGAATTTTCAAATTCCTGCTGCGGAGGCTGACCTTCTTAACCTCAAGACGATTCTCTTTTACAGTTATTTTCCAATTTGTGCCTTGGTTGTTGTCTGTCTCCATTCAACGCGTGGGACTGCTCTTTTGCACCGGTTTGAAGGTGCTTTTCACAAAAAGGAAATTGTCAAAACTAAGGGGGAAAAGAAAAATGCTAAAAACAACCCCTCGGGGAGTGTCTCACAAAATGAAGGTTTTCGATGGGCTTGGGGAATGGGGATGATTCTGGTGTTAGGGATGGCTTGGGGAGTGGGACTGATTTCTATTGATAAAAGTAAGAAGGCCCTCCTTGAAATTGATTATTGTGCTGACAATCAGCAGTGGGATGAGCTTTTAGTAAAAGCCAGAAAACTGCGTGTGTATACGCAATACGCCAATCACGATATAAATCTTGCGCTTTACCATACGGGGCGGTTACCCAACGAAATGTTCACGTTTTGGCAGCACTACAGCATCCTGTTGGATCAGGAACAGGTGAGAGGCGACGCGGTGGGAAGGGTTAGTAAACCGTGTGATCTGCTTTTGGAACTGGGGCGTGTGAATGAAGCTGAACATAACGCGCTTGAGTTGCTGGAGAATTATCCCACAGGCAGAACACTTAAACGACTGGCTTTGATTAAGATCATTAAAAACGACATGGAGGCAGCTCGGCTCTTTTTACATGTCTTACGCAAGGATCCTTTGTGGGGACATTGGGCTGAAGACTATCTTCGTAGACTTGATTCAGGAGAGAATTTTTCTGAAGACGGGACAATCCAGGAAATACGCAAGAGAATGCTAGCCCAGGATGATTTGTCCAAGGTCTGCACCATCACGGGAAACGGGCCCATGATGAATTACTATGAAATGTTGATCGATTTGCTAAAACAGAATCCTGAAAACAAAATGGCCTTTGAATATCTGATGGCGATTTATCTGTTGGATGGAAATTTGCAGGCCGTTGTTGATTTGCTCCCGTATGGAGATCGTTTTCATTATCCAGCTTTACCAACGAGTTATGAGGAGGCAGCCCTGCTTTATGCAACTGGACATCAAAAAGAATTACGCATCGAATCCTCAGGGCTCTTTTTTCGCAACTATAAAATCAGCACGACAACTGAGGATAAGTTCAAGCTCCTTCGTTCGATTCTTAAACAATCAGGGGGTTCTTTGAAAAACGCTGCACCAGAGATTTCACGGGATTTGAAGAACACTTATTTTGAGTATTACTTGATACAACACAGAAACGGCCATGTGTAAACGATCATTAAAATTACAAGTCATGAAGGTCGTGACCGTTGTGTTACTTGTATCGCAACTTCTCATCACATTATGTGAAGGGCAGGGGAGTGGCGACTCAACGGTTAATACTAACCGCATCCCAAAAATCTGTCCGGACTATTGCAATGTTGTCATTCCACCAAACATCGCGCCGCTTAATTTTCGTATAAATGAAATTGGCATTGAGTTTCGAGGCGAATTGAGGGGGGAAAAAAGTAGTCAAATCACATTTAATTCATGTAAGTCTGGCATCGTTTTTTCTCAATCAGAATGGAGACATCTTTTACTTGAAAACAAGGGAACAAATTTGACTTTGAGTTTGGAAGCAAAGCAAAAGGATGGGCGTTGGGTGCGTTTTCAACCTGTCACAATGACTGTGGCGCAGGAAGCCATTGATCCCTGCCTCGTTTATCGGTTGTTGGGGCCGGATTGCGTCTGGTTTCGCAATGTGGGAATTTACCAGCGCAATCTTGAGAATTTTGATGAGCATCCAATTTTGCAGAATAGTTCGATCCACGGCGGCTGCATTAATTGTCACACCTTTCAAAACAATTGCCCCGATTTCTTTTCCTTTCAGATTCGCCCTGGCATGGATAAGCGGGTCACCAAGGCGGGGATGATCCTTGTTCGAGGAGGTAAAGCCCAATGGCTTGAAACCAAATCCGCGGCGGCGCCAAGTCCGCCGGGATACCATTGTTGGAATCCTAAAGCGCCTATTGCTGCATTTTCAATGAGCAAACCGGATCAGATTTTTCGGAGCACAGGAGCGGAGATTCGGGATGTTTTTGAGTACCATTCCGATATAGCAGCGTTGAATCTGGAATCTGGGAATGCGTCGACTGTTCCTGAGTTATCTAATCCTGAGAGATTGGAGACATTTCCCGGATGGGCGGCAGACGGGAACACGCTTTATTTTTGCAGTGCAAAGACGCTTTGGGGAAGCAAAGGAAATCCGACGCCTGAGCAGATTGCAAAGACACAATTTGATTTGATGTCTGTCAAATATGACCGGACGAACGGAAGCTGGGGAAAACCGGATGTGTTAGTGTCTTCTGCAATTACCGGGAAGAGTTGCTTGGAACCCAGAGCGTCTCCTGACGGTCGTTTTGTTCTTTTTTGCATGACGGATTATGGTGGTTTTCCCATTCACCAGGCCAGTTGCGACCTCTATTTGCTCGATGTAAAGAGCGGACAGTATCGACGTTTGGATTGCAACAGCAATCAGGCTGACACATGGCACTCCTGGTCCAGCAATTCGCGGTGGTTTGTGTTCAGCAGCAAGCGTGACAATGGATTGCTTGCACGCCCGTACATTTGTCATGTGGATGCGACAGGAAAAGAACACAAGGCCTTTGTGCTTCCACAAAAAGACCCTGCTTTTTATGAGACATGGCTCAGAACTTACAACGTGCCGGAATTGGTAACAGGGCCAGTTCCCATATCGCAAAAAGAACTGACGGATGCAATTTTATCAGGTTTTAAAGGAACTCAGAAATAACAAGCAGCATCGCAGATGAAGATTTATTACTGGCAAATCGTCGAATCTCCATGCGCTTTTTGATTTTTCAGACATTGTCAGTTGCAATTTTGTGTTTTGTCTTGCCTGAAAAGTGTTCCTCTGAACCTGTTTCTGGCATGGCAAAAGTTGTCGTGGCCCGTGCTCCAGAGGGTGAAGTGTTGTCCACGGATTATGAGGTCATTGCTGAGGGAAAGAAGGTTGATGTTTATACATCACGGGTGTTGGATGCGCCCTTTGCTGACAAGGGGTTCGATTATGGTGGCAATTACTCTTTTGCCAATTTCGACATGGATGGAAAGGTTACGGTGAAGATTACCTCCAAACGTTCGCTGGCATCTACTATTGTGCGTCCAGAGGCAGTCAAAATTGTGCATCCAGATGAACACACCTTGCTGCTTACATTTGAAAGGCCCGCCAAAGTGAGTGTGGAACCCGATGGCAAAAAATCGCCTCTGTTACTCTTTGCCAATCCCCTTGAAGTGGATCGTCCAGATCGTAATGCCTCTGGAGTCGTGTTCTTTGGTCCGGGGATTCACAAATCCACCAGGATAACGCTTGGCTCTGGACAAACGTTGTATTTGGCGGATGGTGCGGTTGTGAAGGGCGTCGTCATAGCGCATGGAAATAACATTCGTATTACAGGCCGTGGCATTCTTGACGGTTCTGATTGGGGTTGGGGAAAAGGTCCCAATGGGAACATGGTGGATATTTGCGGAACAAATGTTGAAGTATCGGGCATCACAATACGCGGCGCATTCTCCTGGACAATCGTGCCCCGCAACAGTTCTCACGTGACGATTCGCAACGTCAAATTGTGCGGATCACGGGTGCAAAACGATGATGGCATTGATCCATGCAATTCGCAGGATGTCTTGATGACAGATTGCTTTTTCCGGACGGATGACGATTGTGTCGCCCTCAAGGGGCTCGACCTTGCAGTCCCCAACAACAACGTGGAACGTATCACAATCGAAAATTCGGTTCTTTGGTGTGATCGCGCTCGAATTTTCCTCTTGGGACATGAAAGTCGCGCCGCATTTATGAGGCAGATCAATATCCGTAATCTGGATGTCATCCATTTTACAATGACATGCTTTCTTTTCGAGCCAGGAGAAGACATGCACCTGGAACAGGTGAATGTTCAAGACATACGCATCAACGGCGAAGGTCAGCGGGAGTTCATTCGCTTGAAGCCAACCATTAACCAGTATATGCACAAACAAACGCCGGGCTATATTAGCGATGTTGCGTTCAAAAACATCGCGATTTCTGGAAAGGCTGGTGAGTATTTGGTGCAACTTCAGGGGGCCAATGCCGAGCACAATGTTCAGAACGTCCGCTTTGACAATGTGATGATTTTGGGGCAACCCCTGACAAGGGAATCAAAGCAATTGCAGGTTGGAAACGAGGTGCAGAACCTGAAGTTTGAAGATAAAAAATGAGTGTGTTTTCGGTCTTCAGTCTGCAGGTGAATGTCTTGAAGTTATTTTGGCGTTTGCCCGGCAGCCTTTATCCACTCCGAATCTTTGAGCGACCAACCGCCGCCCAGGGCTTTGTAGAGTTGGATGATTACGAGATGTCGGCTGGACTCGATGGAAGAAAGTGTTTTTTCAGCAGGATATAATTGTTGCTGGGCTTCAAGAACTTCGTAGTAACTTGCCTTGCCTGCCTTGTAGCGTTCCATTGCAATATCCACAGCATCACGACAGGCGCGGACGGCTTCGGCTTGATGGGTGTATGTCTCCTCCAATTTTGTTCGAGTGATCAGTGAATCTGAAACTTCACAAAACGCTTTCAAAGCAGTTTCCTGATATTTCAATTTGGCTTCCTCACACGCAGCTTTTGCCTGTCGATATTGGCCGACCAAGCGTCCCCCCGTAAACACGGGGCCCGCAGTAGAAGCCGCCAGGGACCAGGCATTGGCGCTGGTTGATGTCAATTGGTTCAACTCAGTGCTGGCGCCTCCATAAAAAGCGGTCAGGCCGATTCTTGGGAAAAAGTCTCCAATGGCAACACCGATTTTGGCATTGGCCACCCTGACTTCCTGTTCAGCCATGCGGATGTCCGGTCTGCGTTCTAGAAGAGAGGAGGGGAGTCCGACGGGAATATCAACGGGGATTTCTTGTTGCGCGAGAGTCGATTTTCTCGAAATGGGAACAGGATTTCTTCCCAAGAGAATATTGATTTCGTTTTCTTTAAGACTGATCTGCCGCTCGATGTCTGGAATGCTTGCTGAAACAGAACTTAACGCGGCTTGGGCACGGTCTAACTCCAATCTTGAAGTCAATCCATCCGTATGTTGGTCATTGAAGAGCTTGTAAGTCTGGCGGTAGGACTCAACCGTGTGTTTTGCAATGGCTAATTCTTCATCCAACTCCAGCAATTCAAAATATGCGCGGGCAACACCGCTGACAACCGAGATCATAACTGTGCGTCGACCTTCCTGAGTTGCCATGAAGTTCGCCCGAGTTGCCTCGTTCATCCGGCGAACACGTCCCCACAAGTCGACTTCCCAGACCGCTTCAAAACCTCCGGCAAAACCACTGAGCGTATGACCGCCGTTGAGGTTGGGCATGTTCAGGAACATGTTGCGTCCGCGACTGGCTTCGCCTCCATAGGCAACGTTTGGTAAAAACTGGGATTGTGACTGTGCTTGAAGAGCTCGTGCCTGATCCATGCGCGAGAGAATTGTTCTTAAATCATAATTATTTGTTAGTGCCTCATAAACCAAATCCTGAAGAACAGAGTCTTTGAATACCCCCCACCATGGAAGATCTGCAAGGGAGTTTGTTGAAGTGGTCAGGTTAGTGGATGTCGTGTTTGTGGCAAAGCGGTATTCGGTTGGTGAATTCACGGTGGGGCGTTGATATTTTGGCCCCACTGCGCAGGCATTCAAAAGACAGAGCAGACTAACGCAAATACTCAAGTTCCAGAGTTGCGAAAGGTGAAGGAGCTCGTTCACTCTCTGTTTTAAGTATGCCGGTTTAATTATGGAAAAAGAACGCGTCATGGCTGGAAACTCTATTTGATCAGTTTAAGTTTTGCACAAAACACATAATAGAGCACAGGTAGAACTATTAGCGTCATCACAGTTGCAAGAAGAAGTCCGAAGATATGGACTGCTGTCAATGGATGCCACAGCTCACCGCCGGTTAGAAAGAGAGGAATCAGACCGCCGACTGTGGCAAAAACAGTGACTAGAACTGGGCGAAGCCGGGCCAGTCCCGCCTGTAACAGTGCTTCCTCCAGAGGCAACCCCCGCTCGCGTGCTTTTTCGATGAAATCACTGAGCACAATAATATGACTGACCATGACACCCGCCAGACTCACAATCCCCAGCAGTGCCGTGAATCCCAATGGAGAACCTGAAAGCACAAGGCCAAGCAGGGCACCGATCACTCCCAGTGGAACTGTCAACATAACGACAACCGATTTGATGACGGACGTGAATTGCAAAACCATTGCCAGCGTGATCAGTGCAAGGGAAACTTGCATGACTCCTGCCATTTCCTCGCGGTTGGTTTGAAGTTCCTTGTCTTCTCCCGCGAAGTTCATGGTGTATCCAGCGGGCAATTGAATTTTAGCAAGACCGGGCCGGGCGCGGCTTAATACTTTTGATGGCAATGTGCCGTATGGGGCATAAGCTTTGACGGTAACGGTTCGAAGCTGATTATAGTGTGGAATGGTGACAAACTCCGGTTGAATCCTGAGTTTTGAAAAACTTTCCAATGGAACATTTTTTCCGGAATGGGTTGGCACATACAAACTGCGGATTTTCTCCGCTTCGCTTCGGTCTTCGATCCTGTTGCGGATGACGACTGGGATCAGGCGGTCATCTTCGCGCAGTTCGGTTATTTTCAATCCCGCAAAGGCAGCCTGCGATGCGGTGCCAATCTGCTGGTTTCCGATACCAAGTGAATTGGCACGATCCTGGTCAATATCGATCTGGATGTTAGGCATACGCAACCCCAAATCATCAAATACGTGATATCCTCCCGCAGATCGGACGACGTCTGCGGTTTGATCTGCCAGTCGCCGTAATTCATCAAGGTCTTCTCCGCTCAGCCGAATCTGGATTGGCTCATCCACAGGAGGACCTTGTTCCAATTGCTTGACAGTGCAGCGGGCTCCTGGAATCTGGCTGTCCAACTGCTCGCGGAGCTTGACCAACAACCCTGGCACATCTCCATCCAATTTTGTGTTAATGAGTATTTGTGCCAGATAGCTTGCGGGTTCCTTTGGCGTAACGTTGTAGTAGAAGCGTGGGGCTGTGCCACCGCGGAAGACAGCGGCGCTCTTGACCACTGAATGGCTTTTAATGATTGAGATGGCTTGATCAACCACAGTGGACATGCTTTTGACTGAGTCGGTTGAGGGAAGTTCAATGTCGACCAAAAGCTGATTGCGTTCTGCCGGTGGGAAAAATTGACTTCCCAACTTTGGAATGATGAACAGACTTGCGGCCAGCAACGAATAGGCGACAAACAAGACGGGCCATGGGTGTTTGAGGGCTGTTTGCAATGCAGCTCGGTAGCGTGGTAAAACGGCTGAGAGAAACAGATCCACATAACGAAATGGAAAACCGTGACGAATTTCTCCCCCCTCATCGAATCCTTTTTGCCCCTTTAAGACGTAATAGCTGATAAGAGGCGTGAATGTGAAGGATACCACCAGTGCTGAGAGCAGGGATATGGTAATGACCGCGGGGAGGCTTTCCATGAAAACTCCCTTGTCGCCTGAGAGCAGGAGCAACGGAAGAAATGCTACAATATTAATCGCGGTTCCAAATATCATGGGATGTCGCAGATTATGGGGCCCTACCCAGGCTGCGCGCAATCGGGTCTCCCCTTTATGCAGCGCACGGTTGATTCCGTCTGATGCAACAACGGGGACGTCCACCAACATTCCCAGTGCAATGATTAGCGAGGCGATTGAGATTTGCTGGAGGGGAATGTTCAACAGATACATCCCGATTAAGGTCATCGCAATGGTTAGTGGAATGGCGGTTGCAACCACAAGTGCAGAACGCCAATCCATCAAAAATAGAGCCACAAAAATTACGATGATCACGGCTTCAAGAAAACACTTTATGAAGTGATTGATCCGATGGGCCACAGCCGTGGGTTGATCCGACAGCACGTGAACTTCGATTCCCTCGGGCATTCTGGCCTTCATCGTGTTCATCGTCGACATGACTTCTTCGTTGAAGTGACGGATGATTTTGCCATCACGCATTTCCACGGCGAGCAAGACAGAGCGACATGTATTCAATGGAGCCGTGTCGTTGGTCCGAACGAGGACATCCACCTTGTAAGAAATGGGGGATTCATACATTCGCCGGACTTCGAAGACATCGCGCAGATAGACAGGAGTTCCGGTTTTATTGACTCCCACCACGGTTCCGAGCATCTCAGACTCGCTACGATATTCTCCAGAGAGTTGAACTGGAAAATTGCGTCCTTCGGTGTGCAATGTTCCCCCCGGAATGACAGCATTTCTTGAAGCGATGGAGTTGATCACAGCCTCTGGGGAAAGTCCGTAACCTGCCACGTTCGCTGAGGAGAAAAGCAGGTAAACAGTCTCCTGAACAATCCCAATTTTTGTGACTTTTCCAACGCTGGACACTTGTTTGAGCTGGTCTTCGCAATCACGGGCAAGCAGTTCCAATGTGTGGTAACTATAACGCGGTGGAGCCGTTGCGCGTATTTGCGGTAGCGGATCCTCATTTCCGAACCAGATGACTGGCATGGTGAAATCTGGATGGAATAGTTCCTGATCGGTACCGGTGAGTGAGCGCGTAAAGTCAGAGATGAATTTTTCGAGTGTGGAACGAGATGCCTGGGTTTCGAGGTCAGCCAGCAAATATGAGATGCCTTTGACTGTCTTGATGTTTTTCGTCAACCCCGCTTTTTTGATTTCGGTGACAAAGCGTCCAAGCAAAACTTCCCGGTATTTTTGATCAATCGAAGGCGGGAAGAAAATGGCCACAGCGGCATGTTTGTCAGCCGGAGAGCTCCCTCTTAATTTTCCAAGACTGTCTTTCAAAAGAGCCGCTCTGGCCACGCATTCTGCGTCGGAAATCGGGGGACTGACCAGCCCGAAAAGAAGTGTTACAGTGTTGCCAAAATCGGTGTTTAAAAATGGGCTGCGACTGCCTTGGGGAAGGGGAACCTCCTGTAATTTCGCACGGAGTTTGTCCCATTCCTGATCAATCACAGCTTTGGATGCCGGCAACATTTTTATGGTGAGCGTTGACACTCCGGGGCGGGATTGAGCTTTGATTTCTTCGATTGACTGAAGCTCGGAAATCTTTCGTTCAATGGGTTTTGTAATCAATTCCTCAACTTTTGATGCAGTGGCTCCAGGAAAGACAGTGACCAGCATGGCTATCCTGTGGGGAATGGAAGGGTCTTCCTGTTGTCCCAATTTTCCAAAGACAGCAATTCCCCAAACCAGCACGGCGATGAGCGCCACCCAGCTCACTTCTCGGTGTTCAACAAAGAACTGGGCAAGTCCGCCGGACTTGAGTTGTTTTGAATCAGGTTCTGACATGCGAAAACGCCTTCTCTCTTGAGTTACTTGTTGTTGTCTTGAACCACATCAACGGGAGCGCCGTCATAAAGAAAACTTGTTCCTCCAATGACCACTTGTTCTCCAGTTTTAAGTCCGTCAGAGACAAGGATGGAGCTGTTGACAATGTCTGCCGTTCGGACAATCCGGCGTGTTGCCTTGCCGTTTTGAACAACATAGACAGCCAAGTCGATCGCATTGGTTGTGCTTCCTTTGGCGGAAACTGTAATGAGAGCGGAAAGTGGTATTGTGACAAATCCAGGGGAGATTGTTGCTTTGTCGCCGATTTGAATTCGCGCAGTCATTCCAGATCGAAGTATTCCATCTGGATTGGGAACTTTTATTACGACACGATACAGGCGGGTTTCCGGACTTGCGGCAATTCCGACTTCAGTCACACGTCCTTGAAATGGCGGATGGCCTTCCAACGCGGAAATCTCAACGTTGACGATGTCATTGGTTGACACACAATGGATCAAACTGTCTGGCAATCCCAATTCGACCGACATCAAACTGTTCTTTGCAAAACGCAAAATTCTTTGTCCTGCGGCGATTGTGGCATCCGAATTGACATATCTTGCCAGAACAGCACCGTCGCTTGGGGCGAGAATATGTGAATCCTTTAGATTCTGTTCTGCCTGATCCAACTGAGCCTTGGCAGTGCGCCAATTTGCTTCGGTAACATCCAATTCCTGTTGTGAAATGGCATCTTTCAAACGAAGCTTTGAAAAGCGTTCGAACACTTTTTGTGCGAGTTCGGCATGGGCACGTGCTGAAGCCAGTGCATTTGTAAAATCCGATTGTTTCAATTCTGCCAGAACGGTTCCAGCTTTGACCGGTGTTCCTTCATCCCATTCCTTGTCAAATTCAGGCCCAATGCTGTAGATAATGCCGCCAACTTTGAATCCCAGATCGGTTTCATCTTCAGCCTTGACCAAGGCAATGTATGAGGCTTTTCCAAGAAACATTGCAGGATCAGCAGGGGCAACTGCAACTGTGCGAACAAGCGTCTTTTCAGGTTTAGTTTCCACCGGTTTATTGCAACCACAGAGAATGGCAGCCATTCCCAACAACACTAGTCTGATAAAACTTGAAGATTTTTCATCGCCAGGACGAAATTTAAAAAAAATTAGTTTCCTGTAATTAAACGATGGGTGGAACATAATGTAAAAAGGTAACCTGATTTTAAAGTTAAGCAAAATTGAATGGATGACTAGGACTTGAACCACGTGGCCTCGGGAAAGATTTCCTTGATGATTCGGCGATCCAAAGCCGTGTGACGGCTTCCTGCGGAGATTGGATTCCATCTCCAGCCATCAAGCATTCGGTCTTGGTGCATACATAGCGTGGCAAGCTTGTCTTGGACATCGCAAAGGCTTTGAAGGTGAGGTCGGGTGACAAAATAATGACTTCCCAGAGTCACAGCCATCATGCTGAGCGTGACCTCTTGTGGTTCGGTGTTATGTGGAATGTCGCCTGCCTTGATGGCTTCAAGAACCAAGTTATTGACGATGCCAAATAAACGTTTGCCCTGTTGCAGGTGGGCTTCCTGGCGTTCGGTTGAGACGCGTTCCCAGAAAGACCGCTCTTGAAGCATGAGCTCGACGGTAAAGAACTCCGGATACGAATTGGCAAATTGGCAACAGGCGATTCCCATTGCACGCGCCTTTTCACGGGTAGTCCCACAAAAATGCGTTGCACGTTCGAGCAGGTCAGTCCGATACATCACAGCGCGCGTGGAAACGGCCAAAGCCAGATCTTCCTTTGTTTTGAAATGAAGATATAAAGTTCCCTTTGAATAGGCGACAGAGAGGGCGAGGGCGTCCAGATTCAGATTTTGAAAACCGTCACGCACTAAAAAATGAGCTGCATTCTCAAGAATGAGGTTTTCGCGGGCGAGGCGTTGCTGTTCTTTCCGGTTTTCGATAACGTTCACAATTGAACTATCGTCATAAATTGACTGTAAGTCAAATAATATTTATGAGTCAAAATTTATTGATCTGGAAAGTCTCAAAAAGGTAGTAACTTGGATTATTGATCCTCTTCTAAACGTATTCAGAGGGGAAGTGCATTAGCTTAGCTATTTCATTACTAGCTTTGGGCTATGTGTCTTGACACCATGATGGGAAGTTCATAGATATGGTGTGGCGGTAAAGCCGAAAGTTTTTTTAGAGTTGATATGACCACGTATTTTTTGGCTGGTGAAAGAACTTCAGATGAGAGAATCGGGCGCGACGTCGAGGCGGCGAGACGTAAATCTGGCTTGTTGGCATCTGTGACTGGCTTGGTGGCGGTGCTCAACGAGAACCGCCAGATTGTCTCCTTGAATCAGTCTTTTTTGTCAACAATTGGTATTTCCGATCCGATGCCGATTCTGGGATTGCGTCCAGGTGAATCTTTGCAATGCATTCATTTGGGGGAAAATCCGGCAGGGTGTGGAACCGGGACTTATTGCCGGACTTGCGGCATGGCGACCGTCATAGCAGCGTGCATGCGTGAGAAACGCCCTGTTGAAAGGGAATGCGCCCTGCAAGTTAATCGGGGTGGCAGAATCGTGGATTTATTCTTTTCAGTGCGGTGTGCCCCCCTGCGTCTTGGAAATCGGATGTTCTTCTTGGTTTCACTTGAGGATTTGACCGAGGGGCAGAGAGTTGCTGAGCTCCAGCGTGTTTTCTTCCAGGACATTGACAGTCTGGTGTCGGGAATGGCCAGAATGAGTTTGCCGATGAGGCGTTCAAAAACATTGGAAATCGGTCCTTGGACGAGTCATTCATATCCGTTGGGATTGAAGGAGCATGTGGTTTTACATGACCACCTTGCTGGGAAAAAAGCTTACGTTCCAAATTTGAAGGCTGTTGCGGCAAAGAGCATTCTTGAAGGCGTACAGGCAAGCATCAGCGGGAGAGCTGAGGATGAGAAGAAGTCGGTAGTGCTTCCAAAGGTCTTGCCGAAATATTCCCTTAAGACAGATGCCATGCTGGTGACTCGAATTTTGCGCGATATGGCAGTGAACGCGTTAGAAGCAACCAAAGCGGGTAGTGAGGTGAAAATCTTTTCCAAGCGTGCAGGAGACAAGGTCGTTTTCTCGGTCTGGAACAAGGGAGCGATGCAAAAGGATATTCCACAGCGAATTTTTCAGCGTAATTTCAGCACAAAGGTTGGCGCGGGGCGCGGTTTGGGAACTTTCTCAATGAAAGTTTTTGGAGAGGACCTCCTTGGGGGGCGCGTTTGGTTTACCACCACCAATGCTGGCGGTACGCAGTTTAATTTGGCTCTGCCATCGAAACAGCGTAAGACGGCCCGACCATAGTATTCCTTCTAACTTTTTTCCTGGCAGGTGAATCAATTGGGGTTCACCTGCTTTTTTTGTGTATGCAAAAAGTCACTCCAACATTTCAAGACGATTTGTGTTTCACACGTCTTTTGCGATGCAAGCCATTATCAATGGTTTGTCAGCGTTTTTTGGAGTGAAGGCAATAGGTTCTGCAGAGTTGTTGCATTTGTGCTGACGATGTTTGTTCCTGGGGCGTTTGTTCCCCCGGGAAGAACCGGAGGTTTGTCAGGAATAGGCCAGAGGAAATTCCAGATGGACTGCAGATGGTTCAGCCAAACATGCTGATAAATCCAATGCTCAAAGCCCATGAAGTTCGTGAAGAACAAAATAAGAAAAATGGCTGTGGCGCCCACAACATACCAAACCCAGCGCGGAATATGATCGTCTGGATAGAGATCCTCCAGACTTCGGGGCGCATTCCTAGGAACAACGGCGGTTTCTGTCAAGACATGCCCCAGAGCCATGTTTAGTTTTACGCGTCCATTGATGGCCCAACCGCAACCATCGAGAACTGGAGCCAAGTCCCGTCTTCGCAGCCGCAGCCATGTGATAACCATGGACGGGCCAGATACAGCCAGGATGGCGGCGGCGAAAATCATCGGGACCTTCAACCAGGCATGTGGTTGTTGCAGCAAACCAAGAAATCCAGCAAAAACGACGCTTAATGCTCCAATTAAACTGGACATGATCAAACCGATGGCAGCCAGCGTCCCTGTGTCGATTTTTGATTTTTCGATTGGCTTGCCAGATGTGGCTGTGGTGGCGGTTTTTTCAATGCGCTGGGAGGCTTTGTCCATGACGATCTTTTCACGATCCGTCGCCATTTTCTCGACTTGTTCGCTGATCATGCGACCAATGCGTTTATAGGGAGACCAGAATGCCTGCCGGATGCTGATGGGATGCTCAATTGTCTTTATGATGGTTGCATCCCAATCCAATCCGTTACGGTCATAGAAAATACCATTGCGTCCAACACGCAATTTTTCTGAATCGCCTTCGGTGAATATGGCGGCGATTGTCATTTTATCTTTTGTAGACGGATGGGTCAGATCGCAATAAGCGATGTAGGTACGGCCCAAGTTGGCCATGGTCGAATGCGTTTCAGCATTTTCCACTTTGACGCAAAGATGACAGCATCGGCCATCGATATAGAGAGTGCCCGCTTGGAAGACTGCCATTCGGTTTTTAGCGTAGAAGTCCGCAAAACAGACGAAATTATTAAGAAGTCGGTAAAGGTTATGATTGAAACAGAGTAGTTTTTCTACATTGGCCATCTCCAACAATGCGGGGGCGGCCTCCTTGTCCTGAGCAATCATTTTTTCCAACGTTGCCCGACCTTGCCCTGTAAGGATTTGCTGGATGCGAGCCAGCCCCAACTTTTCGACCATGATACCTTTTTTGACATTTTCCCAGGCTTGATAAGGAGCGAAGCGTTCGATCAAGTCTGCCCACTCGGTCTGCGAAAGCGTTGCCTTTTGCGCATAGAAGGCTTGTGTCAGGGTGGCGATCCGGAACTTATCGATGGCAACCTGCCAGCCGGGGTTGATTCCCTCAGTGAGAGGCAGTGGGCGATTGGCTTCAATTCGGGCAAGAGGCAGGGAAGCGATTTCCTGATTTTCCGAAGCCAGATTTTTTCCCGCTAGTGCTGTGAAACCGGCTTCGGCGGTGTTAAGGGGGGTTGTGGCACGGGGATCAAACGCTGCGAGGCGGCACCGTGTGAAATAGTCGTCTATCTTGGTGCGCACTGCCTTCAGTGCTTCCCAGGCTTCAGTCGTTTCAGCGCCAAAAATCAATATGGTGGGAGTCCCTTTTGGCTGTTGCATGGCATCCTGCCACCAATCTGCATAATCCTGAGCTTCCTTAAAGAAGGTATCAATGTCTTCAAGTGTGATACCCACCAATTGCTTATCAGCTGGTAATCCTGCAGGCTTGGCAACAACGGGTTTTTCAGGAAGAACACTTTGAATGTCCAGAATAAGCTGTTTGACAGCTTTGTCTGCAACATTTTCCGCACGCAAAACCCCATCCTTTGTAAACCACGTATGAGCGAAGGCAACTTCGGTGTTTCCCAAGTCTGCAATGGAAATGGAATCGGCGTTTGGCTTACCGTGATTGGTCAGAATTTGGCGTGCAGCTGCGAAAAGATGTTTTCCTGAGTCGGTGGAAGTGTTGATTTCGCTGAGTTGAAGGTTGTCACTCCCTTTGAGAAGTATATCCGGGTTTTTGAGTAACGCTGTGGCCCATCGGACCGCCGCAAGCACTTCTGGCGCGCGGATTCGTCCGTCCTTGTCAGTGTCAATAAAATCGAGAGTTTTTGTGTCAAACTCCAACCCTCGGGTGGGACAACTCAATGCCATCCAGAGTTTTTGGTCCAGTTTTTCCAAGTTTAGAAGATCGATGCCAGATTCGATTTTGACCTGATCGAGTCCACCAGCACGGGAAAATTTCCAAACGTGCTTTTGTTTATTTGCTTCAGAACTGGGCATAGGCTTTTTTGTTAACGGAAACCAACAGAGAATTAAACTACCTGAAATTAATTTGGCTGCCAAGCCAGAGATATGTCATTTTGAGGGGGGAACACCCAATTGACATTTTGGACTCAGGCTGCGAGAAATAGGGGATGCAAATATTTTTGACTCTGAGGGGATACTTCAAGGGATTGCTTGTTTTCTTTCTTTCATTAAGTGTTTTGGCCTTTAACGGTGTTGCAGCGGATGAGTCACATGGCCGTGCAGAACACGTGGTGATCCTTGTGTGGGATGGGATGCGTCCGGATTTCATTACTCCGCAGATTACCCCCAATCTATGCAAGATGATTAAGGAGGGCGTTTATTTTAATCATCATCATCCCCAATATCCGAGCACAACAGAGGTCAATGGAACAGCGATTGCCACCGGAATGTATCCGGGGCATAGCGGTGTTGTTGCAAACGCTGAATACCTTCCAGAACTGTCATTCTTGAGCCCTGTGGCAACTGAGGGATTCGAAAATCTTCGCCGTGCGGATTTAATCACGGGAGGTCATTACCTGCGCTGTTCAACGCTCGCCGAGATTCTCCAACAGGCAGGTTATCCCACGATCATTACAGGCACGAAGACGGTGGCGTTGTTGCATGACAGGCTTCCACGAAACAGAACAGGAGCCCAGTCGCAGTCCCCAGTGCTGTTCGCTGGACAAACGCTTCCAAAAGGTTTGATCAAGGATTTGGAAACAGCCAACGGTGGCAAAAAGTTTCCTTCAACCAATTCCGCTCCCAATACGGCAAAAGACGCTTGGACGACAAAGGCTTTGATCAACGGCCTTTGGAAGAACGGCGTGCCCAAATACACGTTGATGTGGCTGTATGATCCCGATTCGACACAACACGCCAAGGGAGTTGGCAGTTCTGCTGCTGTGGCAGGAATCGAAAATTCAGATCATAGCTTAATGGTAGTTTTAAACGAGCTTGAAAAAAGAAATTTACGAGACAAAACAGATGTTTTTGTTGCGTCGGATCACGGTTTTTCAAACATCAAACGGGGCCCGGACGTTGCCGATATTTTGAAGAAAGCCGGCTTTAAGGCAACACGCAAATTTGAAGATCCAGAACCGGGAGAAGTCATGGTTGTGGGGTTGGGCGGAACAAGTGCAATTTATGTTGTCAATCACGACGAAGAAGTGATTTCGAAGTTGGTTCAATTTTTGCAGGGGACGGATTTTGCCGGCGTGATTTTTACCCGCAAGGCGATGGAGGGAACCTTCCCCATGGACTTGGTTCATGTGGACAAAGGGGAAAGTGGTCCGGACATTTTTGTCTCGATGCGGTGGTTTGATGAAAAGGACGGGAATGGCACTCCTGGCGTGGTGGTTTCTGACAGCGGAACAAAGGGGAAGGGGACTCACGGATCTCTCAGTCGCTTTGATATGCACAATATCTTGATTGCCGCGGGACCGGATTTTAAAAAGGGATTTGTGGACGAATTGCCGACGGCGAGCATCGACCTGGCTCCGACCGTTCTATGGATTTTCAATGTTGCTCCTCCCAAGCCACAGGATGGTCGCGTTTTGCTTGAGGCCATGGTGAATGACAAGGGCGGAATAGTTGCCGAAGCCAGAAAGTTGGAGGCTTCGCGCGATTTGGGGAAAGTGCGCTGGACACAACATTTAAACGTTTCCCGAGTTGGAAACACGGATTACTTTGATGAGGGAAACGGCGAGGCCGTCACAAAATAACATTCAATTTGAACTTATGAAAAAAGTCGCAGTCATTTTGTCGGGATGTGGCATTTACGATGGTGCCGAAATTCATGAATCCGTTCTGACCCTTCTGGCGCTGGACCGAGCCCAGGCAGAGATCATTTGCGCCGCGCCAGACATACCGCAGTCTGAGGTCGTCAATCACTTGACAGGCAAGCCAGTTGCGGGTGAGAGGCGCAATGTTTTGACCGAGGCGGCCCGTATTGCCCGGGGACAGATTTGCGCTCTGGCTTCGTTGCGCGCATCGGATTACGATGCCGTCATTTTACCCGGCGGATTGGGGGCTGGTAAGAATCTGAGTAATTTTGCCGTTGCCGGAGATAAGCTTGAGGTGAACGTTCAGGTCGCGCAATTGCTGAAGGAAGCTCATCAAGCCGGGAAACCCATTGGGTTCATTTGTCTGGCTCCAGTGATTGCCGCTGCCTTATTTGGACCGGAAAAAGTGGAATTAACTATTGGCAACGATTCAGAAACCGCCGCTGTGCTGGAGAAGCGCGGAGCCACACATGTCAATTGCAGCGTCTATGACATCGTGATCGACCGGCGATTAAAGATTGTGACAACCCCTGCCTATATGCTTGGTGAACGAATTACCGAAGTGGAAGCAGGAATAAGCAAACTCGTTCGGGCTGTGCTGGATTTGGCCTAATAACAATTGGCTAAGAAAAGCCCCCCCATTCCAAATTACTCTACTTCTATGAAATCATTGTCAGGCATCAAGCCACGACCGGAAATCTCTCATGTCCTGTTTGATTTTGACGGTACGCTTTCCTGGATACGCCATGGCTGGCCGCGGATGATGGCTGAAGTGATGAGGCAATATTATCCGGCTCGCGCGAATGAAACTGAAAATGAAATTTGTGATCATTTGATCACCGAGCTGCTTTCCCTCAATGGGAAGCCAACTATTTTTCAGATGGTTCATTTCAAGCAGGAGGTGGAGGCGCGCGGTGGCAAATGTCCATCGCCTGAGGAGATGCGAAAGGAATATCAGGACCGTCTTGATCACGTGATTGAGGAGCGGGCGATGGCGATTCGCAAGGGAGTATATAAACCGGACGATTTTGTTGTATTTGGCGCACGTGAATTATTGACTCTTTTGAAAAAGAGGGGGCTCAAATTAATCATACTCAGCAGCACAATGGAAGAACGAGTGCGCGAGGAGGCGATAATTCTCGAGCTGGAACCTTTCTTTGGGCGGTATATTTATGGAGGCGGTGCGGATGGTGCCAAGTTTTCCAAACGCGAGGTGATTGATCGTTTTATGCGTGAGGACAACATGAAAGGCGCAAAGTTGCTTTCTTTTGGAGACGGTCCTGTGGAAATAGCCGAGACTGTGGATGTGGGAGGGCTGGCGATTGCCGTGGCGAGCAATGAGGACGAGAATGGTTCGGGCGTCATGGATCCATGGAAACGCAAACAACTGACTGCAGCGGGAGCCCATGCCATGATTCCCGACTACCGCAATCCATCTGAATTGATTTCTGCAATTTTTGGAAATTAATATGAATCCGATTGATCTATCTCGCGTAAAAGTCCTGCCTTTGTCAGAACGAAAAAGCCTGGCGCGTTTGGATGACATCCTTGTTGATCCAGACGGTCCCTCTTTGCCGTGTTCAGAAAGCAGTCGAAAATGGATTGATTCCTGTGCGCAACAAATCCGTGAAGCCAGAGCCCGCAAAGCGAGTGTGATGTTCATATACGGGGCTCACATTATCAAGAACGGGGGGGCAAAAATACTGATCCGGTTGATGGAAGGAGGCTGGCTGACTCATTTGGCTACGAATGGTGCCGGGACGATTCATGATTGGGAATTTTCATTTTGCGGTGTGTCAACCGAAAGTGTGCTCAAGAATGTGGCAACGGGTACTTTTGGAACGTGGGATGAAACGGGACGTAACATTAATCTGGCCATTCTGGCCGGAGGACTCGATGGGGAGGGATACGGGCGGAGCCTTGGTAAATTCATTGCCGAGGATGGTACAACATTACCTTCGGTTGAGGTTCTGGAAGGGCAGCTCAAAAGTGAGCCCAGTCATCCGATGTCTCCGGCGCGGGCCGAACTTTTACAGACGATGATTGTTCATCATCTCAAGGGGGGGCGCCAAAGTGTGATCCATCCTCGAAAAGCCACGAGTGTCCTGGCATCGGCTTATAGACTGAATGTTTGTTTTACTGTGCATCCGGGGATTGGCTACGATATTATTACAACGCATCCGATGTATAATGGCGGAGCGATAGGCAGGGCTGCCGGAATCGATTTTAAATGGTTTGCCAACTCCGTGGAAGGACTCGATGGTGGCGTGGCGTTGTCAGTCGGGTCTGCAATCATGGGCCCGCAGGTGTTTGAAAAGAGCATGAGTTGTGTCAATAACCTGCGATTGAATTCAGAACGTCACGTTGTTCAAAATCATCATATCTACGTGGTTGATCTCCAAGACGGTGGCAATTGGGATTGGGCTCATGGCGAACCCCCAAAGACGAATCCCGCCTATTATTTGCGTTTCTGCAAGAGCTATTCACGCATGGGAGGCGCGATGCACTATGTGCAATGTGACAACGTGGCCTTTGCAAAAGGTCTGCTTGAAAAATTGAGCAAGGAATAAGCTCTCAGTGCAGGTTTGTGAGCTTATTTTAGTTTTTCCAGGATCTTGTTCAGATCAACGTTGTTGGCGATGATGTCACGGATTAATGTGATTTTTTCCGTGTCCGTTGGCCTTGTCTTGACTATGAGATTGTGGACTGTGGATGCCACTTCATAGCTGTCTTCAGCCACCAGGAGCACTGGGAATGGCATTTTTTCGATGGCATCCATCGCGTCGGAGCCAGGCCGGCTTTTCCCTGTCAGAACGAGTCCAGCAAGCGTATCGGAAGCTCCATTTTTTGTATCGGCAGCGGCAAAAATAATGTCCTCGCGATCGGTTGGAGTGATGACGAGCACTCCGGGCTTGAAATAGCTGGTGGCGTTGTGAGCGCCCATTGCTCCGATGACGACGGATTTGACAAGGTTATTGACAAGCAGGCTCTTGTTCAAGGTCTCTGCTTTCAATTCTTCGCGGATTAAATCAACAGTCGGGTTGGAGAGGATGCGCTGGTGGGGAAGGACTCCCAGAAGATCAAGACCTTTGCGTCGGAGACCATTTCGAGCAAACTCGGTGACGTAGGCGAGACGATCCTGGTGAACCTTGTTAAGAATGACTCCGATGACTTCCACTCCTTCACGCTCGAAAACGGCGTTATTCAGGTAGACCTCGTCAATTGGTTTGCCGATGCCGCCACTGGTGACGATGATGACTTTGGCTTTTAGAATTCGCGCTACCTGGGCGTTTGAAAGGTCAAAAACGGCGCCGACACCAGCGTGACCAGAACCTTCACAGACGACGAAATCCTTTTCCCATGCCACACGGTCGAACGCTTTTTGTATCTTTTTGACAAGCGCTTCATTGTTGGAGGACTGGAGGTATTTCCGGGTGAAATCAGGCTCGACGGTAATCGGGCTCATGTCGAGCAAGGGGCAGTTTAACCCGTAAACACGATCCATCAACACGGTGTCTTCATCGATTTTTTGTGTTTCGATTTCGACAAAGCGCTGCCCTACGGGTTTGATGTAGCCAACTCGCGGGTAGATATTTTTTAGGGCTGCAAGGAGTCCGAGAGATGTTGTCGTCTTACCTTCATTTTGGCGCGTAGCGGCGATGAACACGCGCGGTGTAACGGTATTCATTAAATAGGATTTTATTCGCCGGGCAGCTTTGTCCCGGCTCCTGGGTAGAGTTGATTATATTCGATGGACTGCAATCCGACGATGGCTGCAACCCCCAGAACATCGTGTGCGTTGGAACCGCGCGAGACGTCTGCTGCGGGGCGATCCAAGCCCAGGAGTATTTGTCCATAGGCATGCGCTTTTGCAACGTGCTGGATGAGTTTGCTGGCTATGTTGCCGGAATTCAAATCGGGGAAAATGAGGACATTGGCTTTGCCTGCCACGGGGCTTTCAGGAGCCTTGCGTGCGGCAATTTCAGGAACAAGAGCGGCGTCAACCTGTAGTTCGCCATCGAAATCCACTTCCACGCCTTTTTCGTCAGCCTTCTTTTGTGCGAGCGCCGTTGCCGCCTGGACTTTTCCAATGGAGGGGTGGGTGGCGCTGCCTTTTGTGGAATAGGAAAGCAGGGCAACACGAGGGCGTGTTCCAAGAAGCTTACGGGCGAGTTGTGCCGTTGAAATCGCAATATCCGATAGTTGTTCGACGTTGGGATCCGGGATGACACCGCAGTCTGCCATCATCATGACGCCGCCTTCGCCAAACTGCGTGTCTTCAACTTCCATGACCATGCAGCTTGAAGCGGTCGTGGCCTGAGGGGCCACTTTGATAATTTGGAACAGGGGGCGTAAAACGCTGCCGGACATCTCATTTGCGCCGGAAATCAAACCATCCGCCTGATGCATTGCCACCATCATGGCTCCATAATAGTTTGGCTTGATCATGAATTCATGCGCTTCCTTTTCCTTGATGCCCTTGATTCGTCGCAATAGTTCAAAGCGCTTTATAAAGGAATCCAGATCTTCGCTTTCGACAGGATTGATGATGCGCACGCCTTCAAGCGAAACATTTAGGCGCTCGGCAGCTTCTTTTATCTGGGCACGGTCGCCCAACAGAATCGGCACACCCAGGCGCAGAGAATGAAATTGTCGTGCAGCCTGCAGCACCCGCGGCTCTGTGCCTTCAGGAAACACCACCCGTTTTGGGTGGCGCTGAAGCTTGTCGATTATGCTGGTGATAAATCGCATACCATTAGAAATACTCGAATTACATTAAAACTTCAACAGGGAACCGGTTCTTCTTAACGACAGTTCGGTGATAGGGGTAAAGCAAATTTCTTTTCCTTTTGTGACAGAGGGTGGTTTCATTGAAAACGCTATTTCAAGTCTGCTTTGAGGGATTTTGCAATGTATGGGGTATGTTAGAATGGATGTGAACGTTTTTCGGTCGTTAGAAAGAATCCTGTTAGCGAGTTTTTAAGGGTTGGGTTTGGGGAAGTCTATGAATGGGTTGTTTTTGAAAATGCTGATTTTTTCAAATGCGTTTGTTTTATGAGAAAAATGGCTCTTGTGCTCAATTTGATTGGTTTTGGAAAGGGAATTTTATTCGGGAGCGGGATTTTGATCTCATTTTTTCTTTTTGGATGCAAAGGGGTGCCGACTGGTGATGAGACAAAGGCCCGCGAAAGCTTTTCCTCAGTGAGCAATGCCTTTCGCCCGTCAGAACATCGCCCAGTGCTCCCTGAATTGACGCCCCATTCCAGTTTGAGCAATTACTTGGAATTTGCTGTTTTGAATCATCCTGATGTTGAGGCGGCTTATTATGACTGGAATGCATCGATAGAGAGAATCACCGTAAGCCGGTCTTTTCCCGATCCGAAACTGACGTTTCAAGCGGACATCATGGATTCCATTACGTCTTTGATGCCGGGGTTGATGATGGATCTGCCTGGTCCGGGGAAACGCCATGCTGCTGCTGCGGTGGCTTCCGCGGTGAGTGAAGTCAAATATCATACCTTTCAAATGCGCGTTTTGCAGGCGGCTTTTGATTTGAAACAGGCCTATTACCGTTTCTATTTGCTTGATTCGAAAATCAGGGTGAACCATCAGGTCCTGGACTTGCTGACGGAACTCGAAAAGCTGGCGCGGGTGCAGAATGAATCCGGGAAACGGACGTTGCAGGACGTGTTAAAGGCACAGATTGAGGAAGAACGTTTGCGGACGGAGATCGAAAATCTTGAGGACTCGCGGCATTACCTGATGTCTCAGTTCAAAGCGGCTTTGGGAATGTCTTCTGAAAGCTCGAATCCACCCGTTCCGATGCAATTTGAGATGTCGGCGGATACGGCGACTTTGAAGGATGTGCTGCCTGAGGCGCTGGCGAGGAGCCCAAAAATTAAAGCCATGGAGGCGGAGGTTCGGCAAGCAGAGGCCTCGCTGGCTTTGGCTGGAAAAGCGCGCATTCCCGATTTTGGAGTGGGTTTGGAAGCTGATGCAAAATCTTCTCCAGTGCTTTACCGTCCGCAGTTTTCGAGCACGCTACCGATTTGGCGGGACAAACTCAGAGCACAATTGATGGAGGCTCAGGCCGGGAAAAAAGCAGCACAGGCGCGGCTTTCAAACGAGCAGATCAATTTGGCAGTGGGGGTTGCTGAAAAGAGCTTTCTGTTTCGTGAAAACAGCCGAAACTTATCATTATTGAGTGAACGACTCCTCCCCAAAGCACATCAAGCAATGGAGATTGCTCGCGCCGGTTATCTTTCTGGACAATCGGACTTTCTGAGTGTCATTGATGCAGAAAGAACATTGCTCGAGTTTGAGCTGATGGAAGCTGAATCCAGAAGTGAACGTGAGATTAATCTGGCTGAAATTTCTCTCATGTTAGTGGGGCTTCCGCCTGAAGGTTCGCTCTTGTCCACCTCAATTTCCAAATGAGTTACGAGATATGAGATCAATTATTAAGGTTATCGTGTTGGCTTTGGTTTTGGTTGTTGGCGGTGTTGGAGGCTATTTTTTGGCTGCCGGGCATTCGAAAGTGGCATCCCCCGAAGCTGAGACGCTTTACACGTGCGGAATGCACCCACAAATTCTTCAGAAAAAGCCGGGGGATTGCCCCATTTGTGGAATGAAATTGACCCCCGTTCGAAAGCAGTCGGAGACAAATTCAATGACATCCAATTCCCAGGTCATCACAATTGATCCAGCGATGGTTCAGAATATGAATCTGAGGACTTCGATTGTCACCAACGGCCCGCTCAAGCGCGTGATTCGGACTGTGGGGGCTGTTGATTTTGACGAGACTTCGCTTGCGGATGTCACAACCAAGGTGAAGGGGTGGATTGAGAAACTTTATGTTGACACAACCGGACAGCAGGTTCATCGCGGTGACCCATTATTTGAAGTGTATTCGCCGGAACTTTACAGCGCACAATCGGAATTTGTTCTTGCCTTGGATTCGAGCGATGCATTGAAGGAAGCCGCTCTGAACAAACTGCGATTTTACGATGTAACGGAAGCGCAGATTGCGGAATTGAAGGCAACACGCAAGGTTCAGAAAACGCTTCGTGTAGTGGCGCCCCGCGATGGGGTTGTGGTTGAAAAAAACGCGGTTCAGGGCCAGATGGTGGATGCGGGAATGAGACTTTACCGTCTGGCTGATCTGGGACTCGTTTGGATACAGGCGCAGGTGTATGAGCAAGATTTGGCTTTTGTATCTCTTGGGCAAGAGGCGACGGTTGAACTTTCATATTTCCCTGATCGGAAATTCCGGGGTCGTGTGACTTACATTTATCCAACTGTGGATGACAAAACACGCGCTGGGAAAATTCGAATGGAGTTTCACAATCCAGGTTATTTTTTAAAGCCTGGCATGTTTGTTACAGTGCAATTGGAATCAGAACTGGAACGCAACGCCATATTGGTTCCGGACACCGCGGTTTTGCGAAGTGGTGACAACAATACGGTTTTTGTGGCATTGGACGGCGGGCGGTTTGAACCTCGATCTGTTGCCTTGGGGGAACGTTCCGAAGGTAATTTTTATCAAGTATTATCAGGACTAAAAGAAGGGGAACGCGTGGTGACCTCAGGCGAATTCATGTTGGATTCAGAGAGTCAATTGAGGGATGCCATTCAGAAAATGTCACATCCGGTGGCACACAGCGACAAAAAGCCGGTTGTTGATGTCCTTGCCCAGAAAACAGAAGAGAGTGGCAAAACAATTTACATTTGTCCGATGCCAGAGCACCTTTCCATACGATACGATCATCCGGGCAAATGCCCGATTTGCTCCATGGCACTCATCCCAGTATCTGAGTCGCTGTTGGCAAAAATTCGTCCCGGTGGGGAATTGGATTATTACACATGTCCGATGCCAGAACATGCGCATGTTCATTTGGATAAGCCGGGAAAATGCCCTGAATGTGGAATGACGCTCATTCCTGTCATGAAGACAGCCATTGTTGCTCAACCTCCGGTTTTGGTTCAGACGAATGCTTCTGGCACATCATCTGTGCTTTATACTTGTCCGATGGAGGACGATGCAGATGTCGTGTCTGACAAGCCAGGCAAGTGTCCTAAATGCGGGATGAAACTGGTTCCGACAAGCACAGTGGAGCACGGTAAAATCGCTGAGAAACACTGGCTCGAAAACCATAAATAACTTCTTCCATGCTTGGTTCCATCATTCAATTTTCGTTAAAGAACAAGTTTCTTGTTTTGATTAGTGCCGTTGTGCTGGCCCTGCTGGGAGCCATCGCCGTGCGCAACATTCCTTTGGATGCGATACCAGATCTTTCAGATACGCAGGTGATTATTTATACAGAGTGGTCGGGGCAGGCTCCCCAGATTGTTCAGGATCAGGTGACATACCCCATTACTACAAAAATGCTTTCTGTTCCCGGGGCAAAGGCGGTTCGCGGTTATTCATTTTACGGTTTTTCCTTTGTTTACATCATTTTTGAAGATGGAACGGATCAGTATTGGGCAAGGTCTCGAGTGCTGGAATATTTGAGTTCCCTGGGATCAACCCTTCCGAAGAATGTCGTGCCGAGTCTTGGCCCTGATGCAACGGGCGTTGGCTGGGCGTTCATGTATTCACTGGAGTCCAAGGAGCGTGATTTGGCCCAATTACGTTCAATTCAGGATTGGTATCTTAAAAATCAACTGGCTTCAGTGGAAGGCGTGTCTGAAGTGGCTTCTGTCGGAGGTTTTGTCAAGCAATACCAAATCACTGTCGATCCTGTTCGCCTTCGAGCCTACAATCTCTCAATTAATGAGGTCAGCATGGCAGTTCAGCGCAGCAATGGCGAGGTTGGGGGAAGGTCGATGGAAATGGGGGAAAAGGAGTTCATCCTGCGTGTTCGTGGTTATATTCGCGGAATCGAGGATTTGAAAAAAGTGGCGTTGGGCGTTGGAACAAACGGGGTTCCAATTTTATTGGAACAAGTGGCAGATGTTCAACTGGGACCTGACATGCGTCGGGGGATTGCAGAGTCCAATGGCGAGGGGGAGACAGTCGGTGGAATTGTTGTGGTGCGATCTGGAGCAAATGCGCGCGAGGTAATTACGAAAGCAAAGGCGCGTTTGGCACAGGCAATGAAGGGACTGCCTGCGGATGTTCATTACAGTGTTGCCTATGACCGCAGTGCATTGATTGACAGGGCGGTGAAGAATCTTGAGCAGAAGCTGCTTGAAGAAAGTATTGTGGTGGCTTTGGTGTGTGTATTGTTTCTGATGCATTTTCGAAGCGCGCTGGTTGCCATTGTGATCCTGCCGCTGGCGGTTTTGATTTCATTCCTGATCATGGAACGACAGGGAATCAGCTCCAATATCATGTCCTTGGGCGGCATTGCAATTGCTGTTGGTGCGATGGTGGACGCGGTGATCATCATGATCGAGAACGCTCACAAGCATATTGAGCGGGATGGTGGCAAAAAAGACCGCTGGGAAATCATACGGGATGCTTCCATGGAGGTTGGCCCGACGTTGTTTTGCTCCCTGCTGGTGATTACGGTTTCCTTCATTCCTGTATTTACTTTACAGTCACAGGAAGGCCGGATGTTCAAGCCTTTGGCGTTCACCAAGACTTATTCCATGGCGGCAGCCGCACTTCTGAGCATTACTCTGGCTCCGGTTCTAATGGGATTTTTCATTCGCGGTAAAATTTTACCGGAAGAGAAAAACCCGATCAATCGCTTCCTGATCTGGCTTTACCATCCGGTGATAGGATGGGTGATCCGATGGAGATGGCAGGTGGTTGTCACGGCAGCCGCTTTTGTGGTGTGGGTTTTCTTTCCGTGGAATTATCTGGTCACCAATCGTCTGGCAGAAGGTCAAGCGAAGGATCTTGCGGAGAAGATTGGAATGGCATTTCCGTTTCAAAATCTGGGATCAGAATTCATGCCTCCACTTTATGAAGGGGATTTACTTTACATGCCAACGACCTTTCCCGGAATTTCTCCAACGAAAGCGCGCGAGGTTTTACAGCAGACGGATAAACTGATCCGGACTTTCCCTGAAGTTTTAAATGTGTTTGGCAAGGTTGGCCGTGCTGAGACGGCAACAGACCCCGCTCCTTTTGACATGATTGAAACAACGATCACGCTTAAGGATGAAAAAGAATGGCCGGCAGTGGATATTTTGGATGACAATGGACGTGTTGTGGCGCACCGTCCGCGCACACCTGATGAGCTTGTTACCGCCCTGAATTCCGTTGTTCAAATACCGGGGCTCAATAACGCGTGGACCATGCCGATCAAGACGCGAATTGACATGCTCGCGACAGGAATCAAGACCCCTGTTGGAATCAAGGTGGCAGGCCCGGACCTTTCGGAACTGGAGCGCATTGCTTCTGAGATTGAGGCTGTCATCAGAACGGTCCCGGGTACTTCCAGCGTATTTGCAGAACGTGTCATGGGGGGAAACTACGTTGAATTTCACATTGATCGTGATGCGATTGCCCGCTACGGACTGACGGTTGGCGCAGTGCAGGATGTTCTTGAAGTTGCCTTAGGAGGAATGCCTTTGACAACGACTGTTGAAGGTTTGGAACGATATACAGTTAATCTTCGATATCATCGGGATTTTCGTGAGAATTTGGAGGCGTTGCGTGAAATCATCGTTCCGACTCCCGGGGGGGCTCAAATACCACTGGGACAACTCGCTAAGATTGAATTGGTTCGTTCCCCAATGGGAATCAAGAGCGAGGGAGCTGTTCCCAATGCTTGGATTTATGTCGATATGAAGAACATCGACATTGGAACATATGTTCAAAAGGCGCAATCTATAGTCAATCAAGCCATTCAAAATCATAAAATCCAACTTCCAAGTGGTTACAACGTTTTCTGGAGTGGACAATATGAATACATGCTTCGTGCTCAGCAACGCTTGATGTTTGTGGTTCCGCTTACCTTACTGATCATTATTCTGATCATCTACTTGAATACAGGTTCAGCCGTCAAAACGTCAATTGTCCTGCTGGCCGTGCCATTCTCGCTGGTCGGAGCATTTTGGATGCTCTATCTGTTTGGATACAATCTAAGCGTTGCGGTTTGGGTGGGCCTGATTGCGTTGGCGGGGTTGGATGCTGAGACGGGCGTGGTTATGCTTTTGTATCTGGATTTGGCCTGTGAAGATGCAGCGCGAGCCGGGAGAATGTGTAATAGAGCGGATTTGAGCGAAGCCATTTATCATGGCGCGGTAAAACGAGTCCGTCCTAAGGCAATGACTGCGGCGGTGATTATTGCCGGACTTCTGCCAATACTATGGAGCCACGGAGCTGGTGCTGATGTGATGAAGCGGGTTGCCACACCGATGATAGGCGGTGTGGCCACGTCAACCATCATGGAGTTGATTGTTTATCCAGCAATTTTCTTCCTCTGGAAAGCAAAACGATTATCTGAAAAAAAGTAGCAAATACGGTGTATTCGAAGGTGGTTATTTCACCTCCGGCAAATAAAGTCACCTCGAGCATTAACTCGAGGTGTGGATTGAAACTGGGGCGAGATCAGTTACGGATTAACCCCGTTATTAGTTGTTCCACCGGCATTGGCCTTGTTTTTTGTTTCAGCCGGTTGTGCCATCGACGGTTTTTCTTCTCCTGTCAATTTTTTGACTACATCGTTTATGACTTTATTATTATTTTTTGAGGCAATGTTGATAATCTTTGCAATTGAAACATGTCCAACCACGTTGATGATGATGACATCGTCATCGTTATTACACAGCATGGCCAATCCGGCGGGCGATTCCCCTTTGGCATCCCTCATCGCGTAGATGTTCACTTTGTCTTCCGTGACTTGAACAATGGGGGTCCACTTGGCGACGAGCTCCTTCTGAAGTGTTTTAACAGCCGTGTCCAAGGCTTGTTTGTTGGTTTGAGTGACTTCGACAACCACTATCCGGATCAGTTTGATGTCCTTGACAAGGTCTGCCAAATCTATCCCTGATTCCTTCAAGAGATTGGTTTCGCTCAAACCGGAGATGGCGTCCTTCAGCAGGAATCGAGGAATGTTGATGTTGACCTGGGACGGAATTGTCTTGAGGTCTAATACCTTGTCGATGGGGAGGTAGGCCCGGTCATTTTGAATGTTATCCTGGCCAAAGCTGATCGAAGGACACGCTGTGATAAGCATGATTGAGAGTAATGCGATGATTTTTTTCATAGTTTTTCGTTATTGATTATTTTATTTTTATATTCTTGCAGGCCATCTCGTAATGGAAGGACGGTCCGCTCGAAAATTGTTTTTCCAGAATGGGTGCCTGCATCGACAAAAACATACCCAATCAATTCAATCGAATCATAGGTCTGTTGAATAGTCCTGGCGCGTTGGACCATGAGGACTTGTTGCCGCGCTTTGACGTTTTCTTGCCAAAGTGCAATGAAACATGTCATTGCCACGAGAAGAATAGTCGTCACGGACGCATAGAACAGGCGTCCATGTGTAGATTCTCTGGGGCGAATTTGCCGTCGCACTGTATCAACAACCTTTGCCGGGCAGGTTTCCTTTCGCAGTTCAAACGTTATTTTCTTAAGGTCTTTCGACATATTTTCCCTTCTTGGATGACGAGTTGTGAGAGTTTCTCTCGAGCTCGCGAAAGATAGACTTTGACGCTGTTCATCGGAATTCCAAGAACCTTGGCAATTTCTCGATAGCGCAGGTCGTTGACTTCGTAGAGCACAAAAACGCTTCTGAGATTCTCTGGCAGTCGAAGCAAAAGACGGTGTGCCTGCTCAAGACGCAGATTGGAGTCTGCCGCCAAACTGGGATTTGTTGCCAATTCGTCTGGATACTCATCAAGCAATTCCTCTTCTACAGACACAGGCGCAGCGCATAAGGAGCGGTGACGAATTTGGTCCAAACAATAGTGGCGCGTTGTCCGTAACAGCCAGGCTCTGAGGTTGAAAGGGTAAATTGTTGGGAGGTTATTCCAAAGGCGTAGTAACACTTCTTGCGTCGCGTCTTGCGCGTCATCTGGATTTGCCAGCAAGGAACGAGCGTAGCGGTATATATCGTCGCGATGTCGTTTACACAGAATTTCAAATTCAATCTCTCGAATCACAATGTCACTGCATACAACGCGCCAGCTTGGAGAATTGTTACAAAAACATTACCAATCCCTTAATGTCCAACCTCACGTGTCAGCACTTGGAATCAACGTTGTGTTCAAAAAATCGGTCAGTTGAAAGTATCGTTTGATTTGATTTAAGGCGGCAAACTCTCTGTCGAATGGGGTGTCTTTGGAAAATAACACCAGCCAGAAATTGGCGATCAAATCAAAAACTTGCCTGTCGACGGTTGTTTTGGCAGCATCCGTTAAAGTCCCAGATTTGAGAAGTCAGGCATGTTTGGTCTGATTCGATGATCTGTGGAGAATTCTATTCTGTTCGTCCTATGAAAACACATATTTTGCCATCTGCGTTTAAGACCATCTGTTGTCTGAGTCTTTCTCTCATCGCCGGAATGACTTTGCAGGCTCAAGCACAGGGTGGGATTGATCCAATTGAACAAACGCGGCAGATGGCGCGTGGCATTAATGTCATTGGTTATGATCCATTATGGCAGGACTTTGGAAAGGCGCATTTCAAGGAGTATCATTTTAAAAAAATCAAAGAGGCGGGATTCCAAACGCTACGTGTCAATTTGCAGGCATTTGGTCATATGAATGGCGATAACCAACTTGATCCTGCATGGTTAAAAACACTGGACTGGGTGGTTCAAAATGCGCTGACAAACAAATTGACGGTGATTTTGGATGAGCACGATTTTAATGCAATGGGTAAAAATGCCGATGCAGGCAAGCCGAAATTACTGGCATTTTGGAGCCAGATTTCGGAACGCTATAAAAATGCTCCTGACAGTGTGATTTTTGAAATTTTGAACGAGCCAAATGGCAAGCTGGATGACCAATCGTGGAATGCTCTTTTTAAGGAGGCTCTGGCAATCATTCGCAAAAATAATCCCACGCGTAATGTGATTATTGGCCCCAGCTCATGGAACAGTATTCACAATCTTTCAAAACTGGAACTGCCGTCGGCAGATCGCCATATTATTGTGACTGTTCATTATTATCTCCCGATGAATTTCACTCATCAGGGAGCCCCATGGGTGGAAAGTACCTCCAAACTTTCGGGAATCACCTGGGGGACTGACGAAGAACGACAACGCATGGAAAAGGATTTTGCGGGTGTTCAAAAATGGGCAAGGGAAAATAATCGGCCAATCTTTTTGGGGGAATTTGGCGCGTATGACAAGGCTGACATGACGTCTCGAGCGCGCTACATTGGACATGCTGCACGGACTGCAGAATCGTTGGGCTGGGCTTGGGCATACTGGCAGTTTGACGGCGATTTCATTTTGTATGACATGAAAAAAGACGATTGGGTTCAACCTATTCGAGATGCGTTGATTCCGCGATAACGCCGTTCCGGTGGAAACTATTGACTGTCTTTGTGCATGTAATTTCGTGGATTTGGGGATTGGCAACATCAGATTGTTTGATAACGTCTGAAACATGCACAAAAAACAATGGCTTTGCCAAAATTGGAAAGTGGTAATAGGTGCTTTTTGTTTTGTTGCAGCTTTTTCAAGCTTGGCTGCGACAAATTGTCTGCCTTCCCTGATTCCGTGGCCGGACAAAGTCCGGTTAAGTGATAGCGTTTTCGTGGTGAAGCCAGATACAAAGATTTACTCTGATTCAGCTTCAGCCACTTCGCGGCAGTTATTGGCTGAGAGGTTTGCAAAAGTTATTGGGTATAAGATCCAAACCGGTGTGATTAATAATGAAGGGGCATTCTTCGATGGTATTTTATTGACTACGAACACTGGAGGACGTGACTTCGGTTTAGAGGGGTATTCATTGGATGTCACTGGCAAAAAAATTATCATCAGCGCCCAGACACTGACTGGCATGTTCTATGGTGTGCAGACATTACTGCAATTAATGCCACCTGAAGTCTACGCGGGTGGCGTAAAAACAAGTGTTTCGTGGGAAATCCCTTGCATACATATCGAAGATCGGCCTCGATTCAAATGGCGTGGTTTCATGGTGGATGTCAGTCGCCATTTCTTTGACAAGGAGGAAATCAAACAGTTGCTGGATACCATGGCGATGTACAAATTGAATGTCTTCCACTGGCATTTGGTCGATGATCAGGGATGGCGCATTGAGATTAAGAAATACCCGCGTTTAACGGAAAAAGGCGCCTGGCGAAAAGATATTGGGTTCGAGATCAATCCGACTGTCAGCAAGGCTTACAGACCCGATGGCTGCTACGGAGGCTACTATACGCAGGAGGATATCCGTGAGGTTGTTGCTTATGCGGAGTCACGACACATCACAATCGTTCCAGAAATTGAGATGCCAGGACATTCAAGTGCGGCCTTAAGCGCCTATCCTGAATTTTCTTGTTCCGGAGCAGGAGTATACTGTGCAGGAAATGATGCGACATTCACATTCTTGGAGAATATTTTAAACGAGGTTGTTGGGCTATTCCCCGGAAAGTATATTCATATTGGCGGAGATGAAGTTCCTAAGAATTTTTGGAAGGCATGTCCAAAATGTCAGGACCGAATGAAGAAAAATGGCCTTCACAATGAAGAAGAATTGCAGAGTTACTTTATTCAACGGATTGAAAAATTCGTTAGCGCCCATGGTCGCATTCTTGTTGGGTGGAGTGAAATCGGGCAGGGGGGATTAGCCAAGAGTGCAGTTCTGATGGATTGGAAGGGAGGCGGATTGGATGCGGCCACCAGTGGTCACGATGTGGTCATGACTCCAAACGCCTCCTGCTATTTTGATCATTACCAATCCCTTGATTATACCACTGAACCAGTGGCAATTGGATGTTATACCCCATTAAAATCGGTCTATGACTTTGACCCAGTGCCCTCCCAGCTACAGCCGGAATATTTGTCACACGTTTTAGGAGGGCAGGGGAGCGTATGGTCAGAGTATATTGCATCAAAAAATTATCTTGAATACATGACGTTCCCTCGGCTTTGCGCCTTGGCTGAGGTTGTCTGGTCTCCGAAAACGGTGAGAAACTGGGAGGATTTTTTGAGTCGTCTCTCAAAAAATGAAAAGCGTTTTGACGTGCTCGGCGTGAATTATCGTCGCGAGCGAAGTGTTAAAATAGGTGCATGGAATTCATCTGAAGTGTCCACAAATGGCACGGATTTGGAGTGGGATGTCTCTGGAATTCTGGCAAAAGCGGATCGGAGGCATCCAATTTTAGACGATGTATTGCGCCCCTCAACAGAGGGGCTTTTGTCTGAACCTGGCAAGTGTCATATCGTGTTTGAACAAAATTCTGGAGATTCCTTGAGAATAAGCCGCGTCGATATTTTGAAAGATGGGCATGTGATTTCCAGTGATGTTCACGATGGCATGGCAGGTGTCGATCCAAGGGATTTGATCTCTCGCGATGTGGTTTATGTGGTGAGTGTGCGGGCCTGCATGGCCGGAGCACGATATACAGTGCGTGCCCATGTCTCAAACATAACGACGAATGGATCCATCGGAACAGTTTATTGCGAGATCATGGGAAATCGGTGATTGGAGTGTTCTCAGAGGTTGGTTCGACGGCGTCAGTGATTTTCACAAAACCAACTTTCTGGCAACTTCAAATCAAAGATGTTCTGTAAGTGATTTTATCTCGTTCTATTATCAGTGTTTCCCGTCGGTGAAAAGTTGGCAAATTTGGCTTTCGAAAAAACTTGAATATATAATAAAACAAACTGTGAAATTCATAGCAATACCATGTATTGGTTGATATGTTTAGAACCGATGTTGCGCTCAGATTATTAGGTGTCGTTGGTGGAAGTGGTAGTTCTATTGTTGTTGGGCCTCGAAGATGTTTGATGGCATGGCAGGAAAGGGGTTCATGTTTTTGGGACGCTCTCCCCAAGTGCCGATTTCACTCGAGAAGTAATTGGCCTTTAACTTGGCATCTATAAGCCATTTAGCAAATTGGTGACCTCGGTCTGTTAGACTAACTTGTCCGCGCAGGTCTATAGTTAAAATCTCAGCGTCAGCTAACTTCATACAAAACTGTGCGACACCAAAGAAGCCGTTACCGGTTCCGTGATGATGTTCATCGTATGTTGCATACTCATAACGAGTGCCCATGATAAACGAAGTTTCACGGTGCAGTTTTGCTCCAATCTCGTGCATTAGAATAATGAACTGAACTGCTGATGGTTCTAGCAGTCCGGCAATTACACGAAATTGCGTATTCTGATCGATTTGTGTGGCTTTGCCTGACCGCTCACGATTGCCTAAGCTCTGAACAGAAGAGCGAATAGTAGCTGATGCCGCACCCAAAGCAGACTCAAAATTCCCCACAGAAGGCGGTTGAAATGTTGCACTCGTTAAGCCTGCAAGATCAGATGGCAATTTTATGTTAGCTGTTCGATCATAAACGATAAACGTTCGTTTGTGCCCAAGAGTTCCCATAAACAGACCGAGCTCAAAAACAACATTGTCTCTTGGCGAGTAGGTTTCATTTTCGCGACTTAAGATAAGATCATCAGGCGTAAGTACCATTATTGCAAAATCTGATTTGCCCGTTTGATCTTCGAGGGATTCGAGAGTGCCATTACTAAGTCCAAAAACACCTTGGCTCCATACAATAACTTCCGCCTGTCGGTCGAGGTTAACTTGAAGAGCATTTGCGATTGTTAATCCTTCCTTTGAAGATCCTATGAATATTACAGGACGATTAGGTTGTGTTTCTTGCATAATGAAAGGGATGTCTATCGAGCGCCTGCCTAAATTTATGTTTCTGCCGAGTCTGAGGATGGCGGAAGTTAATTTTCTTTTCTACCGTCACGAGGCCCAGACCGTATCTAAGAAATCCGATGCCAGAATTAGAATCAAGGTAGTGCCTTCCAAACGACAAAGCTCTCACGCCAGTTCGTAAATATGAAAAACGGTTGGCACTCATAAAAGTGAGTGAAACAAGTAAAATCTTAAGTGTCGATTCAAAACCAAGTGTTTTTCTTGTTTGCAAATTGATCGAATTGAGCCAGAAGTTTTGTTTCCCGTCCGTGAGAGGGGAAAATGGTCAAATGGCACTGCGCCAGTGCTGCCAAAACCGAAGGTTGCGAGCATCGAAGCGAGTTGATCACCCACTTTTTTGAATTTGTTTTTGACAGACCACTCTACGATGTTGTCGAAATGAATTTCGATAAAAAATGATTCCAAATAACAAACATCACGGAATCAGTTTCTGTATCTTTCAAAAAGGTGTTTTTAAATGATTGTGTGGCAGTTTGCTTGTAATTTTTCTTGAGGCTTATTTTTTTATTCAAATTTGATACCATTGTTGGTATCGCAATAATAAGCATGAAATCTCATGGGAATCAGCTTCGTTTCAAAACTCATACATGTTATGAGATTGAAATGGTGTTGTGCCGGTTCATGACTTTTTTGCTTCAACGAAGCACGATTGCCGTTTTTGCAGTGGTGATTTCGGTCGCGTGTGAAAGTCTGCCTGCTGTAGCAAGCTCACATTTTGTCTCCAATATTGCACAATTAAAAGGTCTCTCGAATGCGGATTTTCTAGACGGTTGTGATTTTGATTTGACTGGAGTAGTCACCTTGATCGACACAAACCGGCAACTGGTTGTCTTGCAAGACACGGGCGGAGCTGTGGCGCTTAATATAATATCCGACTTCAGCAAGTTGGATGCGGGACAACTGGTGCGTATAATTGGCACAAATTGCTCACCATACTTTTCGCATTTTCCCGATTATCCGTATCGTCCTTCAGGTCGGGATATTCTGCCTCGTTTTGAGACTCCGTCTAACAGGGGCGAGTATTACCTGACACGAATGCGTGGTTGGCTGCATCCTCCGGTGACTGGGCGCTATACGTTCTGGATCGCCAGCGATAATTCTTCAGAGTTGTGGTTGAGCCTTGATGCAAATCCAGCGTTAATGAGACGAATCGCTGGCATTCCGACGTTTTCATATGTCGAGCCACGCGAGTGGTCTCGTTTTCCATCACAACGTTCGGAGTCAATAGAGCTTAAAGCAGGTGAAGTTTACTATCTCGAGGCCTTGCAGGAACAGACAGTGGGATCAGACAATCTATCGGTCGCATGGCAGGGACCTACAATTGATCAATCTGTGATTGATGGGGCATATTTGACTCCATGGAATGAAGGATATTCTGCCATGACAAACGCAGGTATCTTTCGTGAATATTGGACAAATTTCACGCTGGGCAGATTGATTGGCATGGGGGGGCCGCGCACGTTTGAATCGGCACTGACAGTCAAAGATGCAACGATAACCGTTGTTGGTTCTGGGCGAATGCCGGAACCTGTGCCAGTTGTCCTGGGACAGCCCTGGCGCACTGATAATAATTTTCGGTGGATAACAGTGGATGGCATGGTCAATTTCTGTGGTGAGGATCAAGGAACGGCTTTGCTGGAAATATCCGACGGACAGGCTCTTGCTCAAGTCCGCGTCTTACATTGGAACGCCGATTTGGCAAGACGAATCACAAACGCTTTAGTCCGAGTTGAGGGGGTGGGGGAGGGGGCCTACGATCAAAGAGGCTTGATGCTCTCGGAAATCATTTGGGTTTCGACGAGTAATGCAATTTCAGTAGTACAAACTAGATATAATTCGAATACTGTCAATGAATTGGGGCAAATCACGCCCCCCGTTATTACGAACACTCCAGCAATGGAAGGCTACTTTGCCACACGTGGCGTGGTGACGTTTAATGACCGGGTTTTGGGGAAAGATTATTCATATGTTCAGGAAGGTGGTGCGGCACTTCGAGTAGCCATGGAGGGAGGACGTTTTAAAAATCAATTCAAATTGGGACAGTGGATGGACATTGGCGGCGCATTGGAGCCTGGCAAAAACATTGGTACTATCACTCCCATGGCGGTTATGGAAATGGGGTGGCATTCCATGCCAACGCCTTTGGATCAACCAATTTCAAGACCGGTGTCTGGAACCCGGGATGGTCGATGGACAGAAATCCAAGGTGTTGTTCATTCGCAGAATTCAGATGGCACGTTGACTCTTTTCGGAAAAAATGGTGCTGTTCATCTGTGGATTGGCAATTCCCCCTCAAATCACTTAACGCGCTACGTGGATGCAAAAGTGCGAGCACGGGGCGTTCTATCTTTAGACAATCCAGATTGGCCCTTGTTACTAATTCCATCTCAGGCATTCGTTTCAGTGGAGGAACAGCCGCCACAAGACGCATTTGCCATGCCTGAATGTTCTGTTGCTGATGTACTTTCTAGAGATGTTGATTTGGGGCGGACTCACAGAGTGCGCGTGAAAGGTGAGGTGACATGGAGAGATGCGCAAGCGTTTTTCGTTCAGGATACCTCTGGAGGGATCGAAGTGCGTAGTGTAAATGGTTTTGGAATTGAAGTCGGGCAGCGTGTTGAGGTAATCGCCTTTCCAGTGCCGGGTGTTTCCTGGCGGAGTCTTGATGATGCCGTGGTGCGCGCAGCGGAAGCTGGAAAACAATTAAAACCTCAGGAATTGGAATTAACCAAGGGGTTGTTAGCTGGACAAGGCGGGTTGTTGGTAACCGTTAAAGCCACATTACTATCTCGCAAGACGAATGGGGGAGTTCAAAGTCTCGAACTTCATCAACAAGGGCGCGGTTTTGTTGCAAACTTAGCACTAGAGCGTGGCAGAGTGCCTGAAATAGCTGCGGGCAGCTCGGTTCGCTTGATTGGTGTGTGGAATAACGAAAATGCTGGCGTGACACCGAGCATTCGATTGCGAAGCCCTGGGGATGTTGTTGTTTTGAGTGGCCCTCCATGGTGGACATGGCAAAAGACGGTTGTTCTCATTGGCGCGTTGATTGGGATTGCCGCAGGAGCTTTGTCTTGGGCTTACTGGCTGCGACGGAGATTTGAACGACAACAGGCTGCGCAACTGGCGTTTTCAAGACATGTGTTGGTGTGTGTCGAAGAGGAGCGAAAACGCATCGCGGCAAATTTACACGATAGCCTTGGACAGGTTTTACTGGCGATAAAAAATCATGCTTTACTGGCAATGCAATCGAATCCTACCGAAAAAAACGTGCAAGATCGTCTGAAAGAAATTTCACTCACCAGCTCCCAAGCCATCCATGAGGTACGCCAAATTATTCACGGATTACGACCGTATCAGCTTGATCGTTTGGGGTTGACCCAAGCGATCCGCGCTTTAATCAGTCGCGGATCTGAAAACAGCACCATCCTTTTTGCCAGCCGTGTGGAAGATCTTGATGGCTTGTTTGATAAGGAGGCTGAAATCCACGTTTATCGCATTATTCAGGAAGCGGTAAATAACATTGTCAAACATTCGTGCGCGACCGAGGCAACCGTTGTCATTAAGAAGCGAGAAAATGTGATTATGCTTTCAATTCGTGATAATGGACGTGGATACGACGCTGAAAAATGGTCTCCTGATTCGCACGACGTGGGTTATGGGTTGAGTGGAATGGCCGAGCGGGTGCGCATCCTTGGAGGTACAATGACTATTAATTCTCAACCCGAGCATGGGACCAGTTTGAATATCGATATCCCACAAAAGTAACTATGATTAAAGAAGTAAAAGTGCTGGTTGTGGATGACCATCAGCTCCTCCGTATTGGGGTGCGTGATGCCATTGGCCGCAATTCCCGCTTTAAAATTGTTGGAGAAGCAGGTGACGGGGAACAAGCACTTCAGCTAGTGGCCTCGCTGAAACCCGATATTGTAATTACCGATATTGACATGCCTCGCCTTAACGGATTAGAGACGATCAGGGCAATCCGCAAACTGCCTTTTGAGGTGAAGGTAATTATTCTGACGATGTACAATGAGGAGGATATGTTTAATGCAGCGATGGATCTTGGAGTCAAGGCCTACGTTTTAAAAGACAATGCAGCAACTGACATCGTGGCGGCACTTGAAAAAGTCGATCAAGGCGAAGTTTTTCTTACTGCTTCTATGGTTGAGGTCGGAAAACGTCGCAGTGACCGCGTGCGTGAGTTGTTGCTGAGCAAACCCCAAATTGATGCTTTAACTCCGGCAGAACGTAAAATTTTGAAGCTCATTGGAGAGGATTATACAAGCAAGGAGATTGCTGATCGGCTTAACTTGAGCATTCGAACGGTCGACAATCATCGCCAACATATTTGTAATAAGCTCAAGCTCCATGGAACTCATAGTCTATTGAAATTTGCGTTTGATAATAGCGCGCACTTGTGAGGCATTTGGCCGATCCGCCTTGTGCGTGACGAGTGGCGGTAGGTATGTCTACTCATATCCTGTCAGATCGGTTCCGGTTATGCTTAAAATTTACATAGCCGAAGATGAATTTGCATCGTAAATGGAAGATGATTTGCCAAGCCTTATGAGTATCTCCAATCAAAAATTGTTGTTGTTTGCCACGATTATTCTGACTGCGACCGGCGGAGTCGGCATATATGCAGCGGACACTGTGCCGACGATTGAAATTCAAGCTGGACAGGCGACCAACAAGATGAGCCCCACTTTTTTCGGACTGATGACCGAAGAAATCAATTACGCGTATGAAGGTGGTCTTTACGGTGAATTAATTCGTAATCGCTCGTTTAAAGCAGATGCCATTTGTGCAAATCTCAAACCCGATGCGTATGATCCTTCGAGGTATTATCCTGCGCAGTTTAGAGCCGACATCAAGCCCAAGTTCTGGACAAGCGTTGGCGACGCGGGAATGGTTCTTGATACAAACAACCCGCTCAACCAAGCCCTGAACGTCAGCTTGAAAGTTGATGCATCTACAGCTTCGACGACTTCTCCAGTTGGGATTGCCAATGCTGGTTATTGGGGAATTCCCTTGAAACAAAAGACCTCGTATAACGTATCATTTTTTGCAAAAGCCACCCCGAACTTCAAGGGCTCCGTCGTTGTAAGCCTAGAAAGTGCTGATGGGAAAACCAATTATGCCAGCGCCGAAATCTCAGGTCTGACCACCGAGTGGAAAAAGTTCCAGACGAAACTTAAGACGAAAAGTATTCCAGCCTCCAAGCAAAACGTCTTTAAACTCACAACCAAGACGCCTGGAACATTATGGCTGCAAAACGTCTCTCTCTTTCCGCCCACTTACAAAAATCGTGCCAATGGAAACCGTGTTGATCTCATGGAATTAATGGCTGCCATGAAACCCAAATTTCTCCGATTCCCAGGGGGCAATTATGTCGAGGGCAACACTTTCACTACACGCTTTAATTGGAAGGAAACCATTGGTCCTGTAGAGCAACGTCCTGGTCATCCTAGTTGCTGGGGGTATTGGTCGACTGACGGCCTTGGCCTCTTGGAATTTGCTCAATGGTGTGAAGACTTGGATATGGAACCCATACTTGCTGTCTTTGCCGGCTACACCTTGAACCACGACCATATCGAAGCTGGTCCCAAACTTGAGCCTTACGTTCAGGAAGCGCTTGAGGAAATTGAATATCTTATGGGTGATGCCAAAACCACAACTTGGGGGGCTCGTCGTGCTCAGGATGGTCATCCCAAGCCTTTTCCGCTGCACATGGTTGAGGTTGGAAATGAAGATTGGTTCGATAATAGTGGCAGCTACGAAGGACGTTTTAATCAGTTTTATGACGCCATAAAAGCCAAGTATCCGCAGCTCAAAGTCATTTCCACGATGGGACACGAACAACCTTCGGCTAAGTGGAATAAAGGTCGGACACCAGATTTTGTTGACGAGCATTTCTATCGGAATCAACAGGATATGGAAACTCATTTCAACCAGTATGACAATCGCAGTCGCAGTAACAAAGACTCCAAGGTTTTCTGTGGCGAGTGGGCTACTCGTGTTGGTACGCCCACACCGAACATGGCAGGCGCTCTGGGAGATGCTGTCTGGATGTGTTGTATGGAACGCAATTCTGATGTGGTCCTCATGGAATGTTTTGCCCCGTTGTTTGTCAACGTGAGCCAGCTCACCGGCTCTGGGCGTTCGTTGCAATGGGAGAGCGACCTTATTGGCTATGATGCCCTCAATTCCTACGGATCCCCATCGTATTATGTCGAGACCATGTTTGCCCAGAACTGTGGCAATCTGATTGTGCCAATCAAGGCTAAGGACATTCCGGTGATTGAACAACCAGTCCCCTCAGCACATCGAAGAGGGGCAACCAATGCGCCTACTATGTGCAAGGTGCCGGGCGTTTACTACAGTGCTACGCGTGACTCCAAAGGAACATTTTTTATAAAGCTGGTAAATGTTGCCGACACACCGCAACCAGTTTGCTTGGACATTACCGGTGTTAAGACTGTATCCAGCAGAGGCGAAGTTGTGGTGCTTTCTGCCGAGAAGCCGGATGATACCAATTTGATCAGTGATCCGACCAAACTCGTGCCTGTTGTGGAAAAAGTTAGCGGCTTAAGCACCCGCTTTACCCGGACACTGCCAAAATTTTCTGTTACTGTCCTCAAGCTCAAAGCGCGTTAAGGTTTACAAGTGTAGCCCGTATAGAACAAGTTCTAAGGGCTACAATCGCTTTGAAATGGGATTGAGGATTATTTGGCTGCTGCGGCTTTATAACCTAACAATGGAAGCATTGTTTCAGCATATCGCTTTCCCAATTCTCTGTAGCCTTCGGGGGTAAAATGCAAGTGATCTGGTCGACCTGCACAGCCTTTTGAGGAGACAATATGCGATGTGGGAATCGTTTTTGGTAAATCGTCAATGATCACATTCATTCCAGCGCACGCGCCTTTTTGATCGGCACTCATAAGTTCCCCCGCAAGCAATGGCACATTTTCGGCCTTGAGATCCAAATCCTTGATCAAATTATCGTAAATGCCTTTGATTTTGTCTGGCCATTCTTTGTCACCTGAGTTTGATTCACCCTGATGCAATAGAATGCCTTTGATAACACCATCTTTCTGAGCCAGTTTTGCCATCTTGACCAGATGTGCATACGGATTGCCATCGTAATCCTTGATTATGGCAGTCATCCACACTGGGGCTGTCGAAGCATAACTCTGATAATTATCTTTTTCAAAAAGCTCAATTTTGGAGCCTGCCACTGACACATTGACAATGCCCACTTTGATATGGGGTGGTAAATTGGAAACCAAAGTTCTGGCAAAATAATCAGCCGGGCAAAGTCCGGTGGATTGTCGGCACAACGGAGGCACACCGGGATACCAATTGCCTTTCTTTCTTTCTGGATTTTGAAAGTCAACACATGCAAAGACTTTCAAGCGATCCGTCACTGGCGTCTTGTCTTGTGGTTCAATGCCCGGAAACCCCTCCATGTTGGATTGGCCAAGGCATAAGAAAATGAAAAAATTTGTATCTTGAGAATATACACTCACAGTCGACAAAAATAATCCTGCAAATGCAATTATTGCTTTAATATTCATTGCTTTGAAATTAGATGAAGTTTTCAGCCCAAGTGATTCACTTGGGCCCATTGATTCCAGCAAAAACAGAACGCTCAATCCTGGAAAAGTAATGGCGCAAATTGATATAAACTGCGACGCCAGGACTGCCACTCATGTGCCGTTAAGGGGGATTCATAGTAATAACTATTAATGCCAGCCTCTTTTAGCGCGTTGGCATTCGCTTTTGCACTGGTGGAACCTCGTTCTCGGCTGCCGAAACTGCAAAACACAACTTTGATATTTTGTTTGAAGGCAGCCATGTCAGAAATATCGTTTGTGGCAATGCTGCCGCCACTGAAGATGCCGATATGGGAGAATTTGTCGAGATGGGCCAGTGCGATCATTCGTGTCTGCATCCCGCCCATGGAGAGACCCGCCATTGCACGATGGGGCTGATCGGCAACCGTGCGAAATGTGCTGTCAATAAAAGGAATCAGATCCTCTAAAAGAACTTTCTCGAAGGCGCTGAAATCAAAGCTGGGACGTCCACCATGGGGGCTTGCAGGACCTCCGTTCAGCCTTGGGCTACCCCCGTTTTCCATCACGATGATAAATGACTTGGTTTTTCCTGCGGCAATCAAGTTGTCCATAATCAATGCTGCATGTCCTTGGTTACCCCATCCAGTTTCATTTTCTCCCATGCCGTGTTGGAGATAAAGCACTGGAAAGCGCTTGCCGGTGTCCGTGTCATAGTCAGGCGGTGTGTAGACAAAGCAGCGTCGGTTGGTGTTGCTGCTTTTTGAAAAGTAGAAGACTTCGCGTAGCTGGCCGTGAGGCACGTTTTTGAGAGTGTAGAAGTCCTGATCCTTTGCTGGAATTTCAACACCGCTACCCCAGCGACTGGCACCATAGAAATAAAGACTGTTCGGATCAGGAATCTGGGCCCCATTAATGATGATCTGGTAGTAGTGAAAACCTTCATCTTGGGGATTCGAGACGCCAACCCAGGCTCCATCCTCACTTTTGATCAGCGGATATTTTATGCCACCAATGTCAAGGGCCACACTCTGAGCCTTTGGCGCAACGATACGTGCTCGAACACGACCTTCAGAATTTACCTGTGGATATTGTTTGCCCTGTTGGTTGGACGTCGCCGGCGCAAAATCTTCCTTGGGTTCTGATTGAGACACTGCGTTTGTTGTCTGTGGCGTTTGGGCAAGGGCAGGCTCTCCTGATAGAGCAGGCAAAAGAGCGAGACATAGAATTGCGGTTTTCATAAAATGTCATTCTGCATTCTGAGTTAATGTTGTTTGAATTGAAAACGGGCTCTTTTTACTATTGCACATTCGATTGCTGTCCTGTTGCTGCACGGATTACGGCGTCAAATGCTGGCTTGGGTTGATCGTTGGCATCAAACAAGAGTGGTTTGCCATTTGCTCGCCATGAGATTCCATCGTTGACACCCCAGAAAGTGACGACCTTTACAGATTTACTGTGTTTGAGAAATGCGCGAAAAAGCCCAGCATAGGCATTGGCCTGCTTATGATTGGCATCATCCACCAAGCCACCTTGGGTGGTTGTGCTGTTGGCAGAGACATCTCCGCTGGTGGAATGCTGTCCGCCTTGGGCACTGTTGACGTCAAGCTCTGTAATGTGGATGGGCAGACCGAGCGTTTCCAATTCTGTTAATGCTTTGTCTTCCTCTTCAAAACTGGGAGAGGAAATGCTGACGTGAGTTTGCGAGCCGATGGCCATCACCGGGACGTGTTGTGCTTGGAGTGACTTGATTAGCGCGATGAGTTTGCGGCGCTTTGCCGGGTTTTCCAGCGAGTAATCGTTATAGCGAAGTATGGCGTCAGGATCTGCTTCGTGGGCATATTCAAAAGCTTTGGCAATGAAGTCGGGGCCGACGATTTCCAGCCAAAGCGAGTTTCGCAGAATGTTTGTACCGCCATCGGAAATGGCTTCGTTTACGACGTCCCAGACTTTGATCTTGCCTTTGTAGCGGCCAACGACCGTGTGAATGTGATCGCGCATTCGCTCAAGCAACTCCTCGCGGGAAGCCCGGGGGCCATTATAGGCGCGTTGGCCAAATCCCCAGGAGGCAGTCCTATTGTTAATGGACGCGTTTGTGGTGGTGGTGTTTACTGCACCATTGGTCATACCCGGGGGTAAATTGGTGCCTTGGAAAACCCAGTTTGGCGTCTGGTTGTGCCAGATGAGTGTGTGTCCGACAAGATACATATTGTTGCTCAAACCAAAATTCACAAACGCATCAGCCGGGCCGAAGTTATATCCGTCTGGGCCTTTGCGTGGATGCACATGAACCCATTTTAGGTCGTTCTCCGCCACAATCTGATTGAATTGAGCATTAACGACAGCAATGTGCTTATTGACTTGTTCCGAGTTGTGAAGATTTTCCGCAATAGAACGGTTAATAGCCACACCGACATAGAAATGCTCTTTGTAGGCGTCCTTCAAACTGGTTGTTTCGGCAGACTGAGATACACCGGGAATCAACATCGCAGTCAATAAGCCGAGGCACGTCGTTGGGGTTAATACATGATTTTTCATTTGTTATGTGGTGAATCTTTTTCTAGTCGCCTTGCGGAGTCAGGCGGAAGAGGCCCGCTCCGTGGCTGGGAATCTCGTGACCAAAATCATTTGTGAAGACACCGATGTTTTCCCCATGCCACAAATCGCGCGCTTTGCAATGGGTGTGTGTTCCAAGATCAGCAAAAGACACTGTCACACGCTTGGAATCTCCTGTTGCGTTGAAGAGGCCCACATACCGATCCTGGCTATGCGGGATTTCAGCGGTCCAGACAATCAAATCGTCTTTACGCGATAGTTGATGGTTGTTTGTGCTCGATTGGCTGACGGCCAGCACTTCTGAGTTTGTCAGAAGACCAAGCGTAAATGGGTCAAGTTTGGTCATGTCACTGCCGAGGATCAACGGCGAGCGGGCAATGCACCAGAGCGTCATGCAGAGCACTTGTTCGTCTTTGGTGAAGCGGGTGGGGCGCTTGAACTCGACAATGCCCAAGGGTAACATGTCGGCATCGGGCCACGCACCTTGGATTCGATAAGGCGTCCATTTATTGAGGCGTCCAAACATTTCATACAACGGCTGCCAACGATCCCAGAAATCATCAGAAATTCGCCACATGTTGGCGTATTGGTTCACGTGACTCCCGCGGCCAATGGGAGTGTCACCAGGAGAGAGGCTTAGCAGAATTGGACGGCCAGATTTATCGATTGCTTTGCGGATGGCTTCAATCTCAGCCTTTTGGATGTTGTCATATGGTCGGGCGATGTCATCCACTTTTACAAAATCCACCCCCCAGGAGGCATAAAGTTCAAAAAGAGAATCGTAATAGGCTTGGGAACCAGGCTTGCTCATGTCCACGCCATACATATCTGGATTCCATCCACATGTGCTGTTCGTGAGCGCGATGTCAGAGGCATGGACGGGAACTCCCTTAATCGACGTGTTTTGATTGACTGCCTGGCGTGGAATGCCGCGCATGATGTGAATGCCAAATTTAAGTCCCTTCGAATGGATGTAATCGCCCAAAGGTTTAAAGCCGGCACCGTTGGTTGAAGAGGGAAATTTTTTTGGGGCCGGAATTAGACGGCTGAAATTGTCCATTGCCAGCGGTGCGTCTTGTTTATAAGTGTGCCCTTGAGATTCGCCTTCATACCATTGGATATCCACCGTGAAGATATTCCAGCCGAACGATCTTAACTTCTGCGACATAACGTCGGCTTGTTCTTTTGCCTGGACCTCAGTCAGCGTGGTACCAAAACAATCCCAACTGTTCCAGCCCATTGGCGGTGTGGCGGCCCATTGATGAAAATCTGCCGCAAATCCAACTGTATTGGTGTCACCGGAAGCAAAGAATGGATAACCGCCAAGCAACATTGTGGCAGAAATCGCAATTCTACAAACAAGACGCTGCCAGAGAATTCTATTGTTTATATTGAGCAACATATCTAATGCAAAATGGAGTTCGTTATGATTTTAGTTCAGTCAAAGGCTGCTGTTGTGGTTAAACTTTATGTTGAAGTGGCGGCTTAATCGATCACTTTCCATTTGAAACACTCGCCCCCTTTGCGAGCCGGAGTTGGACCAGTGGCGGTTGCGGTGACTTGCCCCGGCGCGTTTGGCTTGATTGCCATGTAACGGTGATTCGTTAGCGACATGAGCATTGTGTCCCCCAGCATCAGGTTGATCCATTGAAATGATTCGGTATCACTTGGAGATTTGCCCTCAAGGTCCTTTAAGATGACGCCAGCATCAGACACACAAACGAATCGACCATTGGCAGCTTTCAACGCAACGCGTCCCTTCCCAAGGTCAACCACTCGGAATCGTGTGTTGAGTCTGTTCGCATCAATTGATTCTGCCGCTACATTGACCAGAAGGTTGCTTTGCAAATCTGCGGCCAGAAAACTATTGTCAGCTCCACTGATGAACATGATGGTTTTGCCCATTGGAATGTCACGCTCAATCCCCCTGGCTCGCGGTTCGGTAACAATGTAATTATCGAAGTCAGCATAGCCACCAGACCTGCCAGAGGTGTTGAAATTAAAAAGTGCAGGACGAACTCCCTGAAAGGTGATTAACTGAAATTTCATTTTATACGGACTTCCCAACGATGCAAATTGCTTGCCATCAGCGCTCCAACTGAACACGGCCTCATCTGTGTCGAAATTACAGGCAACACGCAACCACAAATGACTTGGGGGATTGGTGGTTCCTACTACTGCAGGGATATTTGGAGCAACGGTTTCACCTCGCCGCGCGCCGCCACGGCCTTGGAACATTTGCAATGTTGAGCATTCAGCAGTTTTCACCACGCCAATCCAAGCATAGGGAACACTCAACAGAGCCAGTCCTGCAGTGTCCCCGGCAACCATGCCTGTTGTATTCAGTTCAACCGTCATGATTGATTCAGGGCCGGGGGGGCGCTGGCAAAGGCTATTGCGGGCAGTCCAAAAATCTTTGGCTGGCAAGGAATGCAAGCGGAGAACCCCTCGCTTTTCTGTGGTAGACCACTTGTTATCATCGGGAACGTGGTTCCACTGCCAAAGAGGATTAAGTTTTCCGTTATCAAAGTTGTCGTCGTGGATAAATGCAGGCTTGGCGGTTTGAACATAACCAGTTTTGGGCTTGATCCAAGTGTTAGGCGCTTTGCGCAAATTCCCAGGAAGGCCAATTAGAGGGAAACCTCCATCCCAAGTGATTGGGACAAGGGAAACCATGCGCCCCGCACTCCCGTGGTCGGACATGATGATGCTCCACCATTCGCCGGACGGAGTGTCAACAATGCCTCCCTGATGCAAGGTCAAACCGCGGTCGTTGGGGCGTGCGTGAAGAGGCGCCACAGTCGTCACTCCCAGTGATTCCCCTTGCACCATGCGCTCAACTTTCCAAGGGCCGTCTATTGAAGAAGCGACAGCAACCATTTGGTCAACAGTTCCACCTGGAATTGCGGAAACATCAACGTATTTACCATTTATTTTGTAGAGATGATGGCCTTCTCCCATTTTGCCGACTAACTGATGCCGAACACCAGGGACAAAAGCCTTCAGATCCGGTGTCAACTCCTCAATGGGATATGGGCTGCTCGCACCCGAGATGATGTACACCTTGTCGTCGTCATCGAAAAGGACTGACATGTCATGTCTGCCGGGTAACTGATTCAACTCCCATGGCCCCTGAATCGACTTGGATCGGTAAACCATGAGCCCGGCGCCGTTCACATTGGCAATAATATAGAATATCCCCTTGTGATAACGGATACATGGAGCCCAGATGCCATTGCCATAAATTCCTCTCCCATCTTCCAGACGATAGGCTGGACCGAGATCGAGTTTGTTTGTGCAATAACCAGCGAGTTTCCAGTTTACCAGATCCTTGGAATGCATGATTTGAACCGCTGGATTCATGTGCATGGTGGTTCCAGCGAGGAAATAATCATTACCCACGCGAATCACGTCTGGGTCTTCAAATTCCTCATAAAATAACGGGTTCGAATACGTGCCATTCCCATTGTCGGAGGTCCAATGTTGTGCCGCATCAGTGGAATCGGCAATGGAATCGGGTGACACAATGGTGACAAAGCTAATAGTCAACGCAAACAGAATTGCCGGGGTGGGATTTAATGAAAGTTGCATCATGGTATGTGTGGACAATTCTGGGGCTCCTGTTGCAAATCAATTGCCAATCGAAGTTGTTTTACAGGGTTATAGCCGTCAGCCTTTAAACTGTCTGACGGCCACAACACATTGTTCTACACACTTCACGTCTAGATGATTATGGTTGGGGAATAACCTCTATTGCGTTGATCTGGGGATTTTCAATATTGCTGGTGAAGGTAATTTTGAATTTGCCGTCATTGACTTCCACTGGCACCGATTCAATGTAAGCACGATGAGGGCCACCAGCTCTCACCCAAACATCGAAATCCTTGAATTCATGCCCTTGGACGTTGAATGAAAATACCCGTTGCCCTGGTCCGGTTATGCCTTCGAACATTTCCGAGAAATAGAGTTTGGCAATGTATTTCCCGTTGGCAAGAGGGCAGGAGAAGGAGTCCATCGAGTAGTGTTCACTCAAAAAAAGTCCTTCGTCTTTTGTATTGGCAACTGTTATTCCGTCACGAGCGATAATGCTACCACCATCAAATCCACGTTCAGCTTCCCAGACATTGCCATTCGAATCTTTGAATGGCTCCGAAACACCTGCCTTGATCCGAATCAAGGTTGGAGAGGCAACGACTGGTGCTGCAGGTGCAGGGCTTGTTGTGGTTGGAGTTGTTGCGGAGGTTTTTGCTGTGGAAGAGGACTGTTGTGCCGAACGGGTATCGGTAGTTCCACAACCAGTTATAAATGCGCACAGTAGGGCTGCCACACAGCCACAGACAGTTCGGGAAATGATGGGAATGTTTTGCATAGTTGATTTCGGGTTATCGTTATTTTTTTCATCTCAAGGAACGTATTACTGTTGACGATGAGAACTGTCGTTCAGCCCGCGTTCCACGAGAAATTGTTGGTCATACTTTTGTCCCACTGGGTTGGCCACCTAAGCGAATCCGGCGCTCAGCCAATTCGTCAGCCATTTGAAGTGTGAGCCGTTTGTTAAGCTGGTAGATGGTCAACAGGACCGTGCAGATGGCAAATAAGAAGCCAACAACCAGTCCACTGCAGGTCCGGTAACCCTGGATCGCAGCAACCGTATCCGGCGTCTGCGTGTCATAGTTAAAACAGCCAACCATGATCCAGAGAAACGATGCGGATCCGAGTGCCAATCCGGATTTTAACGCGAAGCCGATCGTGGCAAAGACCATGCCTGTGAACCGGCGTCCGACTTTCCATTCTGAATAATCGGCAACATCCGCAAAAATGGACCATGCCAGAGGAATCGTTGGAGCGTAGGCAATCGAGACGAACGCTGTGATTGCAAGCATTCCCCATACATTCGTGGGGCCGAGCAAGTAGAACGAAAACGAGCCAATCGTAGCTAAGGCAAACCCCGTGGCAGCGACTGCTTTTTTTCCGAATTTCTTGGCAAGCGACGGAGAGAGCAAAATGACGATTATGGTCAATCCTGTGCCCAACATGTTGACAAGACTGTTGAAAACATCTGCCACATTTGGAGCCGTTTGATCTCCATGGACGATATACCCGAGCCATTCCAGAATGCCACCGGATGTCGATGCCCCCGGAACAAGCGCTGGAGCTGTCAGACCGAATGTTTTCACACACTCGAACATGGCGGTCTTGTCCGCGTAATGGTGATAATAGTTATAGAGAGCGCCTCCGCGAAATGAGAGGATTGCAAAGTGTACTAGTGTCCAACACAACATGACTTTCCATGGATTGTTTTTTAGTAAGTCGCGAAAATCCTGGAGAGGGGAGGATTTTCCCTTGTTGGTCGGCTGAATTCGTTCACGCGTTGTTGCAAAAGTTGTTATGAAACATACCAGGCATACAATTGCCCAGAGTGTCATTGTCATTTTCCATCCATACTGTATATTAGAAATACTGTTTATTGTGCCTGTCTGTGCTGCGTGCTTAGCTGCAAATTTGGCGACCAGTGGAAGCGTAAAACCTCCCACAATGAATTGTGCCGCGTTTACAGCAATGAATCGGTAGGAATTCAGACTCGTTCGCTCCTGGATGTTGCCTGTCATGACGCCGCCTAAAGCTGCATAGGGCATGTTGTTCATGGAGTAGAACGTCATCAGCAAGGTATTTGTGATAATAGCGTAAGCAATCAACGCCGCTGTGCTGTATCCTTGAGGTGTGGTATAGGCGAGGATCATCACGATAAACCAGGGAATTGAGGTGAACAACACCCATGGGCGAAACTTGCCCCATCGCGTGTTTGTGCGGTCTGCTAGAATGCCAACGATGGGGTCTGCAACCGCATCCCACAAGCGCGGCCAGAGAAGTATTGCTGCCGCTGCACTCGCTGTCAGCCCGAATACGTCCGTGTAAAAGTTGAGTTGGAACAGCACCATTGTCATGAAGACAAAGTTCGCAGCGCTGTCTCCTAGGCTGTAACCTGCTTTTTCGAAGAACGAGAGGTGTTGATCCTGTGCTGTCATAGAGTACCCTGATTACACGACGGTTAGGACCACTTTTTGCAAATCCGCGTCACGTGACGAATTGCCGATCTGGATTTCGAATTCCCCCGGTTCAACTCGATAATCCATGTTAATGTCGTAGAATGATAATGAATCGGGTGTGATATTGAGGGTGACTGATTGAGTTTCCCCCGCAGAAAGGTGAATTTTTCGGAAACCTTTCAATTCTTTTATAGGTCGTGTTACTGAGCTGAACAGATCACGAATATACATTTGGACCACTTCTGCCCCCTCAAAATTCCCTACATTTGTCACATCAACCTGAATGGTTGTGCTTTCTCCGACTTTGATTCTTTTTTTCTTCAGGCGAGGATTTTCAAACTTAAATTGGGTGTAGCTGAGACCGAATCCAAACGGAAACAGAGGGGTAACGTCATCAAACAAATATCCGCGTCGTGCAGACGGTTTGTAGTTATAAAACACTGGCAGATGGCCGACGGAGCGTGGAATGGTGATTGGCAGCTTGCCACTTGGATTGACGTCACCGAACAGAACATTTGCAACAGCCCTGCCTGTTTCTTGTCCCAAATACCAGCACTCAAAAATGGCAGGCACGGTTTCAGCCAGTATGTTGATAGTCAACGGACGTCCATTGAATAGAAACACCACAACTGGTTTGCCCAAGGCGGTCATTGCCTGAACCAACTTTTCCTGGCTGCCGACAAGGTCCAGTTGAGCGCGATCTCCCAAATGTGTCAATGACCACGCCTCACGCGAAGTTTGTTCATTCCCTCCAATCGCCATTACAATGACGTCGGCTTTCTTGGCAATCGCAACCGCTTCGGCAATCTGACGGCAATCCTCCTCTGGATTACTGGATACGACTTTGTCTTCATTCCACGAGCCTTCCACGGTGATTTTGCATCCTTCGCTGTAAACGACGCGAATCCCATTCCCGGCTCTGGCTTTGATGCCTTCTAACACGGTGATTTCTGTTTTTGGCACTCCGCTGTATCCCCCCAGCAGACTTCGGTTTGCATTTGGCCCTATCACTGCGATTGTCTTGATCTTGGAAGGGTTGAGTGGAACTGTATGGTTCTCGTTCTTGAGGAGAGTGATCGTCTCACAGGCTGCCTGAAGAGCCAACGCCCGGTGTGCCTCGCACCCAGTTACTCTGTCAGCAGTCTCGGGGGCAACATATGGATCATCGAACAAGCCAAGCTTGAACTTCCACAAGAGCATGGGGGCAACCAGTTCGTCCAATTCAGATTCTCGCAAATCGCCTTTGCGGACGAGAGAAACCAGCTCTTTGTTGCAATCCGGATCTGGTAATTCGATATTGACCCCAGCTTTGACTGCCAGACAGCATGATTCGGCTTTGTTTTTTGCAATGAAATGTCCGTGAGTCTCCGGTCTGTAGCCCAGTTCCCAGATTGCATAATAATCGGAAACGACGAAGCCTTTAAATCCCCACTCTTTGCGCAGAACATCGCGTAACAGCCATTTGTTGGCATGTGAGGGAACGCCATCAATCTCATTGTAGGATGCCATTACGCTGACTGCTCCCGCCACATCAAGAACCGTTTTGAACGTGGAAAGAAACGTCTCGCGAAGCACACGTTCAGAGACATTGACAGGGGCGCAATTCATGCCTGACTCAGGCTGGCCATGCGCTGCAAAATGTTTGAGTGTTGCCATCACGTGCGTTTTGTCTCGAAACGAACCGTCCCCCTGAAAACCCCGGACTGCCGCGATCCCCATTTGAGCGACCAGATATGGGTCTTCCCCATAAGTTTCTTCGACCCGTCCCCAGCGGGGATCTCGTGCAACGTCAACTACGGGCGTTAGCGCCTGATGGGCACCACGGCTGCGAGCCTCCAGTGCTGTCATTGTAAATAAATCTTCCACCAGTTTGGGGTTGAATGTTGCCCCCAGCCCGATTGGTTGAGGAAAGCTGGTGCCGCCAACCGCAGCATGGCCATGAAGACATTCCTCATGGAAAATCACAGGAATTCCCAATGGCATTTCCTCAATAAAAAATCTTTGAATTGCGTTGGTTAATTCAGCCATTCCACGGGCATCTTTTCCTTTACCAGCGTCGCTTGGGCGACCCACTTGCCCAATGCCTGCGCCTTTGCCGAGTGTTTTTCGAGCCTTCTGCAAATCGAAGTTGCCATCCGCATCGACAAGTGTCTCGGCTTTGCTTCTCCAGATACACATCATCTGGGCTGCCTTCTGCTCCAAAGTCATTCGCGCAAGCAGGTCTTTGACGCGTTTTTCAGGTGAGAGTTTCGCATTCTTATAGGCAGGAACATCAGATATTCCCGAGGCATTGAGACGAGGTCGGTTTTGAGTGGGCTTTTTCATTTTAAGAGCCCTGTTTTTCAACTGATTCTTTCACGGTTTTTCAAGTTTGATAAATGAGCCGAAAAGAGTTTCCTGTGTTGATAAATAAAGTACAACATGCAGTTCATTATTCGTCATTATCCAGCCGGGTATTCTTTTGTTACCTGAATGAAAGCAGGTATTGGCTTCCGTGGAAATAAGCATGAATACTCATTGACTGTGAATCAGTCGATGTCATCAAGCTGGTTTTCTTTTGCGTTGAGGATAATTGATCGGTTGGTTTCTCTATTGGACTGAGCCAGGCTGCTCCTAGCAAATCAACCGTTGCGGTATAAAATGTTCAATAACCGGCATTCGAATCGGATTAGCAACGATTCCTGAGATTGCGGCTGAAACCACTTTTGCTTGAGGGGGGGCGAGAAAGTTTAATTTTGGAATTACCAAAAGAGGTGTGAAAATAATGGTGCGTGTGGTTTTGTTCGTTCCTGTTGTATTGGTTCTTGGTTCGAACTCATGGTGTAACAGTTCAATCGAACAGAACGATTTATTTTTTACTCAGCGTTTCGGACTTGCTCAGCCTTATGGGGCAGGTTCCCCCCCCCAGGCTTTATCCGTTCTATTTTTGTGCCCCAATTGTATTCTATGTTAAGGACTCGTTAGTAAAAGTTCCTTTGCCATGGCGTGAATGGTTGGTCCTGTTTCGGCTCCCAATGAATTGATTTCGCCATATTTCTTTTTTCCGTAAGTGTATGGCGCTTTCTCGTCCCATTCGGATTTGGGCAGGATGTATCCGACCTCGTCGTTTGCCAGGCCGATGATAAAATTGATTTTTCCCTTCATCATTTTGCGGATTGGGGGAACTTCGATTGGTTGCACATTGTAGTCTCTGCCTTCGGGAGCCTCAATTCCGTCGTTGACGATCTCCGGGTAGATTTCACCGGGGATAGTTAGAAACCACGCTGGTCCGATTTTCAACAAATCCACTTCGCTGCGCACGTTGCGCAAGTGAATGAAACCTCGGTTCATTACGCCGAGCGAGCCGCCTAATTTAAACAGGTAATTGTCGACACGGAGCTGAAATGTTTTGGCGTGCAGTGAAATGGTCGGGTGCTCCAGCGTTTGCCAGTCACCTTTTTCCAATTGATCCAGCACTTTGGCCGCAAGGCGGTATCCCTGTGCACGCGCTCTTTCAAACGTGTATTCATTCGGACCAAATTTTTTGTTTAGCCAGGGATCGAACGTTTCGCAGTGCATCGAAGTCATGAGCCCACCAATCGCTCCATTGGCAAAGATGGCAACCCCACCAATTCCCACACGTTTTTTTTCGTTGCCGTAGAAAATGCCTTGTTCGATTCCATCCAGCCAGTAGTGCGGAAAATCCGCGGTGATCTGGAGATTTGCGCCGCCCAAAGATTCGGGATGATTTCCAAAGTTGAGAAAAATTCCCATCGTTTTACCTGTCTGAGCCTCCTCAAACTTCATCATGCGAATGCAATTATCAAGAACCATGGGGGGACGCGAATCTTGGACAAGATCCTCTTCAACGGGGCCTGTCTGCGCAGTCTTGAGAATCGCAGTTTTGCGTGATGAGTATGCATTGGTCAGAGCTTTGACGGCTTGATTTTGAACAAACCGCAAATAATCCTTGTTCACTCCGCTCGAAAACATACCGTTCCCCCATAATCCCATCAAGTCTGGCACCTCGTGACAATGCGTGGAAGAAACGATGACATGATTAATTTGCGGGCAGGCTTTTTGTGTCATTTCTCGAATTGTAATGACATCATCATTGAACATTCCGATCGCATCCAGCACCACCAGTGCAACACAGCTTGCGCCATCGTCAAAAACAATTGCCCGAGCCCAAATGTCATCGTGAACGCCTTGTGCAGCGCGTTTGTTGCCATAACCAGCGATCCAGTAGGCGTCGAACTTGCCGTTTGAGTTGTTATCCTTGAAAGTGTCACCCTTTGATGGTTCGTATTGGGCGTTTCCATCTCCATCCACCCAAGTGTCCACAATGGTTGGAGTGATTTTCTCAGCAGCCAAGCCAACCTTGATTGGAGAAACAGGTAAATTGTTTTTTGGCAACCGAAGGTCCAGAGAATATCCGGGGTGTCGGTCTCGCACCTGATAAAGCCCAATCGAAACTGTAACAATCAGAAGAACAGCCAGTATTGCCAAAAAAATGCGAACGGCTCTTTTCATCGCCCGATCATTGCCAGGTCCGTTTGTTATTGGCAATCAAGAAATCGTTTTCTTCGAATTGACTCATCTCTGGTAACCTAGTCATGATTGACAAACAATTCCCACCTGCCGACTTTTGTGAGAAAGACGAACGTATTGGTAGGTGTGCGTTTCTTTGCTTCCTCAAAAGTCCCCTGAAATCCGGCAACCAGGACACGGTTTGTGCTTGTTAGAAACTTGTCGAGATCCTTTGGCGACGATAACACCCATTTCCCCATGCGCTCTCTGTTCCCGGGGAACTCGAATGGGACTTGCTTGAAGGAGGTTCCTCCCAAATAAAAACGGTTTGTGTCGTTCATCAGGGGGGCGGCGTAGAAGGGAAGTCCTTGAGGAAAGCCTCCCCAGCAGACCAGACGGTCTCCGGGATGATAGGCGTTCCTGATCGCAATCCCCAACGGTTTGAGTGTCTGACTGCTTTTGATTGAGGTCTCGATTTGGGGAAAATTGATTCCCAACAAAAGCATGTTTATCAGCATCAAAAACACGGCTGTTCCGGCACATTGACTAGAAGTCCAATCACGACTCTTCTTGTAAAGTAAAACTCCGCAGATGATGAAGAGAGCGATGATTCCCCAAGTCCACCAAATATCTGGTCGTTTTAAAATACACATCAAGGCAATGGGAATCGCGATTGCCATGAAAATGGGAGTCTGCAAAACCCATTTCCACAGTCGGCTTTGTATGATTGTTTGGGTGTCTGTGATGAAGAATCGCATTGCCGTCAGAACTGCCAGCGGAACAAACATCGGGAGAATGTAAGCCGGGAGTTTTGATCGGCTGCAGGTGAAAAATACGAACGTGAAGAGTGCTCCGGTCAGAAGGTAGACCCAGCCCTCACGATTTTTCGGGGAGAGTGTTTGCCAATAAGGTTTTGACCAGAACCGGAATAAAACCCATGTCCATGGCAGAAAACCAATTGCAAGAATGACAAAAAAATAGTGTGGCCCTCCTGGTCGGTTCTTGATCGCAGTTCCGAGATAATGCCCAAAGACTTGGCCAAAGACCATGAAGTTCCAGCTTTCAGGAACAGCGGCAAAGACCTTCAGAAACCACGGTAGAATCAAAATTATAAAAAGAGGAAAACTCAGGAGCAGACTCAAACTCATGACTCTTATTTTTCTTTTTTCACTTCGTTTATAGATGAAAAGCCCAATAAGAGCTGAAAGAGGAATCAGAACAGCAATGGGGCCCTTGGAAAGGAATCCCCCTGCGCACGCGAGCCAACCGGCAGAGGTCCAAAGTAATGAAATCAGAAATGGGGTTCCAGATGGTGTGGATCCTAGATCCAAATCAGGTTGGGAATTCCACGCTTTCCAAAAAAAGAAAATTGTCCATGCAATGAATTGGGTGAGAAACATGTCTGGTGTCACTACGCGTGACATTCCAAAATAAAGCGCAGAAGTTTGAAGAATAAGGACGGTCCAAAAAGCAACCCGTTTTCCTGCGATACTCAACGCCAGAAAATACGCTGCCACAACACCGCTGATGCCAGCCAAAGCCAGCGGAATGCGCACGGCCCATTCGTTGGTTCCGAAAAGGCGCATGGATTCTGCCACAGCCCAATAGATCACTGGGGGTTTATCAAAATGAGGTAGATACCAGAAATGCGGAACGAGCCAATTCCCACTCTCGACCATCTCTCGGGAAATCTCTGCGTAACGGCCTTCATCACTTTCGTTCAGGGATCGACTTCCAAGCAAAAAGAAGAAGGTGAAGAGAGTTACTAAACATAAAATCCACTGACGCGAGCTTGGCAGCGAATTGATTCTCCTGCAAAAACGATCCATTACTGTGACCGGTTGGTAGCCAGCATTATCAATTTTCAATCGTTATCCCAAAGTTCTTAAATATTGTGCAGCAGAGTTACTCAAAAAAATTGCCATCAACAATCGTAAAAATAGAACGATTGAATTTGAATGACAAGATGCAGAATGAAAAAGATTTATGTTCATATAATTCTAAATAATTTGTCATTTTTCCAGGTTGAAATCTGCCGTCGCCAGTCGAGTGATGGAGATGGAGATGGGGAGCATCCGATTTGCTTCTGAGAAGACCACTTTTTTAAAAAAGGATGTCAGATCTCTCTGGCTGTTTTTGACAACTTCCAGAGTATTCATATATTGCTTTTCGAAGGTTTATTTCTATCAGGAAGAAAATAGCCCGTGGCCCTTTTATAAAAAGTGCTTTTCGGAGGTTAATTTTCCCAATAGAATTGATCTTGAAAATACATCCACCCCAAAACGAATTGTTTATGAACTCAAAAACGCTGAGTCGACGTCAATTTTTGCAAAGAACAAGTGTTGTTACCGGAGCTCTCCTTTTGGGGAAGTCAAGTTTTGCTCAACCAGCCAAGCGCACCGCTGTGGATCAAGTCACCTTGGGGAATACGGGAATTCGGCTTAGCAGGTTGGGATTTGGCACTGGCAGCAATAGCGGCCAGGTGCAATATGCGCTTGGGCAGAAAGAGTTCAACAACCTCATTCATTATGCCTACGATCAGGGAATCACGTATTTTGATTGTGCCCAGAGTTATCGCACGTTCGAGTGGCTTGGCGGTGCCATAAAAGGGTTGCCTCGCGAGAAATTGTTCATTCAATCGAAAGTCATGGGAAACCCGGAAAAAATAATGGAGGTCATCGATAAGCATCGGAAGACGTTTGATGTGGATTACGTGGACAGCCTTTTGGTTCATTGCATGGTAAAGGGCACTTGGACGGATGAATGGAAACGGATGATGGATGCTTTTGATGAAGCCAAGGATAAGAAATGGATTCGTGCAAAGGGAGTCTCATGTCACAGCTTGCCTGCGTTACGTGCCGCAGCCGCTTCGAAGTGGCCGGAGGTGCACCTTGTTCGCGTCAATCCCCAGTGCAAGCATATTGATGGTCCGGGAGAAACGTGGAACGATTCTGGCAAGGACATGGCACCCGTTCTGGCAGAAATGAAGACCATGCGAGACAAGGGCCGTGGTATTATTGGTATGAAACTGGTGGGCGATGGAGAGTTTGTGGATGCCGAAGACCGAGAGAAGGCGGCTCGTTATGCCATGTCGCGCCCAGAGTTGGATGCAGTTGTCATCGGTTTTAAGAGTCGAGCGGAAATCGACGAAGCAATTTCGCGGCTCAATCGTGTTTTGGCTGAAAAAAGCGCATGATAAAAAGCTCATTGCTGAGAAATTCAACTGACTTCTGATTCCGCCCTGTTCAAGTGGTGTTAAAGGTGCATTATATTCACGTAAAACGAGGCATTGCTTAAGGTTGTGAGATCAATAAATCGTTTTAGTGAATTTAATTCATTTGTACTTCAAGCATTTTTCTCTTGCAGTCAGGTACGTTACATCATATTGCTAACGCACTTTTTTAAGTTTTGACCGTTCTTTTTTCTCCCAAGGTTTATTGGGGCGTCTGAGTATGAAAATCAAAATTCTCATTGCTGTTGGAATTGTCGTGCTTGTTGTGGGTCTTGTTGCCGGTATCAAGACGCTGCAGATTCGTAAATTGATGGATGCGGGAAAGACGTATGTGGAACCGCCTGAGACGGTGGCCACAGCCATTGTGAAAGAGGAAAAATGGCAGCAGACGCTTTCATCCATCGGAACGGTGACAGCCGTTCAAGGTGTGACGGTGGCTCCGGAGATTGCGGGCACTGTGAAGGAAATAGGTTTTGAATCGGGCGGTGTGGTGGAAAAGGGGAATTTGCTTGTAAAGCTTGATACATCCTCTGAACAGGCGCAGTTGCGAGCCGTTGAGGCACAGGTTGAACTGGCAGAGATTAACCTGAATCGTCAAAAGGCACTTCGTCAGGAAAAGGTGAATTCGCAGTCAGACCTTGATACGATTGAGTCCTCCTTGAAACAACTCAAGGCGGAGGCTGACACCATTCGTGCCACGATTGAGAAAAAGACCATCCGTGCGCCATTTTCTGGAAAACTCGGCCTTCGACAAGTAAATCTCGGGCAATATCTGGACGCGGGGAAGGCGATTGTTTCCCTCCAATCACTGGCCCCGATCCACACGGATTTTTCTTTGCCTCAGTCGAATCTCCCAAGGCTGGTCAAGGGGATGAGGGTTCACTTGACAGCGGATGCTTATCCGGGCCAGCAGTTTGAAGGTCAATTAACCGCGATTACCCCGGAAGTGGATTCCGGGACGCGCAGCGTGGATTTACAGGCGACTTTTTCCAATACGAATCAGTTATTGCGACCTGGCATGTTTGTCAAAGTTGAGGTTTTGATGCCAGAAAAGGATTCGGTTCTCGTGATTCCGATTACTTCAGTCTTGAGCGCTCCCTACGGAGATTCGGTTTACATTGTGGAACCGGCGAAAGAGGGGAAATCAGGGCTTGTGGTGCGCCAGCAATTCATTCGGGCAGGACGGGCGCAGGGCGATTTCGTCACGGTCGAATCCGGGGTGAAGGCTGGGGATAAAGTGGTCAGTGCGGGGGTGTTTAAATTGAGAAATGGCGTTACGGTCGTTGAGAACAACTCTGTTGTTCCCAAGCAGGAAATGGAACCGCACCCATCAGAAAGTTAATCCACGGCCATGAAATCTATTACCGACATTTTCATACGGCGGCCTGTCTTGGCGGTGGTTGTTAATCTGGTCATTCTGATACTGGGATTGCAGGCAATCAAAACGTTGGTCGTGCGCGAGTATCCCCGAAACGACAACGCAACGGTGACAGTGACGACTGTTTACGTGGGAGCAAGTGCGGATCTGGTCCGTGGTTTTATTACAACCCCGCTGGAACGTGCCATCGCTTCCGCCGATGGCATTGACTATGTTCAATCCTCCAGCACTTTGGGATTGTCGACCATAACGATCCGACTCCGGTTGAACTATGACGCCACAAAGGCCCTCGCCGAAATCAGTTCCAAAGTGGATCAGGTTCGCAACGACCTCCCGCCGGAAGCCGAGGTGCCAATTATCAATATTGAGACTGCGGATTCTCAATTTGCCTCCGCTTATCTGACCTTTTCGTCAGATATGCTGCTGCCAAACCAGATTACCGATTATCTCGTTCGAGTGGTTCAACCACGCTTGACAGCGTTGGAGGGGGTGCAACGTGCCGACATTCTGGGGGCGCGCACTTTTGCCATGCGACTTTGGTTGAAACCGGATCGGATGGCGGCTTTGGGAGTAAATCCGAGTTTGGTCCGTGATGCTTTGGCGGCCAACAATTATTTGAGTTCCATAGGTCGGACAAAGGGATCGCTTGTACAGATTAACCTGACTGCGAACACCGACTTGCGATCCTCTGATGAATTCCGAAACCTCGTGATCCGGCAATCTGGGGACAAACTGGTGCGGCTGGGCGATATTGCGGATGTTGAATTGGGGGCCGACGATTACAGCGCGGAAGTTCGGTTTGCCGGGAAAAAAGCCGTGTTCATGGGGGTGTGGGTTTTGCCGAATGCTAACTCTCTGGATGTCATCAAGCGGGTGCGTGCCGAGATGGATTCCATTAAAAAGCAATTGCCAACTGGATTGGACGCCGCATTTGCCTATGACGCAACCGACTACATCAATGACGCCATACATGAGGTTTTGAAAACGTTGACGGAGACATTGGTTATCGTGGCCATTGTCATTTTCCTTTTCCTTGGATCACTTCGTTCTGTGTTGGTTCCGCTTGTTGCGATTCCGCTTTCCTTGATTGGTGCGATTTTTCTGATGCAGGTCTTTGGTTTTACCGTGAATCTGCTGACGTTGCTGGCAATTGTGCTTTCCGTCGGGCTGGTAGTGGACGACGCCATTGTTATCGTGGAAAACGTGGAGCGCCACGTGCGTGAAGGTCTGACGCCACGACGGGCGGCGCTTTTGGGGGCGCGTGAGCTGGTTGGGCCTGTCATAGCGATGACCGTGACGTTGGCTGCCGTGTATGCTCCGATTGGTTTTCTGGGTGGGTTGACCGGTTCTTTATTTCGCGAGTTTGCGTTTACTCTGGCGGGGGCGGTCTTTATCTCTGGTGTTGTTGCGCTGACACTATCGCCGCTGATGTCGTCCAAGCTTTTGGATTCCGGTCGTGAGGACCATGGCTTGACTGGGAGAATCAATCGTGGTTTTGACAAAATGCGGCAAGTCTATGGCCGGATTTTGGATGTTACCCTTTCGGCTCGCCCTGCGGTTTACATCATTTGGGTGGTGTTAAGCCTGCTTTCCATTCCGTTTTACATGATGGCGTCGAAAGAGTTGGCCCCGGAAGAAGATCAGGGATTTATAATTGGAATCGTCGAAGCACCAGCAGATGCGACTGTTGACCAGTCACTTTTTTACTCGGACTACTTGAACAAGGAAATGATGGGGTTAAAGGAGGTAGACCAGACATTCCAGATCACTTTTGCAGACAACGGTTTTAGCGGTCTCGTGTTAAAACCTTGGAGCGAGCGGAAAAAGAGGAGTTCTGCCGTTTTGTCAAAAGAGTTGCAGACCAAATTCAGCGCAGTTCCTGGGGTGCAGGCTTATGCGGCAATTCCATCCGCATTACCCGGTGGGGGACAATTTCCGGTTGAATTTGTAATTGGGGGGACCGCCGAGCCTGACGTGATTTTGCGTTACGCAAAGGAGCTGCAAACGCGCGCGGCAAAGAGTGGCATGTTTGCTTTTCCGCCAATGATTGATACGAAAATTGACCAGCCAGAAGTGGAATTGGTCATCGATCGTGACAAGGTTGCATCCGCGGGATTGAGCATGTCGCAGGTGGGAAGTGACATGGGGGCCATGTTTGGTGGTAACTACGTCAATCGGTTTAATCTGGATGGCCGCAGTTACAAGGTCATTCCACAAATTGAGCGTGTCCAACGGTTGAACCCGAGTCAGTTGGAAAACACTTACATCAAGGGGCCCAATGGCAAACTGGTTCCGTTAAGCACATTTGCCACGTTAAAAAAGAAAAACACCCCACGGTCACTCAACCGTTTCCAACAGTTCAACGCCGTTAAAATCAGCGGGGTTTCCATTCGCCCGCTTGATGATGCATTGAAGTTTTTGGAGACAGAATCAGCTAAGATTTTGCCGAAGGGCTACAAGATAGACTACACAGGCGAGTCCAGACAATTGCGTGTGGAGGGAAACAAGTTTCTGCCGGCATTCATGCTTGCGCTGACTTTGATCTTTTTGGTTCTTGCGGCGCAGTTCAACAGTTTTAGGGATCCGCTCATTATTTTGCTGGGATCAGTGCCACTGGCAATGTCGGGGGCGCTGCTTTTCAGCTTCTTAAAGATGCCCGATCCGTCAACGCCCTTTTGGACCAACGGATGGACAACCACACTTAACATCTATTCGCAGGTCGGGTTGGTGACACTGGTGGGGTTGGTTTCAAAAAACGGAATTCTGATAGTTCAATTTGCCAATGAGCTCCAACGCACTGGACTGGGGAAGGTGGAAGCCGTTCATAAGGCGGCAATGATCCGCTTGCGTCCGGTCCTGATGACCAGCTTGGCGACGGTTTGCGGACATTTCCCACTGACACTTGTCAGCGGTCCCGGAGCCGCCGCGCGAAATTCAATTGGCATAACAATCGTTGCTGGAATGGCGCTGGGAACGATTTTTACCCTGCTGGTGATTCCATCCATCTACGTTTTGATTGCGAAGAAACATCAGGGAGAGAATGAGGTGGACGTTCGGGATTTTGCCGATTAAGGCAAACGACGAGAAGAGGGGAGATGGGCACTTAGCACGTGTTTTGACGTGTGTTTGGCTGTTTTTATTCTGTTCTTTATTTTACTTTTTTTCTATTTCTAGGATTGTTTATTCGAAATAGCTTGTGATAAATTTAGCCGCAACAAGAAAGCAGAAAGAATAAGATTATGTCCAACTATGATGCCTCACGTAGGAATTTCTTAAAGGCAACCGCATTGGCTGGCATTGGAATCCCGATGCTCGCTGCAAATGATGCTTCCGCCAAAACCAAATCAGTTACGACGGCTGGCGGTGTAAAACTGATCCCAAATATTGGCACAACCCGCCCTCGTCCCAAGGGACAGAAGCCTGTCAATGAACTGACCACTGCTCCCAAGGATAAAATCCGCGTGGCATGTGTTGGCTGCGGTGGACGTGGATCAAGCCTGATGCACGACGTCATGAATGTCGAGTTTGCTGAAATTGTTGCTGTTTGTGACATCATTCCTGTTCGCGCCGAAAATCTCGCGAAGGCTGCCGAGAAAAAATATGGACAGAAACCCAAGGTATTTGCCGGTTCCGAGACGATTTTTGAAAAACTTTGTGAATTGGACAACATCGATGTTGTTTACGTTGCCACATCTTGGGAATGGCACGTTCCCGTTGCCGTGAAGGCGATGAAGTGCGGCAAACATGCGTTTGTGGAAGTCGCGGCCTCTGTGACGGTGGACGAGGCATGGAAATTGGTGGACACCAGTGAACAAACGCAGCGTCACTGCCTGATTCTTGAAAACTGCTGTTACGGAGAAAACGAGTTGTTTGTATTGAACATGGCTCGTGAAGGCGTGTTTGGGGAACTGACACACGGCGAATGCTCATACATCCATGATTTGAGAAGTTTACTTTTCAGTCTGGAGGGAGAAGGGGCCTGGCGTCGTAATTTCCATCGCCTTTACAATGGCAACCTGTATCCGACACACGGTCTCGGTCCTGTGGCGCAATACATGGGAGTGGGACGTGGCGATCAATTCAAGTTTTTGGTTTCCGTCAGCTCTCCTGAAAAGGGCTTGACCAAATGGCGGAAAGATCACAACCCGAACGGGGGTAAACAGAATGGCGAGATATATGTTTGTGGTGACATGAACACCTCGATCATTAAAACCGAGTTGGGCCGCACAATCATGCTGCAACACGATGTCATTAGTCCTCGCCCTTACAGCCGAATCAACGCGTTGTCGGGAACTGGTGCAACGTTCTTCGATTATCCTGCTCGGATGGCTGTCAATTCTCCAAAAGACTACGGTCTAGCTTCCACGGGGTCTCACGAGTGGCTTAGCGATGAAGATATGAAGATCATGCGCGAAAAATTTACGCATCCGATGTGGCGCAAACTGCAAGACCGTGCAGCCGGTGCAGGCCATGGCGGCATGGATTTTGTGGAGAACTATCGTCACCTATATTGCCTGAAGAACGGCTTGCCGCTTGATATAACCGTTTATGATGCAGCGGCTTGGAGCTGCCTGATTGAAATCAGCTCTTATTCCGTCGAAACGGGGAGCATGCCGGTTGAAATCCCTGATTTCACCCGTGGTCTTTGGAAGACAATGAAACCATTACCGGTTGTGACGGTTTAATAAACGCTGGATTCCTTTACAAAATTTGCCGGAGGCTTTCATGGCTTCCGGCAAATTCATGTACAAGCAAAAATAATGTTTTAGCCAATTGAGAACTTTATGCTTTCTTGACTTGAGTTGGTAAAAACGTGCTAATCTAATACTTGCGGCGTGCAAAAGCCTGCGAACCGCGTTTTTTGGTAGATGAATAAGAATCGATTTTTGATATTGGTGGCTGCTGCCGCAACGCTGCCAGGGATGTATATGCGGTTTGCTGGAGTGGAATTAAGTCCGCTTATGATGGCATTGGCCAGTGGGTTTGCCATTACCAGTTCTGCTTTCCTGCTTCTTTGGGCGTGTGATGCTGCTCAATCCGATATTTCCCAGGCTCTGGCCCTCGCAGTGGTTGCTTTGATTTCTGTTTTGCCGGAATACGCGGTCGATATGTATTTCACATGGCAGGCGGGACAACATCCAGAAAGTCATTACGCCTCGTTTGCCGCTGCCAATATGACAGGGGCAAACCGACTTGTGATTGGCGTTGCCTGGTCGCTCATCGCGTTGATCGTGTGGTGGAAGACGCGTCAGCCCGTTGAGCTGGGGAAGGAACGGCGCCTGGAAATTGTTCTTCTCGCGATTGCCACTCTCTATGCTTTTGTCATTCCCATCAAAGGTACACTGGCCTGGTATGACATGATCGTGTTCATGGGAATTTATGTTTACTATCTGATCCAATCCAGTCGGAGACCGGTGGAAGAAGTGGAAGTGGAGGGACCAGCAAACGAGTTGGTGCGTCTACCAAAGAATATGCGTCGAGTGGCCACTGCCGTGTTATTTTTGTTTGCTGGCGGCGCAATTTTGATCAACGCAAAGCCGTTTTGTGAAGGTTTGATCGGAGCGGGCAGGGCCTACGGCATCAATGAATTTCTGCTTGTTCAATGGATTGGCCCGGTGGCTTCTGAAGCCCCAGAATTTTTGGTGGCAATCATGTTTGCACTTCGTGGAAATGGGAGTGTTGCGCTGGGAAGCCTGCTTTCGGCAAAACTCAACCAATGGACATTGCTGGTGGGAATGATTCCCGGCGTGTATGCGGTTTCCAGTGGCACTCTTAGCCATCCGATTCCAATGGGGCGTTTCCAGATTGCGGAGATTTTATTGACAGCGGCTCAATCCCTGTTGGCGCTTTTCATGATTGCCAATCTACGGCTTTCAATCCGATACGCACTTGTCTTGCTGGCGCTTTTCTGTGCCCAGTTTTTCAGTCCATCACTGGTGCATTTCCTGCCAGGAGGGACTTTTCTGGGATTGGAAGGCACACAGATGCATAATGTCTTCTCATTACTCTACATCATTGGCGCTATCATGATGCTGGTGGAACATCCCACTCGATGGAGTTCTCTCTTTAAGTTGAATTTAGAGGAAGCCAGCAAGCACGAGTGCGAGGCAGCGGGGCATTGCGAATGTCACGATTACCCCAACTGCATCAATTGCCACAAGGAAAAGTAAAATTGGACGTGGGCTATTGCGTTTCCACCCAACGCGCCATAAGCCATAACAGGTCTGACAGGCGGTTGATAAAAACGATGATCTCCGCATTGTGGAGTTGGTTGATTTCCTGAAGCCCACAGATGCTGCGTTCTGCGCGACGGCAGACGGTTCGTGCAAAATCCAGAGCTGCCGAACTTGCATTGTCGCCGGGAGTGGCCCAGCCTTTGAAGGAGATTTTCTGCGCTTCGATTTCTTTAACAATCACCTCAATTTTGGCTGTGGCCTCACTCGTCAAAAGCGGAAGCCCATCTTTTTTATAGCGGGGCATGTCTTCAATGGCGGTTGCCAGTTCGCCCATCAAACCAACAAGATCCTTTTGGACCTTGAGAAGATTTTCTTTCACAAAAGGGTGAATGGCATTGGCCCGAGCCAAGCCGATGGCGCTGTTCAATTCATCAACCGTTCCGTATGCAGCCACGCGAGGGTGGCATTTTGAAACAGAACGGTTGTACATCAAACTCGTTTGGCCGTGATCGCCTTTCTTGGTGACTATGCTCATGACGCATCCATAAAACCATAGATTCCCGCAAATTCAACTCCCGTTGTGTCTGGTGTGTAAACAATTCATCGTAATTGGAAGTAAAAAAAGCGGTTAATAAACACGCGGATTAATGGCTGGATACTTTCAAAATTACAATCGTTGATTTGAGATGTGATTTCTTGCATTCTTTGCATTGATTCCTGCGCCATTTTCTTGTATTAACTTTTGCAGGTCAGCCTTTAGCAACATTACAGAAAATCTATCTATACGAGAGTATGACTGCAATAGGCCCTATGACTGAAGAATTGGCGGGGTGCTCAGTAATCGTAACGCTGATTGCATATTGCCTGGGATGTTTTTCAACGGGTTACTATTTGGTGCGTTGGAAGACTGGATTGGATATCCGCACTTTGGGGAGCGGCAACATCGGCGCGCGCAATGTGGGGCGTGTACTGGGGAAAAATGGTTTTTTGCTCACGTCTCTTGGCGATGGAATCAAGGGATTATTGGCCGTCGGACTTGCCATGTATGAAACTCAGAATGGCTGTTGCGCTCTGTTGGCGTTGATTGCTGTTGTGGTCGGCCACATTTGGCCCGTGCAATTGGGGTTTCGCGGAGGAAAAGGAGTTGCGCCTTCCGTTGGCGGATTGGTTATCTTCGGTTGGGACTGGGTTGCTTTTCTCGTTATTTTTGCCTTGGGATATCTGATTTTTCGCAGAACGGTCATCAGCGGCTTACTGGCCTTCCTATTGCTTCCCGGAGCGAGTTTTTTATTGGATCACAATGGGTCTCTTGCTTTTGGTTTTAGTTTGCTGGCAGTCCTGATTCTCTTTTGTCATCGACAAAATATCAGTCAGGAATTTGCCCATTTCAGAGCCTGCCCGTCAAAGACATCGGATACATCAGAAAGAAAATTATGAGCACAAGCCTGCAGTTCAAAATAGCGTCAGAGCCTTGGGAATTCGAACTGATTCATCAGCTCAATTATAAGACATTCGTCGAAGAGATTCCACAGCATGAACGTTCAGCAACTCCTCGACTGGTTGATAAGTTTCACAGTGAAAATACCTATTTGATTTGTCTTTCTGGAAAACAACTGGCTGGCATGATGGCCGTTCGCGGAAAGCGTCCTTTTTCGTTGGATCAAAAACTGGCCAACCTGGATTCTTATCTTCCCGCCGGGAGAAAACCTTGTGAAATCCGTTTATTGGCGGTGGAAAAGGAGTATCGCACCGGTCAGGTTTTCCGAGGTCTTACTTCCTTGCTTTGGCAATATGCAGGTGAACACGGCTACGACATGGGGGTGATATCGGGGACGACGCGGCAGATCAAGCTCTACCGTCACATTGGCTTTGTCCCATTTGGTCCGCTGGTTGGCAAGGGAGAGGCGTGGTTTCAGCCCATGTATTTGACACTTGAGGGTTTTGAAAAAACTGCCGAGCAATTCTTCACGCCTGAACCCAAGAAGGAATTCAGTTTTCTACCGGGACCAGTGCCCATTCATCCCTGGGTGCGCCGCGCTTTTGAACAACCACCATTGTCCCATCGTTCAGAGATTTTTTTGAATGAGTATCAGGAAGTTCAGAAACGGCTTTGCTCTTTGGTTAATGCAAAACACGGGATCATCCTGCTCGGTTCTGGAACCCTTGGAAACGATGTTATTGGCGCACAATTATCTTTGTTGGGCAAACCGGGACTGGTTCTGGTAAATGGGGAGTTTGGACAGCGTTTAAAGGATCAGGCCGAGCGTTTCGGACTGACGTTTGATACCATAGAAATCCCATGGGGCCAGCCTTTTGACGTTGGCGCGGTGAAGCGTTTTCTTGAGCGTTCTCCGGCAACAAATTGGGTCTGGTGTGTTCATGGTGAGACCTCGACTGGTGTATTAACTCCACTGGCGGAGTTGAAGCAGGTTTGTGCCGAGGCAAAGACGAAATTGTGTCTGGATTGTATCAGTACGATCGGTGTTGCGCCGGTGGATTTAAGTGGGGTTTATCTGGCTTCTGGTGCCAGTGGAAAAGGATTAGCGGCGTATCCGGGGCTATCTCTGGTCTTTTTCGACCATGAAGTTCAGCCTTCAAAACATCTGCCCCGATATCTTGATCTGGGGTTCTACGTTCAGAATCATGGAGTGGCATTTACACATTCTTCCAATCTCTTGCGGGGATTGGAGGCTTCTCTTAAACGTGTTGATTGGCCGGCAAAACAGGCCCACACAGCGGATGCCACGCGCATCCTCCGTGGCAAGTTGCGCACAATGGGCTTCGAAATTGTAAGCGCTGAAGTGGATGCGGCTCCTGGAGTCATCACAATTGCGCTTCCGAAAAATTTAAAGTCGGATCATGTGGGGAGTGCCCTGCAGCAGGCTGGTCTATTGGTAAGCTTCAACAGCTATTACCTGCGCCCTCGCAATTGGATTCAGGTCTGCTTGATGAGCGACTTTACCGATGAAGCGTTGGAGACATTGTTGTCTGAATTGGAGAAGACCTGTTTTTCTGGGGAACGAACGAATTCCATCAGGACGGCTTCAAAGCAACAGGCAAGGCCATTCTAATTTTAGAAAAAAACGCGGTGGTCTCGATGCCACCGCGTTTTTTGTAGGGTAAAGTTTACGCGTTCTTAAGAACCGTATCGTAATCAAGAGGTTTGACTTCCTGTCCATCCCCGGTTCGAATCGTTCTCGTTTTCTCATCAAAGAGCAGCGTTAGAGACATCCGTTCGGACATTTCAGCGAGACAAAGCATTGTGTGGACACGGATGGCCAGATCAATGTTAGCAAACGGAGTTTTGCCGGAACGGATGCAATCAAAGAAGTTCTTTTCAAGTCGCGAAATTTCGCCAATCTTGGAATCATCATTGAAGCTTTCCGCATCGATTTCTTCTGAGAAAATTCGTTCTGGCTTAAGTTCCGCTTTGTTTTGGCTGGCAGAGAAATAAATGGTGGCTTTACGACCGCGAATGATTTGCGGAATGCCTTGTTCATTTACAGTACTTCCCGCCAGAGACAATGTGAGTCCGCTTGGAAATTGGCTCAAAACGTGGGTCGTATCCGTGATTTCGCGATCCGTTGAGACCATTCTTGTACCGGTGCAGGCGACGCGTTTTGGAAATTCGTTATTGCCGATGGCCAATAGAAGTGGAAGTCCCATGTGAGAAAGCAGATTCCCCAGAATTCCCGAATTGTAAGTGTAGTATTTGTGCCAGCTAAAGAAGCGGTTGGGATCGAACGGAACCTTTTTGGCCTTTCCTTGCCATTGGTTCCAATCAATGTTGGATTCACTGGCATCAGCATCCACGGGGTAAGTCCATTCGCTGTTCTTGGGGTTATTTCGGCAGTAAGAACCTTGAGCCCAAACCAGGGGACCGATTTTTCCAGCCTTGATCCATTCAGCAGCCTTGTGAATCATTGGATCTGCGCAGTATTGGGAACCCACCTGAAAAACTTTCCCGGTTTTCTTTACCTTGTCGTAAATTTCAAAACCTTCCATCAAGTATCGGGCAAGCGGTTTTTCGCCATAAACATGTTTACCCGATTCCATGGCGTCAACGGCAACTTGGGCATGCCAGTTATCAACGGTGGAAACCACAACGGCATCAATATCTTTTCGGTCCAGAATACGCCGGTAATCTCCCACTGTATCGGCATCACTCAACTTTAAATAGGCCTGAGAAATCTTCAGCCGCTTCTTGTAAACATCGCAAATGGCAGCCTGTTCTATGTTGTTTTCCTGTGCATGTTGCTTTTGTGAGCGGATGTGGGCCATGCCCTGACTTCCTGTGCCGACGTAGGCAACACGGATACGATCATTGGCGCCGATTGTGCGGCCAAGCGAAGGTGCCTGAGTTTGGCCATAAACGGGGGTTTTTAAAATTGTGCCGGCGGAGGCTAGGGCGGCGACAGAAACGGCTTGTTTAATAAAATTACGACGCGTCTCTCCTGAGCCCTCTGAAGTAGTGTCTTTTTTCATACTGTGGTTTCTCGATTACTAGTCGTCATATTATTTCCATGAAGAGTTCGTAATCAAGGTTCACCTTAAGAAAATTGGAGATTTTTTCTGTAACCTTTCTGAATCTTCGTGGAAAAAAAGAAAGTTTAGAGTGACTGCCAAATGAAAATTCCGAAATGGCAGAAACTAGGAAAGCATAAGAAGGCAGAGGCACAGTGTGCCTATCAAATGGATTTGGACAAGCCCGACAATAAGGTTTTTCAAAGTATCCCAGCTTCTCAATCTCTGTTTTTTGTGACGCGGCGAAGTAGACATTGCTACGTTGGTCGCTCCTCACTTATCGCAGCGGATAATATGGGGTCTGGCAGCCTTTTTAGCCTTTAACGAGTTTGAGTAGCTCAGAGATGGCTTGATTCAATTCTCTAGCCTGGGAATTCAGCTCATTTGAAGCGCTGGCGGTTTCCTCTGCTCCGGCAGCGTTGGTCTGGGTGACTTTATCTACTTGTGAGACAGCGCTATTCACTTGTTGGATGCCATCGGATTGCTCCTTTGAAGCGGTGGCAACTTCCGCCGCCAGTTTGCTGACTTCACGCGCTTTTATGACGATCTCGCGGAGGCTGGAAGCCACTTTTTCACTGATCTGTACGCCTTGTACGCTCTTGGAAACGGCTGTTTCAATCTTACTTGCTGTTTCACGGGCTGCTTGAGCCGATCTTTGGGCCAGATTTCTCACTTCTTCGGCAACCACAGCGAATCCCATTCCAGCTTCACCAGCGCGGGCTGCTTCAACTGCTGCATTCAATGCCAAAATGTTCGTTTGAAAGGCGATTTCATCAATTGTCTTGATGATCTTGCCGATTTCGTCGCTACTGGCACGAATGTCCTTCATGGCTTTCGTCATTTTTTCCATGTCTTGGGAACCGACATCTGCAGCAACACTGGCTGCCTGGGCAAGACTGTTGACTTTATCCACATTGGCAGTGTTTTGCTGGACTACAGAAGCCATGGTTTCGAGAGATGAACTGGTTTCTTCCAGTGCGGAGGCCTGATTGCTGGCACCTTCTGCCAATGACTGGCTTGCAGTGACGAGTTGGTTAGCAACAGCGTTTGTCTGGTCGGCTCCAGACGAGAGTTTTTCAGAAATCCGCACAATGGGATTGGTAATGCCACCTGAAAGATAATAGCTGATGACAAATGCAGCGAGTGCCATGAGTAAAGATGCAATTCCCACCCATCGGACCATTCGTGTCAATGCACTGCTTGTCGCATCTGCTGCTTCTTGATAATCATCGTAGTAACCGCTGGCACCAATCACCCAATCCCATGGTTCATAATAAGTGACAGACACAAATTTTTCGCGTGGCACCTTTTCTTCCAAATTTTTCCATGGATACCGCTCAACAATCCGGTCGCCATCTTTACTTTTAATTCCTTTCTCAACAATGGATTGTATGAAGGCGCGGCCATCGGCATCTTTCGCATCCCAAATGTTCTCGCCATCGCGTTTGCCGTCCTTGGAGATGACGTAGCATCCTCTTTTATCACCTTTTCCTTCCACGACGTAAACATAACCTGATTTACCCAGTTTCGAAGAAAGCACAACCTGTCGCGCGTCCCTGACGATATCTTTCATGCTGATGGTGATGGACAACATGCCAATTATCTTTGATCTCTCTTTGTTCCAAATGGGTTTGCACCCGTAAATCATCCATTCATCAATGACAAAAGCCCGGCCAAAAATTGCTTTTCCCTGCAGAACACTATTGATAACGAGATCTTCTTTCCCATTTCCGAGCTGCCGGGGAATATACATTCCGAGGGCTCGTTCGCCTTTTGATGTGAAAACGCTGGTGCATACCCGCAACATATCTCCATCGTCATTGACGCGCTGAAATACTGTAAGGGAATCGCGGGTAAAGTGTTTGACTTGATCTACAAGGGGAACCTGAATGTTGGTGGTGATAACTTGCCCCAGCCACTTGTTTCCAATCATGAACTTGGGCAAAATGACTGTAATTGGCTGTTTTGTAAACTGATTGGTCGCTTTCCACTCAACTGTTTCACTGGCGAATGTCAGCCCCCCGGCTTCATTGATCAGATGCTCTGCAACATCCAGATTGTATTCAAGACGTCGCATGGTCCTGGCGTCGGATGATTGGCATGCAGAATAGATCTGGTGTGCCAGCATTCCAGCCTCGTCTTCCGCCTGAGCCCGCAGAATTTTATTGACGTCCCCCTCAAGTTTAACCTTTTGGAGAATGACGACCAGCGTGAGCAGAAGACTGACTACAACGACTGAAATGGCACCCAGAGCGCTGATTTTTGAAGCTATCTTCATAAGATAAAAAACATCAAGGTTCTTCAGCAGTTAACCGAAAAAAGAAAACTCAGTTTTCTTTCCACAAAACGTTTGTGTCGACAGTAATAAGAACGCCCATGAATAATTACAAAGAGGGCTTTGTTTAATCATTACGATGCGTTTCATATTTAACTATTGCCACGGTGTTCTCAAAACGCAAATTTTTGACTGTTATTTTCTTAAATAAATAAACTAAAGTTTTTCAAATTAGCGATAAGAAGGCATGGGCTGAAGTTGAAATGCCAAATTCATCATTCGACTTTTTTGCTGCTCTGGCTAACATGATGACAGGAATGAAGTTTAGCAGTTTCAAAATGCGGAATTTTTTTTGCCACGGCACAGTATTTCTGTTGCTGGCAGTCTTGTTTTGTGGTTGCACGACGAACTATCGCAGAGGGCTTCAATACAAAATAGACCATCACTACAGCGTCAACGATCCCCAGTTTTTGCGTTCCATGGGACAGCTCATGGGGCCTGGTCTTGTCTCTAGCAACAAAATCACCAGCCTCATCAATGGAGATCAGATTTTTCCGGCCATGCTTCAGGCCATTCGCGAGGCCAAAAAAAGCATAACGCTTGAGACTTATATCTACTTTTCTGGAATTGTGGGAAGGGAGTTTTCTGAAGCGCTGGCGGAACGGGCAAGAGCCGGGGTAAAAGTCCATGTTTTAATGGATTGGCTTGGTTCGCGGCGTGTGGATGTGGATGACATTAACCTGATGCGTAGCTCGGGCGTTGAGGTGATCAAATACAACCCTCTTGTCTGGTATAGCCCCTTAAGGTTGAACCACCGCAATCATCGCAAACTTCTGATTGTGGATGGTAAAATTGGTTTTATTGGAGGAGTTGGGTTTGCTGACATGTGGCTGGGCAACGCAGATTCGCCGGATCATTGGCGAGATTCTCATTTTGAACTCGAAGGGCCAGGAGTGGGGCAGATGCAGGCCGCGTTCATGGATAACTGGATGAAGAGCAGTGCCCGGGTTCTGGATGGAGAAGATTATTTTCCTGAATTGCAGCCCGCAGGTGATGCCATTGTGCAGGTTTTCTACAGTTCACCCAAAGACGGTGCCGAGAGTGTTCGTCTGATGTATCTGCTCTCGATTGCTGCCGCACGAAAGAATATCCGCTTAAGCGCTTCCTATTTTATTCCGGGTGATTTGACGTCCGACGAATTGATTGCAGCGTGTGAACGAGGGGTTAACGTTGAGATTATTATGCCGGGCGCCCGCACCGATACGCCGCTGGTGCGATATGCTTCACGTGCCAAATGGGGACCATTACTTAAGGCAGGGGTCAAAATATACGAATACCAGCCCACAATGTACCACTGCAAATCAATGATCATTGATGACGTTTGGGTGTCGGTGGGATCCGCAAATTTTGATAACCGCTCCTTTCGCCTTAACGACGAAGCCAATATGAACGTTTACTCTACAACATTTGCGGCGCAGCAAATTGAGCTCTTCGAAAAGGACAAGGAAAACGCGCATTTGATCAGCTACAAAGAGTGGAAAAATAGAGGTATTTTTAAACGAATTTTAGAAACGTTTACCGGGCCATTGAGAGGGTTGCTTTAATGGTGTCCCATCTGGCTCTCCAGATCGGCCAGGTCTCGGACATGATCGGCTGGAGGTTGTCGACCAACATTTCGAAGGCACGCGTGTAGTGGACAATGGCGTGGGCAAGGGGAGAGCTCTCAAAGTGGCGCAGGCATTTTTGACACTGACATTTGGAGAATTCTGTGATCAGAAAGACGGGGTTGAGGCCAATGGGCACGGTTTGCAATTCTCGCCAACATCCGCCTTTGCGGATCACTTCAGTGCTCACAGTCGGGACAGACAAACAATTCCTTCTTGGGGGCGAGGACAAATCGGATACATTCCTTCTCATAGGAAATTCGGACATACTGATAGCCTTCTCGCACTCCAAGGAAATGATAAAGCAAACTCTGGCTCATTCTTTACTTTTTCCATTCCTCAATCTTAGACACCACCTCTTCGGATGAACCCCATTGGATTAAGAAGAATGAAGCGAAATAAAAGAATGATTGTATCTTTTATTTGCTAAAATCCTTAATAATACAGGAGCGTAATGGATGTATGAGGAAAGAGTTTTCTTCAAAGAGAAAATCGTTCCTCAAACCGTGCGACTGCCTTATGGAAAGCAAGCTACTTCTTCAGGCTCAGATCAACCGCCTGAATAATGTTGCTCGGAAAAGGATGTCCCGAGTAGGTAATCACGCCTTTAGAATCGATGACATAGCTAGTCGGCACGCCGGTCACCCGGAATGTCTTGGCGGGCTCTGAACGCCAACCGCCTTCGCCCGCCCATACATTGAAGGTATTCGTCCATCCATGCTGATCGAGATGTTTGCGAACAGTATCCATGGTGTCATCAATGCTCACCGGGATGATCACCACCTTATCCTGCCAATCCGCATGATTCGTGCGAATCTTCTGCAACTCCGCCATTGGCCCCTGACAAGGCCCGCACCAAGTTGCCCAGAAATCCAGAATAACCACCTTGCCCTTGAAATCCGAGAGCTTCATGGGTTTGTCACCCACAATCGTTGTGAAATGAATTTCAGGAGCCGGGGTCCCCATGGGGAGGGCACGATATTTCGCCACGTAGTTTTCAAATTCCATTTTTTTGACCATCTCGGCATCAACCACTCCGTGCGGAGTGTTTTTCCATTGAATATCGCCAGCCAACTTCCAATTCTGGTCGAATTTCATCATCTGATTTACAGATAAAACGTAGGGACCGCTCAAGGAGGTACCATTTTTTGATTTGGCATCGGATCTGATATCCAGTGTCAGTATAAATTGTGTGCCAATCAAGTTGTCCGCAGTACCCGCGCCACCCTGAGCCTGGCACTGATTCAGGCTTGCACTGGTGATTTTTATGTCGGCCGTTTTGAGGTCAATGTCAGACACCTTCATGAATTCCACCAACTTCCCGGCGTTGTTGATTCGTTCCTGCACTTGCTTGTCCACCTCTTCGTTCAACTCCTTGCGGCTCGGTCCAGACTGACCGCTTTTCTGAAGGATTGTCCAGATGGTTTCGCTATCGAAAAGAAATTCCTTCTTGAAGTAGTTGGTATCCTGATTACGGACGAACTGAACCAACGACTCGCCGAATTTCATCAACGTAGGATCATCCTCACTGGTGACAGGCTGGTGCGCCGCGATTTTTTTCAAAATCGCCATTTGGTGCAACGTCTTGGCGTCAACCAGATTCTTGGGGACACTCGTCCATTGAAGGCCCTGGCTGATACGCCAGCCGGTGGGGAATTTTTCCAGTCCGCGAACGGTGACGATGAAATCACCCGAGTTTGTGAGGCTGGCTGCCCCGCTGGGCTTCAAAACAATATCAAGTTTTGTGAAGTAGGGCAGTGCCAGTTTTTCGTTGCTTACCTCGGAGAGGTAAATCTTTTCACTGTGCTCGGGAGCATCGACCTTGAAAGCAATGTCGCCTTCAGAAAACTTGATGTGCAGGGAGTCAGCCAACAGCAAGAACGCATTCGCCTCAGCCTCCAATCGGCGGGCGTTATAGGACTCACCTTTGCTGAAGTTATTGATCCTGTCTGTGTCTTCCTGAGAGAGATTGGTGGTTATGATAGATTTCCAATCCCCGGCTTTTACGGCAAGATTAGTCACGAACTCGCCAGTGTTCCGGGTTTTGAGGAGCAACACCACAGACTGCGCAATAGTGTCCATCTCCCCATCGGTCAACTTATACTCCACTTTGGGAGGAGTTGGAGAATCGGCATGTAAAGACACCGACAGCCCCAACAATAATACTCCTGTTAGACTCAGGACTAATGGCATCCTGCAAGCCGAGAAATGGAAAACCTTCATTTATTAAGCCGCATTATGCCCTGAGGCTCTCAAATGTCAAATCCATACCAATTCGCCATCGGATGGATAGAATTTGTTCAGGACTTAACGATTTTCTTGCCCCAATCAACAGACTTCTTACCTTCGGATATTCTGTAAACGTCTAACCTTTCACCAGAAGCCATCCTGCTGATCAAGAATGGAACGCCCAAGCTGCAGACGCCCGTCCCGGCGCTTGAAAGATATGGTGGAAAAGCCAAAAGTTATTAAAGAGAAACCGAAGGAACCAGTGGCTTTGGGGACGATGAATTTCCGATTGCCCGCGAACCTCCTTCACTGCTCCAAAACGAACTGAAGTGTTCCACTTATCTGGCTTCAACACGGTAGAAACGGGTTCCTTGATCCAGCGTCTCAACAAAGTGTGTTTCGGTGGTGTCAGGAATATTCGTCCACACTGGAGTCCAATTCACGAGATCAGTGGAAGTAAAGACAACCACTTCCTTAATTCCATCAACAAGATGAATCCCAACATTAATCGTTCCGTCAACACGGTTTGCCTTCAGACTCAGAACGGGAGATGAACTGATGACTTTTAGGGTGCAGGATTGGTTAGTAACCATTCCAAACGCATTGCTGCCAATACATGAATAAACTCCCGCATCAGAAGATGTGACTACTGGAATGTTGAGAAAGCAATTTGTTGCATTTCCAAGCACTGTTCCGTTTCGACTCCATTGGTACGACATGGGAGAATCTCCAACGATCCTAGAAGAGATTGATATTTTATCGCCGGGCTTTGCTGAGCGCGCATGCCTTCCTGACACCACATGTGGACTGCCATCTCCCTGAAGAAGAACGAGATGAAAGTTATAGACTGAAAAATCAAAAGTTCCTTTGGGCTCAATATCAATGCTATAATATTTTGCGAAATCAACCCAGTTCAAAGTGCCGTCGGACTTTAATGTTATCGGCTGTCTATAGTGTTTGGAACCCGATGAGCCAATTCTTAAAATTGAATTAGTGTTTAAGGGAAGAGGGGCAGAACAAAAAGCTTGCAACGTACCATCGTCCTGTAATGTCCACGTATATAAAAAGGAGTCCACAATACCATCCACACCTGTCATGTGTGCGGTTATATCTGAAGATAGGGTGTTACCGCTGATAGTTGGACCGTTCGTCCAGGATGAGACTGAGCCGTCCTCTTTAAGTGTAAAATTCTCACCATCTGCCGCACATATCGTATCCACGTTAGAGGCGAAGTTTGAGTAAACAGGCCAACTAAGAGTGTTTTTTCCCCAAGCAAGGATTGTCCCATCCTCCTTAAGAGCCAAAGTAAAATTAGCTATCGCGGAAATCGAAACTATATTTGTAAGCCCTGCCGGAATATTCAGTTGGTCACGTCTGTTATCTCCCCATACAACGACAGTCCCATCGTTTTTAAGAGCAACCGCGTGATCCAGGCCTGCTGCGATAGCAACAACATTAGATAGCCCATTAGGCACATTGGTGCCTGCGCCATTTCCCCAAACTGCAACAGTCCCATCCTTTCTAAGCCCAAGGGTAAACCCGCCCCCGGCTGCCACTGACACCAGGTTGGTCTCTCCCAAGTGACCGAGAGGGATAAAATTCAACCAATAACAATCTCTGGCTACAGTCGCTGCAACTTCGACCTTCGCCACGACAGAAGTGGCAACGCCAAGGGGATTGCTAAAAACAGCGCTATAATTTCCGCTATCAGCATATTGCATATTGGTAAGTGTCAACATGGCATTTGTTGCATCAGCAATCGGTGTGTCATCATGAGACCATTGAATAGTGAGCGGAGCAGTTCCTGTGGCCCCTGCATAAAGATTGATTGCTCCACGAATGTTGATTGCTTGGGACGTGGGGGATTTTGTTAAGATTGGTGCGCTTGGCAAAACAATTACTGTGACATTCGAACTTGTTACAGTACCAAATTGATTTGTGACAGTGACCGCATAGATTCCAGCAACCTCCGCTTGGATATTTGAAAAACTCAACGTCGTGTTGGTGGCATTGGGTATATCTACACCATTATACTGCCATTGATAGAATAGGGGACTGGTTCCAGTTGCGCTAGACGAGAGAGTCAGCGATTTTCCCGCCAAAACCGAACCGTTTGTTGGTTGTGTTGTGAAAGCCGGTCCAACTCCGCCAGAAGTTGTGTTGATTTGATCCAACCATGCCGTACCAGCCGCAGAGTATCCGTAGACCGGATAAAAGGTCCACGCTAACACATGATCGCCTCCTCCAATGGAATTCAATGTAACCGTATTCCCCGCGATATTCGTCTGGCTGCTTGGTTGGATGATTAAAATCGGTGCTACCGCAATAGGAACAAAATCCACTGTATCAAGAAATCCCAATTGCGTTGGAAGCGTTTTCTCTGTAAAGAGCGTATAATTTAGATCGCAAATCCAATTCCATTTTAACGAATGGCTTCCCTTTCCTAGATAGACAGACCCTTGATACCAACCGAATTGTGTATAGTCTTTACGGTGAAACAACTTTTCATTTCCATCGTACAAATAACCGTCAATATACGGATTAATCCACATATAAAAGGACAAAATACCAGGGCCATTGATCGTTGACCTCAGTGAGACGGAATCTCCATAGGCTAGCAATGCACAACCATCACGAGAGTTTGTTGTTTCTATGATCAAAGGATACACAGGATCGTCGATCCAAATCCAATCGGGTTGCCCGACTGCAATTCCCAGATTAAAATTTGAATGAGTATCCCCGCTTACTACGCTGTTTGTCCCACTTGAGACTCGAACGCAATTACTGCCAAGATTGTTTGTTGCTGTTGTTGACGCGGCGTTGGTCGCATCTAAAATGGGAGCCTGATTGCATTTCAATTGAAAGACAAGAGGGGATATGTACGACGTTTTTGCCGTTGTTGAACACGGCATTTTTGTATCCGATGATTGGGGGGGCCAAACTAGTTCTGTATTATCGAGCGCATTCGCTATGGCATCTGAGTCTGGCAATGCAGATTGACCAAACGTGGCAATAACACTCCCCACTGACAACAAAACAGGCAAGAAAAACATTTTTGAACAATACATAGACTCCCATTCAAAAGAGTGAATGTTTGATAAAGTAAAAGCTTGATACGTGCCGTCAAGAAACTATTCCGAAAACGCGAGTTTTCTGACTGCAAATTTGTGCTCTACACGGAGTGTTGCAATGTCACGGAAGCTGTTGTGCACGGTAGAACTGGCATCCCGGTGTAAGCGATTGCGTCCATGTGGATTTTTCCGTGGTATTCGTCAGCGTGGATACCCGACTCCAATCAACGAGGTTGGTGGAGATAAATAAATCAAATGATCTACCAACGTTTCCCGTCAATTCCACCTTAATTTGGCGTTCGGCAGGCAACAAAACGGCATTCAGATTTAAGTGAATGTCACGAGTCTCCAGAAACTCAAATGCGCCGATGTCTACGTGTTTTCCTGCGGGGCGAGTAAATCCCCGCTGATCCACAGTTAACGGCAGGGGAGTGGACAATACCGAATCATCGCCTGCGTCAATGGCTGGACTTCCTGGAAGCAGGTTGCAAGTCAGACTATTTCCTCCGTTGTTGGACAACGCAGATACCATGGCATTAATAGGCTGCTGAACCGTTCCGAACAAATCCCCATATTGGGATATGATGGATGCATTTGTGTCAACGATGCCAACCAAGTTGTGCCCTTGCGAAGCAAACACCCCGGCTATATCGGTTCCTGAAGAATTCGGAGGCACGGTATTCCCTGCAATTAAAGTATTCAACAACACTGTCGAATTGGTTGTCACAAAGACGCCTCCGCCCACACCAGCTGCTCCAGAGGAACCAAATTTTCCCGTCCATTTGGAATAGCCACCTGTTCCACCAATGCCGGTTGTGTTCCCTGTTATAGTGCAGTTAACAATTGTCAAGATGCCACTGCTATAAACTCCAGCTCCACATCCAGCATTACCTCCAGGCAATGCATTGTAATAGCCCGAAGCATTTCCACCATTTCCTGTCGTATTCCCGCTAATAGTTGAATTCGTCATGAAAAATACACCGTTATTGTAAATGCCTCCGCCACTTCCTCCTAATCCACCTGGAGCTTCGCCATCTGCTCCAGGACCACCGTGCCCAGCATGGTTTTCAGAAATTAGACAAGCGTCCATATCAAGAAAACCGTTATTACCAATGCCACCTCCGTTGGCTCCCGGGCCGTCACCAGAGCTGTAAACCCAGTCACCGGAAGCCGCTTTGTTTCCACAAATGACACAATCTTTTAAATGCAAGGTTCCTGCGTTGAAAATTCCACCACCTGGATTGCCGCCCGAGCCATTCGTGAAGGTGATTCCTGTTATGGTAACAGAAACATTTGATGAAATGCTCAGCACTCTCGTAGACGCATTTCCATTGATAACCAATGATGAAGAACCTGGCCCTGTGATAGTCAGGCTTTTGTTGATGGCAATTTCCTGATTGTTCAAGGAAATCACGCCTGCGACGGAGAACAAGATGGTGTCATTCTCCTGAGCGTTGGCTAGTGCCTGACGAAGCGAACCGTCACCACTGTCACTGGTCGAAGTGACTGTTCTAACGGTTCCGGTGGCCATTTCCTGAAAATTAGCTGTCACACTGGGATTACCTTTGATGATTGGCAGTGTGGCCGGAAATTCGCCTGCAAGCGTTAAATCGGTTGTCCAGTTGATGAATTTACTTCCTTGCGCGGGCACTGGATACAAACGCACGGTCATACCGTAAGGATACAAATCAAGGACTGGGCTGGCATGAACGGTTCCATTTCCTACAATTGAGATTTTGAGGGGAGTTGCAAAGATGGCATGAACCGATTTGTCACTGGTCATTTGAAGTTGAGCAGTTGCATTTGTGCCCGAGAGATCGCCAGTCCAGCAAACAAACTGCCAGCCGTTGGATGGCACTGCCGTCAATGTTACAGTGCTGTTTTGTACGAAGCGATTGCTACTTTCGCCTGTCTCAATCGCACCACCGGGAGCAACCGTTGTTAGTGTCACCATGTCCAAGAAGTTCGCCTGCAAAACCAGATTAGAGGTGACTACCAGTGTATTGGTGGACGCTGAGTTCGTAATGGAACCCGACCATTGGGAAAAAAGGGCATTGTCCGAGGCAGTTGCCACAACAGTGACAACCGAGTTGTTTGTATAACTTGGCAAAATTGGAGTCAGGGTTACGGTTCCATGACCATTAGTGACGAGAGTGATGGAGTATTGTGGATTATTAAAATCAAACTCGCATGCACCAATATCCACGTGAGATCCGCTCTTTCTTGCCTGGCCGAGTTGGTCGGTTGAGAGAGACCATGGGCTGCTTAGAACAGTATCATCGCCTGCGTCAATCGCTGGGCTGCCCGAAAACAGGGCGCAAGTGGGGGAAAGCCCTCCATTGTCGGACAGTGATGCAACCTGAGCATTCAACGGGGAAATTGTGGTTCCTGTAATATCACCGGATGCAGTGAAACCATTCGTGGTTTGGATCCCAACCAAATTATGTCCAAGCGATGTAAAAGCGCCATAAATATCAGATGAGAAGCCGTTGTTCCCATCAGAGTTTCCAGCAATCAGGGTGTTTAAGACTAGAGAATTACTTTTTGTATTAATGCCACCCCCCATCCCATTTGTGCCATCTACGTAACCTGTCGCAGCGGAAAAACCTGGTGTTCCCTTTTCTCCAGTGGTGTTACCTGTAACCGTGCAATTCACAAGAGTGTATGTTCCACTATTACAAAGACCGCCACCATCTCCTCCATTTCCAGCACTCGCACCACCATAAGTTCCAGATCCACCTTTCCCTCCTTTTCCACAGATGTTTTTCACAAGCGTGCAATTGGTCATGGATAGTGTCCCTGAATTAAATAGACCTGCGCCTGAACCACCAATGCCTCCAGAAGTTACAAAATTCATATTGATGCCGCTTCCGCCATCTGCACCGTCTCCGCCGTTTCCACATAAATTATTGCAAAGGGTGGACGAATCGAGGCAAAGTACGCCCGCATTGTAGATGCCACCGGCATCCCCGCCTTTTTTACCAGCTACAAAAGTTACATCAGCGAACACTGTTCCAGCGGCGCCTGAGGAGTTACTGTTGAAGAGGCAATTATAAATCAATGCTGTTCCCTGGTTATAAAAGCCCCCTCCATTTCCACCGGCGCTAAATGTATAAACACCAGATCCACAAACATTGTTTATCACAGTGGAGTTTGAAATAACCATCATCCCAGAATTATAAACACCGCCTCCATCACCACCATATCCAATACTGCTGTATTCAAAAGAACTTAGATCACTATATGCTTCGTTACCACCTGTTCCAGTCTGATTTCCTGTGACAAGGCAATCAGACATATACAAAGTTCCTGTGTTGCCCACTCCACCACCGTTTCCGCCTTTCCCACTTCCCCCAATCGAAACCGAGGAATTTACTTGCTGCGAATCATCTCCACCTTTGCCCGTCTTGTTATTTATCACAGTACACTTCTGAAGGGTTAAAGTGCCTTCGTTCAAAATGCCGCCTCCGAGCTCACCTGTTCCAGCCCAAACGCCAGTAACCGAATTACTTGTCCCGGCAGGAGAAAGCCCATTTGTAACGCTCAATTCTGAAATAATGGCCACGACATTTGTCGCAATGTGAAAAATACGGCTTTCCCCATTACCGCAGATAAGAAGGTTTGTTGCTCCAGGACCGGTTATTGTGAGGTTCTTTGAAATCAGCAACTCCCCATTCGTCAACGTGATTTTGCCTGTGACGAGAAATTGAACCGTATCCCCGGGAGATGCTGAGCTAATAACCTCTCTAAGAGACCCCGTGCCATTGTCGTTGGTTGAGGTGACATTAATAGTAGCACCAAAACCGGAAATACATCCTATTAAAAGGCTACCCAAAAGCCCTTTCATAAAAACCTTCATAATTACTCCTTAAACAGAGTTAATTTCAAACCGAGGTGTTAACAATTAAAATTTAAGCTAGTTTAAAAAACTGAATATTGTCAATGAAAAACTAGACTTTTTTACCCAATTTGAGCGAATTGAGCCAAAAGTATTGTTGTCCATGGCAGGGAAGGGGGAGAATAGTCAAATTTTAGCCCGCTACTCGTAGAAGGTGGGCTACTTATGTATGTTTGGCACAAACATCCTTGATTGGAGTAGATACCTGAGCTTCACGACACGTTGATGATTTGTTCGTCGCTGAAATGGCTCTTTTTCATTCGTTCTTCTCTTTCTTTTTTATCAACTGAACTCTATTTTTCACATGTCCATCTTTCGGGAATCAGGCTAGGCAGGTCAAAACTGCCTCAGTTGGATTAAAAATTGATGTTATCACAATATCCTTTTCATGATTCTATGCTCCATTTAGAGAGTTTAATTGGATGAAAATATAGATAATTGCTTGGGAATTCCGCTAAAAGTTTTTTTAAAGATTTGTCATATCGACCCAACTCTTGAAAGTCTTCTTTTGTCCAAAGTGATTTCCCTCGAAGTTTTAAATCCTTTTCCGAAATTATTTCCTTTGCAGATAACACTAAAGAAGTAGGCAACCCGATCTCGACAAATAATTTTGTTGCAGCAAATACTCCGCAATAGTGACAAAATTGTTTTAGCGCATCAGCGCTTACAACAAAAATATCAGAATAACTTCCAACCAGAGGATATTTAAGAAGGTATTTCTTGTTTGTGATTTTGTGCTGTATATAACGAAATAGATAATACTTATCGTAAATTAAAATCCGAGCAATATCACGAAGTGATCTTGGTGTTTTCCAGATTTGATTAAATCGAAGAGGATTTATCTTTAAATCAAATTGTTGGAATTTCCTTAAAGCCATATCATACTCTGGAAGTTGATTTTGAGCTTCAACCCCGTTAATATTTAAATTCCAGTGGTATGCCTCGCTCACTCTTGGCCACCAGTCTTCTCTTTTGTGTAAAGTAATAAATTCTGGTATAAAACAAGTACTTTTGTTTAATTTAAGATGTTCAGTATAGTTTGTTTCGTTTATTATAGGGTTTAATATTAAATCGTCAGCCACAAAAAAATAATGAGTATAACATTCTTTAAAGAAACCTTTTAATCCTTGTGATATATATCCTTGAAAATAAAAAGAACATTCATATACTGGAATTACATTTTGTTTCTCGCCATTATAAAACGGGACTAAATGGTAAATATTGCTAAACCGACCTTTATAAATTCCCTCTAATATATCGATATTTTTATTGTATTGGTGGTTATAAATAATAATCAGTGCTACTTTATTCATATCGTCTTCTCATTTTTGAATTCATGAGGCGCCCCCTCTTAATGACTGGATCAAAAAGAGGGGAAATTAAGTTGTTTTTTTGGTTTCTGCCGTATTTTATTTTCTGTATTGACTCTTTATTTTCTGTTTTGGATTTAGGAGAACAGACAGGCTCTCGCCTGTTAGTTTACTCTCCATAATCCGGTTTTCTTTTTCTAGTGTCTTGGGCGTTCTCTTTTTCATCTTTTTCCCGTACCATGTCCAAATCACCTTCGGTGACAGGGGAGATTTTGCTTCCGCCTTTTTCATTTTCCTTTGACCGCATGGCTTGCCAGCATTTCTCTTGTCCGTTGAAGCCCTTATGGGGTGTGATAGATGTCATAAGGCGTTAAATTGTCCAGTTTCTAATGCGGTTTCGTGTGTTGTAAAATGGAAACCATTTATAAGTCCTTTGCCCGCTTGGCATCTAGCCCGGTATTGTGGGGCAAGTCAACACAATCAGGAATTGATGTTTTGCATAAAAACATCCCAATGTTCAAAAATTTGTTTTTGAATATCGCTCAAGCATTGTTCGTGCAGGATCTTTGACAATCTAGATTCGCCAGTAATGCTTCCAACCGTCTTGTTTGTTGTTCATTGAGTTTCCAACGTTTACTATCCAATAGAATATAGATCATTGATATCGCGTATTTTTGCTGTGATTTTCCATTCACTCCTGACGTTTTGAAAACTCTCTCAATAGCAGGTATGACTTGCGCCATCACCTCCGACGGAGCATTGCGTTCCAGAACATGTATTGCAGACGTGACAACTTCGGCATCCTCATCTTTTAGGGATTCAAGAACAAGTGGCAATGCTTCATCTACCCAATGCATTAATAGAACCTTCACCAATGTGTCTTTATAGCAACCGGTTGCTTGCCGCATTTTCAATGCTCTTGAAAGCGCGCTAAGCCTCTCTTTTCGATTACATCGAATCAAATAGCGCAAAGCGTCATTCTGTATGGCGCAAGCCCAGTGCCCTTCTTTCTTGTAATAGAAGTCTGCAACATCGGATTGAAGATTCGTTGAGGCAAATTCCGCTATCAATGGCATTGCCATGTAATCCGGTGGTTGTTGATGCAGTTTCTTCCGAAGTAGGTTGTCCATTTCCTGAGTTGGTATTTGGAGAACGGATACGATTTCACATAATTGTCTCATTTCACCTCGTTTTATGTAAACCGATTGTTCGTTGCTGAAATCTTGGAGGATCATTCCCTTAGCCTCGTCTGGCACCATCTTGGCTAGTGCTGCCAAAGCTCTGAGATCGGCTTTGGACGAAAGCGCTAAAGGCTGAATGATGGGCAAAAAGTCCTTGCCGCCGATTTCATTCCAGTTCTCAAGGATCATCCAAAGCTGAGCGGAAGTGAGCTCATTTCTATGCGAAACAATTTGTTGACGCAATTGACTGTCCTGAGGCGCATACTTCAGCAAAGCCAGAGTAGTAGGCAACAGTGTTTCACGATTTTTATTTGTCACACCGCTACTGAAAGAAGCTACGAATTCTTTTTGAAAGTTCGTTGTCGCTTTCCTAAATTCCTTTGTGTTTGCACGTCGATCATTTGTATATTGGAGAGACAGCGCTTTCAAATCCGCATACAATGACACCACCGAATCGTTGACAACAAAATCTGGTTTGAGTGCAGCCTGAAGAATGGCTTGAGAATCGTCATTTGGGGTGGGGGATGACAGAAATGCCAGACTGACTTCGGGATTATTTGCGATAAAGGGGATTAACGCCCTCCGTGCACCAGAAGTCTGCAAGTATCGCAAGGTTTCAATTGCACGACTGCGGGTATCTTTATCTCCCAACAAACCTTCCTTTGCCTCAGCCGTGATTTTCTGTTCTTGAGCTGGTTCCAATGGAGTAATTCGTATTGTCATCACGTCCGAAACAATTTCGTGGAGATACACTGAACCGGTGGAATTTGCCTCACCCGGAATTGGGAGAGATGAAGATGCGTAGATGCGATAGATTCCTGGCGAATCAAAGCGTAACCACTGATTTGCAGGAAGAGTGACGGTCCAATCCTTTAGGTTCGTGTCGCCAGAACTAAGCCCTCCATAAATCTGTGGGACCAGTGTCTGGAAACGTTCCAGCGGATCAACCACCAATTGACCTGACTCACTCGCTGCCGTAAACGAAATATCACAGCACCGTCCAGAACGATCTGAAATATCCGTCTGAAGGTGATATTGATTTGTAGATAGATTTTTGAAAACCAACGTCGCTGGAATCATTTCACCTTGAAAGAAATTGGTTCGTGGTAATTTCAATTGCAGCGATAATCCGTATGGCTGTTCCTGACGCAGTGTGTCCCAAGTGGTTTCGAAACCTTGCTTTGCCCAGGAAACCGAAGACAAAACGACCATTTGAAGGATAACCAAACAAATGTATGACTTGCCCAAGACGAACAGACATCTTGTGGAGTGGGTAGACATGGAATTCTTTTAATTCAGTTGGTTTTCAAAGTCTACAGGAGATTTGTAGCCCAAGGCAATGTGAAACAGCACTCGGTTATAGTTGAGTCCTATTTTGATGCTACTTGCCGATCGAGAGAACTTGTGGGCGAAGATTCACAATGTAAATTAACTGACAATCGCTCTCGATTTTGGATGTCAAATGTCAAAAAAATAAATGTACACGGAAAGCCCCGCATTTAAGCGGGTTGACTTTTTAAACTGTCTTTTCCCCCTTCTAAACTGACTCTGAATCCATCGCGTGAATTGTTCAACGGGATGAATCAAGAGCAGGGGATATGCCCGCTAAAACCCGGTTTTGTGAAATTGCATTGCCTCTTTCACGATTCTTAAAAGGCTCTTGCAATGAGGTTTCAATTGGTTTTTTTATGCCTCTTCTGCGTGTATTATTTGTCTCTTTCTTGTCCAAATTAGAGTTGATGGGCTGTGGTAATCCAACACCCGGTAATGTATCGGCAATTGCGCGTTCCAAATCGTCCAAAGTTATGGAGGGATGATTCCTGTTTGTAAGGTAAAGTCGTTTATAAAACATGGTTCGTCCAAGGAATTGATCAATATTATCACCTTAATGAACTCGTTCATGCAATACCTGTAAGCCTGTGGTGTCGTTACCAATGCCACAGGGCATCTACGGTCTACAATTTGTGTGCGCACCCAATTATGACGCATTGAACCAAACCTTGGAATTGACAACAACGGCAACCAACCGCTATGAATGGGATGCAATGAATCGGCTCTTGAGCATCACAGGACCGACAAATAGGACGACCTTTGCCTACGACGGGTTGGGACGGAGGGTGCAAAGCATTGAGTGGCAAAATGGAGTGGCGATTAGCACGAACATCTTCGTCTGGGATGGCTTGGCGTTGGCCGAACAACGGGATGGGACAGGATCAACTGTGATCAAGAGGTTCTTTGGTCAGGGAGAACAAATTTCTGGCGCGAACTTTTATTTCACGCGAGATCACCTGGGCTCGATACGAGAAATGACGGATGGGAGCGGTGCGATCAGATATCGCAGCGATTACGATCCCTATGGACGTTCAACACAAGTGCAAGGGGATCTTGTGCCTGACTTTGGTTACGCGGGAATGTATTACCACGCTGCCAGTGGCTTAAGCCTGACGTTCTTTCGGGTGTATGATCCGGATTTGGGAAGATGGCTATCCAGAGACCCAATTGGAGAAAAGGGCGGGGTAAACTTATATAATTATGTGATAAACGATCCCATAAATAACAAGGATCCCAATGGAGATAATGCGGTATTTGGAGCAGCAGTGGTGTTTGGTGTTCTTGTGCTTATAACTTATTTTTTGAACCGTACGATTGCGAAAAAAACAACACCGATTTCTACCGTGAATGCGAGTTGTCAAGATATTAAAAATTTGGCAGATCGTTTACAGGTAGCTGCTGAAAAAATGCAAGCAAATGTAGCTCACAATCGGAATCCTTTTGATGGGGTTGGCCCAATAGCCACATATTGGACAGGTGGGCCAACTGAATATGGTCGAAAAACGTCGTCAGTTGGAGAACAAAATTTGCTTAAATGGCTAGAAACGAGTGATGCGCTAAATAAAGGAAATACTGCTTTTATGGTTGGTCATTCCTCTGATGTGCAAGATAATATTAATGCGAATGTTGAAATAGATCGAGGATTAACAGCCGCAAGACTTCTTAGAGAGGAGTACAATAGGCGAAATTGTGAAAAATAAATTTTTACAAAAAAATATTCCAAAGCCAAAGGATTTTTTAGTTTTATTTTGCTATTTAATACCTGTATATTTAATATCTTATATTATCTTATCCATAAATGGAACTTATGTTTCAATTGCATCAGAAAGAGTTTGGTCTTCTACATATAATTATCCTTTACTTGACACAAGGGTGTGGGAGCCTAAATATATTATTGCTCGGAAATATACGTTTAATTTTCAGGGGGAAATTTATAAACCACTAATTAAGATAGATCGAAAATTATGGCATACGAATATTGACCTGTTTCCTAATTTATAGAATTTTTTGAAGTAATTTTTAGTCTTTTTATAATTTAAAAATGGATGGTGACGATCTTGTTTAAAAGAGAGGCATAGAAGGAACCATCTTAATTTTGTTCTGAGTTTTAGTGTTACATCCTAATTTCAAGTAGATTGAAGTGAATTATATGGATTAACCGTAACATACGACATTTCTTGGAGGCGCCAGCTCCCGAGAGTGGTGATGAGGAAATGGAAGGTTCTTCCAGTAAGGAAGAGAGCGGGATTTATCACCCACGACATTAACGGCAACATCTGATGGCACGGCAGTGTTCATCGGTTGTGCCACCGCCAGCCGCGTTCTGCGTTTTGAGACGTCAAATCGGGTTGTTTCGGACGTAATTGAGATGCCAGCCCCACCTTTAGGAATGGCACTCTCGCCGGATGATCGAACACTTTATGTTACCTGTGCCGCTTCGGAAAGCAAAGTGTGCATCGTGGATGTTGCTGGACGGAAAATCACTGGTTCCATTGACGTCGGACATACTGCGATGGCTCCGATCGTTAGCCCGAATGGGGAAAAACTCTACGTCTGCAATCGTTTCAATAATGATGTTGGAATCAATCCCACTTGACCCGAAGGTGAAAATGGATCTTGTGCGTAAGGGAGAATTTTATTTTTACGATGTTGGCATTTGTTATAAAAAGTGGTAAAGCCGCTGGTTGTCTCCGGGTGACGCTTACTAAGTGGATCACTTTGGAAGAATTATGAGGGTAGGGGAAGGGGGGGCCACCCCACTCTTTTCTATCCCTTTCAACACGGTTTCAAGGGGATTGAAAGGCCATTGAAAGATTAGTGGAAGGCCCGTTTGCTTTTGTTAAAAACAGATGTAATTTTGAATAGAATCGCTCCCAGTAGTGAGCGCCAAACGTGTAACTTGCTACTGCATAGGTTCGCATGAATCGTAAATTTCAGCGAGCACATCGGTTCTCTTTCCATTTTCGCCAAACAAATTCATTCAAAAAACGCACTAGGCAACTGCTGCCTAGTCCTCAAGAAAGGCCGTTTTTGGCATTTCAAAGTTCACCCCCTCAAATTTGCTCATAATCGCTCTCGATTTGCATGTCATTTGCTGTAAGTCGTTATTCCATAGTCATTTATTTTATGACATCGAAATCGAGAGAAATTATGGTTTTCAAAGTGGGGGTAAAACCATTCGTAAGTCGTTGATTATTCCACTATTTTCCTATTTTTGACGCTATTTGCCGATCGAGAGAACTTGTGGGCGAAGATTCACAACATGGAAAGCATATGGATTTGATCAGCTCTATTAAATATAACAAATATTGTGCGATGTATTGCCTTACTTTAAATTTTCTATCTTTCGTTTATGAATTTTTTGCCAATGAAGGAATTCTTAGCCGCCAATCTTTCCGTCATGACCCGTTTTTTCATCCAGACATGCCCTTACAAATTTTACCAGCGCTGATGGATGATACGGTTTTTGCAGAAAATTTAAACCATGACCAACAACAAGGTTCTTTGGCATGGTTTCAAGGCTATAACCGCTCGTATAGATTATTTTGAGTTCGGGTTTCTCCAATTTGAGTTTTTTACCCAGTTCGATGCCAGACAGTCCGCCTGGCATGACCAAATCTGTGAATAGCAAATCAATGGTGTTGTTTGTCCATGCGTTGATTGCTTCCTGGTCTGAAGCGGCTTCAAGGACGTTATAGCCGTGATTTCTAAGAATGCCGCAAACCATGGCTCGAAGATCGGCTTCATCCTCAACAACAAGTATGGTTTCTTGAGTGGATTTCCAGACATTTGTCTGGCTTGGCGGAGTCGTTTCGCCTGTGGTTTCACGTTGTATTGGCAGGAATACTCTGAAAGTTGTTCCCTGGCCCTTGGCTGACACCACGTCGATCCAGCCTTGAAGTTGTTGCACTATTCCATAAACGGCGGCAAGGCCAAGTCCATCTCCTTTGCCAACTTCCTTGGTTGTGAAGAAGGGTTCAAAAATGTGTGGTAAAATACTTGGATCAATTCCTGTACCGTTATCACCAACCCTGAGACAAACGAACCTGCCAACTCGGGCATCCATGTTGTTTTGAACATCAGCAAGAGTGATTTGCGTGAGGCTCGTTCCTATACTGAGTACACCACCTAAAGGAAGGGCATCGCGCGCATTGACAGCCAGATTCATGATGATTTCCTCAATCATGTGACTGTCCGCCTCGATGAGTGGTAGATTTGGGGAATAATTAAAATGGAGAGCAATGTTCTCGCCCAAGATATTTCGGATTTTGCGCGTTGCGTCTGCCACCGCCTGATTGACATCCAGCGGATATGTTCTTGTCTCCTTGTTGTGACTGAATGTGAGTAATTGTCGTGTTAAGTTGGATGCCCTTTCGCTTGCCTGGGATATTTGTTGGATGTATTTCTTAATTTCAAAATCAGTCGCGCGCTTTAGTAGTATATCTGTGTATCCTTGTATGACAGTCAGTGCATTATTGAAATCGTGAGCTATACCAGCTGCCAGTTGCCCTATCGACTCCATTTTCTGGCTCTGCCTCATGTGGGCTTCCAATGCAACGCGTTCAGTAATATCCATTGCGTAGCAATGGACGACCTGACTGGGAATTATTGGAAAGAAGGACCAGGAAAAAACGCGGCTTCCAATTGTGGTTTCGCGCTTGGTTTCACTTTTGCCGTCTTGAAGACATGCTGTGACAACAGCGCTTGTATCTTCAGGTAAAAGCTGTCCGGGGGTGCATCCGACGGAACGGGCAAAATCTTGGGCCGCCTTGTTCCAATATGTCAATTGACCGCTTCCGTTCAATTCAAAAACAGGGTTGGGATTTAACTTTGGAAACTCAGCTAATTTTTCTATTTCGTCTTCGGCTTGTTTTCTTTCTGTGACATCGCGGGCATTTATCACCAATGCTGTGCGGTTGGTGTCGCTGGTCTGTATTGCCTTGCCTATGGCCTCAAGGACTCGAAATGAGCCATCTGAATGCCGAAATACGAATTCTGTTTTTGGCGGATGATCGTTCTTGGTAAATCCAGAGTTGAGGAAATGTGCAAACGCCTGTGTGTCATCAGGAGAAATAAACTGGAGAAGGTGTTTGCCTGTTAGGTCTTCTGGCGAATACCCCAATGATCGCATGGATGGGCTTGCGTAAAAGATAGTCGAGTCCTGGCCGAGAATCAGGATGATGTCCATCGCATTCTCAATCAAAGACCGAAAATGTTCTTCGCTTTGGCGCAGGGCTTCAACAGCCATCAGGCGTTGTCGGTTTGTTTTCTGAAACTGAATGGCATTGATTAGCGCGGATGGAAGTCTTTTAAGCGTTGTTTTGAGGATATAGTCATCAGCTCCTTCCTTGAGGCATTGAACGGCAACCTCCTCAGATTGTGATCCGGTTACAAGGATAAAGGGCATTTCCCGGGTGGAAGTTTTGACCAGTTTGAGTGCTTCCAGACCATCAAAACCAGGAAGGAGAAAATCGGAAAGAACAATATCAGGTCTAAACTCTTGAAGACTAAAAAGGAAGTCATCGCGTTTTTTAACACAACGGGTCAAGAAGCTCAAATTGGCACGGCGCAGTTCAGCCTGTATCAGTTCAGCGTCATCAGAGTTGTCTTCGAGGATTAGAACGTGAAGTGGACCGTTCCGTTCGTCGTTTTTCTGACCGTTTGGCAGTCCCTGATCGTTGGAAAAACGAGTTTCTGATGTATTGATTTTTTCACTCATAACCTTCCCTTTTTTCCTGACTGACCAGGGTTTTTCCCTCGGAAGTGTTGTCAGCAGCCTTTACGGAGGTGGGTAAGGAAAAGAAGAAACAGGCTCCCAGATTTAGGTCTCCCTCGGCCCACGTTTTTCCACCATGTCGAAAAATGATTCTACGCACCATTGCAAGCCCCACCCCGTGTCCTTCATATTCGTCTTCGGAATGTAATCTTTGAAAGAACCGGAACAGTCGGTCTGCATACTTCATGTCAAATCCAACCCCGTTGTCTCGAACAAAAAAGACATTTTGATTTGGTTGCGAGTGAAATCCTATTTCAATTTTTGCGTCTTTTTGTTTTCGAGTGAACTTCACGGCATTGGATAAAAGATGATGCCAAACTTGCGAAATCAATGGCCGGTCAGCAGCCGTTTTAGGCAAGTTGGCGACTGTAAATTTTGTCTTGGGCGCCTTAAAACGAAAGGTCTCGATAACCTCCTTTACAATTCCTTCCATGTCAACCACCACTGGATTGAATTTCTGCTGGTTGAGGTGTGAAAATACCAAAAGATCTTCAATGAACATCGAAACTTTGCGACTGCTGTTAAGAATGATTTCCAAAGAGCGTTTTGCCTGTGGGTCAAATTGATCGCCACAATCTTCAAGTAGAATCGTGGCAAAGCCTTCCAACGTCCGAAGAGGTGCTCTCAGATCATGCGAAACCGCATGACTGAACTGTTCATACTCTAGGCTAAGCGCTTGAAATTCAGCAGATTTATGTTCTAATGCCCTTATCAATTCTTCACGGCGCATTTCAGTCGTGTTCGGCATTTCCATGTTCATAAGGAGGAATCCATTATAAATATTCAATAGAATTTCCATAAGTCAAAGGAAACGCTTGGGAAAACGTCATTTTTCAATTTTTTGCTAAACCCTTCTCGAAAGTAACCGATGAAAATGTGTAGTGGGGGGCTTTGCTGGAATTACGGCAGACGGCGAAGCCCACGGATTTATTAACGGGTTGTGATTCTCTCCTTCGTTTGGGCGAAGGAGAGTTTTTTTGGAGGGGGCTATTTAAAAGCCACTGTTTGGGATAATTAATTCCGCTTAAGATGTTGTTAAACAATGTTAAATGTCAGAAAACACATCTTGAAATGGATGTCACAAGGTTTCTCCAGTTCCATTCTTTCGTTCTCGCTATTTCTCGATCTTAATTTGATGGGCTCCAGCCCCAGTGTTTTTAATAACAGCCAAGCCATTTGATAAGCTGCCGGAAAATAATAGACCATCAACGCTCACGCGGTCCTTCTCGCCTGCTGGAAGTAGAATTGTGGCTGTGACATTACCTGGAATGACCACATCCGCCAGTGTGCCTGAATCTGATTTTTTCACATGAATCGAAACCGGTCCTCGTATGGTGGGAATCGTGCCATTCACTTCTGTTAGAAGTTTTCCCAACTGAGGTTGTATAACTATTTGCCCTCCTCCAGGCGTCAAGGGACGCAAGCCCAGCACGTAACGCGCAATCAAATTGCCCGCAGCCGCTCCCCATGCGTGATTCCAATCCTGGTTCGGTTTATCAGCCAGACTCCATGCTTCTGTTGTGAGGGTTGAGCCGGAAACAATCATATTATGCCAGCTTCGGGGGCCGTTTGTTGTAATCAATTCCAGCGCAGTATCTGCATCGCCAGCCTTGAAAAGCCCTTCAAGAAAGAATTGAGCTCCATAAACGCTGGGAGGCATTCCGTGATTCGCTAAAATACGTTCATGAAGAAATTTTAGAACGTCAGCACGACGATTTTCTGGAACAAGATCGAACGCAAGTGGAAAGAAATTTGCATGGGCTGAGGAATGTTGCGTTCCCACCCCATCCACATAACAGTGCTGTTCTTCATTCCAAAAGGTTTTGTTAAACATCTCAAAAACGTTGGTTGCTCTGGAGTGAAAATCGACAGCATCGTTGGCATGTCCAGTAACCGTTGCAATCTCAGCCATAATTTGAAGACATTGAAAAAAGAAAGCATTGTTTACGGAATTGGTCCAATTCTTGTATGGCCCCTTCATCATGACAAATCCGTCACGATCCCCGGCAGGCCAGTCTACAATATCACTATTGGTCTTTTGCGGAAAACCGGGAAAGCCCTGCATCAACCCATTCCCCGTTGCAGCCCAGACAAATGAATCGTGTTTTAGCGTATCGTAATATTTTAAAAGAAGGTCTTTGTTTCCGGTGTGGAGGTAATCATTCCATGCGACTAAAACCATGTGGAATTTCCATTCCGTCGGCCAAGTAGGATGTTCCACTAGATACTCGAAACTGCAACGAGTCATTGTGAATTCTCGATCAACCGCATAGGAGCACAATTGTTGTATATAGGTATCTGCTTCGTATGGTTTGCGTTCCCGATCTCCATCAATATAAATGCCGTCAAACGTAAAAATCTGCATGGAATTCTTGCACAGATTCCAGATGGCATCCAAAGTTGGGTTGGAGCTCTTGAAGCTGGCTGCGTTGGTGTTGAATTCAGATAACAAACGCTCTTGAGTTACTTTCGGCTGGCTGGTTCCACATCCAGTCAGTTCAACGTAACGGAATGGCATGACGACACCAAAGTCTTTGGGAGGATTAAGCGTTTGACCTTTATAAACTGGTGGACGTAACTCGTAAATCCGCTTGTCCTTCTTCAATACGATGACATTGGTTGCGTAGCGAATACAACCTCCCGGAGTTGGATTGATAGCCGTTTCCAAAGCCAGTTCACCAAAACGGACTTCGATTTTTTGCCCATCTTGGGCTTCTGAAATTTCCAACTTGGCGTAGCCAAAGGCATCTTGTCCAAAATCAAAAAACCATCGTCCTGAGCCCGTGTTTGTTGCAAGAACAGGCGCGTGCCCAACGTAACGAAGCGGATATCGATTTGCCCAGATATTGGTTGAAGTATTATGAATCAGGTTGCTGGATGGAGAGGCAAATTGAGTGTCTGTTTTAAACTGTTGAATTGAAGAATAGGGGCTTACCTCTCCCTTGCTGTCCTTTGTGCGAACCTGCCAAAAATAACAGGTGTCCGGTTTCAATGCGGTTCCCTGAAAAAGCACATTAATCGATTGGGAATTGTCTACAATCTTAGAGTCCAAAATATCGCCCCTACCCGCTTCGGCATCAGAGCGCGAGGAAGAAACTAGAATTTGAAAACCCTTCTGCGAATCTCCCGGGAATGAAGGGTTATAAATCCAGGCAAAATCCGGAGTGGCTTTGTTGATCACAGTTTGCTCAGGATGCTCAAGCAAATTACACATGAGACCGGTGGGTGCGTCGGCAGCCAGTAACTGCATTCCCATGAGTGCCACAGCAACAGGAAGCCAAGTTCTAGCAGAGAAACGGTATCGATCTGTCTTTTTCAATGAGTTATCCGTGTTAATTTTTTGGTTTGGAAACATAGATGTCCTCTTCAGCACATTCCAATTTGATTTGTTCTCAAAAGCCACAACGGTATACGAGACGCCCGTGTGTATCTCGAATCTGCCCTCCTTAGGGTTCCTATAAGCCGAGCATTGACATCTGCGGGCGATATTTTAGCGCTTTGCCAAAGGTGGTATTAGGTTTGTCAGTAAGGTAGAATTTTAAAGTTCCACCACGCACGATTTCCCGGTGTGTAATGTAGCTGTAAGGATATGCCGTTCCGTTCAATTCCACCCGATCAATATAAAATGCTCCCGGTTGCGTTTGCACTGCCTCGACATTGAAAACCTTGTCAACTCCGACCTGAATGCTGACATGTTTAAACGAAGGTGTTCCAAACACATAAACACCAATTGCCGGATTCACAGGATAAAAACCCAAAGCAGAAAGAATGTACCACGCACTCATCTGCCCACAGTCATCGTTGCCACACATCCCGGCTGGAGAGTTATCAAACAAGGTCGTCATGATCTCATGAATACGCGCTTGAGTCTTCCATGGTTTCCCGGCGTAGTTATAAAGATAGGCGACATGATGCGAAGGTTCATTTCCCTGAACATATTGACCGATCAATCCCGTTACATCCACGACTGCCCCATCTCCCTTCACGGTTGAGGGCAATTGAAAGAGTTTGTCTAGCTTGGCAACAAATTTGGATTCTCCCCCCATCAGTTTCATCAGCCCCTCGGGGCTTTGCATAACATGCCAGGTGTAATGCCAGGCATTTCCCTCCGTGTAATCACCGCCAGCATCGCCAGCGTGTGATATTTTCAAAGGATCAAAGGGTTTTACCCAAGCCCCATTCGTTGTGCGTCCTCGCATTAATCCACAGGAAGGATCGTAGAGGTTGGTGTAAAAATTGGCACGGCGGGCGAAATACGCATAGTCATTGGTTTTCCCCATGGCCTTGGCCATTTCGGCCACACAACCGTCTGCAAACGACATTTCAAGAGTGCGTGAAACCGCTTCCTCCTTGACGACATCCGAAGGCAAATACCCATACTTCATGTAGCTTTCCCAATCGGACTTTGGATGATTGACAGTGGAACTGATTTTTACCGCTTCATACGCTTTCTGGGCATCCGAAGTGCTGAGAATTCCCTGCAAATACGCCTCCACAATCACAGGAATACTCGGATTCCCAATCATGCAATGGTTTTCATGGCCCCACAAGGTCCACATGGGCAAGTATCCCACCACATCAAAATGTTGCAACAGAGTATCCACCATTTGCGTCATCGTTCTCGGATACACAATCGAATAAAATGGAACAGCGGCACGATGAATATCCCACAATGAAAGAGTTGAAAAGTAAGTGTTCGATTTGGAAGTATAAACTTTATTATCTGCTCCGCGATAACGGCCATCACAATCAGCAATGTTATTGGGAACAACCAAGGCATGATACATCGCGGTATAAAAGGTTTCCAAATTCCTGCGAGAGCCATCCACCCTGATCTTGGAAAGGATATTGTTCCATTCACTGTATGCAAACAAAGCACAATTCTCAAATGACCAGTCGCTCATTTCACGAATCATATTGCTCCGAGCCCCCGCCACATCCACAGTGGAAAGCGACACTTTGACGTTAAGAACGAGATCGTTTGAATTCTGAAAATTTAAAACAAACCTCTGATTTTTTCCCTCCTTCTCACCAGAAAGCCACGTCGTTGATTCGATGGGCTTGTCAAACATCATCACAAAATACACATGCCGTTCCCCACCCCATCCTCTTGTAATTCTATAACCACTCAGCGTTTGGCTTCCTTCATGTTTTACCTCGCTTTTTATCACAACGGTATCGAGACTTTTCTTGTCTGGCACAAAGGCAGATTGCAAGTCGACCAACACGTGGCCTTCCTTTGATCCGTTAAAGGTGTATCGATGAAAGGCACAATGCCGAGTGGCAGATAGCTCCACATTGACCCCGAAATCACTCAATTCAACCGAATAGTAGCCGGGCTTGGAAGTTTCCTTTGTGTGAGAAAACTGGCTCTTGAATTGCGTTTTCAACGGGTCCCCAGTGAAAGGGAGCAACAGCATATCTCCCAAGTCCATCCATCCAGTTCCGCTCAAGTGAGTGTGAGAAAAACCAATGATCTCCTTATCTTCATATCGGTATCCGGAACAATAATCCCAGCCGGCATTTCCGGTGTCCGGACTTACCTGAACGAAACCAAACGGTGTTGTTGCCCCTGGATATGTATGGCCACCTCCAGCAGTTCCAATCATTGGATTGACAAAACGGGCGAGGTCATCACTACCACAATGCCCAATGTTGGCTGTTGCAGTCAGACAGAATGCCAAAACTGCTGTCAGTAAGCGCGTTTTCTTCATAGAAGTATCTCAGAGAATTACAGCCTTCCACACGGCATGTAAAACACAAAAGGTCCCCTTTCTCCCAAGATGATTAGACGAATTCTCTCTCTTTATAAAAAGACGCTTATGCAAGCCCTTTAATGTCTCAACGAATGTCCAACACCTGCCCACAATGAATTTGAACAGGGCCCAGCAAGCCATTGGGGACATAGTGTGCATCTTTGGAAGGACCGCTTATGGTCCACGTTTTGCGAGACTTTTCATCGCGTCCAGCATCGTAAACGAGACGATTAAACCATGTACTCGTAATAGAGATTGAAAGCTCATTGACTCCGGGAGTCACAAAACGTGTCACGTCCAACCGATATGGAGTCGTCCACATGGTTCCTGCTGCCTTACCATTAACTTTTACGAGCGCGATTACATTCACGTTTCCCAAATCCAAGCAAACTTGTGAATCATTATTTTTGGAATCAAGGGTAAATTGAGTGTTGTAAATAACAGTCCCTGAAAACGCCTTTGCTTCAGGGCTCATATCAAGGTCAGGCCATGATTTGAGTTCATTTATTCTCAAAGAATCAGGAGCCCCCCACCCTGCCGGAAAAGATAATGTCCAGGGGCCAGTGAGTTCGATCGTGTGCGGCTTCTGAGTTTTTAAAACGTCAACGACGCCATTTTTTCTAAAAACACGAAATGCTCCCGAATTCCATGCAAGTAATTTATTTTCATCAATAACCTCGGCAGCTTGTAACGGAGCAGGAGTTGTGTCGACTAATGGCATTACCTCCCCTTCTCTTGCGGTCAATTTTTTCGTCGCGCCACTGGCTGACTTAACCTCAGCAGTCAAATACTTCACGGTTTTTAGTGCCGGGTCACTGCCTGCCCAATCGTTATTAACCGTGATAGTAACCGCACCATGATCCAAATCGCGCCTTACACGTTCGGTGACGTCCAGTTGACGTGCGGAATTCGAAGGATCCCCATAGCTTGCCGAAATGACTTTCAAGCCGGACTCCTGGCGATGTGGAACTCGCGCATTTTCCAGTTCCTTTCTTCCATATTCAACACGAACAACCTGATTTACTGGAGATTTTTTCCCTTTTCTAAATACGACAAAAGTGGATCCGGATGGAGGCAGATCCATTGAAACGAGAGTGCTCCTTGCTTCTGGTAAGACGACACCCGCTGGCCTTGTTTCTCCTGTCAAAGGATTCCAAAACTCAACTGCGCCCGACGCACGGAACCGGATTGTTCCCTTGAAACCATTACGAGCTGAGGCTGCAACAAAATACCAATCTGCGCCGTCCGATTGGCGATGCGTCCATTGCACGCCATCCCCTGCAACATCCGGTTTTAGGCCGATTCTGACCAGGGCTTTCTCAATGGCAATATCCGAAAAAACCAATCCTTTTCCAACACGTCTGACTTTCCCCGCATCCCTTTCTTTTCCCCATATTGTGACAACAGCCTTGTTAAATCGTTCTTCGGCGTTCTTTCCGCCACACAAGGTCGCCAGCCCGGTTGGTCTCTTTCCAACAATGATTGCACCTTGTTTTACAAACGAGACGAGTTTCTCAAGAGTCTCAGGAAGCATTCTCTGACAATCGGGCATCCAGAGGATGCGGTATTGTATGCCTTCTGGAGTGACAAGAAAACCGTTGTGAACCGAAAGACGGTTTAACAAAACATCCGGGTTGCAATAGTCGTAGTGGTATCCAGATGGGAACGGTGCATTCTGTGGCGGTTTGTGATTGATCTCATCCCCCAAATACCACAGCACGTCAGCAACAGGACGACCTCTTTCAAGAAGATAACTGCATCGTGTCAAATAGGCAGTAAATTTCCCCATGTTCTGCCACCAGGTTTGACCACGCAGAAATGGGGTTCCAATCCCAGAACCAAATGCAGTTCCGGGCGACAGCCAGTCCGTGCGTGGATTATGTGTGTAGGTATGGAAAACAACATGGGAAACACCCTCAGCAAAATGGGTGTCCACAATGTTCTTGAGCATTCCTGGGTGTTCATTCCAAGTCAGGTTGAACGAGGTGAAGGACTCGGCGGCAACCCGGGGCTTGCCATACATGTGGGCTGCGGATACACATGGTTTTACTGGTTTGAAATCGAAACTTCCCACAAATGCCTCGCTACGCGGTTGCCAAAATTCACACATGGGAACGTCCGCATATTTGTAATACTCCAAAATGTCAGCGGGAAACACATCACCCGGAGCCGTTTCATACGAGATGCCAAGACCATTCTTTTTGCCTAACGAGGACATTCGACCGAAAAAGTTTTCCACCAGCAAATGATTGATCGTTGCACGCCAATCACACAAAAAACGCGTCGTTGTTTCAGGATTACCCACGACATACCCAGCAAGGGCTGGAAACCATTTGCGCAATGCGTAACCACGCAATCGGTCAAACTGCTCCTCCATTCCAGGCGTCCAAGTCTGTGTTTCACATTCCCAACTATCCATCAACATTCCCTGCATCAAGCCATCGCCCACTGGTCCTCCCTTGCGGGAAAGACGGCCAATATAGCCGGCAAAATGCGTTTCTGCGCCGACAGTCGAGAGCTTGTCGCATTCCCAGCCGGTGCCTTCCGGTGGAGCTGGACCGTTGCGTTTCCCTGTATTAACGTGTCCCCAACGCACAATTGTCCACTGTCCCGCAGGTGCGTTCCAACGAAGTAATCCTTGTGCATCCACCTCCTTTGATAGATCCATCACACGATCTGGATTGATCCAGGTCTTTGGCGATTGATGCGGATACGCCCCTCTTTCAAGTGCGCGAAGTGTAAAGGCCGCCTGGGATTCCCAATTGTTCAAACGCGCCCCACTGAAAAGCTGGATATAGGCCAGCGACATTGTGTGTTTGTGATCAATTGTGATGCGATAGGTTTTTGAAGGCACTTCAGCACACGCCAATGTAATTGGGCGATTATCCTGCCAATTGCTTTCCGGTATTTCGTGATGGGCCACTTCTCGCATTCCGTCAGGTAAAACCGCATGAACCGTGATGGTTACTCCAGGCACATAACACCACTGATGATTGAATCCCTGAACCGAAGGCAACTCGATCGTTCTGAGAGTCACGGTATCCGCAAAAGTTGCTTCCACCCAGTCAGGTTCTGATTCAGGATTTAAAACGAGAGTCCCATTCGCTGCGTTGCGAAGACATTTGTCCCAAGGCAAATTCTCCCGATTGCTTTTTATGGAAACGGGAATCAATGCTTTTCCTGTGTCTCCTTCTGGCGTTGGAAAAGCCAGAACCACGACATCACGGTAATCGCGCCAATCCTCCTGGCTTGGTTGAGGCCGGGGTAAATTAACAACCACGTTGCTGCCCCCCACAATGTCCATTCGACTCCAGACCAGATGTCGCATTGCCTTGTCTGGTGTGATCCAAGGCCCGCCAGACATCGCCCAGCCTGGGCAATTCTGCATTGTAAAGCGCAATCCAAGTCGCCGACACTCTTCTGCCACGTGATGAACGGCACCGTCCCAAGGTTCACTGAGACACTTGATTTGAGGGGTAACTCCCGGCCATTCCCCACCAAACTGACCATGAAATAACTGCACCCCTTCGATGCCCGCGCCTGCAATTGCCTGAAGATCCGCGGTGATCCCCTGTGTTGCAACATTACCACCGATGAAGTGAAACCACGTTTCTGGTCGAAACACCGCGTCAGGTTTTTGAAATGCCACAGCATCATTCTCGTCAAAAGAATGATCCAAGATCTCACGTGCTGGAACAATGCCTGGCGTTTTATCTTCTGATGCCTCCAAAACGGTTGATAAATTTAAAAACAATCCTATCAACAAAACGTTCAACACCACTCCTCGCTCCGCAAAAAAACGGTGCAAAAATGACGTTTTGAGTCGAAGAAAAAATCGTGACATCGCTTTTAAGGGCATGGGCAAAGACGCTAAGCGCGTAAAATAACCGTGGCAAGTCCAAATCGATCCCACCAGCCATGTGGATTTGTATTTTTAAACAACCCGTTTTCAAAATTTTCACGCCTCAAAATAATATCAAAGACACTTTAATGACACTCGCTCCCCTTCCTATTGTTTTTGGCTCGCTCAAACTCGTGTTCTCCTGTTTGCTTGGCAGTGATGAAAATGTCTCGTCAGTGGCTTTGGCTGCTGGTAATTCCATTGATCATTGCCGGTTTGTGGCAGGTTCAACTCAAGACAAAAGTCCTCGACTTGTTGCCTTCGGATGAGCCTGTTGTCAAGGGGCTCAATCAATATCAGGAGCATTTTTCCACCGGTCGGGAGCTAATGATCACATTGCAAACCTCCAAGGCCGAGGAATCAGAAGTTCTCGCCAAAACAATCGCTACGCATCTTCGTAAACGGAATGATCTTGTCTCTCGTGCTTGGTGGCAACCTCCTTGGAAGGAATATCCAATTCAAACGGGTGAGATTCTTGCTTGGCTGCGAATGAGTGAGCCTCCCAATGAATTTGGCAATCTTACAAACCAGTTGGCAGATCAGAATTTAAAAGTGACCCTGGATGCCACCCGCGAAACACTCTCGACATCACTCTCTCCAACAGATTTGGCACTGGCCAGTTTTGATCCATTCGGATTGATACGCTTGCTGAAGCTAGCCAATCTGGAAGGCCTGTCCTCCGGCGGTGGGGATGAAATGTTTGTTTCAAGCAACGGTTGTTTCCGTGTCATATACGTCAGAGCCACTTCCTCATTGGAAGATTACCGGTCCTGCACAAAATGGTGCGAAAGCGTCATTTGCGAAATCAACTCGATTCTTCAAAAACAATCTGAATGGCACGATGCTGTCGTTCATTACACAGGACGTCCCATGTTCGAAATGGAAATCTCGCGGGACATGCAAAGGGACATCAAGGGCTCAATCGTTGGGACCTCGATTATCATTGCCCTGCTCTTCTGGATCGCACACCGAAGGTTGATGCCAATGTTATGGCTTTTGACACTGCTGTTTTTAATTCTGATTTCCACTCTGTCAATAGGATCAATCCTTCTGGGCCCCATCAATATCATCAGCATGGGGTTTGCGGCAATTCTGTTGGGCTTGGCCGTGGATTATGCCCTGGTTCACTATCAGGAAGCGCTTGCCCATCCTCACGCTACGATCCGTGAAATCCGCCGCGCGATTGCCCCCAGTATCATTTGGGCTGCCACCACCACCATTTGCGCTTTTTTGGTCCTGAATTTTGGAGGATTACCCGGGTTGGCACAACTTGGATCCCTCGTTGCCATCGGAGTCTTTCTTTCAGCAATTGTAATGGTCCTGGTCTATCTCCCACCACTTTTCAGAGACAGAAATGGATCTATTTCAAAAACGGCAATTGCAGAGTTGCCTGCTGAGTTGCCACAAAATTACAAAGCATCAGCCGTCAATAGATCACTTATTCTTACCGCCACAATGTTGCTTCTTGCGGTTCCCATTTTAATCGTCATTTTAAAACCACCTCAAATTGATCGTACTGCCAACTCTCTTCGACCCACTCACAGCCCTGCCTCTGAAGCATTGAGGGAAATGCAAAGCCAACTCCATTTCAATGATGAACCTCTGTGGATTATTGTCTCGGGGAAGACTGAGGAGGAGGTTTTTCAATGTTTGAAAACGGCTGATGCCGCCTTGGAAAAGGCACGACAACAACAAACCATTGCGAATTTCATTCTTCCCACCGCACTCTGGCCTGTCCCCCAAAATTGGAGATCCAACACTCAAACTGCAAGAATTATTGCGAAGCGTTTTTCATCATTACACACAGCCGCCCGGAGCGAAGGGTTCACTGAGGATTCAATGCAGTTGACAAAGGAAATGCTGAGTTCTTTTGATCAATTTGGAGCGGGAACAAATCTTGTCTGGCCCACAAATCAAGTGAGTCAGTGGTTGTTGGATAATTTTGTTGCCCGTGATACGAATCAATGGTTCGTCATGGGAATGGTCTTTCCATCAACGAATACAACAGCAATCACAACTCCAAAAATTTTGTCTGGATTACCTCCAAGTGATTCCATTCTTCTTACGGGATGGCAACTTCTTGGCAATCGAATGATCGAACGAGTGGAGCAACATATGTGGAAGGTTCTAATTCCAATGGGAATCTTGGTATTCGGAGTTCTCCTCTTTGCCTTTCGCTCTTTCGTAGAAATCGCACTTGGATGTTGTGTCCTGTTAATGAGCGGGCTTTGCGTTTTGGCAGTCATGGCAGCAATGAATTGGTCATGGAATCTTTTTAATCTGATGGCATTGCCGTTGATACTTGGAACGGGCGTCGACTATTGTATTTTTATCCAGTTAGCACTCCGACGTCACCACGGGGACATGGCTATTGCCCATAAATCTGTGGGACGAGCACTGGTGCTTTGTGGGGCTACGGCTGTAGCCGGTTTTGGTTCCCTGGCTTGGTCAGGAAATGAAGGTCTAAGCAGTTTTGGCAGAGTTTGCGGAATGGGTATTCTGACAAATATGTTACTTTCGGTTTACCTGCTGCCGGCTTGGTGGACTATTCTGAAGGGGCGCCCCTCTCAAAACTCTTAGCGACCCGCGTCTTCTTCGAGTTTCTTGCTCACTGCCGTAGCAATGCTATTGACATTCTGCAAGATTTCCTTTGCAGCACTGGAATCAGAGATTTTCAATTTGTAGTTTTTATCAAGTGCCACCACAAGTTGAAGGGCATCCACTGAATCAAGTCCAAGACTGTTTGGGCCGAAAAGTGGGGTGTCATCCCCAATTTCCTCAGCGCTCATTTGGAGCATGAGATTTTCAACCATTAATTTCTTAATCTGTTGTTTGAGTGCTGTAGCTGGGCTACTCATAGAATTCCGCCATCTAATTTTAAAACTGAGCCTGTAATATAGCTTGCAGCGTCGCAAGCAAAAAAGCGAACAGCCGCCGCCACTTCGTTCGGACGCCCAAAACGACGCATGGGAATTTCCTTAACAAGGGATTTTTTCCGTTCATCACAGATGTTTCCCAACGCTTCGGTTTCAATATAACCGGGACAGACAGTGTTAACCGTAATTCCAATTCTTGCAACTTCCTTCGCCAGGGATTGGCTTAAAGCAATGACTCCGGCCTTGGCTGCGGCATAGTTGGTTTGGCCAGCAGGAGCCATGAGCGCGCTTAACGAAGAGATGTTTATGATACGACCGTGCTTCTGACTGATCATTGTTGGCAGCACGGCATGACATCCCAGATAAACACCATCCAAGTTGGTAGAAAGGACAGATCTCCAATTTTCTGGAGACATGGTGCCAAGAAGCGTGTCCTTGTGAAAACCTGCGTTATTTACCAGAACATCCAAACGTCCATGCGTATTGGAAATCTTTGTTACTGCATCTGTCCATGAACTTTCAGACGTGACATCCAGATTGAACCACCGACATCTGTCAGGATTTGCACAGGCCAGTGTCTCAGCCTTTTCATGACGTATATTGACGCCTAGCCAAACATGGTTATTGGGACTTTCATTCAAAAACTCTTGTGCAATAGCCTGGCCAATTCCACCATTTCCACCGGTAATTAGTATTGTGCGACGCTCAATGCTCATATCATGTCTGAGTAAAATAGGCTCCAATGGCTTGCTGATTGCAGCCGACCACGCTGACAATCGCAGCAGACTCCCTCTTTTGCCGCAATCGCTGAATTGCCAGCACACATTGCCAAGCCGCTGCAGCACAAAGACCGTCTCCCAAAATCAGCTTTGGACTTATTCTCGGCCCCTGCCAATCACTCCAAACTTGCTTTTCTGCCATGTCAGTCATTCCCAGATTCTGAACTCCATCACAAAGCAAAACATTATCACCAGAAGATGGCAATTCCGCTCTCATTGAGGCCGCCGCTTTATTTCTGGGGATGATTGTAGAATACGCAAATGAATCGGTAATGGCCTTCAATTCGACTCCAATTGAATCTCTTGGATTGAGGCTCAAACACACTGCTCCGGCTCCGCAAGCTCCAATAGCGGATTGATTCCAGAGTTGAAATGCACTACTGACAAGCCAGCTTGATTCTTCGGCACCAATTACAATGCACTTGTCAACCTGACCAGAAAAAAGGAGGTTTGCTCCCATGGCCATTCCTTGTAAAAAAGTGCCGGGATCACCAACCAACGTTTCTGTAATTGGCACATTTTTAAAAACACAGGCTGTATGACTCGTCGGAGCGGCCAAAACCGTTTCTGGAAATAGCAAGGGACTGGCTGTCTCTGGCTCTCTTAGTGTTTCGCCATAAAATCGGTCAGCATATTGGACACATCCTGATTGAAATGAAAAGATAATGCCAATTTTTGCCTCTGCACTTTGAGTTCCAAAAGCTTCAACTGCTGCTGCTGCTGCATATTGTGAAACTGGACTGGATCTGCGCAACCGCGGATGGGATAGATAGACGGGGCGCACTTTGCAGGCAGGAACCGGACGAACCTGAATTTTACTATTAGGCACAGGACTTGAGATGGAAACGCTCTGAATTGGAATGTTTCTTTCAACTGCCTGTGACATGGAATCCACTCCCCATCCCGCCGGTGAGACTGCGCCAATTCCGCTGATGAAAACTGAACTCATTCCCACCTCCTAAAAATCAGGGTTGCATTGACCCCACCAAAACCAAATGAGTTAGATAAAGCAATTTTTACCGCCGCGTCAGTGCGTTTCTGTATGATTCGGAATTGACACACAGGATCAATCTCATTCAATCCGTTTTGAGGGGGTAACCATTGTTCCTTTAAAGCCATCAGACATACGGTGGCTTCAACAGCTCCCGATCCTCCCAACAAATGGCCTACCGAACTTTTCGTCGAGCTTACATTTAATTTTGAAGCGTAATCCCCTGCCCATCGATTGAGTGCAACGGCTTCGGCGGCATCATTCAAAGGAGTTCCTGTCCCATGGGCGTTGACATAGTCAACATCACAGGCGCTAATCCCGGCAGATTCGCACGCGAGGCACATTGACAGGCGTGCTGCATTACCCTCTGGTTGCGGTTGGGTTAGATGATGTGAATCAAAACTGGCACCGTAACCGATGATTTCCCCGAGAATATTCGCACCATGAGATTTTGCGTGATCCAACGTTTCCAGGGCAAGCACGGATGCCCCCTCACCCAGCAGTAAACCATCCCGATGCGCATCAAACGGTCGACACGCTGTTTTGGACAGAGTTTGCAATGAATCGAACCCAGAGAAAACAAGCTGGCACAAGGCGTCATAACCTCCAGTTAGGACGTGATCAGCCTGTCCACGCCTTAACATTTCCCAAGCGATTCCAATGGCACTGCTTCCTGTTGCACAGGCATTGGCAATGTTCATGACAGGTCCTGAAAATCCCAAAGCATCCATCAAGACCCGCGCCTGGGCATGAGCATGGTACATCAATGCCCTAGTTGGCTGATTCCTTCTTCCAGAATTCTTCAGCGCCTGTTTGTAAAAATCCTCACCAGAAGCCATGCCACCAGCCGTTGTGCCCAACACCAAAGGCAATCTTGCATCGCCATTCCAGCCAGCCTGATGCCAGGCCTCGGCAGCAGCAGAGAGCAAGAGACGTCCGGCACGATTCACCCGTGATAATTGATGTTTTGAAAGTCGATTTATTTCAAATTCATCTGGCAAACGGACTTCAGCCGCCACCTTGACACGTTGATGCTCCACATCAAACAGTGTTACGGGCCTTGCTCCACTCAAACCATTGCGAAACCCCTTCGCATTCTCATTCCAGCCCCCCCCCAACGCAGTAATGATCCCAGCTCCCGTAACGACTATTCGTGGTGGGGCAGAAGGAAGAGTTGGTGGTGGAAAGAGCATGAACTGATTTTCTTTAGTTTTGAACTGTGTTGTTTTTTAGCAATGCACGAACACTTTGGCGAAATCCATAATTCATCCCGTAAAAGAACTGCTTCCACGAGGTGCTGCCCCACATCCTACGCAAAATGGATGACCACGAAAAAGATTCCTTCATGCTTCGCAGATAACCGTTCATCAACTGTTCTTCGGTCAAGTTCTTCGGTTTGAAAACAACATGATTGGTATCATACAGAGACCAATCGCTCGTCAAAATCCGGTTCTCTGCGCAAAGCCGTTTGTGCAACCGGGTTCCAGGATAAGGGGTCAAAATGGAATAATATGGAATTTCAATTTTCGCCTTATGCACAAATTCCAGTGTGCGATCAAAAACGCCTTCGTCATCCGTATCAAACCCAAAGACAAAGGAGGCATCAATTCCCACTCCAAAATCGTGAATTTTTTTGACGATTTCGAGGTAATGCTCTGGATGATTCGGCTTTTTCCCTATGGTCTTCATCGTGCTTGGCGAAAGCGTTTCAAAGCCAATCAAGAGGCCACCACAGCCACTATTCTGGCATAGCCTGAGCATCTCGGGATCATTCGCAATGTTAATGGAGGCGTGGCTGAACCAGTTGATTTTTAAATCAGCGACACGCGTCAGCAGTTCGCGCGCGTAAACGCGATTGCTGAAAATATTATCATCCACGAAGAAAACACAGTTATCCAACTTGAAACGTCCCTCAAAGGGGCGCAGCTTCTTGACCTCATCAACCACCTCATCCACTGGTCGACTACGATATTTTCCCCCAAAGGCGATTGTCACCGAGCAAAACTCGCAGTCAAACGGACATCCGCGTGTTGTCTCAATGAAATGGACGGGCATGTATTTCTTTTCACGATAAAGATCCCAATTGGCAAGCGGTTGACCGGCCAGGGACGGTCTCTCTTCTGTGTGATGATAAATTTTCTGCAATTGCCCGGATTCAAAATCATGAATCGCTTGCGCCCATAATCCTTCAGCTTCGCCGATTACAACAGAATCACAATGGAGCAGCGCTTCATCTGGCAAATTTGAAACATGCATTCCCCCCATCACCACTTTGATTCCCCGCTGCTTGAAATGGTCGGCAATTTCGTAAGCCCTGACCGCAGTCGATGTCATGGCAGTGATTCCCACCAGATCTGCTGATTGCGACAAATCGAGAGTCTCGATTTTTTCATCGACAATCACCACCTGCCAGGGGCTTGGTGTCAGTGCAGCCACTTTGAGCAGACCCAAAACTGGCATGCGAAAATAAAAGTCTTTTCCAATCAGACTTTTATTCGCAACAGGCGATATGAGAAGCAATCGTGGCATAAAACTAATTTGTTTGGGGCCAAACTCGCTGCATCATGGCGAAATAACTCCAGAGCGGCCCCATGACCCCGCGTTTTCGAAGTTTTGAGACCAAATTTGCGTAGGCCGGATTCATGTCACCCGGCAACCAGCTTGGTGAGCGTGCCACAAATGAGTTGAGCTTTTCAAACACTCTTTCGCTTGTCAAACCCGGGGCCAGATAATAATGCGGCGCAAGCAAATCCTCTGTTTCGGATAATTGTCCCTCAGCGATTGACCGTGTGTAAAGCGGTGTTCCCGGGTAAATCCTCATTCCAACAACTCCTAGAATCACGGGATTTGGCAGACTCAGTGAATTTTCAAAGCTTTCCTCCAATGTGTCCATCGTTTCACCCGGACCGCCACAAATCATAAAATGACAGTAATCAATATTCTCGGAATGGGCCAGCTCACTAGCCCGCTGAATGTCTTGAAAACAGAGTCCTTTCCCGTATTGCTTTAAAACAGCATTACTAAAACTCTCCGAACCAAATTCGACATGTTTCAACCCCGCGTCAGCCATAAGCTTCATCAAACTGGGGGTTAATCCGGCAGGACGCAGAAAGCAACCCCACGGCAAATTCAAACCGCGACGTTTGATCGCTTCGCAAATGCCCGTTACATGTTTCTCGTCAGAATTAAAAACAGAATCGACGACAAAAACATACTTTGCGCCCATTGTTTGCAAGGTTGCCATCTCTTCAGCGACATCTTCCGGTGCGCGAAATCGATGCATTCTTCCTTCGATCAGAGGATAGGTGCAAAAACAACATCTCAAGGAGCATCCCCTTTGCGTTTGTATGTTGAGCATTCCACCAGAACCAAGGTAAAACGATGTCAATCGTTCGGGACGTTGCAACAAAAACTCGCTGGGTATGGCTGATTGACGTTGCGGCGGAATCATTACAATTTTTTCCGATTGTCGAAACACGAGTCCAGGCACACTGTGTGGAGATTGCTTTTCCTCAAGCGACTGGATCAGTTTGACAATGGATTGTTCTCCTTCTCCGCAAATTCCATAATCTGCCTTGGTCATTTCCAGAAGTTGCTTCGGAAAGATCGAATATCCGGCCCCACCGATGACAATTGGACAGCGTGTTTTCTGACGAATCTGGTTACAGAGCAAAATGGTATCCCCAAATGGCGTCTCCTTATTTCTAATCAGAACGTCGTCAATATTACGGAGGGAAATTCCAATGAAGTCGGGGGCAAAACCATCAATGGCTTGGTTGATTTTCTCCCGGGAATCCAGGTTGATATCCAGAATCAAAGTGCGATGCCCCGCCTTCACCAGCGCTGAATTAATGCAGCTCAAACCAATGGGGAAAACTGGATCGGGGAATTGGTAACGATTCGCACTAAGGAGGAGAATTTTACTACTCATTTCAGTCGGTTTGCTCGACTTGGCGTTGAGCAAGAAAGAAAACATCCGTAGTTTGCCCAAAGGCACCCAATACGAGGTTTTTAATTAAAATGTAAAAGGCTAAACCCATTGATTTTTCTCATCCATACCGGTCTTCGAAGCATCACTCCAGGGTCGAAAGAGAGAACCGGCTTGATATTTTAAAGGTTAACGACCCTGCAGAATCAAGGCAAGCACGAAACTCTCGCCTTCTATTCCAAAAGATCAATGGACGCCGGAATAATGCAACGATACCCATCATTTTTTAGTTGGGTCAACAGCAACTCCAACATCGAGATTCCAGAGGCATTCACTCGTGCCAAACAACACTGCTCATGCAACAAGACGATCGTCCCAGGATGAATATTCTTGTAGATTCGCCTTACAATCTCATCCGCATCCTTGGTGCTCGTGTCATAGCCCCGAGCCGACCACCCAACCAGTTTTTGTCCCATTTTATGAACCGCGCGATGAACGAAGAAATTTGCCATCCCTGCCGGAGCTCTGAAACAAACAGGGCGACATCCGGTCGCCATGCTAATTTTCTCCATTCCCCTCTGAATCTCTCGTAATGCCATGTGCGAGGGAAAGGCCCAGAACCAGGCAACTGCGTGACTCTCAGAATGGTTTTCAATAGTCAGCCCCTCCCTGACCAAGGTTCGCAAAAGTTCCCCATGTTTCTCCACTCGTTGTCCAATCACAAAGAACGATGCTTTTGCGTCGAACCGTTTCAGAATTTGGATGATTTTGGATGTATCATCAGAGCTGAATCCATCATCAATTGTCAACCAGACCTCCTTCTGATTTGTGCAAAATCGACGGTATACAGGGCCAAACCAAGCACAATTCGGCCTGACGCAGGAATAGACAAGAGGTAGCGAAGCGGCAAAGTGAAGTGGCAACAACCAATCCCATGCCTGTGGAAATATGATCAGACAAAACAACGTTAGAACAGCCACACTAGATAATCCAGTAAATACAAATGCAGAGTGTGGTTTCATCGTTTTCTCAAACGCCACAAGTATGAAAAACGGGCAAGCATTCCAAAGAAAAACAACGTATGTGTCCGAATGAGAAGTAGATTGTCACGAATGTAATGGAAATAGGTCACGCCTCCTTGTTCTTTTTCGAAATATTTGACAGGAGCCTTGATATTAATGGGAGGAATCCCCCGCCAATAAAGCCGGACAACTAATTCTGTCTCAAAATCAAATCCGCGTCCTCGTTTTATTTTCTCCAGAATCTCCACAGATGCCCGCAATGGGTAAACGCGAAAACCAAACAACGAATCATGAATTCCCCCCCAAAGCGTGGCTAGATTCGTCCACCAATTTCCCACACACCGCCCATTGCGCCTGCTAAATGGAGCGTCTGCGGCAAATTCTGGTTCTCCAAGAATCATTGCGGATGGGTTCTCTTGGGAGGCTGTCATAAACCTCTGGATGTAATCGCTTGGATGCTGGCCATCCGCGTCCATTACCAATGCATATTGAAAACCGGCTGCCAGAGCCAACTTCATGGCATGTAAAACTGCCGCCCCCTTCCCCTGGTTTCTTTCCAATGAGATCACCTGAAGTCGCCCCGTCTCGGCTTTTAATTTTTCCAACCTCGCCTTGCTCTCATCAGTGCAACCGTCCAGAATTACCCAGACTGGAGCCCATTCACGCAATGCATCCTCGACGGTTTCAATGAGTTTGAAACCGCTATTGTAGCTTGGAATGAGCACCAAATGAGTTGAACTGGGCAAAACGCTGTTCAATGGCATCTGTTTTCAATAACTTGTTTTGCAGAGTGTTACAGTATAAAAACAAAAATATAACAGCCAGCTTTATCCTCTCAAATGGACGGTTTTGCAAGCGCCATAGATAATGACCATTATATTGACCTTATTTTGTAAGTGTCTGGAACCTTCCGAAGAATTGAAGGGAAAGGTCAAATCTCCAAAGAAACGGGGTGAGAAATTTGATTCGTGACAGTTTTGTAATTTGCTTCAACGCACAATCCAAAGTCTCTGGCATCCTCGCATTCCGTGCTTTCATATCTTTTCCCTGCGCGGACAGTGCAGCGAATCGGCAGGGATGGACGCTTGAAAAATGAATATTTCTTCCCGAGGTAATGATCGCTCACAGAAATGGTCAGACATTGCACTGGAGCTTTGCTTGTCTTTGCAATGACTGCAAATCCCATTTTGAAGGGGCCAACCACGCTGGATGGGGAACGCGTTCCTTCGGGAAAAATAAGAAGATTCCCGCCATGAGCAAGTTTCTCTCGACAAGATTTTACAAGAGTTATTCGACGGTCTCCGGGGATATAACCAGCGAGTCGAGCTTGTCCGGAAAACACGAGGTTATGGGTAAGGCTGGGTTTCATCAGGCAAATCATGTTTGGAATTTGAGCGATGACCAGGACGACATCCAATAGCGATGGATGGTTTGCCACAAAAATAACACCATGGGAATTTTTAAACTTCTCCAAATCGGAAACGTCCACTTCCACCAATTTTAGAATGCAGGCATACCAGAGGAAAAAACGAAACAGACGATGGATGAACTTTTGTCCCCACTTCTGTACAGCAGGTCCGCGAAGAAAGACCGATGCCAACATGCACCCGACACTCGTGGCTGCCCCAACAATTCCAAACACTGCATAGGCACTGTAAAACGCCGGGACCTTAAGACATGTTGTGAACTTTCCGGGTCGATTTTGTGATCTTCTAAAACTCATTCCCACAACAATTACGTTCTCTTGAGCATTGGGGACGGTGCATTCTCTTTTCAAGGTTATTTTTCCAAATTCGGCTTGCCTAAGTTCTTCTCTTCAGCCAATTCTCTCAAAAGTATCTATGTGTATCCGATTCAATCAGTTTCCGACGCCAGCACCATGAAAAAATGGGGATTACGTCTGATAAAGTTTATCATTGTGGCTGTGGCAGTAAGTTGTCTTGAGCTGGGAATCAGTCATTGCATTCACTCAACAGACAGACCTGCCGGTTTTTTTGTTGGAATGGCTGACGGTGCGTTGATGCCCATGGCGATGCCTGCTCTTTTTGCCGGCAAGGATATGCCGATCTACGCCGCAAATAATGTCGGACGTCTTTACAAGCTCGGATATACCGTCGGAGTAAACGCTTGTGGTGCCATTTTTTTTGGTGTGTTGTTCTGGAGAGTTGCACGCTGGCTTAAGTCCCATCAACGTGACACAACACAATCGAAGGACTCAAATTCATGACGTCCTCACTTCTCTATGAACAATGGATGGCAGTTGTTTCAAGTCGTCCCAATGAATTCGCGCTAAAAGAGATAGAGAGAATCTGGACTTTCCGCCAATTGGCAACGGCTGTTGAACAATCAGTCAAACCTGACCACTGCTGTGTTTTCCCCACCGGAAGCACATCCAAATTCATCTTGGATGTGCTTCGTGGATGGAAACATGGAATCGCAGTTTGTCCACTAGAGCCAGACCAACCTCCTCCTCTGATTAAAAACCTCCCGTCTGAGTGCATTCATGTCAAAACCACGTCTGGAACAACGGCAGCCCCACGTCTGGTTATATTTAATGGACAACAAATGGCCGCAGATGCCGACCAAATTGTCAGATCGATGGGTTTACGATCGGATTGGCCCAATGTGGGAGTCATTTCATTGGCTCACTCATACGGTTTTTCCAATCTCGTGTTGCCGCTACTTTTACATGGAATTCCATTGATTCTTGGATCCTCGCCCCTTCCTCATATATTCAGCCATATTGCTGCAACTGAACCTAATATTACCGTTCCAGCAGTGCCCGTATTATGGCGAACCTGGCTGGATGCCCATGTCCTTTCAAAAAACATTCGTCTGGCCATCTCAGCAGGAGCCCCACTTTCAGTGGATCTCGAACGCGAGATTTTTGAAGTAACAGGCATTAAAGTTCACACATTCTATGGAAGCAGCGAGTGCGGTGGCATTGCCTATGACGCCAATGCCACCCCTCGAACAGATGGAGCATTTGTTGGCAACACATTATCCGATGTCCAGACCTCCATTAATTCTGAGGGATGTTTACAAGTGAAAAGTTCTGCTGTGGGTCAGGGATATTGGCCAGAATCAGATACAGCGCTTCAGAATGGTTGTTTTCAAACAAGTGATCTTGCAGAACTGAAGGGGAAGGATATTTATTTGCGGGGCCGCATTGGTGATATAATCAACATTGCTGCGAGAAAGGTCTCGGCCCAACACATTGAGCGTGTTCTGATGGGATTTTCAGGAGTCAAAGAATGCGTCGTTTTCAGTGTGCCGTCCTCACGCCCCCACGGAGACCGAGAGTGTATCGTTGCTTTGATTGCGGGAATGGATTCGAGTGGCCTGAATCCTCTTAAACAATACGTGGCAACCCGACTGCCCTCCTGGCAGATTCCAAAATTCTGGGGGATCGTTGACTCAATTGGCGCCAACGCCCGTGGCAAAATTCTGAGAGACTACTGGCGGGATTTTTACCTCAAAAGCCATTCCTCAAATGGCAAGGGTCAGTTCAGTTCGTAAGACTGTCTTTCCGTTCACCGTCGCCGTTCCACGCGCTTGAACCAAATTTCTCAAACGCGCTTCCAATTCAACTGAAAGGACCACGCAATCCCCGGGGCGTGCCGTATCCAGAATCTTAGCTCCGCGAATTGCTGTAAGCTTCATGATTCCACTTCCTGGATTCGTCGGGTCAGTTTGCGCCACAATTCCGGCAAGCTGAGCCACCGCTTCAATCAACAGGACTCCAGGCATCATTGGCTCTCCCGGGAAATGCCCTTTTAGAAAATTCTCATTCTCCTTCAAGACATACACCCCAGTCGCTGATCTGCCCGGTTCCAAAGCTGTCAGTTTATCCACAAAACGGAATTCAGCGCCATGCGGCAATAGGGTCAATGCAGTTTGAAGTTCATCTGGATTCATTTTGACAATGGCTGGTTTACGATAAAATCCGCTGGCAGTTTTGGAGAAAACAGCCCCCCATCCAAAAGTGGATTAAGGACTGCATTTGTAAAACGAGTATGCACTGACGATCCTTCACTAAAATGCAATTCTGTTGCCACCAAAGAGAAATCATTGGATCGAAATGAAACCTGTATTATCGGAAGAAAACGCCGGCAATTGCTGGAGTTTGGTTCAAAAGCAACCGTCCAAACCCCGTTGCTTTCCAGCATGGAAACCAGGTGCAAATTCTGATCCAGTTCCTTTCTGCTTCTTGGAAAACCCGCTTCAAAAATTGCAAGGGCGTCTTTGGCGGGGCCAGTTGACTCCTTGTCCAGGGGGTATTGTTCAGCGCGTTTTCTTCCCGGATAAATAATGAAAAGAGAGTTGGTTTGCCGCAATGCAATTGTCTTTGCTGGTATCCCCAGCTCCCACCGAAATTGACATGGAGCAGAAAACCATAGTTTTCCTTCAGAAACCAACGGTTGTGTGATCGTTTTTAAATGACGAGTCTGAACAAAATCCGCAGACCATGAATGGATTTTAGCCTGCCCAGCCAGCCAAGCCTCAAGAACCGCATTTGTATCCGCAGCGCTGGCCGAAACTGCCATTCCCCACAGCATCACTAAAATTATGTTAAATCGTTTTTCCATAACGGCGTAAAATGATACCACTGATCTGCATTCTCCAATATGGCAGGCTCCAATGCCTTGACTATTTTTTGTGTCAGTTGAATTCGAGCCTCCCTATTTCCAAGCTTGCGCCTGTCATAATCAATCGGACGTAATCCCCGGGCAATGTAACCATGTTTGCCTTGAATGATATGAACAGGCAAAATCGTGGCGCCAGAAGCTCTCGCCAATTCCGCCGGAGCAATTGAGGCTTCAAACGGCTTTCCAAAAAGGTCCACAGTCACCTCGGTATTCTTCGGGGGGCGATCCATCAACAATGCCACGGCGGCTCCTTCCTGAAGACGTTTGATCACTTCAATAAACGCAAAGGCGTCCTGTCCGACAACCAGCGTTTCGATTCCCCATCTGGCACGGGAATCTTGGCGCATTTTTGTCAACCCATTGGGTTCTGCCTGCGTAAGAACGAGCAAATCAAACCCCCGTTCCTTGAGAAAAACGGCTCCCAACTCCCAATTCCCCAAATGCGCAGTCACCAAGAGCAAACCGTTCCCCCTTTTTTGAGCCTCAAGAAAATATTCCCATCCGCTCCACTCTTGAATTTCCACCTTCTTTCCAATCTCAAAAAGCCACAAATCAACAAGCTTTTCGCCAAAATTCATAAAAAACCGTTTTGTGGCCTTTTTGGCTGCAACCACATCTCCGTGAAATAATGGCAACAAATTCTCAGTTACAGTAACCCTTCGCTTTGGCCTGAGAAGACGATAGACATCAGCTCCTCGTCTGCCAAACCAACGCGCCAGCCCGGCTGGAAAAACGCGAACTGCAAGATGTCCCAGACTCCATACCTCAGTCCGATACGATGCCGATGGACCATGGGGATTTTGTTTCAAATTCACGTTTTCAGACTTATTTGACACTGGGCGAATCCTGATTAAAACGGCCTTCAATTACCTCGCCACTTTTCCTGTTTTCCAATTTCCATGTGCCATCGATTTTTTCCATATATTTCCATTTGTTTGGTAATTTATTATGTTCCAATGCCCCCGGCAATTGCAGCCATCCAAACCGCTCAGACGGAACGCCGGTTCCTTTAAAAGAAAGAGACTTGGAGTTGAATTGTATCTGCCAATTGGTTGTACTAATTTGGGTTGTGACGATTGGAAGCATTGCTTTGGAAAATTCGATGCAACTCTCCCCTCTTCCATCAAATGCCAAAACAAACTCACCCAATACCTCCGCATGTCGTTTGCTTGGTTTCCAAGTGACTTCTCCCTGCCGGATTTGCCATCCCGGTTGTTTTGTATCAAGTTTTGAAAACGAGGTGCTCGCACATGACACGCAAGCAAGAAGGAAAACTGCAAGGCAATAATTCACAACTTGCTTCCAGTACAGCACACTTCTCTCTTTCCTCGTATGCAAGGAAAGGCTCACTGCCGTTCTATTCATGATCTGATGCTGCATCTACCCCCTAGAATAAGGATTTTTTGAATTGTAGCGAAGAAAAATCAGCACTCTTCACCCAACTCCCCGCTTTATTCTATAAACCTAAAGTCTTTTCTCTCCTGCGTGTCTGTTCAAAACACATTTTCCCCCCTGTTTGCCCAATAGAAATTGACGCCATGAATCACTTTGCCTCGTGTAATTAGTTCTGGGGACTAGACCATAAAAGAATGGGTTGTAAACTTTTTGAAGCAAATCAATAAATTTATACAAATCCAATATACATAATTATGAAACGGTGTTTATACCTGCCGATCGCGATGTTCAGTCTGTGCATGCCTGCACTGGCTACAGTCACCGGTCAATGGGATTTTGAAAATGGCAATCTTTCAGCCACAGTTGGAACTGATCTCGCTTATCGCGGTGATACAGAAGCACTTACCACCTTTACCACTGCAACGATTGATGGACAGACAGCCAATGTAATGTCTTTCCCCGCAACCACTCCGGATGAGGGTTTTATAATGACTCACGGGATTGATCCCAATGGCGGCGGTGGCTATGTGAATCAATACACGCTAATCATGGACATCATGTTTCCAACGTCAAGTTCTGGGGTGTATCGAGCACTTTTGCAGACCAGCACGGATAACTCCAATGATGCAGATCTGTTTGTCAAAAAGGACAATTCCCTTGGTATCTCGGGCGGTTACAGCGGCACCTTAACCCCCGACACTTGGCATCGCGTGGCATTTGTGTTTGATCTGACTCTCTCCTCCGGCCAATTGGTAAAGTACATTGATGGAGTTCAGGTGGGCTCCCAGGTGCTGACACAACCCACGTTGGATGGACGCTGGTCCATGGATACAACGGCCCTGTTATTTACAGATGATGACGGAGAAACAGCCCCTGGATTTGTCAATAGTATTCAAATCCATGACGTCGCGCTGACCGCAAGTGAAATTTACTCTCTTGGGGGTCCCTCAGCGTCAGGCATTCCTGCCTTGCCGAGCGTGGTCAATCTCGCGGTCACCGTATCGCCCCAGGCTCAGACCAACGTCGTGGGAATGACTGGAACCCATTTCAGTGCGGCTGCGGTTGGAACAGGCACTTTAACATATCAATGGTATAAGAACGGAGTAGCCCTTCCAGACCAGACCGACCTGGCTTTGCGGCTTACCAACGTCCAGACTTCTGCTGCAGGCAGCTACACGGTTGTTGTTGGCAACGGCTCTCAATTTGTTACAAGCACTCCCCCTGCCGTTCTGACCATTGTTCCTGCTCCGACAGGAAAAGTCACTGGCCAATGGGATTTCAATAACGGGGATCTCTCTGCAACCATCGGACACTCACTTGAATACTTTGATGCTCAGGCTCAAACTGACACAACGTTTGGCACCACCACGGATCTGGGTATCAGTGACATTAATGGCCAGCCGGCAAATGTGATGTATTATTCACCCTCTGGAACCACATGGGGTGGCTTCATCATGACCCATGAAATCAGTCCCAATGGAGGTGGAACCAATGTAAATCAATATACCGTGATTTATGATTTGTTAATTTCAAGTTCTGCTCCCGGCAGTTACGCGGCGCTCTGGCAGGCTGACCCCACTGATGCCAGTGATGCAAATGTGTTCGTCAACAAAGATTTTGCCTTGGGTGGCAGTGGTACCTACAGCGGGACGCTAACACCTGATGTCTGGCACCGTGTGGTGCTTGCCTTTGATCTTACAAAGCGTGAACTTGGCAAATATATTGATGGTGTTAATGTTCAGAGTGAGGCAGAGGGATCGGGCACTTATGGTCCGAACGATGCACAATATCTCTCCGCCGGCGTAGATTCACGCTGGTCCCTGCTTCCAACTGCGCTACTTTTTGCTGACAACGACGGCGAAGTTAAGCCCGTTTATGTAAGCAGCGTGCAAATCCAGAATTTCCGGATGACCGACGTTGCAATCGCTGCATTGGGAAGCCCCACTGCCACGAAAATTCCCGGTGCACTTCAAGCCAAACTCGTTAACGGTAATATCGTGATCAATTGGGCTGGTTCAGCATTGGAAAGCGCGGAAAACATTACGGGGCCTTGGACTGAAGTCACCGGCGCCGCACATCCGCACACGGTTCCAGTTACGACAGGCAACAAATTCTTCAGGATGAAGCAATAATGGGTTGCAGAAACTGCTGAATCAAATTCCTTCACAAGGAGCCGGGCGTAATATCAAAACGTTCCGGCTCCTTTAATTTTTCTCTTAGCATCGACTGCAAATCGGCGCATCAATGGCAAATATCTTGTAATATATTCGATATAATATAACGACAATCTGCCGTGGAAGACAAAACACTCGATCTGATATCCGATTATCCATGCGTGAAGGGTTTGGAAGTAACACTGTTATGGAGAGTGTGAATACAGCGAATCACTCAAAATACTTTTTCGAATACTAGACATTTACAGTAAAGTTGCATCGCACCAGATTTCTATGAATACAAATGGTCATTTTTTATTTTTATGCAGTCAGCGTATTTTTGTGCTCGGCCTCATCATGAGTGAACTCTTGTCATCTGTCGCCGTCGGAGCAGACTTGCCAGCGGCTTCATCCCTCAAATTCAAAGCGGATGGAACGTTCAAGATTGTTGCTTTCGGCGACATCCATTGGAATGGTAACACAGCGGAGGATCAGAAAACTTTAAAAGCCATGGATACAATCCTGGCCGATGAAACTCCTGATCTGGTCATTTATACTGGGGATAACTGCACGAGTGGCACATTGGATTTGATGGTGCAGGGCTATGAACAATTTACTGCACCAGTAGTGAGCCGCGGAATTCCATGGGCCGCTACGCTTGGTAACCACGATGCGGAAAACGCCAATTTTACGCGTCAGGCCGCCTATGAGGCTACTTTGGGAATGCCCGGGAATGTCTCTCGACCAGGACCGAAATCAATCCATGGCTACAGTAATTACGTATTACCGGTCATGGACGCGGCAGGAACTCAACCCGAAGCTTTACTCTACGTGCTCGATTCCAACAGCACTTACCATGACGCCAATTTTAACACCTATGATTGGATTCACCAGGACCAAATCCAATGGTATGAGGAGACTTCCGCAGCCTGCCAGCAAGCGTATCAAAAAACTCTCCCAGGCTACATGTTCTTTCACATTCCCCTGCCCGAGATAAATCTTTACTTTGCCAAAGGTCAGGTCACCGGAGTGGAGCAAGAAACTCCCTGTCCTTCAGACATCAATGGCGGCTTGTGGGCTGCTTTACGCGAAAACAAGGACATTCTGGCGGTATTCAACGGGCATGACCACATTAATGATTTTATTGCCAATCTAGGCGGCCTTTGGATGGGATATGTCCGGGGCATTAGTTATCACACATATGGCAAAGACGGATATGCCAAGGGGGCGCGTGTCATTCAATTACATGAGGGGACTCAGGTGTTTGACACTTGGCTGCGTCTGGAGGATGGCCAGATTGTGAATCAATTGCAGAGCGGCGGGACTGTCACCCCGAGTGAGGTTCATTTACGGGGGCAATGGGATTTCGAAGAAGGAGACCTGAGGGCAACAGTGGGAAACGATTTGGAATTTGCGAGGGACGATGTGCGCGCGGGAACGCAATTTGGCACTGCAACGCAGTTTGGCATACCGACGATCGATGGCAACGATCCGCATGTCATGCAAGTGCCCAAGTTGGCCACCATGTTCGGTTACGCGATGAAACATGCGGATCCTGGTGTTGGGCAAAACGTGCTTCAATACACTTTGCTCTTCGACTTGCTCTATCCGACCGCTTCCGCCAATAGCTGGAGAGCTCTCCTACAAACGGATCCGACTGATAAATCCGATGGCGATTTCTTTTTTAACCCCGCTGGTGGCTTGGGAATCAGCAGCGATTACGATGGGCAAATTGTGGCAAACACTTGGTATCGGGTCGGCTTGGTGGTCGATGTTTCCAATTCCAAAGCGTCGAAATACATTAACGGAGTCAAAGTGGGGGAACAAGCGATTGACAGCCGATGGGCTCTATGCAGTTCCACATCGTCAACACCCTATGCGTTGTTGTTTGCTGATAATGATGGGGAAAACGCCTTGACCTATGTGAATAGCATCCAATATTGGAGCGGATGCCTGACAGATGAGACACTGGCTGCACTGGGCAAACCTACCGCTACGGGGTTGCCACAGGCGACCACGAACAAAATTCAGTTATCCATCACGCGTCAGGGAGATGCCATCGTTTTGGATTGGACAGGAGGATTGGCCCCATTCCGTGTGCAAAAGAAGCTCACCCTCGACCGGCCTTGGGAAAATGCGATCGACAATCTCGTTGGGCGTAGCGTTACAAACCATGTGGACGGCACCTCGTGTTTTTTTCAGGTGATCGGAGCAGATTGATTTTTTCATAAATTCCCCCAATTCCAAATAAACACACCACGTCCATAAGGCGTGGTTGTTTAATTTTCATTTGGTGCAACGTGAGGTGTCCCACGATCTCCTGACGCGTCTACATTGGCTCCTGACTAGTTCCACCCCGATTCCACAGACTCACATTTTTTTTGAGCTTCATTCAATTTATCATCATCGACGCACAACGTTCCCACTATGCTGAGATGGCAAGGAAGGATCACGGACATATGTGCTTTTGGACAGAAAAAGCCGCAATTTGATTCCCTGATGAAAACTCGTGGGGCTCCCCTGTCCCAGCAAACAAGCGGCAAGATTAATGCGTCTGTGCCGACGGCGTGTTAAATCCATCACCGGGAAAAACTACTCTTTTTAAGATACGCAATGAATATCTATATAAATGACAGTAGCCCATGGGAACGCCTGATAAAGTCTGTTTTGAAAGTAAAAACACAAATTAAAGGAGCGGGACTGGATTTTTTTAATTGAACTGGCTTTAGTCCCAACTATTATTCCACTGATCACAGTGTCGCAAACACAGTAAATGCAGATTCATACCAAAGTGATATGTCGAACAAGTTATTTAGAATTGATCAAAAGACCTTTCTGAAGCTTTTATTTTATGGTGTTGGAGCTGTTGCGGGAGGACCATTAGCTGGATACATAGGTTCAATCTGTTCAAATATTGCGATTGGGACGGATGACCAACCGGGACTGTTTTCTAAACTTTTAAATAATGAAAAATTCCAGGACAGCATATCTGGCATTTTTGGAAATTTATTTGCTGGTAAACTACAATCTGGTGATGAACTCCCGATCTCTGGCTTTAATCACGATTTCAGAAAAGCTCTTGCACAGGCTCTTATCCAATGTCTGGAATGGAATGAGAAAAATCCCGGTCCCTTACAGAAAGACTTAACCGAGAAAAAACTCTGTGATCCAGCCAACCCGACAGACCATCTTCGCCAAATAATCATTCATTGGCAAAAACGCATCAAGGATGCAGCCGATGATGCTGATATTAAAAAGCTGGAAGCCCTATTCCCATCCGCAAAGAAAGATGGAGATTTGATTGGCTTTGTTGACGATGAAGGGTTGCCTTCTGATGCCACTCATCAAATGTGGGAGGCTTTTTACAACGCGGCTCTAAAACTATCGCCAGAAGATGAAAACAATTTACAGTTTCTCCGATGTAACCCTACGGAACTGAAAAACCATGTAATCGCGGCCTTATCTAGTGCGTTTCCGGCCCAATTTGCTGAAGTAATCAAAAAGTCAGAATACAAAAATTCTTGGATCGCTTTTCAAAGAACTACAATCCTGGCCACACGCCAGAGTATTGCGTCATTGAACGAGCGTATGAACCAACGTTTTGACGCTTTGGAAAAACGGTTGGATGAACTTCTTGATCCAAGCGCTTTGTTATCCTGGGGAAATTCTCTGGCCAAGTTGATGTCTGGCATTCAGGTTACGGCGAATGGCATCTTGTGCAATACGGAAGATATAAAGCGAATCGTCAATGAACACACTCGGTTGCTCAACGACATTAAACAAAACATCAATCAGCAAATTGGTGGCATTTCCTTTAACCGATTACAACACCCCCAGCCCCCAAAAAATGAACTAGACCTGCTTAAAGCAAAGTATCAGGAAATTACACTGGTCGGGCGTGATAGTGACATGGAATCACTGATTGCGTGGCTTGAAGGTGATGGAATTTCTGCCCGCTTGCTGGTTGGTCCAGCCGGAACTGGCAAAACACGTCTTGCCTTTGAATTTTTGCGGCAGGTGTATGTGCGATTTCCTGAATGGAAGGCAGGTATTGTCAATCATCAGGATTTGAGAAACCATTCCAAACCTTTCAATGATTTTGTTTGGAATAATCCAACTCTTCTGGTTATTGACTATGCCCAGCCTTTAGCTAACCAGTTAACCCTTCTTTTTGAGGCCCTGGCGTTTAAGAAAAATGGTTCCTTTCCACCCTTAAGAATCCTGCTCCTTGAAAGAGTTGCCGAACCGTGGTTTGATCCACTTTTGAAAACAGAGTCAAGTGCCGCGCCATGTATGGTTCGTGATTTGTTTAACCCACCGGAACCTATCAAACTAACGGACATTCCAGTAGGTGATGCACGCCAGAAGCTGTTTCAACAGGTACTTGAAAAAGCAGCCCGTTTGGCAAAGCGCGATCAACTTCCCAAACTGCCAGACAAGCACGAACTTGAGACACTGCTGGCACAACCCCATTTTGTAAACCCTCTACACCTGATCATGTCCGCTCTTGCTTCGACTGAGTTGGGGGTGTCTGCTGCGATGACTCGTTCCCGCATGGACCTGGCATTTACTATTGCAGAAAAGGAACAGGCGCGCATTGAGCGGTTTACTGACAATGATAGCCATAAAACCATTCTCAGGCATTTGGCTGCCTGTGCTACAATGGAGCGTGGCTTTTCCTCAAAAAAAATAGGAGATGCCGTAGAACAAGAACTTAAAGTATTAAAACGGGAGTGGGCAGAAGGGCCAGGCGATTTGGAAGAAGTGCTGATGCGGGCGTTGCCGGGCGAAGGAAATCTTTGTGTCTCCCCTGTGCAACCGGATTTTGTGGGGGAAGCACTGGTGTTAAAGCTTCTTGCTGGACCATACCCTGAAAGGGCCAGTTCGCCCCAATGCTGGGACCGTTGGTGTGAAGTGGTGGAGAGATGTTGCAGACGTGATTCTATTTCTGCCACAGCAACCCTCATACACATACTGCAAAACTTTGCAGAAGAACCAGGCAGCGGAAGCAAACAAGAGCCAACCAAATATTTGGAGCGAATCTTGATTGCAATTCACGAATTGATTAAGAAAGGAATCTCAGACACGGAATTGGATTTGCTCCTCGGCATTGAATCGGCTTTGCCAGAACAGTCAACAGTGCTTCTCCAAGAAGCGGTGGATGTGACAAAAGCGATTTATGAACGTTTAAAACAAAGCGACAAAAAAGGAACATTAGCCCGCTTTGCTAATAATCTATCAATCTGTTTAAGTAATGCGGGCCAAAAGGATGCGGCGTTGCCTGTGGCACAGGAGGCGGTCGACATTTATTGCGCCTTGGCGCAGGCCAATCCACAGGCCTACCGACCAGTCTTGGCCCTGTCCCTCAACACTCTGGCTCTTTGCTTGAGTGAGTTGGGCCAAAAGGAGGCGGCGTTGCCTGTGGCACAGGAGGCGGTCGACATTTATTGCGCCTTGGCGCAGGCCAATCCGCAGGCCTACCGACCTGACTTGGCCCTGTCCCTCAACAATCTGGCCAAAGCTTTGAGTGAGTTGGGCCAAAAGGAGGCGGCGCTGCCTGTGGCACAGGAGGCGGTCGACATTAGACGCGCCTTGGCGCAGGTCTCACAGGCCTACCGACCAGCCTTGGCCCTGTCCCTCAACAATCTGGCCAATTTTTTGAGTGCCTTGGGCCAAAAGGAGGCGGCGTTGCCTGTGGCACAGGAGGCGGTCGACATTTATTGCGCCTTGGCGCAGGCCAATCCACAGGCCTACCGACCTGACTTGGCCCTGTCCCTCAACAATCTCGCTACTATTTTGAGTGCCTTGGGCCAAAAGGAGGCGGCGTTGCCTGTGGCACAGGAGGCGGTCGACATTTATCGCGCCTTGGCGCAGGCCAATCCACAGGCCTACCGACCTGACTTGGCCATGTCCCTCAATAATCTGGCTCTTTGCTTGAGTGACTTGGAACAAAAAGAGGCGGCGTTGCCTGTGGCACAGGAGGCGGTCGACATTTATCGCGCCTTGGCGCAGGCCAATCCACAGGCCTACCGACCTGACTTGGCTATGTCCCTCAATAATTTGGCCAAAGCTTTGAGTGAGTTGGGGCAAAACGAGACGGCGTTACCTGTGGCACAGGAGCCAGTGGACATTTATCGCGCCTTGGCGCAGGCTAATCCACAGGCCTACCGACCTAACTTGGCCACGTCCCTCAACAATTTGGCCAATCGCTTGAGTGACTTGGGGCAAAGAGAGGTGGCGTTGCCTCTGGCACAGGAGGCGGTCGACATTTATCGCGCCTTGGCGCAGACCAATCCACAGGCCTACCGACCTGGCTTGGCCATGTCCCTCAACAATCTGGCTCTTCGCTTGAGTGACTTGGAACAAAGAGAGGCGGCGTTGCCTATCGCACAAGAGGCGGTCGACATTTATCGCGCCTTGGCGCAGACCAATCCACAGGCCTACCGACCTGACTTGGCCATGTCCCTCAACAATCTGGCTCTTCGCTTGAGTGACTTGAGACAAAGAGAGGCGGCGTTGCCTATCGCACAAGAGGCGGTCGATATTTATCGTGCCTTGGCACAGGCCAATCCACAGGCCTACCAACCTGACTTGGCAAGATCCCTCAACAATCTGGCTCTTTGCTTGAGTGACTTGGGGCAAAGTGAGGCGGCGTTGCCTATCGCACAGGAGGCGGTCGACATTAGACGCTCCTTGGCTCTGGCTAATCCACAGGCCTACCGACCAGCCTTGGCAAGATCGTTGGGCATACTGGGATTTATTTGGGAAACGAATCGTGAAAATCGTCAGGCTTTTGATTGTTTTGGTGAAGGATTGCGCGTATTACTTCCCCTACTAATTCAACTGCCAGCAGCTTTCGGATCATTAGCACGAGCTCTCGTCAGCAATTATACCCGAATTGCCGAAGCAAACGGGTATGAAATGGATGAGAAATTGTTAAAGGCTGTTGCTAAAGGCCTAGGGGATAAAGCCCCCCCAATTGACCTGAACATTCCCCCGACAGCTTAGTTAACAAATTTTTAGTCTTGCCTTAACTTGGTTTTCAGAGGATTGCCACGTTTTGACTATCCACAAATACGCGCACAGATTTCAGGCTCAGAAGGGCAAAACGAGTCGCAACCTCTCATATCCAACAAAGCATTGGACAAATTGCCATCTATTGACGGTGACAATGTTAATCGCAACAAGTCACACTCTATCACAGGAAAGGGAGTGGTGGGCTGGCAGGGACTCGAACCCTGGACCAATGCCTTAAAAGGGCACTGCTCTACCAACTGAGCTACCAGCCCACTCGGGCCGTGGGATGCGAACCTTAGACGGCTTTTTCTTTCTGTGCAAGATAATTCTTTTAAGTTTTTGAGCCAGAAGAGCTTTTTGGTGAAAATGACATGCAAAACTTTGCAAATAAACGAGGCCTACCAGATGTAATTGAGCTACCAATCATAGATCAGATTGGATCCCCTGCCCCAAGAAAGTAAAGTGGCGCCAATCAAAGACATCAACTGAACCAACATCTTTCAGTTGTTATCTCCACAACAAAAAGAAAGGAAAGAACATAAGCAGATTCAAACGGATGTTGCATACTGTATGGTATTACAAAGGCCCCATTGTGTGGACCCCAAAATATCAATATCGGAGTATATGGGGCGGGTAAAGGACGAGTGTTCAGTGTATTTCGGGAATTGAAGCAAAAACCATATTTGTTGAATCATTATTAGATAAGTTGTTACCGTGTGGACACGGTGGGCTTGGACCATGAGAGGATACGAAAATATGTAAAATGGCAGAAAAAGAAGAACACAAACAGCAAGATTTGGGCTTAGCAAATAGAGATAAAACGGGAGACAACGTTGTTGCCCAGCCCCCTCTGAACGGCAGGGCCTCGCTCCTTACATGAGCCCATCAGCAATACCACGCCCTCTGAGCGTGGTTTGTTTATTATACCGAATTGCCTTCGCTTTAAAAAAAACATGTCAAGCCGCTCAATATCCTAATACACAAATAGATACAAACTGTCTTTTGTTTTCAATACCGTTTCCTGTGTAAACTGGTCTCATGATGGAATTGACAAAATCACCGTGCGCCAGTTCGCCGTTGCGTCGTTTTTGGCGTCTGGCACCCCATACAGTTTTTTTGAATCACGGTTCTTTTGGTGCCTGCCCTGAGCCCATTCAGAAATTACAGACTGAACTGCGCTCAAAAATGGAGGCAGAACCCGTTCAGTTTTTATGGAGGTATTATGAAGACCGCCTTCAGCCATCGCGCGAAATCCTGGCCAAATTTGTCAACGCTAACCAAAAGGACATCGTGTTTGTGACCAACACAACCACTGGCGTTAATGCGGTTGCCCGTTCACTCAAGTTCAATTCCGGTGACGAAATTCTCACGACCAATCTTGATTACAACGCGTGCCACAATGTTCTGATTGAAGCCGCATGCCGGTCTGGAGCCCAATTAGTGGTTGTGCCTTTACCCTTCCCCGTAAAAAGCGCCAATGAGATTATTAACGTCATTCTTGAAAAAGTCACTCCACGCACAAAACTGGCCCTATTGGATCATGTGACCAGCGATACGGCTCTTGTTCTGCCATTGGAAAAACTAGTGCCCGAACTCCAATCTCGCGGAGTCGACGTGCTGATTGATGGAGCCCACGCTCCCGGCATGGTAACTGTGGATATCAAAAGGCTTCAGCCAACTTACTACACAGGGAACATGCACAAATGGGTTTGTGCCCCAAAAGGCGCTGCCTTTCTTTATGTCCGCGAAGACAAACAGGACGCAATCATGCCTGGCATCATCAGTCATGGTAACAACCGCCCCCGCCCCGGCTTCACTCCGTTCCAAGACCGTTTCGATTGGGCGGGAACTTTTGATCCGACTGCATGGATGTGTATTGGAGAAGCCATTCAATGGCTCGACAAACTTATGCCAGGCCGCTGGAATGCCCTTCGCAAACACAACCACGAACTCGCAGTGAAGGCTCGTCAACTTCTCTGTCAACAACTCGAAGTTCAACCGCCTTGTCCTGAGAATCTTCTCGGCGCAATGGCTACCATTCCACTTCCTTCCGGTTTTCCTGAAGCGCCACGCACTGGCAAGCTTGATGTCGAACAGGAACTGCTTTACGACAAATATGGAATCGAAGTTCCATTCAACCGTTGTGGTACTCCCCCAGCGCGTTGGTTCCGAATTTCAGCCCAGGCATACAATTGCATTGAGGAATACCAATATCTGGCCAATTCACTCAAAGCATTGATGAAATAATCGTGCTGTCTTACTCGGCGGCTTCGCATTCAGCCACTTTTTTAAGATAGAAGCTTGGGGTTAGGAGACCTTCCTCATAAAGGCGTTTGATATCCCTCAAACGCCCAGCCACTGCTTTTTTTGAAAACTTCGGTTTTACCTTGGATGAATTTGTATTTGAAGCGGCAAGATTGGGCATACCATTGGTGGTTGCTGCAGCCGTATTTGTTGTTGCAGACGTTTCAACGTTTGTCACTGCTGAGGCAACTGGCAGTGGGCGTTTTAATGCCGGAAGTTCAGAGGGATCAAACACCTGCACCAAGAGTTCTTGCGCCGGGACCAATTGTCTCCACAGAAAAGCCTGCATCCGATCTTCCGCAGGCACCGCCTGCCTGATGATTTCGCGCCCGCCCACTTTGGCTCTTCCCACAACTGTCAACGCAACAGGAGCCTCAGTTGAAATTCTTCTTGTTTTGATATTCAACTGCGCAACACGCTGCGTTGCCAAAAGAGTCAGTGATGAATTTGTGAATCCATCCGGAGCGTTTTTGAGAAATACTTTGATCGGCCCGGAAAATCCGTCTTTTCGTTGAACATAAACCGTCACTGCTCCGTTTGCCTTTGACCGAAGAGAGAGATTGGATGGCACCACTCTCAACTCAAAATCAGGCTGCGGAGCGCTCACCCTTAAACGGTAGCCGTATTCAGCCCCCCCTTGTCGTGCTGTGTCGCCAACGTGCAGGTAGTAGGTTCCATCCGCTGGCAAGTGAGTCAGAATGTAGGAATCTGCAAAATGCGTGTTAATCCCCGTTCCGATATCTTCATGATCGTCGTTAAAAGCCACAAGGTTTCCATTTGTGTCAGTCAACTTTAGAATGGAATCCAACGGCGACCCCAGACGTCTTGCCATGATTTCAGCTACCACGATGTCGTTGGATTTACCCGTAAACCGGTATACATCCCAGTCATTGGTATGATCAATGCGGCCATTCACAATGACGGGCAGGGTGATCTTTTGCGATCTTGCCATCGTATCGTTATTTTCTTTTTCCGCAATTTCTGGAAGTGTGTCTTGCGAATAGGACATCCGGTTTGAAACAAACAATTTCTTCTTCGCTGTAATGTCCATCATGTTGGGGGTTGTTTCTGATGGAGCAACGCGGACCTCTGCCTCCTCCAGATTCCATCCTTTCAACTTCGGTTTCACTGGCACATTTGTGGAGCCGCCAAGTGGAAAAATACTTGTGATGTATGGCAATTCTCCAATTGTGATTCTGTAAACAAAATCCTCGCGTCCACGATAAAGGCTGTCACGGATCGTGAATGTATACTCCCCATCCTTGGGAACCTTGTAAAAGAGCGTGGGGTCTGGATTGAATCGAAAATCATCTCCATAAGCCACCTGTTTGCCGCTACCATCATAAAGAGCGAGCACAGGCTGAAACCAGCCGGGGACGGCATCTGCAATAAAGGGAACAAGTTGTCTTCCCAGAGTGGAAAGAACGAGATTTTGTCCTTCTTTCGCATGAAAATGATATCGGTTTATCTCACTGGAACCGATTTGACCATTGACAGTGCATGGCAGTGTAATCGTATCCTCGTCATCACCGGGATTGCGCTTTCGCAATGCCTGGGCCTCCTTTCCCAAAATCTGTTTTCTTGAAACAGCCATGGGTGGTTTTGATATTTCTGGAATCTGGCCAATAAAAAACGGCATCGGATTGGAAATACCACGATCCGTTATCAAGCGAATTTCGCGTTCGCCAGGTTCGGCATCAAGGGCGACTGTAACTTCCACACTAACCACAGCAGCAATTGAAGCACACGCCGGCAATTGGACAAATCCCTCAATCCTTTTGTCCAGACGATCCATCAAAACTTTCACCTCATTTTCGCGTGGCTCTGCAGATGACGTTTCGCTACTCGCTGTCATCATATCCATGTTATCCGCCAACATGTTTGTCTTTTCCGCTTCGGCCATCATCATGTTTCCCTCTGACGCATTGCTTTTCTTTCGTAGTTCTGCAAGCTGTTGCTTCAACAAATCGAGTTCCTGATTGTTAATGCGCCTGTAATACTCCTTGATTTTGACACTCACGCCGTTGCCACTGACCACAGCACCGTTGAGTCCTTCCAAAGCCTGTCCTCCAAGTCGAACTTGAAATGTGGTTCCTTGCTGTCCGCCCGCTGGATACGCGTAGCCGATGTATGGATGCTGTTGCGCCTGGACAGTAAAACCAATGACAGTCAGAACAACAACATTCAAAAATAGTATTTTTCTGAGTACGGAATTTACCATCACATGATCTCCTTCAAAAGTCCGGCTGTTTTTGTCCCCTCGGCTGCAGACGGCAAAACATGCGCCTCCAATCCCATGGGGTGAGGCAACAAACCATTGGGATTGATTCCACTTAGGGTGTAAATGCTCCCGAGCAAATCCACTGGATATACTGGACGATCCTTAACCTCCTCGCCTTTTTCCGTAGACGATCCCACAACGTGTCCCCCCTTAAAACCACCTCCGGCCACAAGTACTGTAAAAACCTGGCCGTGATGATTACGCCCACCATTCCACGGGGGTTGCCAGTCCACTTTTGGCGTTCGCCCAAATTCACCGGAGCACCACACCAACGTTGATTCCAGTAAACCATGGTCGTGCAAGTCCTGAAGCAGCATTGCCAATCCCTGGTCCAATTGAGGGCACTGGCGTCTCATGGTTGGAAAGTGATTACTGTGCGTATCCCACCCGCCTGGATAATTGATTACGATATAGGGAACCCCGGCTTCCACCATGCGACGGGCCGCCAGACAATCCTGACCAAACGTGTTGCGACCATACTGGTCTCGCAGGGAATTTTTCTCCTTCGACAAGTCGAACACATCCCGTCCCTGCCCCAAGATCAATTCATAGGCCTTTTCACGCGCCTGATTCGACGCTGTCAACTGCATGTCCCTCCCATCATTTGAATGGCCCATTGTGTCAAGTTTCTCTCGCAGTTGACTCCGCCCCTTCAGTCGTTCTTCCGTAATGCCGCGCGTAACAATTCCTTCCACTTCAAATCGCTGACCATTTGGATCGCTGCCAGTCGCAAACGGTTTAAGCATCGGTCCCAAGAATCCCTCCTCAGAAAACCGCCCCTGAGGCTGTGTCAAAACAACAAAAGGTGGAATAAGCCCTTTATATTCCTTGTTTTTATAAAAGGCAAAAACCGCCCCCACACTTGGATAGGCCAGACGTTCTCCGGGAACATGAGCCGTTTGCATCAAGTAAGCCGCAGTTTCATGCCCGTTATTGCGATGGGTCATGCTCCGAATGAGTGAATATTTATCAGCCTGTTTGGCAAGATATGGAAATAATTCGCCGACTTGAATGCCATCCACGTTTGTCGGCAACGCTTTTGGCAAATCTCCCATGTAATCCCGTCCCGCATCAGGCTTGGGGTCCCACGTGTCAATGTGGGACATGCCCCCCCAAAGAAATATTTGGATGACGGATTTTGCTTTTACAGGAATGACGGGCGAATCTGGCTTTGCCGTTTCGGCAGCCGCCGCCATGACATTCATCCCACTGGACAACAATAATCCCGCAGTGCTGAACATTCCCAAACGCAAGGCTTCGCGCCTGGACATTGGAAAACTCACTTGGAGCCCATCAGGGCTCAAACCTGCCAAAACGGATTTGTTTGAGATCATAGAACAACCTCTTTTATTTAATGACGATACAAAAACTCCTCGCTGTTGATCAGCGCCCACGCAATATCAATCCAGCCCTCATGAACCTTTGCCGCAGACCTCCTGGCGGCATTCTGCATTCGCTTTTGTTTCCCGGGTCTATTTGCAGCAGAACCTGTATCCGTTTTATCTGCTTTCTGCGTCGTTTCATTCTTTGCGTATTGTATATAGTCTTCGACCACTTTTATTTCTTCTGGTGTTGGAAAACGTGATAGAACAGTCAAATAAATATCGTTAAGAACTTCGGACGGTTCTCGTTTGCCGCTAATGATGGATTGGAGATTCGTCCCCTGTTCGAGCTTGCGCTGAATCTCGCTCGAATTGAGAAGATACAACCACTGGGCTGGAGTGGGTTTATTATCCCGTTCATTTTCCAAACCCGTGGCACGAGCAGAACGCCCAAACAAGGCCAGTGAAGAACTTGTGATGCTACCATCAGCAATATTAACTGCCGGCATCCCTTTTGGAATATAAGTGAATGGCTCAGGAATCGGGCTTGTATAGAGATCGGATGCTCCAACCACCTTGTTAATGGCGTCGATGATCACCTCCGCCTCCAATCGGCGGATTGCGTAGCCAATGGGCGGTTTCTTCGCATCACTGGCAGTCATCGGAACGGGGGCGAGCTGATAAGTCTTTGATGTCAGAATTAAACGATAGAAACTCTTAAGATCGTAATGGTGGGCAACCATTTCCTTTTCCAAAAATTCAAGCAAAGCGGGATTGCTGGGGGGATTATCATCCCGAATGTCATCCGGCTCCTGAATGATGCCACGGCCCATCAGCCAAGCCCAAATCCGATTTGAAATTGCACGTGAAAACCACGGATTTTTGGGTTCAATCAGCCAGTCGGCAAACACTTCACGCGGATCCTTGTCCACACTCAAATGTATTTTTGTGCCATCAGGGAAAACGGCATCCAGCGGTACATTCACATTGGCAATCGGAGCAGATCCCCGCACCGCGTTACTTGATAGAAGCGTAATTGACGCTTGTCCTGGAGCGCCGCTGACCGCCATGACATTTGTTCCCAACGGATTCCAAAAAACATGTTCTTCCTTCCACTCTCCCGTCGGTTTGTAGCCGATTTGGGAAAAGAACACTCCCATGCCTTGCAATTGATTGGATGGCCAATTCTCAGCACGTGTTCCCATAAAGGTAAGGGCAACCACGCGCGCGATTTCCTCAGGAGTACGATTCTGAACAGCCCGGTAAAAATTGACTGGGCCAACCCTGAAATTGCTGCCACTCGCAGTCAACATCTCCCGGACAAACTCGTTGTAAGGCTTGTTGTTTGCTATGCTCTCACGCACCCAATGGTGATAGGCTTGCGCGGCATTTGGCCAGAGATTAACCGGAAATTCCGCTTTGATCCGCAAGATATCCCCCCATTTCATCGCCCAATAATCTGCAAACTCCTCCCGTGTCAGCAATTGATCCACCAGCAATTGTCGTTTGTTCTTTTCATCCTTGTTCTCAATAAAATCTCTTGCCTCTTTCGCTGTGGGAAGAGTTCCCAGTAAATCCAGATAGACACGACGAACAAAAACAGCATCTGAGCATAGAACCGGATGAATATTCGCCTGCTCTAGCTGGGCAAAAACAAGCTTGTCGATCTCATTTTCGGCAACCACTGGTGTGGAAGCCTCAAAAACATTTGTTTCAGCTTCAGGCGTTGCTGAAAAGCCCGTAATTGCAACCAAACAAACCGCAAAAAACAGAAGAGTTTTCACAATTGCTTTCATCCCTAATTTATTGAAATGACTCATCCTGGGATGTTCATCTTTTTTTTCTTAACATCGGCATTATCAACGCTGTCCCCCAGCCGATTCACACACCAATTCCATAGACAATCTTCTCTTGGGGTTGGTTACCAAATAATCCGGTTATTTTTCACTGCATCACCCATTGTTCGTCATAGGTTGCTGAAACAAATTTTTGTCTCGAACCGGTAAATCTCATTCGCCTTTTTGAGTGTCTAAACACCTGAAGTCTTTGTTTGCTGGAATCCAGCTTAAAAAAGGCGTTTTTAAGGCTTTAAACTTTAGATTTGATCCCAAAGGCTAATTCCGCGAAGATTTGAATGTTTTTATGGCTTTAGACAATAAGACAGAGAAGCCCTTTCTCGCGGTTAAACCGGAAGTGAACCTCCCGAAACTCGAGGAAGAGATGCTTGCGTTCTGGGATCAAAACCAGACCTTTAAAAAGTCGCTCGAACGAAAAGGCGACGCGTACAGCTTTTACGATGGGCCTCCGTTTGCAACCGGATTGCCTCACTATGGCCACATTCTGGCCGGAGTTCTCAAAGACATTGTTCCACGCTATTGGACAATGAAAGGGCGCACGGTGGCCCGCCGCTTTGGCTGGGACTGCCACGGGTTGCCTGTCGAATACGAGATTAACAAGACTCTCAAGGTCGAGAACCGCAAGCAGATTCTTGCCATGGGCGTTGACAAGTATAACGCCGCATGCCGTGGCATCGTCCAACGCTATTCGTCCGAATGGAAACGTACCGTTCGTCGTGTTGGCCGATGGGTCGACATGGAAAACGCCTATTTCACAATGGACGTCAATTTCATGCAAAGCGTCTGGTGGGTCTTTCAACAACTTTACAATAAGGGCCTTATTTACGAGGGCTATAAGGTTGTACCCTACTCCATCGGCGTTTCAACTCCGCTTTCCAATTTCGAAGCGGGTCTCAACTACAAGGACGTTCAAGACCCCGCCATTACGCTGACATTCCCGGTTGTGGGAGATCCCAACACCCTGTTTCTGGCATGGACCACAACACCGTGGACGCTCCCCAGTAATCTGGCCCTGGCTGTTTCCAAAGACATCGACTATGTGCGCGTCCGCCACATCCCGTCTGGTAAAACCTACATTCTGGCCAAGGCGCTTGTGGGGGCAACATTCAAAAACCCCAAGGAAATCGAGGTTTACGACCCCGTCAAAGGCTCGGAACTGATCGGCATCAAATACGAACCGCTCTTCCACTATTTTGTATCGAAGGTTCCAAACGCATTCCGCGTCATTCACGCAGATCACGTTACAACCGACAGTGGAACCGGCATCGTCCACATGGCGCCGGCATTCGGTGAGGAAGACTATTACGCCTGTCAGGCGGCCTCCATCCCCGTGGTCAACCCCGTTGATGATGATGGCACGTTCACTTCTGAAGTGCCCGATTATCAAGGACGCCGTGTCAAGGATGCTGATAAAGACATCATCGCTCATCTCAAAAAGATCGGGCGCCTCTACCGCCAAGATACGATCATGCACAGCTACCCGTTCTGCTGGCGATCTGACACACCGCTCATTTACCGGGCCGTGTCGAGCTGGTTCGTGGCGGTCGAAAAGATCAAAGACCAGTTGATCCAAAACAACAAGGAAACCAATTGGGTGCCTGAAGTTTTGCGCGATGGCCGTTTTGGAAACTGGCTTGAAAACGCCCGCGACTGGGCTATTTCACGCAATCGTTTCTGGGGAACGCCCATCCCCATTTGGCGCAACAAGGAAGGCGAAATCATCTGCGTCGGTTCACGGGCAGAATTGGAAAAGCTTTCCGGCCAGAAGGTCAACGACCTCCATATGGAGATCGTCGATAAAATCGAAATTCCTTCTCCGACTGGCAAGAGCCCACTCAAGCGCATTTCTGACGTTCTGGACTGTTGGTTTGAAAGCGGTTCAATGCCCTATGCACAATGGGGATATCCTTTCACCCATCAGGAGGAATTCAAGAAGGCGTTCCCGGCAGATTTTATTGCCGAAGGACTCGACCAAACACGCGGCTGGTTCTACACGCTATCCGTCATTGGCACTGCGCTTTTTGGAAAGGCGCCGTTCCGCAATGTCGTCGTCAACGGGCTCGTTCTTGCCGAAGATGGCAAGAAAATGTCCAAGAGCCTGCGCAATTATCCTGATCCAAACGAAGTGTTGGATCGCCATGGAGCGGACGCCCTGCGTCTCTACATGATCGATTCGCCGGTTGTTAAGGCACAGGAATTACGCTTCTCCGAGACTGGCGTCAAAGATGTCGTCCGGCAGATTCTTCTCCGCTGGTGGAATTCCTATTCCTTCTTTGTCAGCTACGCAAACATCGATGATTTTCATCCGCGTGGGGACTTTGAAAAGACGCCCAACGTTCTCGACAAATGGGTTCTTTCCCGTTTGAACCACCTCATTGCGAATACGCAGTCTGAGATGGAAGCCTACCGGCTCTTTAATGTGGTTCCGGCGCTTTTGCGCTTCATTGAGGACCTGACCAACACCTACATTCGTTTCAATCGCCGTCATTTCTGGCAGGAAGGCATGCCCGAAGACAAACGACTGGCTTATGAAACGTTGTATCATGTTCTGATTACCTTTGCCAAAGTCATGGCGCCATTCGCACCATTTTTGGCCGAATCCACCTACCAGAATCTGGCCCGTGTTGCTCCCAAACGTCAGGAAAGCGTGCATTTGGAGAAATTCCCTGATGCCATGCCCCACCTGCTCTATCCCAAGATGGAAGAAGCTGTGCGCGTCATGGATTCGCTGGTCATGCTCGGGCGCAACTTGCGCGACCGCATCCAGGTCCGTGCCAAAATTCCGCTTCTCTCCATGCGGATCATTCATCGAGATGCACAGGTGCTTGAAAACCTCAAGCCGTTCGAGCCGTATTTCCAGGATGAATTGAACATCCGCAAAATCGAATACGATTCCAACGAAGACCAGTTCATTCAAGTCACGGCCAAGGCAAACTTTCCCATCTTAGGCAAGCGCCTGGGGCCGAAAATGAAAGCCGTCGCGGGAGCCATCCAAAAATTGACCACTGCTGAGATTGTTCGGTTGGAAAACGGAGAGTCTGTTAACGTTGCTGGTGAAGCCATCACGCTGTCGGACGTTGAAATCCGTCGGACGCCCAAAAAAGCACACCCCAACGTCGTTGGTTCCCAGCTCGTCTCAATCGAAGTGGATCCCACCGTCGGACGCGAACAACAGCTCGAAGGTCTGGCCCGCGAAGTCATTCGTAAAGTTCAGCAGGCTCGTAAGAATGCGGACTTTATTTTGGATGATCGCATCCGCCTTGAACTGAATTGCCCCGGGGAACTTGGAGAAGCAGCCAAATTCCATCAGGCCATGATTCAACATGAAACACTGGCGGTTGAGTTTCAATTGACAGAGAAACCTACAGGGAAACATGTTGAAAGCGTTGATCTCGATGAAGGTCGTATTGAGATTGGAATCACGGTCTTAAGCAAGAAGTAGTCTTTTTTAAACATGAAGAGCGAACGGCCTTTCAACCGTTCGCTCTTTTTTTTTGTTAACGGGAATTGCCAATAGTCGCACGAGCAATTCCAAATTTCCAGGACACCCGACCTACTCGTAACGCAGAGCGTCAATGGGATCGAGTTTTGCAGCCTTTGTCGCAGGATAAAATCCAAAGAAGACACCTATGGCCGTGCTAACCCCAAACGCCAAAATGATCGATCCTGTTGACACAATCGGCTTGAAATCGGCCACCATTCCCACAATTCTGGATGCCCCAATTCCCGCCAATACTCCAATCCCTCCGCCCAGCAGACTCAGAGTAATGGCCTCAATCAAAAATTGGAGTCGGATGTCGCCCGGTTGAGCTCCAACGGCAATGCGAATTCCAATCTCTCTCGTCCGTTCCGTCACGCTTACCAGCATGATGTTCATGATGCCAATGCCCCCCACCAACAGCGAAATTCCACCAATGGAGCCCAGTAACAACGTAATGACTTTGGAAATATTGTTTACCGTGTCAGCGATTTCCTTTTGATTGAAAATGTTAAAATCGTTGTCCTTCCCTTCGCTGAGCCGATGCCGCTGTCTCAAAAGACTTGTAATCTGTTCCTGGGCCGCATCCATGCGCTTGGAACTGGAAATCTGAACATTGATGCATCGCAGATATTTTTCACCCGTAATCCGCTTCATCACCGTCGTGTAAGGAACAACAATGCGATCATCCTGGTTTTGACCGCCCATCCCCGCCCCCTTGCTTTCCAATAGTCCGATGATCACAAACGGAATGTTTGACACCCGCACGATCTGACCAATTGGGTTCATGGGCCCAAACAAATCAGTCGCGGTTTTGGAACCAATCACGGCAACCTTTGATGCGCTTCGCACATCCTTGTCGTCAAACATCGAGCCGGAAGCTAGTTTCCAATCACGGATTTTCAGATACCCGGGAGACTCACCAGCAATCGTGGTCGATGTATTGCGTCCATTGGCAATCGCCTGTGCAGTGGTGGTTGCCTCAGGACTCATTTGAATAACATCAGTAACTTCACGCGCCACAGCTTCTGCATCGGCGAGAGTCAAGGCACTCGCACTCCCAATGCCCGAGCTGACACCGCCCGTGCGACGGCTTCCTGCAAAAATACTCAACAGATTTTGCCCCAGCGAAGCCACTTCGGACTCAATCCGGTTCTGCGCGCCATTTCCCACAGCCACCATCGCCACGACTGAGGCCACACCAATGATGATTCCCAACGCGGTCAACCCCGAGCGCATTTTATTCCTGCGCAACGCCCTCAATGCAATCATCCCTGTCAATAGAGGACGCAAAAACAATGTTAGTATGTAATTAAATATCATAACCTAGGCAAGCTTGGCTTTGTGTTCCGCCTGATCCAGCGCGGCAAGCTCCTGGCTGGCGATATGGCGGTTTTCGTTAATCGTATCGCTAATAATCTGGCCATCGCGCATCACAACAATGCGCTTGCAATAACCAGCGATGTCCAGCTCGTGAGTCACCATCACAATGGTAATCCCTGAATTGTTCAATTCCTGGAAAAACCCCATGATTTCAATGCTTGTGCGTGTATCAAGATTCCCAGTCGGCTCGTCTGCAAGGACGACCTCCGGTTTATTGACAAGAGCACGGGCAATGGCAATGCGTTGTTGCTGGCCGCCAGACAATTGGTTTGGATGATGCCCCAGGCGTTTCCCCAACCCGACTTTTTCCAGAGCCTCCACCGCCCGCCGTCTCTGTTCTCCAAGCGAAACAAGCGGTTGGCTGTAAAAAATGGGCAGCTCAACATTTTCCAATGCTGAAGTGCGTGACAGAAGATTGAAACCCTGGAATACAAACCCCAGCTTCTTGTTTCGCACTTTGGCGAGTTGCTTGCGGTTCAGTCCGGCCACATCGACACCGTCCAGCAAAAAACTGCCGCTTGTCGGCTGGTCCAGGCATCCCAGCATGTTCATCAGAGTGGACTTGCCAGATCCGCTGGCTCCCATGATGGCAACAAATTCACCATACTGGATATCGAGATTGATTCCACGAACCGCCTTTACCTCGATATCACCACCAGTCTGATACGTTTTAACCAGATTTTTAATCTGAATGACAGGAGTGTTATGCATGATAGTATCCTCCCTGCCGCTTTATGGGTGAGGTGGCGGGCCACCACCAGAACTGGTTTTCTTCACGCCAGAGAGGGTTGATGTCACGATCATATCCCCTTCTTTCAGCCCCTCGACCACTTCAGTCTGGGAACCATCACTGATTCCGACCTTTATGACAATGGGCTTGAGCTTCGATTTATCCTGTCCAAGAGTATAAACAAGACGTTGGCTGCGTTGTAATTTTTTGGGAGGTTCCTGTTCATAGGAGGCATGTTCTGGCGGCGCATAGCGCAAAGCCGTATTGGGAATGACAATTGCATTTGTGCGTTGGGCAACAAAAATGGAGAGCTCCGCGGTCATTCCCGGGAATAACTTCAGTTCCGGATTCTCGACAGCAATGATCGTCTCATAGGTCACCACATTCTGTGTTGTCGTGGGAGAACGGCGAACTTGCTTCACAACACCGTGAAAAGTTTCATCAGGAAAAGCGTCCACTGTGAAGTCAACACTCTGCCCGTTGCGCACCTGCCCAATATCAGCCTCAGAAACCGTGGCGCTGATGTTCATCTTGGTCATGTCTTCGGCAATCGTGAACAAAATGGGCGTATTCATTGCCGCATTGACGGTCTGTCCAATATCCACCTTGCGGGCAAGGACAACGCCATCAACTGGGGCGGTAATCGTGCAATACCCCAAATTGGCTTTGGCTGTTTCCAGCGCTGCATCCCGCATTTGTACGGTTGCTTTCGCCTGATCTAATTCCGCTGATGCTGTGTCCAAATCAGATTGCGAGGCAGCTTTTTTAGGAACCAGAATCGTCTTCCGCTTGAAGTTTTGTTCCTTCAACAAAAGATCAGCCTTGGCACTGGCCAATTCTCCCTCAGCCTGGCGCAACGAGGCTTTGTATGTTGTTTGATCGATTTCAGCGACCAGTTGATCCTTTTTCACTGAGCTGTTGTAGTCGACATACATCTTCATGATCTTGCCAGAAACCTGGCAGCCGACGTCGACGCTGACCAGATTACTCAATGATCCGCTGGCCGTGACATATTCAATAATCGAGCCTTTGGAAACCGGAGAAGCATCGTATTGAATCGTTGCATTGCCGCCGGAGGGTTTGCATCCCGGCCCCAAAGCAAGCGCCATCGCAACAGCTACCGCAGGTGGCACAAGGTATTTAATGTTTGATTTCATTGTGTAGATTATTCAGTCATTCACCATCAAGAGTTTCTTTCAAAGGCAGGATGGGTTGTGTTTTCGGGGTTTTCTCATATTCCACCTTGTTTGCCTGGCTTCCCATGTATGCCAGAGCGCTCAATCCCAAAAGGATGATCATACCAATCGAGTGTTTCAAACCGGACTTGTAGACCAAGGCAGCCACAACGCCGGAAATAAATGCAAATACGATGACTTGCAAAAAACCTTGCAGGGAGGAAGCCATCCCCCTGCGCTCGGGAAAAATATCAAGGCTCTCAATTGTTAGAATTGGAGCCACCAGGGCACATCCAAACGTGTAAAATGAAATGGGCATAACCGCCAGTGGCACGGGAGGATGTTCAAAACAAAAATTCACCAGAAAATTCAAAAAACCACCGAAAACCATGAATGAAAATCCACCATAAATCTGCCGTTTTGTCTTGGCGCGTCCTGCCAGTCGGGTACTCACCGCCGAACCAATGATCAACCCCGCCACAATCGGCATGAACATGCACCAGAACTGGGTTGGCCCCAGACCAAGGATATTCCTCACCACATCATCCGCCGTTGCGATATAAATTAGAAAACCACCGGCTCCCAACGATAGACACATGCTCATCAAAAAGAACCTGCGATTTGTGATCGTCTCTTTGTATCCCCGAACCAAAGGAATTGGGTGAAAGGATTGCCTCAAGCGCATGGGAAGGCTCTCGGGTAATGCGACATAGCATAAACAAAAAATTGCAGTCCCCAGCAAAGTGAGGAATATGAATGGGCCCCTCCAGCCAAACCAGACATGAAGCCAGCCCCCCATGATAGGGGCAAGAACAGGACCAATCCCCCCCACCATTGCCGTTTGGGCCATGAGTTTTTGAGCCTGGGCACCATCGTAAAGATCGCGAACAACAGCCCGGCTCACAATCATTCCCGCACCTGCCGCCAGCCCCTGAACAATCCGTAAACCTAATAGCCAGGTGAAATTGGGGGCAAAAACACAAGCCAGCGCTGTCAGTATGTAAACAAAAAGCGATATCAGTATCACTCGTCGTCGTCCAAAAGAATCAGAAATAGCCCCGTGAAAGAGATTCATTCCGGCTAGTGCCGCCAAATACATGCTCAAGGTCGCCTGCATCTGAATTTCAGTCACCTGAAAATGTTTGGCCAGCGCAGGAAAGGACGGAAAATAGGTGTCAACTGAAAAGGGCCCCAAAATCGAAAGCGCCGCGACAATCAATATGATGTTGCGATACTTTACGGCAGGTCCATGAGATTCCTTTTGTCCCCCAAGGCGATCCCCCACCAATTTTGCGGCAAACGATGACTGTGATGCGGAAACCGCCTCACCACCGCAGCCACAACTTTCTTTTAACGGCTCAAACATGGATAATGGCACAATGTTCTTCACAAAATTACTTCCAGCCACCGCCCAATGCTTTGTAGAGCGTAACCTTGCCTGATAGTTTGCTGAAACGGGCCTGGATCAAACCTAGTTGAGCACTAAAAAGGTCCTGTTGTGCACTAAGAACGTTAATATAAGTATCCTCCCCTGTTCGGTAACGGTCCAGTGCCAGGTCATAACGCCTCTGTTGTGTATTAACCAGAGTTTCCTCCTCTGCGATTTGAACATCGTAACTTCCCACAGTCACCAGGGCATCTGCAACTTCCTTGAAGGCTGTTTGAATTGCTTTTTCATAATTCGCAATCTCGATGCGCTTGCTGACTTTTGCTGCGTCAAGATCTGCCTTGTTCTGTCCTCCGGTGAAAATTGGAACACTCACTTGCGGAGAGAAACTCCAAACGCCAGTTCCCGATCCAAAGAGTTTGCTGAATTGATCGCTTGTTGTTCCAACAGAGGCCGTCATTTTGATGCTTGGAAAAAATGCGGCTCGCGCAGCTCCAATATTTGCACTAGCCGCCTTCAATGTGTGTTCTGCCTGCAAAATATCGGGACGTCGCCAGACCAATTCCGATGGCAAACCAGCCGGGATGTCAGCAACATAATTGGTTTGATCCATCCCATTGGTTTCCAAATCCTCTGTTTTCAACGGAGCGCCTACAGCCAATTCCAAAGCGTTACGCGACTGCGCCAGTTGTCGCTCGTAGGTGATAATGTTGATTCTTGAATTTTCAACCTGACCTTCCGCAGTCTTAAAATCCATTTCACCAATTTCTCCCCCCTCAAACTTTGCCTTATTGACCTCATATGATTCTTGCACAGAAGCGAGTGTCTTCTTTGCCAGGAGCAGTTGAGCCTCTGTTTGCCGATAGGTGAGATAGTCCGTTGCGACTTCGCCTACCACAGTGATTTGAGAGCTGCGCTGCGCCTCTTCGGTGGCGAAGTATTTTTCAAGTGCCTGATTGTTCAAACTTCGAACGCGACCAAAGAAATCGATCTCATAGGCGGTCGATCCAAGACTGGCATTCCAACCGCTCGTTGTGTTCTTGTTTGCGTAAGATCGGGTGTAGGAACCGCCTGCCTGAATGGAAGGCATTAAAGAAGAACGGGTTACCCGGTATTGGGCGCGGCTCTGTTCAACGTTGAGGATTGCAACGCGCAAATCGCGATTGTTCGTCAGCGAAAGATCAATCAAGTGCCGCAGTCGTTCGTCCGTGAAAACCGAGTGCCATTCCTTATCAGCGCCGCTGAGAACAACATTGGTTCCACTGTTTGATCCATTCGTTCCTGGATATTCAGAAACCACCGGCGAATTCGGTCTCTCGTACTTCGGAGCCATCGTGCAGCCCGACAAATACATAACAATGCCCAAAGGCACAAAAAGGCTTAAGGAAAAGAACTTCTTCATTTTTGAATTTCAAACAATTTTGGAAAAGGCAGGGAAGTAGCCATACCACTTTGAAGTCCAGCAGACACAAATCGTATTATCTCAGTGAGGACCTTCTCATCCAACTCGGGGTTATGATCAGGCAATCCCTTTCGCATTTCAAAATGATGCGTTAAAAGAGACCCTCTCCCCAACATCATGCGCAACCGGATCAAATCTTCAGGAATATCTGGCAACACGCGACACAAGGCCTTCACAAACAGCTCTTCACCAGAATCGCATTCCTGATCCAACGCTTCATGCAGGAATGGCGGTGGCGTAAAGATGGTGCGCGACATGAGCCTGTGGAAATACGGATATTTTAGTCCCAACATGAAAGGTGGGCGAATCATGCAATCAACAATTTTCTCCACCGAAGGAATCTTTCCATTCTCCTGAGCCTCCTGCAAAAGCCGAAGCCGCTCAGCATTGGTCGGGCGGAAACGCCGAAGGAAAGTCTCAATGTAAAGTTCCTTCTTTGAGCCAAAATGATAAGTGGCAGCTCCGAGGTTAACCTTCGCGGTGCTAGCCAGTGCTCTCATGCCAACGGCATCATAACCCAACTCGCCAAAAAGGCGTTCGGCCGTATCCAACAGCCGTTCGGCTGTCTCGCGGTCATGCGAAGTTGAGGAACTCACATCAGAGAGCACACTTATTTCATACGTTTGTATCAACCAAATGTCAAATGATTTTTATTTTCTTCCACCTGAAAAAATCCTATTCGACGACTTTCTGCCCCTCCGTCTTTCTCTTGACCCGCTTCCGAACCTCGTTCTAGTCTATCTTCATGGTGACGCGGCTGATTTACGCGCTCCTGATAAAATGCGTCTTGTATATAACTTGGTTTTCACGGTTCTCTTTTTCCTTAGCACACCATATTACTTTTTAAAGATGTGGCGTCGCGGTAATTGGAAGGCCGGTTTTGGCCAACGTTTTTCTTTGTATTCGCCTGAATTAAAAAAACTTCTATCAGAACGTCCCGTCGTCTGGTTTCACGCCGTCAGCGTTGGAGAAGTCGGGGTTTGCGTTCAACTGCTAAAAATTCTGGCTCCAAAACTAAACGATTACCAACTCGTCGTCTCCACGACCACATCAACAGGCATGGGTGAATTGCAGGCCAAACTCCCCAAATCCATTTTGAAGATCTATTACCCCGTTGATTTTTATTTTGGAGTTCGCCACACATTAAACGTCTTCCGTCCCAAGGCAATCGTTCTGATCGAAGCTGAATTCTGGCCCAATCTGCTTTGGCAAGCTCTCGACCGCCAGATTCCCTTGTTTCTGATCAACGCGCGAGTTTCAGACCGTTCATTCGTGGGATACAAGCGGGCCAAGTTTCTCTTTGGTCCCATCTTCAAGAATTTTTGCATGGTTGGCAGCCAGAATGATTCAGATGTCGAGCGTCTGAAGATTCTGGGATTTCCATCCAACGTCATTCATAATGTAGGGAATCTCAAGTTCGACGCTGCCCTGCCTCAGAAGAGTGCAGGACCAGCCAAACCGGGGTTGGATGTCCGTGGATTGCTCCAACAAGTGGGCATTCCCGAAACAGCCCAGCTCCTCGTCTGCGGCAGCACTCATGCGGGAGAGGAAGCCATTCTTGCCGCGATGTTTCTGCGACTCAAAAAGCAATTTCCACAGCTCTTTTTAGTGCTTGTCCCTCGCCACTTTGAACGCGCCAAAGACGTTGCTGAGGACTTGAAAAAGGTGGGATTACAGTTTGCTTTTCGCTCAGAGATCACACCTGAAACACGATTAGCCCCCAATAGCGTTGATTGTCTGTTGGTAAATACAACTGGCGAATTAAAATCCTTTTATCAACACGCTACACTGGTTTTTGTTGGCAAGAGTCTCACCGCAATTGGAGGACAGAATCCCATCGAACCAGCCGCCTTGGGAAAAGCCATGGTTTTCGGCCCCAACATGCAGAATTTCAAATCCGTGGTAGCCACGCTTCTTAAAGGTCAGGGAGCCATCCAAGTGCAAAATGAGACAGAACTTGAAGAGACCTTTGCTGAGCTTCTGTCAAATACCAATCACAGGGAAATTCTCGGTAACAAGGGACTTCAGGTCGTCGAAAAAATGAAGGGGGCAACACAACGCACGGTGGACCTGATGGTTCCCTTAATCACAAAATCCTGATGAGGACGAGTTGATCCATCTGGGAACTCCGTCAATTTGACAGTAAAACAATCCTCGCCTATATAGAATTAATGCCGTGCAGACGGTTGTTTTAACCCGAAATAATATATTTATGCCTATTAAGACTGGATCAAAAGCCCCTGATTTTACCCTCAAATCCAAAAACGCCACCGGCTTGGTGGACGTCAAGCTCAGTGATAATTTTGGCAAGAAAAACACCGTTCTTCTCTTCTTTCCTGCCGCCTTCACTGGTGTTTGCACTCAGGAATTGTGTGACATTACCGGTGGCATTGCTGCCTATTCCAAGCTGGACGCCACAGTAATCGCCATTAGCGTTGATACCCCGTTTGCTCAAGAAGCCTGGGCAAAACAGGAAAAGATCGGGCTCACGCTGGCCAGTGATCTGAACAAAACAGTCACGAAAGAATACGATGTTCTGTTTCACAATCTTGCAGGCATCGGTGACACAGCAGCTCGCGCTGCATTCGTGATCGATAAAAAAGGCGTCGTGCAGTATGCCGAGCAAACCCCAACGCCAAAGGACCTGCCCAATTTCCAGGCAGTCAAGGAAACGCTGGCAAAGCTCGCTTGATTTTGCATTAAAAAAACCGGCTGCCGAATCCTCTTCGACAGCCGGAAATTTTTTGTACCTCTATGCGATTTTAAAATCGCAGATACTATCAGATACTATTTAACTGTATTGACCAGAGGAGCCAGTCCTTGAATTCGGACTTCCAAACGATCCCCTGACTCGATGGGGCCCACGCCGCTCGGCGTACCGGTAAGGATAACATCCCCGGGCAACAACGTCATGTTGGTGGATACAAAGCTCACGATATCAAAGCAATTGAAAATCAACTGGCTCGTGTTCGAATTCTGACGTAACTGGCCATTTTGAAAAAGCTGAATTGTCAAATCATGGGGATCAATCTTTGACTCCACATACGGCCCAAGAGGCGTAAATGTGTCGAAGGATTTGCAACGTGCCCATTGGCTTTCCTCGTTCTGAATCGTTCGATCACTAATATCCTGCGCCGCAGTATAACCAAAAATATAACGTGCTGCCGCAGCAGACGTCACATTGCGAACACGCCTTCCGATCACAATCGCCAATTCTGCCTCAAAATCGGTCCGATGATGAGAAAACGGAATTTCAATTTTCCCACCATCAGGAATCAACGAGGTTGTTGCCTTGAGCCAGAATAGAGGTTCCTTAGGAAGTTGTTTGCCAGTCTCGCGTGCGTGATCGGCATAATTCAAGCCAATGGCAATCACCTTCGATGGAGAAACCGGTGTCAACGTCTTCAACCCCTTGAAAGGAGTCGGTTTCTTGTCGAAAGAAGGTGAACCAAACACATCACCTTGGAGGCGAAAGAGTTCGCCATCCACAACTTTAGCATAAAAAATCTCGTCGCCCTTTTGAAAGCGGCCAATAGCAGCCATAGGTGCGTTGCATACTAACAAATTTATCTCTTCTCTCGCAAGGTCAAAGTGCCAGAATACACAAAACTATGGATTTTTTGTTCACAAAAACCTGCTTCATGGGCACTGCTTAGAGCATTTTTTTAAACCAGGGAATATGCCTTGCAACCAAATACACAAATGCCAGCGTGACAAAGTAGTTCATCGGAGTAAAGGCGATTGCCTTTGCCAGCGGTGCCAGATGAAGCCATCCCATTGACTGGCACCCACCAATGACAATGGGTGTATGAAGAAAGTAAATTCCAAACGAACTTTTTCTCAAAACCTGTGCAAAAGGTCCGTCTGTATTAAAATACTTTTTGAACACCACAAGAATCCCCATGGAAAAGGTGACGCAAACCAATTCTTCCCAGAGCGCGTAAAACAGGCTTTCGAGTTTCCAGCCGCCCGCAAAGGAAGAGAGCCCTGTTTTTGATGGAGATAAAAGAACTGCCCCTAAAAGCACAATCAGTCCGATGGCTGTCGCTTTGATTAGAAAGGGAAGTCCAAATCGTTCCGGTAAATTGGCTAACCAATGATTTCGATAGGCAACGATTCCCAAAATGAACAGCGCAATGTATTGCGTAAAAAAACAGAGCTGCATGTTGAGAACATTCGTTCCAATCGGCTGCACCAAACGAACTACAAAGGTGATGAGGCCAATAATCACGGCAAAGCCCAGCATCTTTGGAAGATTTGGAACAGCAATTGCCAGACTCTTTCCCGGAAAAAGCAATCGGGTCAACCCATAACACAAACAGAAAAACAATAGAGCCAGCGCAAACCACATTGGACCGCTGCCGTTCAGAACCCGGTCCGTTGTGAAGTAAGTGTGCAAATAGGTCCAGAACGGACGGTCTCCGTGATGAAGCAGAAAATGAATCACAAGAGGTTGAATCACCACCATGAAGAATAAGGCTGGAACTCCAAGTCTGAGAAATCGATCCTTTGAAAACTGGCAAAAACCTTTGCGATCAAATGCACTTGGAACAAAATATCCAGCCAGAAAGAACATGATCCCCATGAAATAGGCCTGGCAATGTGCTTCAAACATGAGAAAGAGAAGTGACGTGATTGGATCAAGAGTGTTCTTTTCCTCGTAATACCAGCTTCCAATGTGGCTGTAGGTGATCGTGGTATGAACGGCAATCACGAGAAAAATCACCGCAGAACGAAGGTTATCAATAAAATGCAATCGCTCATCAGTCGTGCTCATGTTTAAAAATAGAATCGTCGTTACAAAAAACAGCCATTTACGAAGAGCCCCATAGCCAGTCAGTTGTTTTTTATTCCACTTTTGTTAATCAAATTTTTTCCGTTAAAACATCTAAAGTCATGTGTATAGATAACAAACAGCTTCGTTAAAAAGTTGCATGGAAGATTGGAATATAGAAAACAATTTTAATATCATTTCCATAGTTAGTTTTTAAACACGTGGAACGGCTTGGTTTACAGAGAGTTCATATATTTTCACATTTGACAATTCCCATCCCGGGGCCAATCTTGGTTTATGGAATCACCGCTTAGCTCATTCCATGCATTGTGCTTTTTTCCAGGCACATTCCCCTACTATTCCACCAGAAAGAACGCTTATGTTTAAGACTGTCGAACTCGGTCGGAAAATGTCGAAAGAAAAATTTCGCGAGGCACTTCCAAAATTACGGGAGGACCTGCTGGCTGCCCACTCGGAATTGCGAGAGAAAAAACTGTCGGTCATTTTCATCATGGCTGGAGCTGATGCTGCCGGGAAAGGCGAAGTGGTGCAACGCCTGACTGAGTGGCTTGATCCACACGGAGTGGATACTTATGCATTTTGGGAGGCGGATAGTGGGGACCTGCCTGCAAACGCTCGATACTGGCACGCTATGCCAGGACGTGGCCGCATCGGCATTTTCTTTGGTTCCTGGTATACCGCGCCCATGGTGGAAAAAGTTTACGGCAAATGGAAGGCAAAGGATTTCAATAAGGCTCTGAGCCGGATTGTCTTCTTTGAGAACATGCTTGTGGAAGACGGAACCATCATTGTCAAAATCTGGCTTCACCTGTCCAAGAAGGAGCAGGAAAAAGCCATCAAGAAACTTGAAAAGGACGGTCGAGCCACGGGCAAGGATTGGAAGCACTTTAAAATGTATGACAAATTCATGGAGGTTTCCGAGCAAATCGTCAGTCAGACCGATTCCGGTCCAGCTCCATGGCATTTGGTGGAAGCCGCCGATCGACGACACAGGGAGTTCACATGTGGATCAATCCTCTTGAAAGCCATTCGCAGTCGTTTGGCCGCCCTGAAAGCAAAATCGAGCGAGAAAAACGCGGTCATTCAAGTCAATATTCCAGACGCTGGAGAAATCTCCGTTCTGGACAAGGTGGACTTAAACGAGAAATTGACCGAAGAAGAATATCGCAAATCCATTGAAAAATACCAAACCCGCCTCAGCAAGCTGGCGTGGACTGCATTTGAAAAGAAACGATCCATGGTACTCGTGTTCGAAGGTTGGGATGCCGCAGGCAAAGGCGGTGCCATTCGCCGTGTGATCGAAGCCATGGACCCGAGACTCTACCGGGTTGTAGGCATTGCTGCCCCCACGGACGAAGAACGCGCACAACATTATCTCTGGCGTTTTTGGCGGCGTCTCCCCTACCCGGCTGGCACGACAACCATTTTTGATCGTTCCTGGTATGGACGTGTCTTGGTGGAGCGTGTCGAAGGTTTTGCTCCCGTTGCAGACTGGAGCCGAGCCTACTTGGAAATCAACGATTTTGAGGATCAGATGGTCAGTCATGGGATCATTCTCAACAAGTTCTTCCTTCACATCAGCCCTGAAGAACAACTAAAACGATTCAAAGAACGTGAAACCGTGGCTTACAAACATTTCAAGATAACGCAGGAAGACTGGCGCAATCGCAATAAGTGGGATGACTACGAAATTGCCATCAATGAAATGATCATCCGTTGCGGAACAGCAATGGCACCATGGACCCTGGTTGCCGCCAATGACAAGCACTTTGCCCGCATTCAAGTTCTTAAAACTGTTGTGAAAAGCCTGGAAAATGCCTTGTAACGAGATTCTCAATTTCACTCCCCTGCCCGTGTCCTTTTATGAGCCATCGGCCAAAAAAGTTGCCCCAAAACTTCTCGGTCACTGGCTCATCCGTCAGACACCAGAGGGACCATGCGGTGGGGAAATTGTTGAAACCGAGGCTTACTTGGTTAACGATCCAGCGTGCCACGCATTCAAAGGTTTGACGCAACGCAACCGTGTCATGTTTGGCCCTCCCGGACACGCTTACGTCTATTTCATTTATGGAAATCACTGCTGCGTTAATGCGGTCTGCCAGCCGGAAGGAGTGGCAGAAGCCGTGCTCATTCGAGCCGTTGAAGCAAGATTCGGACTTGAGATCATGCTCCGCAATCGTCCAGTCCAAGCCCCAGTAATGCTGACAAGCGGTCCGGGAAAACTCTGTGCTGCCCTGGCAATTGATCGGAGCCATGATGACACAGAGTTTTTCCGTTCCGATGCTCCGCTGATCATCGCGCAGAATCCGCAGGTCGCACGTTTTTGCAAAGAACGCGGCCCAATAATTACAACGACACGCATTGGCATTTCCCAGGCAGGTGATTTACCACTTCGCTTTTATGTGCAAGGCAGCCCGTTTGTTTCGCGCCGCCAAACAAAAAACAAGGATGAAAGCAGATTCAGATGCTTTAAGCAGGAACGTTCTTTGCCGGAGTAACAGCAGTCACCACTTTCTGTAGTTCACGCACCACATGTTTTTCAATCTCCAGTGTGGGCAATGGCGCAGACTGAGAAGTGGCACGAACCTGAATATGCGTGGCCCCGATCTTCTTCATCCGTTCTGTCATGACGCGCAAAGCCAGTTCTGGGCGGTTGCAATCCCGACTGATATGTCCCAAAAGGACGTGACTCAGGCCGGAAGAGACGATTTGCTCCACGGCATCTGCGGCGCTTTCGTTGGAAAGATGCCCAAAATCACTTAGAATACGCTGTTTCAAGGCCCATGGACGTTTTGGATCGTCCTGCAACATCTTCACGTCGTGATTGGATTCCATCAGAAGAACATTGGAAAGCCGCACCCGCTCCATCACCAGTTTGGTGGCCCGTCCCAAATCGGTCACAAAACCAATGTTTCCCTCTGGCGTATGCAAAAAATACCCCACCGGATCGTAAGCATCGTGTGGCACGGAAAACGTATCGATGCCAATATCTCCTATCTCAAAAGAGGCGCCAGTTTGGAAAACCCGGCAATTGATTTTGATTTCCAATTGCGCTTCGATGGCTTGCTGAGTCTGTCGGTTGCAATAAATTGGCAAATCCAGCTTTGATGCCAGTCCCACAAGCCCTGAAATATGATCCGAATGCTCGTGAGTGATAAGAATCCCGTTGAGTCCCTCTGGCGCACGTCCGATAGACTCCAACCGTTTACGAATTTGCCGACCGCTAAAACCGGCATCGACTAAAATGCGGGCACCAGACGTTTCGAGATATGCGCAATTCCCGCCTGAGCCACTGCCTAAAATGGTAAAATGAACCGACACGATGCCATTACGTTAGAAGCCCTTTTGCCGGGCCGCAATGTTTTTCCAAAATGTGTAAGAACGCTTGCCAGAATCACTCCAAAAAGGTAAGGGTGGCATATGCAACACTCACTGGTAATGACCGTTATTGGCAAGGACAAGCCTGGCCTTGTCGAATTGATTGCAAGCACGGTGGCAAAACAAGGCGGCAACTGGCTCGAAAGCCGCATGTCCCACCTCGGCGGCCAATTTGCTGGCATTCTGCGCATTGAGTTTCCGTCTGAAAAAGAAACGTCCATGGTCACTGAATTGAAGGCGCTGGAAAAGCAAAGCTTGAGCGTTGTGATCCACCTCGATCTCTCCGCTGTAAAGCCTTCTTCCAAGCCAGCCAGTTCCCTTGAAATCGTTGGGCATGATCGCCCAGGTATCGTCCGGGAAATTTCTCGTGTGTTAGCGGAACATCAGGTCAACGTGGAAGAGTTGACAAGCGAAATCGCCAGCGCCGCCATGTCTGGAGAAAACCTTTTCAAGGCCAAAGCCAGGCTGCAACTCAAGAGCCCAAAGGACGCTGCCGATGTACGTGAGGATCTTGAAAAGATCGCCAACGATCTCATCGTGGATGTTACGTTTGAGGCCTAATCCTGGAATTTCTTTAAGTCTTTTATTATCAATTTATTGCAATTGAGTTGATTCCACTTTTGAACTAGTGGATTCATTCGGTTGTCACATTATTGGTTTGTATGAAACCGGTTCTGGAAATTAACGATCTAAAGGTTGAATATCCAAGCAGTGAACTGGGGCAAAAAGTCAAAGTAGCTGTCAACGGCTTGAACCTCAAAGTTCAACCGGGCGAGGTATTCGGATTTCTTGGTCCCAACGGAGCAGGTAAAACCACGACCATGAATGTGTTGTTGGGGTTTACTGCCCCCACGTCGGGCTCCGCTTTTATTTTTGACGTAAACGTGCTTCAGCCCATTGCGCGTCAGCGGATTGGCTACCTACCGGAGCTGACCTATTATTACAAGTTTCTGACTGTTGAAGAACTGTTGCGGTTTTACGCAAAGATATTTGACATTCCCAAATCCGAACGTGAATCGCGAATTGATTTTGTTCTCAAGCTTGTTGAGTTGGATCATGCGCGCAAACGCCTGATTAAAACGTATTCCAAGGGCATGCAACAAAGGGCTGGATTAGCGCAGGCACTCATTAATAACCCCGATCTTCTGATTCTCGATGAACCGACCAGTGGACTTGATCCGTTGGGCCGAATGAAAGTCCGCGAGATCATCCAGCACCTGAAAAACGAGGGGAAAACGGTCTTCTTCTCCTCTCACGAATTGGGCGAAGTCGAAACCATTTGTGATCGTGTCGCCATTCTACATCAGGGCAAGATTCAGGTTGAAGGCCGTGTGGACGACCTTATCAACTCCTACAAGTGCAATCTCGAACAGATATTTCTGAAAATCATCGGTTACCAAACCCAGTCGTAATATGAATATTCTCCTGGCCCTGGCTGGCGTTGTGATCAAGGAATTGTATCGGCGAAAAGACTTTTACGTTCTTTTTGTTCTCACGGCACTCATCACCTTGCTCCTCGGCTCCGTCAGCTTTTTTGACGACAAACGGATCATTCGTTATTTAAAGGAAATCTGTCTGTTGCTCATTTGGATATCCTCCCTTGTCATAGCAATACTTACTGCCGGAAGACAAATTCCGTCTGAAAAAGAAAGCCGGACCATTTTCCCCCTGCTCGCGAAACCTGTTTCCCGAGCCCAGATGATTCTGGGAAAATTTCTGGGATGCTGGTTTGCGTGCGGTTTTGCCCTGCTTGTGTTTTACCTCTTTTTCATTGTGCTGAGTGGGACACACGACCACGAGTTTTCAATGCTCACCTGCCTCAAGGCTCTCTGGCTCCATTGGATGTGCCTGGCCATCATTATTGCAATGGCACTATTGGGTTCCATTCTGTTCGCCTCAGTCTCCGCAAACGCCACAATCATATTCATCACTGCCATAGGAATTCTGCTGGTTGGTGGACACTTGAACACGGCGGCAGTTGATTTGACAGAGCCGACACAATCCATCGTGACCGCTCTCTATTATGCAATTCCCCACCTGGAGTGGTTCGACGTACGCGACCTCGTTGTCCATGACCGCAATATTGTCCAATTTCTTCCCATTCTCGGTGCAACGGCCTATGCCGGAGTTTATACCACGTTACTGCTCGGCCTGACAGTGCGTCTGTTCAAACGAAAAAACCTGGTCTGAACCATGAGTCGTTTACTGTTAATGCTTCTTTGGGTTACCGCCTTCACACTGGCGACATGCCTGGCGCCGAGCTTTATAAAACTGCACAGCGAATCCTCCACATCCATCCTTGTTCTACTCATGGGGGACAGCCGTCAGATGTTTGCGGGGCAGTTTTTTGCCAAGGCCGATGCCTACTTTCACAATGGCAATTACCCCTCAATTTTTGACCATCAGGGACCGAAGGAATCCCACATGACTGAGCAGGCGGAAGTCGGGCGTGAACACAAGGATGACGACAACGATGAACATGCCAAAACGTTTACCGGCGACGCTCCCAAGGATTGGATCGAACGTTTTGGACGCAATTTCATTTACAAACAGCACAGCCATTTGGAAAACGAAGATGTCCGAGAAATTCTGCCATGGCTCAAGCTGGCTACTGAAATGGACCCGCATCAGGTCACTGTTTATGTAACCGCTGCCTATTGGCTTCGCGTCCGCCTCCATAAACCGGATGAAGCGGAAAAATTCCTTCGTGAAGGGCTTCGTGACAATCGCGACAGCCCAGAGATTCTCTTTGAACTTGGCACCATCTATTATCAAGATCGTCACGATGATCTTGTTTCACGAAATCTCTGGCTGGAGGCTCGTAAAAAGTGGCTTGCCCAAAAGGACACAGTAAAGAAGACCAACGAACTCGTTTTCATGCGTATTCTCGGCAGTCTGGCAAAATTGGCTGAAAAACAAGGACACACCGACGAAGAAATCCAATATCTTGAGGAATTAAAACAGATTTCCCCCAATTCCGACGCGATTGAGATACTCATCCAATCTGCCAGAAAATCTGCCTCTCAAAAAAAATGATTTTCGATCTGGTTCCGAAGATCAGATCTTGAGAAAAATTTTGCGGCGCTTCATCCAGAACAAAATCAGCCACTCGACAAGCAGGACTGCTGCTCCAAGCACAAGCGGTTCGTATGAAGTTCCAAATGATGAAATCCACCCTTTCCCCAGATGCCTGACCAGAGCTTCGCCAATAAAATCAGTAATTAAATGCGCGATCATATACGCAGCAATGGAATTCACCCCAATCACCACCAAAACATAAGCCCAGGCCCGGTAGTTCCAAAGCTCGATTATCAGAAAGAAAAATGCGAGAAACAGAAACGCCCAGCCACCTGAAAAAAGAACCCATGAAGGTGTCCAGATGCGTTTGACAACAGGACAAATCCCCATCGCCCCCAGCCCCCATCCTGCAACAAGCCCAATAACTCCCGCCGTGACAAGCCAGCGCACTTTATCCATCGGGGCACGACTGCTACGCAAAACCTGGCCAGCCATCAGACCGAGAATCATCGTTCCCAGTGTTGGAATGAAACTCAGCGTCGAATATCCACCATGATTATATTCAAAGTGCATATTGGGAAAGAGATTCAGAAACCAGGTATCAAATGCCCATGCAGGATTGGTGTTCAGACTCCAATGTGCTCCAAACCCCGGCAATAGATTTTCAGGTTTCGTCCCCGCCTTGGCCCAATCAAAATCCACTCCCGGCAGCGGATAGAGCGCAAACAAAAGCCAGTAGCCAATCAGAATCACTCCCAGCGCCAGCCATTGATCCTTCACTGGTCTCAGCGCCAGTAAATACAGCAAGCCATAACCGAGGCCGATTTGGGTCAACGTATCTTCAAAAGTCCAGTTGGTATGCTCCGAATGCAAGGACCTCAAGAAAACGCCCAATAAAATCAGAATCCCAGCCCGCCAAAACGCATGTAATGTTCGAAAAAATTGCGGTTGTCCTTCACTGGCTCGGCGCATCAAGGAAAACGGCAGCGCTACGCCCACGAGAAATGAAAAGGAGGGCTGAATCAAATCATGAAGCGTGCAGCCAATCCAGCCCACATGGCTTTCATGATACGCCTGGAACGCCCAAAATCCACTGTCTGGAATCGCTTTGGCAACCAGGCCAAAGTTCAAAACTTCCGCCATCATCAATAACATCACAAAACCGCGAAACGCATCAATCGATTCCAAACGCGTAAAAGTCGGGCCTGAATTGCCACCTATAATTTCAGTTGACTGCGGACTTGTCATAAAATGTTTTAGTGACAGTAATGGATGCAAAATTCCCGGCATTTATCAACAGGAATAAAAGATGCAAAACCAATTCACTCGGATTCTAAAATAATATTAATAAATCACTTTATGACAGTTTGTTCATTATTTATGGTAAAGTAAAATTGCCCAACTTGAGCAGTGCATTCTGAAGTAATTTACAAAAATTTAATTGGAAGACTTTTTTTTGTAATTATCTTTATTCGTATTACTTAGGAAAACGGAAATTTTTTGCTGCCGTGTTTTTGAGGATGAACGATTAAAGCTATGACAAGATCAAAATGGCATCCAAAATGCTAAAATGGGTGACATAAGGCTCTGATTGTGTCAATGTTAGCTCATCTGCTTGTTGACACTGGCAGAGACAAAAGATTTTTTTTAAACTACGCGATAATAGGCGACACTGAATGCCGGTTTTATTATACATCGTTGATGACGAGCCATTAATAACTGGAATGCTGGGCCATTTCCTGGAATTTGTTTCCAAGGATTGGAATGTAAAATGTTTTGAAAAACCGCTTTTGGCCTTGGAATCTGCCAAGACAGAAAAGCCAAATGTGGTGATTTCTGATTTCCGAATGCCCCAGATGACAGGGACAGAATTGCTAGAGGGCATCCGGCAAATTATGCCGGAGTGCATTCGAATTCTCATTTCTGGCTACGTCAACCCGAATGCGATTGATAATAAGCTTACCTCTGCCCACCAGTATTTAGCGAAACCATTTTCAATGCCTGATATCAATGCAAAAGTTCACAAGGCATTAAACGCTGTCCAAAATTTTAAGAATCTGGAAATTCGCAGGGAAGTTCTATCGTTACGCACTCTGCCGGCTCTTCCTCAAAGCTATTATGAACTTCTTACGGCGTTGGAAGATGTAAATGTTTCTTACTCAAAGGTTGAATCCATCCTTAACAAGGACACCGCGATTGTAGCCAAGGTGCTGCAGTTGGCAAACTCCCCTCTATTTGGAGGGCATGACCTTAGTCCCGTAACCGATTTGATGCAGTGCATCTCCATCCTCGGCACCGAACGCCTCAAGGGGATTGTTTTGTCACACCAGGTCTTTAAGAGTTACACAAACATTCCTGATTGTTTCATGCCACAATGCCTTGTTCAACACAGGTTTGATACGGCTAATTTTGCCTATGCTTTTGCTGAAGAAATGGACCTATCCGAAGACCAAGCTCGTGATGCCTATGTAGCCGGATTGTTGCATGACCTTGGACGTTTGGTTTTAATCGACAATTTTGACAAGGATCACGAAATTCTTCGCAACCGAGCCAAAGCTGAAAACCGATCACTTTCTGAGTTGGAAATGGAAAAATTCAATTTAACTCAGGCGGATATTATTGGCTTTCTGCTTGGACTCTGGGGAATGCGCGAGCGAATATCCAGTGCGCTGACTTTCCAAGAACATCCTTGGGATGCCCCCTCTCCTGATTTTCAACGGACTGCGGCAGCCGTGTATTTGGCTCATTACAAAGCACATCAAACCCGTCATTTTTCCCAGTTCAAGCAGCCTGAATTAAACAAGGATTACCTCCAGAAGAACAATTGGGGCGATCTATTAAAAGCGTAAAGCTTTACCATCGAAGCTTGGCTTTTCAAGATGCGAGTGGGGCATCAAAAAACAGGGTTCCAACCCATAAAATCCTTGCTGTATTCTACTGCCGTTGATTAGCATAAATTAACCGGATTAGATCAACGTCAAGATGCTTCTAATCGACACGCGGTTTATCCAAAAACAAGTAATATCTGCGTCCCCAAAATCATTATGTGTGGAATTGTTGGATACATAGGAAAAAAGACCGCAGCTCCTCTTCTCATTGAAGGTCTACGACATTTGGAATACCGCGGTTATGACTCTGCCGGAGTGTGCACAGTTTCTGAAAACACTCTTCACCTATCCAAATGCTCGGGACGTGTTGAAAAACTGGCTGATCAACTCAAAGATCATCCGTTAAACGGAACCGTGGGAATCAGCCATACTCGTTGGGCAACCCACGGACAGCCGACCGACGCAAACGCCCACCCCCACCTGGATGGGACTGGACGAATCGCAGTTGTACACAACGGAGTCATAGAAAATTACGATCAACTAAAACAAAAGCTGGCAGCAGCCGGTCACGTTTTTAAATCGACAACAGACACGGAAGTGCTCGCTCATCTGATTGGCGTTCATTATGAAAAAATCAAAACAGCTCCGCCATCAGACACAATTCACCCCCTGGCACAAGCGGTCATCAATGCGCTGAAGGAAATCATTGGGACCTATGGAATCGCCGTTTTGTGCAGTGATTACCCCGGAGTCCTGGTAGGAGCAAGGCGTGGATCTCCCCTCATTGTTGGCGTTGGTAATGGGGAAAATTTTCTGGCGAGCGATGCCAACGCCATTGTCGCGCACACCCGACAGGTCATTTACCTCAATGACTACGACGTCATTACTTTGACAGCCGATGGATATACCCATGCCAGTCTTGGCACAAACACTCCCAATCTTCAAGTCAGCCAGATTGAATTCGACGCTGAAGCTGCTGAGCGCAAAGGGTTTCCCCACTTCATGTTGAAGGAGATTTTTGAACAGGACCGTTCCCTGCAAAATGCTCTTAGAGGCCGTATTGATCACGAGGAAGCCATGCCTCATTTTGGAGGATTGAATCTTTCGACTTCCGAACTGCGCGCGGTGGATCGCATTGTAATAACAGCCTGTGGAACAAGCTGGCATGCCGGTCTGATTGGTGAATACCTGATGGAAGAACTGGCACAGATACCGACAGAAGTGGAATACAGCAGTGAATTTCGCTATCGCAACGCGCCTTTGGATAAAAGCACGCTGGTTCTGGCAATCACTCAAAGTGGTGAAACGCTTGACACTCTTGCAGGGCTGCGAGAAGCCAAGCGCCGCGGGCACACCGTCCTCTCCATCTGCAATGTCGTCGGCAGCACAATTGCCCGAGAGTCCGATGGCGGTATTTATCTACATGCTGGACCGGAAATCGGAGTGGCTTCCACCAAGGCATTCACATCCCAAGTAGCCGTTCTCACCCTGTTTGCCCTGCTCATGGGGCGAATCCGCACCCTCTCACTCCGCCGGGCATCCTCTTTGATAAAGGACCTGGAGACCATTCCCGATAAAATCGGTCTCATTCTCAAACAGAACGATCATATCAAGCAGATTGCGCACAAATACGCCCAAGCTGCGGACTTTCTTTTTCTTGGACGCGGTTACAACTTTCCCGTTGCATTGGAAGGAGCCCTCAAGATGAAGGAGATTTCCTACATTCATGCTGAGGGTTATCCCGCCGCAGAAATGAAGCATGGTCCGATCGCACTGATTGACGAAAAGACTCCAACCGTTTTTTTGATTCCAAACGACAGCCTCTACGAAAAGAATTTCAGCAATCTTGAAGAGATAAAGGCTCGAAAAGGCCCTGTCATTGCCATTGCCTCCGAAGGGGATAAGTTGATCGAGAAAAAGGCTGATGACGTAATCCATATTCCAAACACCCAAGACCCGCTCTTTCCCCTGTTGGGCGTCATCCCCCTTCAGTTACTGGCTTACCATGTCGCTGTGGTGCGAAATTGCGATGTGGACAAACCCAGAAATCTCGCAAAAAGTGTTACTGTCGAATAAGACAAAAATAATCCTCAGGATGAGTAAAATCTCCTGTTAATTTAAGAGGATTTGCATCATTCTTTTCGCTGGATGACAGACAAACTCCTTTGCGAACTCATTGCACTGCCGAGTGTTAACCCGGCCTTTTTGCCAGCGGGAAATCCACTGGCTGGAGAGCGGTCTGTCGCTGAATTTTTGATTGCAACGGCAGCTCAAGCCGGACTTGCAGTGGAACTACAGGAAGTCTCACCGGATCGCCCCAATGCTCTGGCTGTCTACACTCCACCAGGCAGAGTGCAACGCCGCATTTTGCTCGCCCCGCACATGGATACCGTGGGAGGCACCCCGGAACAGTTCAGCCCGCAGAAGAAAGGTAATCGGATTTATGGACGAGGCGCATGCGATACAAAAGGTTCGGTTGCATCCATGCTTTCGGCGCTCATAAAGCTTGCACAATCGTCGCAACGACCTTCTCATACGGAGATCATTTTTGCCGGTCTGATTGACGAAGAAAATGTTCAGGCCGGATCGCGAGCCCTTGTCAAAACAGGAATCAAGGCTGACCTCGCAATTGTTGGAGAACCCACCATTCTAAAGGTTATCACTGCTCATAAGGGAGATATCTGGGTTGAGTTCAAAACCCATGGGAAGGCCGCCCATGGGGCACAACCAGAACTCGGCCGTAATGCCGTTCACGAAATGGCCAGGGTGGTCCATCTTATTGAAACTGCCTATGCAAAACAGCTCCGCAAAACCCATCATCCACTTCTCGGACACGGGACCATTAACGTCGGAGTCATACATGGCGGAATTCAACCCAATATCGTTCCCAATTACTGCACTTGTCTGGCTGACCGCAGGACTCTTCCGGGAGAAACGGAATCTACTGTAAAAAGAGAGATTCAAGCGCTTTTGGAAAAGCACCGTTTGAAAGCCAGCGTTTCCAGTGTGAAACAGGCCCCCTGCTACCCCTTGGAAACCAAAATTTCTCTGCCGTTGGTCCAAAATTTTCTCAAAATAGCCGGACAGTCAGCCCCCCTTGGGGTTAACTACTTCTGCGATGCTTCGGTTCTCTCAAAAAGCGGCATTCCCAGTATTGTTTTTGGCCCGGGAGACATCGCCCAAGCGCATACCGAAGATGAATGGATCTCTCAAAAGTCTTTGAATGACGCTACAGCTTTGCTTTTAAATTTCTTTCTGGCACAACCGTAACATCTGTCTGAACTCCCTGTTTTGCCTCTTTCCAGATCGTATTTTTCGTGTCCTTTATCTCCTGTCCATCAATACCTCTTCCCTGTTTTGCCCTAAAAATAGCTTTACAAATAACATATCCGAGTTTTTATTGATTGCACAACCAGACATTACAATCAAAACGCAGCGAATTATATTTATACAATGCCTAATCCATCCATGAGACGTTCATATCGAGCTGCAATACAGGCGGTTTTATTGTGCGCTCTGCTGGCTGCTATAACGGCAAATTCAAGTTATGCAAACAATATAGCACGAGACAAAAGCACTAATAATGTGTCACAGTCAGAAAACCTGACAACAACCCGTTCGATGGCAGAGCCTTCCGATCATTCTCCCAGGACCGCCCGGATTACTGCGGTTTTGAGTGGTTTTTCCTTCCTACTGGTTGCCTTCATTTGCTGGAGTCACATTAAAAAAGGCAGAAAACTCTAGTTCTGCATCAACATTCTATTTCCATTGACAAATGGAATTGACATAACTGGCTGAACCGTCACGCAACCATCCATCCAATTGTGCCTGTTCCTTTAGTTGTTGCCCTCGCTGCCTTGGGACAATCAGATAAGAACACTTGATCTCAGGTAACGAAGACATGTCGCCCCATAGCTTTTCAAATTGAGCCACAGGGAAAACATCCTCCTGACCATGTCCCCACCGTTTCTTGACATCTTTCAAAGTGATATAGGAAGGCATGCGCGCCCCCAAAACACGGATTGCACCAGCTACCTTTTCCGCATCGTCCAAATCCGGCGCCTTCAATCCAAAAACATCCAGTAATTTTTCAATTGAGATCCAAGTCGTCATGCTGTTGTAGTAGGAAAGATTGAATTCATCTTCCTCTCGCGGCATTGCAAGCCCCTCCAGAATACGCACCCGTCCGTTAACGCGCGCCAAACCACCCCCTCGATCCTCAATGCGCCGGGTAATCATTTCAAAGGAAAGACAAGCGTTTTCTCTGATATGAATGCCAAGCATTGCCGGATCCGCATCCGCTCCCAATGTATCAATATTGTGTAAAAGCAAGTATTTCAGATGGGGATGTTCCTTGAGAAGATTGGCAAGAACACCATTTCGTAAAAGATTGGAAATTTCATACCAATGTCCCACTGGATGGAGACATTGAGCCGGAACGTTGTCCGTATAGTCACTTCCTTCTCCAGTCTGCCGTGCCCAGCCAATCAAAGCTGTGCGAAGACTGTCTCGAACTTTTTGCGCCTGCTCATCCAGCATTTGCTGAGGCATTTCCTCCCACAGAAAACGCAAATCACGCTCCATTGGAATCATGCGCAGACCAATCGCCTTTCCTGGAGAAAGAACAAGCTGGCCTTTGTATCCATAATTTTTCTGAAGAGCCAGATAGGATTCAATTGGTTGATGCGTCAGGTAACTCGTTGTAACGATATGAGGAGGCGGGGTTCCGTAAAGAGCACCGGTACGGCGGCTCTTTGCCAGGTGAACCTCTAGAAAAGTTCGGTGTTTCCCCCCTAATTTGCAGAACGGATGCAATGCTTTAACCACCCCAGCTCCCTGTGTCCAGCGGCTTCCCACACCGGCAGCCAAAGTGACAATAGCCACCTCGCCATGGGCCAAAGCCTCCTTCCCCCGCTCAACATCCTCCCGGGGAATGCCTGTCATTGCATCAATTACATCCTCAGAATGAACATCTTCAATTTTTGCGTTGGAACGCAGCCGGTTCTGCGCCAACCCGATCCGTCCATCCTTTAAATCTGCCCGTATTTGCTCGTGTTGAGCACGGTCAAAACCATTTTTCTCCAACAAATCGTCTAAAGTCATTTCCCCACCAGTCTCCTGCTTTAAACGGGGCAACAATCGATCAAAAATGCTTTGTATTACTCCTTGAAGTTCCGGTTTCAACCGACTTGCAGTCGCAAAACGATCCAATTCCGCCCTCCGCGCATGAGAAAGAACGCCAGGGTTTGCCCTCAACAACTGGGGAACATGTATTGCATAATACCCTTGCGGCAACAACGTATCATCGTTATCACAGAAGTCCGCCCAAGTTCCACGTTCATTAATGGCAAAATCATAAACGACAGGTTCCATCGCAAACGGCAACGCGCATTCCAACTCTTTTTTGGCCTCCCGCATGATTTTTAGTAGTCCACTCTGTGCAACTTGCTTTTTCTCAGGTGCAAAAATGAACCCCATGCCACCCCCAGACATTCCTCCCAACATCCAAAATCCCCAAAAGTCTGAAGCAAACTTGGATTTCACACGTTCTATCAAGAGCTCAGTGTAATAGTTGCTGGCCCAGGGGATAATGGACTGCAAAGGCCCCTGAAAATTACGGGTCGTTGCGGCCCCAATTCTCTGAACATCCTCTTTGTGTAAGGCATCCAGAATCTCGGAAAGAATGCCAATGGCTTCATGACGAGCCTTCCATTCAGCCCCGCTGCGCAAAAGATATTTTTCAGTGACCATTTCAAGGATAGGCCCGACGTTTTGCGCCATGCCTCCGTGCACGAGAACGAGGCTTTCCTGGAGGTTTTTCCTTGTACGTGTGGAAGCATCTTTCAAATCCAGAATCCGGTGTGTTGGCATCAGCCGCCCACGGCTCAGCCCATACTCAGGATCCCCTTCTGCTGCGACAGCACCTTGGATCAATTTCATCCCCGGCCAAATTCCTCCAGAATCCTGCCATCCTCCGCCTGAACCCCCAAGCCATTCTCCAAGGATTGCCCGTGCCAGAACCAGTCGGCGTTCGCTTTCGCGCAAGGGCCCCGTCAGAGTCTGCGCCTGACCGGTGGCCCTCATGCAAACAGAGATCATGCCCGCCAGTAAATTTGTCGAGACTGCCAGACGCGATCCCTTCGGAATATTGTTGACGTTTGTAACAAGCTCAAGTCCGTATCCCGGAGCAATAATCCGCCCCAAGACATCCGCCAGACTTTGCCCGGATCCCTCAATCCCTGGAGGAACGATTCCAGAGGCAATAATCGCAGCCTTTAAAAGTCCAAGATAATCTTTTGCAAAATCAAAGACTTCACTCAAATCACGGATATCGGCAGTAGCTCCAAGATCCACGCTTGTCAGTCTTAAAAGCGGCTCATCAATTACGCGTAAATAGACCTCCACCGGAGGCTTTGGGGATGGATCGCGTCCATTGACCCCGAGATCAATGGAAACATTCAGAACGTTTGCCCCCTCAGGAAAATCCATTCCCAAAAAGAAAATGTCACTCCAGGCACTATGGGTCAAATCCATCCGAACAGGCGTGCATTCGCGCAAAATTGGAAATCCGCCAGATTTCGTCTGTTTCAACAGTTCAGAACGAATTCTCAAAGGTTGATCCTGAGGATGCCCCACACGAAACATCCACTGATTACCACGGACAGATCTCACACTGCGCCGCACCTGATCTGCAAGCGTCTGTATTCCCAGTCTATAATAGGCACCAGCCAGGGCACTGCAAATGGCGTCGCTCGGCCCCTCATCATTCTGGATTGAAAGAAACACCTCCAATGCTTCGGTAAAACGCCTTTGAAGCAGATGGGCATACCCCTTGAATGGGACAAGTCCCCGTTGCTTCACCCCCGGCTTGGCAGGCATATGAAATCGGTGAATGGCATACAAGAAAAACAACGCGCGCACCCGCTCGTAAAGATTTTCGCTTTGTCTTCGAAAGGCGTCCAGGTCCCTGCATTCATCCAGAAGTTCCCCCAACGAAGCCTTGGCACAAAACGCGTCCAAGGATTGGTCTCGCACTGCTGGATCAACCGCTGTGATGATCGCACGAAGTCTGCCAGTGGAATTACTCATTGGATTCGAAATGTTCTTTGTTTACTCGCCCTTGAAAGCCAGGAGTTCCACCAGATTGGAAAGCACTTCGTCGCGGTCTTTGCCACAAAATGCGAGCGCAAGTTGTGCGGTGAGCAGCCCGTATTTGACTCCAATATCATACCGACGTCCCTTAAGTTCCAAAGCCAGATAACGCTCCGAACTTGCCAGACGATTAAGCGCAAGCGTAAAGCTCGCATTTCCACCTTGTGAAACCTGCTCACTTAAATACTCCATCACCAGTGGAGTCAACACGTGCATTCCGAAAAAGCAAAGATAACGCCCGGCGCGTAATCCTGGAACAATCAGTTTTTGCTCTGCCTCAGTCGGGGTTGGCTTTTCAAGCACATTTTCCACCTGATACAATCGTTGCTTGCCAGGGACAAGCCTTCCGCCAACCGCGCCATAATAGGGTAGTTTGCTCTCGTGAGTGGCCTGCACAGCGGAAACAGAACAGGATTCCGCCTTGGCCAGTTCAACCAACTGCTGAGCGCAATTGCATGAAGAATTACTGACGTAAAGGTGATCTCCTACGAGGAGCAAGAAGGGCTCCTGACCGGCAAATTTTTGGGCACACCCAATGGCATGTCCGTATCCAAGCGGCTCTTTTTGTTCAACAAACTGAATCCGGCTTGCATGTTGACCCGCAGCAACACGAAATGGATTCTGATCTCCCGGGGATACCACAACACAAATCTCATCGATTCCCGCCTGAAGCACTTCCTCAATGATAATGGCAAGAGCCGTCTTTTGAGACCCGTCGCGGTCCACTAACGTTTGCAAGGGCAAAGTCCGCTGATTCTTGCCAGCGGCCGTGATAATGGCTTTTTTAATTTCCACAGAAACTCAAAATTGATTTTTCAGAGTTTAACATACTCTTTTGAAAAATCACTTTTTTTCAGAAAAATTTCTGTCACACATTCAATGTGTTTTACAACAAGGAGCCCTGTGTAAAGGCTCCTTGTATGGGAAAGCCTATCTGTCAGTGTTTGAGATAGTATTTTTCGGCATATTCCCTAACCATGCGCCCGGTGCTGTATTTCGGTGCCAATGTGGCCATGGCATGACGGATCTTTTGAATCCATTGGCGAGGAATGCCCTGACTATCGCGGTTAAAGAAACTTGGAATGACCTCGTTGGTCAGTGTCAAATAAAGGTTCTTGCTGTCAATGCGATCCTGCTCTTCCACGGAGTTGGGATTGCTGTCGTCACCAATGGCGAATCCGTTTTTCCCATCATATCCCTCGCGCCACCATCCATCCATGATGCTCAAATTCAGACAACCGTGGCATCCCGCCTTTTGGCCGCTGGTTCCTGAGGCCTCCAACGGACGCCTCGGGTTGTTGAGCCAGATATCGCATCCAGACACCATCTGCCGGGCAACATGAATGTCGTAGTTTTCAATAAAGACAAGATGGCCCTTTAGTTCACTGAATTTGCTGAGGTGAATGATGCGTTGGATGTAGCGTTTACCATCGTCATCGCGAGGATGCGCCTTTCCTGCAAAAATAAACTGCACTGGACGTTGGCGATCCTGGACTAGTTTTACGATGTTTTCAAACTGGTCAAAAATCAATGGCGCCCGCTTATACGTGGCAAAACGACGGGCAAAACCAATTGTCAAGGCGTCTGGATTAAGCAACTGATCGAATGCAATGAAATCTGATTGTGTCATGCGCTGTCCGGCAAGTGTCAGACGGCGTCGGGCAAACTCAATCAATTCTCGACGGAGCTTGTAACGCAAAGCCCAGATTTCCTCGTCGGAGATGAATTGTGGATCCTCAATTTTCTTCCAAAACTCATCGGAATTCAAAGTCCTTTCAAACATGAGGGAAGGCTTGCATTCCCAGTCAGCAGCCTCTTCACCACTGGCGGCACCTTTCTTCTTCAAGTTTTGTGTGAGCTTGTGATACCAGAAACGCCGCACGGGGCCCTTCATCCAACCAAGCAGATGCACTCCGTTGGTAATGTAGCCAATGGGCACTTCGTCCACCGAGCGATCTGGCCAGAGGCAATGCCACATCTGGCGGCTCACTTTGCCGTGAAGTTCGCTGACAGCATTGGCGGCTCGGGAAAGTTTCAGTCCCAATACCGTCATGCAGAACAACTCCTGAGGATCCTGTGGCTTGACTCGCCCCAATCCCATGACTTCATCCACAGACAACTTAAGCTCACCGATGAATTTCGACATCGCATATGAAACGAGGTCGCGGGAGAAACGGTCGTGTCCTGCCTCGACCGGCGTGTGGGTGGTGAAAATGCATTCCTTCCGGGTTGCTTCAGCAGCTTTGTCAAACGAAAGCCCGGCAGCCTGTTTTTCACGAACCAATTCCAGAGTCAGGAACGCCGCATGACCCTCGTTCATGTGGAAGATCGAAGGCTCATATCCAAGAGCACGCAGGAGCCTCACCCCGCCAACGCCCAGGAGCATTTCCTGCATGATTCTCATCGTGGTATCGCCACCATAGACACGGCGTGTCAGGTCCCTGTGATGCTGGGCATTCTCCGGGCGGTCAGCGTCAAGCAGATACACAACGCTGCGGCCCACATTCACGCGCCAGGCCTGGAAGTAGACGTCTGTCAAATCAATCTCAACCATGCACACCAATTGTTCTCCTTTTGCATCGAGCACTGGCTCCATGGGGAGGTTTCTGGGATTCAGAAGTGTGTAATATTCGGTCTGCCAGTTGTCCTGGTTGATTTGTTGCTGGAAATAACCTTCACGATAAAACAGGCTGATGCCGACAAAACCAATGTTCAGATCACTGGCTGATTTTGTATGGTCACCTGCAAGAATTCCCAGACCGCCGGCTGCAATGGGGAGTGTTTCATGAAAACCGAATTCAGCGGAAAAGTAAGCGACCGGTTTTTTGAGAAGTTGAGGAGCGTTTTGCTGGCCCCAAGTGTCCCGATCGTTCATGTAAATGTCGAAATCATGCAACACTTGCTTGGCACGCGCCGCGAACTCAGGTTCCTGCAAACGCACTCTCAATTCGTAGTCGGAAACCTCGTGCAAAATAGCCACTGCATTGTGGTAGAGATTCTGCCAGCTTCTCGGCGACAATTCATGAAACAATTCCTGTGCCCCCTGGTTCCAAGTCCACCAGAGATTATGGGCAACGCGGTTTAATCCAGCAATTATTTCGGTTAGTTCGCTTGGAGACAAAGAGGTCGATTTCATATTTATGTTATTCAGCTACCGTGCCTTCCACCATACGGTTCAACCCTAAACATCCGGCTTATGTACCGCAATTCATTTTTCCAACTGACCACCAAGAAGTTCTGCATTTAAAATTTCAGGCGGAATGTCCAAAAAATCGTCAGCCAATTGGATTTCCCAGCCGGCTGTTCTTAAACCTAAGGTCAAAGCCCCAGTTTGGCGACAATAAATCACAGGAATTTTTTGTTTTTCCAATTGCTCTCGAAGTCTTGTGGATGCACGACGATTTGGCGGCAGGTCGGCATCGGCCACGACTATTAATTTGGGTTGGATTTCATCCAATAATCTCTGGCTCATCACCTGCTGGTCCGTGGGAAGCCCCATAATGAGAAACTCGGCCTTTAAATCACTATTCCGCTGTGCAAGCGCTTCCTGCCCCGCCCGGTTTAAATCTGACAACAGAATGACTCGCCAACCATTGAGCGTCGCCTTTAAAACCACAGCATCTTCATCCGCCTTCAGCGTGTGTTCGGAGGCGACTGGAGACAAAACTTTCCAAATACCACAGGTGCTTCCTGCCTGAATCACCTGCCAGCCAGATCGTTTCTCGGGATTGGCAATGATTGTCTTGTAAACCGGGGACCGAGATTTGTTAGGACCGACATAAACACTTTTGACAGAAAAATTCGTTAAAATACATTCCGCTCCACCTATTTGGCGCATGGATGCGTGACTCAGACAAAAACGGGAAATGGAGTTGACGCCCTGACTCTGTAGAAATGTTTTTGTCAATGACTCAGCCTTACGCGCATCTCCGCTGTCCACTAATATGGATTCGCCACTTTTGGCACTATCAACAAACACCACCTGTCCCCCATCCATTGTCAGAACATGCAAACAGGTTTTCTGCCGTTCCCACTCCCAGAATGCGATGCAGAGGAGAATCAGAACCCCATTGATTCCCAGAATGGCTTTTCTGTAGGGAGAACGCCACGCCCATCCCGTAAATATTGTCAGGATGACGCAGTAACCCGCTAGCAGGACAAGGAGGCTTGGCGTTGCAACGTTATAACAACACGGCCAACTGGAAAACCACTCACTCAGTTGCGTAATCCATTTCATCAACAGCCAGCTTGAATGATTGAACATCTCCGCCCCGCCCTGCCACCACGCTCCTGTCAACAAACTTCCAAAACTGCTGATCAAGGCAAGCATTGTCATTGGTATTACGGGGAGATTTGCCAGAACGCTGACGGGATTGAACACATGAAAATAATAGGCTGCCAAAGGTATCGATCCCAGCCAAGCAGCCCAAGACATTTTGAAAGTAGTCGCCGAGAAACGCCATGCTCCGATCACTCCATCTCGCCAGAAAGGATGGAGTTTTGAGGGTAACAGCGGGTCACCATATATCAAAAGATCCCAATGAGTTTTTATTGACAGGCACTTTCTTTTCAGCCACGAAATTTTCACGTCTTTTCCGGTGTTGTCTTTGCGCTTTTCAAGAACACACACAATACATACAACAACAAGAAACGAGAGTTGAAAACCTGGTTGAAATAGCTGTTGAGGGTCCCATGCGAGAATGATAACAACAGCCGCGAACAGAGAGTTGAGAACATCTCCGGGCCTGTTGAGAGCCCAGCCAACAATAACGACTGACAACATGATGGTGGCTCGAATTGCAGACGCTGGATAACCAGTCAACCCAACGTAAAACCAGAGCACTGGGATTACAATCATGCCACTAAAAAAACGAGGAACCCGCATCACCTTTAAAAACAAGAGTAACATGGCGGATATCATGCCAATTCTCAGACCGTCCACTGCGAATATATGAAACGTCCCGGCTCGAACAAAGGGCTTCTGGACTGAAGCTGTCATGGGAGCCTTCCAATCCAATAAAAGTGTCCAAATCAACCGCTGTGGCAAATCTTCCTCCGGCAATCCCAAAGATAGAGTCTTTTTTGCCCAGTGATGAAATCGATCCGCCAAGGAAATGCAAACGGGCGGAGTTTGTTCCACGATCTTCCAATCGTTTGTTTCCGCATAAAATTGATGGAATATCCCCTTTCGTTTTAAGTAATTCCGGTAATCGAATAGTCCTGGCGCAACAGGCCCTGCGGGCGGTCTAATGACTCCACCAATCTCCACTTTCTGACCAGTAAAGAAATTTGAAGTGAGGATTCCCATTGTGGAAACGCTTACCCGGCCACAAGCAGGTTGCCATTCTTCGTTTCGATAAAGCGCATCAACCTCCACAAAAGCAGTGGAACGCCATTTTTCTTCCGCATCCCGAATAAAAATGTGTTCCGTCGGCAATCCCATCAATGTGCCTTTGATCGTTGCCAATTCTGCATTCGTTTGTGAAACAATACCCTTTAGATCATTCGGGGAAATCACCGTTGTCTGACAAACCATGTTTGTCCAACCGGAAAAAAGAAGCAGCAATGCCAGGAACCAAAATCGCCTAGTTTTCCAACACATGGCAACAGTCCCGCAAAGGAATGAAATGAAGAAAAGGAAAACAAGGGGAGGATGGAAAAAATCACCGAGAATTACGCCCCCGGTAAAAAGCAACGCCACAATGAAGAATGGGCGTTTCATGGGACCTCACCGCCAACGGCTAAACCACCGATTTACCCCCATGAAAACAAGAGCCCCAACAGAAGCTCCGCAAGTATCGATCATCACATCCATCACACGTGCCTCTCGGGATACGACAAACAACTGGTGCAATTCGTCCGTGCCTGCATAGAGGGCACAGCAAAGAACCACCAACAAGAACTGGCCCCATGCCCCACGGGAACGGGTGACTGAAGGCACGGATTTCAAAGCATGCCACATCAGGATGGCCAACAGGGCGTATTCGCTCAGATGACCGAGTTTTCTAAAGTAAAAGTGCGCTGTATCCAACACCGTCTCGGAAATATCAGGAAACAACCACAACATCAGAGGACGAAAAAAACGCGATGAATGTTCCGCCGTCCCCAATTGTGTGGAGGCGCTAAATATCACCACCATCCACACAATGACCGGCAGCCAGTATTTCAAGAAACGGCCCACAACGAGCTTTATTTCTTCAAATCACGCACGAATTCTTCAATTCGATCCAAGCCCTTCTTGATGTTTTCCATGCTTGTGGCATAGCTGATGCGAATATAATCATCTGCACCAAAAGCAATGCCTGGCACTGCAGCCACCTTCTTCTTCTGGAGAAGCTGGTCGCAAAACTCAATCGATTTTAATCCAAGCCGCGAAATGTTCGGGAATAGATAGAAAGCGCCCTTTGCATTAACACAAGAAATGCCGGGAATGCTGTTCAATTTGTTAAAAGCATAAGCCCGACGACGCACATACTCTTCCAGCCAGGGTTTGAGGTGATCTTGCGGTCCATTCAAGGCAGCAATGGCACCTTTTTGGGCGAATGAAGTTGGATTACTCGTGCTATGGCTTTGAATGGCATCAATCGCCTTGGCAATCGGTTCAGGAGCAGCGGTAAATCCAATGCGCCATCCCGTCATTGAATAGGCCTTGGCCAAACCATTGACAATGATTGTGTTCTCTTTTGCGAAGCTGGCCGGGCTGACTTGTTTTGCATCATCATAGACGAGTTTTTCATAAATCTCATCGCTCATGATCAGAATCCCCTTCTCCACACAAACCTCGGCCAGAGCCTTGATCTCTTCAGGACTGTAGATCGAGCCCGTTGGATTGCTTGGGGAATTCAAAATGAACAGCCGCGTGCGCGGAGTAATCGCCGCACGGAGTTGTTCTGGTGTAACCTTGAATTCCGTGGCGTCTGTCGTGTTCAGAATCACGGGAACCGCTTCAGCCAAATGAGCCATTTCTGGGTAACTCAGCCAATAGGGAGCGGGGATAATCACTTCGTCTCCAGGATTGCATGTTGCTGCAATCACGTTGAAACACGCATGTTTGCCACCGCAGGAAATGATGACCTGAGATGGTTTGTAAGTAACACCAACGTCACGTTGAGTTTTCTCAGCGACTGCCTTACGCAAATCAGGCATGCCGCTGCTTGGAGTGTATTTTGTGAACCCTTCATTCAGTGCCTTTATGGCCGCCTGAACAATATGTGCCGGAGTTGCAAAGTCCGGTTCGCCAGCTCCAAACCCAACTACGTCAATTCCTTCCGCCTTCATGGCCTTTGCTTTTGCATCAATGGCCAGAGTTAGTGACGGGGTTAAGGACGCAGCACGTCGAGATATCTTGTAATTCATAGTTACGAACTCTAAAAACAAATAGCGAGGGAAACGCTTACGCGCAAGTGTAATTACAACCTGTTGAAAATCAAAATCTTATATATTCACACACCCGCATCTTACATAAATGTAACAAATAAGTCCTTCGGAGAATTCATTTTCAGGCATCGTTTTCTCCTTCGTAACCCGACCACAAAAGAATAGAAAAAACACTTGTTGTTGCCGCAAAAGTCCAGTTGCGATAAAAATTCCTTCAACCAAATGAGTTCGCGACATTCGAATCATTCGTCACGTGTCCAAAAACGGAAGCATTCTGCTTCTGTTCCTCCATCACCGCGAGGCAAAGTCTCCATAAAAACAGTGATTCTCGCCGGGATTGCGTTGATTGGCATTATTTGGCTTGTTGTTTTATTTCATGGAAACTCAACAGAGACGCCCTTGCCAACGATCAATAAAAACGTCAGTAATGTTCCATCAACACAATCTCAATCCCCAACCAATTCTCCCGGGAAGGATCCAGCGTTTCTTTCCCTGATAAACAAGGGGAATGACCTACTCTCCCAAGGGAACTCCGCTGAGGCAGTCAAGGTTCTAACCGAAGCAATGCAAATGAACTCACAAGATGAGGATGTTCATTACAATCTGGCGGTCGCTCTTGTTCAGGCGGGAAAACCTCAGGATGCAGTGTTGCAATACGAAGAAGCATTGAAAATCATGCCAAACTACGTTGAGGCTCACAACAACCTTGGGAATCTCCTTTTGAAACTGGGACGCACAGATGAAGGCATCAAGCATTTTGAGGAAGCCATCAAAATCATGCCCGATTATGCTTCTGCTCATAATAATCTAGGAAACGCCCTTCAAAAAATGGGACAACCCAGCAATGCTTTGCCGCACTTTTTACAAGCCGCAAAGGCAAATACGAATTATTGGCAGGCCCATTTCAATGCCGGATCGTGCTATATGACATTGGGACGCCCCAATGAGGCTCGGACTGAATTTGAAACCGTCCTGCGACTCCACCCTAATTTCAAACCGGCAGAAGCGGCTCTTGAACAAATTGGGGCACAGCGTTGACAGTTTCCATCATTGTTTTCTTGATGACTCTGTGTAGTCCTTGATCAAGAAAGCGATCATTTCATCCTTGGGATTTATTTTTTGCGCCTCATGCAACTGCTCAATCGCTTCTGTCACCTGCCCATTTTTTCTGAGAGCTCCAGCCAGACTCACTCGCCCATCCACAAAGTTTGGTTTTGCAACCACAAGAATTTTCAAATGATGAATGGCTTCTGTTACAAGCCCCAAATCCAGACATAACATTCCCATCGCGTGACGTGCTGGAAAATATTCAGGATTGATTTGCAGTCCCTCCATGTAAAACCGATACGCATCTTCACGCTTACCCTGAGCCTGTAAAATTCTGGCGAGATTGATTCGAGGCATTGCTGCCTGAGGCCGCATTTGAATCAGTTGAATCCACTGTTTCACAGCTCCCTCCTGATCATAAGCCATCTCCAACAAAACGGCCAGATTCCAACGCAAATCCACATCCTCGGGATGTTCTAAAACCAGTTTTGAAACTGCTTGTAATTCGCGTTGAACCTGAGCCGGCTTTGTAGATGCTCGCAACCGCGAGCGTTGCTCAGTCAACCGTTGCAATTCCTCAGCATGATTGGCCTGGCCAACAAACGGAGCATTTTGAATGCGATCAATAATGATACCCATCGCATCGTAACGGTTCCAATCCGTCAGCCCCATTTTGCTCAAACAATCCGATTGGGACAGCCAGGAACCGGATGGGCCAAGAGACAGAGCCTTCGCTGTTTGATCCGCCATGGCTCGTGCCTGCAGGTAATTCCCTTCAGGGGTTAGATGCACATGCTCGTAAAAATTCTCAGTCCCGGGAATTCCTTGCAGGCTGTTTGTGGCAAATAATTGTTCTGCGTCCAAAAAACTGATGAGATGATCGGAAGCTTTCGCCGCACAGTTCGTAATTATCCGGTTGATTGTCGTGCTCGTGCGGAATTGAAGCGCATCCAAATCGCGTGCACGTCGAAACTCATTCGATGCCTCGTTTATGTTTCCCAGCCGCAAACAACACGTTGCGTGTCGAAATGCCAGTTCAGCATACTCATCATCCAATTTGGCAGCTTTTTCATAACACGCCTTGGCCTCAGTCCATTTCCCAGCCTTTTGAAAAGCCACCCCCTCATCAAAAGCAGCCTGCCACGCCTTCAAATCGGTTTCTTTCAGGCCTCTGGCGTGAAGAGACGCAAACGGAGCGCAATCCTTTAAATTTGTTGCCACGGTGCATAACAAGACCGGCACTCCGGCATCAGTGCTGATCCTTAAAATATCAGTAAGATTTCTCTCAAAATGCTCGGATACACGGACAGTGGAAGGATCGTCATGACTGACTTTTTGCCCTGCCATCATCTGCATTCCATCCCAGGACGTGAACGTCTTCTTGTTTCGAAATAGCCGCGTTTGTCCAGCATCCATCAACTGCCCCAGACGCATTGTTTTGAGCCAGACGCTTGCGCGTATCAAAGGAAGAGACGGCGCGCGCGCCCCAAATACTGAAGCAGAACCGTAGGAACCAATCACTTCGTTGTTCCCCATGTAGACAATCCAAAGGTCCCCCTGTTTTGAAGCACATTCGCGAGCAATTGGCAAAATGGCGTGTGAATTGATGGCCACCATCGCCGTGTTCACAACTTCAAATCGGCGTTGGGGGTAGCGCTCCCTCAAGAGCACCTCCAACATTTTGGGCATTCCAAATTTGACATCGGGATCGCCCATTGCAGCCGATTCGCCCAACACAAAAATCCGAACTGTCCCCTGTTTTTTCTTCTCCTCTATGGTAAATGGCTGGGGATACCGGACCAGCCCCGATGGGAAAAAGCGCCGGCCAAAATCCTGATTGTCAATAAAAACACTTTTCCCATCAATCTGGCTGTGTAGAAAGAAATGAGTTGGATACCCAAACCCAATTATTCGTAAAAGACCTTCCATTACCAGCACAAGAAAACACGGCACCCCCACCGCCAGCAGCAGTCGAAGCCCCCAGAGACGCCATCCCACCAATTTACGAGACGATGTGGGCAAAGGCTCAACTGACGCTGAAGTCTGTTTTTTCTGTGTCTTGTGCAATAAAGACAGTTTAACGTCCACAAATTCCACTGTCGAGACGTTCCAATCCAGCCTTTGCGCATTGGACTAGATTAAGGTTTGGCACTCGACAGCCATCGCTTCTTCTGGCAGGTTAATTTTTTAAATGAGCCAGCGTCATAAGTGTTTCGCTTTTAGCGTAAGTTCAGGGCTTTCCCCCATTCCCCATTTTGCATCAATGCCATTCGTCATGATGGCATTGGCTCTTTGTTTTCTCACACTCCAGTGCTTTGGTGAAATCACGCATACAAACGGCACTATTTTATTCAAAGGCAATGATTTTGCCTTAAGTTTTAGCGATACCAACGGATCGCTCTTATTCGTCACGCCTGCCGGGCAGGATAACTCGCTCTTCGTTGGCGGGGAATTTGGACTGTGGAACGCCACGTTCAAAGAAGGCGGTTCAATCAATTCGACAGCATTTAATGCCAGCTCCACAACCAGCACTTACAACTGGCTTTCTGATACAGGCGGTCATGCTCTCATTTTGAATTATTCCAACGCTCAAATCACGGTCAGCATTCGCATTACAGAACAGACCAATGGCGTTGACTTTCAGGCGCAGATTTCCCCCGCTCAAAAGACCGTTCTTGAACTCAGCCTCCCTGCCCGTTTGCGCTGGCAACCCGATGGAATGAAAAGGCTAATTTGTCCATGGAACAGCAATGAATCGCTCGGAGCTGCATTCAAGCCAGGCTTTTTCAAATATCAACCAGAAACCTCCCCCGCAGGATGGACCACGGTGAGTAAAGGCCCTGATGGTTACACAAGTCTGTTTGGCGCGCCGATGGTCTCCATGCCTGACAACACTCCAGCCACCCCCATTTCGTTCACAAGTGACGCGGTCACATGGCTTGGTTCAACACTGATAAATACTTGGACTGGAACCAACGCAAATGTCAATCGACCATCAATGACCAATCAGGTGGACCTAACTTTGGCCACCTCAGCCAATGGACCATTCTTTGCCGCAAGTCATCTTGGCGGGAAAGGATACCTTTTCCGATTGGGAGGAAACGTAGCCGAAGCACAGCAAAACCTCGCTCTTGATCTTGTTGTGGCAAGCATTGAACACCTCGCACTTTCCGCTGCGGGACGCACAAATGTTGCGCTGATTTCATTGACTCGAGGTCCCACGAGCGGTGGTTGGGCATCCGTTACCACGAAACAATGGCAGGACCGATTAAACGCTTCCACTGTCCTCGCTTCATCCAACGTTAAAATCGTTGTAATATCGTCTGTTCAGGAATTGCTGGATGACCTTGCCTCCACAAATTTTCTCGCTGTCATTAATCCTTACGGGGAATGGACTCCAGTATTGGAACAAGGTGGCCTGAGCAAGACGCTTTACTACATCAAGAACTACGTTCGCAATGGAGGCAACTGGTTTGAGGCTGGCGGTTATTCCTTTTACTATGAACTCCGTCCCACACATTATCTATCGTGCAGCATCCCCTATCCCCCGGCATTTTCAGATTTCATCCACTTTGATGGTAATGTTGGCAATGCCACATTATTTGGCGTTCAACCTCAGCAATGGCAGCCATGGGCTGGAGTAACAAACACAAATGCCATTTTTGTTTCTGGTAACATAGGATGGGGGGCAGACGCTCAGGGGGCTTATGCGGAAAGAGCTTTTGAAACGTTCGTCAATCCAAAGCAAACCTGGCAATCGCCTGTGGTCCGCCTGATCATTGGACAGGAGGTGCAAACAGCCATTGACTCATACTGTCAAGCAAACCAATTCTCCAGAAAGCTTGAGAATAAAATGGAGCCGGATGTGTTCAATCGCCTGAAGAATTCGGTCCTGGTCTATTACGAAGGCAACTGCTCTCAAAAAATGGCCAATTTGAATCTCCTTCCAACGCCATGCCTGGTTCATTTTGCAGATTACCTGATGGGCGGCTTTGACAAGCAATACCCGGATCACCTGCCTCCCAATGCTTGGTTTGGCACGCCAGAAGAATTCTCCGCATTCATTCAGCAATGTCACCAACTCGGCCTCCTCATGATGCCCTATAGTAATCCGACTTGGTGGTGTGACCATCCGCGCGGTCCCACATTCACACGAGAAGGAGAAGCCCCTTTGCTGAAAAAATTAGATGGTTCCATTTCATACGAACTCTATGGAGCCAACGACGGTTACACCGTTTGCCATTGGCATCCTGCAGTCAGGGAGGCGAATCGAATAACACTTCAGCAATTTACAACCGATTACCCAATGGACCTCGTATTTCAAGATCAATGTGGCGCCCGCACCTGGCAGTATGATCTCAACACTGCATCTCCCACTCCATACGCGTATTCGGATGGAATGATCTCGATGGTCGCGGAAGATTCCCGCACAAAACCATTGGGGACAGAAAACGGCTGGGATCGAATTGCCAATTATGAATCCCTCTTTTGTGGCATGACATGGGGAATTGTCCCCACGGAAGGGGCTCCCTCTTATCGCACCTTTTTGGATGATCGATATTCACCAGAAAATTGGGATCTTTTCCCACTTGCCCTCTACATGACTCATGACAAAACCATGTTGCTCCATCATGATTTGGGACAATTCGTCACCACTGATCCAGTGCTCTCGTGGACGCTCGGACTTGGTTATGGACTAAGCTATCGTTCCCGCGCCGTTGATTTGACAAATCGTCCATCGCACGAATGGCTGCTATGGCTGGATCGACTTCAAAAATCGGTTTGTTCCAAATACATTGGTCAGCCACTTGTGAGTTTTAAACAGGATCGGGGCACAAATCTCACGTCTGAACCCGATGGGGTTATTTGTGCCACTTACGGAAATGTTAGCATCGCAGCCAATCTCACTGGATCAACAAAACAAGCCGATGGAGTTTTGTTGGCTCCTTACGGATATCATATCACTGCCCCAGGATTGATAGCTGCGCGGCTTGCTTCAACCAATGCAAACCAGCAGGCGGCATCTTTTGTTATCGAGTCTACCGCGACAAATGCCGATCTCTGGGTTTATTCTGGGGGCGATCAATCCATCGCAGTCGCATTGCCTCAAAAATTGGATGGTAAAACGCTCATTCAATGGGATTCAGGCACAACAAACACAGCATCCATGGAAGTAGGCAATTTTACCGTCGACCTGGGATTCAAACCGGATCAGGAACGCATTCTACCGCCAGCAAATCTTGCCGGTCTGGCTCCAAAAGATTGGACGGGACAGAAACCCGCCGTTGGCATTCTCAACATTCCATCCATGCCCAGAGCTTGGACCAGCATTACCGCCACGGATTGGACGCGCGCTTTCACTAATTCAAGTCTTTTAACAAAGCTGGGTGTTCCTATCCGCCAAATCACTTCATTTCAAGATCTCACAAACGCTCTGTACGAGGGCCCAACCTCTTGGCTGGCTATCATCAACCCATCCGGTGAAATATTCCCAGAATCTGCCGCTGGGCAATGGACCAACACGCTTAATGCCATAAAATATTATGTGGATCATGGCGGTTCCTGGTGGGAAACAGCGGGCTACTCATTTTACACGGCAGCCTACGTCCAGTCAGGTGTCTGGAAAACCGAGACCATCGGCTCGAGTGGTTTGAATTTCTTTTCCCTGCCAATTGAGCAGGGAGAAGTGGATCAAGCCGCAGAGCCATTAACTGTGACTGATCTTGGACAAACTGTTTTTGGAGAGTCCATTTCATCCCAATTACTGGGATTAAAAACTTCAGTGAATCGAGGTCTTTCACGTGATTCCGATGATCCGGGCCACCTGACCTTACTCGCTGGAGCACAGTCTGATTTTCTCGGTGCCTACCGGCTTGACGGTTGGGGTTACCTTTGGAGATTTGGCGGTTTCTCACCAAATCCAAATATTGTTCTGCCCTCAACCGTGGCCGCCATGGAATATTTATATACTCACACCATGTTATCAGTGCCAGCGGGCCAGACACGATATCTGTGGCACGGAAAGTTGACAGTGGACTCACGTCCAAAATTAAAAAACGCTCGAATCGATAACGGTCACTTTGCCATCACAATCAGTAATTGCCCGATAGGCGCCACCAACTACATTCAAAAGAGCGTCGAAACATTGACGTCCTGGCAGGATGTATTCTCTTTTCCCTCACCTGAAAACGAGACCAATTGGATCGATCCAATTCCCATGGCAATATTAAATGCGTTTTACCGTGTAAAGTGCGATCTCGCCCAATGAAATCATTCAAGCAATCTCATTGCCAGACCCGGTAAAAGTGTTCCGTATTGGAAACCGATTCCACGAATTCAAACTGTCCGTTGGTTCCCGCGTTATTGTCCAAAGCCTGCCAATTCAGGAGATTTGTCGAAACCTCCAGGTAACAGGCGTTTGTTGGCACCCCCACAGCAACCAGATGAATTTGGCCATGTGACAAAATTTCGACGGTCTTCAAAACGGGAGCAACTTTGAAGGAAGCCACCGTTAATCCTGACCAGGGGCTCGAAATCGGTGGATTTCCTGTGCCTGTCAAATTCCGGTGGAGAGAATTCCAATTTCTGGCAGTCACCGTTAGGTTATTTGTCAGAATGACGTTGATTGAAGTTTGACCGTTCAGCGCACGGGAGGAAACTTTCCCCCCTGCCTGACGGGGATCGGTTCCATCCAGTGTGTAATAGGTTGTCGTTCCCGATTCCGATGTTGAAGTCAAAAGACAAACGCTATCTCCATAACGGATTGTTCTCACATCCGATTCAAAGGCTGGCGGAGCTAAAAAATTGGTATCCATGAAATGAACACGATTCGTAAGCCAAAATTTGAGGAACTGCACTTCCCCTTCATAAGTTCCCGGAGTTGGAAATGTATAAGTAAAACCATTACTTGAAATTTTTCCAGAACGCGGTGATGTATCCGATTGCCCCATTCCGATCCATCGTTTGGAATCACGCTTGGCCGCTTCAGACGCCTGGGCAGCAAAAAAATCGATTTGTGCAGTCAAATTGGAAAGACTGAGAACCGTCATCCGCAATTCCTGATAACGATCAATCCATTTCTGAAAGAAATCAGGATCATTAAACAATCGCGAATACCACGGAGAATCGAACCCATTATCGCCATCTGCGGAGTGCCAGACATTTGGATTGAACGCACGATCATCATCAAAAAAACCGCCGGTTCCAAAGCTCCGATCAAAATCCCAGACCGGCCCCTGCACAAGCTTTCCCCCACGCAGTTTATAGAAAAAAGAACTCAAACGAAACATATCCACATTGAACAAAAACACCTGATGCAGATGATAGTCAATCCACGATGGCATATCGATGTAAGGCGCATATCCCGTATACGGGTTTGTCCAATTGGCACTATACATGGCCTGATAACACGAATTCAGATAATTGCTGATGAATCGCAACTGGCTGGGACAATTGGTAATGGTCTCATAGTTCGGATCGATAAAATTGGCGCTCACGCCAGCCACATTCAACTGTGGCACTGTGTTGCCAGATTCATCAACTTGATTTCGATCGATACACATCAAATACCCACCCGTCACGTTTGGTGAATTCGTGTCTCCTGGATAGAGACGGTTAATTGCAACGCGGTTCTTATCAATCTTCACCCTTTCTTCGATGACATAGAGCCCGGAATAATCGGCAGCAATGATGGGCTTGGCAGTGCCTGAGGCGCTCTTGATAAAGACTTCCGCATAGCGTGTGCGCACCGCGTAGTGTCCCATCTCACGGTACAGTTCATGGGCTACTGGATTGTGGAGGGCGCTTTTGTCAAAAACATCCGTTCCGTAAAATATCCAATCATTCTCAGCAGGCATTCCCAACAACGCAACGTTGTTGTTTTCACCTGAAACAGTCTGCGTCTCAACGCTCAGATTTGGCTTGTCATCCCAAAGTGTTGAACTGCCATGACGATGAATCGTCGTATGAGAAACCAGTGTTGGCAGATTGGTGAGTGAACATCTCCCGTTTGTCGGTTCATAAACTTGCATGACCGCAAATTGCCTGGTTTGATCCGGAATTGCACCCTCTCCAAAATTATGAAGAACAATGATGGGCAGACTGGATGAAAATTGAGATACAAAGTCCGCAATTTGAATGTAAGACTCAGCGCGTGCAGGTCCGGGAAAATAGTTTGTATCTGACAAAATGGCTCGAGCCCGCACAAGCGTTGATCCCGCAATCTGGATTGGGCCCACATATTTTCTGGAGTTCAAACCGGGCAAATTCGTGCTCCCAGCCAAATCCGAGTTGGTTGCCAGATCATAATAGATTGATGCGTTGTCGTCAGAAACTGTGAGGGCCAAAGTAACACTCTTTTGAAATGTGCAACTCGACACAGAAAATTGCACTTCAGGAGCAAAACCCAATCGAATTTCTGAGTTGGCACTCCCCGGTGTTGGAACGGAAGCATATCCCCAATGGCTTGCAGTTGTGCACCCATAGGAAACATCTTCAAATTGCACTGGGAACGTAATGCTTGAAACAAGTGTCGTTCCATCTGCAAGAGAAAGCCCAACAAAATCACCGGACTGGGATAGTTTAAAATTTGTATGCAACGCAGTTGTTGAATTGGTTCGATCCTTTCCTGAGGCCCAAACGATCAAATACCCTCCGCTTGGAAGAATGAGATTTGGAAACGTCCACTGCGCCAGATTCTTCGTCTTTGAGGTCAAATGCCAGCCGCTCAAATCCACCTCAGTTGAACCTGAATTATAAATTTCAATCCAATCGGATGTATCGCCATCCTCATCACGAATCCCGTTCTTATTGGATGCCATCAGCTCATTGATTCTGACATCGCCAACACCAGCCAAAATGAATTGCGCAAATCCCAATAAACACACGAGGGTCAAAAACGGTAATTTTTGCCTGAGTATGTAACGTTTGTTGGACATGGTTTTGCCCTATTTAATACTAAAGAAAACAAACAATCAAACATCTGATGTTTTGTGAAATTTTCTGGCAGTTCTTGCTTTTTAATTCTTTAGATTAGGTATTTTAAAAACGTTTTGACAATTTTTCCTAATTTGCTAGCGTTCGCCACCATGTCAATGAGGTTAATGTTTCACTCAATCCGTTCACTATTTGCTGTGACGTTTCTTGTCGCATTTACACCAGCAACCGAAGGATGGGCCATTTCAGATCGAACACTTACAGACCACGTTCCATCGGTTGTCGCGAAGTTACAGCCCATCAAACAGTTGCCGTCCACAAACCAGATGCGCCTTGTCATCGGGCTCCCGCTGAGAAATGAAAGTGAATTGGACGGGCTGATTGGCGCGCTTCACGATCCGGCCAGTCCTCAATATCGTCAATGGTTGACACCGGCGGAATTTACGCATCGTTTCGGTCCATCGGAAGACGATTACAATAAAGTCGTCGCTTTCGCCGAAACCAATGGCCTTCAAATCGTTGGAAAGAGCTCCAATCGCGTAATCTTGGATGTCATGAGCACTGCCACCAATATCGAGAGAGTTTTCAAAGTCACATTAAACGAATACCAGCACCCAACTGAGCCCCGCACCTTCTTTGCTCCGAATGTTGAACCTTCCGTCTCCACCGATTTGCCCATATTGCATATCAGCGGCTTGGATAATTTCGTTCTGCCCTATCGGCGCGGTGGTTCGATCAAATTGCAACAAAACGTTAATCCACACCTTGTAGCCTCTGGTCCAGGCTCCTCGTCTGGTGGCTATTTCATGGGAAGCGATTTTCGGAGTGCTTACGTTCCAGGAGTGACGAACACAGGCGTTGGCCAGTACATCGCCATTGTGGATGTTGGTGGCCCGTATTATCCCAAAGATGTTTACATGTATCAAACCAATGCCAACCTCTCGACCAACATCGGCTTAACCAACATCATTCTCTCAGGATGGACGGGGGTATGTGTCGGCACCAATGTCGATGAAGGGGAGGAAGTGCTCGATATCACCATGGCAATGTCCATGGCTCCAGGAGCCGTCATTTTGAACTATGAAGGCGAGGCCCATGACGTCTTCAACCAGATCGCTGTGGACAACAAAGCCAAACAAATGACTCTTTCCTACGGTTTTGGCATTGATTCAACAATCATTCAGATGTTCAAACAATTTCTGGTTCAAGGACAAGCACTTTGTTCCGCCTCTGGTGACAGCGGTGCCCGCAAGGATGGTGTCACAGGCATCGACTCCTCACCTTATATTGTCGAAGTTGCCGGGACTTCCCTTACCACCAAAAGTGCGAACGGTCCGTGGAAATCGGAGGTTGTCTGGGGAGGAAGTTGTGGCGGCATCAGCGGCTACGGAATACCAACCTGGCAGCAGGGAATGGACTTCACTCTCAGTGCTGGGTCCAGTTCCTATCGGAATTACCCTGATGTGGCAATGCCTGCCGATAATATTTTCACCGTGTATAAAAACGGGGGTGCCATTGGGGCCACTGGCGGTGCCAGCGCCTCATCTCCATTGTTTGCAGGTTTTTTGGCACTGGCAAATGAAGAAGCCGAGGCACAAGGCAAACCCAGTGTTGGTTTCCCTCTCCCAGCCATCTACGCAATTGGAAAATCCTCCTATTCCTATTACACCAACTGCTTCCATGACGTCACCAGCGGCAACAATTACAGCTCGGAATCCCCATCTCTCTATGCCGCATGTAAAGGGTATGACCTTTGCACTGGCTGGGGATCCCCCACTGGAAGCAATACAATTCAGGCGATGATCGGTTGGGGAACCAATGATTTTATGTTTCAACCTTCTCAGGCCGTTTTCAATATGCTCGCCGGTGGATATGCCAGCGCTACAATCACCCCGGCTTTCCTCAATGGATTGACCGGCACCGTGACTTTCTCAATTGAAGGCTTCCCTGATGAAATTATCACATCAATTACCTCGTCTTCAGACTCCCTTTACAATCTATCAGTGTCTGTCCCCAGCAATCTGCTTCCGGGAACATATACAGGTAACTTAATCGGAACCATTGGCGATTTGAAACGTTCCATTGCTTTAAAAATCAACATCTCAACACCGCTGCCAGGAACCGAAAAATTGGTTACGACCTTCAATCGAATCGGAATCTGGTCTGATGGAACCCATTTCAGTGGTGGATTCGACAATGGCGGTAGCGCCTTTTCAGCCAATCTGCTTGGCACCGAAATTTCCTGGAATGGAATCCTATTCAATTTGGGTTCTCCCAACATCGCCAATTGCACCTATTTCAACGGCCAAACAATCACCACGACGTCTTCTGGACAATATCCCAGCCTGATTCTTCTGGCTGCTGCCGCCAACGGAAACCAAACCTCCCAAAATCTGGTCATCAAATACACAGACGGTTCCAGCAGCACTATTACACAGAACTTCAGTGACTGGGCAAATCCGCAACATTATCAAAACGAATTCACCGCTTCATCCACCGGTTACAGAAACAACTCAGATGGCACCTCTGGCCTGTTGACCGTCAATATTTACGCCTACAACATACCTCTTGATCCCTCAAAAACGTTTAGTTCCATTACCCTGTCCAGAAACTCCAATGTCATTCTCTTTGCTCTTAAACTCGCTACACTACCAGAACCAGTCACACTCGCTTCGTTCTACAACCGGGCAGGCATGTACACGGATTCAACAGCGTTTACAAATCCAGCCACTGGCGGCTTGGACGGTGGTGGCAGTGCCCTTTCCGCAACAATCTTGGGTGGGTCTTTGATCTGGAGCAACACGCTCTTTACATTTGGCACACCCAACGCCACCAATATAATCAGTGCCACCAATCAGGTCATTCCATTAAATCCTGGATGCTACTCATCCCTCCGTATTCTGGCCACCGCCATCAACGGAAACCAACCTTCCCAGCTTTTCGTTGTTAGCTATACCAACGGAACTACATCCAATTTTTCTCGTAGCATCAGTGACTGGTATTCGCCACAAAACTACAGCGGTGAATCCAAAGCTGTGGCAACCGGTTACCGCATGAACTCGGACGGCACCAAAGACAATCGCACCTTTTACCTCTATGGATACACGCTGCCCCTCGATATCACAAAGGGAGTGAAAAACATCAAATTACCCAAAAATGCAAACGTCATGATTGCCGCAATCAGCCTCGTCCCCAACTGGCAACCTGCATTTTACACCACTCCCTTCACCGCCCCCTCAGCCATAGCCGGGCAAGCCTATTCAGCAACCGCAGCCACCAATGCCTATGATCCAAACAATGATACGATCATTTTCTCAAAACAAAGCGGTCCTTCATGGTTAAGCGTTTCTTCATCAGGCATTCTCAGCGGTCAGCCGACCTCAGCTGATGTCGGAGAAAATACGTTTGTTCTGAACATCGCCGACTTAGGGGGACTTTCGACTTCGTCCACGATGACAATTGAAGTTGATCCCTCTCCGTTCATTCAACTGGCCCTCACTTCAACGCCAACAAATAGTCTCATCCTCTCGTGGACAGGCGGAACTGCTCCTTTCCAAGTTCTCATGTCCACCAATCTTTCTGAAACAAATTGGACGCAGATAGGAGAAACGACCTCTGAACGTTCCATAACCTTGATTCCAACAAACACAGCCGCATTCTATCAGATACGCGGACAATAGTTTCTCAAGTCATTTGAGGGTAAAAAAGGACCGAGCTTGCGCCCGGTCCTTGCTAAACAAACAACCTATTAACAACAACTACTGTTTGATCTTGAAGAACTTCGCCGATGAACTCGGTGTTACGACGTAAGGACTGGTTGCCCCCGTCACCGTCGAGTAAGTGCCATTGATGGTATCCGATGACACAAGAGTTCCACCGCTCCAGGTAATTGTGATCTTATCCGCTGATTTTGAGATCTTCAGTTGTGAGTCAACAACCGTTGTATAGTCTCCATAGTTGCGGAACTGGGCCAAGAACGTTCCCTGATCGGAAGCTTGCGTGATATTTCCAATTTCAGGTGAGTATTCTGGGCCGACATAAACAGTGTCAGGCATGGTCAGAGGAGTATCAACACCCCATGTGGTTGCCCCCAATTGGAGCCAGTTCACACCATCATCACTGCGGTAGATGGTAAACTTCTGTCCGACACGTTGAATACGGCACCAGCCATTGGGATAGATTGGTGTCGCATTGTTTGAAGATATGGCGCTGTCGCATGTTCCACCTGTAATCAGACGTCGATTTCCCTCCCAGGAAGCATTTCCTGCCGTTCCCGGACCTGTCAAAACAGGACCAACAGGGTTCACATGGCATTTCTGATAACGACCGGCTGCGCCTCCAGATTGGGTCGCTCGATCCACTCCAAAGTTCAGCACATCGCGAACGATCAATCCGGCGCGAGCCCATTCGCTTGAACCATCCTGATAGATGACCTGTACTTTCTTATCAAAGTCACCCGTCACAGGTTCATAAACAAATGTGCTTTCATCATAACTTGCCCATTCAGTCAAACCGTCACTGTAAATATCCCAAGCTCCCGCCCCTAACGGAACCACAGCGTTCCATCCCCCAAATTCATGTCCACCCACCACTCCCCATTTTCTGGCGGTATCGACCGTGAAGGTCAATGTCACTGGTGTAATGGTGTTACCATAGACATCCTTGACGTTCTTTACAGTAACTGAGCCACTGGTTCCCGTGAATCCTGAGACAGTAAGCAAGGCGTTTTGCTTGCGAGTCATAACCAATGGATTGAGAGAGTTTTCTGTAAACCGATTGCTGTACCAATTTATTGCGGTTATCGTGCCAGAGGAAACAGTGTAGTTTGCCAAGGCACTACCAGTTGAGTCATCTATAGGTTCGTCAAATCCGATGCCAATATCGATTGTGCCTGCTACAGTGCCTTGCATTGCACCTGCCGATAACGTTGGCGGAGTCGTGTCTGCATTGACAGTCAATACTGCTGCCGAGCTTGCCTGAGATACTGGGGCCACAGTGCAAACCAGACGGAATTGTCTGCCATTGTCTGCCAGAGTGGAAAGATAGAGAGGGATTTGCAGCGTTGCACTTATTGCCCCCGAAATATTCGTCCATGTCGAACTCCCTGCTGCAGCAGTCTGCCACTGATAGGACATGCCAGTCCCATAAGGCGAAACACCAACTGCTGCGGCAACCATCGCTACTGAACGATTTTGAACTGTAACCACATTTTGTGGCTGTTGAGTAAAGGTAACGCTTGTTCCAGTGGGATCAATGTAAGTGCCGATCACACTGCCCGTAAGGGTCGAAGCTGTGCCATTTGCAGGATCCGGGTCAGACGCCAATTTGTAAGTGGCTTCCTGCCAGGAACCGCCTGCCCAGTCTGGCATGTGATGGACCATCATCATGTAATACCGCTTTCCTGCTTCCAAGGTAATTGTCAAACCTGCTGGCCAGACACTGCTTGGGGCTTGGTCAGAACGGGCATAGGAAACATCAAAATCGTGGCTTGTAAGCCAGCTCCGAGGATCGCTCCAGCCAGTCGTGCCGGCAATCATCACCTTGTTTGCCGGATCTTCATCTGTGCTTAGGAACAGCCAGCCACGATCGGAAAACGCGATGAAAAACACATAATCTCCGGAAGTAGGCGGAATAAAATAGCCATCCATCGTATCAAAGAACAGCTTGTCACTATCAAGATCAGAATTGAAACCGCCACCATTCGCAGGATATTCAAATGCGGTCAACAGATCTCTGCGATCAGGCAAATTCGGGAAGCGCGAATCGGCAAATAGATTATCTGGATTACTCCCCGCATTGTCGTCAAACCCCGTATATTTTTGGTGAACAACGGTTCCATTCATGAATTGAAATGTTTGAAAATGGACCTTTGTATTTGCTGTAATGGCATTCGGAATTGAAGCCGTATCCTGAACATTATTGATGGTCACATTATAACCAGTCCCCTCGGCCAGTTTACTCGTCGTCAGTTGGATCGTTGATGTACTGATCCGTTGCGCATCCGAGATTGTTATTCCACTGTCGATTGAGTAGTTCCCAACCACAAGGGCACTATCAGAAACTGGCTTGGAATACTTTACAACCACCGTTGTAAAGGTCTTGTCCGCTGAGACACTCGCAACAGTCAAGGGCGTGGTGTCACGAATCACCGTCATTGTCGCCTCTTTGGATGTTACCGTACCTGCTGGATTGCTAACATCAACTTTGATTTTCGCATTATTGTCTGCGTAATGCGCTGGACTGATTGTTAAGTTCTTCTGTGTGGCGTCTTGAATGGGACTCCCGTCTTGGTACCACTGAAAAGCAAATGGTCCAGTGCCATCAAAGGAAACAGCAAAAGAAGCCGAGGAACCTTCAGAAACCGTATAATTCGTTGGATCGGAGGTAATTGTAGGGACGACGTAGTCAGAAAACAGTGTCGTCTTAATGTTGACATTGGCGATGTCTGTTTCTTCATTCTCACCGCCAGTTCTCCCAGAAATGATGAAAAAACCAGCCGTCGGCATCCACCCCTCAAGATAAACATTTGTACAAACAACCTGCCCACGATAGCTAACGCTTAGCGTGGAATTCCGCTTCAAATCAATCTGAACATCCTGAAGCTGAGAATTGACCATGTCACTCTTAGCCATCGGGAAAGTCGCAATACGGGTTCCATACAAGTAGATATCAACCGCTGGTCCACCAATGCTTGTGTAGGTATGAAAAGAGACGGCAAATGCGGTACCACCTGCCCCCACCTCATTGTAGGTAGTGCTAAATTGATTTATGTCAGGACCAAAACTGAATGCAGCACCATCCGCGGCGTTGGCTGAGCCTGGACCAAACTGGAGTTTAAACTTGGCCGTAAACGCTTCTATTTGCGCCCCACCATCAAAATCAATCGGTGAAAATGAGCCGCTCAAGGTGTTCTGATTTGTCGTCAACTGCAATCGGGCCGGATTGGAAATAATAACCGGCTCCCAAGTTGACCCATCACTAAGGACTCCAGAGCCATTGTAGAAGAACTGGGATGTGTCCTGTGTTGCAAAATCTGCCGTGAAAATGCCCGCCCAAGCGGACGCTCCAGACAGCAACAGAGTAGATAATAACGTTTTATACAGTTTCATTTTGTTCGTTGCTTATTTGCGTTGAATAGGGGGAACTGCCCGAATTAATTACTTCTCTGTACATAAAATACAAGAAGATTCCATATTGGAAACACGACCTAATGAACCGTATTTTGAGCTACGAAGTAACATCTTATCCGACATCCAATTACATACTCATATTGCAATTTCATGTTCATCCAACATTTTAGAACAAGTTTGCATTTATCCAATTTCTTCGGCAAAATCACCTTCAATAGATGAATTCAGCCATTGAGACCGCGGCTCTAACCCGCCAATTTGGTAATTTGTGCGCAGTGGATGGAATAAACATCCACGTGGAACGAGGGACTTTCTACGGTTTTCTTGGTCCAAATGGAGCGGGAAAATCAACAACGATCAAAATGCTGACGGGGTTGCTTGCTCCTACCTCAGGATCAATGCACGTTCTTGGGCAAGATGTTTCTGATCCCGACCGTTCCATTGACGTAAAAAAACACATTGGCGTTGTCCCAGAGAATCTGAATCTCTTTGATAATCTGACAGCAAAGGAATACCTCACTTTTGTTGGACGCATGTATCTTTTGCCTCCTCAGGTCATTCGTGAACGGACTGGTGAACTTTTGTCGATGATGGGACTCGAGAACGAGGAGAAGAAACTCACGCTTGAGTATTCTCACGGCATGAAGAAGAAACTTTCACTCGCAGCGGCGCTTCTTCCAAACCCAGACCTGCTGTTTCTTGACGAGCCATTTGAAGGAGTTGATGCCGTGGCATCTAGGGTGTTACGGGATCTTTTAAAACGCGTCGTTGAACGTGGTGCAACTGTGTTTTTGACATCACATGTCCTGGAGATTGTGGAAAAACTCTGCACCCATGTAGGAATCATTTCAAAAGGCAAGCTTGTCGTTGAAGAATCACTCACACAATTAAAGCAAGGTGGTTCACTTGAAGAGGCTTTTCTCAAGGCAGTGGGCGCCGAACAATTGGACCAACAAAAATTAAGCTGGCTGGAGGGCGAGGCATGAACTGGGAACAAAGCTGGCAGCAATTAAAAGCCATTTTCTGGCTGAGATGGCGATTGAGTCGCAATCAGTTTGTTCGAGGCGGAAACATCAATGCAGCTCTCTCCGTTATTTTTGGATTCTCCCTCTTCTTTTCAGCCATGGCCCTGCTGATAGGAGGAATCTCTGGCGGTTATTTTGCTGGTGCAAAAAGCTCCGGGCAGCTCTTAATGTTCATTTGGGATGGGATCATCCTCCTTGCGTTGTTTCTATGGTTCATGGGAGTTCTGATGGAAATTCAGCGCGCTGAGAGCATTGACCTCACGAAACTGCTTCACTTACCTGTAACTTTGAGGCAGGTATTTGTCTTTAATTTTATCGCATCTCATTTCACGACGTTTGTCCTTCTTTTCATGCCAGCGACTTTGGGGTTTTGCGCAGGCTTGATTATTGGCGGCGGACTTAAAATGGTTCTGGTAACACCTCTTTACCTAAGCTTTGCTTTTCTTGTCAGCACTTGGACCTATTGTCTGCGTGGATGGATCGCAGGCCTTATGACGAACAAACGGCGACGACGTTCAATCGTCGTCTGGATCACCCTGGTATTTATTCTCATGTTTCAACTTCCCAATCTTGTAATCAACAACTCTTCCGTAAAAAAGAATTTCATAAAACGCAGTGAGGAAACTGTCACCATGTCCCAAAATCAGAAACCCGATTTCATGGCCAAAGCCCATACAATTGTGCCTCTCGGCTGGGTTGGTTATGGGACAAAAACAATCATGGACGGAAATCCGTGGCCAGCACTGGGGTGGACCATCGTTTGTGGACTTGGTGGGGTATTGGGATTGGCTCGGGCCTACCGAATGACAATCCGTTTTTATCAAGGGGCAGCAAAAGCAAAAACCATTAAAACCGTGTCCACCTCCGCAAAACAAACAGAAATGCTTTTTGTGGAAAAAACTCTTCCGTGGATTCCTGACAACGTTGCAGGTCTGGCACTGGCAACACTTCGTTCGTTATTACGAGCTCCAGAGACCAAGATGTTTTTAATCTTTCCACTCTTTATGGGAGTGTTTCTCTGTTTTATTGACATTTCAGCAGCAACGAAAAACATCTCAAAAACAGGAATGTTTTTCTCCGCCCCCATCATCGTCAGCATTGCAGCCTACTCCTTAATTCAAGCCACGGGGAATATGTTCGGACACGATCGAAATGGATTCAGGGAACTGGTGCTTCTGCCAACACCGCGACACCTCATACTGGCAGGGAAAAACCTTGCCTACTTTCCCTTCATGCTAGGGATTTCAATATTCTTTTTGGTGCTTGCAGCTTGGAGGCTCCCATTGTCCGCAGAAAACATTCTTGTTGGTATTCTCCAAATTCCAACGGCGTTTTTACTGATAAGCCTGCTTACAAACCTCTTCTCCATTCTAGTCCCATTTCGAGTTGCACTGGGATCGTTAAAAAGCAATAAGCCAAAGCCCATCGTCATTCTCGCGTCGTTTTTGGGGATGATGTTTGTGCCTGTTGTAATATCGCCCCTCTTTATTGCACCCGCCGTGTCACTCCTCTTCTCCAGCCAAGGTTGGATACCCTGGCTTCCCGTTGGTCTGATCGTCTCGGCAGGCGTGCTGGCCGGAGCGGTCGCAATATACATCGCACTAATCCCGCTCGAAGGCCGGCTTTTGAAGCGCCGCGAGTTATACATCCTTCAAGAAGTCACAGAAGAGATCGAATAACTCGCGCGACGTTAGCATCAAGGATAAACGTGCTGTTGAATCCAGCGCAAATCCTGCAATAGAGTCGGAGTATTGGCCAATGGTGTCGTCAAACTTCCTTCTTTTGCCAAACCACGCCATTTCTTCGGCTCAACATGGCCGTCAGCAAAGCTGAACACGGCAGCGTTTAGATGACGTGCTGTTGGGTAGTTTTGAAAAGAAATGCTCGGTGGGGCTTGAGTTGCAAAAACTCCATCATCAATTGTGTTGACACTCTCATCAATGAACACAATTGCCATTGCTGGACTCGGTCTTGAAATAGATGCCATTGTATGATAAGGCATTCCGGTTCCATAAATATATTCCAATTCAGTAGATCCCATTCTACCTTCCATAGAATAATTGCGAGCCAATTTTTGATAATTGCTGACTTTTGTCCCCAAATTAGCTCCAGGACACTGATAGATGGCAACATTTGGATTATATGGATAAAGCTTTCCCAACTTCACGGCATTAACATTTGTACTACCAGTAGCATCTTGTTCACTGCCTATGGCACCATCAATCCAAGAGTTTGTATCTTGTGTATTATTTAGCACAAGTCTCTCCCTATTATCGCTGGCATACATCATCCACGCGATACTCATTTGTTTCAGGTTATTCAGGTCATTGACCTGCTGAGCCTTGATTTTGGCACGACTCAATGCCGGAAGGATCATTGATGCAAGAATTGCAATGATCGCAATAACGACCAGCAATTCAATCAACGTAAATCCGGCTCCTCTTCTTCGAAGGATTCGACTATAATTCATAACAACTTTTACTGCGTTCTAACGTGCCAAGGAAGCCAGAGTAAGCCCGCATACCTAAAAATCAATAAGACTTTTATAAAAAAGTACACTACACGAAATGTAATGTACCAAAAAACACAAGAGCTTCACTTCATCTAAACAGTTGAAAAACCTGAGGTAAACGCTGCCACATCTTATCCAGTCCCATATTTTTTGTTTATTGCAGCCAATACGGTTTCCACACTCAAATTTTCCAATCCCCCAGCGTCCTCGAGAATATGAAAATGATCGCTCAGAGGATGCCAGATTTGTTTTGAAGTGCTTCCCCATAGGACAATCCCCTGTCCTCCGACCGCCGCCGCAAGGTGAGTAATGCCAGAATCGTGCCCAACAAAGCCTCTGCAATACCGCATCCGGCAGGCTAATTCACTCAGAGGAAGGTTTAAGGCAAGCTCCACGCGGTTTTCGGGAAGTGTTTTGGCTAGCCGCAGAACGCGTTCTTCTTCAGCTTCTCCTCCGGTCAAGAGCATGTTCCATCGTGTATTTTCAGTAACCAAAGTGAGAAGTTTTTTCCAATTTTCCTCCGGCCAATTTTTGCTCTTACTGCCACTTCCTGGATGAGCAGCAAGGAATCCAGAGTAATGTTGTTGAGCAGAAATATTCTCAGGGAATTTCAGTATCGGCTGTATGGGTGGAACAATACCGAGGGAATGAACTGGTTCGAGAAAAACATCGGCTGCGTATTTGTTGGAATGTTCATCAGGTCGATGTGGTGCCCGAATGAATCGTGCGGAAGTGCAACGCAACACATTTCGTTCAAAAATCCGTTCCGGGTCAAAAAGATAGGAGACGATGAGATCAAACTTCGAAAAGAATTCGACCTGTTTTTTGTCCAGGATTCCATTTTGAGAAAAGAAGCTGGCCAGCGATGGAGATTCCAAGTGCCAAATGTGGTCCGCCAATCCTGAATCAACTGCGATCCCGGCAATTCTCGGATAGCCCAGGATTTCCAGTGGTCGCGGAACCGTCCTCCACTCCGGAGTGATTCTTTTGGGCAAACCAGAGCGTAGTGAGGATATGGCTGGCAGCGTTAAAATAAAATCGCCAATTGCTCCACCTCGAATCACGAGGATTTTCATATGCTTCCAAGATCACGTTTCTCTGAAATAAAAAAGCCGGAGACCTTGTCAGCCCCCGGCTTAGGAAATGAACTCGTTTGAGATTAATTATTTGACTTCGATTTTGTTGGTCTCACCCGGCTTCATGACTTCAATCTTAGCGCCCTTCTTGATTTCTTCAGCAGACGGCACTTTGAGAATCTCGCCACTAACAGCCTGAGCAGAATCTGGTGCTTTTTCGGCTGGCTTGAAAGAGATCAATTCCACTTCAAAAATCAGGAGAGAATTCGGCTCAATCGCCTGCATCCCTCTTTCGCCATAAGCCAGGGCCGGAGGAATAAAGATTTTCCACTTGGCACCGGGTTTCATCAATTGCAATGCCTCATACCATCCGTGAATGATTCTGTGAGGGGTAAGAGCCGTTTCGAACGGTTGATTGCGCTTGTAAGAACTGTCAAACTCTGTGCCATCTATCAACGTGCCTTTATAGTTGACCTTCACAACATCGTTGGACTTCGGACTGGCACCTTCACCTTGAGTGATCACCTGATATTGCAAACCGCTAGGCAAAGTTTTGACTCCGTCAACTTTACTGTTCTTGGCTAAAAATTCCTCTGCGGCGATCTTGTTCTTTTCACCGGCAATTTTATTTCGCTCACGCATTTTGGCCATTTGAGCCGATTGGTAGGCACGAAGAGTTTTACGAGCCTCATCCACGGTAATGCGTGTCGCAGCACCGGAATAGGTGTCCTTCATGGCCTTGATAACAGTATCCAAGCTTGCATTCGTCACGTTTTTTTTCAGAACATCACCGAAACTCATACCGAGGGCATAACTGACCGTATCCATGTCAGGTTCTGCATTTGATGTGACAGCCGACGTGGCATTAATGGCAGCGGGGGTCGCAGGCTTGGCATCTTCGGCCAAGACAGGAAGCGCGGCGAGGCTGATTGTTAAAAGGGCAATGTATTGTCGTTTCATTTTATTGTTTTTTCTCTATCAAGACACTACTGCTTGATTCTCAATCAAAGTAATCGCTTTGAGAAATAACATATCCCCCCTTTTGTGTCTAGAAAACGTATTGGTTACCTGGAAAAATGTAAACAGTCTTGCCAGTGAGCGCATGGAGATTACTCTTGAACCGTGCAAATCTTGTTTATCGGTGACATTGTGGGAGAGCCGGGACGTCGCGCTGTCAGCATGTTGGTTCCTTTGCTGCGAATCCGGCACAAACTTGATCTGGTGATTGCCAATGCCGAAAACGCGGCTGGTGGTTCGGGAATCACGGTAGCCACGGCGGCGGAGATTTTTGAGTCTGGTGTCGACATTATCACCATGGGGGATCATCTCTGGGATCAGAAGGAGGTAAACTCGCTTTTGCATAGCGAATCAAGGCTGGTTCGACCACTTAATTACCCTGCCGGAACCCCCGGCAAAGGTTGTGCAATGTGGCGTTCTGAAAAACATCCGCCCGTCGCAGTCCTGAATCTTCAAGGACGAACCTTCATGCAACCGATGGAAAATCCATTTCAATGCATCACGCAGGAAGTGGCCTCGCTCCGTCAGAATACAAAAATCATCTTCGTGGATTTTCATGCAGAGGCCACCTCGGAAAAAATTGCCATGGGCCGGATGCTGGATGGAAGCGTCAGTGCTGTTGTCGGCACACACACCCATGTCCAAACCGCGGATGAACAGATTTTCCCAGGTGGAACCGCCTACTTGACTGATGCAGGTTTCACAGGCCCGCACGAGAGTGTCATCGGACGGGATATTGCCCCGGTTGTGCAACGTTTTGTCACCACCACGCCTCAACGTTTCACTGTGGCTTCTGAGCGAATCATCTTGCAGGGAGCCGTTATTGAAATTGATGACAATACAGGACATGCGTTGAAGATTCAGCGGGTCTCCGAACCGCTTTCAACGACAAAAAAGTAAAAGCATAATCATGCCACGATCCCGAAAAAATCAATGGGATTTCAGCGGTGAGCTCTTTTCAAAAGAAGAGCTTCGAAAAGTGTTTACTGTAAGCGAACTGACAGGAGAGGTTCGCAAAACGCTGGAAAAGCAGCTTGCCCATGTCTGGGTAGCCGGCGAAATAAGCAATTTTCGTCTCCAAAGCTCCGGGCATATTTATTTTACACTCAAAGATGCGTCAAGCCAGTTAAGCTGCGTCCTTTTTCGCAATGATCCTGTGGCAGAACGCGAGTCTCTTCAGGATGGGCGCAAAGTGATTCTCAACGGTGAAATCACGGTGTATGAGGCCCGGGGGCAATATCAACTACACGTTCAAGGAATCGAAATCCAGGGGATTGGCGCTCTGCAGGCCGCTTTTGAAAAGCTCAAGCAGAAGCTCAATACGGAAGGACTTTTTGCCCAGGAACGAAAACGTCCCCTACCCCCTTACCCCATGAGAATCGGCGTGGCCACCTCTGAAACAGGGGCTGCCATCCGGGACGTGCTCCACGTTGTTGGAAGACGCAACCCTTCTCTTGAAATCATCCTTGCTCCATGCCTTGTTCAAGGTCAGGGGGCAGCCCAGGACATAGCCAATGCCATTGCCCTTCTCAACGAATGGTCTGAACGTGCCACGGAAAAATTGGATCTCATTTTATTGACGCGAGGCGGTGGAAGCTTGGAAGACCTTTGGCCGTTCAATGAAGAAATTGTTGCCCGGGCAATTGTGGCCTCCAAACTTCCCGTTGTTTCCGCTGTTGGGCATGAGATCGATTTTACCATAAGCGATTTTGTGGCCGACCTTCGCGCTGCCACTCCCAGTGCGGCGGCTGAGATTCTGACAGAAGGCGTTTTTTCTGCGAATCGATGGATCGAACAAATTCCAGGAAGACTTCGTGAACGTTTGAACCAACGTTTGGCACGGGAACGCACCAGTGTCATCCAATTATCACAACGCCTTGCACGGGCGCATCCTCGACGTTTCTTGCAGGAATCAACCCAGCATCTGGATGATTTACAATTGAACATGGCCAGAGCTGTCCATCGTAACGTTGGAAAATCATTGGTTTTCTACCGGACCTTGCAGGAGCGTCTGGCACGGATTCGTCCTGCCCAAATCGTCCTTCAGCGTAAAACCACTTTGCGACAGCAGCAACAACGCCTTTACGAACAGGCGCTTCGCCGTCTTCAAGACGCGGGTCAGAAACTAAACACGCTTAAAACCCGGCTTCGACTTCTGTCACCAGAACACATCCTTGCGCGAGGCTATTCCATCACCATGGATGCGCAAACAGGAAAAATTCTGCAAAGCTCAAGCCAAACCCACCCCGGTCAACACATTCGCACCCGGCTCAAGAAGGGAGAAGTTCGAAGTGTCATAGAACCAGGATACGACTTTGGCGGTTGAGACAAGCCAGCGGGATCCATAGACTCTCATTACCCCCGGTTGAGAAAGCAATTCTCAAAGTCCTTCCAATTTATCCTTATAATATATGAGGATTCCGAACAAAATGGCGACGATGATCCCCACGATGAAAGAGATTTTCAGATGGCGAACAAACCTCTGTTTTGCCATATCAGCCATTCCTGGCAGAAGATAGTAAATCTGCTGCGGTTTAAGCTTTGAATTTTTCTTTCGAAACATGGATCAAATCTTTTAAAGAGAACGTTGAATTTTGTATGGTCTGAAACGATTTCCGCAAGAAATTTCACTACAGGAAACCGCATTCACACGAACTCAAAAAAAACCTGGTACCATCCAAAACCGTCCTGTCATTCTTAACACGCACTTTCTACTCCAAAGCGAGGCGGAAAGGCAATCCTAATTCCTCAATATGAAGTGCTAAGAATGGGGGGTGACCACACGGTATTGTTGCCCCATGGTCAGGAGAAGTTTGCCGACATGTAAGGCATCAAGGCAACTTTTTCCTACCTTCAAACTCGGAAAACCGCTGATTTTGAGGAGAAATAACATTTTTTTTCTAATGGCATAGGCGTTGCTAAACAGAGGTGACGACTATGCCGATCATTAGCTCACTATTTGATGGAACAACCTATGCAGCGTCCAAAAAGATGCTGGATATGACGGCGTTACGTCAGGAAGCCATCGCCAGCAACATCGCGAACCTGGATACCCCCGGATACAAGCGCATGGACGTCACTCCCAATTTCCAGAGTGAACTAAGCCAGGCAATTTCAGCCCAGGACACAACGCGCATAAGCAATGTAAACCCAAAACTTTCAATTGATACGACGGCCATCTCTGCGACACGAGATGGCAACACTGTCCAACTGGAAACAGAAATGAAGAATCAGGCAGAAAATTTCCTGGCTCATTCGCTGGAAACCCAATTGGTCTCCTCAAAACTGGCGACATTGAGATCCGCCATAACAGGAAGAACTTCCTAATAGGTTATGATCAATCTACTTTCAGGCGTCGATTCCACCGCTTCCGCTCTTAATGCCGAGCGAATCCGCATGGAGGTCATTTCACAAAACATCGCCAACGTGAATACCACGCGCGATGTCGACGGGAAACCTTATGCCCGCCAACAAGTTGTTTTTGAGACTGCACTTTCACAAGCTCAAAGCGGCACAACCACCGGAGCACGAACTGTCCAAGTTGCCAAAATTGAAAAGGACAAGAGCGCACCGCGCATGGTCTACAGCCCGGGAAACCCATTGGCAGATGAGAATAACATGGTTGCCATGCCTAATATCAACATCCATGAGGAAATGGCTGATCTGATTTCCTCTTCCAGAACCTTTGAAGCCAATATTACCGTTCTAAAAAATGCGAGACAGATGGCCATTCAAAGTTTGAGCATTGGAAAACACTAACCCAAAGACTTAAATCAACATGCTACCTATTTCCGCAATGAGTCTGCCGACTTCGCTCGATGCGAAGTCACTCTCCTCATTGCTATCGAGCAAGGCGGCATCCAATCCAATTTCACAAGAGGACATTCAGGCGCTGACATCCAATATTTCAAAAACCGCCGGTGCCTCTCCAACCACGGATACAACTGCGGCAACAACACCAACCGCTGTTCCGGGCATTTCGTCCGTCCAAAATGGCGGAGGTTCCTTTTCCAACATTTTAAATCAATTCGTCAGTGAGGTTAATACAAAGCAGGTGGCCGCGGAGCAAAATGTGAACGGCATGCTGAGCGGTGGAAACGTTTCTCTGCATCAGGCCATGATATCCATGGAGGAAGCCAACGTTTCCTTTCAACTCATGATCGAAGTGCGAAACAAGCTCCTGGACTCTTATCAGGAACTTATGCGAATGCAGGTTTAGCCTAAATGAACAACTTCAGCCAGATCGTTCAACAGCTTTTAACTCTGTGGAAACAGCTTGGAATCAACCAGCGTATCAGCTTGGTGATGGCTGCCGGGGTTGTCATGATTGGCTTGGGAGCGTTGGTCATATTCTCAACAAGGGTGGATTATGCGTTACTCTACGGAAAACTGGACGACGCAGAGGCTGCCAAGGTCATCGCTTTTCTGGACACAGAAAAAGTTCCCTACAAGATCAGCCGTGGCGGAGGCTCAATTTCCGTTCCCGCGGATAAAGTGCATCTCATGCGCATGAATCTGGCTGCAAAGGGAATTCCCCGCTCAAGCAGTGGTGTTGGTTTCGAGATTTTTGACAAGCCCAATTTTGGCATTTCCGATTTCGTTCAACGAGCCAATTACCTTCGCGCCGTCCAAGGTGAATTGGAACGGACCATTGCCCAGGTTGACTCCGTGGAAAGCGCAAGAGTCATGGTCGTCATGCCGGAAAACCGCATTGTGGTTGATAATTTCAAGAAATCCACGGCCTCCGTATTTGTCAAAACCCGCGGCAACACTCCCCTGCCCCCGCAGACTGTCAACGCCATTCAATTTCTGGTTGCCAACGCTGTTGAAGGATTAAAACCCAATAATGTCAGCGTGGTGGATAACCTCGGGAACGTTGTCTCCGGCACGGAGGAAGAAGATTCCCTTGCCAATCTCACCAACACTCAGTTGAAGACCCGAAAGGAATATGAACTGTATCTGGCCAAAAAAGCCGAGTCAATGCTCGACAAAGTTCTCGGTGCAGGCCAGTCCGTTGTCCGGGTTTCTGCCGAAATCAATTTTGATACCAGCACGAAAACTGAGGAGAAATTTGACCCAGAAAGCACGGTTGCCCGAATGACCACAATCAACGATGAAACCGTGGACACCATGACAACCTCTCCTGCTGAATCCTCGGCAAGCATGGCTGCCAATGGCGGTGGCGTCCCCGGCACCCAGATCAATTCCAGCACTGAAGGCCCATCGACAACAAACACGCCAGCAGCCGTTCCCACCAATTCCAATCGAACTCATAAAAAGGTTACAAATAACCAATACGAAATCAGCAAGCAGACAAGTAATCTCACACAGACAGCCGGTTCTCTCAAACGCCTGTCTGCCGCTGTTTTTATTGCACAGCGATACACAAATGACGGACCAAACCGAGTTGGAATCCAGCGCACTCCTGAACAAATCAGCCAGTTGAAAAAGATCGTCCAGAGCGCCATCGGTATTCAGGATGGCGCAATCGATTCCACCCTCCGTAAAGACGAAATCACTCTTGAGGAAATCCCCTTCAACGATCAGCCCGCCATCGAGATTGAAAAGAAAATTGAAAAGGAACAAACGAAGCAATTCTGGTGGAGTCTGGGAAAGAATTCCATCTACCCCGTTCTTACGCTCATTGTGCTTTATGTCTTCTGGCGGTTGTTTAAGCAAACCCCCTCTGAAAACATTCCAATCGGGGTTCCAATTGGAGATGCCGCAGCAAAAGTGGCCAATACAAAAGAGCCTGTCATCACAGTGGAAGCGCTGAATCAGTTGGTTCGTGAAAATCCTGGAAACATGACTCAGGCGATCAGAACCTGGATGAACAAAGGGACAAAACCGTAGTATATTTAATTGTTAGAACTTTATGGCAGCAACTTCAGAAGCAGCCGTAACTGCTGCAGCCGAGTTTGAACGCATGACACGAGTTCAAAAACTCGCGGCCCTCCTTATCATGCTGGGGCAGGAAGGTGCGGCGCAAATCATCAAGAATCTGGACGAGCACGAAATTGAACTGGTCTCCGCAGAGATGCCAAAAATCACCATGCTCAGCCAGGAAATGCAGGCAGAGGTGTTGAAGGAATTCACCGGCGTTGCAGTCAATGCGGCAACATCAACGCTGGGAGGAATTGAATACACTCAGGGATCGCTCGAAAAAGCCCTGGGACTCTTCAAGGCTTCCAATATCATCAGCCGGGCTTCTCCTTCACGCGCCCCCGTGTCGGCCATGAAACAAATTGCCGATTTGGATGCCCGTCAAATTTACAATTTAATCAAGCTGGAGCAGCCACAAACCATTACCCTGGTCATCAGTTACCTTGGAGCCGATAAGGCTGCCCAATTGCTCACGATGCTCCGCCCGGAATTGCGCCAGGATGTCATCGAGAGACTCGCCACTTTGGCACCAACCCCGGTTGAAGTGGTTGAAAAAGTCATTGAGGTTCTCAATAAAAAACTGGGAAGTCGAGGACCGAGGGCACTTAACCAAACCGGGGGTGTCAAGTCTGCCGCAAGTCTTCTCAACGCCTTGGAACGAAACCTTTCCAAGTCTCTCATTCTTTCCATCGAAGAACACAATCACGAGCTCGGCGCTGCGATACGCCAGAAGATGTTCACCTTCGAAGATATTGTCACGCTCGATCAATCCGCCATCCAAAAGATCCTGCGCGAGGTCGACATGCGGGATCTGGCCGTATCACTCAAGACCGCCAGCGAGCCCCTCAGAAAGCTTCTGTTGGGGAGCATCTCCAAGCGCGCCGCGGAATCCGTCAAAGAAGAAATGTCCTTCATGGGACCGCTCAAGATGCGCGACATCGAGGCCGCACAAATGCGCATCATCGAAGTGCTGCGACGTCTGGAGGCAGAAGGCGAAATCGAAACCGGAGAAGAAGAAGGTGGAGGTACCGCATGATCGCCTGGAGAGAACCCTTGCACTTGACCACCCCACTCAAAGGAGTGCGCACGGAGGAAGATCGAGAACTGGAGAAAAAAAACGGTGAACAGCTGAAAGCCAGCTACGAACAGGGCGTTCGGGATGGAGAAAAGAAGATGAGCGCCCAACTCGCTCAACAACGGGCCGAGCTTTTAAAACTTCAGGATGGCGTCTTTACCTCCTTGCGCCAAAGCCTTCCGGGTGTTGTCAACGAATGCCAGGATAGCCTGATTGCTCTGGCTGTTGAGGTGGCTCAAAAACTCGTTGCCGGAATTCCGATCACAGGCGAAATGGTGGAAGCCTCAATCAAGGAAGCCATGTCAGAGCTTGAGGAAACGACTGATTTTACATTGTTAATAAATCCCAGTGATCTGGATTTGCTCGACAAATTCAATTCGGTTCCCAGAGACGAATGGGCTCAACGCGACAAGATTCAAATCGTCAGTTCTCCAGATGTTTCCCGGGGAGGATGCATCATTCAAACCCGTTTTGGCAGTCTTGATGCACGAAGGGAGACGAAGTTGGAGCTGTTACAAAAAACCATGCAGTCGCAATGATGAACTCAACTCCCATGCTAAGCGGTTCAAGCCGAATAGCCCGTTTGACAGAACGGGCTCGGCAGGCGCATATCATTGAAAACCGCGGCAGGGTTGTGCAATTGATAGGGTTGGTCATTGAATCACAAGGTCCTCTGGCAGGCATAGGAGAAGTCTGTCGCATTGAATCTCCTTACCATGATGGCACGTCCACACTCGCCGAAGTGGTTGGTTTTAGAAACAATCATCTTCTACTGATGCCATTGGGGGAAATGCACGGTATTCACCCGGGGAGTGAAGTCATTGCACTGGGGGTTCCACTTCAAATTCCAGTGGATGAAAGTTTAAAAGGTCGTGTTCTTGATGGGCTTGGCCATCCACTCGACAATCTGGGTCCCGTCAATTGTGCGGATTCTGTCAGTGCCCAATTGCTCCCCCCACATCCACTCAAACGCCAGCGCATCAGCAAAACGTTGCAAACCGGCATCAAGGCGATTGACACTTTCACCCCCTGCGGACGAGGACAACGGTTGGGGATTTTTGCCGGCAGTGGAGTCGGGAAATCAACTCTACTTGGGATGATTGCCAGCCGCGCAGAGGCAGACGTCAATGTCATTGCTCTGATTGGCGAACGCGGACGCGAAGTACGCGAGTTTCTGGAAAAAGACCTGGATGAAACCGGACGCAAAAAGTCCGTTGTGGTCGTGGTCACCTCCAACGAACCCGCTCTCACCCGTCTTAAAGGAGCTTTCGTTTCAATGGCCATCGCGGAATATTTCAGGGATAAGGGAAAAAATGTTCTATTGATGATGGATTCCGTTACACGGTTTGCCATGGCACAACGCGAAATTGGCCTGGCAGTAGGCGAACCACCCGCCACGCGAGGTTATACCCCTTCCGTTTTCTCATTGCTTCCAAGACTATTGGAGCGCGCCGGGACCGGAGAGCATGGGACGATCACTGGTCTGTTCACTGTTTTGGTGGAAGCGGATGACATGAACGATCCCATTGCAGACGCTGTAAGATCCATTCTTGATGGTCACATTGTTCTCACCCGCGAGCTTGCGACTCAGAATCATTATCCTGCAATCGATGTTCTGCAAAGCGTAAGCCGTCTGGTGCGGGATTTGCAGACACCAGACCAGTTGGAACTTGGGGCTCAAGCTCGGGAAATCCTTTCCATTTATCAACGGAACCAGGATCTCATCAATATTGGGGCCTACCCTGCTGGCAGTAATGCCCTTATTGATAATGCCATCAGGCTGCATGATCCCATGCGTCATTTTCTCTGCCAGTCGGTTACAAAAGGTTACAGCATGGCCGAAAGTTGGAAACTCCTGACTGAAATAATCAAAAGCACACAGTCCCAACCTCCCAAACGCTAAATTACCATGAAAAAGTTTCGATTTACATTGGAACCATTACGCATTCTCCGAGAACGCGAGGAACAGGAGGCAATGGAGAATTACGCGAACGCTTTGGACGACCAACGCAAAGCCCTGGCCAAGCTGACTTCAATCCAGCAGGAGCTCATGCTGGCCCAGGACAATATCAAAACCCGTTTGGTTCAAGCCGCTCCGATTACTCAAATCGTCCACCAACAACTCTACTGCCTCCATCTTGAAGAACAGGCAAAAGCTGCCCTTGCAGAGACCAAACAAATCGAAAGAAAAGTGAAACAAGCCATGCAGGACATGATTGACGCACGGCACCAACGCGAAGTCGTCGATAAATTTCTAGCCAACCAACGCGCCGCATTTGATCGAGCCGTTAACGTTGAGGAACAAAAGAACATTGACGAGATGGCAGCGCATCGCCGCGAAACGGCGTTAAGCTGGAAGGCTCCTTCTTATGAATAAAATTCTGCAGTCTCCATGGACCGCTGGAGTGATAGGGATGCTCGTTTTCCTGCTCATGTTTGTTGCCATAATTTCAAAGGTAAAAATCACTCGTCCACAGCCGGCTGAGGAGGATAACTCCGAACCGACGACTGCATGGACGTTTCGCAATCCAGAAATGGATACGCTCATGGATGAATTGCGAACCAAAAAAATGGCTCTCGACAAACGAGAGAACGATTTAAATCTCCTAGCAATTCGTCTCAAGGGGGAACGGGAACAAATAGAAGCCATCACACAATCTGTCACACGCATCCAACAACAGTTCGATAGCAATATTTTTCACATTCAGGAGGCAGAAATTGCCAATATAAAAAAATTGATCAAAACGTACGCGGAAATGGAACCTGAGCAAGCCGCCAACGTTTTAAAAGCCATGGACGTGGATGCCGCAGCAAGAATTCTCCGTTTCATGAAGGAGTCCCAATCAACAGCGATCCTCAAGGCGATGTCGAAGAATGAAGTTGATGCCCGAAAAGCTGCCAGGATATTGGATCGAATCCGACTTTCGGTGGTCGATCCCCCCACAAATTCATCAGCCGCAAAAACAACTCCGACTTTATGAACCTCGCGAGCCTGCCCCAGTTTTCAACCTCACTTAACAACGTCGAGGTTGCAGATTCCCAAGTTGGTCAGAGCATTCCTCTTTCCCACGAAGGAAACGATGGCTCAACATTCCAGCAGCTCTTTAAAACAGCCCAGCACGAAGAGGAAAAACACTCTTTCTTGACAGGAAACCGGGAAAAAACTTCATCCGATCAGGCCACCAGTAAACAAGCTCAAAAGGACACAAAAACATCAAGCAAACTGGATTCATCAACATCAATAGGGGCAATTGACACCGAAAAAACGGATTCATCCGATGAAACGGTGCATGAGTCAGCTCACAAAGAGACAAAACGCTCAAAATCAAAAGACTCAAAAGATGAACAAGACGCACAATCCACTGACTCCCCCACCGCCATCCCGGCTCCGCTGGTTCCATCCATCACTTTCACATTTCAAACACTCGAAACAGAGGTGACTAACGATTCTCTTGGCGATGGCGATACCGAGCAAAATGCCAGCTCCAGCACAGGTTTAGAAGAGAGTCCTCAACCAAAAAATGTTTCCTCTGGCTTTATAACGTCCCTCGTCCAAGCCTTTGAAATGTCAACAAACTCCAAATCCAGTGGCATTAATGGCAAGGAGACATCTGCCATCACTTCTGGCAAAGAGGAAAAATCTGATAAGGACCTGAAAAACGGACTGACACCATCAAAACCAGATTCTCTTCCTCAAGCAGGTCTTCAGATGGAAAGTGACAAAAAAAGCATTTCGATCCAGCCAGAAGATTTTCCTAGTGGATCAGATTCACAGGAGCAGACGACTGCTCCAGTTCTCAAGACGACCGTTTCCGCTCTTATTTCCGACAACACCGATTCTGTTTCCTTGCCACCCCAGGCAGAAACTTCACAGCTCGTTTTAGAGCAACAAGGGAATACTCCAAAAAAAACCTCTGTAATTGAAAAAATTGATGATGAATTAACGTCAGAGTCTTTTCCCTCAGAAAAGAAAACTGTTGCAGCCACCCTCTCGGAGAAAATTTCCATTCAGACATCGTCAGTCGACTCCACCATTTCAGAGAATAAAACACAGCCTCAAATGGCTTCAGTCCCCGCCAACACAACGTCGACTCCCGAATCAACATCTGACAATTCAGCCACACCTTCCAGTTCACAAACGACCATTTTGGAAACCTCCGTGGCTCAGAAAACAACAAAGGAAAATTTACCAGCTCAAAGTCCTGTTTCAAATAAGACTCCAACGACTTCCGCTGGTCCTACGACCTCCTCCACCACCTCACAACAAACCGTTACAAATAATGACACTATGCAGGAAAAAATCCCCTCGGTGTCCTCAGACGCCATATCTGGTGTTGGCACGCCCACTGCTAAAACACAAAGTAACGTGAGTCAGACAAACGAACAGAACAAAACTGCCATGCAAACTGAGCAAAAATTGCCGGATGCAGTCTCAAGTTCTGTACCGAGCCCTAATATTCCAAAGTCGGATGAGGTTCAAAATGATACAAAAAAAGTCGAGTTATCACCCACCCCATTTGTCAAAGCAGCAGAGACCACGAGTCAAACTTCTCCCACAGCTCCAACAGACAAGGTGACTACGCCTCATACGACTCACGCTGCAATGGTTGAAAAACTGACCTCTTCCATTTCAAACGAAATCACGATTTTGCGGCAAATTCGTCCAGATAAACTGGATGTCGTATTGCGTCCGGATGCCGATACGCAAATATCCCTGCAACTAAGCTATTCGAACGGAAGAATTGAAGGTCAGGCCCGTTGTGAACGTGGTGATTTTGTGATGCTCAATTCTCACTGGGGAGAACTCCAACAAACCTTTGACCAACAGGGCATCCGTCTATTTCCTTTAAGAGATCCAACCTCGGGATTCAATTTTTCCGGAGGTGGTTATGGCAATTCCCCCCAATCCCAGCAGGAACGTAGGGCCCGTGAACTGGAGGATTTGGTCATTTCAAATACAAACCGAACAAACAGCCCCACTCAAACACCGGTAAAAGACTCCTCAGCACAAACGCTGCCTGGAAACACTTTACTGCAAACCTGGGCCTGATCCTATGCAAGTCAATACAAGTAATAATCTTGCCAGTTACTATTCCAACGTGAAAGAAACGTCCTCTTCAACTGGATCAACCAGCTCGAGCTCGTCTTCTTCATCCTCGTCATCCACATCTTCCACGCAAACGCTGGATCAAAACGACTTTCTGACATTGCTGGTCAAGCAAATGACCTCGCAAGATCCTCTGAATCCGGAAAGCAACACAGATTTCATCGCGCAAATGGCTCAATTCACCTCTCTGGAACAGACAAAAAGCATGACCAGCGCAATTAACGCAATGGCAAGCAACCAATCTCTTGCCAATGCAAATTCTCTCATTGGGAAAACAGTGACGTTGACTTCGGATAATACAACAGTGAATGGTCAGGTCAGTGGCGTCACGGTTACTGACGGTACGGCTCAAATCGTGGTAAACGGGAATTCCTACGATGTGAGCAGTGTGACATCCGTTTCAAACACAACGAGCAACACCAACAACACAACCGAATAAACTCCACTTATGCTTCAATCACTTAATTCCGCCCTCTCTGGAATGCAAAACTTCCAGACCAGTCTTGATGTCATTGGAAACAATATTTCCAACTCGAATACAACCGCTTTCAAGGCTTCCCGAACGGATTTTTCCGACGCACTGAGCAATTCCCTGAGTAGCACGGTTCAGGTGGGAAGCGGAGTGCAGACATCTGCCGTTCAGACAAATTTCACTGGTGGCACCATCACTTCCACCAATATTGCTTCGGACATGGCCATTTCTGGGTCTGGATTCTTTCTTGTAAAGGACCCCGTCTCAGGTACTGAATATGTCACACGGGATGGCTCCTTTACCGTCGATAACAGCGGTTATCTGGTAACCTCCAACGGTATGCGTGTTCAGGGTTACACTGATAGTAACCTCTCAACGATCGGCGACATTCAAATCGATGGAAATGGCTCCACATCCACCAATTCCGATGCCACTTATAAGGGGTACAGCGTCGATTCTTCCGGTACGATCACCGTGACAATGTCCGACGGGAGCAGTTTTGTCCGCGGTCAGATCCTGCTTGAAGGTTTTACAAACCCAAATGCGCTAACCAGTGCGGGTAACAATCTTTATACTGGAATGGCCAACGCCGGAATGACTACCAGTGCGGCAGTCGCCCCAGGCACCTACGGACTTGGAACCGTTAGAACTTCTGCTTTGGAAGCTTCAAATGTCGATCTAACTTCTGAAATGGCTAACATGATCACCGCCGAACGAGGTTTCCAGGCCAATTCAAAAGTGATCACCACAAGCGACGAAATGATGCAGGATGTGATTAACCTGAAACGCTAGAGGTAATTATGGCAGACAAGACCCCAAACGCCGAAGGTGCCGCTGCGGCAGCAGAGAAGCCAGCAGGAGGTGGCGGAGGTATAAAAGCCTTCATTCCACTCCTGGCGAATCTGGTTTTGATGCCTGTAATTGCCTACCTGTTGGTCACAATGGTTCTCGTGCCAAAACTCCAGAGTTCCATGGGAGGCGCAGACTCCCAAAAGGAAGCAGCTCCAGCAAAGCATGAGGCATCGGCCAAGGGCGAAGGCAAATCCGAATCCGGTGGCAAGGAAGAGAAAAAAAGTGAGAAGAAGGGGGAAAAGAAAGGGGAAAGTGGCAAAACAAAATTTGTTGTTCCACTTAGCGACAAAGTTCTTGTCAACGTGGCCAAGACACAGCTCACTCGTTACCTGGTGGTAAAAATCTCCGTCGTGAGTTATAATGCTGGAATTGAAGACATGGTCAAGGAACACGATGTGGAACTCCGCAACGCTGCCATGGGGGTTCTTTGCCAGAAAACAATTCAAGACCTCGAGCAACCACAGGCCATGAATACGATTCGCTCTGAACTGCTTTCAGCATTCAGTGGCATTCTCGGTGATGGAGTAATCAAAGAGATCTATTTCACAGATTTCGCAACAGAATAAACATGGACGAGCCAAAACAACCCAATGAGTCGGAGATTCTCTCACAATCGGATGTTGAGAAGCTCCTGGCGCAGGTTGCAGATCAGGAAGCCTGGGCCTCTGGCAAAGGAGGGGCGGGCAGTCCGAGTGCGCCGGAATCCAAGCGCAAGGAAATGGGGGTTGTCCAACCCTATGATTTCCGGATGCCCGTGTTTCTCTCTCCCAACGAACTGAGAAAACTACGGGTTGAGCACGATGAGATTGTTCAGGCTCTTGCGGCACGACTTTCCAATTTTCTAAGACTCGAAACCACACTGCAGTTGTCAAAAATCACAACTCAGACCTTTTCTGAATTCTCAGATACTCTTTCCAACCCAACACACATCACTCTGTTCAAAGTCGAACCTCTGAACGGAATTTGTGTTTTGGAAATCAATCCCCGCCTTGGTCTGGCCATCGTTGACAGGCTCATGGGCGGCGCTGGCGCTTCAGTCGATGTGGATCGTGATTTGAGTGAGATCGAAGTGGCTCTTCTGGATCAGGCGATGCAGATCATCATTGGAGAATGGTGCAACCATTGGAATTCTCCCGAGGAACTTCGTCCCTCCATTCTGGCACACGAAAGTAATGGCCGTTTCGTAAAAACATCACCGCCCAATTCAATCATGCTTTCCGTGTTGATCGAGGCACGCATAGGAGAGTGCATGGAAAAAATACAAATCGGTTTCCCGTGTAATACCCTTGAACCTTTGATTGAGCGGCTGAGTCTCAAACTCGACACCGCTGTCAAGGAAGTTCAAAAAGCGACTCAAACCACGATGCGATGGCGTCCGGCGTTCAACACGATCGAAGTTCCCGTCACTGCATATTTTCCGCCTATGACTTTTGCCGCAGGCCAGTTGGCCCGCCTAAAGAAGGGGGATGTCCTGACCTGGAGTCCGGACATCGTCGAACAAGTTCAACTTCGAGTTGCAAGTCTGCCTAAGTTCTCCGGCCGTTTGGGAAAACGGGGAAAAAACTGGGCGATTGAGATCAACCAGATTTTAACACCTTAGATTATGCCAGCCAACATAGAAGAGACACCGCCAAATCTAGGGCTGCTGCTGGATGTGCCAGTAAGCCTGACCGTTGAGTTAGGCTCCTGCAAATTGCCGATGAAAGAAGTGCTCCAGCTTGCAAATGGGTCTGTCGTGCAGTTGGAAAAGGTGGCTGAAGAGCCAGTGGAACTCCTCGTCAACGGCAAACTCCTGGCCCGTGGCGAAGTCATTGTCGTCGATAACAAATTCGGAATTAAGATTACTGAATTGCTAGGTGAACCCCAGACGTGAAAACGGTTTTAACACACGGACGTGCCGTTGCAGCATTACTGCTGATCACTGCATTTAACGCTGCAGCCGAAGTTCCGGCTTCTGCTGCACCCACAATTTCAGACCAGGGGTCAGTCATCATGGCCATCGTGAGACTGATCGGCGCCTTTGTACTGATACTGGCGATTCTCTTCTTTGGAGTCTGGTTCTATCGAAACTGGCAACGGCTGCTTATCAAGCGCAACGGGCCGACCAAACTTCACATTCTCGAAGCAAAATCCCTGGGCCCCCGGCAATCGCTTTACCTCATAGGCTACGAACGTCAAAGAATGCTTGTTGCCGCTTCGCCCGAAGGAATCAGTCTTCTGACCATTCTGCCAGACTCCGATACTGATGCAGCAGCAGCAGTCCCGGCTCCCGCAAATTTTTCCGATGTTCTTCAAAAGGTTTTGAACCGGAAGGGACAATCATGAAAAAACGTTTTGTCGCCATTATTCTCTTCCTTTTTTTGATGGCCATCCCGGCCTGGGCTCAAGGAACGGGCAATGGATCCATTGTGCCGTTTCGCCTGAACATTGGCGTTGATGCCAGTCAGCAGCCGCAGGATCTTGATGTCGCAATAAAGATTCTCTTCACAATCACGCTTCTTGCGATTGCACCTTCCATTGTTCTGCTGATGACAAGTTTTACACGCATTGTCATCGTGCTCTCTTTCGTACGTTCGGCCCTTTCACTTCAGGGCACGCCAGCCAATCAAATCATCATCGGGCTCTCGCTTTTTCTGACTTACTTCATCATGGAGCCCGTCTGGACCAAGATCGATACCAACGCACTCCAGCCTTACATGGCAAAACAGATAACCAGTGATCAGGCGCTTGAAGAAGCTGCAAAGCCGATTCGCGCTTTTATGCTCAAACAGGCTCGTCCCAAAGATGTAGAGCTGTTTGCCTCTCTGGCGGGTCTCCCACAGACTGAAGCCGCACAATTACCGTTGAAAGTGGTGATTCCCGGTTTTGTCATCAGCGAATTGCGAACGGCATTCCAGATGGGATTTCTTCTTTTCATTCCATTTGTTCTCATTGACCTCGTGGTTGCAACGGTGCTCATGAGTCTGGGAATGATGATGATGCCACCCGCCACAATCTCCCTGCCCCTGAAAATACTACTGTTTGTCATGGTGGATGGATGGTCTCTGGTTGTGCGTTCACTCGTGCTCAGTTTTGCCACATAAAAAGCAAGCTTATGACACCAGAATTTGCGGTTGAATTAATCAAAACGATGATGCTACAGGCAGTCGCCCTGGCTGGGCCAATCCTATTGACAGCAATGGCTGTCGGACTGGCCATCAGCCTCTTTCAAGCCGTCACATCAATCAATGAACAAACCCTTTCGTTTGTTCCCAAGACTCTTGCCGTGATAGCGATCATAACCATTCTCCTGCCATGGACAATGCGTTCGATGATCGAATTCACCACCGCCGTCCTCCAGAAGATACCGCAGATGACACAATGACTTAGCGGAGGGTATGCCTGACCTCACAAATCATATTTTAGTGTTTACGCGAGCAGGAGCTTTGCTGGTGGCATTTCCGCTTTTTTCCGCCACGAACATTCCCGTGCAGTTACGTGTGGCCCTGGCAGCATTATGCGCCTTTCTCATTGCTCCTCTTCTGCCACCATCGCATATTGACCACCTGACACTTTGGGGGCTTTTGAGGCTGATGTTTGTGGAGGTCAGCGTCGGACTTTTGCTTGGTCTTGTGTGTCGGCTTGTATTCTTCGCAGTGGAATTTGCAGGGGGTATTGCAACGAATGAAATGGGGCTGAGCCTGGCAACTGTCTTTAATCCCTCTTCCGGCTCGGCCATGGGCGCGCCCAGCATGGTTCTCTACTGGCTTGCGATCATGATTTTGCTGAGCTGCAACTTGCATCACTGGATGATCGCCGCGTTCAAGAATAGCTACGTCTGGGTTCCCGTTGGTGCGGCACACCTCAGTCAACCCCTGCTCTACGATATCATACAACGCACCAATCAACTCTTTCGAATCGGCGTTCAAATCGCGGCTCCGTTGATTGCGGTCTCGTTTGTGATCACGATCGTATTTTCCACGCTGAGCCGCGCTGTGCCTCAGATGAACGTGTTTTCTGACAGTTTTTCCGTGCGCACACTTGCAGGCATGGCAGTGTTCGGTTTGACCTGCAATCTCATGGCTCAGAACATCCAAAATTACCTCCAGCGCATACCGTCTGATTTACAGAAAGTCGCACAGCTTCTTGGGCATGGATAATGCTGAACGCTCCTTTCGTTAATGAGCGAACAAGCGGGAGAGAAAACAGAGCAACCGACGCCGAAACGTCTGGAGGAAGCAACCAAACGCGGGCAATTTGCCCGTAGTGCGGAAATCCAGACGGTCTTCGTGTTTTTAGGGGGCCTGCTCGCGCTGAAATTTGCTGGGAGCGGTATTTTCAACCATCTGGCAGAATCAGAAATTTACATTTTGGGGCATCTTCATGAAATTCCCATTTCTTTTCCTATGCTCCAAGGCTACGCGGCGAAAGGAGCCCTTGTATTCTGCATGTGTGCGGGACCAGTTGTCCTTGCAACCATGATCGGCGGCCTCATTGCCGGGGCCATTCAGAATCGTTTTCAAACGGCATCAGAAGCGCTCACATTCAATTGGGAGCGGCTTAACCCAGTGGAAGGTTTCAGCAGACTTTTTTCTCTGAGGGCTTTTGTTCCAACCTTGCTCTCCTCGGTCAAACTCGGCTTCATCACTCTACTCTCTTACACCGAGGTTAAGCAGATCCTCAGCGACCCGATTTTTTATACAACCGTTGATCTGGCAAGAATTGCCGAGTTTCTGGCTAATTCTGCCTTGGGAATTCTCCTTCGAATCACCGCGGTTCTCGGTGTTGTGGCCGCGGCAGATTATTCCTATCAACTATGGCGCACCAATAGAGACCTGATGATGACGAAGGAGGAAGTGAAAGAAGAACTCAAGAACACGGAAGGCGATCCTCACATCAAAGCGCGTCAACGACGTCGGCGCACGATCAAAACCCAAAGTCAAATGTTGAAGGAAGTGCCTACAGCCGATGTGGTTGTGACAAACCCAACTCACTTTGCAATTGCCTTGAAATACGATCGCAAAACAATGAAGGCTCCGAAGATCGTGGCAAAAGGAAGCCGTCTCAACGCGCTGCGCATTCGGGAAATTGCCACTCAACATCACGTTCCAATCATCGAAAACAAGCCCCTCGCCCGACTTATGTTTAAATATGGGAAGGTGGGTGGCGAGATTCCTGCTCAGCTATATTCGGCGGTTGCAGAAGTCCTTGCGTGGGTTTACAGAGTCAACCGCTACAAATATTACACGCAAGGCAATCAGACTTAAACCATGGCAAAACAACCGTCCAAATTGGGGAAAATGATTTTTCAGGGCGACTTCATGCTCATCGCGGGCATATTCGGAACGGTGTTGCTTCTTGTTCTGCCAATCCACCCGTTTCTGCTGGATTTGCTTCTGACCCTGAGCATCGCAATGGCGTTAATGATCCTGTTGATCATTCTCTACATTGAGGATCCCTCAGACTTTTCGGGATTCCCGTCATTACTGCTTTTTGTAACGCTTTTCCGTCTGGCGCTCAACGTGGCCTCGACGCGTCTGATTCTTCTGGACGGGTATGCTGGTCACATCATTGAGGCATTCGGCAACTTTGTTGTACGAGGCAACTATGTTGTGGGGCTGGTCATTTTCTTCATCCTCGTCCTGATCAATTTCATCGTCATTACGAAAGGCGCTGGTCGTATTGCTGAAGTGGCAGCGCGTTTTACGTTGGACGCCATGCCAGGAAAGCAGATGGCAATCGATGCCGAATTGAGCGCTGGCGTGATTAACGAGGCAGAAGCCCGGAAACGACGACGCAAGGTTGAGCAGGAATCCGATTTTTACGGAGCCATGGATGGTGCCAGTAAATTTGTCCGTGGTGACGCCATCGCGGCGGTTCTCATTACATTGATCAATGTCCTCGGCGGTTTTGCAATCGGAATTCTGCAAAACAACATGAGCATAACCGAGGCTCTCAAACGTTATACCCTTCTCTCTATTGGGGATGGTTTGGTCTCTCAAATCCCAGCACTCATCATCTCCATGGCGGCAGGTATGCTCGTCACCCGCGCCGCCTCCAAAAGCAGCCTTGGACAGGAGCTGGCTAAACAACTCCTCTCCTATCCCCGCGCCATTTCGATGTTGACCGCCATGCTGGTCATCATGGCACTGGTCCCAGGACTCCCCACAATTCCCTTCCTTGTTCTCGCCATAATATCAGGAACAATTGCTTACAGGCTTAACAAACACAATCTGGCCGCAACGATTGCAGCCCAGGCAAAAACTGCCGCTGATGCAAAAGGGGCTCCGGGCACGCAGCAAGGCCCTGAAAAGATGGAAAGTTTGCTCAATGTTGAGCCGCTTCAGATTGAACTTGGTTATGGTTTAATCAGTCTGGCAGACACCCGAAAAGGCGGTGATCTTGTTGAGAGAATCACTGGAGTCAGGCGAACTTTTGCCCAAGAAATGGGCATTTTGGTGCCATTAATACGCCTGCGCGACAACCTAAGCTTGGGGGCAAACGAATACCGCTTTCTCCTCAAAGGCAACCCCATAGCACACAGCAGCCTGATGCCGGGCTATTGGCTCGCAATGAACGCCTCCAATAGTCGAGTCACACTCAAAGGTGTTGCAACTGTCGAACCGGTCTTTCAGCTCCCAGCCACATGGGTCACAGAAGCTGAAAGGAAAAATGCCGAAATCAACGGCTTCACTGTCGTGGACGCTTCTTCCGTCCTCGTCACCCATCTCTCCGAGACGATCAAGCGACATGCCCATGAAGTTCTAAGCCGTCAAGATGTTCAGATTCTCCTGGACAACCTGAAACAGACAAACCCAACCGTGATCAACGAGTTGATTCCTGCCCAGCTAACCGTTGGCCACGTACAGAGAATTTTGCAGAATCTATTGGCTGAAGGCATTTCCATTCGCAATCTTGCAGGCATTCTGGAAAAGGTAAGCGATTTTGCCAGCATCACCAAGAACCCGGATGAACTCTCCGAACATGCAAGAAAAGCGCTGGGGTCTCAATTAACAAAACCGTTTCAGGGGGATTCCAACATTGTAAAAGCGATCACGCTGGAGCCCCGCCTTGAACAGCAAATCAGTCAGGGAATCCGTCAAAATTCAAACGAAGTCGCCCTGATGCTCGATGCCAAACTCGCCCGCCACGTAAACGATTCCCTGGGCAAGCTCATCCAACAGATGATCAATACTGGAAATATTCCTCTTGTATTGTGCGCCCCGCAAATCCGACTCGCATTCCGACGTTTCTTCGAACCCACTTTTGCGGATTTGAACGTTTTGTCGTATACTGAAGTACCAGCCCGTGTGGAAGTCCAAAGCACCGGAATGATTCTGCTCCCCGAATGATATAGCCCATGCAAATCCACACTTTCGCCGCAGACTCGGCAGCAGATGCCATTGCTCAGATCCGAGATCAACTCGGACCCGAGGCCGTGGTTTTGAGTGTCAAAAAACTTCCTGCACCTGGCTTGGGACGACTTTGGCAAAGACCACGCATAGAATTACTGGCCTGCGTTCCTGATAAACCGCAGACTGCCTCTGATGCTCTGGGGGAAATAAAATCTCAATTGGCTGAACTCCGGCAGGAGATTGAAACTCACAAGGAAGACCCCCAGTCCTCGCAAAATATCCCCTCTTCCACGAGTCCAATTGATTCTGTAGAAGATGCATTGGAACTGCACTCCAATCCCCCTCCAAGGCAAATCGCTGACGAATACCGTCCTCAATTATCCCAAACCCATTCCGCAGAACCAGGCATGAACCTGATTCTAGAAAACATGGGTATTCTTCCTCTCTACGCACAAACGGTGATGGATCGGATGCGCACGCAACAAAAGCCTTTTGGCACCCGAACCATTGCTCAGGAGATCGAACTGGCGAACACCACACTCAGAAAAATGTGGCGTGTTTCCGTCACTCCAACTTCCAATGCACACGTTTTCATAGGTCCTCCAGGAAGTGGAAAAACAACATGCATCTGCAAATGGCTTGCACAGACCGTACTGATGGACAACCGCCCCGCCCGAGTCTGGCGTCTGGACGGCACCGGCCCCAACACAGCCGAATCCCTGAGTGTCTACGGAGAAATTCTCGGTATTCCGATCGAACGTTTTGCAACAGATCCCTCTGACTGCAACCCCAATGAAATGCTATTCGTTGATTTGCCGGGAATTAACTACAAAGATTCCGATTCTGTCCACAATTTGGTGTCTCAAATTGAGACACTTCCGCACAGTCATATCCATTTAGTGCTCAACGCAGCATATGAAACGTCTCTCCTGCTGCAGCAAGCCCGTGCCTTTTCTGCATTTTCCATCACTAATCTCATTCTTACCCATTTGGATGAGGAACAGCAATGGAGCAAGCTTTGGAACCTCGTATTAGGCACAAATTACTCCCTAGGATATTTAAGTGCCGGGCAAAATATACCCGGTGATTTTCTACCAGCCACACCACAAGGCCTTTTCAAGCGGCAATCCCCTTATAAATAAAAAAGATGGAACAAAAATGACACCAAACTAGTCGTTGGCAGAACTCTTGCTAAGTCAAGTTGGTTACTTTTAACAGCCCATGAAACGAATGATGCTAATAGGTGGAATAATAGGGTTTGTGACAGCGCTCAGCATCGGTCTTCGCACCGAGGGAGCGGATTGGGAAGGCATCTTGTTTCGTTCTGCTGTTGCCTGTCTCGCGGGAGGCTTGCTGTTGCGCTGGTGGAGCCGCAACTGGATTGCCGTGTTAACCGAAGTCAGGAAGCAACAACTTGCAGCATTAGCAAAAGCTCAAGAAGCAAATGGGCCCAAAACACCGTGGAGGAGATAATCTCACATGACTACTACAACATTACCCGAACCCATGATTTCGCCTGTAGAGGATCGATCACATCTGCCCCAGGAATTGAAGGACAGATACCACCAGATCGTTCCCGGTAGCACGGCGGAAGAAGACCTCGTCAAACAACATTTGCCCCTCGTAAAGACCGTCGTGGGCCGCGTTGCAATGACGCTGCCATCGCATGTGGAGGTGGATGACCTCTACAGCGCCGGGTTGGTTGGGCTGTTGAATGCAGTTCGTAATTTTGATCCTCGCGGCGGCAGCTCCTTCGAAACCTATGCACGAGTTCGCATCCGCGGAGCCATTCTGGATGAGTTGCGCCGTCTGGATTGGGTGCCCCGCTCCGTACACTCGAAGGCAAGAAAAGTCCAGGCCGTGATTCAAGAGCTGGAACAAGCCAAGGGTGAGATGCCCACAAACACGGAAGTCGCCGCAGCGATGAACCTTTCCCTCAGCGACTATGAACGGCTGATTGATGAGATCAAGCCGGCCACGTTCGTCTGTTTGGACAGTGTCCAGTCTCTCGATCAGGATGGAGATACAACCCGCTACGAGAGCATCCCTGATGAGTCACAGCAGAATCCAATCGAAGCCACTTCCAACCGCGAGCTGGCCTCAGTTGTAGCCGAACGTCTGGAACAACTTCCAGAAATCCAACGCAAGGTTCTCGCCCTCTACTATTTTGAGGACATGCGCCTGCGCGAAATAGCGGAAGTCTTCAACGTCACAGAATCTCGCATTTGCCAGATACACGCCCAGGCAATTCTTGCCATTAAGTCCTACCTGCGCAAACACGAGGGTTCAATCGCCTAATCTCTTCTAATCATGACTGTAATTTTTGGCGCATTGATAGTCATTGCCTCCATTTGCGGAGGTTTTACGATGGCAGGCGGCCACATGGGGTCCCTCCTTCAATACGCTGAATTCGTCATCATCTGCGGAGCCGCATTCGGCGCGATGGTCATCATGGCCCCAAAGGAAACCCTGATCGACATGTTCAAGCAGATCATGGGAACCCTCAAAGGCACTCCCTACAAGAGAGTCGATTACGAGGCACTCTTCAAAGCCCTTTACGAACTGTTCATCCTCGGACGCCGCAACGGCATGACTGCGGTGGAAGAACACATCATGGATCCCTACGCCAGTCCGCTCTTTAAAAAATACCCCTCCTTTCTTGCCAACAAGCACGCCGTCGAACTTCTGACTGGCGGACTCCGTCCAATCGTTGATGGAAAAGTCAAACCCGATCAACTTCGCACTCTCATGGATATTGAGCTTGAGACCATCGAAGGGGAAGGCTTCAAGGCTGTTAGCGTTTTGACAAAAACAGCAGACGCGATGCCCGGGTTCGGTATTGTTGCTGCCGTCTTGGGCATCGTGGTTACGATGGGTTCCATTGCGGGTCCAATTGAAATGATTGGTGAACACGTTGCCGCAGCGCTGGTCGGAACATTCCTCGGAATTCTTGTTTCCTACGGATTTCTGAATCCGCTTGCCGTCAACATGGAGTTTCTGGAAGGTGCGCGGCTGGCCTATTATCGGTGCATTGCCACGGCCGTTGTCGGTTTTGCAAACGGCATGGCCCCCATCATGGCAATTGAAACAGCCCGCAGAAGCCTTGCCGACTACCTGAGGCCAACAGCCGATGAGCTGGAAGTCATGCTCAAACAGGTTACAATCGGTGAGAAAACCGCCGCCGCCAGCACATGAGCAAACATGGTGGTCATCATGGTGGAGCTTGGAAAGTCGCTTACGCCGATTTCGTCACGGCAATGATGGCCTTGTTTCTGGTGCTCTGGCTGGCATCCCAGGATGAAAAAATCAAGCAGGCAGTGGAACGTTCCTTTCGAAATCCCTTTGCAACCCTGACCAAGGAATCAACGGGTATCATACCCAATAAGGATACCATGTCAGCGGTCCGTTCCACCAAGGGAAATTTTGATTCTGCATCCGCTGTCGAACTCAGGTTTTTACGAAAAATAGCCGAGGAAATCACTCGTTCACTTAAACCAGGCCAAGAAGATCAGCAGGATGAGTCCAGCCGGCTGGAAGTGGAGTCAGATGGAATTCATGTCAGTATTTTCGATCGTGCCAAAAGACCCATTTTTGAGCCGGAAACGGCCAAATTCACAGAATACGGGGCATGGGTCTTCTCCACACTTGCGTGGCAGGTTTCCACTTATACCAATGTTTTTCAGGTTGAATTGGAAGGTCATACTGAATCGGGTAAAACGACCAAGAGCGGCACTTACGGACCATGGGAGTTGTCATCAGACCGGGCTAACGCAGCTCGTCGAAACATGGTGGAACACGGTCTCAATCCCGAACAAATCCGAAAAGTGGCCGGCTTCGCAGATACAATGCCCCTGAAGGATTTAAAATCCTCGGACGAGCGTAATCGACGTGTCACATTGCTTTTGAAACTCCCACAAGGAGGCTACTGATTTATGGACGAATTCGTTCCATTCTTTGATCTCCCTATTGCACAAACCGCAACTCTCAAGCCGGATGAAGGAAAAGCGCATCAGGAGTTCCATGCCATGATACCAACGCCGGCTTCCATACCTTCTTCCACAACATCCCCCCCACAAGCCCCCCTTCCCGCAGGATCCCCTCACTTGACTCATCCACAGGTCAAACTGGTTCGTGAAGGCGATAAAATTAAACAAATTCGAATCCAATGTTCCTGTGGTCAGGTGATCGAACTGGATTGCATTTATTGACAAGGAAGCCGACGAGCTTCTTCTCTTCCTTTACCTTTCTGTTTCGCTTTTCAAGTCGGCAAAATACACCCTCCGACCGGGCAGTTTCTTCCAGAGAAACCGTCTTTGAAAAACAAGGGGACCGCTTTTGAAATGACTCTTCTGACAGTTCCTCAGGAAAAACGCTCTTTTTCTCAAGCTACGGTGAATTTTTCTTCATGAAACCGATTTGGCACAGGCGTTGCTGGACTAAAGGTTGTGAATGTGAGCTTATATCAAGCAGCGGCAGCGCTCAATGCCAATAGCGAGTGGCAGCAAGTCATCTCGGAAAATCTGGCATCCGCATCGGTTCCTGGTTACAAAAAACAGGAACTCACATTTGATTCCATTCACTCTGGGCTTTTGGCAACAGAGAAGTCGTCTTCCGAAACGGGCCTCCCCCACCCCGTTATATCAACCAATTTTTCCTCTGGTGAAATGCGTTACACCGGAGTCAATACAGATGTTGCAATTGATGGAGCCGGATTCTTCCCAGTGCAGATGCCAAACGGAACGACTTCCTACACACGCAATGGAGAATTCCATATTGATTCAAAAGGCCAGCTTGTCACAAATGCAGGATACGCCGTGCAGACGGATGGCGGCTCAGCCACGCTGGATATGAACAATCCATCCACAATAACGATTTCTTCCACGGGTGTCATCAGTCAGGGAACCGTCCGAAAGGGGCAATTGAAGCTCGTTGAATTTAATGATCCTCACTTGCTGACACCGGTGGGAGGCGGGTTTTATGAGGCAAACAATAACCAGATAACAACAACCAACGTTGCTCAACCTTCCGTCCGGCAAGGCTTTCTGGAAGCAGCCAACATCTCTCCAGTCACAGAGATGGCAAATCTGATCACGGTCATGCGCACTTTTGAGGCGAACCAAAAAACAATCCAGCTCAATGACGAACGCATGAGCCGAGTCATTAGCGACATCGGAAACCCGTCATAATTTATGTTGCGCGCCCTCTATTCTTCAGCTGCTGGAATGCAAACCCAGCAAACCAACCTTGATGTCATTTCCAACAACCTGGCAAACGTCAACACAACAGGCTACAAGAAAGACAAGGCTGAATTTCAAGATCTGCTCTATCAGACAACCCGCGCCCCAGGTTCGGATCAAGGCAACGGAAGCGTGCTTCCCACTGGGGTTCAGATCGGCCATGGTTCCAGGCTAGTGGCCACGTCCAAGGTCTTCACCACTGGTGAATTAACCAGCACAGGAGAGCAGTTGGACATCGCCGTTCAGGGAAACGGTTTTTTTGTCGTCACGTTGCCGGATGGCACCACAGGTTACACACGCGATGGAGCATTAAAAACCACTAGTGACGGTCGGGTCACGACAAGTGATGGCTACGCGCTGCAAGGGGGCTGGCAAGTCATTCCCAACGGCACAACAAACGTCACCATCGCCACAACCGGAGAAGTTACCACTACGACCTCCACTGGCACACAAACTTTTCGCGTTCAACTTGCCCGTTTTACCAATCCCGCAGGTCTTCAAAACATGGGTAGCAACATTTTCAAGGAAACCACTGCCTCTGGAACTGCTGAATTGGGAAACCCCGGAGAAAATGGTTTTGGAACGCTCCAGCAAGGTTATCTGGAAATGTCAAACGTCAAGGTCGTCGAAGAAATGGTCAACATGATCGTTGCTCAGCGCGCCTATGAAGTAAACTCCAAGGCCGTTCAAGCCTCGGACGAAATGATGCAAATCAGCAACAACCTCCGGCGTTCATGAAGTTTTCATTCTCAATGATGTGTTACCTTGCTTTGGCATTACTGGCCGGAGCACTCAATACTCAGGCTTACGATGCCGCCGTCCCTGCATCGGTTCTGGCACGCCCTCCAGTCGATGCCAGCACTGCGCAAGCCGCCAGGAATCCAACCATCGATCTTCTTCCCGAAGCCCAGGTAGAGAGTCACGGAATCTATTTGGACCAAATCCTTACGACCACAAACGTGGCTCACATCCGGTTGGCTGCCGCCCCTTCCTTTGGAATGCCGATGGTTCTGTCACGAGCCCAAATCGCAGAATTGATCAAGAAAAACGTTCCAGATCTTGCGACAAGTCCACTCGCCGGCGCGGTTAAAATCAGAATTACAAGGCAATCACGACATTTTACAGAAGAGGATTTAATCCAGTTGTTGACAGACACACTTCAACATGAATACGCAAAAAATGGTGGACAGGTTGAAATCAAACTCAAGCGTTCCTGGCAAACGGTTAACATGCCAAATGAACCGCTGACAATCCGGATAGTGGATGCCCCAACCAGCGGTTTGACAGCGATTGGGGTTATTCGTTGTGAACTGGACTGTGGACAGGAAGTATTGGGGACATGGCCAGTACCCATTGAAGCACGCCTCTGGCGCGATGTCTGGGTGGCGCAATCACCTTTGAAACGGGGAGACCGTCTGCAAACATCCAATTTGACACGCGAGCGTCGCGATGTTCTTCAGCTTAGGGACGCTTTTGATGCAAAGGAAATAGACGACGAATCCCTTGAGTTGACAGAGAATATTCCAACAGGCAACGCCATTCTGAATCGCTCTGTCAGAATTCGTCCTGTCATCACTCGCGGTAAAACAATCGATGCAGTTGTGCAAAGTGGAATAATGCTCATCACCGTCAAGGCGCAAGCACTGGAAGATGGCATCGCCGGGCAAACAATCAGGGTACGCAATGCGAAATCGGGCGGAGAATTTCGCGGAAAGGTTCAAAATGAACAAACTGTCCAAGTCAATCTGTAGCTGGAAGGCACCTGTCCTGGTTTTGGCGTTGCTACCGCTTGTGGCTCAACCGCAATCCTTGTGGAAGCCCAATGTCTCCCAATCAATGTTGTCCGACAAGCGGGCCCATGCGGTTGGTGATATTGTCACCATCATTGTTCAACATTCTGCCGTTGCCAGCAAGGACAACAGCACTTCAACCAGTAAAAAATCCACTATTGATGCCAGCGTTTCCAGTTTTCTTTACAGCCCGGCCAACAGCGGTTTGATGACGAAGAATGGACAACTGCCAGCCATCAACGCCAGCGGGGCAAACACCTTTGATGGCTCTGGGAAGATTAGTAATAATGAGACGATTGCGGATAAAATCGCAGTGCGGGTGATCGACGTCCTCCCGAACGGGAATCTCGTATTGGAAGGGACCCGTCAGGTTTCGTTCTCCGGGGAAAGCCAGCAGGCCGTTCTGCGTGGCGTGGTCAGACAGGATGACATCACTTCGGCAAATACGGTTTATAGTTATAATCTTGCAGATGCCTCCATCAAGTTCATCGGCAAGGGAACGATCAGCGATTCACAGCGCAAGGGCTGGGCTATGAAGATCTGGGATAAAATCACTCCGTTCTGATTACAACTATGCGTTTAACACCCTTTCTCGTCCTTATCCTGATGATTGTCTTTGCGTGTCCCACCCCTGCCGGAGTGGGATCCCGCATCAAGGATTTGACGACCATATCCGGAGCCCGGGATAACCAGCTTGTCGGTTATGGACTTGTAACCGGTCTTGCCAGTGATGGCGATAAGGACCCTGTGTATACCACACAAAGTCTGGCCAACATGCTGGCTAGATTCAAGATCACCGTTCCTTCCTCCACCCTCTCCTCAAAGAACGTGGCTGCCGTCATGGTCACTGCCGACATTCCGGCCTATCTCAAGGCAGGTGAACGCATCGACGTCACCGTCTCTGCAATGGGGGACGCCAAAAGTCTTGTAGGCGGCGTTTTACTTCAATGCCCGTTGCTGGGAGCAGATGGCGAAGTTTATGCAGTTGCACAGGGGGCGCTTGCTCTCGGAGGATTTGCAGGAGGTGCTGGTGGTGGAGGTGGAGCAACCGTTCAAAAAAACCATCCCACTGTCGGTCAAATCACCGGGGGCGCCATTGTTGAAAAAGAAATTCAAACTGAAATCATTCACAACGGATCATTGGATTTGCTCTTGCGCGAGCCGGATTTTACGACCGCTGCCCGCATCGCAACCGCTATTAACGGATCTTTTACCAACAGTGCCTCAGCCATTGATTCAACAACCATTCGGGTCAAAGTACCTGAGAACATGGAAACAAAACCCATTAACTTCGTTGCACTAATCGAAGCCATTGAAGTCATGCCCGACACTCCGGCACGAATTGTCATCAATGAACGCACTGGAACCATTGTTGCCACCGCCCTTGTTCGCATCTCCAGTTGCGCCGTCTCGCATGGAGACCTCACCATTACCATCGCAAAAAATGAGGACGTCAGCCAGCCTGCCCCAATGAGCCGGGGAACCACTCAAAGGACTCAAAGCACCGTCACACAGGCAAATGAGGCAAAAAGCTCCCTTATTGTCATGAAAGACATGCCCACCATCAATGATGTCGCTGCGGCCCTCAATGCCATGCGCGTCACCCCGCGTGACATGATGGCCATTTTCCAAAACTTGAAACAAGCAGGGGCTCTCCAGGCAGAACTGCAAATGCGTTAATATGGAAATTTCCCCCCTCCAAAGAAAAGTGAGTGCTTCCGACCTGAGTCTGGAACAAATGGAGGCCAACAAGAATTTGTCCAACAAGGATAAATTGTCAGAAGTCTGCCGCCAATTCGAAGCAGTCCTGCTACGACAAATCTTGAGCGAGAGTCAAAAGAACGTCATTGATACCAAACATCAGTCCGCAGCAGACGGTATTTATCACGACATGGTGACGAACCAAATGGCTGACAGCATCAGTCGTTCCCGTGCCTTTGGCCTGGCTACGACGTTGGAAAAAGAACTGGGCCGACAACTTTTAAAGAATCCCGATTCCACCTCATCCGATAACTCATCTCAAACGGGTAGCGTCCCGAAGACCCTATGATGGACTCATTGAAAATTTTAATTGATGCTCTGAGAGAAGAACTCGAACAGTATGGCGAAATGTTGGCCAGACTGGACGAGCAGCAGGAATATGCCATGCGGCGTGCTGCTGACGAACTGCTGCAAAGTGTCGCTGCCGTGCAACAACAGGGAGAACGTGTCCGGCTCGCCAGACAAAGCCGCGCAGCCGCCCAAATAACACTCGCCCAGAAAATGTCCCTCCCAAAGGACGCCACCTTCGCCCAAATCATTCCCCTGCTTCCAGAGAATTATCGCCCCCTTGTTCAAGCGTTGGTTCAGGAAAACAATGAACTTCTGGTGCGTGTCCAACAACGTGCGCGTCAGAATCATATTCTGCTCCTGCGATCGCTTGAGTTGATGCGTAATTTGATGAATTCTCTCTTTCCTGGTTCTGCTCCACCGGTCTACAACGAAACCGGTATGCTCCTAAAACAAGCCATTCCCAGCCGTTCCATTTACGAGGCGGCAGGCTAAACAAGATTATTTACCATGCTCGGACTCAACGGATTGCTCAATCTTGGCGCGCGTTCACTTCAGGCTCAACGTGCGGGAACGGAAGTTGTTGGTAACAATATTGCCAACGCCAGCAACCCTGCATACGCACGTCAAAGAGTCAACATTGAGTCTTCTTCCTCTATCGACACCACTCTGGGAGAGCAAGGAACCGGAGTTGACGTCACAGGCATCTCCCAGATTCGCGACACACTCCTGGATGCCCAGATTCAAGATCAGAAAAGTGTGACAGGGTCTTTGACAGCCCAACAGACAGCCCTGCAACAGGCAGAAGCTGTTCTCGGTCAGGCATTGGATCAATCCAGCCAAAGCAGCAGTTCCTCGACAAGTGATACCACTGGAACCCAGCATGGAATTGGCGATGCCATTAATAACCTTTTTTCCAGTTTGCAGACGCTTTCTAACGATCCCACATCAATGAGCCAGCGTCAGGTATTTCTCATGCAAGCACAGGACCTGGCAACACGTTTTAACCAGACGGACTCGAAACTCAGTGATCTCCAGTCTTCGCTCGACACGCAACTGCAAGCCAATGTCAGCAAGGTCAACACACTCTTGACTGAAGTTGCAAAGCTCAATCAGCAAATCAGCGATGCCAACATCAGTGGTGGAAACGCCAACGAGCTGATCGATACCCGAACAAGCCGATTGGAAGATCTGGCAGATCTGATCAAAACCGATGTCACCACCGGCGACAACGGAATGGTTAATATTTCCATTAATGGCCAAAGCCTTGTCACTGGTAATGAAGTAAACGACACTTTCACCACATCTGATACCGGAGACGGTCAAATACTTGTTCAAACCCAGCAAGGCAACCAGCCTGTCACCCCAACGGGAGGTTCGATTCAGGGAATCATCGAAGCGCGAGACGGATCAATCGCCACTTTGAAAAGTAGTCTGGATACTCTGGCACAGACCTTTATTACGGAAATGAACACGGTTCACGCCACCGGTTTTGGCCTTAATGGCACCACCGGTGAAGACCTGTTCTCCGGCGATTCTGCGGCGAATATTGCCGTAAACTCTGAATTATCAAGCAACCCCGCCCTGCTCCAGCTCAGCGGCAACGGAAACTCCGCTGGAGATAATAGTGTGGCGCTGGCACTGGCTCAGCTCGCTGATAAATCGATCTCCGACCTAAACAACCTCACTTTCTATAAAAGTTATACCCAAGCAGTCACTGTGTTGGGGCAGGACGCAGCCTCAATTAACACGCAGATATCAGACCAAACAGTCGTGTCAAACATGCTGAGCCAGCAACGCACCTCCCTCGGAGGCGTTTCCCTGGATGAGGAAATGTCCGACATGATCAAATACCAGAAGGCCTTTCAGGCTTCGGCAAAAATCGTCAATACCGTGGATGAAATGATGGATACGGTTTTGAACATGAAAAGTTGATTTCCATTAAATACAATCTGTTATGAGAGTCGCATTCAACACATATTCCAATAATCTTCAATCGCAGCTTGCCTCCCTCTCCAGCCGTCAAAATCAGCTTCAGATTCAGGCCAGCAGCGGGCAAAGAATTCAATATGCCGAAGACGATCCCACTGCCATGCAACAGGTGTTGAACATGCAGGCGCAGGCAAAACAGACAGATCAATATCAAAATAACGTCGCTTCCCAGTTGGATCTGGCCCAGGCCAGTTACACCGCCATCAATTCTCTTAAAACAATTACAAATCGCGTGGGCGAAATCACCACGCTGACCAATGATCTGACTTCTCCCGACCAAATGTCCGTTTATGGAAATGAGGTAAACGAACTGATCAAGCAGGCTGTCACCATTCTCAACACAAAAAACAACAACACCTACCTATTTGGCGGAACTCAAACGGCGAATCCCCCGTATCAGATGGAGACAGATGAAAATGGAAATGTCACCAGCATTTCCTTTGAAGGGAACGAGGATGAGAATGCGGTTGAAATCGCATCGAATACAACCCTATCCGCATTGATTCCCGGGTCCAGCAGTTCAAACACTCCAGGAAAGGGGTTGGTTGCCGACTCTGCGTCGGGAGTTGATCTCTTCTCGCATATGCTCGCGTTGCGTGACGACTTGAAAACGGGTAACACAAAGAGCATAGCCAGCACAGACCGTCCCGCATTGCAGATTGATGCTGACAACGTCATTTACCAGATCGGCTGTAATGGCGCCGTCCAAGCCCGATTGGAAACGGCTCAGGCCATTGCCAAAAACCAAACGCTCGCCCTAAACACTCAGGTCTCAAATCTGGCCAGCGCAGACATCGCACAGACGAGCATCCAACTATCTCAAACCCAAACTGCGTATCAAGCCGCGGCACAAAGTAGCAGCAAGATCATGAGCATGTCCCTCATGGATTACCTGCGTTAGGCGTGGAATTACTTTCTATTTGGCGCAAAATCCATTCAGAGCATTTTCCGTAAATAAGGGGCAGTCCGGGAAACCTTGTCAGCAGCCACGTCCTCGGGCGTGCCTTGTGCCACAATGCGGCCCCCTTCTGAACCGCCTTCCGGTCCCAGATCAATCAGCCAATCCGCCTCGGCTATCAGATCCAGGTTATGTTCAATAACCACGACTGTATGCCCGGCATCAACGAGACGTTGGAGCACTTCCACCAGCTTCTTGACATCCGCCATGTGCAGCCCAATGGTTGGCTCCTCCAAAAGGAAGAGGCACCCCGGCGCGGCAGTTGCACGAGACTCACCTTCTTCGTCAGCCGCCTGCCTTGGCAAGCCAGTCAACAAGTGTGTCACCAGTTTGAGTCGCTGAGCCTCGCCACCGCTAAGGGTCGGACTGTTCTGTCCAAGTTTCACATATTCAAGCCCTGTGTCACAGAGTGCCTTTAACGGACGCGCAATTTTCTGGAATGCACTGAAAAATTCCAGCGCCTGCGCAACACTCAAATCGAGAACCTGGGAAATATTCAAACCGTGGAATTGAATATCCAACGTTTCGCGGTTAAACCGCGTTCCACCGCACGTCTGACAGCGCACAAATGCAGGTGGCATAAAATTCATCTCCAGTTTCACCGTGCCTGCCCCCTGACACTCGGGACAACGCCCTTGTGCACTGTTGAAAGAAAACCGGCTCGCGGAATACCCACGCATACGAGCCTCGGGAATTTGCGCAAAAAGCTGTCGAATCTCGTCAAAAAAACCAACATACGTTGCCGGAATGGAACGCGGAGTCCGTCCTATGGGAGACTGATCCACTTCGTAAACAGCCCTCACCATTTCGTGGCCAGAGGCAATAACCGCACTGCCAGACGGCAAGGTTTCCCCGTTTATTTTGGCTCGAATTGCCGGGAGTAAACAATCCCGGATCAAGGTGCTCTTTCCTGAACCACTCACGCCTGTCACACAAATAAACCGGTTTAGTGGAAACGAAACCTTCAGATTCTTGAGGTTGTGTTCCTTTGCCCCGGAAAGCACCAACATCGGGGTGTGATGTCGCCCATGAAGCGTGACAGGACGCCGCCTGCCATTTGCCGGATATGTTTTGTGCCCCCTGAGATACTTGCCGGTTGTGGAATTGGAATCCTTCATGATTTCCGACAACGTTCCGTGTGCCACCACTTGTCCTCCAAGAACTCCAGCCCCGGGCCCCAAGTCAATAATATAGTCAGCCTCGCGCATGGTGGCCTCGTCATGTTCCACCACCACAAGGGAATTGCCTCGCGATTTTAAAAGCTTGAGCGCCGCGAGTAATTTTTCATTATCCCGCGCATGCAGACCAATCGTGGGCTCATCAAGAACGTAAAGAACCCCACTAAGATTGGAGCCCAATTGCGCAGCCAAACGAATGCGTTGCGCCTCGCCACCAGAAAGTGTCGTAGCCCCACGCCCTAACTGCAAATAGTTCAATCCCACCTCGCGCAAAAACCGCAACCGCTCCCGAATCTCCGGCACAATATCCCGCGCGATTTCTGCCTGTCTTCCCTTGAGTTGCCAACGCTGGACATACGCAAGAACGTCGTCCACTGAGGCATTCGAAAAATCAACCAACGTGGGATTATCCGGGATCGGATTTTTCCCAGGTTTCAAAGAAAAATCCACCAGACGCACCGCTCGGGCAATCGGATTCAGCCGCGTTCCACCACATTCGGAACAAATCTCGCGTTTTCCGTCCTGCCAATCGAACCAGGACTCCTCGATCGACTCCGCCCTTGCGCCACGGTCCACATCCGGTAAATAAAATGTTTCGCCAAAGCCTCGACATGTGGGACACCACCCCTGGGGTGAATTGTAGCTAAGCATTTTGGGATCAATCGGGGCAAATGATTCGCCACAAACCGGACACGCGCGTTCTGTCGAGTGAACCACAACTTTTCCATCCCCCCCCACGGCATAAAGAATTCCATGGCCCAAGGCGATCGTCTCATCCACCAGCTTCTGGCGATCCGACGTTGAAATCGATTTTTTCGGTCTGCCAAAAATTCCAGTCACGATTTCAACATTGTGTTCGCTAAATCGGTCCAGTCGCAACCGTTCGCTTGATTCGAGAATTCTGCCATCGGCGCGAATCTGCGCATATCCGTGTTTTGACGCCCATTCTGCCACTTCCGTGTGAAATCCCTTCCGGTTTCTCACAACTGGCGCAAGCAATGTCAATTCACCGTGAACTTTTACATCCGCCTCCAAACGACGCCCCACTTGATCCCTCGTCTGAGCTTCCACCGGAGCCTGGCAATGCGGGCAGAATTGTGTTCCAAGCCGGGCAAATAAAAGTCGAAGAAAATGGTAAATCTCCGTGACTGTCGCAACGGTGCTTTTACCTCCGCCCCGAGAATTGCGTTGTTCGATGCTGACAGTGGGGGGAATGCCACTGACGAGATCCACATCTGGGCGAGGCAACTGTTCCACAAACTGCCGCGCGTAGGCATTCATCGAATCCAGAAAACGCCTTTGTCCCTCGGCAAATAAAATGTCAAAGGCGATGGTGCTCTTTCCCGATCCACTGACTCCTGTTATAACAACGAACTTATTGCGGGGGATCACGAGTGAAATCCCCTTTAGATTATGTTCTCGTGCTCCCTCAATTGTTATTTCCGAATTTTCTGACTCTATCACTTGCACAATATGTCTCAAAAAAACCGAGCAGCAAGTCTGGCCCTGCAAAATTACAATCCGACAGAACCTGTCGGATTGTCGAATCCTCTGACTTCAACCTTCATATTACGTAAGCAACACACGTGTTGTGGGGTCTTCCGGCTCCCAGTTTCTGGGTGGCTTGCTGTTGATTGAAGCAACATCCTTGATGGAAATTTGATGTCCGAGAGTTTTGACACTCTTGACGGTCAAATCTCCTGGTTTGCAAGTCTGCTGATTCACTTTTTGGTAAGGCGCAGGCTTGTATTTGATATACAACTCTTCCGGTGTGTCCGGCTCAAAGAACAAAATGCGCGTCTTTTGGGGCACAACATAGTATTCCTTGTTCAAGATCATTCCGCCAAAAGTAAATCGCTTCAGATACGTTGCCTCGCGATCCGTATAGGCCAAAGTGAAAATGCGATCCCGTTCAGGCAATCCACAATACAGGAGATCCGGCCCAATAAAGAATTTCTCGGGTAATTCGATCATTCGATAATGTCCGTCCTTGAAAACCATCAAGAGCTTGTCGAACTTTGTGCAATCCATCTTGAACTCTTCACCGGAAACCTTGTGACCAATATATCCAGATTCACGATCATAAGAGACCTTGAACGCTTTGAACGCGACTTCACGGGCATCCACTTCATCGAACCGGCTGGATTTCGTCAACCGCGGATATAGAGGCCCGTATTTCTCCAACAACCGTTCCAAATGCGCGATTGCAAACTTCGTGAGGTTTTTTAAATTCTTCCGGGTCTCTTCGAGATCCGACTTCACCTTTTCCATCTCTTCACGGTGTTTATTGATGTCAAACAAAGAGATGCGCCGGATGCGAACTGCCAGCAACCTTTCGACATCGGCATCGACCAATTCACGAATCAGTTCCTTGGTAAAGGGTTTAAAACCGTCCTTCACAGCCTGATTGACTGCCTCGTTCGTTTTGGATTGTTCGATTTTCTTGTAAATTCGTTCTTCGATGAAGATGCGCTCCAACGTGCGGTAATGGAGTTCATCCAAAAGCTTTTTCTCGCTGAGCAGTAATCCCCGTTTGAGAATGTCGAGCAATTGCTCTGTGTTGGCGCGTAATACATCCGACACTGTAATCTCAACCGGACGATTGTCGCGAATGACAGTGAGGCGGCTGGAAATAGACACCTCGCAGTCAGTGAACGCGTAAAGCGCATCGACCAATTGCTCAGCACTCACTCCCTGAGGGGCGCGAATCTCAATTTCCACATTTTCCGCTGTAAAATCATTGATGCTCTTGACCTTTATTTTTCCCTTGCGAGCAGCGGCTTCGATGGAGCCAATCAGGGAATCGGTTGTGGTTCCTACTGGGATTTCCTTGATAGTGACGGTCGAATCGTCCTTGATTTTGATCTTGGCACGAACCTTTACCGATCCGCGGCCATCATCATATTCACGAGCATCCATCAGACCGCCAGTAATAAAATCAGGCAAGACCTTGAATGGCTGTTTCTTAAGAATCGCAATCTGGGCCTCGAGCAATTCTGGAAAATTGTGAGGCAAAATCTTTGAGGTAAGTCCAACGGCTATGCCTTCGGTGCCAAGCATCAAAAGCATCGGAATCCGTGCAGGAAGCGCGATGGGTTCCTTGTTGCGCCCATCATAGGTGGGAACAAAATCGGTCAATTCGTCATTGAAGACCTCGTTCCGCGCCAGCTCTGTCAGACGACATTCAATGTAACGGGGAGCTGCCGAAGAGTCCCCCGTGAAAATGTTGCCAAAATTTCCCTGTCCCTCAATGAGATACCGTTTATTGGCCAAAACCACCAGGGCATCCCCGATCGAAGCATCGCCGTGAGGATGGTATTTCATGGTCTCCCCCACAACATTGGCCACCTTCATGAAACGCCCGTCATCCATCGTGTGCAAAGCCCAGAGAATGCGTCGCTGCACTGGTTTTAGGCCATCCTGAAGCGTTGGAATGGCGCGGTCCCGAATGACGTAGCTCGCATATTCGAGAAAACCGGAATTGACGCGACGATGAATTGGCAAATCCGTTTTGTCAGGAATAAAAGGATGTGCAGGAGGCAATACGATCCCCCCTTCACCCGCCAGAGGCATGGGAGCGGTCGATTCTTCCTTCTTTTCAGATGATGCCGGAATAGCTGATTGACCAGCCGAGGACTTGGATTCGGTTTTGTCTCCCGAGTTTCCATTCATTCCCAAGTCGAGTTGATTCGGATTATTATCTTTCTTGTCTGCCATGTTAATTGATCAAGCCATGCAACGGTATCATACTACCACGCAAAAGGCGCAAAATGGTGTAGGCGACCGGACGAAAAAAGAAAAGACTTCTTTGCACTCAGGGAGGAAACAAAAAATCTCTCTTCAACCTCTTTTAGAGTTGAAAAAACCGAAAAAATACGTTCCGGACAAATTTTTCCACACTTTTTGGCCTTGTTTCGATCAAAGCCAATTCTCAAATTGGTTAATTGGCAATTTCAATGCCAACCACTGATTTCGAAGGCATTTTCACCCAAAGCTTTCCTTCTTCACGCTTAAAATCTTGAAATGCAGATGGCATCACCTTGGCGGCAGCTCCAAAATCGTTGTAATCATTCATATTCCCCGCTGTGATCACCTGTCCCGTCACTGTCAATGCTTTTTCACCTCCGAGATCAATCTCCACAGGCGATTCGGTAACTGGATTGAGATTCACCAGGGTAACATGGATGCGTCCTGCGCTGTCTTTGGAAGCTGACACGCTGATGGAAGGAACTGATTTATCTTCAAGTTTATAGTCGGCACAGGCAAGTTTCACTGGAATCAACTTGGCATTTTGATGCACCTTGAACATCCGAAAAACATGATAGGTTGGCGTCAAAACCATCTGTTCCTTACGCGTCAAAATCATGGACTGCAAGACGTTCACCATTTGGGCAATATTCGCCATCTTTACACGGTCAGCGTGATTATTAAAAAGGTTGAGGTTGACCGCCGCAACAACCGCATCCCGCAGAGTATTCTGCTGATAAAGAAAACCAGGATTTGTCCCAGGCTCCACATCATACCAAGCCCCCCATTCGTCAACAATCAGCCCAACCCTCTTTCGGGAATCAAAACGATCCATGATTTCCAAGTGCTTATTGATCAATTCCTCCATGAATAACGTTCCCTTCATCACAGCAAACCACTCCTTTTCACCAAATTGCGTGGCGGACCCCTTTTTATCCCAATTCCCCGTTGGCAACGTGTAATAGTGGAGGGAAACCCCATCCATCTGAAGACCGCAATTTTTCATCAGAACTTCAGTCCACAGATAATCTGAAGCATTTGGCCCGCAGGCAATTTTCTGTAATCTGTTGCCAGCGTAGTTTCGACAAAAACACCCATATTGTCGCAGCAAATCGGAATAATGTTCCGGCGTCATGTTGCCACCGCATCCCCACGATTCATTTCCCACACCGATGTATTTCACTTTCCAGGGTTTTTCACGACCGTTTTGCTTGCGCAAACGTGTCATCGGTGAATCCGTATCCGAAGTCAGATATTCCACCCACTCGGCCATTTCTTGAACGGTACCGCTGCCGAGGTTCGCTGAAACATACGCCTCACATCCCAGCGTCTCGCACAAATCCATGAATTCATGCGTTCCAAAACTATTGTCTTCCGTCACACCGCCCCAATGGATGTTAACAATGGAAGGCCGTTTTTCACGGGGCCCGATCCCATCCTTCCAATGGTAAGTATCCGCAAAGCACCCACCCGGCCATCGCAACACAGGAATTTTCATATCCTTCAGCGCGTTGAGAACATCGTTTCTCAACCCACGCGTATTTGGGATGGATGAATTCTCCCCAACCCAGATTCCCTCATAAATGCAATGCCCCAAATGTTCGGCAAACTGACCATAAATCTCCTTGTTAATCGTCACTTTTGCCTTGTCCGGTTGCAGCACAACAACATTTGAAGTCTGGCCTGACACACAAAAGAGAAATGACAAACACGCCAATCCTGTTGCAATGAAAGTTCTCATGGATGTAATGAAGATGGGGAGTTTTTAAGGAGAGTCAAGACGCGAATCAGCACAATGGCCTCGCGTTCACAAAAAATGCTTTCAGCACCTATTTCTGACTCTGAAGCCAGCGATCAAAAGCCTCAGCCCCCAGAATTTTCTCCAACGCCTTGTGCTGCTCCACTTGTGCCGCCGCCAACGCCTCGACTTTTTCCTCGCTGGTCAAAGTATCATCCTTTCGAATGCGATCCATCTCGTTTTGAGTCAAGGTGTTTATCTGGTAAACAGGCATCACCTGATCCGCCGAGGCCCCCAGATTTTCAATCGTTGATTTTGCATCTCGAAATACCGGGTCTTGATTCATTCGATATGCCGCGTAACGATCAGCACCCAAAGCCGTCTTCAACGCTTCCGCGCGTTTTGCCTCCAAATCCTGTTTTTCTTTGATCTTATCAGGATCGTCCCCCGTGTATTGCATTACGGCCTGCGTATCAATGCTGTCACATGCACGGAACAAGGTGCGAAAATCATCCGCCGAAAGATTGTATCCGCGCAAGTCGTCACGCAAAGTTCTCGCCGTCTTCGAGTATCGCAGGAGGTATTCCTCGAGCTCAGCCGGCTTTAAAATAGCCGCCAATTCTGATCGTGAAGATTCCCTGATACGATCCACTTCAGCCGGATCAATCGGCTTGTTCTGCTGCCGTTGCGATTCCTCGTAAGCATCTATCTTCTCCTGCGTTTTCAGACTGATATTGTAGACACTCTGCTTGGTCTCCAGAGAAAGATCGCCTAAAACCGGTCCAGAAAGACTGATGAGCAAACGCACCATTTGAGGCAACGCATTGGGATCAGAATTCCAATCAGGCCCCAGCAACTTGGTCAGCAACGTTTTTCGTTCGTCCTCCAACTCCCTCAATTTTGAGGTGGCTTTTTGGACGAGGTTCGTATCCGGCTCAGATTTCCACCATTCGTAGTCGGGGGAAATGACTTCCGTCGCTTTTCGTCTGGCATAGAGCTGATTGACATCCGCAATAATAATGTCACGAATGGTAACTTCAGGACATCCGATCGTCCTCAAATTATTGATGTAGGTGACGTAGTCATCGGACTCCACCTCCTGCCATGTGAAATTCTGAGCCCGAACCACCACTGAATTGCGAATACGCGTGCTGACCACCTTATTGGTATTTGTACCAACGGATTGGGCAACCTGGGGTTGGGATGGAGTGCTGGTAACATACCAGCCAATTCCCAGAGCCAGATTCAATCCAGCCGACGCAATAAGGCAGGACCTCAATCGCATGGGATGATAATCCACAGAAATATGTTTTATTGCAATCGTTTATTAGTCAAACATCACCGTGCGTGGATTTAAATTTAAAGACACCAGAAGATTAAGGTGAAATGAGGAAAATATTTCTAATTCCCCTTCCACAATATCGAAGAAAATCGGTTTTCCTCTTTTGGTTTCAGTGCCCTGAACTTACAGGTTGGATCAAGTTTTGAACAACACTTTCGGGCACTGCCAGCGCTGTTCCATGGCGTGTCCCCTTGGGAAAACTCACTTTTTCTGAAACATCCGTCCAATGTTCCATATCCGTTGATTCCATCGCACCGTAATACTGTGGATTCGTATAGTGATCAAAATACACGTAGAAATGGTTTCCTATTTGAATAGCCGATGGCCCTTCGACCCAGTTTGTTGTAAATGGAGAACCTGCCGATTTAAAAGGCCCCTCTGGACTTTTGCTTACCGAGATTCTCAGGTTTTTCTTCACCGGTTTCAGAGTCTCATCTTTTACAATCAGATAATATTTTCCCTTTGCACCAATCAAAGTGGCATCAATTACATTAAACCCGTCATTGAAAAACAGTCCTGTGGGGGTAAAATTCTGAAAATTATCCGTTGCAGTGTAATAAATCCGGTGGTTGTAACCATCATCCCCTGTCTTGTCTGTCTCTGGAAAACGCCCAGGAATGGTGCTTGCCCAAAAGATGAGCCACTTTCTCTCATTGGTGTCGTAAAACAACTCCGGAGCCCATACATTCCTAGCCTGTGCCTCATTCTCCATCACGGGCACCGCTTTAACATCGGACCAATCGATCAAATTAGTCGAGCAGGCATATCCAAACACCGACGGACGCGCCCATCCTGTTGTCCAAACCAGACGGAATGTTCCATCGGGGCCTCTGCGCAAACATGGATCACGCATGATTTTTCCACCAACAGTTGGCGCCAAAAATGACTTGCCGGGAGGTGTGATTTCCGACCACTTCAAACCATCGCGACTCCAAGCAAGGTAGAGCCCATCCTGGCCATTATCGCGAAAGAATGAGAACAAATAAACGAAGTTTTTGGTATTGACTGACTCTGCTGACGCATAATCAGTCAGAGCCATGGATAGAACGGCCATGAGAACAAAAATGAATCGCATTGATTTAGAATAAAGAATTACGTTTTCTGTGTAAATCCTGATTAGCAATGCACTCGAAAATTTTGTCACAGTGCGACCTCAATTTTGTTATTTTATCTTTTTTGAGCACTTTAAAAATTGATTTCAATGGTCCACCCCAAAAATGACTACGCCCTTCTCTACTCTGGAAGGGCGTAGCATTCTGTAAGTTACAATTAATTCTCTGCTACGGGGTCAATTGGAAAAGTCCACTGTTGTTGGTTCCAATAAAGTAACCGTAAGCGCTGTTGTCTGGCTGCAAAATAACAGCTCTAGCCGTGGTTTGTTTCTTTGTAACATCATGAATAAAGGTCCCTGTGATAAGTCCTGTATTTTGGGCTAGTTTAAGCGTCAGTTTTGCTGCAACCGGCTTGATTACGGTAATGGAGCTCTTTGCATCAATGGCAACATAATTTGTAATTGAAGCAGTCAGGTTGCCTCCATCAAGAGTCGCAAGACTATTGGTTGCCGTGATGACAGGAGCCGTCTTTACATAGACATACGGCGCCCCACTGATGGCCAGCGAGTTTGTGAAACCGCTTTGGAATATCTTGGCTGTTGTATCAGCCGTTCTCAACCATTTTAAACTACCCGTGACTTCATTTGCGTTAAAAACCAACCAGCCACAAACGTATCCCTTGCCCTTATACAATGAGCTGAAGGCCGGAACACGTCCGTTCTTGGAAATCGTGCTCTTAATGGCCACTGCAGTGTCATCTGAGAGATATGCCGTGATCTTGCAATCCCCAACGTCGCTATTCACAACCGTGCCACATCCAATTCCAGCCGGGTAATCACTTCCGCCTACAAACGTGAAGCTGCCCGAGTAGCCTGTCGCCTTGTTGGTTTTATTAAACACAGCCCAATCAGCAACCAACTCAGCCTGCCAGGCACCGCTATCCACCATTCCAAACACCTGCTGCATTTCAGGGTTGAGCGTTATGTAGTTCGTCAATGTCAAACCACCTTTGGCACTTACAATTGTCGTCGCAGTGCCGCCCGGATTTAATTGGCCCGTGCCACGATAGGTCAACTGTCCAATCAGAAGCTGATATGAAAAGCTAGCGTTGGTGGTCAACGTCATCGTAAAGAAACCGGCGACATTTGTATCATTCACCCCAGAAAGAATGCCGTTGTATGTGCCCTGATTTGTGGCATACGGGTTCTTCACGAACTCAACCGTTAGAGTTATGTTGGAAGTGACAGGAAGTGTCAGATTTGTCGTTGTCCCAGAGACACTGCCGCCCCAAGAGGAGAAGAGCCAGCCTTTATTGGGAGTGGCAGTCAAGCTCAGGACCGTTCCAATTTCCAGTGTCTGACCGTTTGTCAGAGCCGGCTTGATGGTGCCATTACCAGTCTTGGAGAAAACCAGCTTTGTGGTCGCCACGAACGTGTAGCCTCTCGTAACATAAGAAGAATAGAGACTTCCACTTACAGCACGAACCGCCAGAATGTTCGTTCCCGGAACAAGGACAAGATTGGGTATGCTCCAATTTGTTGTTCCAACAGCAGCTTGTTCCAATCCACCATTGAGCGAATAAACCACTTGGCTAACACCTGCAACCGCAGTGCCAGTAACAACTGGATTTGTGTAAAAACGCCCACTCGCTGTCTTAATGGCTGGAACTGGTGGAACCACCAGGAGTTGAGCTGAAGCGGTCACACCACCAACTGCATTTGAAACCACCACGGAGTAAGTCCCAGCCTGGGCCACAGTAACCTTACTCAGCGTAAGACTGGATTTTGTAGCAGCTTTAACGGCAGCTCCATTGAAATACCATTGATACTTCATCGTTCCATTTCCTGTTGCTGTCACAGAAAAAACAACGTTACTCCCCGCAGCAACTTGAATATCTTGGGGAGCAACTGTAATGATCGGCAATGCCAAAACAGCAATTGTGCAAGAGGATGTTGCTGAATTCACCGAATTGGAGACAACAACCTTGTAGGCGCCGGCATTTGCAGATTGCACATTTTGAACCGTCAATGTAGTGCCTGTCTGACCTGAAATGGCCACATTATTAAAGTACCATTGATAAGAGAGTGGCGCTGTTCCAGTTGCCGTCACCGACAAATTCAGTGTGCTGCCAGCCGATACACTTTGATTTTGCAAACCAGATGTGATGGTCACACCAACCACAGGGCTGCTGGTGGTGCTAAACTGATATATGGTAACGCCATCACCAGATTCATCACCTCCTGTCACTCCATAGAAAACACCATTGTTTCCACCAAAAATGGACATTGGGTATCTTCCGTTTTCGCCATCAAACCACACCAACGGAGTGATTTCACCATCATCAGTTAACTTAAAAATGGAACCATAATCATAGCCTCCACCTGAGTAGGCACTCCCATAAATGCCATTATCAGACGCCTTGACCAATGAAATCGTGTATCCATCGCCAGTCATTTTGTCAAAGCCAGCTCCCATTGTAACCTTCCCATCCAAATCAACCACAAACAATTGCTGGGTATTCGGGGATTCGTCGCTGCTATCGTAGCTATAATAATTAACGACTCCCATAAGTTTGCCATCACTCAACTCGATCGGAGCCCCCGTGATCCAATAATCCGCACTGGCGTTGGTTGGGAAGGACGTTGACCAAATAAGATTTCCCTGAGCAGTAAACTTAAACAAATTATTGTAGCTTATGCCCACGAGATTTCCATCGCTACACTGGATAATATTGTGGATTGAATACACATTCCATTTACTCCAATAGTCCACTACTGTGCTGAGTTGTCCATTGGTAGTCATGGAAAAAATGCTCTGATATGAACTCCCGTAGAACAGATTATCCTTCCCCAAAATCATGTTTTCCGGAAAATCCTCTCCAGAATACGTATTAGAATACAGTAGTGTCAATGCACCTGCCCGGGTTGCCTTAAAGAAATACACGGAAGTAGTGTAGTTTGTCGAAGAATAGGTTTTTATAAATCCGTATAAATTCGAATCAGGACCTTCAAGCAACTGTCCCGTCGAGACTTCCTCCGTGGAGGGAATGATTTCTGAAATATTAACCAGAGCAGTGTAGTTCCCCTGCGGTGTCACTTTGAATAGTGTGCCTTTTCGACTATCATTGTAACTCCATATGAACCCATACAAATTGCCATCAGAAGCACGAATGACACTGGAATCAAACCAGCCATTTGTAAATGAACAAAGCGTATTTAATGTCACTCCGGGAGTAACAAGTTCTGCGGGGACTTTTTCCATCAGCTTGCCTTCAATGTCACTTCGGGATAACCCTGTAATAATGCCACCAAAGGTGGGATCTGGAAGTGATCCATAAATGAAGGCGTTGTTGGTGAAGGTAGGAAGGAAGGAACGTAATGAGTAATTCGCGGCAAAAAACTTCGATGCTGAAACCGTGTAGTTTGTGTTCTCTGTCAAAATAGTGGGCGAACTCAAGGACGCTGCCAGATCACTTAATGTGTGACGGAATGTTTGCTCCGAACTTGCGTCCTCCGGGTCAAAATTAAAAAGCCGAGTGACATTGGTGGGACGATTGCGAATGAATTCTGAGGCAGCCAGATAGAGATCCACCCCCTTTTGGAAAGCCGCCTTTGCAGCCGGCATGTCGGATGTATTGTTAAATGTCAGGACCTTGGAGTAATTGTTCAGAAGATATTGAAGGGTCAGTTGATCCTTCTTCACCAGATTCTCAATTGTTGAAACCAGAACATCCGCATTCTGTGATGCCAGATAATAACACCCAAACTGCATTCCCTGAGCCATGGCCCGGGCCATGAGAATATCTCCATAATCCAGAGTCACTTCAACGGTTCTTGTCTCGGAGGCGCTCAGAGTCAGTTGAAAATTAGTATCCGTGACCAGTGCAAGATTCGTTTCAACCGCAGCAAGTATTGGGATGACATTCGTCCGCACAAGCTGCCCTGCTTCCTTGAAGTTCATGCCGCTGGCAACCTCCGGAAATCCAGTGGAATCTTTTGCCATTTTCGCCGTCCAGTCTCCCAAAACACGCCCCTTCGATGCGACTCCCAAACGATTGAGAAAATTGCTGCCAGCCGGCTGGTCCGGCACAGTCAGCACACGCGTAATAGCCCAAAATACATTGACTGTCGGATCTTGCGGCGAAGACGCAACCGCATTTGAAAAGCAGAGATCAGCGGACAGGTAATTGGTATGCTTCAGGTATTCCCGTCCCTGGGATAGGTTGTCGGCATTTACATCAGCGGACAGCAAAGCCGATGCTGCCGCCAGTAGTAGAAATTTGTTTTTCATTATCTGTTGTCTTTGCGTTTTTAGGTTTTACAGCCAGTATGTTGTTGGTTGAAGCTGGTGTTGAACAAATCACAATCTGTCCGGCAAGGCATCCAGTAACTTGTAGGAAAGCCTGGCTGCTCTTTTGTTCGTCATTTCCAGTTTTAAGCCGGACATTCTTTGAAAGTTCCAAAACGCCATTGGTTAAAAGCCGGGCTTGTCCTGCGTCCAGCTCGACGTCTGGTGCACAGGTGATGCACAGGTGACGCATCTCAAGTCTGCGGGTTGCCTGAGGCTGGAACCACCGATGCAAATTCTCAAGCGCATCAGCAGCCCGCGCAGTATCTCGCACTTCAAATTGAACATTTTGCAGAATCACCAAGGGCATTGTCCCAATTCGAAAAAAACCGTGACGCTCATATCCCATGAAAGCCCTGTCCACTTTCGCAACAGCCAAAAGAACATGATTCGAACTATAGATTGGCACTGCCGCATTATTGATCTCCGTCTTGGGAGTGATGCTTAAAAGAAACTGATCCCAGACAACCTGAGCCTTGCAATCCATTCCAGATAAAAACACGGCACCTAGGAGCAAGCAAATCGCCAGGGTTTTCATACAATTCTGACCCTATTCAAATGTGAAAATCATTCAAGCCTAAACATGAATAAATTCACAAAAAAAAACGAAAACAACCCTTAAAAAATCAGGATCAAAGAGAGAAAACGACATATGGCTGAAAAACTTTAGAGCCAAGGTAAAAATTACCAGTCAAGCAATTGGCATAATGACAATGTTGTTATTTTTCACCCAAGTAATGTTTTCCGTTGTCATTTCACACGTTGGCCAGCCGATCATAATTCCCTTTACACTTGAAGGGGCAATTGGCAAGTTCGGTTCAACGTTAATAATAATTTTATGGCACAACTTACTGGAAACTTGCTCGTCGCCCAATCCGGCGGCCCCACTGCCGTGATCAACGCCAGCGTTGCCGGTGTCGTCGAAGAAGCAAAGAAACATGCCTGCATTCAGCAGATCTTTGGTGGCTCCAATGGCATTCTCGGAGTCCTTAACGAAACACTCGTTGATCTTGGCAAGGAATCCCAGAAAACCATCAAAGGCCTTCGCTACACTCCGGCAGCAGCCTTGGGCACGTGCCGCTATAAAATTGACTTCAAAAAGAAACCGGAACAGGCGGCAAAAGACATGGACCGGCTGTTTGATATTTTTAAGGCTCACGACATTCGATATTTCTTCTACATCGGAGGAAATGATTCACAGGATACCGCCGACAAGGTGGCACGGGAAGCCATCAAGAGAAACTACGAGATGCGGGTCATTGGAATTCCAAAGACAATCGATAATGATCTTCCGCATACGGATCACTGTCCCGGATTCGGTTCTGTCGCCAAGTATAACGCGACAACCGTCATGGAAATTGCCATGGATATCAAGAGCATGGCCACGGACGACGGTTCCTGTTGCATCATAGAGTTGATGGGACGCGGTGCCGGATGGATCGCTGCCAGTGCCGTTCTTGCCAGGCGCCAGCCGGATGACGCCCCACACATTATCCTGCTTCCAGAAATTCCATTTAACGAAACCACCTTCCTCCAGAAGGTTAAAGAGACCATCGCAAAACTCCATTATTGTATTGTTGTTGTTGGCGAAGGGCTGAAAAACAGTGACGGTTCCGAATACAGTGCCGACGCAAAACGCTTGGACGCTTTTGGACACCCAGTCCTTTCTGGGGCCGCAGATCGTTTGGTTGAATTGATCAGTGGCAAACTCCACGTCAAGGCTCGCTCGGTCAAGCTGGGCTACTCCCAACGCGCCGCAGCCCACTGTGCCAGCAAGGTGGATAACGATGAGGCATTTGCCTGCGGAAAAGCCGCAGTCAAGACAGCCGTCAAGGGAAGTACCGGCTTCATGGTCAAAATAGTCCGAACCTCCACTCACCCCTATAAGTGGACCACCGGTCTGCAACCTCTTTCTGATATTGCAAACGTGGAAAATTTCATCCCATCCGAATGGCTCAGTGAAGACGGTTTTCTACCCAATGAAAAATTTGTGGAGTATGCCCGTCCTCTTATTGAGGGAGAAGTAAATGTGCCAACGGCTGGCGGCCTGCCCCTGTTCATTGAACTATCCAAGGTGCCTGTTGAAAAAACACTGCCACCACGCGCCAAATAACCTGAGTTGATTTTTCATTTTATTGAAGCACGTCATTTTTTAAATCATGAAAAACGAAGGGAGTTTTTTGTTGAAAATTTATTTATAATTAATTATTACTCGATTTATAATATAATTTTCCACTAAAAAGGAAAAATCGTCATTCAACAACTGACGTCGCCCCACGTTCATTCCTTTATTTTTCCACAAAAAATCACGCTCTTAATGACGCCTTAATGGTATGTGGAATACCTTTTGTAATAAAGGATGAACACATGTCTACATTGAGATCATTCATCTATGTTGTGTCTGCATTTGTGATTTTGGGTCTGAAGGCCGAAGCGCAAATTGTGATTAGCGAGATTCATTATCATCCGATTGAGGAACCGGTGTTCAATTCGGATGGCACACCGTTTTTGAATCTGACAAACGATGTTCATGAGTTCATTGAAATTCAGAACACGGGAGCTTCGATTGTTGATATGGCAGGATGGTCACTTGGCGGCTGTATCAGCTTTGTATTTCCAACCAATACGACCATTGCACCAGGAGCTTTTCGCGTAATTGCAAAGAATCCCTCTCGTCTGGCCACGGTTTATTCACTGACAGAATCCGATGTGCTTGGACCATATGATGGCTATCTAGGAAATGGGAAGGCAACAGTTCGCCTGCGAGATGCATCCGCCAACACGATCGATTCCGTTTCATACAGTTCGGAGTTTCCATGGGCTCAGGTTGCTGATGCCTTTGGGGCCGCAGACCGATTCACTGGATTGACCTCCACAAATTATCAATACAAGGGACGGTCTCTCCAGAGAGTCAGTGTCACATGGCCCTCGAACGATCCAGCCAACTGGCTTGCCTCTCCACTCTCCGGGCCAACACCTGGGGCAGCACAGGCGGTCACTCGCACCATTCCAAAGCCTGTCGTCACCGCTTTTTCAGCAGTTCAATCCACAGATAGTGCAACTATCATCCGCTCGAACACTCCAGTTACTGTTAATTGCACATTTTCTGGGACCAACAGTCTGAGTTTGGTTACACTCGAATACTTTTCCGACAACATCAATTCAACAACGGAAACCCACACCAACGTTCTCATGACGGATCTTGGAACGGGGCAATACGAGGCCACAATCCCCGGTCATACAAACCGTAGCATTGTTCGTTATCGGTTCCTGGCGGATCGTGGAGACGGGCTCGAAGTCGTCTCTCCTCGCGAGGATGATCCGCAGATCGCACCTGTGGGTACAAATGGTGCCGTTGAAGCCTGGTATGGTTATTTTGTGACTCCAGTGCGCACATCAACCAATGCGGCCATTCATGATATTTTCGTTTCATCAACCTCTCTCACGAAAATGGCCAACAACATCAGCCAGAGCCCAAACCGTGTTACCGCCTCCAGTGCAACCGGTGTGCCTCGCGATATTCCTTACGTTGCGGCAACCGCTCCCCAATGGAACGGAACGGTTCCGGGTATCTTCGCGTGTGACGGCAAGATTTGGGATATTCAAATCCGCTATCATGGCAGCCGTTATCACCGCTCGTCCTCAACGCTTTCCTATAAGGTGCATTTTCCGAGTCATCAGCCATATAATGGTCGGACTTCATGGTTTGAAACACTGCATGGAGCCGAGTTTATTGAAGCACAAAAGCTCAATCGCATGATTGGACTGCCAGCCTCAAAAATGCGTTTTGTTGATTGGTATTTCAACACCAGTGCCAATAACGTTCATTCCGAACAGGGGGAATATGACGGTGATATGCTGGATGATTACCACAAACTCCAGCAACAATTGAATCCAGGCACTGAACGAGAAGAAACCGGGGATCTCTACAAGGATGTCGGTAATCGGGATTCGTCTCAAAACAATACTGAGGGCCCCTACACGAGAGGGGACGAAGCGCCCATGCTCGCAAATTCAAAATGGTCACAATTGGATCGTTATGCATGGACCTTCACTATTCAAAATAACGATTGGAAAGGGCCAAAGCCCCTCCGAGATTTGCTGGAAGGCATGTGGACCGCGCGCGGGGATACCATTTCGACTCATAACTTCACCAATTCGGCGACTCAATTTGCCAACGCAAAAGCGTGGTTCTCCAACAACTGGGATATTGATACAACACTGACATCCATGGCACTGCTCGAATGGATGAGCATTTGGGATGACGCTGCTCAGAATCATTTTTTCTGGCGCCGCGCCAATGGAAAATGGTCACGGTTGGGATGGGACTATGACGGAGTCATGAGCACAAGCAGCAGCGGGGGTGGCGGCGGCCCCGGCGGAGGCGGCGGTGGTGGTGGCAGTGGCGGTTATTATAATCAAACCATTTACGGTGGCGAATACGGCGCAACAACAGTTTTTGATGGCGTCAATTGGTGGAAGGATACTTTTTACAAGTGTTTCCGCACGGAATACCAAAAACGCCTCTGGGAGCTGAACAACTCTTTCCTGGATCCGACAAACTTGTCAGCGCTTGGTTTCACAACAGCTGCCACATTTGCAAAGAGCCGTAGAACGTATGTTAACTCCCTGCTCTCTTCCTTTGGGACATACTACAAGCCTGAACGCCCCACCAATACATATCCAGCAAATGGGGCGAAGATTGTCGGCAATACCAATCTGGTCATCAGCGACTATTCGCATTCACAGTCGGCATCTCAGTATTCCACCAAGTGGGAGATTCGGACCAGCACAGGAGATTATGAGGAACCGTTGATTCGCGTTACTTCCACAAATTACTTAAAGAGTTACCCCATCCCCTTTGACCAGCTCACATATGGTCAAACTTACTATTGGCGGGCAACCTACATTGATACAAATGGCCATTCCTCAATCGTCTCGGCAGAAACCATGTTCACTTGGGGAACCGCCTCCTCTACAGCCGGCACCCTCGTTCTCAATGAGATTCTTGCCTACAACCATTCTGCCGTTCAAAACAGTGGCGATTATTCTGATTACATTGAGCTTCGGAATAACGGCTCTGTCGACCTCTCTCTCGACGGTTATTCACTGACAGACAATTCCCTCGAACCGTCCAAATACACTTTTCCATCCGGCACAACAATTCCAGCGGATGGTTATCTTATTGTCTGGTGTGACAAGGATACTGACGCCAACGGTCTTCATTCCGGCTTTGGCCTGGACGACTCAGGAGAAACAATACTTCTGATGAATGGATCGACCATCGTTGACAGCGTCACCTTTGGTCCACAGGCACCCAACGTCTCCATAGGACGAATCGCCAATGGGACCGGAGGATGGCAGTCAAACACCCCCACACCGGGGGAACCCAACTCTGCCAAAACCCTCGGGGCCATCACAAACCTGCGTGTTAACGAGTGGATGGCCAATCCCGCCTATGGAGACGACTGGTTTGAAATCTATAACTGCGACACAAACGTCGTCTCTCTCGCTGGACTCTACCTCAGCGATACCCCCTCGACGCCCAAAATCACCCAGATTCCCGCTCTGTCTTTCATTGCGGGAAATGGGCACCTGAAGTTCTCCGCTGATGGCAGCACCTCTGGTGGCACTCATGCCAACTTCAAGTTAAACAACAATGGGGAAAGTATCCTCATCACCGCCTCTGACGGTGTAACAACCATCGATTCCGTAACGTTTGCCGCACAAAAGAAAGACGTGTCGCAAGGACGCCTGCCAGATGGGGCTTCAACAATCGTTTCCTTCTCCTCCCAAACGGCCTCTCCCGGCTACGCCAATTGGCAGCCAGCATCAGTCTACATCAACGAAGTCCTAGCCAATTCAGTGACTCCTTTTGAAGATGCCATCGAGATTTACAATCCAACAACCAACGCTGTGGATATTGGAGGCTGGTGGCTAAGTGATGATATTCTCATTCCTAAAAAATATCAGATTCCAGCCGCCACCTCAGTGCCAGCTCACGGATTTAAAGTCATCTACGAGTATGACTTATTGACGGCAGATATTCCTTTTGCCCTCAGTGCTCATGGAGATGACGTTCTTCTGTCCGCAACAGACAGTAATGGAGCTTTTACCGGTAGCGCTTCTTACATTCATTTCGGTGTCTCTGCCCCTAACGTGTCCCTTGGTAGAATCACCGCAACTGGATTGAGTGCCACGTCAGGGGGTGTGGATTTTTGGCCATTGATCTCCCACTCTTTTGGTGAAGACAATCCTTCTGACACAGTTGATTTCCGCACCGGAACTGGTGGAACAAATGCTTCACCCAAAATCGGTCCCATCGTCATCAATGAAATCATGTATCATCCCACAGACTATTCCGATACCACTGATGACACACAAGATGAATTCATTGAACTTTACAACCTCACCTCCAGTTCAGTTGACCTGAGCGATTGGCATGTAAAAGGAGACACGGAGTTTACATTCCCTTCTGGTTCAAGTCTGGCAGGAAACGCCTATGTGTTACTCGTCAGTTTTAATCCAACAAACACAACAATTCTTGCTGCATTCCGAGCCACAAATGGAGTCTCCTCCTCCACTCCTATTTTTGGTCCGTATTCATCCAAACTCCCCAACAGCACCGCAGACATTGAAATCGCATTCCCGACAAATTTCAATGGATCGACCAGTTATGTTGTGATGGACAAGGTTGAATACCGAGATATCGAACCCTGGGCAACAAATGCTGATGGCGGTGGAAAATCCTTACAACGAACGAACCTCACGATGATCGGCAATACAGCCGCCGCATGGACTGGAGCCACCCCCACCCCCGGAGCCATTAATGTTGGAATCACCACAAACGCGATTAGCATCACCACTGATTCAACGCTCCCAGGTGGCATCGTTGGGACCGCTTATTCCATCACGTTTGCGGCAGATGGAGGAACTCCTCCCTACAAGTGGACTTCAACATCTGGATCAGTTCCCGGGCTAACATTCTCAACCAACGGAACGCTCAGTGGCACGCCGACAACAGCCGGAACTTACACCATCATCATCGCAGTCACTGACAGCCTGACAAACAGCGTTGAAAAATCGTTTGGCCTGACGATGGCAAGTTCTGCCCTCACCATTTCAACTGAATCAACTCTTCCAGATGTAACGATTAACACAGCCTATTCCGAAACACTCGAAGCCACAGGTGGCACGCCCCCCTACACATGGACACAAACCGCCGGGAATTTGCCCGGTGGCACAAAGTTCAATGGCGCAGGAGTTTTGAGTGGCACTCCCACCAATCTTGGAACGTTCACATTTACAGCCCAAGTTGAAGACAACGGCGGACTTTCTGCTTCGGCAGAATTCACAGTCACTGTTTCAGCACAAGCCTTGACCATAACAACGCTTTCACCGTTGGTCGCTGCAATTCAAGGAAGCCTTTATTCGCAGGCGCTGACCTCCGCCGGTGGTGTTGCCCCTTACAAATGGAGTGTTTCCAGTGGCTCCCTGCCTTCCGGCGTCGCACTCAGCGAAACCGGGGATCTCTCGGGCATACCAACTTCCTCAGGGGTATTTTCATTCACTGTGTCTCTGACAGACAGTTTGAATAACAGCACGTCAAAAATGCTAAGTCTTACAGTAACGTCGCCCACTTTGTTGATTACGACAACAGAACTACCCGATTGCGTTTATGGGATTGCCTATTCGCAACAATTGACTGCCAGTGGTGGAACAACACCTTACACATGGACGGTCTCTGAAGGTGAAGTTCCAGATGGCTTGACACTTAAAGAGAGCGGACTCCTCAGCGGTACTCCCACTAATGCGGGAACGTATAGTTTCACCATCAAAGTCACCGATAGCCAGGGGATCTCTACAACAGAGTTTTTCACGGTAATGATCTCAAATAATCTGCCAACGATCTTAGTGGAGCGGTATTCCGACAATGCGGTTCAGTTCACCATTTCGGGCGATGCAGGCGCAAATCTGTCAATAGATGCCTCAACTGATCTGGATGATTGGTCGGAAATCTTCAATACAAACGCACCCGCAGAGCCGTTTACTTGGATCGACAATGGAAATACCAATCAATACCGTTTTTATCGTGTCATCTTGAACAGCACTCATTAGAGAGAACAATCTTTTAAAACTAATTTGAAATCCGAAGTTGGTTGCTGGAATTGGAGCCATTCTGGAAGACGGTCTCTTGAGGAAAGTTGCGTGTTTGCCTCATTGTTGCAAACCCTTCCTGAGACCGTCAAACGAAGCCAGACTGCATAGGCAATTCCAAAGGCCACTTCGGATTTCCGTTTTTCTCCAAAACTGGGAAAAGTGGGAACCTCGTTTCTCGTTTGATATGTTCCACCTGTTTTCCCCAATAGAACACAATTCATCCCATCTGATGAAAACTATCCCGATGGAATTTTTAAGGAAGAATTTGGTCGGGGCGGTGAGATTTGAACTCACGACCTCGTGGACCCGAACCACGCGCGCTAGCCAGACTACGCTACGCCCCGTGACCAAGAGACATTGAAAATTGCCTATTAGCGCTCTGATTGCAATCTGTTTCTTTCAAAATAATTTCCAGTTCCATTACAAGTTGGAACACAAATTGCGTATCATCAAAAAGTTACACTATAAAACTTCCTCTCAAAATGAACCGAATTTCATCCCTGTCTTCCTTGATTCTTCCAGAGCTGTTTTCCTCTCTTCTTCACCTTCAATTCAAGAACTTGCTGTAAACTGTTTTGCCAATACAAGTGCAACCAGCTATCTTTAGGACCAATCGGTTGGCATTATGCAACATTTGTTTGATCGCGTTTGTTTCATTACTCCTTTTTCCTACGAAAAAGAGGTCGTTGGCATTCTGGTGTTTCTTCCGTTTCAAGGGGGGCACACATGCTAAAATCAAACCGATCACGTTTTTTAAAAGCGTTGAGAGGCCTTCCCAATGATCGCCCCCCACTTTGGCTGATGCGGCAGGCAGGAAGGTGCCTTCCTGAATACCGAAAGCTCAGGGAAACATATTCATTCCGGGAATTAATTTGCACGCCGGAGCTTGCTGCACAAGTCACGCTTCAACCGCTTTCTCGTTTTCATTTTGATGCCGCCATAATCTTCAGCGACATTCTGGTTATTCCTGAAGCCCTTGGCCTTCCTTTTCAATTTCAGGAAAACGTTGGTTTAAAAATGGAGACGATCAAGTCGCCCAACGACATAAAACGCCTCGTAACCAAGAATGTTCCCGCCCGCCTCAATTACGTAGCCGAGGCATTAAAGATTGTTCATCAAGAATTGGCAGGCAGAAGCGCGCTATTGGGATTTGCCGGAGCGCCATGGACTCTTGCCAATTTCATGCTCGAAGGAGGTGGCGTAAAGCGCTACACAAAAGCTTTCTCCCTGTTCAAAAGCAATCGTCCCCTGTTCGACGCCCTCATGGAGAAAATCACTGAGGCAACGATTGCTTACCTAAAAATGCAAATTGATTGCGGTATAGACGCAATTCAAATTTTTGATTCTCTTGGTGGTATTTTGCCAGCGAAGGATTTTGAAGCTGCCTCATGCGTGTGGATTGGGAAAATCATTAAGGGGCTGCAAAACCGAGTGCCAACCATTTTATTTGCCAAAGGTTCACGAGAATGGGCGACGCTAATCGCCACTCGTGCCACGATCATCAGTGTGGATCACGAGACGGATATTCTCGAAGCAGACCGGCATCTGTCGCCCGTTGTTGGAATCCAGGGAAACCTAAATCCAGCTCTCCTTGTCAAGGCCTCTCCTGAAGTCGTTCAAAGGGAAACAACCGTGCTGCTTGAAAAAATGCGCGGACGCGTAGGCTATATTTTTAATCTGGGGCATGGTGTCCCTCCTGATGCCAAACTTGAAAATCTCGAAGTCCTGGCTTCAACAGTCCAACAATTTACATGAGCCACTTAAAAGTAGATCTCTCCCTGGTCAAGAAATACAACGTGCCCGGTCCTCGTTACACGTCGTATCCTCCAGCAACGCAGTTTCATGACAAGATAACCTGGGCTGAAGTGGAACAGGAAATCAAGGCCAGCAACGAAAACAGTCGTGATCTTTCCCTCTATTTTCATATTCCTTTTTGCGAGACTTTGTGCTGGTACTGCGGATGCACAACGGTCATTACAACCAAGCACAGCCAAAGCTCTGAATACCTCCAATATCTCAAGAAGGAGATGGAAATTCTTTGCCGCCACATTGATCCAAAACGCAAAGTCGTCCAACTTCATTTTGGTGGCGGCAGTCCAACGTTTCTAAATCCTTCAGAGATTCGGGAATTGGGAGAAGCCATTCACTCTCACTTAAAGTTTTCGGAACAAATTGAAGCTGGAGTGGAAATTGACCCACGCAGACTGACTCAGGACCACGTGACCGCATTGCGCGAAGCCGGTTTCAACCGTGCCTCAATCGGCGTGCAGGATTTCAATCCCAAAGTTCAGGAAACCGTGCATCGAATACAACCACGCAAGGAGACCGAAGATGCCATTCGATGGGCACGCGAAGCTGGATTCCATTCGATCAATCTGGATCTGATTTACGGGCTTCCCTACCAGACGATGGAAACCATTGAAAACACACTGGACCAGGTTCTTGAAATCAATCCGGATCGTCTGGCTGTCTTTAATTACGCGCATGTTCCCTGGATGAAACCAGCCCAAAAAATTCTCGAGAATGCCCTGCCAACACCAGAAACAAAACTGGAAATTCTGAAGTTGATCATTGAAAAGCTCACTTCCGGTGGACGTTACATCTACATTGGAATGGATCACTTCGCTCATCCTGAGGATGAATTGGCCATAGCTCAGCGGAATAAAACCCTACAACGTAATTTTCAGGGGTATAGCACGCGCGGAGGAGCTGATATATTCGCATTTGGCATGTCAAGCATCTCTCAGGCGGCAAATGGGTATTGGCAAAATCACAAGGACCTGAAAGACTACTACCCGGCTTTGGACAAAGGGCTGATGCCCTTGGCAAAAGGTTACATTCTTACAAAAGAAGATCAAATCCGACGCCAAACAATCATGCGACTCATGTGTGATTTGAGTCTCAACTACGCGGAAATGTCACGTGTGCTCAAACTTGACTTCGCCCGGCATTTTGAAAAGGAAATCGATGCTCTTTCAGAGATGGAATCGGATCAACTGATCACTCGGGATAACAATGGCTTTACCATCACCGAAACTGGACGTCTGTTCATTCGAAATATTGCAATGTGCTTTGACGCGTATCTGCCGAACCTCAAGGAAAGGCATTTTTCCAAGACAATATGAAATCGGTCGCCATTATAGGAGCTGGGATCACTGGACTTACAGCAGCGTTCCGTTTGATGGAACGCGGTGTGGATGTCACACTATATGAGGCCAGTAACCGGGTGGGCGGCGTCATCCGTTCCGTCCGTGAGGATGGTTTTCTTGCAGAGTTCGGCCCCAACACCATACTGGAAACCTCTCCGAAAATTTCTGCGTTGATCAAGGACCTTGGCATCGAAAACCGCCGTATTTATTCCAGTCCATCCGCCTCCAATCGCTATCTTGTCCGCAACCGCCAGCCGATAGCCGTCCCTAGTTCCCCAATTGGTTTCTTCAAGACTCCGCTTTTCTCAACCCGCGCCAAATTCCGCCTCTTTACAGAACCCTTTGCCCGACGCGCGCCAGCGAATGAAGATGAACCTCTAGCCAAGTTTGTGCTCCGCCGTCTTGGACAGGAATTTCTGGATTACGCGATCAACCCAATGGTGGCTGGTATATTTGCCGGTGATCCAGCAAGACTTTCTGTTAAATACGCGTTTCCAAAATTATGGAATGTTGAGCAGCGCTACGGATCACTTATCTTGGGACAGATTCTCGGTGCACGTGAACGCAAACGCCGGGGAACCGTATCCAAAGCCAATGCGCCAAAGCTCTCCTTTGACCAGGGATTGGAAGTGCTCGTCAGCACACTCGAGCAACGTTTGGAACATCATATCCGCCTTTCCACTCCCGTCAGACGCATGACACAAAAAGATGGGAAATGGGAAGTCGTTTCTGTTGTTGAGGGGCGTGATTCCGCCACGAATTTTGATTGTGTCATCCTGTCGATTCCAGCACACAAACTCGCTGATTTGGAAGTGTTGGCGTCTCCACAAGTGGACCTCTCGCTTCTGCGCCAAATCTATTATCCCCCCGTTGCCAGCGTTGTTTTGGGATATCGGCGCGAAGATATCGCGCATAAACTGGATGGCTTTGGAATGCTCATTCCTCAGGTGGAAAAATTCAACAGCCTGGGTTTCCTTTTTTCATCATCCCTATTCCCTAATCGCGCCCCAGCAGGACATGTCACCCTTACCTGCTATCTCGGGGGAACACGTTCTCCGGAACGAGTCTCCCTCTGTAACGATGAACTTTTTCGACAGACAGAAATTGACGCTTCAGTTCTTCTAGGGGCAAAAGGGAATCCTGTGTTCCGTCACTTGACTATCTATAAAAATGCCATTCCCCAATACGAAGTTGGCTATGGTCGCTTCAAGGACTTGATGACGCAAATTGAGGCACAAGCTCCCGGAATTTACTTTGCCGGGCACTATCGCGACGGAATTTCCACAGGCGACTCCATTCTTTCCGGTGATAATACAGCGACACGAATCCTTGGCTAAATACATTGCATGACTACTCCAAAGAAAGGTGTGCTCATCGTCAATTTGGGTTCCCCCAAATCGCCATCCCCACAGGACATTCACAAATTTCTTGCTGAATTTCTAATGGATGGCCGTGTTTTGGATACCCCCTGGCTGCTTCGCTTTTGCGTGGTTCACTTTGCCATTCTCCCCTCAAGGCCAATCCTCTCCAGTGAGGCTTACAAAAAGATCTGGACGCCCGAGGGATCGCCGCAAATCGTTGAAAGCAAAAAACTTCAGAAGCGGCTGGCCGAAAGTCTAAAACTGCCTCTTCAACTCGCGATGCGTTATCAGAATCCATCCATTCCAGACGCCATCGCCAGCCTCAAGCAACAAGGTGTCAATGATCTGCTGCTCATTCCGCTCTTTCCACATTACGCGATGTGCAGCTATGAAACCGTGGCAGAACGCGTCAAAGATGTTGCTGGAAAACTAGCTCCAGAAATGAAAGTCACGGTGGAATCTCCATATTACAACAACCCAGAATACATCCAAGCTCTCGTTGCCTCCGCCCAACCTTATCTCAAAACCAATTACGACCTTTTACTTTTTAGTTTTCACGGAATTCCAGAACGACACATTCAAAAATCCGACCTTACCGGGTGCCACTGTCTAAAGACACCCGACTGTTGTGATGCTGACAATCCCGCTCACAGTCATTGCTACCGGGCTCAGTGTTTAAAGACGGTTCAGATGTTTGTGACTGCCGCAGGAATTCCTTCCAACAAGTTTTCTGTTTCGTTTCAATCTCGCCTCGGTAGGCAAACCTGGTTGACTCCCTACACCGATTTGGAACTCGCTCGTTTTGGCCGGAGCGGATTAAAAAACCTCCTCGTACTATGTCCCTCTTTCACGGCGGATTGCCTTGAAACCTTGGAGGAAATAGGCATCCGTGGGAAAGAGACTTTTTTACAGGCCGGTGGCAGCAATCTCACGTTGATCCCCTGTCTCAATGACCATCCATTATGGGTAAATACTTTAAAAACAATGATTTGCAATTGGGCGGGAAAAGAATCGGTTTTGTAGTTCTATATTCTCAATTTTCTTTATTGTAGAATAAACGACGTTCATGTTAATTTTTAATGAAATTAAACCGTTCTCGGAACAGCTTGGTTTTTTATGCAAATCTGTCCTGTTTCAATCATGGCCTTCATTTTGGCGGGTGCGAAATTCAAAACAATTTTCGTATCAGGAACGGGGCAATGATCTGATTACAACACCTTAAAAGTCTCTTTGCGAACAGGCTTGCACACATTTTCTTCACGTCTTGCTGTCTTCAGTGCTTTCTGGTTTGTTTCTCTCAAAACGGGAATGACATCCACTGAAAGAGCGGTCTCGTTTAAGTTTTCCTCCCTTCATACATCCCATAAAAAACACGAGGACAGAGAAAATCTGTCAGAACAGTGTTGTCCCTGTTTTACCCCCAGATGAGCAAGGAATCCTCTCCATTCCAAAAGGAAAAAACAGACGTTTCATCCAAACGCACCTGGCATTTTTGGGCCAATAAATGGATTCAATGGCTCTCACCTCTCCATACGGCACATCTCGAAATGCAGAAGATGGAACAGGCCCTTGCTGAAAGTGAAAAGAAGCGCATTGAGCTGGAACAACGATGTCAGAACAATGCCAAAATTGAACAAGTGGTCAAAATCGTTCCCCACGGCCTGTTTTGGAAGGATACCCACGGAACCTTCCAAGGGTGCAATCAAGCATTCGCAGTGTTGGTGGGATTAAAACATCCAGATGAAATCGTGGGAAAGACAAACCGAGATCTTCAGTTTAAGCACGGGGAATTGGAGTTTTATCGCAAGCACGATGTGGATGTTCTTGAGGGAAACCAGACTGTGCGACACGTGATCACACCATTTGAACGGTCTGATGGCGCCCACTTTTGGGTGGATATTTCAAAAATGCCGCTAAGGGATGCTGAAGGGAATCCCATTGGGCTGCTTGGAGTCTTTGATGACATCACGGAACTGCGAAACGCGGAGGAAGCCCTCAAACAAAGCGAAGCCCAATATCGCGCCCTCTTTTCAACCATGAACGAAGCCGTTTCGCTTCATGAAATCATTTGTGATTCAAATGGCAAACCTTCCGATTACCGTTTTCTCGACGTCAACCCTGTCTTTGAAGAAATAACTGGCATACCAAGATCCGAATGGATTGGTCAGACCGCTCGAAAAATTTATCCTGAGATTTCGTCTTCTCTAATTGAACTTTTTGGCCAGGTTGCCCTCACTGGACAACCGGCTCGTTATGAAGATTACGTAAAACAGCAGGACCGCTACTATAGCGTCACTGCATTCTGTCCCAAGCAAGGCCAATTCGCCATCGTCAGCATGGATATCACCGAGCACAGGAAAGCCGAGGAACTCGAACGAATACGACGGGTTAAGTTGGACCTGCTTGTTGAACAGTCCCCTCTGGCCGTAATTGAATGGGACCTGGACTTTCGAATCACCGAGTGGAACAAGGCGGCAACCCGGATTTTCGGATTCACGCGAGATGAGGCTTGTGGACAAAAAATCCAGGATCTGATTTTTCCCCAGGAGCTCCGTGACGCAGTGACAAAGACTTTGCAGAATCTCTTGAATGGAACCGGAGGATTGGAGAGCACGTATGAAAATGTTTCCAAGGATGGAAGACGGGTCCTTTGCGCGTGGCACAATACTGGATTAGTTGATCCCTCAAAGGAAAACGAGGGAGGCGTTTCCATCGCCATGGACGTAACGGAACAAAAGCGTCTGGAGGACGAACGTAAGAAGCTTGATGTTCAGATGCAACAACTCCAAAAGTTGGAGAGTCTTGGAGTGCTCGCAGGCGGAATCGCTCACGATTTTAACAACCTGCTCACTGCCATTTTGGGAAATGCCGCTCTGGCGCTCACGGAACTAGATCCCAATTCACAGGAACACAAGCATATTTGCGAAATCGAAGCCGCATCACGACGTGCCGCCGATCTCTGCAATCAAATGCTGGCCTACTCAGGTAAGGGACGTTTTGTGGTAGAGAGCCAGAACATCAACCAATTAATTGAGGGAATGCTGGACCTTCTTAACTCCTCCATTTCAAAGAAAGCCGTTCTTCATCTTAAATTGGCAGTCGAAATTCCGCATGTCCGTGCCGACGTGACTCAACTGCGCCAATTGATCATGAATCTGGTCATAAACGCGGCTGAAGCAATAAATGCCTCCAACGGAATCATCACCATATCCTCAGGTGTCATGGAATGTGGGGAAAAGTTCCTCCGTGAGGAATATTACAATGAAAATCTCGCCCCAGGCACTTACGTTTGGCTAGAAGTCTCGGACAACGGTTGTGGCATCGACGAAAATATTCAGAAACGGATTTTTGATCCATTTTTTAGCACGAAATTTACCGGTCGTGGCCTTGGCCTGCCAGCAGTTCTCGGGATTGTCCGCAGACATAAAGGAGCACTCAAATTCAGCAGTGAATGCGGGAAAGGTACCACTTTTAAAATCCTTTTCCCTGCTCTTTCCAATGTCGAAAAAAAAGTCTCCACAGAGCTCCGTACAACAAAAGCCTCCGTCAAAACTTCGAACCTCGGCAGAATACGCATCCTTCTAGTCGATGATGAGGAAGCCATCCGCGTTGCCAGCAGAGAACTCATGAAGAGAATGGGGTTCGATGTCGTAGTGGCTGAAGATGGTGTCCAAGCACTGGAGATTTATAAGGAGCAAGGTAATACGATTTCAGCAATCATACTCGACCTTACCATGCCACGGATGGACGGAGAGGAAACCTTTCTGGCACTGAAGAAAATCAATCCAAACATCTGTGTCATTATTTCAAGCGGTTACAAAGCAACAGACGTTTCGTCACAATTCGAAGGGCAAGGACTGGCTGGGCTGCTCCACAAACCCTATACTCAGGCTGAAATCGCTGCTGTCCTGAAAAAAGTTCTGGGATTAGGCGCCGAGTAAAAAACTTGGATGGCCACCACCAAATCAAACATCCCAATCTCCATATAAAGTTGTTTTCTTGCGAGACTGGGCTTTGCCAATCAATTTCAACTGACTCCCCTCCCAGAAAAGCCGAAGACCTTCCAAGGTAAGCAGGGGTTCGACTGATGTGATCTCAGGCATTCTCGCCGCAATCAACCCAGCATACCCACCTGTGGCAATAACTGGGAGATGCCGGGCTTTAAGGTCACTCTTTAATTCTTTAATTAATTCCCTTACCAATCCCCGATAACCATGAACAGCCCCAATGACCATGGCTTCTTCCGTATTTTTCCCAATGACGGTTGAGATTTCGCGAATCTCGATTTTTGGCAATAAGGCCGTCTTCTCATGAAGATACCCCGTCATCGCCGCAAGACCGGGTGCTATGATTCCCCCAACGTAATCCCCACGACCGTTAACGACATCAAACGTCACTGCAGTTCCAAAATCCAAAACCACCAGAGGCGCACCAAAATGAATTTTTGCCGCCACAGCGTCCGCCAACCGATCTGGGCCAATTGTCTCAGGTTTGGGATAGTCAATTCCGATTTGAGATACCGTCTGGGAGGTTAATTTCAGACATGGAAGATGAAAGTGCTCATTGACGAAGCGCGAAACCAACGGAGTAGCTGTCGGGACCACACTGCAAAGTGCGGCTCCGTGAATCGACCGATGCTTAAAAAAACGCGCGGCTGCTCGTGCAGATACGCCATTTGTCCAACCATCAGTGGTAACATTCATTTGCGACACGACACGTTTGGAATTTGCAATTCCAAGATGGGTATGCGTGTTGCCAATGTCAAAAACTGCAATCATCCCCGCCATCATCCCTGATCTGCGGAAAAAGTAAATGCCTGTTGGTGTCCCTTCATCCTGTCGCCTCACCCTCAAAAAACTCTAATTTCCGCTTTTCACAACGTAATTTGTCCTGCCATATTCCGTGCAAGCCCAAATGTTGACGGGATACGTTGACTGCTTGCTCTTAAGAGCGCGAACACTATTGTCAATAAAGGCAAAATTCGAGCCGGTGAGATGACGGTTTCTCTCAATTTCCGTTGTGTCGTTCCCCTGCCAGTCAGAAACCTCGAGCAGATCTACATAATATTGTGTGGAAGTGGATTGTTTTTCGCCAAAAATAGCAGTGTCTGATGGTCTCGTAATTGTGGATAGCTTTACAGAACCACCATATGTCCCATTCATAAAAGTGCTAAAATCCGCAGAATCCAAAGTCTCTTTGAAATAATCGTTGAACCCGTTGATCATATAACTGCGGGGTGCCGAGTCTCCACGCTTGGAGGTATCCGTTGAACCCGTTGGAGCCTTTGTGTCAGACGGACAAAGCAATGTTTTGACTGAGACATAGTTTTGAAGCAGCTTTTCCGGCCAACGAACTGTCGATGAGCGTGGAGGCACATATTCCCGATTGTCGGAAGCATACATATAGTCCGCCAAGGCCAGTTGATGTAAATTATTACCGCAGAAACTGCGTCTTCCCGCCTCTTTGGCTTTAGACAAGGCCGGTAGAATCATGCTGGCAAGGATCGCGATAATGGCAATGACAACCAATAACTCTATCAGAGTAAACGCGTTGTGTTTTCCCTCATTCCCACGGCATTTTAAAATCATCTTTTGCATTTTTGCTCCGATTTTCAAAGGATTACTTTTTTCGAATCCAGCCGCTTTTTTTGACGTCCAACCCACCATGAAGAACAAAGATACGTTCTTGATCGGGTTGGCAGTTGTATTAGCGGCCGTATACGTCTTGTTTTTTACTGACTGGACAAAAAAGAAAGATATTCAAATAAGTTATACCAACCTGCGCGTCTCCCCGAATGGGGATGATGAGCCTACAGTGCTCTTCATCTTCGACAAAAAGGAAAAATTCAGCCTCTCGTCGATCAAAGTCGTTTCTGACGCCGAAGCCAAAACCAATAAAACTCCCCATGCCTACTGGAACCTGACGGCACGAAACGGGTCAAAACCCGTCGTTAGTTTTCCCTACGGGTTTCCTGTCCCAGGCATGGAGACTGCAAAGGCAGCCCCTGAGTCATTGGAACCAGGCGAAAAATACCGTCTCATTGTTCAAACCAGTAACAAAAAGCTCGCCCAACTGGTTTTTGAAGCGCCATAAAGAGTCACACCATAAGCAAATTGAGTGTCGTGGATGTGAGAAAAACGTTTATTTTCCATAATAAACATTATTTTCGAAGTCCTTCAATGCTCGTATTTGATAAGCTACTGTTTTAAATTAGCATTTCTCTATCAATTTGCAACTACCTCAGGGACAAAATGTTGCATTAATAAAAAATAATATGTTCTTTTTTGTAAAATTACAGTAAAAATACTTTTATCACGTCCAACATTTTCTACTTCACCTAGTTGGATATAAAGCCGATTGTACTTTAATTGTTCGTCATGAAAACAGCTCTGGTGCCACAGCAGATGGCTCCTATGAATATTAGTAAGTCAATTATAATAAAGTGTCAGTTTCTTGGATGTTTGTTTTTCTTAGGTATTTTCTTTCTCCTGCTTCAGAAATCACAAGCTGGTCAATCTGGAGATTTTTTATATTCAACATCCGGCTCGAGCGTCACAATAATTGGTTATACAGGCGGAGACTCTGTTGTCACTATTCCCAGCACTATAAACAACTTACCTGTTTCTGTAATTGATGACGGAGCTTTTGAAGAATGCACAACAATCTCAACCATCATCGTTCCCAATAGTGTCACCAAGATTTCTGATTTTGCTTTTTACGATTGCATCAGTCTTACAAACATAAGTCTTGGAACGCTTGTCACTTCAATAGGTAATTCTGCCTTCAAAAACTGCAGGAGCTTAACCTCCATTGTTATTCCTGCCACCGTGACCAATATCGGGAATTCCGCTTTTTATTCTGATCTCAATCTTAAGAAAATTACGATATCTGATGGCTTGTTGACCATTGGCGATATGGCCTTTTCCTATTGTGTCAGCATGACGGATATCACCATTCCCAAGACAGTTTTGAGTTTGGGAGACAGTATGTTTGACTACTGCACAAATCTTTCAAGTATTAACATTAAAATTGGAAATACAAATTACTCCAGTGGCAATGGGGCTCTGTTCAACAAGGATAGAACTGTTTTTATCAAATGCCCTGGTGGCAAAGAAGGGGATTTTATACTCCCCGACTCTGTTTTGAACATCAACGACACAGCCTTCAGTGTTTGCGTCAAACTAACCAGTGTTTCAATTCCCAATTCCGTCACCAATATTGGGAACTGGGCTTTTAATAATTGTCCAAAATTAACCGGGGTAACCCTTACTAATAATCTTAAAAGTATTGGGGATGGAGCATTTTACAATTGTTCTGGACTTGCGAACATCACGATTCCCGAAAGCGTCAACAGCATCGGCTCGAATTTTCTTTATGGCTGCACGAGCTTGACAAACATCACCGTCGAAGAATTGAACTCGGCCTACAGCAGCCTGGAAGGCGTTCTGTTCGACAAGAGGCAAGCCACGCTTCTTCAATATCCTGAAGGCAAGACCGGCAATTATTCCGTTCCTCTCCAAGTGACAAACATCGCAGATAACGCCTTCTCGGGGAGTATTGGTTTATCAGGAATTACAATTCCCGACAACGTTCAAACGCTTGGGAACAGATCCTTTTACGATTGTGAAACATTGACAAATGCAGTGATTGGAAACGGCGTCACAACTGTTGGAAACAATGTTTTTTCAGCCTGCAAAAACCTCCTCAACATGACGATTGGGAACAGTGTCACAAATATCGGAACAAATGCGTTCAGGTCCTGCTCCAGCCTCACCAAGGTGACGATTCCAGACAATGTCCTTTCAATCTCCGCAAGCGCGTTTCAAGATTGCTGGGGGCTTAGGGATTTAACCATTGGAAACCACGTGTTAATGATCGGGAATAGTGCGTTCCAAAATTGCACCAATCTGACTGACATCATCGTTGGCAAACAAGTGACGTTAATTGGGACAAGCGCTTTCTCCTTCTGCTCCAAGCTTCAGACCGTGACAATCCCAGATTCCGTGACAAACATCGGGAGTTGGGCATTTTCAAGTTGTGTGAGTCTCACCAATATCTCGGTTGGAACTTCCAATTCGTCTTTCAGCAGCATCGATGGCGTCTTGTTCAACAAAAACCAGACTTCTCTGCTCAAATATCCCGAAGGCAGAACAGGAACCTATGCCATTCCCAGTGGAGTCACCAACATTGCCGATAGCGCTTTTTCTGCCTGCATGAATTTAACAGCTATAACGATTCCCAATAGCGTAACAAGAATCGGGAGTGCAGCATTTTTCTCCTGCGCTGGCCTTTCAAAAATTACACTTCCATCCTCCATCTCCAGCATTGGAGATCAGGCTTTTTCGGATTGCATCAATCTCACGACTATTCAATTTGAAGGAAACGCACCTACAATTGGAAGTTCCGTATTTTTAAACGATTCAGATGCCGTTGTTTATCGTTCTCCCAAGGCAACGGGTTGGACCTCCACCTTTGGCAATCTTCCCGTCTCGATATGGACAGGACTGGCCATCCAATTGCAGGGAGGCAACATTATTGTGAATTGGACCAATGGCATTTTATTGGAAACCACAAACCTCGTTTCAGGTCAGTGGACAACCAATAAAGCCTCTTCTCCTCTGACAAATTCGGTGGAAGGGACCATGAAATTCTATCAGGTCCGTTTTACCCAATAGATGTAAACGGCAAATTTCATTGCACGAGAAGGTGACACAAGACCAGTTTCCCTTCGATTAAAAAAACAGGCCCGGCCCCAAAAGACCGGGCTGTTTTTGAAGGGGCGAAAAGCGCTTCTAGTGAGACACTTTAAAGTGATAGATTCCAGACTCTGCTTCAAACAAGGCTCTCCCCTGCTCCATCCTCACAAAACGCAATCCTTTAGAGCGAGTCACTGATCGACCAGATTCACGGATCGATTTCACATCTTTTGCAGGCACATAGACAGACGCTGTTGTATTGGGCGGGATGGTGATGTTCCAGTCAAATTCTATCATGCTCTGAATCCAGTCACTCGCTATTTCTCCATACGGAGAAATGTGAGTTGCCTTCACCCTGCAAAGGTCTCGCACTGGCTCGGGACACATCACGATATGATGAAACCCGGGAGCCTTAGAATCTGGAGCAATTCCGGCAAGATGCTCAAACATCCACGTCACCATGTCCCCCACCAACATGACATGGTTACCCGAGTTCATAGCCGGATCAGCCGTATCACCATTCCAAAGCTCCCAAACCGTCGTGGCTCCAGTTTCTGCCATATAGCCCAAACTTGGATAGGTGCGTTGAGACGCCATGACATAAGCAAGTTCTCCCTGCCCATTTCCAGAAAGAACACTATAAACCCATTGCCCCCCCACCAATCCAAAGCAGGGATGACTGTCGTTTTCTTTCACAATCTTATTGACCAAATGTTCCACCACGCGAGACCGCTCCTCGGCAGGCACCATGCCAAATGCCAATGGTAAAATACAGGACGTTGCAGAACCATTGTCATACTGGCCCTGGTCCCTCTTATAAAACCGGGTATTTAACCCCTTCTTGAGGAGAGCCGCCGTTGCATTAAAACGTCGGGCATCCTCCTTTTTTCCAAGCATCGTTGCATAACGGCTTCCCAATTGAAGGCAATGGTATAAATAGGTTGTCGCAAGAATTGGTCCCGCTGTTTTGCGCGCCGGATCATTCGAATGAATCAACTTTGGATCCTCGGGAGGCACACACCAATCTCCATAGGTATCCTTTACGGAAATGCCGTCCTGAATCAAACGACTCTGATGATCGAGCCATTTCGCAATTGCAGGATAAACCCGTTCCACAACAGCAGTGTCTCCCGCCATATCCACCAGCGCTGCCGGAATGATCGTCATGCTTCCTGGCCATGTGATGCTATCGCCGTAGAACTGCCAATAGTTCGGACAAACATCACTGACTGCACCATCTGGATGCTGTGAATCAGCCATGTCTTGAACCCATTTTGCATAGAGCGCTGTGTGCTGAAACAAGTATGCCTCACCACGGGATTCAGCCGAACGGTCTCCGAGCCATCCCTGACGTTCATCGCGCTGGGGACAATCTGTGGGGATGCTGCGGTAATTACCACGAACTCCCCAAAGAATATTGCTGTAAATCCGGTTCAGAATTGGATTCGAACACTCGAAGTGCCCAGCGCTGGCCAAGTCGTCATTGACAACCAAGCCCGTAATGTCCTGCAATGCTGGAGCTTCCTTACACCCCTGAATTTCAACATAACGAAAACCATGCAAGGTAAAACGCGGTTCAAAAACCTCTTCGCCATTTCCGTTGAGCGTGAAAATATCCGTCACTTTTGCCCCACGCAGATTATCCAGGTAGAGGTTGCCATCCGGCAATAACCGCTCGGCATGACATAAACGAATGTGTTGGCCCCGAGTTCCTGAGACTTTTAAACGGCACCAACCAACAAAATTTTGACCAAAATCGTAAACCCAACGATCTGGCTTAACTTGTTTTACAGAAACTGGTTTGATCTGCCCAGTCACACGGATTGGATCAATCATTGGCGCCCGTAATTCTCCCTCTGGAGCCTGAACAATATTAGCCTCTGACCAATGGCTTGCGTCATAACCAGATTCTGCCCAATTTCCCAGATCCTTTGTAGCGTCATATTCCTCACCATCATATTCGTTATTGGCGCGAATTGGTCCCTCTGTTGTCAGCTTCCAAGAAGCATCACTGGCAACGTTCACGACCTGTCCATTCTCATACTCCAAGCGTAGTTGCAGGATCAATTTTGGAAAACCATAAGTCTGAGTTTCCGCCGGCTCTCCCAACCGTGGTGAAAAATAACGTCCATTCCCCAACACCACCCCCACGGTATTGGCTCCAGTTTTTAGAGATTCTGTTACATCATGCGTGATGTAAAATACCCGTTTCTTATAATCACTCAGGGCAGGTGACAGCACCTCGTCCCCCACTCTCTTGCCATTAATATATAGCTCTGACCATCCCAACCCTGAGTAGGCAACAGTTGCCCTGCGAATCTTTCCATCCACAGAAAACTCCTTACGCAGCCACCGGGCAGGCAATCGTCTGCCATTATCGGCAAAGTTAACACCTCCCCAAGGGGCCATTCCCGATTTGCCGAGCACTTTTGCAGCAACCAGATCAAGTTTTTCCGTCGGATATTCGCTATTTTGGGAAGAAACCGGCTTTGCTGCACTCCAACTGCTATCCGTCGCAACCGACAATGGTTCTCCAGAAGAAAACTCGATTTTCAAGGCAATGATCACTCCTGCCGGATTGGGGGTGTTCCCTGTATTCTCTGCAACGCATAGCAATTCATTCGTGCCCGTGTGCAAAAACTCCGTCACATCGGAAGTTCTTGCCGCATGAAAATCCCTGGCAACCCCCACTTCCTTCCCGTTCACAAACACCTTCCCAGAATTGTCTGCCGTCCAATAACAAATGGCATTCGAAACAGTCAGACCATCTGGAATGGTAAACACTTTTGTAAAGAACCGTGTTCCAACCGGAGCCGAAACCGCTGGGTCCCCCTCGGGATACCAGATCCAATTTGCCATTGCAAAAAAGTCAACGGCAGCTTTTTCCTCATCCAATCCAATCCACTTCCCCGTCCAGTCTTTTTTATCAAGCATCCCCATGGTCCACTTGGCAGGTTTGCTCCATTTTGAGGTCTTTTCTCCCTGGCCCCAAACGCGGACCTTCCAAAAACAAGCCCCCAGCGACTCCAAGGCTTTTCCTGCGTAACGGACATTAACCGATTCATCGCTCTGAACCTTCCTGCTATCCCACAGATCTCCTTGATTGGTTTCCAATATTTTTTCTGAGGACGCCACAAGCACCTGGTAGGCGACCTGATGTTCGCCACGGAGGGGGCTCTGCAATTGCCACATCAGTCGCGGGTGAAGGGCGTCAATCCCTTCTGGATTCTCAAGATACTCACATTTCAAGCTCTCCACGCTGACAGTATTGGCAGCAATGGCGACGCTTGCCGAAAAACAAAATACACTCCAAACAAGACGTTGAATCATAGTGAAATAAGGAATAGATTTCCTCCAAGCATCCCGATTTGCTTCTTTTTTGCAACAAAAAGAGTCGTGGCCTTGCTCTTTGAGGTCAAACGAAAATATGGTAAAATTCTCCTTTTTCAGCCTGCAATTTTTGCCTAGAAGGGAGAAAATACGGGTGAAGTACATCCAATACAGTCAAAAAATCCCCTAAAAACAGCAACTTTATATGATTTTTAATGAAAATCGCCGTGTGGCACGGCCGTTGCTACAACCCCTACTAACAGAATGAATGTAACCCAAACAACCGAACTGGAACCGCTCACTGTAAAAAGTGAGAATATAATCCACTTGCCGTTGGGGTTGCTCGGGTTCGAGCACTTGAAGAAGTATGTGCTCCTATATAACGAGCAGGACGCCCCATTCCGTTGGCTTCAGGTCCTCACCGACCCGAAACTGGCGTTTCTAGTGCTGTGTCCGTTTGAGGTTTTGCCGGAATACCAGCCGGAGATTACGGACGATGATGCCGAATTTCTCGGTCTCAAATCACCGCAAGATGCGTTGGTCTGGAATATCGTAACATTGAGAGGCAATGGTCACGCGACGATCAATTTAAAAGGCCCTGTCATTCTCAACCGTTACACCCTTACAGGGAAGCAAGTTGTCATTGCCAATGCCTCTCAATATGCCTTGCAACATCCACTGCCGGTCATCGGCACAACCGAATCCTAATTATGCTCGTTCTATCTCGAAAAACAGGCGAAAGCATAATCATCGGCGGCCAGATCACAGTTAAAGTCATGCGCGTGGAAGGCGACGTAGTGAAATTGGGTATCCAAGCTCCCGCAGAGGTCCCCGTGCATAGGCAGGAAGTATACGAAGAAATTCAACGCAACAACCGCGAGGCGTTGACCAGTGAACGGCCCGCCGCGCCTAAACTTTCACCCCAGAAAGGATCCAGACCCTTATCCAAACCAGTCGTGGAGAAACCGCAGGCGTCAACTCCGGCGTGATTCGACACGGAAGTCACCCTCAACTCTAAAACAAACATAAGTTATGGTCATTAACACAAACATCACGGCACAAGTTGCCTCAAATAACCTGCAAACTAGCCAGGAACTGATGAGTCATTCGCTGAAACGACTCAGCGCTGGCAATAAAATCGTCACCCCGGCCGACGACGCCGGTGGTTTGGCAACAGCCAACCGTTTGGATGCCCAAATTTCTCGCATCGATGCGGCAAAGACGGATGTTGGAAACGCAATTTCCTTTACCCAAACTCAAGATGGATACCTCAAAGGTGTGAGCAAAGCACTTGCCCGCATGAGTGAACTGACTACTCTCGCCATGGACGTCACGAAAACCGATTCGGATCGCGCCGCCTATGTTTCCGAGTATTCTCAATTAACTCAATTCATTTCGAATTCCGCCAACAAGACTTTCAACAACGTCCCCCTCTTCTCCACAGATACAGCCACAACGCTTGATGTCCCCATCGACGCGGATGGTTCTCTGTACCTTTCCATGGTTCCCGTGGACATGCAGGGCTCAATTGTTGACCTTGTCAGTGGCACAAGCGTTGACACCGTTGCAAACGCAAAAGTCGCCCTTGACGCCATCAAGAACGCCATCACAAACTGCTCGCAAAACCGGGCCAGCGTTGGTGCCTATCAATCCCGTCTGAATTACAGCTCAGATCAATTGATGGTCAGCAAGGAAAACATTTCCGCAGCCAGTTCCCGCATCCAGGATACTGATGTTGCTGACGAATCCACAAATCTCGCCCGTGCGAACATTCTTCAACAATCCGGCACCGCCATGTTGGCCCAAGCCAATCAGATGCCACAAAGCGTGTTGAAGCTGTTGCAATAATTCATTCAGACAGTTCACAAGCTTGATCTGGTCTGAGTTCAGACTTAAAGATCGGGACCTCCTTGGATTGAACCAAGGAGTCTCGTGCAGCAGCTGAACGGCAAACACTGCCATCAGCTTTTGTATGGATTGAAGGATCTTTAACATGCCCGCGGCAATCAAAATGTTTTGCCAGAAGCGTGCTCTTTCCCATGGATGGGGTTGAGTGTTGTCACCCTGTATTTACAACACCCAAACACGTTCTTCCCCCTCCCCCCTCCTGCAGCACTCCCCACATTGCCATTACAACGTGTTTCGTTTTGTATTGGCCGTCTCTGTGCCACTCCACTAGAATGCTGGCACAATAATGAATTTGATCCTACCTGATGGCCTTCGGGAAATACTCCAGAAAACGCCAGAATTGCAGCGCGCATATCTGGTGGGAGGTTGCGTTAGAGATGCATTACTCGGCGTCCCAGTGTTGGATTACGACATTGAGGTCTATGGAACCAACTACGAACATCTGGCCCAAACCCTCTCTTCATGGGGGCGCACTGATTTGGTCGGACGTTCCTTTGGAGTCATCAAATTAACACTCCCAGAAAGCCGGGGGGGCGACACTTTTGATTTTACCATCCCCCGTGCCGATTCCAAAACTTCGCCCGGACACAAAGGCTTTGATATCGCCTTCAATACTTCCATCACACCCCGAGAGGCTGCTGCCCGACGCGATTTTACAATCAATTCCATTCTCCTCGATCCCCGAACCGGTGAACTTCTCGATTTTTACGGCGGAGCCAACGACCTCAACAACAAAATCCTTCGTCATACCAGCCCCGCCTTTTCAGAAGACCCATTGCGTGTTTTGCGTGGAATGCAATTCGCCGGACGCTTCAATCTCAGAGCCGTCCCGGAAACACTCCAACTGTGCCATGGTATTCAAAATACCTACTCTGAACTCGCCGTGGAACGCGTGCGCGAAGAATGGTTCAAATGGGCCGAACGCAGCACCACCCCCTCATCTGGTCTCCGTTTCCTCGTTGAAACCGGCTGGATAAAACACTACCCAGAACTAGAATCCCTGATCGGCACCCCCCAAAACCCGGAATGGCACCCAGAAGGCGATGTCTTCACCCACACCTGTCATTGTTGCGACGCCATGGCCACCCTCCCCCAATGGAAAACAGCCCTTGCGGAGACCCGCATCGTCCTCATGCTGGCCATCCTCACCCATGACTTTGGAAAACCTTCCACCACACACACCGAGAGCAAGAACGGCGTCCTAAGGCTCGTCTCCCCTGGACACGAAGAAGCAGGAGCCCCGTTAGCAGAGAATTTTCTACAACGAATAGATACCCCAAAGGCTATTCGGGAAAGAGTCATCCCCCTCGTCACGAACCACCTCTTCTACATCCAAGCCCCAACCGATAGAGCTGTTCGCCGTTTGGCCCGACGACTTTATCCCGAAACCATCGAACATCTCACCTGGATCATGGAAGCTGATTCCATGGGACGCCCTCCAAGACCGCCCGCCCCACCAACTGGGGTCAACCTCCTTTTGGAAAAGGCACGCCAACTTCAACTCCAAGCCAGTGCGCCACACCCCATTCTAAAAGGCCGGCACCTCCTCGAATGCGGCCTCAAGCCCGACAAAGAATTCAGCACCATCCTCAACGCCGCATTCGAAGCCCAGATCGAAGGCGAGTTTGCAGACCTCGACGGAGCTTTCCTGTGGCTGGAGAGAAAACATCAAATTTTCAAACATTAGCCTTGCTCTGGTAATAAAGTAGGCTAATGTGCAACCTGCCTGAACGCTACAAGTGTGTAACGTTCGATTTTAGGCTGAGAAAAGACAAGTTAACGCTGAAACCTAACCTTTAACCTCCGTTGCCACGCAACGTGGTAGTTAGGCAATGGAGCCTTCGAAGGCGCACTCTGCGCCAACCAAGTCTCCCCGCGGTTATGAAAACAAACTAGTTATGCTTACGATGGAAGAAGCCTTGAAGCAGAGCCAAATGAGCTTTGCTACAGGCCAAATTGTAAAAGGGATCGTTATTGAAGTTCGTTCCAAAGAAGTCCTGGTTGACATCGGCTACAAGAGCGAAGGCGTCATTCCCGGAAATGAATTTGATGACATTAAGACAGTCAAAATCGGCGACGAAGTCGACGTGCTGATTGAGAAACTTGAAGACAAAGACGGCATGGTCGTCCTCTCCAAGGAAAAAGCCGAATTCAAGAAAAACTGGGATAAAATCCTCACCATCTGCAACGAAGGCGGCACCATTAACGGAAAAGTCAAAGCTGCCGTCAAAGGCGGACTCCTCGTCAACATCGGAGTCGAAGCTTTCCTGCCCGCTAGCCAGATCGACATCGTCCCCCCCAAAAACCTCGCTGGTTTCATTGGGAACACCTACGAATTTAAAGTTGTTAAAATCAATCAGGAACGCCAGAACATCGTTCTCTCCCGCCGCGAATTGATTGAACAACAACGCAACGACAAGCGCGCCAAGCTCCTTGCCGAAATGACCCCTGGCGACATCCGCAAGGGCACAGTCAAGAACATCACCGACTTCGGTGCCTTCATTGACCTCAACGGCATTGACGGCCTGCTCCACATCACCGATATGAGCTGGGGCCGCATCGGGCACCCCTCCGAGATCCTCAAGGTCGGACAAGACATCGACGTTGTCGTTCTCGACATCAACCGCGAAAAAGAGCGCGTCAGCCTCGGTCTCAAACAGAAGCTGGCCAATCCTTGGGAAAACATCGACGCCAAATACCAGGTCGGTGCCAAGGTCAAAGGCAAAGTTGTCAACCTCGTTCCCTACGGTGCATTTGTGGAACTCGAACCCGGTGTCGAAGGCCTTGTCCACGTCACCGAACTCTCCTGGACCAAGCGCATTGCCAAGCCATCGGACGTCCTCAAAGTCGATCAGGAAATCGAAGCCATTGTTCTTGGCATCAACCGCGAAGAACAAAAAATCTCCCTTGGCATCCGCCAACTCGAGACCAATCCTTGGGACCGTGCAGTCGAGAAATATCCCCCAGGCACCAAGGTCAAAGGCAAGATTCGTAATCTTACCAGTTACGGAGCCTTCATTGAACTAGAAGAAGGTCTGGATGGCATGATCCATGTCTCCGACATCTCGTGGACCCGCAAGATCAATCACCCCTCTGAAATGTTCAAGAAGGGCGATGAAGTTGAAGCCGTTGTCCTCGAAGTTGACAAGGCCAACCAACGCATCTCCGTTGGTGTCAAACAACTCACTGTTGATCCCTGGAGCAATATCGATCAATACTATAAAGTCGGCGACCTCGTCACCGGCAAGGTCACCAAGCTCGCCAGTTTCGGCGCGTTTGTCGGCCTCCAACATGACATTGACGGATTGGTTCACATCTCCCAAGTCAGCGAAGAACGCATTGACAAGATCAAGAACGTTCTCAAAGTTGGCCAGGAAGTCACTGCCCGCGTCATCAAGATCGACAAGAGCGACCGCCGCATCGGCCTGTCCATTAAAGCCGCTGAATACTCCGCCGAACAACTCAAAGCTGAGCAAGCCATCCTTGACTCGCTCAAGCCCGGTGAAGATCTCGTTGCTTTGCAGCACGCCTTTGATGCCGCTGATGATGCCCTCAAAAAAGAGCAGCAATAATCAAGCGCTCAAATCACTTAATTAACACAAACTCCCCGGAAGAATATTTCGGGGAGTTTTTTTATCTCCCCCCTTTCCCTGCCAAAACGCAAAATACAATTCTAGAGTAACGATCACAGGTATTTTCTAAAAATTGAGAAGCACGAGTAAAAGCGTAAGCATACAAGAGCAAGTCTATAGAAAAAGACTCTCAAAGGTGTCCCTATTTTGAATTTGTCTACCTATTAGTGGAACAGCAAAGCAAATATTGCTGTGTTCATTTTTACTTTGTTTAGAACAAAATTACATTCACTTTTATTTTTTCTGACATAAAATTTCATCAAACATCACTATGGAGTATGAAACCACGATCAATTATTTGCATCATTCTCGCTTGTTTTGGTTTGATGGTTTATGCGCAACACAAAGTCATTTTGGGACCGTCAGACGCCTTAAAACAAGGGGCTAGTTTGGTAAGTTGGGATCATATTTTTCGCCCACTTCCTGATTTGCGAAATATTTATTGCGATTTAGAAACAATAAAAAGACGCGAACAGAATGGAGTTTTCCTTTTGGATACCAGATTTGAACTTTCGACAAATGAAGTCAAAATAGGAACCAATGACACGCTTCGAAAATTACTCAACTTCACAAGATACACAAACTGGAATGGGGGGCGGCAAATTCGACTTATCAAAAGAAACCAAATTATTCAAAGTACATATATGCGGTCAATCGGCACAACAAATTGGGCACAGTTTTTGGAACAAAAGATTGAACCAGGGGACATCGTTGTCTTTTGCCTTCTTGATTAGCATCCATTTTTCCTCCCTTTCAAACATGACAGTCATAAAACATTTTTCGGCATTCCCAATCTTCTGATTTCGTATTGAAAGTGTAATCTGATTCTGTGAAGATATTTTTGAAATCAATATTTGGAGTTTGTTCCAACATGCAATTGCATTGTGTATAAATAAATGCGTTCTAAACGCCCTTTGCTGCATGAATTGAGGTAAAGACACATGAACTTCCTTAACTTATAAAATTCTGTGACATCATTTTCATCAAACCAAGGTCGTTCCTTGAAGACAAAGCTCTGGGGAGTCATTTCCCTTCTTTTAGGATTATCTTCTCCTGTTTGGGCCAAAATGGCAGTGGGTGAATTGCGTTGCGAATATGCAATCAATCCAGTAGGCATTGATACGCTCAAGCCACGTCTGAGCTGGACCTTGACTGATGACAGGCGTGGCCAAGTCCAATCGGCCTATGAAATTCGCGTGGCAAGTTCGCCTGAAGAAATTAGACAAAACACGGCCTCTTTGTGGGAGACAGGCAAAGTTATCTCAGATCAAAACACGCATATTATTTACAATGGAACAACATTGCATTCAGGGGTTCGATGCTATTGGCAGGTTCGTGTTTGGGACAAAGAAGGCAAGGTGTCGCCATGGAGTGCTCCAGCTCAATGGCAGGTTGCATTATTGCAGGCTTCGGATTGGAAGGCCAAATGGATAGGTTTGCAAGATTCTGGGAAAAGTACCGTTGTGTCAACAAACCCTCCACCACTCCCCAAGGATTGCCCGCGTTTACGCAAGAGTTTTGTTTTGGAAAAACCAGTGCGTCGCGCGACAGCATCAGTTTGTGGTCTTGGTTTTTACGAACTTTATTTAAACGGAAAGAAAGCCGGGGATCGTGTACTCGCGCCAGCCAATACTACCTATTCACAACGTTTGCTGTTTGACACTCTCGATGTGACTGATTTGATCAAACAAGGAAATAATGCCGCAGGACTTTGGCTGGCGGCTGGGTATTCGGATGACTATTCCAAATGGGGTTGGAAATGGGAATTGCCCAAACAGGCCATTCTGCAACTTGATGTGGTCTTCCAAGATGGGACAACAACCACAATTGTCACTGATGCCACATGGCAGGCAGGAACCAGTCCGCTAACATTCGCAAGCCTTTACCATGGAGAAATCTATGATGCGGGATTAGAAACTCCCGGTTGGGCAACAGCCGGTTTCACAGGAAAAGACTGGCAGCCAGTCCGTGTGTTTGACAATCCCTCGGCAAAGCTCATCCCCAACACAATGCCACCCGTTCGAGTGGTCCAGAGAATCAAGCCTATTGGCATGTCTGAACCTAAACCTGGAGTTTACGTCTTCGACATGGGCCAGAGTTTTGCTGGGTGGGTTCACATTCAAGCCAAGGGCAAGCGCGGTAACCGAATTGTTCTGCATCACAGCGAATTGATCGGACCTGATGGGATGATTGATCCGTGGACCAATCGTGATGCCAAAGCCGTTGACACCTTCATATTGGGAGATGAATCCATTGAGACTTACGAACCTCGTTTTACCTATCACGGCTTTCGTTACGTCGAAGTGACCGGTTATCCGGGACGCCCCACACTTGATGATATTATTGGATGCGTCGTGCACTCTGATGTGCAACCTGCAGGAACATTCACCACATCAGATGACATAATCAACCGTATCCATAGCAATTGTGTATGGTCAATGCGTGGCAACTTGATGAGCATTCCGACTGATTGCTGTATGCGTGACGAGCGAACCCCGTGTCAAATGGATTCGCAAGCTTACGAAGATGCTGCATTGTGCAACTTCTGGATGAATCGTTACTACGCAAAATGGCTGGGCGACATTCAGGGGGGACGCGGGAACCCCGACTGGAATGGGGACATGGTCGCTTTGCCATGGCGGCTCTATCAATGCTATGGAGATACCCGAATTCTGGAAGAAAATTACGAGAACATGCGCGCCTTCATTGAGGCGCTTCACGCCAAAACCCCCGGGCACATTTACACTGAGGGCTTTGGCGACTGGTGTGCCCCAAATGACGGCTCCTGGGATGGTTATCATAGAAACGTCACAGAGGTAAACACGACTCTCTACGCTGCAATTACGCGGATCACTAGTGAAACCGCGGCAATTCTCAACAGATCGGACGATGCATCTCGTTATGCTGGTTGGGCAGACGACATTACAAAGGCCTTTAACGATAAATGTCTCAACACAAAAACCGCAACGTATGGCAACGGAACTCAAACGGCAGCAATTATGCCTCTGGCCTTGAATCTCACCCCTCGTGGTGTGCAATTCATTGTATTTGACAGGCTAATCTCCACCATTCACAACCAAAACAAAGACCATCTCGACACAGGTATCTTCGCCACGCGTTATCTGATGGATGTACTTTGCGACTTTGGCCAACCTGATCTTGGACTCACCCTGTTAAAGCAACCAACGTATCCCAGCTTTGGAAATCAAATCGCGCAGGGCGCAACAACCCTTTGGGAACAGTGGTCATTTAAAGGTGGCATGAACTCACATAACCACGCCATGTTTGCGGGAGTTGATTCATCATTCTACACACGGTTGGCAGGAATCACGGCACTGAAACCTGGTTTTACGCAAATTAACATTCGTCCAGTGATTCCAAAAACAATGAGCTTTGCAAAAGCTACGCGCGACACAGTCAAGGGACGCGTTACGGTGGAATGGGAGAAGAAAAATGGCAAAACTGAAATTGATGTGACCATTCCTGTAAACACAACAGCCAAGGTTTATATTCCAGCCAATAACGCCGATGAAGTGACCGAAAGCGGATCGCTAGCAAAAAAAGCCAAGGCAGTTGAATTTTTTGGAATAGATTGCAACAATGTAGTTTTTTCCATTGGCTCTGGCAATTATCATTTTTCAGTAACCACTCGATAAATTACTAATTACAGTCAGTATATTTGATAACGTCGTGATCGAAGATGGCGATGTTCCCAGTCAGGTGACAAAATCCCCAAGACTGGCAACACACATCGATTCTTGGTTACACCAAACCAATATCAAGATGCAGGGATGGAAGCAATTAGGATAATTGCTTAGCGGTCAGCTCCCAAACTCAACAAAAAGCAACGGCAGCCGGTTAAAAAATGATTTTTGCAAATCTCTCCTACTGTATGGCTTTGACTATTGTCTGTGGCCCCGACGGATTGTGCAATAAATGATTGATGAAAAGTTTTAGATTCAACTGGAACTGACAGCTAACGAAGTTTTATATATTATTTATATATAAACTTGTCAGAAATCCCCGAAAAGTAACTGTTACCTTCTCAGATAACAGTTACTTTTGGCACGCAGGGATGGAATAAATTACTTCGGCTGTGATTGAGTCTTCTTAGTGACGTCCCATCAGCGCATTGACAATTAGCAAATCGAGCCCTTCGTAGTCGCGCTGAGCAATTAATCCGTCCACCTTTGTCATGTCCAAGCCTCGCACAACATCCACCAAATTGAGAAAAATCGTTCGGCTGTTAGCCAGGTGCTTGTCGTCGACACCAGATTTCTGTGTGCGCATGGCTTTGATGTCCAAACCAATGTATTCCCCATTCTGACCGTAGTTGTAACGCTCAAGAATGCGCACTTGATTGAATGCTCTGCGCAGATCAATACTGCCAAAGGTCCGGTCTTCATCAAATTTAAGTCCGTTTTGATCATTCAGGTGGACCGTAAACAATTTCTTGTGAGCCAATGCAAAGCCCATTTCGTCGGACGGGTCCAGTCCTGCCAAAATCGCGTGAGCGCTTTCGATGTTGACGCCCACCCGCGCAGGATCGGAGCAGAGATGGCCCAAGGCAATCGCGTGGCCGGTTGTCGGGATGTAGGTATGATCAACAGGCTCATTGGGCTTGGGTTCAATCGCAATTCGGATTTTCGAATCATGCGCCAGCATCCGGTTAATGGCCTCGACCAAATAATCGACAGATCGTTTACTGTCCTTTGACTCTCTTACGTAAGTACCTTCACGGGCCAACCAGAGCACAATAAGTTTTGTGCCGAGCGCATTGGCTATGTCGATGGCCCGGAGGCTGCGTTCGATCGCATATGAACGACATGAGGCATCATTGGACGTATAGGCGCCATCAATGGTATGGGGATCTTCCCAGAGCCGCGGGGCAACAAACTCCGCAGCCAGCCCCTCTCCATCCAGTATTTGCTTGAGTTCTGTCGCACGACGCAACAGCGTTGTACTATCAAGATCGTTCAAACCAGGCACAGCATCATCGTCATGAAACTGAACCGCCTCATAGCCTAACGGACGAAACCGTTTTAATTTCTTGGCAAACGAAAGTGACTCACGGACAGCAGGTCCAAACGGATCTGCACCTTCATGAATGTTCCAAGGTCCAAATGAAAAGCGATACTTTGTCAACATAAGATTTTTTCCTGATTGATTTTTAAAATTCTAGTCCATTCCCCCATGTGTTGTCTTCATTTTGAGCCTCAAATACTTGTTCTAAAGTCTCACATTTCGTATTAAAAGTTCAAAATACTGTTGCCGCAGAACTTAATCCTGCCTAGGCTGCGGAAGTGCCTTATGCGTTTGAAGACCGAGCAAATTCACCTGATGTCTGGCGAATCGTTTCGCCTACTTCAGTGGCGGAAAAATCTGCGCGATGTTGAACTGGTAACGATTAACGGGAAACGGTGTCCATTCGCAGGATCAGGCCACGAATGGCATCATCACCCCCAAACAGAACTCACTCTAATAGAACAAGGAACGGGAACATTGTTCATTGGAAACTCGATCACATCCTTCAAAGCCCCTGATCTCGTGATGATCGGGGCCAACCTGCCGCATTATTGGCACATGAGACACGCCTCATCGGGCTACTCCATCCAGTTTGATTTTGGGCCTACGCATCCGTTTTGGCAATTTTCCGAAACACAAGAACTGAAGCCGCTTTGGCGAAACATATCGCTCGGGGTGCGCATCTCTGGCCCAGCGCTCGGCATCGTGGCGCAACAAATCCACGACTCACTGAAATGTAACGGCATGGGACGACTTGCACATTTTTTTAAAATTCAGGAAACGTTGTCCACACTTCCTCAAAGCGCCCAAAAGAAACTTTCAAGCATGACCTTTGCTCCTCCTGCCCGTCAAACTACCTACAGGGGACTCCAGCAGACCATCGATTTTGTGTTCAGTCATTTCCACGAAAATATTTCGCTCGTTGATGTGTTAAATCAGGCCGCCATGAGCAAAGCAACGTTCGAACGTCGGTTCAAACAGCACACAGGAAAAACACTCACACAGTTTATTGCCGAAGTCCGATTAAATGCCGCCAGCCGCCAGCTCATTGAAACAGATTGGTCCATTGCCGAAATCGCCCTTTCCACAGGCTTCAATACCATTTCACATTTTAATCATTTATTTCGGGCATCACGGGGGCTCTCCCCACGCAATTTTCGTAATTCAGCCCTGAAAGCCGAATCAACAACAAAAACGGAAAAAAAATGAATAGTATACATCGTTCTATTCATACCTGTTGTATTGGTTCTTGGTAGAATCCAAGGTGCACCTGCTTGCTCGAATGGAACGTTCCCTTTTTTACTCAACTTTTTGAGTTTATTTTGTCTGAACCAGTTTCAGATTATCCGCCGTAAGTGCCATATTTTTTCCCCAACTCGCGCCGCTTGTATTAATTCCACCCATAATCACATTGTTTTTGTACTCAAGTGGGATCTTGACACCGCCCCGTGTGATTCCATCGGCTGATACAATTGCGCCCTGCAAATTTCCAACAATTATCCAGTCGGAATACAGGTTTAACTTACGCCCAAGCCAACCGCGATTAGGCTTTAAACGGCCTCCAATTAATTTTGCGTCGCCAATCGTGCCTTCAACACTACCGTTCTCTCGAATATCCAGTTCCACGACCAGATTGGTGTGCTGGCACCAAGAGACAATAATCCGGGCATTTCCTTTCCAATGTCCAACCATTGATGGAGCAACAATATTGCTTCCATTGTTGCCACTGCAACCGACCAGAAAGGCGCAGAGCAATGAAAAGAATGCCGTTAAATATAAATGTCGTGAATTCGTGGCATTTTTTTAGTCATTTCAAAATCCGAGTCAAGAGCCAATTCTTTATCGTCAACGCAGATTTGCTCGCCAATAAAAACACACACCCATTGGCAGATGGTTGGTCATTACAAAAATGTCGAAATTATTCCCCTCTCCCCCTTGTATTTCCACTCCGTGACTTTTGGGCTATCGCCATTTAAGTTGTTTCCATGTAAATTCTGTCGAATGAAGACGCCGGCCCAATGGGGCTTGTTGACTATGAATGGGTGTGATTTTATTTCGACTATTTGGCCTGCATGGAATGATGAGGATTCTGAGTTCCAAAGACGTCGAATAATGGCGGTACGCAGCGCTCAGGTGGCTTCGGTGGTTTTGGTGGTTGTTGCCATTCTTGCGTCAATCGTGGCCGGATTCGAAAAGCTGACTGTGCCACGGCTTATTGCGGTTGCACTGCTTGGCGTAGTTTATTGCATTTGGAACATTGTTGGAACCCGGGATGTTGTTCAGAGGCTTTTTAGTCCGCCGGTTGAAGATCTGCCGAGCTTTCAGACAGATCGTATGAAGGCTTTATTCTATTTTGGAATTCAAATGGGACTGGCTGTTCTTGTCTATGGTTTGTTTCAAAAAAACTCAAGTTTGGGAGTGCTATGGCTGGTTTTATTAATTCCTGTAGCACATAGCGTTATTTTACTACGAAGCACTGGCATTGCCGTGGTCTCTTCTGTAACGATTTTGATTTTCGCCACATTTTTTGTTTATTGTCGCGGTTGGTCCCAGTTGGCAAGTGCATTGCTGGCTTTTATTTTTGCCGTATTTTTCACTCTTGTCTTCACACTGTTGGCGGCAAGCTCCGAACGGTCTCGTGGTGAGGTCGAAGTCATGGCGTGCAAATTATCTGCGGCAAATCAGAAGCTCCGGGAGTATGCAGTTCAGGCCGAGGAATTGGCTGCCACCCGTGAACGCAACCGGCTCGCTCGTGAAATTCACGACACGCTCGGCCACTATTTGACTGTTGTAAACGTTCAAATCGAAGTCGCCCGAATGATGGTTCAAAGGGATCCGTCAAAAGCGTTGGATGCCTTGAACAAGGCTCAAACGTTGACTCAGGAAGGACTTTTGGATATTCGACGTTCTGTTTCAGCGCTTAGAACGTCTCCTCTTGATAACAAGGATCTGGTTGATGCTTTGCGTGAATTAATCAACAACGCTTCGGGATGTGGCGTAAAGACTGAATTCAACGTTATTGATACTCCAAAATCGTTGTCCCCGGCGATAAAGCTGACACTCTATCGCGTGGCTCAGGAAGGTTTCACAAATATCCAGAAACATTCAAAGGCAACCCGTGCCTGCCTCACACTTGATTTTAGCACGGCTGATAAAGTGAGGCTTTCGTTGATTGACAATGGAATCGGCTGCCTGACTGTTCAATCCGGGGGCTTTGGTCTCTCAGGATTACGTGAACGAGCCCATCTTTCTAGCGGAAATCTCGAGATCATCACAAAGCCTTCAAAAGGCTTCCATCTACAAGTTGATCTTCCAATATGAAACCGATCCGCCTTTTGTTGGTTGATGATCAAGCCCTGTTTCGCGAGGGGTTAAGAACACTTTTGTCATTAAACACAGACATTACGATTGTTGGTGAAGCGACAAATGGTCTGGAAGCAATTGAGATGGTCGAAGCGAAACATCCAGATGTGGTTTTAATGGATCTGAGAATGCCGGTGCTCAATGGAGTGGAAGCCACGCGCCGAATTCGGACGCTTCCAGTCGATTGTCAGATTATTGTTTTGACGACCTTTGACGATGACGAGAATGTTTTTGAAGCTCTGCGTGCCGGAGCCTCCAGTTATCTACTCAAAGATGCGCCCTCTGAAAAGTTGGTTGAAGCCATCCGCTTGGTTGTTCAAGGGGGTTCATTCCTTGAACCCACTGTTGCGGCCAAAGTCGTTGCAGAATTCAATCGTTTATCCACGGGAAATCGCAGACAACCCCCTTCTCCTCTACTCGAAAAATTATCAGAACGTGAAATTGAAGTTCTAAGAAATCTTGCATTGGGCAAAAGCAATAAGGAAATTGCGGTTGCGCTGGGCGTTGCTGAGGGGACTGTCAAGAATCACATGACGAATATTCTTGGAAAGCTCGGCGTTCTCGATCGTACTCAGGCGGCTTTGAAAGCCAAGGACCTTGGGCTCATTTAGTCAGGGACTAGCGATATTTGTTCAATTATCTCAAACTTTGAGAATAATAATGACTTTCGGACATGACTTCTGTCACATGTCCCATTTTCTCTTATCCTCCATAATGCCTTGCGAATTGCCAGATGGCATTTGGAGAACAAAATGAAGTTTTTGAAATACGTTGGTATTTTTCTGGCCGTGGTGGTGGTCTCTGGTTCAGTGGCATGGTGGTATTTTTCGCGCCAAATACCCCATGACGTCATGTTGGATGTGAAAGCAGCCATGGCTGCTCGTAATACACGCAATCCACTTCACAGTTATCTTGAGGCACGATACGGCTCCTTGACTAACCCCGCTAATAGAGAAAAAGCATTTCTGGGATTCTTCGATGTCGACCACATTAAAGGGATGCACTTTCTGGCCTCCCACATGCCACCAGAAAGACGCCTGGCCAATGCCAAAGCCATGGCAAAATGGATTGCCGATTACCGGGAAACAATGACTGATACCGAAAAGCAGGATCTTCGCGAAATTCTTTCATCTCCCGAAGGGGTTGCGTCCATCCGGAAAGCCACATCCCAGTATTTGAAACAGGACGTTCGTTATCGGGCAGCAAACGCCGATGCCATTACGGAGCTGATGACGACACTTTCCACAATCCAGGCACTGCCACAATGATACCGGGTTACAATTCTATGCCAGATTACAATGTCCATTTGATTTCCCGTCACCCAAAGTGTGTGACAGCATTCACTTTGATTGAATTGCTCGTTGTAATAGCCATCATATCAATTCTAGCCGGGCTATTACTTCCATCGCTAGGCAATGCAAAGCGTAGCGCACTCTCCACTGCCTGCCTTAATAATTTACATCAAATTGACATCGCTTTACACCTATACGTGGAAGACAATAAGAATCACCTGCCCTTCTGTGCTCTTCTTCCCAGCCAATCCACAAACCTAGCCTCCATTAGCAAAACATTGTATCCGTATGCACCCAATTCGAACCTTTTCAAGTGTCCAGCAGACCACACGTTGTTTGACACCGAAAAGACAAGCTACGAATGGAATTACTTTTTGAATGGGGCGTCATTCACAAATCCCGAGGAATGGTCTGATGTGACAAGGGCAATTGTTGTCACAGTCTTTGGTGGAAAAAAGAACACCCCCCTAATTGGGGATGGCATGGCATTCCACAAAACAGGGAAAACACTGGCAGGTCAAAACGTCTTGTTTTTCGACAGTCGAATCTCAAGGTTTAAGTGGGATAATCCATGAACAAAATCAACTTTTCCTGCCAACACTTTCAAAAATGATGTTGTGATTGCAAAGAATTCCCTCAACAGGCGAAAGAAAACTTTTCCCCTGGTCAAAAAAAACACGTTGCTTGAACTTTTCCTAAGTCAAACAACGTGTTCTGACAATCGTCAACTTTTTCCTCTACAAGACCTCATTCCATTTTAATGGAAAAATGAGAATATAGAGTTTTCGTTTTTTACTACTTTTTCTCAAAAAAACGACGACGAATATAGGGAAATGCTGTCAGGCACAACACTAAAGCACCAGAAAAATAACTAGCCGGTTCCGGAACAGGTCTGACAGTTCCAGAAATAGTTCCACCATTAATTCCGAACTCACCAATGGCAAAACCAGTTGGATCAGTGCAGGTGACACTTATTGACTTTAGTGATCCAAGACCATCAACATAAAAACCAACACCAGCTGAGCCATAGTAACCATTAATCAATGTCGTCACGCTGACACCAGTAATATCTGTGGCGGTCATGTAGAAGTTATTAAATTGATTCGGTTCTTCATAAAAATAGACTGCCTTGGTCCCGTCACTTAAGTTTAATGTGACCGTCTGTCCTCCGGATACATATACTGTACCAGTGTATCCCTGTCCCCAAGTTGCCCACCCATAGCCGACAGTTCTCGCACTTGCGCCATCAATTGAACCTGGATCATAAGGAGTCATTGTGTATCCCCCCAAGGTAGTAGGGGGATTGGCTGTGCCTAAGTCGACAGCAATAATGCTAGCTGAAGCTTGTTGAACGGCTAGTATACTTGATGCCGCTATCACACAAAGAATTGATTTTGAGTATGACATATGTGTTGTTAGGTTTGTTGTTATAATTGTTGCTTTACCATAATAACTTTTTTTGCCATTGAACTTCAAGGTAACATCAGGCCATGCAAATGCAGTTTTAGGCCAATCTTTAGCCCAATCTTTAGCTCTTTGCGTACAAAATCTAATAGAAGATGGGGGACTAATCCTTCTCTGTTCTGCTAATCCGCTATTTTTTGAGGAGCCAGAGGATAACAGTTAGAACCAGACTCAGTAGAATGGAAGTTGCCAGAGGAAAATAAAAGCTGAAATTCCCACGATGATATTCGATATCCCCGGGTAGTTTACCAATCCAGTTTCGCCCTATTCCACTCCAGAGAATGCCACCTATAACCACAAGCAATACTCCAATAACAACCAAGACTTTTCCAAAATCAGTCATGCTAGGTCTATTTTGCTCAGAGCAAGGAACGCGTCAAGTCCCCCTGTTCGGATTTTATTCGTGGTGAGAAGGTGAAACGGAGGCGTTAGAAAGAACCATTGTAGTGACGGACTCTGGTGGCAATGGAACGGTAATCTTGTGTTTTTTAACTCGAATTCTTCCCAAGAAGTTACCTTTCTCTCCGGTTGCAGAAGTGCGATAAATCTTGGCATGGGAAGAAACGGAGGCAAATCCATTTAAATCGTATGTCATGTCAACGCCATGAGTTGAATCATTAATTGCTACAATGGCAAGAGTCCGATCTGAAGGATGGTAAGCCACAAGAGAATAGTCATCCTGGGCACTCAATACTTGACACCCAGGACGAATAAAATGGCTAAATTGCCACATGACATAATATTTTTGATTAATTGAGAAATTTCCATTCTCTGTCCCATCCAATGGGTTATTTAGAAAGCCCCAACCGTCACAATTATCAACGACCTGCCAATAAATCCAGGCTTTCGCTTGTGTTTGGATGATATCATCGCGAATCCGTCGTGCCATTTTCAAGCCACTTGGATCGGCATCACCATATTCAGAAACCCAAAGTGGTTTGCCAGTTTTTGCCCTAAGCTGGTTCACGCCCAGAGGATCGTCCGGAGAATAAGTATGAGTTGCAATCAAATCTACTGCATGAAGAGCCTCAGGATCAAAAGCGTTCAGTGTGGCGACGGTTTCACGTTCCCGATTCTCTTCTGATGCGCAGATTTTTACCTCTAACAATCCGTTATTTATCAAAGACGCGTGCAAAAGTTTAACCAATCGGGCTTGTTGCGTGGAGTCGATGTGGCATCCCTCTTGATCCCGTCCATAGGTCCACCACGAGGCACTGGGCTCATTCACCGGAGTGATTACATCAAACTTGATTCCATCAAGAATCGTTAAATTACTGACCACCGTGACAAGATAATCAACAAAGGTTTTTTCATTCTCCACTCTCAGGTTATTATCAACACCATTGGTTGTCCCAGTGACACTTTGGCTGACAGTCATCCACCACGGTGGAGAGTTGGCAAAGGCAACAACCTTGTTAGCGCCATGTTTTAAGGCATAATGTAACATCCAACGCTGGTTTTGGTCAGAATTCCAATTCCAATCACCTGGGCTTGGCTGAAAACCGGGAATTCTAGCTCGAAAAGGAAGATGATTCATTAAATCACTCTTTTCTCCCCCTCCAATATTGTAACGCACAATGTTCAAACCGAGAGTGTCAAAGGCTAACGTAGCGTAAACCTCGCGATTTGAAAATCCACTGACGACATGTGCCCACCAACAAAGTGATGATCCCCATCCTTCAAAGTCGTTTACCAAGACATTTGTAACCGATATTTTTGAGGACAAATTTCGTTTATTATTTTGCTTCCCGTCATTTTTTGAGGAATGTCCCGGCTTCACGGACTCCAACTTGAAGGTTGAATTTGTGCCGCCTGGTAACACAACCCCATCAGTAAGCCAGCAATATGATTTTGCATCTGAAACCTTTGCGGATGCCGGTAAACCGGTTGGCTGGGCACTCACGGTCATGACAACACAGGCCATTAAAAATGCGGCAAAGCAAATGGTTGAATGCCCAAAGCAAAAAGCAAGCGCCCCTGCAGCTTTCCTACGAAAGAAGTCAGAAACATTAAAACAAAAAAACAGCTCGTTTTTGAAATCAACTTTCACAAAGATTGAGGTGCATAAAACACTAGAACAGACGTTCTGCCAAGGTCTATTTCCTTGTGGCAAAAATTCGGTTGCAGTTCAACGCATCTCAGTACCTTCAAATTCATTTCTCAAATCTTTGAATCCAGTCGCAAATGTCGACGATATTATCACATTCCAATTGAAACAAAGGTGCCAGAGAATACTTTTGTAAATAAATCACTCGAAAAAGACATGTCGCATCGGCAGTTCTCCTTTTGTGTCTGTCAAACTCACAAACAATGACGGATCAGGCATTCGAGGTTCAAGGCACTGTCACAAACACGGTCTTGATAAAAAATGCTGTAGATCCAATTTTTCCCTGAGCTGGGTTCATGAGATATGAGTATATTATAGGGGCAATATCATCATCAAAAAAATGGGTGGGTGGGATTGGTCTGCTGATAGAGATATAAAGTTTTTTTAACAATTTTCGTAATCAGAATAATACGGCAAGAATAATGCTATTTTCTCAGGCATGAGAGCCGCAATATTCCTGGAGCGGGACGGAATCTTGAATTTGGAATGCGTGCAAGGAGCACATCCCGTCTCTCCTTTGTTTGAAGAGCAGTTTCAGCCAAACCTCGAGGCCCTTGAGTCATTAAACCAACTCAAGGCCGCTGGTTTTTTATTAATCGCAACGACGAATCAGCCATGTCTTTCCAGTGGGCTCCTGCAGCGATCCCAATTGGATCGGATGCACGCCCGCTTACGCAGGGCACTACCAATTGACGACATTTTTGTATGTCCTCATGACAACAATGATTTTTGTCCGTGTCGCAAACCAAAGCCAGGGTTACTGACTGAGGCAGCGTTCAAATATCACCTGGATTTGGGCAAATCCTATGTCGTCAGCAATAAATGGCAGGATGCCGAAGCGGCACGAAATGCCGGGTGTATTTCCCTACTTATCCAGTCTCCATGGATTGGAATGGGGCATCATGACATTGTTTTACCCAATTTACAGGCCGTAACCGAGAAGATCCTGCACTTGCCCGTTTCATATGCGTTAATGCCAAGTTGAATGCCGAGACAAAAGAAGAAAGGTTGACCAATAGGAAGAGTGTATTTTCTTTGAAGAGTCGGTCTTGGCTCTCTACAACGCAAATTTTTGGGGGACAAAGCTAATTAGGAAATTTGCTTTGTCCCCCTTTTCATCTCAAAATGGAAATTTCAAAAAAAGCAGGCTTCCAGAATGCACTAAAAATCGGCGTTAGATTCACGCAAATTGCGCGATTTTTTACCCCTTAATCTTCCTTAACTTCATCTCCCACCTGTCCTCCCCCCACAACGATGTCTGCGACCGTGTTACCTTCCCTTTGCGGCCCGGTAACTTTGATCACCCCCATCTTCAATTCCCCACGGTAAATGTTCAACATACGACCTGGTTCTGGCACATTGGTAGGAGGAAAGCTGATAATCACAAACCGCCCTTCCACATTGACGGCTTGAATACGACCTACAGGACGCAAATCTGGCGTCAAAACAGGAGCCGATAAAGTCGGGATCGGTTCGTCGGGAAGACGACTCTTGGAACGAGCGCATCCAGCCAACATCATCAGGCAAACCACACCAATCATTAATCTCATGCCGCCAGTAAAAACGTCCTTTCTCCTTCCGTCAAACGGAAAGCAACCAACTCTGGCCCTCGATGTTATGAAAATTCTCATTTTTGCAAAAAGATGAATGCCACTTCTATTGTTTTTCCAAAGACTTCTTTTGCATTTTTGATTCAATGGCATCCAAACGTTTATCCCAAGCCTCCCAACTGGATTGCCATTTATCTCCAACAAGCTTTTTCTTCGCCTCTGGCCATAACTTTCGAGTTTTCTCCAAGAGTTGTGACATCTTGCTTTCCTCGCTCCAGTCCAAATAGGTTTCCAGAAGACAAAGATGGTTCTCTGGATACTCCGGGCAGACTTCAACCGCATGTTCGAGGCATTTCACCGCCTTGGAACGGCTGCCAATGCTGATAGGCCAGCCAGGCGCATCGCGATAGAGGACCCCGATACACCGATCCGGTCCGGCAAAATCTACTTTTTCATCCAGCTCAGATGCCTTTAAAAATTCCACCTCCATCTCGTCAACCAATCTCAGGGCGCTCATTCTTTTGACTCGCGCCACCTGTCCCAGGTTCATCCCTAAAAAGTAGTGTGCCGAAGCGCTTTTTGGGTTCAGCTCCACTGCCTTGCGAGCTGCGTTGATTCCCTCCCTGCCATAAGCGACCCTCTCCGTGTTATTCGTCGACATTTCAGCTCGTTCAAAACATGCCTGCGCAAAACGCCAGGCAACACCGTCACTCATGGAGTTGGTCTCAAATTCCCTACGCGTTTGAAGGTAGATGCCATGAGCCCTTTCAAGCTCGTTTGTCAATGCCTTGGATTGATATGTAACCAACGTCAATAACAGCGTGAGCCCACAGACAAATAAAAGACGGCCCCCCGATCGTAGTCCGAGGGGGATGCCAGATTTCCCATTGCTGTCACGGCCCATAATTTCCAAATCAAAACAGTTTTTTTTGCGATTGCAAATCACTTTCGCGCAGATTTGCGTGACAGGCATAAAACCGGATACCGGCACTGGGGCTCCAGGATTTTAAGAGGTTTGATTGGAAGCCAACTCATCCAGACGAGAACACTGATAGCCATTGCGCTCCAGTTCTTCGAGCAAGAGTTTTACAGTGGTCAGCAACTGTTCGGTGGGAATTCCCCTCTCATGAAAGAGAATGATCGCTCCGGGGCGGATCCTGCTCATGATGTGATGCACAATGACCTGAGGAGATTTGTAACGTCTGTCGTGGGCACGAATGGTGCAACCAACCACTTTGAGTTTTAATTCCTTTGTAACGCGAAATAATCGGCGGGTCGTAACCCCCATGGGAGGTCTGAAATACAGGGGGACTCTCCCCGTTGCACGTTCAATCGCGGTCTGCGTCTTTTCCAACTCGGTTCTCAACCGCTGTTCGGAATAGAAATTCATGAAAACGCTATGCTGGAACGTGTGGTTTTCCACTTCATGGCCTTCCTGAGTCACACGGTGAACAAGCTCATGGTGCAGATTCACACGGTCGCCTATGCAAAAGAAAGTCGCATGCGCCTTGTGTGAAGCCAGCAGTTCAAGCAGGGCTGGAGTGTTCTGGGGAGCTGGCCCATCATTGAATGTCAAGGCTATGGCTTTATAGTCCGTGCCAACTCGGCACAAGCTCTTGCCAAACATCTGCCATCGGGGAGAGAGATATCCCAACGCCCCAGCAGCAAATGCCACAATTAGCACCAGAACAAACAGGCTCCAGCGCCAAAATCCAGAGCAGAACACAAACGCCAATACTATCAGAACCACAGCAGCCGTCATCAGACATTGAAATCGTGTAGGATGCATACTTGATAATTTACCTGCCAGACGGACCTTCACTCCGCCAGCCATATCGCAACCGACCGCCGTCTTCAACGCGACGATCAACGTCTCCAAGGTTGGCTATCCAAAGCTCTAGGATAAACCGCTCGGCACGTATGGCAAGTAGGATTCTGTTAGGCGCACATCCGCAGAATGGCAGCCGCTTCGTTTGGCCCAATGTCGCCATGTTCCCCGAGGTGGACCCCGCGCTCTGCAAATCGTGCTCGCACCTTTTCAGCCGCTTCGTCAGCGTCGATCTTGTAGTCCTTCAAGTGAGTGGGCATCCCAAGGGATTGGAAGAAAGTTTCAGTCTTTGTGATGGCGCCTGTTGCGGATTTAACCTTCCAAATCCTGTGTCCATACTGCTCTAGCTTGGCTTTCTTGAACGCCAATTTGAATTTCCAGACTTCCGGCATGACAATTGCCAGTGTTTCCGCATGGGCAAGGCCATAGAACGCGGTCAGCTCGTGTCCGATCATATGTGTGCTCCAATCCTGCGGCACACCACAACTGATCAAATTATTCAAAGCCAGTGTCGCACTCCACATGAAGGAGGCGCGTGAATCGTAATCATCAAGCTTCGCCAGCGTCACCGGTCCAACATCAATGAGCGTCTGCAAAATAGATTCAGCAAAACGATCCTGCAATGGCGCCGCTGCCGGAAACGTCATGTATTGTTCCATCACGTGAACGTAAGCATCCACAATTCCATTGCGCACCTGCCGGGAAGGAAGTGAGAAAGTCACTTCGGGATCCAGCACGGAAAACACAGGGAAAGAATATTCAGATCCAAAAAAGAGTTTTTCCTTTGTTGCATCGCGGGAAACCACCGAATTGCCGTTGGACTCTGATCCTGTGGCGGGAAGCGTGAGAACAACTCCCAGAGGCAGAGCCGATTTAACCACAGAACCACAGCTTGTAAGGATTTCCCAGGGATCAGAACCGCCAAACCGGGCCGCAGCACCAATGAATTTTCCTGCATCCACGACCGATCCCCCTCCCACCGCAAGAATGAAATCCACCTTCTTTTCCTTAACCAATTTCAACGCCTCAAGACACGTCTCATAATGGGGATTAGCCTCGATACCGCCAAATTCCACAATCGTCCGGCCTCCCAAGGCTGAAAAGACTTGCTGATAGACGCCATTTTTCTTTATGGAACCTCCACCATAAAGAAAAAGCACCGTTGCATCTGCTGGCACCCGGCTAGAAATGTTCTTGATAGAACCACGGCCAAAAATGATCTCAGTTGGGTTTTTAAAAACGAAATTTTGCATAGTCAATTAGCCAATTCTTATGACGTTGTTTCGACTCCAAACATTACTTTCAACACTGTAAAACGGTATAACAGTTCTCCAATTCCACCTAAAGTCTTTTCTTGTGACTTTCCACTGAAGAAAAATGGAACTTATTTTCCCCCCATCTGTCCCCGCGTCACTCCGAGTTGATTTATCAATTTAAGCTCTCTCCAAACTTCTGAACCGGAAATCGTCCCTTTCAACAAGGACTGGTATTTTGAAATGGTTGATAACACTTCGGCACGGCTCTCGTTGACAAACTCCACACGAAACCACCTGACACCAAGTTCCATCAATTTTGAAGCGTATTCCGCCCCCGTTTGAGCACGACCGTTGTAAACTGTATTTCTGCATCCAGCATCCGCCTTCACCGGATGCTCCGCCCCGACACGGTCGCGTAACCGCACCTTGTGTTTGTCGCAAGGGCGTCCGCAGTTCGTGTAATCCGAGCCCTGACTTAAAAACGCGCAAAACACGCAGTGCTCCATGTGAAACATTGGCATGTGCTGGTGAATTGTCACTTCAAACCAATTCGCTGGCGCACTCCGCAACAATGCTTCAAGTTGTGTCATATTCAAATCGTAGGAGGCAACAATGCGTTCCAATTTGAATTGGTTCAGAAAATAGGCGGCTGACAAGCCATTCGCCATGTTTAGCGAGAAATCCCCCACCATGTGTTCCCCTGCAAAATACTTCAAATGATCATAGTTTCTCGCCAGATAACCATCTGCATCAGACGACCTGACCTGCTTTAGAATCCATTCCTCCCCCGGTTTATAAACCCGAGGTGGAGCCACAAAAATTGAGGCACCCGACGCGCATGTTTCCCGAAAACGTTTTACCGCATCGCGATAAAGCTTAGGATCCTCAAAATCACAGTAAAGAGCACAAATCCCCGATTCAAGAGCGGCATTAAATTGTTCCACGTCCCGAACAAGCGCCACGAGGTTCGCATCCACTGGATTGTTCTGTGCCGTCAGGGGATGGCTCACTGCCGGATTCTGGGCACCTGAGTTTCCCTGAGTAATTGATGACCATTGCAATGGTTTTCGTCGCGTGGCATCCAGCAGAGCAACGGCTTCACGACGCATCCGGTTCAATTCACTCATGGGCAGAATCACTTCACCATTGAGGCCGTTCGTGAATTTACCCATTTTAAAAGGGGTTCCCCCTAATCGCCCCAGTTGTTCTTTCAATCGGTCAGCACTTAAAGGTTGTTTCTGCGCATGTGCGAGAGGCATTTGAGACTTCACCTCCGCCACATTGTTTTCATCATCTCGGACTGCCAGAATGAGTGGCTCCCCTTCCCTTCCATTGACTTCAAAGGCAAGTGGGCGTTGAAAAAGCGGCTTGTCCCCATCAAAACTCTGCCGCAAACGTCGATCCAATTCAGGATCACTGGTTTTCCAAACCCGATCTCCAAGATGAACACGTGAAAAGTGAATATCGCCATGGCCAAACCCAATTGCCACGCCTGCACCCCGGCCCAATTCCTTCACCGAATACACGCGTCCCCCCTCCTCTTCCTGTTCTGGATGTCCGCTGTCAAATACAATCCCATCCCCCGGCTTAAGCGGCGCCTCAAGTTTCAAATGAACGACTTCGCGTTCCACCCGGTCAACAATTCCAAGAAACACGCCGCGCTTTTTGCCAAATCGCGCATGTACCAATGCACGATTGTTCGTTCCCTTCAACCAACCGGTGAAAAGCCCCCGCGAAAACGCCATTTCCAAGTCATACCGCGATTTTTTACAAAGGTCCGAAAATCCAGCATCCGGCCCATTTTTCGAACTGCTCAAAGTATCCAACGCGTGACGATAAATCCGCGTGATGTTTGCCACATATTCGGGCGACTTAAGACGTCCTTCAATTTTCAGCGCTTCAACCCCGGCCTTTATCAAATCTGGCAGCAGTTCCAGTGCAGACAAATCTTGCGGGCTCAAAAGGTATTGTCGATCCCCGAGCGGAACCAGTTGTCCATCCGAAATCAGCTTGTAGGCCATCCGACATGCCTGGGCACATTCACCACGATTAGCGGAACGCCCCCCCAGCGCTTCGCTCGTCAGGCATTGGCCTGAATACGCGACACACAATGCCCCATGAACGAAACACTCCAATGAAATACGTTTTCCTTTTGCTCGCAATTCTGCGATGCCCTGGTTGATGGCCTCAATATCCTTCAACGAGCATTCACGCGCCAGCACTACCCGACTGCAGCCAAGTTCACATGCCATTCTAATGCCCTCAACGCTCGTAACGGTCATCTGGGTGGAACCGTGAATCGGCAGGTCTGGGGATAAACTGCGGATCAAGCGGCAAATGCCAACATCCTGCACCAAAACTGCGTCAACTCCAGCATGGATCAATACACGCAAATACTGCTCCGCCTCGGCCAGCTCATCCGAAAACACAAGCGTATTGAAAGTCACATACCCCTTCACCCCCCGCAGATGCAAAAATTCCATCAGACGCGGCAAATCCGCTTCCGTAAAATTGTTGGCACGCATTCGGGCATTAAAACGGTCCAGTCCGAAGTAGATGGCATCTGCTCCGTTTTCAACTGCGGCCTTCACACAATCCCAGTCACCTGCGGGTGCCAGTAATTCCGGCATGTGTAACCCATCATCGTTCTGAACAGTGGCGGCAGATAAAGATGTCTTTTTCAAATCATCCATTCAACCGGTAATCTAAACCGGCCTGGATCACACACCAAGGCAGAAAAACAATGCTGATATTTCATCAACCGATCATGAAAGTCTTTTTATCATTTGGAATGACTCAGACTTGCAGGCGGACGGCACGAAGGATCAGCCCCCCATTTGTAGTTGGGCATCGACCCCATTTCAAAAAGGATTGTGCCACCTTTTACGATCTGGTCGTGGCTCAAATAGACCTTGTTCCAAGGTTGGCCATTGAGACTTGCCCCTTGAATGTAGAGACGTTGCGGGCCGTTTTGAGGAGCTTCTATGACAAACTCCCGGTCGTTGGAAAGGTGCAATGTCGCTTTCTTGAATAATGGACTGCCGATCGCGTAATTGACATCACCAGGACAAACCGGATAGATGCCCAAAGCGCTCAAAACATACCATGCGGATGTCTGGCCCGTGTCTTCGTCTCCAGATAGGCCATCCGGAGTGGATTGATAAAGCAGAGTCATGACCTGACGAACCCGAACCTGGGTTTTCCAAGGTTGTCCGGCATAATCATACAGATAGAGAACATGATGGCAGGGTTCATTGCAATGTGCGTATTGGCCCATGTTTTGTGCAACCATTTCGGACATTTCATGAATCATCATGTGGTAGGTTCCTGTATTCACCGCACTGCCCATGTTCAACAGGGTGTCCAATTTATCGGCAAAAGCTTTTTCGCCCCCCATCTGCTGAATCAGACCTGGCACATCCTGCATGACGCTCCATGTCCATTGCCAGGCATTCCCCTCAACAAAAGCTCCCCCCCACTCCAGCGGGTCAAAAGGCTCGCACCAGCTTCCGTCATTCCGACGCCCTCGTGCAAAACGAGTGGCAGGATCAATGACATTGGTATAATTCATTGCGTTTCGGAAAAAAACATCGGCTTCAGCATTTCGTCCAGCCGCCTTTGCCAGGACTCCCGCGCAAAAATCGTCATAAGCATATTCCAACGTTTTTGCTGTCGAGTCCGAACTCTCCTCAAAAGCCACATACCCCAGCTTGTCGTAGGATTTGAACCCACTCCTTCCAAGCCCCAGTATCTGATCGTGAGCATCATGTGTCATGGCCGTTACGGCTTTTTGGATGTCGAATGACCGGACGCCTTTCACCCAGCCATCAGCCAACAGCGAAAAAGCGTGATTGCCAATCATGCAGTTGAAGTGTCCCGGACAAGACCAGGCTGGCAACCAGCCGGTTTGTTCATAGGCACTCATCATGGACTGCAAAATTTCAGCGCTTACTTCGGGATAAAGCAGATTATACAGCGGATGCGCCGCTCGAAATGTATCCCAATAACCACTGTCGGTGTACATCACGCCAGAATGGATTTTGCCATCGTATGGACTGTAATAAACGGAATTTCCCGAAGCATCAATCTCGTGAAACCGGTTTGGAAAAAGAATGCTCCGATACAAGGCGCTATAGAATGTCCGTTGCTGCTCCTCGCTGGCTCCCTCGATTTTCACCCTTCCCAGCATGTTGTTCCAACATTGATCCGCCTTCGCCCTAAGCCTCTCAAAACTGTCATTGCCAATTTCCCGATCCAGATTGCGCTGCGCCTGTTCAATGCTGATATATGAAGAGGCAACGTGGCATTCAATCTTATGATTTTGAGTCACGTCAAACTGAACAAAGGCCCCGGCTTCCTTTCCTTCCAAATGACTCACCCCGCGTTGAATTTTATTATCGGGAGTCCACACTCCGTGTGCAACAAACGGTCGGTCAAAAACAATGACAAAATAGTTGGCAAAATCCTTGGGAACCCTGCCTGTGTTAAAACGGGTGAATCCCACTATCTTGTTTTCGTTTGTGACAATCTGAACCGAGGCATCAGCAGGAAACGTGTCGAGCACAACAAAAGCATCTGATGGCTTCTCAAAGGTAAAGCGAAAACTGGCACAACGCTCCGTCGGCGTCATTTCCGCAATAATATTCCACGTATCCAAATGAACCCGATAGTAGCTTGGCAGTGCTGTTTCCTCCTCATGTCGAAAAACCGAGGCGCGTTCGTCTTCTGTAACCACCAGCTTTCCGCTAACCGGCATCAAGGAAAAAGCCGCGTAATCACGCACCCAGACACTCGCCTGATGTGTCTGGCGAAAACCTCGGAGTTTGTTCTGGTTGTATTGGTAATAAAATGAATCGGCAACTGGTTGGGTGTATGGAGCCCACGTGTTAACTGGAAACGGAAGCGCAATGGCTGGATACGTATTGCCATGAGAGAATTGGCCCGTTGAATCCGTTCCCTGCAACGGATTCGCCAACTCAACAAATGATGAAGCGGCAAACAACGAATGTGTATTCAGTGCCAGCCCTAGAAAAAGTGGCGACAATATTCGAATCAATTTCATCGTGATTGTAAAGGGGTTGAAATGTTGGCTAAAAACCATCAAAACGTTTCAAATGCGAATCTATTCCACACGAGTAGGTGCCAAGCGCTTTCTCATAACTTTACATAAGATGTTCTTTGTATCCAGAGAAGCCTCCAACTGCCGGAGATAAGTGTACAGGCCGACTTCGGCCCGTTCGTAAAATGGGAATTCAGGTTGTGCCAATCGCGCTAGAAAAATATCCGTGTTCCGTCGGGCTCCCCTCTTGAATATCTCTGAATCGGCAAAATTCATGAGTTGCCCTTCAGCGCACGGAAACACCATGTTAATCAGGTCAATTTCATTCTGCAAAATGGCACGCGCTTTCTTGTCATTCACCGAAACACCGGGAGCCCACATCAGACGCATCATCTTGTCAAAAGACTTTTCGCCCTCCAGCCAGGATTGCTTTAAGAAACACTCCACCAAATCAGCAAACTTTTTTGAAAACCGTCGCACACACCCGAAATCGACAAGGCTGATTTCGCCATCGGCAGTAAATAAATAGTTACCCGGATGAGGATCGGCATGAAGAGCTTTGATCACATAAATCTGAAAAAGAAAAAGCTCAAAAAGATGAGCCCCCAATTCATTTTTCATTTTTATATCCGGCTTTTTACTCAAAAAACTCGCAAGCGGTGCACCCTCAACAAAAGTCATGGTGAGAACCCGGTTTGTCGTCCACTGCTCCAAAACTTCCGGTGTATGAACAAAACTTAATGGGCTCAAACCACGGTGCATGAACCGAATGTTTTCAGCCTCGTGGAGATAATCCGTTTCCGTCAGAATACCTTGTTCCACTTCGTCGATAACATCCCCCGGTATCCTCGCGGCGAAATTTGCTGAACGGAAAAGTTTGAAGTCGTTTCTGATGGCAGAAGCCATTGCAGGATACTGAATCTTTACAGCCACAAGCCTGCCATCCTTGGTTGTGGCCTTGTGGACCTGTCCCAGTGAAGCCGCTGCAAACGGTTCGGGTGAAAATTTGGCAAAAATCTCCTCTGGAACTTTTCCAAGGGATGCTTTGAATTGAGCCCGCGCCAGGGAAGGATGCATTCCCGGAGCCTGCATTTGAAGGGCGGAAAGTTCCTCCACCATTTCCTTGGGGAGAATATGGTCCTGCATGCTGAGGGCCTGACCAAGTTTCATCATTGGCCCTTTCAATGCAAGCAGCTCATCTTTGAGCTGGCGACAGGTATTGCGACGAAAACGACTTTGCGACTCTTTCTTTGCCTCCTCGTTCAGAAACAATTCCTGGAACTGATATCCAAGGTAGCTGCCAGTCAGCTTGAGTCCCAGCTTTCCAAGAGACATCCCACGGCCAATTGCACTTTCTGTCCAACGCTCCTTCACCAGTCCCATCCCCCTTGCTTAAACAACATTGAATGCCCCATCTTCAAACACCGGTCCAGTAATGCCAGCGTGTTTTCTTTTCCCGTAGAGCAGTCATTCAGCCAGTATGTGATAATGGCCAGATGAAAAAGCCCCACTCCGTATGGGCCAAACTCAACAAGCTTATCGGGAATCTCCTTCTTTTCGACCGCCTCCTCCAGAATCTCCTTTATAAAACGAAGATAACGCAACGCTTGTTCGCGCCGCTCCAATCCAAGTGGACTCAATTTTGATTTGACCTGCAAAGAGCGCAAATAAACCGCTCCCACGAAATCCTCATATGGACTAATCCGTTCCAAATGATGATTGATGATGCCAAACAGTTTTTCAACCAATGGGGCGTCCTCCAAATCACTCTCCAAATGGTACCAATCCATCAATCCCACCAATTCCTGTTCAAAGAAATACAGAGCCAGATCTTCCTTGGTATGGAAATAATTAAACATCGTTCCTTCAGCGATTCTGGCCTTCTTTGCAATCTGGCGGGTTGTCGTTTTATAAAACCCCTGCTTGGAAAACAAATAAAGCGCAGCCTTAAGAATTGCCTTTCGAATACGCTGTTTATTCTCGCTTCTTTTACTTCCGGATTTAGGAGGGAGTTCAGACCGAGAAGAGCTTTTTGTTTTCATGAGATGATGAGTGTGCTCATGATTTACGGGAAGACATCCTTCGTCAACCTCAAAAACACAGTCACTGGTCGTTCGAAACAAGCCAAAGATCCCTGTTTATTGAACAAACAAATTCAACGGAATTTCGCGTGATCCTAGCCACAAAATGTAAAAACGACTTTGACCTATTGACAATTTAAGAAAAGGGAGGCATGTTATCAATGTGATATCACTTTGATAACAACTTAAACATACAACCCTTTATTCTATGAATGATGGTATTTTGATCGAAAACAGGGAACGTGTGATACATGTTCAACACGGAAGTACAATGCTGGTTGTGGTTCTGGCCATTCTCGCTGCCAGCATTGCCGCTCTCATTTATGCCTTTAAATTTAATCCATCTCCGAACTGGTATTTCTTCTGGGGGGGGATCACTGGAATCGTCTTGATAAGCATTCTTTCTCCGGGCTTTTTTACGCTTCAGCCAAACGAGGCACGTGTCTTGATCCTTTTCGGCCACTACAAAGGCACCGTTCGCGAAAGTGGTTTTCACTGGGGGAATCCCTTCTATGCCAACGGTTCACAAGGCATGATGGCTGAAATTGCAGACATGCAACGCCAGGCCATCAATGCCAAGGCTGGAGTGCCAACTGTAAAACGCAAATCCAGCCCACGCAATAAAGTCTCCCTCCGGGCACGGACGCTCAACGTCGAACGCCTGAAAGTAAATGACAAACAAGGCAACCCCATCGAAATTGCCGCCGTCGTTGTCTGGCGCGTCCGCGATACGGCACAAGCTGTTTTCGATGTTGATGACTTCGAAAGTTATGTGGGAATGCAAAGCGAGTCCGCCTTGCGTCATCTGGCCAGCGCCTACGCCTACGATCACGGGGATGAGAAGGACATCACGCTACGCAGCAATGTGGATGAAGTCTCAAAAACACTTCAAAAAGAGCTTGAACAACGCCTTGTCAAAGCTGGCATTGCCGTGGAAGAAACACGATTGACACATCTGGCCTACGCGCCTGAAATAGCCCAGGCCATGTTGCGCCGCCAACAAGCTGAAGCGGTCATCGCTGCCAGAGAAAAAATCGTTCATGGGGCCGTAAGCATGGTGGACATGGCATTGAGGGACCTTGCAGAAAAGAAAGTTGTCCTGCTGGATGACGAACGCCGGGCCGCCATGGTGAGCAATCTGATGGTTGTGCTCTGCGGAGAAGCCGAAGTCCATCCCGTCGTGAATACCGGCACTCTTTACTCCTGATTTGAATCATGGGCTCTAGAAAGTCATTTTTATTGCGGATTGATCCGGCGCTCTGGGCTGAGTTGGAGTCCTGGGCACAAACGGAACTGCGCAGTGTCAATGGCCAGATCGAGTATATTTTAAAACAGGCGGTTGCCAAACGAAAGGGACAACCGCCCCCTACTCCACCTTTGGATGGGGATTCATCTCAAGAAGCCCCAAACTCCCATTAATCGCCAATAAACACCGCCCTTTTGAGCATTATGAAACATTTCCATTTTTTAGTCATTTTATCACTCGTTTGCACATTGGGGTTTTCCGTTCAATCGCAAAACTCCAAAGAAGAGAACGCCGGAAGGCAATTCGTCAATCATCTTGCAAAAAAGGAATACCCGAAGGCGTATTCCATGTTTGATGATGTGATGAAAATGTCCATGTCACAAAAACGGTTGGAGCAAGTATGGAACGTGCTGCAAAACCAGGAAGGGGCGTTCAAACGAATCGACAGCGTCCATAAGGAAGTTGTCGGCGCATACGAGGCTGTATTTGTCACCTGCCTGTTCGGCAAGACATCTGTTGACGCAAAGGTGGTGTTTGATCATGCGGGACGCGTTGCCGGCCTCTGGTTTCTTCCAACGCAGGCGAAGGCACCTGTTTCAGAACCGCCTTCGTATGCCAATACCAATCTTTTTCGGGAAAAGGATATTGTGATCGGGACCACGGGCTGGATGCTCCCCGGCACTCTCTCCATCCCGACGCATACGAACACCCCCGTTCCAGCAGTTGTGCTGATCCACGGCTCAGGACCAAATGATCGCGACGAAACCGTTGGGGCAAACAAGCCGTTTCGCGATTTGGCGATGGGGCTGGCGACAAAGGGCGTCGCTGTATTGCGCTTTGAAAAACGCACGAAGCAATATTCAAAAAAACTCACAGCAACAACAATCACGGTCAAGGAAGAGGTCATCGACGACGCCATGAGTGCCGTGGCAAAATTAAGATCAATTCCGGGTATTGATGCAAAACAAATATATGTCTTAGGGCACAGTTTCGGCGGATATCTTGCCCCGCGGATTGGCCAGGATGATGCAAATATTGCGGGATTAATCATCGTAGCCAGTCCTGCCCGCCCGTTGGAAGACGTCGTGCTGGATCAACTGAAGTATTCGGCGTCTTTCAAAACAAACCTCAACGCAACTGAAAAAGCCCAGATTGAAAAGTTTCAATCCGAGGTCACCGAAATCAAAAACCTGCCGGAACAGGCGGAACCTTCAAAAATGCTGCTTGGTGCCCCGGTCATCTATTGGCAGGATCTGCGAAAGTATAATGCAATCCAAACTGCAAAAAAACTCAAGCAACCCATCTTAATTCTCCAGGGTGAAAGAGATTTTCAGGTAACTCAGACCGATTTTCAACTTTGGAAAACCGGACTTAATGGGCGTTCGACTGTTACATTCAAACTTTATCCAGGTCTGAATCATTTACTGGCACAAGGGACTGGCAAGAGCACTCCGGCTGAGTATTACGAAAAACACCACGTTGCGAAAGTGATCGTTGACGATATCGCCTCATGGATCATGACTACGAATGGGGTGTCCAAGAACGCCCCGGTTTCAAAATAACAATCCACGACTACTTTACACGTCAGGTAAAAAGTCAGGCCCTTATTTCAATGCAGATTTTGGCATGAAATAAGAATCCAGGAATTCATAGCGTGCATCCTGTGTGAATTTCTCTGCGCTTGTATTGACATCAATAACCAAGCGTTGTTTTCGCTCGAATTTCGGCCACCGTGGCAATCCCCTCCCATTGGGGTTTCCTGTCTTGATGAAATTAACAAAGTAATTTTGCATCAAAGCCGAGACATTGTAGTCATCGCGAGTCCAGGGATACGTTTTGTTGAGGTCCAAATTTCCCATGGCATATTCGATTTCAGCCGAATGAACCGCGCCTCGGGATTCGTTTTGATTTGGCTTTGAACTGTCAGTGGCAGGACGCGGATGGGCATATAAATAATAATAGGTGGGCTTCCTTCCTGTCTTTGTTGACAGAGTCATCCATTTCCAGGCGCTGTATGCAATAAAACGGTCTCCAGCCAAATTCTGAGCTGCGTCCAAGACCTCCTTCTCATTACTGGCTGGATACAGTTTAAAAACCTCATTCTCTTTTTCGGGATACAGGCGCTTCAGCGCTTTTCGATAATTCTCCACTGTGGGCTTTTGCCCCTGCAAAACCATCTGGGCATTCATCTCCTCAGAATTGGCACCCGCCAGTAGGGGGACGTGAGCCTGATCACCGGTTGCAAAAATATTCCATGGCTCGCACGGGAAAAAATAGCCATCAACAGATGGAACAAACCATGGAGCCCCCGGTTTGCCTGCCATCTTCAGTAAATCTTCGGCTGAAATGCTTCGCAAATCCTTCAGTGAGGTTTTTCCATCTCTACCTAACCCTGCAACAAAATCAACGCCCATTCTCTCTGCCTCGGCCAATGGTATTGCCGATAAAGCACCCAAGACCGAACCGCTTTCACCGATGGCACCAGCAAATAATCCTTTGCTCAACGGAGATGCCATTTGGGCACTCACAGAAATCGAACCAGCAGATTCACCAGCAATGGTCACTCGCTTGGGATCACCACCAAATGCCGCAATATTCTTTTGCACCCACAATAAAGCCGCGTTTTGGTCCAAAAGACCGTAGTTGCCTGAAGCGTGTTGAAGGGATTCCCTGGTTAATTCCGGATGTGAGAAAAAGCCAAAAACGCCAAGGCGATAGTTGACTGTCAATGAAACAATCCCTTTTTTCGCCATGCTCTCACCGTCATACCGGCCTTCAGAACCATCGCCCGCCACAAATCCGCCGCCATAGAAATAAACCAACACGGGTAATTTCTTTTTTCCTGTGTCAGGTGGAGTCCAAACATTGAGATACAGGCAATCCTCACTCATGCCATCAGATCGAAATGCCATGTCACCAAAAACGGGATTCTGCATCGCTCGCGGACCAAACTTGTTTGCCTTTCGAACACCCTCCCAATTTTTTGGAGGCTGCGGTGGTCTCCAGCGCAGGTCACCAACCGGTGGCTGGGCAAATGGAATCCCCTTGAACGAATGACCCCCTGAGGGGTCGGTCTGTCCTTCCAAAATGCCGTTGGAAATCTTCACCCTATCCTGGGCAAAAATTCCAAGAGTCGAAAACATGAAGGCTATGGCGCCCATAAAGGCACAGTTGAAATGTCGAGTCTGCATCTAGTGTTTGGTTGTTGTTCGGTTTGCCGGAAGGCTAACAGCTCTCCCGATAACTACAAACCCAAACAAGCACTTTTCGATAGATCGGGTTACCAACCTTTTAGTGGGCAAACCGATATCCTTCACCGCGTATCGTGAGAATGTATTTTGGGGATTGAGGATTGTCCTCCAGCTTTTGACGAAGCCAGGCAACATGAACATCAACTGTACGTTCGGTAATAAATGGCTGCTCCGACCAAACCTGTTTTAAAATCACCTCGCGAGCCAAAACCTGTCCCCGATGATTGATGAAAAAACGCAACAGATCAATTTCCTTTGCAGCGAGATTCACACCACGCCCGCTTTTGGTAAATTCCATTCTTATGAAATCCGCGTTGATGCTGCCAAACTGAAACTGACTGACTGGCGTCAAATCCTCCTTGTGAATGCGTCGCAGAAGGGCTTCCACCCGCGCAAGCAGCTCTTCAGGATCAAACGGCTTCACCAAATAGTCATCCGCTCCTGTTCTCAGTCCCTGAACACGGTCAGCCACCTGTCCCCTGGCTGTCAACATAAGAATAGCCCCGTCAAAACCGTGCTCGCGCAGACTGTGGCATACTTCCATTCCATTCATCCCGGGTAACATTACATCCAACAAAACGACATCAAAAGCCTCGTTCCCTGCACACTTCAATCCGGTCTCGCCATCGGAAGCCATCTCCACTGAATGCCCTTCCGCACGCAACATGTCAGCAACAACCAGAGCCACCCCCGGTTCGTCTTCAATAATCAGGATGCGAGATTTCAATGTTGGTCTCCCATTCTCATGGCAGGGAGGCGGACTATAAAAACTGCTCCACCACCGGTTTGATTTTCAACACTGATGACACCACGATGTGAAACCACAATTTCTTTTGCCAAGCTCAGTCCCAGACCGCAGCCACGAATAGAACGTTTGCGGGAAGCTTCTCCCCTAAAAAACGCTGTGAACAAATACTTCCTTTCATTTTCAGGGATACCAGGCCCTTTGTCCGCCACTCGAACAACAATCATCGGACGACGCCCAGAACAATCTTCGCTGGCTGTGATGCCAATCCACCTGCCAGACGCCGCATACTTCACCGCATTTGAAATCAAGTTCTGAAAAACGCGTCGCAATGCCGCGGAATCTCCAAGGACTGGGGAAAGCTGTTGTGACGGCAGATTTAGTTCAACAGTGCAGTTGGCTTCCTTCACTTCACTTGCAGTCGCAGCAACGGCCTCACGAACCACGTTTTCAATGGAAACCTGAACATGAGGGACTTCTGTTTTTCTGCGTGCCTCAGCAAAAGCCAGGATTTGTTCCACCATCCCGGACAATTGACTTGAATGCTGTAAAATCAGCTTCGCGTATTGTTCTACTTGGCTCTGTTCCTTGACAACGCCATGCAAAAGATTGTGTCCCGCGCCGTGAATCACCGTTAAAGGCGTTCGTAATTCGTGCGATACCCCCGCCACAAAATCCATCTGTGCCTCAGCCAATTCTCGAGAACGCCTCGTATAACGAACCAAGGCACAACCCGCAAAAAAGATCAAAACATCCAGTCCAACTGAAACCGCAAGATTTTTCCAACGCGATGATGCCACCATGTTCTCCAGAGCTCCCGGTCTAGGATAAACATTTAAAATCCAGCGAGGTCCTCCCCCACGTCTTTTTTGATCAGAGGGATCCCGACCTTGATAATTGAAACGAATCGTTACTGGTCTGACTTCTGTAACGGTATCAGATGCATCTTCGCCATTTGAGGAGTAAATCACAGTGGGAGATGCTTGTGTTGTCTTCACGGTAACATAATAAATGGACTGATTCTGAAAATTCAGGTAAGTCCGTTCCAAATTGGCAAACCATGAGCGCTTCAAATATTCGAGATTCAGCTCCAAAATCACCCATTCTCTTTCATTTTCCAAACCACCAGGTCCTCCCCCATTCTCCTGCATGCCATCCGGCCCCGGACGGTGACGGTTTGGCCCGGGCTCTCCCTCAGGAGGAGGACGATCTCCCCGATCCCTTTCACCAGGAATGTTCTCTCCTTTAATCTCTGGAGGCTCTCTCGGCCCACCGGGTTCGCCACGATCACCAAAGTTGTTTGGATGCGGCCTTTCATTTCTCGGAAATTCGAGTAATACCCCGGCTGGATCCTCAATAGGCGGTGCCCCACTACGCAAATCATGGAGGGAAATCTGACTTTTCATTTGCAGCCAACTGTCAGGCCAGTTGCTTCCCACCAATTTGCCAGTCGTCGCATCGAAAATCCTGACCTCTAGGTTTCCATTCGTTCCAACAAAAACATGACCGATTCGAGAGAAAAGCGGTAAATGTCGTTCCTTCGTCCATTGAAGGATGGTTGCTTCACCGGAGAGTTGTGTTTTGCCAAGGGGTATTGGCCTATCTTGAGGTACAATCTGAGCACAATAATCTCTCAAGAGTCGATCAAAGTCCTCACATATCCGCGATGATTGCGTGGTAAGATTGGCCAGCAGCCGTTCAGACTCGGCGCGGCTGATTTCCCCAGTCCATCGATATTGCATGACGGTCAAAACTGCACACAAGACTGCCAATACAACGATAAAACCCCATTCGACCAAGGTTTGTTTTCTTGGATGGCGCATGATTGCTTTAATATTCACCAGCATAAGCGCTTTTTTGTAAAACGGTCAATTTGAAGCTCGTTTTCAGTCACATAAAAAGGCAGGGCTTCATTGGCACAGTCCTGCCTGGGTTCTTTAACCAGCAACATCCAACACTTATTTTGTTGCTGGAATCAAATGTCCGCCTCCAGCCAGAGTTTTGCTTTTCCCATCAAGCCAGGAATTGGACGGAAGGCTTGCGTCGTAGCGAATATCGTGACCATTATCATGAATATTGGTCAACGTGGCATCCGAGTCAGTCAGACTTGACAGTGTGGAATCAGCGCTGACGTTCCATTGGCTCGTAGCATCAAGCGTCAGAACCACAGAACCTTCAATCTTACCAGAGAGACTGGAGTTGTTTGTCAATGTGACAGTAATGGAACTGATCTTGTCAGCAATCAGGTCTCCTTTGAGAGTCTGCGAGGAGCCACTCAAAACCGCTGTGCCTCCGTTGGAATTTTGCCTTCCCCAGTGGTCTGCTGCAGCCTTCACCAACACGCCCGAAGTCACAGAAACAGCCACGGCATTGAGATCAATAATCCCTTTGGCGTTTGTTACAAAGAAGAGAGGCCCTTCTGCCGCACTCAATGAACCTCCCCTCATTGTAAAGTGGCTTTCCCGTCCTTCTGCATCCCCGGAAAAACTTTGGTAAAGCATGACGCCACGGCGTTGGCCCGCCTTCAAAGTGCTATCAATTACAGTAATTGAATTTTGTCCTTCAATGACAGCAGCTTCAGCCCCGGCGCCATCAATCATTGCATTGGAAACAATCAATGTCCCCGTGGAATAAAGTCCGGGAGAAGCCTCGCCTGTGCTCCTGACGTTTCCACGAACAACAGTCACGGTGCCGCCCCCACGATCTGTGGCAATCGGAGCTGCATGAGCCCGTGTTGTCGTAATATCGACATCCTCCAGATAAAGGGAGCCCCCACCACTAGTCATGACTCCATGGCCGCCGTCCCCTGTTGCATTGATGGTCATTTTTGTCAGCCGGACTTCCGAGCCTGGCCCATACGCAAAAGCGCCATTGGCACCAGAGCCCGTGGTGGAAATGGATCCTCCAATCATGATGATCTTACTATTCTTCGTGGCGAGTATTCCCGCATTAAGTCCATAAAAGCTGCTATTATCCTGTGACGAAGTATTGCCAGTCGTAGTAATGGTCGGATTGACTAAAGTCAATGCCCCACCATTCTTGACATAAATCGCTGACCAATCATTTGTGGCAGAAACATAATGTTCATTCTCTGTTTGAACCGTTTTTCCATCCACCAAATAAACCCCATTCAAAACACACGTCTTGGAATGTCCACCAGGCCCTCCGCCCGGACCATCTGCACCTCCCGGACCGCCAAATCCACCTGGGCCTCCGGGCCCTCCTTCTGGTGGTGCGCCAGGACCATCTCCGTTGGGGCCTCCTTGTTCATCTGGAGGCGGGCCCCCGGGACCACCATTTTGCGCATAAATCCCTGAAATCATCGCCATCACCAGACTACCAGCCAAAACAATAGGCCAAAAGTCTGTAGTCTTTAAAAGGAAAGAAATTTGTGTTTTCATGATTAATAACTTCAAATTTTAATAAACCAGTCTGAAGAAAACGGCCTTATTTGCTGTGTCGATGGGGAGAGTCATCTCAGAATTTGTCACAGAACCCACAACATCAACCCAGTTTGTTCCAATTCCAGTTGATAATGAGTTCGTCTGTGTTTGCAATCTCCAGCCGACGTGGTCAGCAGCCCAAGAAATTGTCAGTCCACTTTCACTCAACTTGAAACTGATTTGTGGCACTGTTTTGGAAACAGGCCTAGCCATCGCATAAGTGGATTCGGCGCTCTCAACAGAGCCGCTTGCAGCAGAAACCGTATAGTAATAAACCGTTCCATTCACCAAGCCGCTGTCTGTGTATTCCAATTCAGTCAAACCGCTGGCAATAGTTAAAAAGGTTCCCGTTGGGCTGGTTGAGCGCTTGATGGCATAGCTGGAAGCTCCTGTAACAGCACTCCAGGACAAGGTTGCAACCGAATCACCAGCCACAACAGTGAGATCTGCCGGAGCGACCAGCGTGCCAGTTGAAGTCACTGTCATCGTCACAACTCCTGATGTTGTTGTGTCAAATACAGCCATGAGTGTTGAATCGCTTGAAGAGAACGTGAAGGCAGGTGTTCCTGAAATATTCTTATAAGCAATAACCGTATAGATTCCTGGAGTGAAATCACCATCTGCAACAACGGTCGTACTCCCACCAAAAGTCAGAGTTCCACCAATAGTCAAACAACCATTTGTGGTCAACACCAATGAGGCACCCGCCTGTAATGTCAGATTACTTGCGAGTGTTCCGGTTCCTCCAAGAATTGCTCCAGATGCGACTGTCACGTTTGTGCTGGAAAGCGAGCCGTTAACATTCAAAATTCCAGAATTCACCAACGTACTTCCAACATAGGTATTTGCTCCGCTAAGGATTGCCGTATTGGTAGTCGTTTTTGTCACTCCATAGGAACCTGCCAAATTCACACCAATACTTCCTCCTTGCAGGACAATGGTGTTGCCGTTTGTGACAGTCGCTGTTCCCGTGATCGTTCCGGCATTGGTGAGAGCTTTCAGAACTGAATTGGACGTGACATTCCAAACACTGCCGGCATCAAGAGAGAGATAAGCTGTATTAATGTATCCGGTCAATGTTGAATTATTTGTCAAAATGATTGTATTTGTGCTTATTTTACCACTGAGAATTGCCCCATCGAGAGTCTGGGAGTCGGCAATCAAAGTAATCACCCCGCCATTGGCTCCAGATGTTCCCCAGGAATTGGTGTCTGACAACAGCAGAGTTGGAGATTCATTAGTGATGTCGACGTTTCTCAAATAAATAACGCCCTTCTGATTCGTAATGTAAAAAGCGGGACCGCTTGTTGAAGGCCATTTATAGGAACCATTCACCATGTAGAGTGTGCAGCCACCAGACGAGGCGTCTCCAGACATGCTCTGGTAAAGAAAGATTCCCCGATCTTTTGAGCCTTTTGCACCTGTTAACACGCAATTGGTCAATGCCGCTGAATTTCCACCTTCGATGATCAACGGCTCTCCTCCTACAGAAGTAATCGTTGCATCGTTTGCATCAATGACTCCGGTTGAATACACGCCGGCTGAATCGCGCCCTCCTGAGGTATATGACCCGCCATAGACATAGATATAGCCACCGCCTCGGTCCGTCGCGAGTACTGAACCATTGGCCCCAGTAGTCGATGCCGTGACGTTCGTCACCCTAAGTGTCCCTCCCCATGTTGCATCCAGTCCGTGGGCATATTGCCCTGTGCAGGTGATCACAACATTCGAGAGTGTCACGAGAGATGAACTTCCCACTGCAAAAGCACCGTTTGCCCCGGTACCGGTTGAAGTGACTGTTCCATTTATAATCCTTGCAGTGCTGTTTGTGACGGCAAGAACAACCGCGTTCAGTCCATAAAAACTGCTATTGTCAGAGCTGCTCGTATTGCCACTGGAAGAAATGGTGGGATTTATCAGAGTCAAATCCCCCTTGTTATAGACATAAACGCCCGATTCATCATTCGCTGTGGCATTTAATATCTGATTGGTCAATGAAGCAGTTCCTCCATTGAGAGAGTATGCAGCGGAAGTCCCCAAGGCAGGGACAGCACTCGCTGTGCTGATTACAATGCTTGTGAAAAGAAACAAACCACGCTTGGCAAGTAATTGGATATTATTTGGGCGTGATATTGGCTGATATTTTGGCAAAACCGTTTGCTCGTGAGTAGTTGAAATTTTGCCCAAAATCCCCGCAACGTGACAACCATCGCGAGTTCTGTTGATGATTTCGACTTTTTCTTTTCGTCGGAAAAAAACTGCGACTTTGATGTAAGTTTTCATACGCGTTACGATCTACTTCTCGTCTAAAACGCGCAGAAAGTCATGTTAAGGAATGTTAAGGAAGGCAAAACATAGCCCAAATCAATTGTCTTCTCTTCTCGATCAAATCGACAAGTTGACTTTGCCCCCCCACTTGCAAGTCATCTATTTTAATGTCATTTTAAAATTGCTGTTAGTTCAAACAAGGAGTATCGAAGTCACGATGCAAGTCAGCAGTCTCAGCTGTAATTGGAGAGCACGTTGCCAACTTTTGTTAACAGCGGCCTTTCTCATTTCCATTTGCCCCCTTTCCCAGGCTAAAATCATTCAGTTGCGCAATGGCTTCATTGATCCCGAAGATGCGACGAACAAGCTGGTGGCAGAAACCCGGCTGCAGAAGCCCCCTGTCTCCGGTCTGTATCTCATCCAATTCTCTGGACCGCCAAGCATTGAACAGCGGGGCGAATTACTCTCCATCGGTGTCGAGCTGGTGAAATACGTCCCTGAAGATGCGTTCATTGCCAAGTTGAATGGTGTTTCGTTGTCCACCATTTCCTCCAAGAGTTACGTCACCTGGGTTGGTCCCTACAAGCAGCAGTATAAAGTCCACCCGAGACTGACTGAAACTCTGAGTGCGGCAACAACCAATGATCTCGTCGACGTCAACATATTGATGCCTGCTTCAAGCACTGCGGCGGAAGTTGGTTCGGTCAAGGCCATGTTTGTTGCCATCAGCCAGGAAAGCCACTTGCGCCAAGGTATTTTTTTGCGCGGAACCATCCTCTTCAGTCAAATGGATGTTCTAACACAATCGGGTTCCGTTTTGTGGGTTGAGAAGGCCCCCAAACGCAAACTCGTGGATGAAGCGGCTTCCAAGATTGTCGGCGGCGACGATGGTGAAGTGGGGACGGAAACATTAACTCAGCAAATGGGTTTTGACGGTTCTGGCGTCATTGTTTGTGTTGCAGACACGGGATTGGACTCTGGCAACACAAACACCATGCACCCGGACATGAAGGGACGCGTCGTCGGTTTCCAATATTATGGAGACTTAACCGATGGCTCTGATGGCTATGGTCATGGAACTCACTGCGCGGGCATTGTCGCTGGAAATGCAGCAACAGGCGAAATAGATCCCGATACTGGAGGGTTATATGGCTTGGGAATTGCCCCTGGTTCACAACTTTTCGTTGAACGGCTTTTCGATGATGGCGCCAACGAAGCAAATCCATTCCCCAGCGATGAAACCATGACGCGGGATGCCGTCCAACATGGTGCAAAGATCGGCTCCAACAGTTGGGGAAACGATGTTCAGGGGGACTATGACACGGACTCTGCGCAATTTGATGAACTGGTTAGAGACGCCGATGCCCAGACAACCGGAGAGCAACCATTTATATTGGAATTCTCAGCTGGAAATGCCGGGCCCAATTCCCAAACCATGGATAGTCCCGCCTCAGGCAAAAACGTCATTGCCACAGGCGCTTCAGAAAACGTGGCTGGAACACTGGCCTCCACTTATGGTCTTTATGCAGATGGCGAAGACACCATGGCGGATTTCTCCAGCCGTGGACCATGCGCCGATGGCCGTATCAAGCCTGACGTGGTTGCTCCGGGAACATGGATTGCTTCCGCGGCCTCTTCCGCTGCTGCGGATGAAGCCTCTGTTTCTTGGACAGCCATTGACGAATATTACGTTTACATGGGTGGAACAAGCATGGCGGGGCCATTTGCAGCCGGAGCTGCCGCCGTGTTCGTTCAGTTCTACGAAAGCACACATACCAACGCAACGCCATCCCCCGCCCTTGTAAAAGCCGCATTGATCAATTCAGCCGAAGCACTTGATCAATCAAATGGAGGTCCCGGCCCCATCCCCAATAACGATGAAGGTTGGGGACGCATTACTTTGACCAACATTATCGTAACAAACGTCAACACCGCCCCCCGTTACTACCAATATCTGGATCAAACAGTCGCGCTGACTAACAGTCAGGTCTACATACATCACATTTTTGTTCAAGATTCAGATCAGCCATTCAAAATCACCCTTGCTTATACCGACGTACCGGGGTTCCCAGGAGCCATTCCAGCCTTGGTGAATGACCTTGACCTAGAGGTTGTCGGCCCAGATGGGACCCTCTATCGAGGAAACCAATTTGGAGCCGGTGAGTCCGTGCCAAATGCCCCCACTCCTGATTCTTTAAACAATGTGGAAGGGGTCTATCTCACAACGCCTACCCCCGGCGACTATTTGATACGCGTAAGGGCATCCAAAGTGGTTGAAGACGCCCGTATTGACACGCAAGCCATTGATCAGGATTTTGCGTTGGTTTCATCCGGCAATATTCTTCGCCCAGATGTCGGTCTTGTGATGCTCGACCGCTCCACATATACAGCCCCCAGCACGATAAAGGTCAGCGTCTTTGACGCGGCCCTGGCAACAAACTCCAGCGTTAGCGTGGTTGTTACAAATCTCACCACCCACAAGGGGACAACCTGCATTTTACAGGCTCTCGGCAGTTACGGAGCATTCACTGGCACGGTTGCAACCGTCACTGGCACTGCCACAACTGGACAAATTCAAATTGCCACCGGCGACAATCTTGAAGCCATATACCTGGATTCAAAAGGCGTCACCAGAACCGCAACAGCGGTGGGCGACCTCATTCCCCCCGTTATCAGCAACGTTCAATCCTCGCTTGACCTTGGAGTGCTCGTCATCACGTGGCAAACTACGGAACCGGCCACCTCCATCGTTGTCTATGGCACAAACAGTTCCAATCTGAATCTTGGAGTGACAAACAACACCCTGGTCACCAGCCATGAAGTCAAACTCACCCGCTTGATTCCAGGCAAAACATACTATTACAAAATCATCACGACAGATGCGGCTGGAAATCTCGTCACCGACAATAATTCCGGCTCCTATTTCACATTCGTTGGAGTTTCCGCTCCCACGGTTCTTCTAGTGGATGCCTACGACACAATCGCTGAGGAAAACAACGGTGCCACCGTCATTCCGGACGGCTCTTACACCAATATTCTCGCTGCGGCAGGCATCAGCTACGGATTTTGGAAGGTCAACGATCGGGGATATCCACAGCTTTCGGATTTACAGCCATTTCCCGTGGTCATGTGGCGCGTCACGGACGATATCATCAATTATGGGGTGGATGAAGATGGCCTCCCTGATCCGTCTGCAACAAACAATACGATCAACGCACAACAGCAATACATGATCCAGACCTACCTCAATGGTGGCGGTTCATTCTTCATGGCGTCCATGGGGATCCTCACTCAATTGGGGGACGTTTCCTTCCGTCGGAATGTGTTGCAGGTTTCTGGTTTCGATCAAAATCCAGACCCGCCTTCGCCATGCACAAGCTGCGATGAAGATTTTGGTGTCCCGGCCACGTTTGGCAATTCCACCCCCATTGGTGACTGCATGAACGTGACTCTCGATTACAGTAGTTACCCGAGTTTTGATGATGGGTTAGATGACATTTACGGTCCGGACTTTTCGGACACATTCACGCCATCAAGCAGTGCAACCTCCGTTGCGTTCGAGTCGGTTTCAGGAAAACCCTGCGGCATGAGTTTTCCAAGTCCGGGGGTTGTCAGCCCTGGTCGTGTGGTATTTTTCTCGTTTCCATTTGATGCCATCCCAACCAATACCGCAGCCCCAAACAATGCGATTGTTTTGATGCAAAGAATCATTCAATTTCTTGCTCCAGGCATTGATGGGAAGGGTGCGATTTCTCTCGATAATACGATCTATACCACAAATCAGGTTGTCACCGTGGAAGTGGGGGATTACGACTTGATCGGCACCGGAGACCTGCATGTCACATTCAAATCGAGTTCAAAAACAAACGTCACCACGATTGATCTCAAAGAAACGACTCATCCGGGACTCTTCATGGGAACCATCACCTTGGTGAACAGTACAGCCGGAGATGGCCAGCTCACCGTTCAAAATGGAGATACCATCACAGCAACTTATTTTGATGCCTCCAACAACAGCAATGTCGTCACTTCAGCCACCATTGATACCGTTCCTCCAGTCATCACAGATGTGACGTCCTCGGCCGATTACGCAAACGCTCAAATTACCTGGGTAACATCGAAAAATGCCGACTCAACCGTTCAATACAGCGAGTCTCCCCTGCCGGACCACTCTTCATATAGCAGCACCTTGTTGACCAACCATTCCGTAACCATCAGTGGTCTCTCGGCAAACCGGACGTACTATTATCAAGTTGTCAGTCGCGATCAGGCTGGAAATACAACCCTCAATGATAATGACGGGAATCTTTATTCGTTCCAGACTCTTCGCGCCCCAACTCCGCCTTGGTTTGACAACCTTGAAAATGGAACCTCTGATTGGACCGTTGTTCCAGATCCCACGTTTGGATCGGAAATCAACTGGACTTTGGGAACGCCTCAAAACCCGCTTGCCACGAGCGCTTATTCCGGTTCCAACGCCTGGGGAAGTGATTTGAATGGCAACCAGGATTTCTTCCTGGCCAGTAGCTATCTTTACAGCCCCATCATTGATCTATCAGGACTCACATCAGCCACTCTGACCTTTTATGATGTCTGTGATTTCAGCACGGCCTTTGAAGACGGCGTTGTTTTCATCAGCACCAACAGCAGCGCCAGCCCCGCCAGTCTTCCCACGGCGGAAGACCTCACCGGAACGGTTGCAGAAGAATGGGAACTTGAGACCATTGACTTGACACCGTGGGTTGGACAGACAATTCAGATTGTCTTTTATTATCAGTGCGTCCCTGTAAGTGGTGTCAATGGTTGGACAATCGATGATATCAGCGTCACTGGAACGGTTGGCGGTGGAACCATCAACATCACAAAAAACCTTGGACAAGGAACATACGCGCTCTATTCTTTGGATGATTCAGGACCTGCTTTAGTCCAGTCCGGCAGAACCCCAACAGCCACTATTACCAACGCTTCTGTCGGCCAATATTATGTCGCTTTTGGAAATGTCCCTTACTATCAGACTCCCGACAACCTGACCAACACTTTGACCGCAGGTGGAACCCTTAATTTTGAGGGGAATTACTCTTTTCTGGATGCGAACCACAATGGAATTTCAGATGCCTGGGAAACGGCTTATTTTGGTTCTATCACTACAAACCGCACACAACTCACGGATTCGGATGGAGATGGGATGAGTGACTACGCGGAGTTTATTGCGGGAACAAATCCAACCAACGCCGCCTCAAAACTTTTCTTCACTGAAATGATTGCTGAGACAAACTCCCTTGTTCAACTCGAATGGACGGTGTCTACTAACCGTTTATATCAAATCAGCTCCTCGACAAACCTGACGACTTGGACTCCCATCACAGACTGGCTCCAAGCGTCGAACAGCCGCACGATGAATTGCACTGTTACGAATACACAGACCGGTTCGCAATTTTTCCGTGTCCAAGTAAAACCATGAGGCTCACTCACTCGTAACGGTGAGATTCCAATAGAACAAACGCTTCACGGTTTATCAACTGGCGCAGCCTCTTGTCACGGAAACTCAAGACTACTGAACTCGTCTTTGACGCTTTCGATGGCATCCGTGCCTCCAGCATCAGGTCTTTTTTCTCCAAGGTTCTCGTTTTCATACCATCTCTCTCGACTTAAAACTCAGGTTTTCTATTCAATCGAAACGGAACTTGAAATTCAGCGTTTCAATATCTCTAAATCGGCAAAAATTGAGAATGGATTAGTGAACCTCCAAAACGAGATGAACCGCATTGTTGGAGCAATGGAATTCTAAATACTGCCAGGGTGGGAAAAATGGTTCCCTACAAAAAGATTATTCCAACCCAAGAATGCGACGACCTTCCAAGGTAATCATTGATTGATGCCACGGCGGATCCCAAACAACCTCAACGTTCGCCTCTTCCACGCCAGGCAAGAGAAGGATCCGTTGCTGAGCGTCTCCCGCAATGATCCCCCCCATTCCACAGCCAGGAGCCGTCAAAGTCATTTTGACGAGCACTTTGCTACGTCCACTCGGCAATTTCTCAATGTGCAAATCGTAGACAAGACCAAGATCAACAATGTTAACCGGAATCTCTGGGTCGTAACAATTCTTCAGCACTTCCCAAACTTGCTGCTCAGTAACCGTTCCACCTGACGGTTCCGCTTTCATTCCGCTGTCGGTCGAAGTCTGAGGAGCCGAGTCAACACCCAGGGCGTCAGCGTTTTTGCTTGTGATGCGATACAAACCGTCCTGCGCTCGCACCGTATAGGTGCCACCGATATCCTGTGTAATTTCCACCGTTGTTCCTGCTGGCAGAACCGCCGCAGTTCCGTCCGGGATCAACGTGGCATCACAATCACGCTTTAATTGTAAAGATTCGCTCATAGATCGCTTAAAAACACTTCCCCATCTCGAACAGCTATCGAACTGTCCTTTTCAGTATCTTACGAGGCAAAGAGCCTGACTCCAAGCGAGAACTATGCGGTAACTACTGTTTTCAATTCACAAAAGCTATTTCACTCGTTACCCTTCCCTCAGATCTTATGATAAAACGATTTTTGATGGTTGCCATGATGGGCATCATCGCCATTCTTGCTACGGACTCTGCGATGGCCCAGACAGCGGCAAAAACGACGCCAAAGACAACGGCAAAAAAGGCCGCAAAACCGGCAGCCACAACCATTTCAAAGGAACCGTATCTTGGGGCGATCGTTGTCGATGCCGCCTCCGGCAAGGTCCTGTTTGAAGACCACGCTGATGCCAAAGGCGTTCCTGCCAGCGTGCTCAAACTCATGGATCTGCTGATCATTCTGGAGAAAGTTGAAAGCCACCAGCTTGCGATGACAGACCCGGTCCCCGTCAGCGCTCGTTCCGCCAAAATGGGAGGATCACAAGTCTTCTTGGAAGAAAAAGAAGTCTTTTCCGTGGATGAAATGCTTTACGCTCTGATGATTCAATCAGCCAACGATGCCGCAGTGGCACTGGCTGAAAAAGTGGGTGGGTCCTGCGAAGGTTTTGTTCAATTGATGAACCAACGCGCAAAACAGCTTGGCATGAACAACACGGTTTTCCATTCCGTTCACGGACTGCCACCGGGCGCTGGACAGGAATATGACATGACGACAGCACGAGACCTATCCATTCTCAGCCGCGAATTGCTCAAGCATAGTGACACCCTGCGCTACACTTCCACACGCAGCCGTCCCTTCCGCCCTCCTGGCACACGTGGGGCTTTAATCATGAACAACCACGATCATTTGCTTGGTCAGGTGGCAGGCTGTGACGGCCTAAAGACCGGCTACATCAGAATGGCTGGCTACTCCATTGCAGTCACTGCAGCCCATAACGGACGCCGTGTCATTGCCATCGTTTTGGACAGCCCAACACGGAAGGGGCGCGATGCACGCGCCGCTGAATTGGTTGCCAAAGGCTTTGCTTTGTTGCCTCCCGAAGCACCAATTCCAGCGCCAGTTGTCGCCCCGGCTCCTGCCCCTGTGGCTCGACCAGTCCAACCAGTTGCGCCTGTCAAACGCTAGTAAAACTTCTCATTATCAAGAAGTCTGGTGTCGCCTGAAGGGACGTCATGCTACGTATTTTTCCAACACCACCATTCCGACTGGATACCACCGTCCAGCCGCTTCATCGCTTGCCGATCAACGGTGTTGACCGTTGGGACGGTCATTTCTATCGAAGGCTTTTCGTAAGGAAAAATCGTCCGGTTGAACTGATTTTGGAGCAGGACAATACAGGTGAACGACCATCCCTATTAATGACTGCCAAGGGGCTCTCCCTTGGCGCAGAAAACAAGGCGGCACTCCTCCCTACTGTCTCGCGAATGCTGGGAATCACGCTTCGACTTGGCAAATTCCAAGCAACAGCCAATCCCAAGCTCCAAAAACTCTTGGAAAAAGCGCCCGGACTCAAACCATCCCAGTTCTACTCACCCTTTGAAACACTGGTCAACGTCCATGCAGCAGAACATCTTGCAGAAACGGAAGCCCTTTCTCTCGTCAATCGTTTCTGTAGCACTTTTGGACCGCATTTAGGTGACGCCTACGGTTTTCCGCTTCCTCAAAGCTTTGATGGTCACACTCCAAAGGAACTTTCTGACTTGGGGTTCAGCCCTCAACAGGCAAAAAACCTGCTGGAGATTGCCCAAGCGCTTTCGTCAGGAAAACTGGACGTAAAACCATGGCGGCAACTGGATGATCCCCATCTCTTGGAGCAATTGGTGAAACTTCCCGGCATTGATCGTCCCACCGCTGAATACGTGGCTTTACGTGGTTTTGGACGGCTGGACATATTTCCAACTGGAGACGCAATGACAATCGCCCGGCTTCAGGAATGGCTAGAGCTAAAGACAATTCCTTCTGCGGAAGAAATCGGAAAATTACTGGCCCCATGGATGCCCTATAGAGGTTTAATCTACTTCTACCTTCAAGCTTTTCCCAAATCGTAATCCAGCAAACAGCGGACTGGGAATTCAATCTTCCTGGCTTTCAGCAAGCCTCTCGATATCCCTTCGTTCAGAAAGCATGGAATGGATGCGCCCCAGCAGCACTGGTGCATCACATGGCTTGATAAGGTAATCATTAACACCAGCTTTGACTGCACTACGGCGGCGTTCTTCTGTTGAACACCCCGTCAACATCAAAACCGGAATGCTTGCCGTGGATGGCAGATGCCGCAATATTTCGCACACCTCAGCCCCATCCAGCTCGGGCAGCATAAAGTCCAATAATATTAAATCGGGTTGAATGGCTCGCGCCTTGTTCAGCCCGTCCAACCCATCATGGGCAGACTCCACAGAAAAACCGTTTTTCTCCAACACCCAGGAGATCAGGTCCACATAATCCGGCTCATCATCCACAACTAGAATCTTTTGCTGCATAAGTTTCAGTTACCAGCATTCCATTGTTTTTCAATGGCCAGAAAGCAACGTTTAGGTGACATTTTCCCTCGTCAACCAATCGGAAGCAGGCTGTTACGAAGCCGAAACACTCGTCATTTAAACGTTTCACTTTAAGTTTCTTTAACTATTGAGCTATTCTGGACCCCAGTGTTACAATCATCATGGAATTGAATTTTAAATATCAAATCCAACGATGGACCCGGTTGAAAATTCTCAAAATGTTGGGCAGCGAATTCTAGGGTGTAAAAAGAATCCGCGATCATATCGCGTACGCCTCGCGGAAACTTCTGAAGATCTGCGCGCCGCACAGACCCTGCGCTTTCTTATATTTAACCTTGAGCTGAACGAAGGATTGGAACAATCCTACCAAACCTGCCTCGATACAGACCCCTTTGATGCCGTCTGTAAACACTTGCTCGTCGAAGACGTTGAGAGCGGCTCAGTCGTGGGCACCTACCGTCTGCAAACAGGTGCCACGGCCAAGACACATTTGGGCTATTACAGCGAACAGGAATTTGATTTTTCCCCCTATGAACCGTTGCGGGATAAGATGATTGAGCTCGGACGTGCCTGCGTTCACATCGAGCATCGCAATCTGGTGGTTCTCAGCATGCTTTGGAAAGGCATTGCTGATTTTGCACACAGCTTCGGGGGGCGTTACCTGATCGGTTGCAGTTCCCTTACTTCGCAAAACCCAGCCGTTGGCGCCTCCGCCTTTGAGCAACTTTCGACGAGGTTTCTCGTTCCTCCTCAATTTCAGACAAAGCCCAAGCAAAATTGGGTTTGCAACCTCTCGCAGAAAACTCCTGTGCCAGTGAAAATTCCCAAGCTGCTGGGAGCTTATTTGTCGCTTGGTGCCAAAATTTGTGGTCCCCCAGCCCTTGATCCCGTGTTCAAGACAATCGATTTTCTGACGTTTCTGGACATGGACACGTTGCCTCCCGAGGTCATAAAGCGTTACTTAACCTGATCGTATGAGGTTTTGCCGGTTGCTATGGAGATTGGGGAAGTTCATCGTCTGGACATCCCTGGCGTTTATCGATCAATCGTTCTGCCTGCTTATTTTGCGCCGCACAACGGCACGCGACAGGGCTCTTTGGGTGCATCGCTGGATGAAGCGCTTCACAAAATACATGCATGTTGAAGCGCATTATCATGGCACGCCTCCCATCAAAGGTGTCCTTTGTTGCAATCACGTCAGCTACCTCGATATTTTCATTCTCAGCGCAAATCAACCAATGACGTTTGTTGCCAAAAAAGAAGTCAGTTCCTGGCCTCTCATTGGTTTTCTTTCCCGCATGGGAGGCACTTTATTCATCGACCGAAAACGCAAATCCGAAGTATTTGCACTGGCTCCTCAGTTCAATCCCATTGTGGATCAGGAAGTCGTCCTTGTCATTTTTCCTGAAGGCACCAGCACCGGCGGAGACCGGGTGATGCCCTTCATGTCCTCACTTCTCGAACCAGCCGTCCAAAACAAATGGCCCATCACGTCTGCATGGATAGGCTATACGCTCACAGAAGGTGATCCGGCAAATGATGTCTGTTACTGGCGCGACATGACATTCTTCCCTCATCTGCTAAATCTTCTTTCCTTGAAATCAATCCGCGTGGATGTTGTTTACAACGCCCCCCTGCCTCCGGGGCTGGATCGCAAACAACTGGCAGTTGAAATGCACGCACAAGTGGAAAACGTTGCGCGTGAACGGGGCTATCTCAAACCCCAAACAGTAACTCCGGCAACGCTCGCTGAACAACGCGCTGGCAACTCAAAGCAATAAAGAAACGCATTTCAGTTTCCATCGGCCAAAGCAATTGTTGAAAAACGGGGGGCTTGCTGTTCTCTTCGAGAATTTAAAGCTCCAGACTCTTAAATTTGCTTCATCTCCATAAATGCCAAAAAAGAAGGCGTTCTGGCTCTGTTGTCATCCTGAGTATTAAAATCTATTCTGTTTCCGAGTAAGATGACTGACAAACAAGATGTTTACCACCTGTCTTGATAAAACTCTTGTTATCCGGCCCAACCCTGCTTGTCACAACATGGTATGTTAGCGAACCGTAAAGTAAGTTGCTCGAATCATCGACAAAACTTGCATAATTGAAATCGTATGGAACCTGTTGAGGGTTTCGCTCAATGTTAATGGCTTGAATCTTCAAAATTGCCCTTCCTGCTGGATGTCCAAGAACATTTTTTGACAAGGAACTGACCTGATACTTGCAATTTTGTGCTGTCAATAATCCCAGGCAGATGATGTGCGATCCTCCGGAAAACGCAAACGCATGCGTGCAAGTCGCGGCATAGATTGCATCTCCGTTGCAATGTTCACCAAACAGATAGCCATACTTGAAACCATAAACCCCCAGATTTACGAAATAGCTCATCTCACAATTGACTTTGGGGAGGATGATTCCGGCATTGTCAGTTGGGGATTCTTTCAATTGCGGCAATGGCAAATCAACATCGACATTCACATTTGCCATTACAATGGAGCGCGCGCACTGTGCATTAATCCCAGACAACGTCGGATACCCCTTTTCTTTCTCCACATGAGCACGAAAGCTCAGGTTCTTCACTTCAGTTTGTCCAGAGGCGAATCCGAATGATGCGTTGTTGGGAACACTCCAACCAAGTATCGCAACAGGACTCCCATCAGGATGAGGCACAGTGTATGTGCTGTACAGAACACTTCCAGCAAAGGGAGCTGCCAGTTGTGTGACAAGTTTCACCTGGACCGGGTCCGTTTGATGAATAGCATATTGTCCAACTGTGCTCAGTGGAACACATTCCCCAACCAAAGAAATTCCACCTTGCCTGTCATGCTCCTCCAGATTTGCAATACCAGAGCCGTCCTCCTTTAGCTTTGTATTCTCTCTCGTCGGAATGTAAATCTGGCTGTTGGGATTGTTGCCACGAAAGTCATTTGTCACCGGAGCCTTGCCCAATACGTAAACTCCTTTTGGAAAGAACACAATTCCACCACCGCGCAAAAACACAGTGTTAATGGCCTTTTGAATCGCCTCCGTATCATCAGTAATGCCGTCCGCCTTGGCACCAAATTGCTGTGGAGTAACAATATATTTATCGGGAACATCCGGCAAAGCCGATGCGCTCAACACAAGAGCCAGAAAAACGGCCCCAACGCAAAACGCATTTAAAAGGATGGGTCTAAAAAGCTTTGGTCTCATATTTTCCCCAAGCAATAAATGCTTCAAAAACATTTTTCAATCGCCTTCCGCAAATTTTTTCAAAATGGATCGCTCCAGAATTAATACAACAATTACAATTTTGTTCAAAAATTCCGTAGCCCGCCTGCAAACGTTCCTATATGCAACATAAACAACTGTTAGAACCGAGCATAAATTTAATTGTATCTATTGACTATTAACATTAAATATTATTCCCGATGAATCTCTACTTGCGATACTTTATATTTATATTGGCTCTGTCTCAAGCAGCCTTTGAAACCTGGGGAGATGAAAACAATCTGTCTGTAAACAAAAAGCAACAGACTAATGCGAGCCAAGCCATCGCAAGTGGCGTCAAAAAGTCCGAAATGACTGAGCTGAATGGAACGCTCCCCCGCCCTCCACAACAGGAAAGTAAATGGACCCCACCGGCATGTGAACTTCCAACAAATTACATAACAGCAACAGCGTTGCTCTTTAAGCAGGGGTTGGCGGACCCGCGTGGCTGTGATTATCGCGAAATTGAAGTTAGAACCGGCAGCATCATGAACAGAGAGCAGAAAATCATCAAAACCCGGGGATGGGTCCTTCCAGGCCAAAAGAAAAACCAGTTTGGAATTTGTTGGAACGGGCTGGTCTATCCATTGGTTTCAGTGGGGACAAATGCCAGTCTTGAAACGGATGTCTTGTCCATGATGACGAATTCTTCCAATTTCAGACAGCTTGCATTGCCAGAAAGTTCGAGTGTGGCAATAAACACAATCACTGGAATTAGAGGGTGCCTGCTACTGCGGTTGGGACAGGTCGATTTAGCCACCCGATATTGGGCAGCAGAAGCCCGTCATCCAAGCGATTGGACAATGAGAAACATGTTCATCATGGCTCAGCCAGTCACAATCAACGGATTAAAATTACCGAGTGGAGATTCGTATTACTATTGGGCAAACAATTGGACATGGAGTTTGTTTGATCGAATGATTTGCGCCCACATTCGCGGTGATGAAAAACTCGCTCTTGCCGACGCTCGTCTTCTCTCAAAAATCAGGTCGCAAGTGGAAGAGACCTGTAATCAGCGGGGATTCAAACCATCACAAGATTCCCAACTCATAAAACAAGCCCCGTCAAAGCCATACCTCTCATTTCTTGAAAAACTGCCAGAAATCCTCACGGATCTTGAGCGCCGCGACAAGGAAGGCACGCGCGTCAGCATCATTTCCAGGGGCATCACAAACATCACAGATCAGACAGCCCGTATACAAGCACTGATAAAAGATTTGGATTTGGTGACGGCTTTTCAATTTAGCCAGCCTGGCACAGTCAACCTCTTCGAAGACCCGATTGTTTCTGCCTTGATACAGGAAAAAGATGCCTCTGTCGAACCACTGTTAAGTTGTCTGGAACAAGACAAACGGCTTACTCGTTCCGTTTCATATAATCGTGATTTTTTTCAAGGACGCAATGTCATCCCTGTCAAAAACGCAGCATTCATCATTCTTGAGTCCATTCTGAAAGCCAGTTTCAATAACGATTCTGAAATACGCGCCTATTGGAACAAGTATAAACACTTAAAAATTGAGGAACGCTGGTATGCAATTCTCTCGGACGATTCCGCACAAAATCGCTGGCATGAGGCGGCAGCCTGCATTGTCCAACATGAGAATGTGGTTCGTTTCCCAATGGGATTCCAAATGGAAAAGCATGTTGCCACTAATTCCACAGTCAAACTTCTGGGAGAATGTTTGCGGAACAAAAGAAACCCGACAGTCACAGAGCTATTGACCCGGCGCGCCTTGGAAATTCCAACAAACGATATCGCGAGCTATAATTTGGCTGCCTGTTGCAAGATGGCTGAATACCTGGAGATCTGGGACTTAAAGGCAACGCTGCCCGTGACAAGAACACTCTCGAAACGCGTGAGTATAACAATGAAATATTCTGAGCAAAATTTGGGAAGCCATCTCACAAAGCTGGCTTTGGCCCGCGCAAAAGCTGGTGATTCAGCCGCATTTGAGGAATACACCTCGTGGCTTGAAACAACCTCTCCATCACAGTTCAAAGGCATAGAGTTGGATTGGTTTAATCCATTGAAACAATATTTAACCAATTCTACCCTCCAAAATACTGCGGATAAACTTTTTGGCACAACAAATTCACCCTGGGGAAATTTACCATGGAAAAGTGCTTACCATCCAATATCCGTTGATTTCGGTTTAATGCCAATCAAGTCTTATCGATCCCTTTTATGCCGGGAACTCTTGAAAACAAATCTATGTGGTACCGTTACCCTAAGAATGCCAAGCACCTTTGAATACACTATCACAAACTTGAATCAGAACGGCTTTATCGCTTATTCATTACCAAAAGGGAGCTCTGTTACAAATTCAACAATCGCCAATATTCGATGGGGGGATTGGATCGCCATTTCTTTAGCCTCCAGCAAATCAAACCATCCATTCGACCCGTTTGCATCAATCGAAAAACGAGACCAAAAAATTCATGACATGATTCAAGAATTAACAAAAAATGAATTCTAGTTTTTCGCCATGCGTTCCACCTCTGATAATCCCCCTATTCTTGAGACCTTGCAGCAGTCATCCAGCATTAATTTAACACGTCTGATTTGACACGCTTGTAGGCCGGTTGAAAAAGCGATTCAATCGAATGATGGGCAGTTTTGTTTGATGATTCTTGCGAGGCAAACGAGCTGGAATCCTCCTTAACTTAAGGAATATCAAAGACCTCCAGGTAACTCGCGTTCCCATCTATTTTTCACAAAGATTAAAATACCCGTGTTGTTAACAAGTCAAACTGACCGGTTCTAGAACAAGTGATCTGTCCGCTTAGGTTTTCTTATTTGTGTTTTGGTTTGTTGGTTTTGTTTCCTTATCCCCAATCCATTGTCCCGGGGGGGGTGGGGTAATGGATTGGGGATAAGGGGGTGTTTTTTTAGGCCGCTTTGTATTTCGGCGCTTTGATGCTTTGGCCGTTGGAATCATACCACCCGAGTGTTCTCGGCCCGTAGCGAATACTTAAGGTTCCGTCCAGGTGTTCGCAGACTTTGACTCGGCACTGGCTATAGCTCTTGAGCGGCCCTCCCGGTTGGATTTGCAGGTGTTTGTGGCCATAGCTTACCGTGTTGTCTGATCCCACAACCCGGTCTTCTTGCACGCAGCAGATGTTTTCCAGATCAATCATGGAGCTCATTGGCACAAAGGCCGTTTCTTTTTCTTTGGCAGGCAGGGTCAGTTCCCGGTTGTGCCAGCGGATGAATTTCCTTTCCAAATATTCGTTGGCTCCGTTGATGTCTTTGATTGCCGCGGCTTTAAGTTCTTGGGGCAATCGTCCCTGCCATGTTCTCCAGAGCCGCTCCATTCGCCCACGGCCTTGGGGGCTGTAGCTGGCAATGTGTTCGATCCCCAGTTGCGCCAGGGCTCGCCCGATTTGGGTCGGGTGGGTCTTGTCCACCGCCCCTCCGGCTTCGGGCGTTGTGAAAAAGTGGCTTCCCCGGTCGGTGTAAAGGCTACAGAAGAGCCCTTTCTTTTTGATGATGTCCCGCAGGCCTTCCATCATGCTGCGCGTGTCTTCTTCTTCCACAAATCGCGCGTAGTAGACTTCGTTGGTCGCGTCGTCCAAATACGCGATGAGGTCCGGCTGCCACGCAGCTCCCGGGATCCATGCGTGGGTGCTCCCATCGCAGTGGAGCATCATCCCCGCCATCGAACGGCGTTCTCTCATCATCCGGTGGCGTTGTCGCCGGGTTCTTTGGCTCACCAGCCCCGCCGTTTGGAGGGCCGTTTTTACCCATTGATAGCTTAATTGTATCTGATGTTCCTCCTTCAGTTTTTCGTGGTAGTGGCGCACGTTGAATCCGTCGTATTTTTCACGGTAGAGTTGTAGTACTTTCTTCACCGTTTCCATGGGCACACGTTTGGGGCTGGGGCGCCGTTTGCGACGGTCAAACAGACCGTCGTAGCCAAAGGTTTCGTAACGGCGTTTCCATCGTCGGAGGGTTCGCGGACTCCATCGAAGGATGTCGGACGCATCGAGCCAGCTGATTTTTCCACTGATGGCTCTCATAATGATTTCTTGTACTTTCATGACTCGCTGTTGTTCTTCGGGCCTCGTGTCCATTGCCTTTGACACTTATCCCTTTTCCCTCAAGCGGTCATTTCACTTGTTCTCACACCGGTCACTTCATTTGTTTACTACACTGATAAAAATCCCCAGTTGACGTTTTTCAAGTCTCTGCTAGTTTTACATACGTGATTCGTAACGGTTTTTACTTTAGCAGCTGGCGTAGTGGTAATTATTACTTTACCACCTCAGTACGCCTGTGGCTGCCTTAGGACAAACCCTTGTCACAAAAAAGAGCCGCAGGTTTACTCCTGCGGCTCTTTTTTTTTAACCTTATAAAAACCAAAATTATGATTGTTGTTCTCAAGCCAAAATTATCCAAGAAAGATGAAACTGCCGTGATCGATGAAATACGCAACATGGGTTACAAGCCACATGTCATCCGCGGCGTAGAGCGGACAGTCATCGGAGCCATTGGAGATGAGCGTAAACTCCAGTCTCTGGAGGTTCTCTCCTCATGGCCGCAGGTTGAAAACGTCATGCCGGTCCAGAAACGTTACAAGCTGGTCAGCCGTGAAGGGCATCCTGAGGATTCCAAGATCGATGTTCGCGGGACAATCATTGGCGGGAAAAAGTTTCAGGTCATGGCAGGCCCCTGCTCCGTGGAAGATGAGAAGCAATTGATGACAACAGCCATTGCAGTCAAGAAAGCAGGCGCCACAATTCTGCGTGGTGGAGCTTTCAAGCCACGCACCTCTCCATACGAGTTTCAGGGGCTTGGGGAACAAGGACTCAAATTGCTGGCAAAGGCGCGCAAGGAAACCGGTCTGCCCATCATTACTGAGCTGCTTTCAGAACAGCAGGTTGACATGGTTGCAGAATACACTGACATCATTCAGATTGGCGCTCGAAACGCCCAGAATTTCCAGCTTCTCATCGCTGCGGCAAAGACAGGAAAGCCCATCATGCTCAAGCGCGGACTGTCCATGAAAATTGAGGAGTGGTTGCTGGCTGGTGAATATGTCCTATCAAATGAAAACCCCAATCTCCTCTTCTGCGAACGCGGCATCCGCACATTCGAGACCTACACCCGCAACACCCTGGACTTGTCCACCATTCCCATCATCAAGAATGAGTCGCATTGTCCGATCGTCATTGATCCCAGCCAGGGCGCAGGTCGCTCTGACTTGGTGACAGCGATGTGCAAGGGGGCTGCGGCCATGGGAGCTGATGCCTTGATCATCGAAGTTCATCCCAATCCTGCCGAAGCGCGTAGTGATGGCGCCCAGCAAGTCACGCTGGATGGATTCGCCAAGTTGATGCAAGACATCAAGCCGTTCATCACCGCTGCGGGAAGGGACTGAGGATCAGTGGAAAAAGTGTTGGGAAGGATCGCTTGCGCAAAATTTAAACCAATGCCATCGTTAAAATTATGAATTCGATTCATGGCCACGAAGTTCTCACCATGATGTTGAAGTCCCGCAAGTCTTTTACTCGGGAAAGCTTGGTGAAGGAAATCATTGCGACTTTTGGAGCCGACACACGGTTTCACACATGCTCTGCAGAAAACCTGACGGCGCAGGAATTGGTTGAGTTTTTGGATTCGAAAGGAAAGTTTGTGCCGCATGAAGATGGCGGCATCAATACTTCAGCCGATTTAATGTGCAAGAACTGATTTTGTTCCTCAAGCGATAGCCGATTGCCCGCATGTCACCCATGCGGGCTTTTTTACAGCCGAAGTTACCCTCTGCACTACATTTTACTTTCCATTGCCACTGACGACTTCAGACAGTTTGAAGATGGGCAGGAACATGCAGATGACGATGCCACCAACGACAACGCCAAGAAACACAATCAGAAACGGCTCAATCAGGGATGTTAAACTCGCCAGCGTCGTCTCAATCTCTTCATCCAGAAAGTCGGCAACGCGTTCCAACATGGAGTCAATCTTGCCGGTTTGCTCACCCGCTGTGACCATGCGAATGATCATCGTCGGGAAAACCGGGTGTTTTCCGAGAGCAGTGGAGATGCTCTCGCCACTTTCGATATCCACTGCCGCAGACTTGATGGCATTTTCCAGGACAATGTTTCCAACCGTATTTTGAACAATCGACATGACTTCCAGAATTGGAACACCGCTACGAATGAGGGATGAAAAAGTCCGGGCAAACCGCGCCAGACAAATTTTGTGTGCAATGGGGCCAAACACCGGAATTGTCAGACGCTTGGCATCCCACCACGCATGACCAAAGGGAGTTTTCAAAAAGTAATATATGCCAAAACCGACACCGCCAATCCCCACAAGAAGGATTAGAAAATAGGAACGAATGAGCTTGCTCAAATTCAACAGGGCCTGTGTGGGGGCAGGAAGCCGGGCACCAAAATCCGAGAAAATCTGGCCAAACACCGGCACCACCCAGGTCAAAAGCACCATTGTAATAATCGTGGCAATGACCATGACCGCAACTGGGTATGTCATGGCCGATTTGACCTTTTTGCGCAACCGCGCTGTGCTTTCAAGATAAGAGGCCACACGATCCAAAATCTCAGCCAGCAGACCTCCTTTTTCACCGGCTGCCACCATGCAACAGTAAAGGCGGTTGAATACCTTGGGATGTTTTTGAAGCGCATCGGAAAAGCTGTCGCCACTTTCAACGCGGTTCATGATATCCTTGATGATATCCCGCATGACCTTGTTGTTAGTCTGTTCGGCCAAAGCTTGAAGGGATTGGACAATAGCGAGGCCAGCATCAACCATTGTGGCAAGTTGACGGGTAAAAACCACCAAGTCCTGCAAAACAACTTTTCCGCCAGCAGTCCTCCCCTTTTTTGAAACGCGCTCCTGAATGGAAATGACTAGAAGATTACGATTGAGCAATGCCGCAACCGCATTGGCCTCGGATGCTGCTTCAACAACGTTGCGAACTTCACGCCCCGACCCCGCGTCTCGGGCTACATACGAAAATGAAGGCATAGCGTTTCTAAACTATCACTGGATTCTGGCAAAAACAAAAATGCCAAGCCGCCTTTATGTTAACGCCATAAAACGTCAGAAGTTTAGCCCTGAAGCATTTTGAAAGACAAAAAACTGCAAAAAAAGAAACGTAAAAGGAACGAAAACAACTAAAACAGAGGGAATTAAGCCAACCCGGAGAATCATGGCGGAGAGAGGGGGATTCGAACCCCCGGTACGGTTAAGGTACACACGCTTTCCAGGCGTGCGCTTTAAACCACTCAGCCATCTCTCCACCTGCAACTACTCTGATGGAGTTGACGTTTCCTTGCAACACTTTTCCTACTTTTCGGTGATGAATAGTTTTTTTGCGGCAGCGTCGATTGATTTGGGACGATTTGACGATGATACAGACCGCAAGTTGCCAATGAGGAATTGGAAAAACTTGCGGAGGACACCGGAAAACGTCACACTTGAAGTATGAAAAATCGAACTTCATTGAGTTCGAAATGGTTGATTGGAGCCGTCGGGGCAATCATCCTTTTCACTCTTGGGTATGGAATTACTTCCACTGTGGGACAGACCAAGGCAGTTGTAACAGATTCGTCTTCAACTACATCCACTGTTTCAACAATCACCACCAACACTTTAGTCTCATCGGATGCCTCTGGGACCACATCTTCGACTCAAACGTCGTCAACTTCATCTGAATCAGAAACATCAGCACCTGTCATTCCGTCTGATCTTTCTCCCGGCTTGGCAGATGTTGTAAAGCTGGTGCAAGCACACATTAGTGATGATGTCATCGTCAACTACATCAATGGATCAAACATCGCCTATCAACCCACTGCAAACGAGTTGATTTACCTCAATGACCTTGGAGTTTCCGAAGCCGTTGTAAATGCGATCGTTCAACACAGTGCAAAGCCGGAAGTTCAGACGGCTACTGCCCCCGTTAGTCAGACAGCCACAGCGGATCAAAACGCAGTTCCCACTGCCACGGCAACAGCAACCCCCACTGGCGCATATGCGACTGCATCCGTATCGACCACTGCCGCCACAGCCACTGCTGAACCGGCAGTTGCAACGGCATATGCCCCTCCTCAAACAGTGGCCGCAGCTCCAGCTTCTGAAACAACCTATGCCCAACCGGCACCAGAAGCACAAGTCGCTACAGCCGCTCCAGTTGCGGCGGCGGCTCCAGTTGTTGTGGCTACTCCCCCCCCAGTCACTGTTGTTGATTTTCAAACTGGCCTTGCCCCATACGGCACGTGGATCAATGTGGAAGGCTACGGAATGTGCTGGCAACCCACGGTTGTCGTCGCAAGTCCCGACTGGCAACCCTACTGCAACGGAGGTCATTGGGTGTATACCGATGCCGGATGGTATTGGCAATCTGATTACTCCTGGGGCTGGGCACCATTCCACTACGGGCGTTGGTATCACCATCCCCACCATGGCTGGGTGTGGACACCTGACACAGTCTGGGGACCAGCATGGGTTTGTTGGCGTCATCATGATGCCTATTGCGGATGGGCACCATTGCCTCCGACTGCGACATTTGAAGTTGGCATAGGCTGGTCGTATCATCATAACCACGTCGGCGTTGATTTTGATTTTGGTTTGGGCGTTGATTGCTTCACCTTTGTAAGTTTTGGGCATTTCCAAGATCATCGCATCGACCATTTCCGAGTTCCACACCATGATATGGCCCCCATCTTCCGAGCAAGTCGGATGCGAAATGAGGGACGCTTTGAGAGAGGCTGCTTCATCAATGAAGGACCGGGAAGAAGTCGCATCGTTGCAGTTACCCATCACAACATTGAGCCGGTCCACATCAACCATCAAGTGGGTCCTGGTCCTGGTGGCATCGGAAGGGACCACGTGGCAGGAGGCCACAGCCTAACCGTTTATCATCCGCAACCTGCAGGCAACAGACCCGGTGGTAACAGCCCTGCCCATGCAGTAACCATCAATGGCCCGACACATCAATCGCCTGGAGCGCGTCCTGGTGCCGGAGCACCGGTTAGCCACATTGCGACTCCATCCAATCCGCGAGGAAATATGGGAGCTGGAAACAATGGTAAAACTTCCAACGCAGGGCTTGGCGCAAATCCACAAAGGGGCTTCGCCAATCATGGTGTGCAAACAGGACAAACACCACGCTCATCTGGTGGTAGCCTGAGCTCGCCTCACACCTCCACTCCTGCCTCTGGTAATTTCACCACAAGCCCCCGCACCCAAGCCGCAGGTAATACTCGTTCAGCAACACCGGCGACTGGTAATCCGACATTCTCGCACACACCCACAGCAGGAACCACCTCTCCGAGAACTGCCACGCCAGCAGTAGGCACGCAAACAATGCCACGCACCACAACGGGTGGAACTGTGACGACACCTCGCACTACCACTCCCATGACAAGTGGGGGCAATACTCAACCACGCACAACAACACCGACTACCAGAGGTGTAAGCCCCTCCGTGCCACGTGGAGCCACTCCAGTAACAACTGGCGGCACAACAACACCACGGACCACAGTTCAACCAACAGGGGGGTATCGTTCAGGCACCGTTCCCTCTGTGAACCGAGGTGGGAGCACTCCGACTGCTCCCCGTTCCACAACCACTTCCGGCAGAAGCTCCACACCGAGACAGACTTCTCCAACACCCTCAAACGGTGGTGGGAATGGCGGTTCAGGCGGTGGAAATAACGGCGGAAATGGCCCTCAACGCCATTAAACGAAATTAAATAGTTTGACCACAGCGGCGCCTGAAATGGGCGCCGCTTTTTTTATCTGCTGCCGCTGGTATTGGCAGCCAGAGTCAAGGCCCCTGTAGGCACAACATCCTCTCCAAGTCCCGAAAGCACCACACGTGGACCAGGCAGAAACGCCTTCATGATCCATTGTGGTAACGCGGTATTCACAGCCTCCATCAACGGATCTCCAATCAGGGAAAGTCCTCCCCCCACCACAATGATCGAGGGATGAAACAAATGAATCACATGGGAGAGTCCAAACGCAAGGTCGCCTGCCGTTTCGTTTAAAATCTGTTTGGCAAGCAGATCCCCCTGCATCAATGCAGGACGAAGCGCTTTTGCCTCAGCCCTCGGAAATTGCCTTGCAAGCTTGGACAAAATGGAATCCCCGGCATTTTTAATTGCCTCACGAATTTTCGCATCTACAGACCAGCCCGCACAACGCGATTCTAAAATGGCACCGGAACGATCAATCCGAATGTGTCCGATCTCAGATTCTCCCGGCTTGGCCCCGTGATAAATCCGCCCATCCCGCACAAGCCCCCCTCCAACACCGCTTCCCAGCGTCACGTAAAACACTGGATTAAACCCTTTCCCGGCCCCGTGTGTTGCTTCTCCAAGTGAGGCAACATCCGCATCATTGTCAACATAAACAGGACACTTGGCTATGTCAGCCAGCCATTCTCCCAACGGAAAATCAGACCACCCCTGAACGTGATGAGAGCAGCAAATTTGTCCCGTCTCCCAATCCACCGGACCACCATAGCCCACACCGATGGCCTGAATTCTCTTTTGTGTCGTCAAATCACTCACACATTTTTTTATGTGTTCACGGATGCCAGCCCCCCCTTTTCCCGGATCCACGGAAAAACGATGTCGTTCAAGAATGCGTGCCTCTTCATTGCCCACAACAATTTGGAGCTTTGTACCGCCAATCTCGATGCCGATAAAGGATTTGTCCATGAGCCCTATTTTTAAGGAGAAAGCCCCAAGAAGACAAGCCATTGAGTTCCTCGTGTTCGTAATCCCTCAGCATACCTCTCCACGAATCGCCCCCCATCCTTGTCCGGTCTTTTTCGATTCATCGTCCGAATTCGAAAAATGCGTTTGGAGAAAGCTTTCCCTTCTCCGTTGTTTCGTGTATTTTGTCTTTGAAAAAGACAATAGGAAATCATTATGCCCCAAGCCATCATGGATCCCGAGCAAGTCCGGCGTTTTGCCGATGAACTCAAACGGTTCAATACAGACCTGCAGGACCGGATGTCTGCACTTCAAAGCAGGTTCTCGGCTTTGGGAGACACGTGGCAAGACCAGGAGGCAAAGAAATTTGCGGATGAGTTTACACAGACCATGAAAGCTCTCAAAAAATTCGTTGAGATTTCCAATCAGCATACTCCTTACCTCTTGCGCAAAGCCCAGCGGATTGAAGAATATCTGAACCAGCGATAATTCCCTCTTTTCATGCCCGCTAAACAAGGAGCCAACGTCAATTCAATCGAAGCCCTGGACGCTTTTCGGGCCGAGTTGATCCTTTATATGTCCAAGGCAACCCCTGCCTTGGAAGAAATCAGTGCTGAAATTCTGCGAATGCGACTTTGGCTGGAAAACGATCAAACTCTCTTCTGGCAAAGCCAGGTACGCAAACGAACTCTCGCACTGGAAATGGCAAAATCGGATTTGTTTAGTGCTCAAATGTCCAACTTGAAGACAGCTTCCAGTGCCGAAGTTGCCGCCGTCCGCCGTGCTGAAAAAGCCCTTGAAGAGGCTCAAAACAAGCTGACAACCGTCAAACGCTGGATTCGAAATTTCAGCAGTCAGGTCGATCCGATTGCCCGGCAATTGGAAAAGCTTCAAACCATCGTCAGTGTTGACCTGCCTCGCGCCGAAGTCTATTTGTCTCAGGTGGTCAAAACGCTTGATGATTACGCCGCCATAACGTCTACCTTACCATCGGTTGCCAGCCCCCCGCCGTCTGAAGAGTCAGCGGCAGACAATGGCAAAACTCCCTCAGGAGAAAAGCCATGAGCATCAATTCCAATAAAGCCCGGCTGACTGCCATCACGCGCGATTTGATTGTCCAATGGGAATACACCAGGGAAAACTGGCATGATGAAAAAAGCAGGGAGTTTGAATTACGTTATATTGATACTCTCCGGTCGGGCGTGGATTCGGCCATGGAAGTAATTGACCAGATCGATAAAGTGACAAGTAAAATCAGGAAAGACTGTGAGTAGTTATTTGACAACAAGCAAGACTCTGGAGTTGCTGGAAAAACTCAAGGAAGTGGTGCAAACATTCACCGCCCGTGAAGAGACATTGGATCAGGACTATCGGGCCAGAATGGACCAGGAGCATGAGCGCCTTCGTTTTGTCATGGAGGACTTTGATAACCACCTTATTGAGCAAAACGCCGCTGCCGAAACCACTTTTCAGGAGAAAAAAAGAGCCGCAGAGGATAGTTACGACCACCTGAGAATCCGGATTTCCGAAGCCTGGAAATCCAGCAAGACGCAAGCAATCACCCGCATCGAGGAAGAAGAAGGACGACGTAAATACCGGCTTCAAACCGCTACAATGCAGGCGGCACGCGTGCGCAAAGATGGCATCGCTGCCACCGAAAAGGAGTATGAACAATTCTGTGCGACTCTCCAAGCGGAAGACCAAACTCTTCTCCCCGTTGAAGCTGCCATTAGGAGTTCATTCCGCGGTATTTGGAAATTCAGAAAAATGCTTGAAGCCCCGGCAGGTGCCCTAGACCAATCCAAGGACGAATATCAGTTGCTTGGACAACTGCGCCAGTTGCGAACCCAATGCGAAACAGACCTTCAGAAGTATAATCACATTCTTTTACCCAAGTTCTTTAAGTTCCTGCCCTGGTGGCATGTGTTGCCTCTCCTCGTTTTTGCAACCGTTCCCCTGCTCCAGCGGTTTAACCTGCATGGATGGAACTATGAAAATGGAGCCATTGCCGCCGTTGGAACCTTCATCGGTTTTCTGGCTCTTTACTTCTTTGCCAGTCATCAGGCGGCAACCTCCGCAAAAACAATCGCAAATGCTGTCATTCAAGCACGCGCACTTCATGCTCTCTGCCAGACAAAATGCGAGACCCGCCACACAAATGAATTGGCACGAATCGAACGGGAATACCAGGCCGAAAATCAACGTGTCAACGAGCAGTGGAGTCACGCAGTGGAACAGGCCAGCCAGATGACAGAGCCCGCCCTGACAAAAATTGACATCAAAGGCAAACGCGTGTCGCTCAAATCGGAGGCACTCCAAAAGAAACGAATTGAACGCCTCGAGCAGGAACGAATTCAAACCATCGAAATCGTCAAAAAAGATGTTGAATCCCGCAAGGCCAGTCAAAAGCACCTAGTCGAAGAGCGTCAAATAAAATGGACTGGCGAATTCCAGGATGACTGGCGGAAACTTCAGGCGGAATGGGAAAAACAATGTCGCCCGCTCTATGACATCATCACAACATCCATCTCACAAGCAAACGTTGAATTTCCAAAATGGGATTCCAAGTGGACAACCGCATGGGTGCCTCCAACTTCATTCCAGGGAGCTGTTCAATATGCCCACCTGAAAGTTGATGTCAAAGAAATGGTTGGCATTCTGCCAAAAGACCGTCGCCTCGCGCTCCCCGGTCCCGCCACGTTTGAAATGCCCCTGCTCCTTACATTTCCAGAACAAGGCTGCGTGATTTTTGAAACCAAGGGACTGGAAAATGAAGCCATTTCCGGTCCACTCAACAACATCATGCTGCGTCTTCTCTCAAAGGTGCCCCCAGGTCGTGTCAACTTTACAATACTTGATCCAGTCGGGCTCGGACAGAATTTTGCAGGAATCATGCATCTGGCGGATTTTGAGGAACACCTCATCAACAGCCGCATCTGGACCCAATCCTCGCAGATTGAGCAAAAGCTGGCAGATTTGAATGAGCACATGGAAAAGGTGATCCAGATGTATTTGCGCAACGAATACAAGACCATCGCGGAATACAATGAACAGGCAGGCAACATTGCGGAGAAATACCACTTCCTGGTCATCGCCAATTTTCCGGCCAATTTTACCGACACCGCCATTCGCCGGCTGCTGAGCATTGCTTCAAGCGGAGCCCGCTGCGGTGTGTTTACGCTGATTCATTGGGATCATAGCCTTCAGCTCTTGTCAGAATTCAATCCAAATGACTTAAGAAACAACAGTGTATGTGTGACAGTGACAAACGGGGGGCGTCTGTTGCTCGGAGGACAGCCACAGGCTGGCATTGAGCTGTCAATGGAAAGGCCACCGCATCCTGACCTGGCAATTCAGTTCGTGCAGGAAGTGGGACGCCGGAGCAAGGACTCGAACCGGGTGGAAGTTCCATTCTCACATGTGGCCCCGCCCGATAATGAAATCTGGAGTCTCTCCACGCTGGAGGAACTACGGGTTCCGATTGGCCGCACCGGCGCCACAAAGCTCCAATATCTGGCCGTGGGCAAGGGAACACGCCAGCACGGTTTGATCGCCGGAAAAACGGGATCGGGCAAATCCACGTTATTCCATGTCATCATCACGAATCTTGCGTTGTGGTGCAGCCCGGAACAGGTGGAATTCTACCTTGTTGATTTCAAGAAAGGCGTGGAATTCAAATGTTATGCCAACATGCACCTGCCACATGCACGCGTGGTGGCCATTGAGAGCGACCGGGAATTTGGTTTGAGCGTGTTGGAACGCGTGGACGCTGAACTGAAACGCCGCGGGGATCTCTTCCGCAAACTTGGGGCGCAGGATCTTGCCGGTTATGTGCGCGCAGGCGGAAAGGATCCCATTCCACGCACGTTGTTACTCATTGATGAATTTCAGGAATTCTTTGTTGAAGATGACAAGGTCTCGCAAAGCGCTTCTCTCCTTCTGGATCGAATTGTCCGGCAAGGCCGCGCATTCGGAATTCACGTCATTCTGGGATCGCAAACCCTGGGTGGCGCTTACTCCATGGCCCGCGCCACTCTTGGGCAGATGGTTATTCGCATCGCTCTTCAATGCAACGAGGCCGATGCCTACCTCATCATGGATGAAAGCAATCCTGCACCACGTCTGTTGTCTCGGCCTGGCGAGGCGATTTACAATGATGCCGCCGGTGCACTGGAAGGCAACAGCCCATTCCAAACCGTATGGCTCTCCGATGCCGAACGTGAACAGGCACTTTCAAAGATCCGGGACCGTGCAATCCAATCAGGGAAAAAATATGCCGGCCCCATCGTTTTCGAAGGCGATGCTCCGGCTGATGTACGCCAGAATTCCGTCCTTCAATCGTTACTCCTCGCTCAATCATTCTCCCCAGCTCCGACACCCCGCATCTGGCTCGGTGAACCCAATTCCATCAAGGGGCCAACAGAAGCTCTCTTCCAAAAACAGAGTGGTGACAATTTGCTCATCGTGGGGCAACGCGATGAAACCATTCTCAATTTGTTCGCCCTCTCCCTGGTCTCACTGGCATCACAATATCCAGTCGGGGGAATTCGCCTGTATTTCACGGATTCCACCATCCCCGACTCTCATCAGCGAGCGTTCATCGAACGGATTGCGCGTTTTGTGCCCCAAGGCGTGGAAATCGTCAGAAACAATGACATTGGGGACTTAATGACAACACTCTCAGCCGAACTTAAAAACCGCTCTGATGAAGCCGCAACCACTTCCGCTCCGGTGACATTTCTTTTCATTGACGATCTGCAGAAATTCATAAAGCTGCGTTACGAGGAGGATTTTGCCTTCTCCAGTTCACCCGAATTACAGTCAAATCCAGCAGTCATTCTCAATACGCTCCTTTCAGAAGGTGCCAGTCGCAACATCCACATCATTGCCTCCTGCGACAGTTACAACAGCGTTGTCCGGCATCTGGGACGAAAGGCACTGGGCGAATTCTCCATGCGCGTCCTGTTCCAAATGAGCGCCAACGACTCAGCCAGTTTGATTGATAGTCCAAAGGCATCGCTTCTTGGCCTGCACAAGGCGATTTTCTTCAATGAAAAGGAGACCTATCTGGAAGTGTTCCGGCCCTATGCCACACCAACCGAAGAATGGCTGGCTCTCGCGGAGAAGAATCTGGCACGCTTGACAAAGACGAAAACTCCTTCTCATGCTTGACAGCATTCCATTCATCTGGCGCGTCATCTTATTGCTGGCTCTGATGATCATCGTGGGAGGGATTGATCGGGTTAAAAATGGCTCCAAGGCAACGCGCATCCAGGAATATGGTTTCATTCTGGCCGCCGGAGTATTGGGGACGCTGGTCGCAGTGGGGTGTGATCTTTTCACTTCAAAATTGTCACCAGAGTATTTTACGCTGGGCAAGGGGCTTTCCTCTGAAGGACTCCAAAGACAGGTGATCACATTTGGATCCAAAACCGGTTTTTCCGGTGGTGTCATCGCTGGAGCCGTTCTTCTTTTTTCATGCGGACAACATCGTCCGGTCTGGAAAACCCTGTATCTCAGACTTTGGCTTCCGATCGTTGCTGCCATCGCAGGAGGACTTCTTTTTCCTCTTGTGGTGTCCGACTATGATCCTGCCCATTATTTTCGTCAGCTTAACGATCTATTGACAGCCGAACAAATCCACCATTTTCGATATGTCTGGTGGACACATACAGGTTTTTACGCAGGGCTCATTGTTGGCGTGATCTGCCTGATTTTCTGGAACCGCCACAAATCCCCTTTAAAGTGAATGCCATTCATGTCCGATGGTAAAATAAGTTAAAATATCTCTTTTTATCCACCTTGTTAGGATTACTGATCGGCACTAGTTTTCATATATGTGTGCAACTGTTGCCAATAAAGAGGGGCCAAATCCGCCGATGACCGGTGATAACGCCAATTCCTTGGTAGCCGCTGTCACCAGTTCAAGAACCTATCAAAACTTCCAGAGGGCCTTCACCAAGGCCGTTGGGTTGCCCATTTCCTTTTCTGCAGTGGAATGTTGGCAACTGTCGTTTCATGGAAAGGAATGCGAAAGTCCACTTTGCTCGCGAATGGCCACAGACAGCCGCTGCTGTACTTATTGTCTCCAGGTGCAGCAGGAATTGTCCAAGAGTGCACGAGAGGAAATGAGCTCAAAAACCTGTGGCTTAGGGTTGGTCAGCACTGCCATTCCCGTCCGCGTGGGGAGCAAGCTGATCGGCTTTTTACAAACAGGCGAAGTGCTCCCAATGGAGCCAACAGAAGAGCAGCTTCAGGAGTTTCACAAAAATATCATAAAGGAACAAATCAGTATTCCCTATGCAGAGATGAAGGAGCTATTGATGCGGACAAAGGTGGTCCCGCCTGAAAAATATGAGGCCATTGTAGGGCTGTTGAGTGTGTTTGCCGAACACATTGCGCTCATCTGCAATCAGATTTTGCTTTGCCACCAAAACGCTGAGCCGCCCGCCATACAGCGTGCAAAAGAATATATTCAACAAAAGCAATGTCAGGCGCTCTCATTGGGAGACGTGGCAAAGGCTGTCAATACAAGCACCTTCCACTTTTGCAAAATGTTTCGCAAATCCACCGGACTGACCTTCACTGATTATGTGTCCCGCGTGCGCATTGAAAAAGCAAAGAACCTGCTTCTGAATCCAAATTTGCGCATCAGCGAAATCGCCTATGAAGTTGGCTTCCAATCACTCACCCACTTCAATCGCGTCTTTAAGAAAGTCACCGGCAAATCACCGACCGATTATCGGGCTCATCTCTCTGTCATCTGAGCATTTTCCTGGTGCTTCGATTGCTCCGTTTTCAACGCCAAGACTCGCCCGAGAGCCGCCACGGTAAAGATCTGCGGGAATAGGCTCTCTGAATAGCCAATGCGCGCAAAGTGCAATCCCAATGGCGCCGCCTGCTTCCATTGTCCCGACGCAACCCGTTTCACCAACCAATCAGTCCCCCGCTCCAGCGCTGTTTTTACCTTTTCATCCTGTGTTTTTGTGGCAATCACAGCCAGACCTTCAACAGCCCAGGACGTTTCCTCAACTGTCGCTTCTCCCCCGTTTCCAGCAGCCCAACCGCCATCAGCCAATTGAGTTTTTACAAGCCACTCTCCGGCTCGCTTCAACATATCTTCACTACCCCGGGCTTCTGGCAATTCTTTATTCAAAGCCGCCAGAGCCAGAATCACACGGCTGGTGCCGCAAGTAAAATTCGGGCCTTCGGAACTCCGGCCATTGCCATACCAGAGCGCAGGCCAGGAGCCATCGGACAATTGCGTCTTTTTCAAATAAGCGACTGCCCTTGAAACAGCATCATTAATCTGTTTTTTGAACATCGGCAGATCAAACCGCCACGCCAGCCAGGCACGCAGTGCATGGGCAGTGACGTCCGGACTGCTCCCATCAATAGCCAGTTTTGAACGACCTTTAACAAAAGTGGAAACTCCACCGTCGTTGTTTTGCAATCCCAAAAGCCAACGGACTCCCGGCTTGACCGAAAGAAATCTGCGGGCGGTGCGCGTAACTATGAGATACGGCTCAATCGCCTTTAAAAGCAGTAACGCATCCGCTGTATCCTTGGCATCGGGAACGCCTCCGGGCAAATGTGTCCAGGACCAGCCTCCGGGGGCGGCATTCGTGCCGGGATGTGTCTCACCAAATTGCTGATCCAGGAGCCAATCTTGAAGCTGTTCGACAGACACCCGTTCCCCTCCCAAAACCACTGAGTTCATCGCCAGGGTAGAAACCCGTGTATCAAGATTTGAATCAATCGGCCAGCTTCCATCTCCAAGCCGTGAACGCAACAAAAACGCCAAACCACGCTGGGCTGCCATCTCATCGGCTTCACCAATTCCACAAAGCCCCATCACAACAAAGCTTGTCAACAACGTGGACTCCAGAAAACCGCCGGTTACCGGCTGAATCTGATCCAGAAACGCGACCGCACGCTTCCATGCGGAACTGCGAAGATAATTCTTAATTGGGTTCGAACCTCGTTTGTGGTAGTAACGGACCAACCCCACGGCAATCATTGATGAAAGCGCATGGCTGGCCGCTGTCAAACGCAGAAAGGGAAACACAGAACGCGGCAGTGAAACAATTTCAAACGGAAACTGTGGAACATCCTTCCAGGCTTCCTCCTCCGTTCCAAAGCGCCCGGACAACGCGCAGGCCGCAAGCACGGGGACTGTGAGAGTTTGATCCCGCCCGTGAATCACTTCAAATGCCGCAGCCAGGGTCTTCGCATCCAAATTTACTTGAACTCCCGCTTTGGCCACATTTTTTTTCAACCATGCCTCAGCCTTTTCGATCTCTTTGGCGTACTTCTCTTCAAATGTTACATCCGCAGCAAAGGCAGCCCAGCACAACGTTGTCGCCAGGGCATTACTGGGGCTTTCGGGAGTGTCCCCCCAGCCGCCATCGGGATTGGAATGCTGCTTAAGCCAATCCAAAGCTGAGGTGATTTGTGGTGTAAAATTTCGAAGCCCTGATTGCGAGCTGGCACTTTGTGCAAGAGCCAAAGCCAGCACAGCCGCAGCCGTGGCAAACGCGCTTCCCGGCAATTCACTCTCCCAATGACCTGAATACGACGCCAAAAGTTCTTTTCTGGCATTCGTAAAAGCCGTTTCGACTCGTTCAAAAGAAATCACCCCATCACAATAGCGGGTTTCAGCCAACTCACAAACCGATTTTGCACTCTTCTGTCATCTAATATAACCGGCAATACTTCTCCAATAGAGACCATCGATGGCTTAATTGAAATCCGTTCCCCCCTGTTTTGTCCATCAACTCAAAACATACAAATGCACGACCATATCCATTGTCTACCTGCCAATCTGGGTCGAGATCTCCAAAAAATTGTGCTTCAACCCTTTTTCAGACCTTATCTCGACTCTGAAGAAACCATTAGCCAGCCTCTTTATTTCCACAGCGTCCGGAGTAACATGCTTTGCCATTCGTTCAGGCAATGGCTTGTCCGTTTGTTTTACCCAATTTTCAGCAAATTGTGCCCTGGACTTTTCTTGATAGTCATCTATCACAACTGCTGCCGCAGGATAATCGCTGGATAACTGTTCCCATGACAAAAGCAGCTTCCCGGAGTTGTTGAGCGTTCTGGCATCATTTGGCTTAAAATTCTCCACCCAATTGCGCATTTGCTCTGCGCCATCACGCGCAGTCTGGTCTTGCATGCGGGCCTCGGAAGGCATTGCCCCCAACTTGACCTTTCCAGCCGCGTGATAATGCACCAGACATCCAGCAATGAAAACAACACCCATGACAGCAGTCATTGAAATAAAGGCCTTTTTTGAAATATTCATTTTAATATTATATATTTATTTAGTGTTTATAATTTTAAAAACACATTTTTCAAAAACAACATTCCACACACAACAAAAGAAACAAAAACTTGCCCTCCCTTATGAAAACCTCTTGATGCTGCGCAGACAAACCAGCTTAGGAAAAGCGCAAGAGGAGAATTAGCTCCACAGCTTATTTCATCCTCTTGCGCACCGAAACAGACCAACCACTAATAACGCCACACCCAATCACCTGAATTGGGGTCCCAACGAGGGTCTTTTTTTCCAGTCATTCCCACCTTTCCCCCGTTATCCACCCGGTCGGCGCCAACCGAGTAAAGTTCGAACGTTCCGTCTTCCTTGGTCTTATAATGAAGCGGTTTTCCGCTCATCAAATCATTGGGAACCTTGGCCATAAACTTCGGAACCAAGCCATCCAAGCTCTCCGGATACTTTCCATTCGCCAGTCTGTAGCGTTCCAAATTACACGCCACTCTCGCCAGATCAACAGTCACCTGGGCCTGTGAAAACCTCAAAAACGCTTTGTTCACCGAGGGCAAAAGCATCCCTAGAAATATCCTGTAAGGCGTTATTCTTGCTGAAATGGCACTAATCTCCTTGTCTAGCTTTGCCATACTGTCAAAGTCGATGGCATGATGTTCAGCGTCCATAACATTCCCCATTTTGATTAAATATTGGACTATGATCGCTTCGTTCTGACGCAGCCAGCCGCTCGGCGTCAAGCAAATGATTTTTGGTAAAAGCTGATCTCTCATCGTCTCGTCTCCAACTCCGCCAAACTGGTTGGATTGAATGCCATGTTGTATGATGGAATCAATGGCATACTCAGTGCAAAAAGTTCGTTCCCCGCTCAAAGCAAGCTTGTAACTTGAGAGGAAATCTATCTTTGCAAATTGACCATCCATGCTGACTAATTGCTCGTCATTCCATTGGTGATTTGCCAATCCCTCCCAAATCGGCTGAATTGACAACTCCAGCATGGAAATCCGCACCAGTTGAGAAATCAAGATGGGCTCTGTTCTCAGCGAATCAACAAGATGGAAGGACAACATGATGTCATCAAACGCTTTCTCATTCTGATTCAGTGAAAGCTCTGCAAGACTCCTTGGCCGCAGAAGCTGTGCTATCCCTTTTATTTTTCCCAAATGCGGGAGCACGCATGCAAGGCCATCCTGATATGGCACTGGAAATTGTGCGTAAGGCCGTGTCTTGAATGACTCCTTCAGAGTGTTAACGGCGGCATCAGACCGACTCAATGCCAACAATATGTCTTCCCCCGGTTTCTGTGGCTTATCAGAAATTGGAAAATCGTATTTTCCATGGTGATTCGTCTGGCGATAATACTCCTGCAAATCCTCCAACACTGCTTTTTCACCTAAACGCCATTGGCCTCCGCGCATTTTGTTTTGCTTAGATTCTGTATGCTTAAAGGAATTGAATTCCTCAGGATTCGGGTCCCCTTTCAGTTGTTTGCTCCCATTGGTCGGGTTGATGGTGAACTCAAACAACCGCGTAAAAGTGGGGATCATTACCGCATTCTGGTCATCAGGCACCTTTGTTGGAAGATATGCCTGAATGCCAAATTTTTCTCCTTTAGGCTCCCATTCCGCACGCACCTGATTCCATGCCCGCTTTCCGCGCCAGTTTTCAACCGCGTAGAACAGCGCGATAAAGGTCGCCCCGCAGGCTAAAACAATCACGCAACGCCGAAGCCTCTTCCACGTAAATAAAACCTCCCAGAAAAAGGGCTTTCGAACACTGGCAGTCGGTTCAGTCATAAAATCTGTCTCCTTTCTGAATTATTGTATGTTTGACAACACTCATTAGGTTGATTTGTTAAAAAAATAATTTATGCACTCTCCTCATCCCACCCAAAAATCTGGATGGCGTTCACTACGCGGCTTCTGCACTTCGTTTGATGACTTTCCCGGCTCCTTTGCCGGTTCTGCAACCACCGGTAAATCCACAGAGTCCATTTGAGCCACTTTCATCAATTCAACCATTTGTTCCCTCGCAGCCAGAACTGATTCACGCGAAAAAGCAGGCACCACTGCTGTTCCACTCGAATAATCCACCATTTCCCCCAGCGACAACACCACAACGACTCCCCAGGCAACCGCCAGTCCGGCCCACGTGCGGCGATAGGGCAAAACCAGTTCCTGCCAAAGCTTGAGCCAGAACGGGGTCGGCTGTTTTCTCTCTTCAAAAGCCACTTCCAACGCCCTCCTGCGCACTGAATTCAGCGCAGGGATTGCGGATGAATGCTTCTCCAAAAGAAGTTCACGCGGGGTTTTCATAACTCACTTTCCTCCAACACATGCTTTAATGCGATTTTTGCGTAATGCAGACGGGACTTTACGGTGCCCAGTTGAGCGCCTGTAATCTCGGCAATTTCCTCAATTGAGAAATCTTCGATAAAAAAGAGCAGCAAAACCGATCGCTGCGCCACGGGCAAACCATCCATGCACTTCATAAACAACGCCTCCTGCTCCTGTCGGATAAGCCACTCGGCTGGGTCCAACTCTTCAGAGACCTCCTGTTCACTAAGCGGCTCAGACGGCATGTCTCGGTGCTTCTTCCGCCACTCCAAAATGCACTTCTGATGAGCAATGCCAAAAAGCCATCCCCCAAACTTCTCATCCTCCCGCAGCCGATTGATATACCGTGCGGCACTGACAAACGTCTCCTGAACAATGTCCAGGCTTGTCTGCTCGTCATGCACCAATTCAAAAACATATGTAAAAAGTGGCAACTGGTAGCGCCTGAAAAGAACATCCCAGGCCTGGGAATCCCCATCCCGAGCCTGCAGCACCGGCAGTTGTTCATGTTCAGCCACGACCTGCATTTATACCGAGTGGAATGAGAAAGACAGAAAAAGGTTCAAAGAAAAAAAGAAAAAAGAAACGGGTCAGTCTGTTTTGAAGAGAAAAAACCGTTGGGATGGAACGTTTTCAATTCTTAAAGATTCTAATTTTACAAATTAGCATTAATGATTTATTCTTTTCAGAAGGTATTTTTGTGTCAATTGTTTCCTGTCAGTTCTTCTACAGCCATGGGTTTAGGCCCACAATTTTGCCATTGATTCATAGATCACTACAACTAATAACATCTTTAGATATTAGAATTTTAACACTTTTGAAATTTTTTCCTTTTTTTAGACAAAAAAATTTTCATCTATTTATTGCAGTGTTGAGAGTTTTAAGTAAGAAATAGCAGGATTTGAATTGAAAGAAAACAATCACAACAGTAATCAAACGGCGACTCTGATGAGCCCCGAACTTAATAGCGATACACAGCAAAACGGACTGCCGCCTAAACAAGGCCTCTACGATCCACAGTTCGAACACGATGCCTGCGGCGTCGGGTTTGTCGTCAACATCAAAGGAAAAAAATCCCACCAGATCGTTCGCGACGCTCTGACGGTTTTGATGAATTTGAATCACCGCGGCGCTTGTGGCTGCGAAGCCAATACAGGCGATGGCGCGGGAATATTGATGCAAATGCCCCACGAATTCCTGCAACAGGTTTGCGAGCAAATTGACATAAAGCTCCCTGCTGCCGGTCAATACGGCGCCGGTATTGTATTCCTCCCCCGCACCGAAAGCGTGCGCAAGCGTAGCGAGAAAGCCTTCGAGCAGATCATTGCGGAAGAAGGTCAGACCGTTATCGGTTGGCGCGACGTCACGACAAACAACCATTCCCTCGGCAAGACCGCGCGGGCCAGCGAACCGTTCATGCGCCAGATCTTCATCGGTCGCAGTGCGGATTTGAAGGATGACATGGCCTTTGAGCGGAAGCTTTACATCATCCGCAAACGTGCCGAACAAGCCATCCGCTATGGCAAAGGTGCCGGTAAAGGCGTCTTCTATGTCGCCAGCCTCTCCTATAAGACTATTGTCTACAAGGGAATGTTGCTGACAGAGCAGCTTGATGATTACTATCCGGAACTCAAAGACCCGGCGATGACAAGCGCTCTGGCTCTCGTTCACTCGCGCTTCAGCACAAACACTTTTCCGAGTTGGGACCGTTCACATCCTTATCGTTACATTGCCCACAACGGCGAAATCAATGCCCTGCGTGGCAACATCAACTGGATGCACGCTCGCCAGGCCATGTTCGAATCCCCGCTCTTTGGGGCAGACATGAAGAAAGTCCTGCCTGTCATCAACACTGATGGCAGTGACTCCGCCATGTTCGACAATTGCCTTGAACTCCTTGTTCTCTCCGGGCGTTCCCTCCCTCATGCCGTCATGATGATGGTGCCTGAGCCATGGGCAAACCATGAGACCATGAGCGACGAGAAAAAGGCCTTCTACGAATACCACAGCTGTCTGATGGAACCGTGGGATGGCCCTGCCTCCATCGCCTTCAGCGATGGCAAGATGATTGGCGCGTGTCTCGACCGCAATGGACTCCGTCCTTCCCGCTACTACGTCACCAAGGATGACATGGTCATCATGGCCTCTGAAGTTGGCGTTCTGGACGTTGATCCTGCAAACATTGTGGAAAAAGGCCGTTTACAACCTGGCCGCATGTTCCTGATTGACACAGAACAAGGCCGCATCGTTGCTGACGAGGAAATCAAAAACACCATTTCCAAGGAAAAACCCTATCGCGAATGGATCAACCAAAACATGGTTGAACTGGCCAACGTGCCAGCGCCGACTGAGCAGGAAAAGAAATCCGACACGACTCTCGTCCAGCGTCAGCAAGCCTTTGGCTACACCTACGAAGACCTTCGCATCATCATGACACCAATGGCGCGCGATGGAGTCGAAGCCGTTGGTGCAATGGGCGCGGACACTCCTCTGGCAGTGCTTTCGGAGAAACCACAGCTTCTCTATAATTACTTCAAACAACTCTTCGCCCAAGTCACCAATCCTCCAATTGACTGTATTCGCGAAGAGATTGTCACGTGCGCTGAAACCACGATTGGCTCAGAACACAACCTTCTGAATCCGACACCAGAAAGCTGCAAACTGATCGAGCTAAAACTGCCTGTTCTCATGAATGAAGAACTGGCCAAGCTGAAGCACGTCAATTTGCCCGGATTCAAATCCATCACACTGCCCACTCTGTTTAAAGCTTCCGAAGCGGATGCCGGACTGACAAAGGCAATGGACGAGTTGTTTGTCAAAGCAACTCAGGCGATCAAAGATGGCGTCAACATTCTCATTCTCTCTGATCGTGGAGTGGATAAGGACATGGCCCCCATCCCAGCACTGCTGGCAGTTGCAGGCCTTCACCATCACCTGATCCGCGAAGGTACCCGCACCCGTGTGGGGATTATTTTGGAAACAGGCGAGCCGCGTGAAATCCATCACTACGCGTTGCTGATTGGCTACGGAGCCAGTGCTGTCAATCCTTATATGGCGTTCGAAACCATAGACGGAATGATTTCCGATGGTCTGCTCCCCAACACAGACCACAAGACAGCCTGTAAGAATTACGTCAAGGCCGCCGTCAAGGGCGTGGTCAAAGTGACTTCGAAGATGGGCATTTCCACGATTCAAAGCTATCGCGGAGCCCAGATTTTCGAAGCAGTCGGTCTCAACCCGTCTGTCATCGACAAATATTTCACCGGCACGGCCTCACGTGTGGGTGGCGTTGACTTGGGGGTTATTGCCCGCGAAGTGCAACTCCGACATCAAAAAGCGTTTCCAGCCCACCAACTTGCTGAAAATGTGCTTGATTCCGGTGGTTACTACCAATGGCGCAAGGATGGTGAACATCACCTCTTCAGCCCTGAAAGCATCCACCTGCTCCAAAAGGCCACACGTCTGGGGGATTATAACATTTTCAAGTCCTACTCAAAGACGATCAATGATCAATCCAAGGAAGCCTGCACATTGCGCGGCCTTCTGGACTTCAAATTCCCCGAGAATTCAATTCCCGTTGAGGAAGTGGAATCCGTGGATTCGATCGTCAAGCACTTCAAGACCGGGGCCATGTCCTTTGGTTCCATCAGTCAGGAAGCCCACGAAGCTCTGGCAATTGCGATGAATCGACTGGGCGGCAAGAGCAACACTGGGGAAGGTGGTGAGGACGAAGAACGCTTCAAACCTCTTGCGAACGGTGACTCCCTCAATAGCGCCATCAAGCAAGTTGCGTCCGGACGCTTTGGTGTCACCAGCCATTACCTCGTCAACGCGAGAGAAATTCAGATCAAGATGGCTCAGGGTGCCAAGCCTGGTGAAGGCGGACAACTACCCGGAGGAAAAGTCTATCCGTGGGTAGCCAAGGTTCGTCATTCAACTCCTGGCGTTGGGCTCATTTCACCGCCACCACATCATGATATTTATTCCATCGAAGATCTGGCTGAACTGATCCACGACTTGAAGAACGCGAACCAAAAAGCGCGCATCAGCGTGAAGCTCGTCTCAGAAGTCGGTGTTGGAACGATTGCAGCAGGTGTCGCAAAGGCTCATGCAGACGTCGTTCTCATCAGCGGTTTCGATGGAGGCACGGGCGCTTCTCCGCAAACCAGCATCAAGAACGCCGGTTTGCCATGGGAACTGGGATTGGCTGAAACCCATCAAACGCTGCTGCTCAATAATTTGCGCAGCCGTATTGTCGTGGAAACCGATGGTCAGCTCAAAACAGGTCGTGACGTTGTGATCGCCGCCCTGCTCGGTGCGGAAGAGTTTGGCTTTGCCACAGCTCCGCTCGTGGTTCTCGGCTGCATCATGATGCGCGTTTGCAACCTGAACACCTGCCCAGCCGGCATTGCGACTCAAGATCCTCGCCTCAGGAAGATGTTTAAGGGCGATCCAGCCCACGTCGTCAACTTCATGCACTTCATTGCGCAGGAAGCCCGTGAGATCATGGCAAAACTTGGCGTTCGCACTCTGAATGAGTTGGTTGGACGCACGGATTTGCTCGAACCCAAGAACGCCATCAACCACTGGAAACAGCACGGATTGGATTTCACAAACATCCTGTATCGCCCAAAGGTGGCTGCATCTGTTGGACGTTATTGCAAGATCTCACAAGACCATGGCTTGGAAAAAGCGATGGATAACACCCTTCTGCTTAACTTGTGCAAGCCAGCCTTGGAATCCAAGAAACCCGTTCGTGCCCAACTGGCGATCCGCAACGTCAATCGCGTTGTGGGCACCATTGTTGGAAGCGAAATATCACGCCGTTATGGTGCTGAAGGCTTGCCGGAAGATACCATTCAAATCCGTTTCAAAGGTTCCGCAGGCCAAAGCTTCGGTGCCTTCATGCCAAAAGGCATGACATGGATTCTGGATGGGGATGCAAACGACTATCTTGGCAAAGGACTCTCAGGTGGCAAGATCATCGTTTATCCACCGGAAGGTTCAACATTTGTTCCGGAGGAAAACATCATCACCGGCAACGTTGCCTTTTACGGAGCCACCGCTGGCGAAGCCTACATAGGCGGCATGGCTGGCGAACGATTCTGCGTGCGCAACAGCGGTGTCAGTGCCGTTGTGGAATCTGTGGGCGATCACGGTTGTGAATACATGACCGGTGGCCGCGTCGTTGTTCTTGGCAAGACCGGACGCAACTTTGCGGCTGGCATGTCCGGCGGTGTCGCTTACGTCTTGGATGAAGTCGGCGACTTCAAGATTCGTTGCAACCAACAGATGGTTGCTCTTGAACAGTTCGAAAACGAAGCCGAAGCCGAGGAAATCCGCAAGCTCGTTGAAAACCACGCCAAATACACCAAGAGTCAACGCGCAGCAACAATCCTGGCCAATTGGCAGACCTATGCACCCAAATTCGTCAAAGTCATGCCAAAGGATTACAAACGCATGCTTGCGGCAATCAACCGTGTCAAACAAGCCGGTCTGAGTGGTGACGAAGCCATCATGGCTGCCTTTGAAGCCAATTCGCGCGACGTTGCTCGTGTGGGTGGCGGATAGACATAAACATTATAAACCTTTACCTAGACCCCAAACAAAACCGGATTTCCACCGTTCAACAACCGGTGGAAATCCAATAATCCAAGTAGAAAAGAAATGGGTAAACCGACAGGATTCCTAGATTATTCGCGTGAAGTACCACAGGACCGTCCGCCGTTGGAACGGATTGGCGATTGGAATGAATTTCATTTAGCGCTGCCACAAGAAAAGCAGGTGCAGCAAGGCGCCCGCTGCATGAATTGCGGCACTCCGTTCTGCCATACCGGCCTGCTCATCAGCGGCATGGCTTCCGGTTGTCCAATCAACAATCTCATGCCCGAATGGAATGACCTGATCTTCCGCAACCTGTGGCATGAAGCCATCAATCGTCTTCACAAAACCAATAACTTTCCTGAGTTTACAGGGCGAGTTTGTCCGGCTCCCTGCGAAGGCGCTTGCGTGCTCGGCATCAATGAACCTCCCGTCACGATCAAGAATAACGAATATACCATTATCGAACGCGCTTACGCGGAAGGCTGGGTCAAGCCCAATCCACCGCAAGTGCGGACCGGTAAAAAGGTCGCAGTGATTGGTTCCGGCCCCGCTGGATTAGCCGCCGCTGCCCAGCTCAACAAAGCTGGACACACGGTAACCGTTTTTGAACGCGCCGATCGTGTTGGCGGACTTCTCATGTATGGAATTCCCAACATGAAACTCGACAAGTCCGTTGTTCAACGCCGCATTGATATTCTCACTCAGGAAGGCATCACTTTCCAGACCAACACTGAAGTTGGTAAGAATTACCCGGTTGAAAAGCTCAAGGACTTTGATGCTGTCATCGTTTGCACCGGAGCCACTCAACCGCGCAATCTGCCAATTGAAGGCCGGAATCTCAGCGGCATTCATTTTGCCGTGGATTTTCTCCACGCCAACACCAAGGCACTGCTCGATAAAACCGCCCCCCCAATCACGGCAAAGGACAAAGACGTGATTGTCATCGGTGGTGGTGATACTGGAACTGACTGCGTTGGAACTTCCCTGCGTCAGGGATGCAAGAGTGTCGTTCAATTTGAAATCATGCCGAAGCCACCCATGGAACGGCAGCCCAATAACCCCTGGCCTGAATGGCCCAAGGTTTACAAACAGGATTACGGACAACAGGAAGCCGCAGCAAAATATGGCAGCGATCCTCGCATTTACCTGACAACCGTCAAAAAGTTCGTCGGAGATGCTCAAGGTGCTCTCCGATCCGTCCACACGGTCCAAGTCGAGTGGCAAAAAAACGAAAAGGGCCAGTTCATTCCGAAGGAAGTTCCCGGCACTGAAAAAGAACATCCGGCTCAGCTCGCCCTGCTGGCAATGGGATTTCTTGGGCCTGAACAGGACCTGCTCCAAAAGCTCGGCGTTGAACGGGATGCCCGCTCCAATGCCAAGGCTGATCATGGCGTTTTCAAGACGAATGTTCCAAACATCTTTGCCGCTGGCGACGCTCGTCGTGGACAGAGCCTTGTTGTCTGGGCCATCAATGAAGGTCGTGGGGCTGCAAGAGAATGCGACCGCTTCCTGATGGGAACAACAAACCTCCCATGACAAGCCCAGTCTGAACCCCGGTTCAGGCTTTCATAAAGAAAACTCTCTCGCCGCCCTACCGTCAAAGGTTCGGCGGCGATGTTTTCCAGCAACCTGTCTGCAAAACACCAGAAGAATTCATTTCTTTGCTCATTATGAAGAAAAAATCTTCCACGGATATCTCTCAATCGAAGAAAAGTGAATTCGAACAAATTGCAGCCGATTCTGGTGACGCCAGTTTTGCACGGGAGATGTGGGAGTTTTTAAAGCAAAACAAAAAATGGTGGCTCCTTCCCATCATCATTCTCTTCTGCATTTTTGGCGTACTCATACTCCTCACCAACACAGGATTGGCACCCTTTATTTACACTCTATTTTAAGGTCAGAGTCTTCTTCTTTTCTTTGGAATCTTCGTGTTGACAGGGAATTTCCAAAACAAAGGAAGCCCCCTTCCCAGGGCCATCACTATGGGCAGTAAGAGTTCCTCCCATTTCTTTCGCTGTCAATGCACCGCTATGTAACCCAAAGCCGTGCCCATCCTTGCGCGTAGTAAAACCGTGACTAAAAATTCGAGTCAGGTTCGTGCCGGGAATGCCAACGCCATTATCATTAACCTCAAGCCGAATCCATTTTCCATTCTGTGTGGAACGCACCTTGATAACCAAACGCTTGTGCGTGGCAACAGATTCACACGCCTTTTGCGCATTGCGAATCAGATTGAGAAGGATCTGCAATATCTTGTGTTTTGCAACAGTGATTTCAGGCAGTTTATCCTGATAATCCAGAATCACTTCTATCGCATCGCGAGCGAGCGAATTCGAAGTCATCCTCAACGCATCGTCAATAAGATCACTGATACGCACCGTCTCCATGAGACTTGATGTCTTGGCATATTTTTGCTGCATGCTGACGATCTCATTGACATGCTCAACGCATTTCTTCAGCGTCTCCATTTCATCCAACACATCGGCTTGTTCTTTCATCAAGTGCTGCGCCAATTGTTGAAGGTAATCCGGCAACATTCGCCCCTTGGGATCCATGCTCATGTATTCTCCAATGTCAGCGGAATGGGACAAAAGCAATTGGGCGACTTTATTGATATTGGTGACTTTTGATTTTCCTATTTTCTCCGTGGCCACAGCAATCGAGACATTTATGCTGTTGAGGGCATTCCCCATGTTGTGCAACACGCTTGTGGCAACCTCTGCCATGCCGATCTGACGGGATGTGTCCAAGAGCTTTTGTTGTGACTCGTGGAGTTTTTGCTCAGCCTCCTTGCGTGCTGTAATGTCGTCAATAAACCCTTCATAATAGCGGACGGCCCCCCTCTTGTCGCACACCACTCTTGCACTCTCGGAAATCCAGATCGTACTGCCATCACGGCGACGAACTTGATACTCCAAGCCGCGCACCACGCCAAACTGCTGAATTTCTTTTTTAAAAATGTCCCGATACTCAGGGTTCACATAAATTTGTTGTCTGATATCAGAGACCTGATTCATCAAATCTTCTGGCTTTTCATAGCCATACATGCGCGCCAAGGCTGGATTGACGTCCAGATAATGTCCATCGGGGGTGCTTCGGTAAATTCCACCGATCGCATTTTCGAAAAGACTCCGGTTAACCGCCAGTTCATCTTTGAGTCTGGCGATCTCAGCCTGTTTTTCAAACTCCTGGGAGGAAATCACGTTAGGTCCACTCATTCACTCTTTTGTCATCAATCATTAGCAGAGAACATGCCAGCACCAACACCCCTTTCGGGTTGAATCATCATAGAAAGCTAATATTCAACGTGTTAAATTCAAACCAGGTTCAATAAAACTCAATAGATGACTGGCGTTTTTTGAGCAGATGATTCTTTTTTAGCCTGTCGGGTTGCCATTTCACCTCCTCTCTGACAAAATACTTCAGAGATGAGTAAACGTTTTTACTTAACCACGGCAATCGACTACGTCAATGGCCAGCCGCATCTTGGCCATGCGTATGAAAAAATCGTTACTGATGTGATTGCAAGAGCCCATCGAGCCTTGGGAGAGCAGGTATTTTTCCTGACCGGGCTGGATGAGCACGGTCAGAAGGTGCAATTGGCGGCAGCCGCTCAGGGCAAGACGCCTGAAGTTTATTGCGACGAACTTGCAGCAATTTGGAAGGCGTTTGTTGAGAAACTCGGTCTTTCAAATGATGATTTCGTGCGCACGACCCAGGAGCGCCACAAGAAAGTCGTTCAAGCCATTCTTTCCAAACTCTATGCAGAAGGGCACTTTTACAAGGCGACTTACACCGGGTTTTATTCGACCAAAGAGGAAACGTTTCTCACAGAAAAAGATCGCCTTCCTGATGGCACATTTGATCCCAGTTATGGCGAGGTTGTAGAGCTGAAGGAAGACAACTACTACTTCAAACTCAAAGAGCATCAAAAGTGGCTCATTGACTATATTGAGGCAAACCCACACTTTATCGCACCGGACTCCCGTCGTAATGAGGTTCTCGGTTTTCTCAAAAACAACGATCTGGAGGATCTTTGCATCAGCCGACCAGCCGCCCGTTTGAGCTGGGGGATTCCCCTTCCCTTTGATCCCGCGTTTGTAACCTACGTCTGGTTCGACGCCCTGGTAAATTACTTCAGCGTTGCTGCCTCCCAAGGAGACCCCGGCATCAAGGGCGAACTGGCTGCTGGGAACGACGGAGTTGAACTCTGGCCAGCCGACATTCATCACATTGGAAAAGACATTGTCAAATTCCACTCTGTTTACTGGCCAATCATGCTCAAAGCCATGGGCCAGCCACTGCCAAAACAGATTTTGGTGCATGGCTGGTGGCAAAAAGACGGTCAGAAAATGAGTAAGAGCACCGGGAATGTCGTCGATCCCATTGCGGTCATTAACGAATGGGGATTGGATGCCTTCCGCTACTACCTCATTCGCGAGCTGGCAATTGGACCGGATGGCAATTGGACCGACAGTGGATTTCAATCGCGCTACGGAGCTGAACTTGCCAATGGTCTTGGCAACCTGCTCAATCGCTCGCTCAACATGCTCAAGCGCTATCGGGCCGGTGTTGTCCCCCACGGTGTCAACCAATTGGCGTCCGACACCACAGCTTGCCGTGAAAAAGTTCTTCAAGCCTACAAGAACAACGATCCGCAGGAAGCATTGGTGCAGATTGGAAACCTGATTACCAAAGCCAATCAATTCATTGACCAAACAGCCCCATTCAAGCTGGCCAAAGATCCCCAACGCGCGACAGATCTGGATAACATTCTCTATTCGCTAGTAGAGGTTTGCCGCGTTCTCGGGCTTTTACTCTGGCCAGTCATTCCAGCAACTGCCGAGAAAATCCAAGCGCAACTGGGTTACGCAACGCCTTCCATTACGTTTGATAAACTGGATGACGCAATCCGTGAAGGTCACAAGATCGGTGAAATCTTCGCTCTTTTTCCGCGAAAAGATCAGCCCCCCGCAGCAGGTGAGGCAACGGCATCCCCTAAAAAGGGAAAGAAGAAATAGAGTGGTTTGAAATCTTACACTTGAATGGCGTCTGGAGTTCCAGACGCCATTTTGTTTGTCCATCAAAACCTAATCATCCTCGTCTTTGACACCAGGGGTTATCGCCCAGGATGGGTAGGGAACATTCGGTCCCATTTGAGCACACCAGAGAATGTGATTTAGCAAGTCTTCAGGACACTGATCCGGTTTTGACAAAGGCAGCTTCGCTGAAGCAATTGCATAAGCCCGCTCGGTGGAATTTTGCAAAGCCTGAGGCGATGGATTCATTTGATTCAGCGGAATGTTATTCGTCACACTATTGTAAGGCGTAAAATCCGGTGTTTCAGTAAAGCACGTCTCCATTGGCGTGGCGGTTGCATCCATCTGATTCATCGGAGGCAATCCCAATATTAACTCCATCGTTCGAATCATTCCCGGATTGTTGTAAACTTCACTGACAACAGAATGGCGTTTTGTATAGGGGCTGACAACATAGGCGGTTGTCCGGTATCCGCTCACGTGATCCCAGCCAGCTTGAGGGTCATCCTCAATTCCAAAAATGCAGGTTTCCTTCCAAAACGAACTGTGGCTGATCGTCTCCACAATCTGTCCAAAAGCCAAATCGTTATCAGCCACCTGGGCAGCGGGCGTTGGAGCCCCGGAAGATGTGCCTGAAGTGTGGTCGTTTGGCAGACATATGATGATCAACTGCGGCATTTCACCTTTCTTCTCATATTCCTCCATATCCTGCTTGAAGTGAGCGGCACGGAACACATCCGGCACTGAGAGATTCCACCCAGTCGTATTTGTGACAAGATACCCCTTCAGGGATCCCACAGCAGGAATGCTTCGAATATCAATCAATCCCGTATGATTAATAAAATCGTTGTAGTGATCCAGAAAACTTGGTCCCCCTTTGCGCTTGGGATCCTTCCAGTGTGAAGCATCCATTGCAAATTCTCCATAATCCCGAAGCGTTTTTCCATGAGCAATGGCGTTATCCCACAGAAAACCGGATGGCGCATAAGCCAGTGCATCCGTATCATCCTCCTCCATGCCATCCGGGTAACTGCGAGGGAATCCGGCAAAGGATTTCTCCATGTAATCCGTGGCAAAAGCCGTTGTAGACCATTCGTGGCCATCCGCACTGCAAATACCGGCACAATAGGTGTTATCCAGACAGGCAAACTCGCGAACCATCTTGTGCTGGTTCGGAGTCACTCTCTCGCCAAATATGCAAAGACTCGCATCTCCATTTGCCTCCTCCACATCCCCCAACACCTGATCATACGTCCGGTTTTCCTTAATGATGTAAACGACATGCTTGAAGACGGAAGGTTCCCCAACACGTTCAGGCACAGGCCGCGGCTTGGCGTCAGAACGTGCTGGCAACCGGTTTAGTTCGGCAATCGCACGCCGATAATTTTTAAACACGATTTTTGTATCATTTTTCAACTCTGCCCCATTCGGAACTGGGAGCAACGAAAGTGAACCTCGATATTCGTGTGAGTTGTATTTTGCATGTTCCCCAGGCTTGAAATCGTGTCCAGGAAGGCTGCCTTTAATATTCGCCACGTACAAGTGCTCCCGTTTCTCGTCAAATGAAATGGCCCCCGGGAACCAACCTACGGGAATCAGCCCTTTCAATTCCGAGCGTGGCTCAAAACACCAGCCCATTGGAATGAAACCAAGCCACTTGACGGGTTGTCGAAAAGAAACCACTGCGATGGCATTTTGAGTTCCGTTACAAACAAAAAGAGTCTTGCCTTTCCGATCCATCGTCATGGCGTTGGGACTAGCTCCAAAGAAATCGTTTGGATGCCAGCGCAGCGAAATCGTTTCGAGCACCTTCAGAGAACTGGCATCGATGACCGTCACCGAATCGCTCCCGGCATTCGCGACACAAACTTCCTTCTGACTGGGGGAAACCGCCATCGCACAGGCGTGCAACCCAGTCAGAATCTCCTGTTCCACCACTCCTTTGTTCAAATCAATAACCGACACGGACCCCTCGCTTGCAATATGGCGCACTGGGTCCACGCGCACTCTCATTCCCCGCCCGGCAGGTCCCGTCAAATCGGATGCCCCCGGACGCCGTCCTCCCCAGTTGCTTACAAACGCCCTATGCCCGGCCAACACCACATCGTAAGGAGCCACTCCCACATCAAAAAAGCGCAACGGCTTTCGAGTATCCACATCCAATTCCAACAACCGGTTGGACAGATTCATTGCCACATAAAGCCGCTTTCCATCTTGAGAAATGGCCATGCCAGCCGGGATTTCAGATTTTCGTCTGGGAGCATTGGCGTCCGGCAAGGCAATGGAACAATAGGGGGCGACACGATGTTCGCTGTCAACAGAAAACACCTTGATGCTCCCGTTGACGTTGGCCAGATAAATTCGCCGTCCATCCGGCGAAAAAATCAATCCTGTGTAGCTCAGTTGATCCGAGGAGTTCCCCTTTAAATTGTGCGACGATGGCGCCCCCGGATCAGGCGGTTCCATTCCATCCGCTGGCAATTCCACATTTTGAAGTTTCTTCCCGGTAATGGGATCCACAATAACCAAGTCATGCGTTTTGCCGGAGGTCACCAGAATTTTACCATCTGGACTGAGAGCAAGTCCTTGAGGGCGCAAGGTAGGCAGATCGACCTGTATTCCCGTGGGATTTAGCTGCTGCCCTGTGGGCAACAACATCAGGCCAGAAGCGTTCTTTCCAACATGTTCTGTCGAGTGATCCGCCCCAAATGCAACCACTGCTCCCAGTAATGCAAATGAAACCGCGACCAGCTTACCAAGTGCTTTCATAATCGAGAATCCTACATCCGGCTCCACAAAATGGAAGGAGAAGCCAATCTATTTTACGCAAACGTTACAATAAAAACGGGCCTGAGTCTTAAGAACCCAGGCCCGATGCAAAACTTACGAATTTATTTGGCCAAACGATAGAACGCAGCAGCGTTCGTCGCCTGGATGGTTGCCGATCCGGCCCCCAGTGTTCCGGTCACATCGGTCCATGTGGCACCAGTGCCAATCTTCGGTGATTGCTGGAGCTTCACAGAAGAATCCGCAGTCCAGGTTAACTTAAAGCTGCCATTGGACAGACGGGTGTAGTTCAATTCCAATGTCGTCACTTCGCCACCTCCTTGCAGTGTCAGATCTTTGCCCGCTTGACCAGCGGTGTAGATCGACTGGATTTCATTGGCCGTCAACACGCGTCTCCAGACACCGAGATCATCAATCTGGGCCGAAATGGAGGCTATATTGCCATCGGTATAGATTCCCGTTCCATCTTGACCAATATTCACGTTCAAGCTGGTATCCAGGGTGCCTGCTGTGGCAAATGCCAGAGAGCTGATCAACGTTCCATCCACATAGGTGAGAACTGACTGGCCTCGCCAATAGCTTACGCTGATCAAGTGCCATGAGCCATCACGAACGACAGCACTATACGCTGTATTGAATTTATCAGAACCTCCGTTGGGGCCAGCCGCGTTCACTTTGAAACTTCCACTATTCTGGGCAAAAATACCCCATCCAAGATTACTGCTGCTGTTCCAATCCTTGTCAGAGATAAAGGCCGGATCATCTGTAGAAGTTGTGTAGTTGATCCAGAACGAAACCGAGAAGTCATTCGTTCCGAATTGAAGATCAGCAGGAGCTCCCAGCGTCGCATAGTTAAAGGAGGAACCATCCATCGCAGAGCTAAACTGGAAGGCTTGGCCAACTTTGCCAGCAACAAAACTTGGGGAACCCACTGCCGTGGCATTATTGCCCCGACCAGAAGAGTCTTTATAGTCGCCATCAAACTTCAAGTGGAGAACAAGGTCATTTGTAATGCCACCCGCCAAAACCACGAGCCTTGCAACGGAGCTGGTCGCACTTCCACCCGAATTGGCGACAACAGCATAATAATATCCGGCATCCGTTAATTTTGCCGTAAAGGACAAGTTGCTTGTGGTTGCACTGCTTAACACAGCACCATCTTTATACCATGAGTAAATCAAGGTTCCCGTCCCATTGGGAATCACGTTGAGGGACACCGTATCACCAACACTCACCGCCTGACTGGTGGGAGATGTGGTAATCGTTGGCGGGAGATTAACCGGTTTTCCTGAAGCCGTTGTCAGGTCTTTGCCAGCCAAGCCCTGAACATAGATGCTGGAGACTTCCTGGGGTGTCAAAATACGAGTCCAGAAACCAACGTCATCGAGCAACATATCCGCGGCGGCAGAACCGCCATCGGTATAATCGCCGCGCCCATCCTGACCAAAGTTGATGGAATATCCAAGATCGTCCGTATCAAGACTGCCAATTGCCGCACCAGAGGGAGCAATACTGGTGGTATCTGTTAGGACGCCATCAATGTAAATCTTTCCATTTCCTGCACGTTCAAATGTGACAGTCACCTGATGCCAATTTTGATCTTCAAGTTTTGATCCAACGTGAGGACTGTCCTTGCGACCAGATTTGACGCTGTCATTCATATTCCATTTCATTCCGTCTGGTTCTGTGGCAATCACCCAGCCTGCGTTTCCACCGCTGCCCCAATCCTTATTGCAAACAAAGGGCTTGTCATCAGCCTCATAATAGATTTTCGTCCAAAACGAGACAGAGAAATCGTTTGTTCCAAACTTGAGAACATCCGGATAGCCCAATGTCACATAATTATTAGTGGAAAGGTCATTTGCAGAAATCAAATGAACAGCCTTTCCAATGATTCCACTCTCAAAAGTTGGGGATCCAACGGCAGACCCATTGGCGCCACTGCTCGTGCTGTCATTGTAATTACCATCAAACGCATAGTGGGCAACAAGCTTATCAGTGATATTGCCACTACTCACAGTAATCACGGCAACGGCACTGGTAACCATTCCATAGCTGTTACTGGCGATAAAGGCATAATTGCCCGCATTAGAGGCTTGGATGCTGGCAAACACAAGATTTGTTGTGGTAGCTCCAGAAATCACATTACCATTGAACAACCACAAATATGAAAGAGGTTGTCCGCCATGAGCCTGGCCAGAAAGAATGATGGTTGCTTGAGCACTCACCAGTTGTGAAACTGGAGACAGGGTGATCACTGGCACGGTCACAACGGTTAATGTGGCAACCTTGCTCATTGTGGAACCACCCGAATTGGAAACAGTCACAGTGTAATCCCCCGCATCAGCAGCTCCCGCTGAGGAAACCGTGAATGTCGAATTAGTGGCACCTGCGATGTCCTTACTATTCAACTGCCATTGATATTTCATGGGCGAAGAACTGGTCGCGACCACGTTAAATGTCACAGTAGCGCCCGCATCCACAGTCTGACCTGCTGGCTGAGTGGTGATCGATGGCGTGTTAATGCTGTAAAGACCGAAGTCATCAACGCCAAAATACCAGCTTCCAGATCCCGCGTAACAGAAGCGGAATCGGACTTTGGACTGGTTGTCAGCCTTTGGCAGACGCACCACTTCAATCCGCTTGCCTGCGAGCACATCATCATTGGCACAACCGACAATATTGGGAATCATGTTGGTACTGACAACCGAGCCGATGAAATTGCTGTAGGCCAGACCATAGGGTTGGTCCGATCGCACGGTTCCAAAAGTGGCCCCCACATCCACCACTCCGTTTGTGTAAATCAGATCGAAACCAGTGCTATCGCCAGTGTTGTCCAAATAGTAAACCACTGGCAACCAGGTTGCGCCTTGATCAATGGAATATTCGACACAGGCAATGTTATCTTGATTCTGCTCATAAATGGACTTCCATGAGACAAAAACGTTGGTCTTTCCAGTGAGGTCGTAATCCTTTGAAAATGCCACACCAACTTGTGTGCCACTGCGAACGTCTGAATCCATCCAAAGCACATTGTTATTGATCAATTTATCCACTAGCACGCCATTTAAATAGATGACAGGCAACTGAAACCGCCCTGATGAAAACACAGAGGCGATGGTGTCTGAGCTAAGAACCTGAAAACTCAAGTAAGCATCCGAATTGGGATCGTTTATATCAATCCCCGCAGTCACTTGAGTTGTGTTATTTGTCACGCTCCAGCCATCGGGCAATCCTCCTTCCGTCACTTCGTCAAAGGTCTCAAGATAGATTGGATCAGGCAGTGTGACATTTTGAAAACTTTGGACGGTGAATGACCACTTGTTAGTTTGCTTTCCAACAGAATTGTCCGAATAAACTAGCGATAGTTCATGTGTGGAAAGAGAAGTCAAAAAAACGGCAGGCACAGCCGTAATATTATAACCGCCGGTTACACTCGCCACATCAGCACTCATTGCAACTCCGTCCAGAAGAAGACTGATGGAGTCAGAGGAAATGGTTGTGTCTCCAGATTGAAGACCGATAGCTATTGAGGGAAGCGGAGGAATAGCGGTTGCACTGACTCCAGGATAGCGTGAATCTATGAACGAAGGAACTGGAGGCATCGTCTGGGGAATACCAGAAGCAACCGGAGAACCAAGGGCAAGAATATGTCCGGCATCCAATGCACTGTCCCAAAAAGCAATGCTGTTCACATAGCCAGGAGCGGTAATTGATCCAGCAGTACCAAAAAGAATTACGCTGCCACTGATCGACAGCGCATATGAACCATCATAATCACCAATGGACTCCCGCCCCACTTCCTGACCGTTGATGTACTTCACCAGATATCCAATTTCACTATTAAACACCAGCGCAACGCGATTCCACGTTCCAGCAGTTAAAGTTCCCTGTGCATTCGCGAGGGTGGCGCCGATGCCGTTGTTTGATTGAACGGAAATCTCAATATTATTTCCTGTAGCAATGCCGTCATCCGTCTGAATTAACACGCGCTTCGTCGCATCTGAAGACGCAGGGTAATAAAGATCAAAAACAATTGTATAATTGTTGAGCAATGATCCAGAACCGTTTCCTCCATTTCCATTTAAGGGGGTGGAAAGAACGTAACCCGTTTGGTCCGTATTAGCGGGGAACTTCATCACTTTGGCGGCAGTTCCTGCGATGTCTGCAATGCCAAACGAAGTGGTTGTTCCAAATTTCGATCCGGTCTGCACTGTGCTCACAGAATACTGGAGACTGTCCCCAACGGTGGCAGACAAGTCTGAGTCAAAATTCCAAAGGCCAAACGGCGTTTGTGCCTGAACACCCGCCGCCACCAGGGTGGCAGCCGCTGCAAGCAACGTTTTATACACTCTTTTCATGGTTTGTTTCATTGTTGTGTTGTTGGTTTTTTATTGTTTTTTTAAATGGAATCTCATTTGTTTGCGTGACGATAATTCATTTCATTTTCTGACTTTTCATCCCCACTTTCAGCGGCTGTCCTCACCGCATCAACAAGGGCCAAATGAGATCGAACCACAATGGACCGCTGCTTGGAACTGAGCGTTGTGTTTTTGGACAATTCATCCGTATGCTGCATGGCCTCGACATAGTTCTTTTCCTTTACAAAAAAAACGATATTGGAGACAGAGGTGGCAACTTCTGGTTTTGCCGAAACAAAATCCCGCTCCAACGAGGGAACCACATCAGCCAAAGCTAATGGTTCAGGTGCCTTTGAGTCTCGCGAACACCCAAAACCGATCAGGGCAATTACGGCCATCACACAAATGTGTTTTCTCATAATTGAATTTAAGGACAATACTACAGGTTATTTCCGTCAGTGTACAAATGATAATCAATGCCCGTTTTGAGATTCTTATATCGAAACGTATCAACACTTCCTGTCACCCAAAGAGTGTCACATCCCTCATTATGTCGAAACCACTCCCACAGAAAATTGTAACCTTGATAATATTGAACTCCCAGAGCTGTCGGGCCAACCCATTGACTTAGAATCTGACTGTATCCAGGGAAGAGCCCAATTGAATCCTCTCCTCCCTCCATTTTTTGCTCAGCCGAGTCCTGTGCAAATATCATCTGTTGCGGTCTTGCATAGGAGGTAGTTTTGGGAGGTCTATTGCTAATGATCAAATTCCCGTTGAGTCCAATCGTAGAACACATCCAGAAGTCACTGGAAAAACTGCGTGCCTCATCGCACCATTCATCCACTTTGACCGCTGCGGGATCACGAAAAACGTTCTTATTTCTTCCCACATACTGGTAATAGGCCACTCCCCAATAGGCAAGGCTATCTGTTGGGTCAAGCAATGCCGTGATACGTGGATTTTTCGTCCACTGTCCATCGTTGGGCATGGTAACTTCTTTTGGGTTACTTGGACTGTAATACCAAAAAAAATAATTTCGATTGTCGTCCGCATACATGATCGAAGCGACACCGATCTGCTTTAAGCTATTCATGCAATATGCCTGTTTTCCACGCGCTTTAGCTCTAGATAATGCGGGGAGAAGCATGGAGGCAAGAATTGCTATGATGGCAATAACCACAAGCAGTTCGATAAGAGTGAAGCCGAAATGGCTGGTTAATTTGCACTGGGATATGTGCGTATTGGAGGCGGGGCGGATCGAATGTAATTTATTTTTCATAAAACTGATCCAGCTGCGGGGCTTTTCCTAGCATTTCATTTTGTACTTGTCCAGATGAAATGTGACAATTTTATGACAAAAAATGATTCCTTAAACGCCATTCATTAAACCACTTAATTAAAACACTGAATATTATTCGTTTTATTTTTGGCCATTTCCATAGCCGTCGGCTTTTTTACGAGCTTTCTCTATTTCTGCTGACGTCATTTTCGACTCCAACCGTTTAATGTCTTCAGCCGTATCTGGAATGTTTTTAACTTTGATAAGCCATGCGTATGCTTCAACATTGTCAACAGGGACTCCTTTTCCTCTCGCATAGCAACGTCCCAGATTCAATTGCGCCAGAGAATCCCCATTCTCTGCCGCCAAACGCATCCAGCGAATCGCTTCCTTGAGATTGGGGCGAATTCCACTATTTCCTGTGGCGTAAAGTTCAGCCAGATTATACTGAGCAGTGACATTACCTTTTTCTGCGGCCATTGTGTAATACTCAAGCGCTTTTTGGGGATTGTTATCTGGAGCGCGGCCCGCATCGTAAAGCTCACCCAGTCCAACATAAGCGTCCAGGTTGGTTTGCTCAGCCGCCTTGGCAAACCATTTGAAGGCTAGTTTGTAATCAGGCACAACGGCTTCGCCCTTCTCATACTCTTTGGCCAGTTCCACCTGCGCTTTTGCATCTCCCTTCTCAGCGAGTAATTCCAACGCTTTGATGTCAGTAACCGTCTTTACGGGATTGGATATTGTTTCGTTTTTGGGGTGGTTTATGGGGAAGGCAAATAAAAAAAAGGCCAACACAGTCGCCACAACAGCTCCACCAGCAATGATCAGTATTCTCTTCATACGCGTTTGTCGGATGAGCAAATTGATTCACGAAGTCAGCAGATTTACTTCAGTTCATTATGAAGCTTCATGCAATCAGTTCAATAATTCAGTGTTTATAAAGCGGTCTCCATGAAGGCACAAGACTCTTTCTGTGACATCTGTGTGACGGTGTTTTCCAAAAGAGGCGGGAGTCAAAAACATTCTTCCATGCTTGACCTGCCAGCACATCAGGCATAAAACCAAGTCACCTTCTCAGGGCGGGGTGAAATTCCCCACCGGTGGTATTCAGAAAGAGATTTCTGAGAGCCCACGAGCGCTTCCGATCGTTTGTCGGAGGGACAGCAGATCCGGTGCAAAACCGGGGCCGACGGTATAGTCCGGATGAAAGAGATGAGGCAGGCTCCAAAAAGCCGGCCAATAAGTGCAACACTCTTACGGCAATTGTCGTGCGGTGTGTTCGCGCACATTTCTACGCCCTGATTCTGGTATGAAAGACAGTTGAACCATGAATCAGAATTGCAGTTCCGCCTCCGAAATTCGTTTAAAACAAGCGTTGGACACATTGCGCCATGGCGGTGGCATTTTAGTAACCGATGATGTTGACCGTGAAAATGAAGCTGACGTCATTTATTCCGCACAGTTTCTCACACAAAAGCAGATGGCTCTATTGATCCGCGAATGCAGCGGAATTGTCTGTCTTTGCCTTCCACCGGAAAAGGTTTCTGCACTGGGACTTCCTGCCATGGTAAAAAACAACACGAGTCGCTATCAAACTGCATTCACAGTAACGATTGAGGCCGCAAAGGGTGTCACAACCGGTGTATCTGCTGCCGATCGTTTGAGGACGATTAAAACCGCCATTGCTCCTCATGCAAAACCCAGGGATCTTTGTCAGCCGGGGCATGTGTTTCCTCTTCAAGCCCGATCCGGCGGTGTTTTGGAACGTGCTGGGCACACGGAAGCGGCAGTCGATCTCATGCGGCTTGCCAGACTTCGCCCCTACGGTGTGCTCTGCGAGCTGATGAACCCGGATGGCACCATGGCTAAAGGGAAGGATGTTCAGGCCTTTTCACTGGCACATCTGATGCCGATCGTTTCTGTAAAAGACATCATTCTCCATAGAAGCCAACGGTCGGAACTTCTCGCTGTGTAATGAAGCAGAATATTTATGATCATCCCGATTTCTTTAATGGCTACAAAGCCCTCCGCTTAAATGATACGGGACTCAACGGCATATTGGAGGAACCGGCGCTCAGATCGTTGCTTCCACAATTAGAGGGGTTGACCCTTTTGGATATCGGTTGTGGTTTTGGGCACTTTTGCCGTTACGCTCGCGATCAAAAGGCAAAAACCGTGTTCGGTTTGGACATTTCGTCCCGAATGATCCGACAGGCAAAGAAAATGACAGCAGATCGTTATATCCACTATGAATGCGTGGCAGTTGAAGATTTTCGGCATTCATCACAAGCATTCGATCTCGCCGTCAGTTCTCTTGCATTTCATTATGTAAGAAACTGGAAACACACGATTCAAAATATTTCCAAATGGCTTAAACCGGGCGGTATTTTTGTTTTTTCAGTTGAACACCCCATTTACACAGCCTCAATGAAGGATTGGAAACGGGATTCACACGGCAAACCACTTCACATTCCTGTAGACCATTATTGCATGGAGGGGAAAAGGCTCAGCCATTGGTTTGTGGACGGTGTCATCAAGTATCATCGGACATTATCGACCTATATCAATACACTGGTGGACTCTGGATTTGTCATCGAACGCCTGCTTGAGCCTCGCCCTTCTCAAGAGTCAATCCAGCAATGTCCTGATTTTGAACGCTTTCGACGTTGTCCTCCTTTTCTTTTGATTCGGGCAAGAAAAGACAATTCGCCACTGTCGGCTGAAAAATAGTCTCCACTCAAGAGCTAAATTCCTGTCGATAAATAGGAAATGATGCAAAAATGGAATCTTGCATGAAAAAATATGATCCTTTTGCCATAATGAAAACGCATTGATAGGGGATGCGACGGTTTCGGATTGCACAAACCGGAAACGATGGCTCAATATTATGGTTCTCGCTCAAAAGAGCTTAGAAAGTCGTTAGAATGCTGGATAGATTAGCAAGAGTTGTGGGGATCGTGGGAATGGCAGCAATCTGTTTTTCAAATACGGGTTGTTCGATCCGTCACTATGCCTTGAACAAAGCAGCAGATGCCCTCTCATCAAGCGGCAATACGTTCGCCAGTGATGACGACCCCGACTTGATCAAGGCCGCCACGCCATTCAGTCTCAAATTGATGGAGAGTATCCTCGCGGAGAATCCCAAACATTCCGGGCTGTTAACCTCCACCACCAGCGGATTCACACAATACGCCTATGCTTTTGTTCAACAAGAGGCGGATGAATTGGAGGTCAAGGATTTTGCAGCAGCAGAAGCCATGCGAGCCCGTGCGCGTCGTCTTTACTTGCGGGCTCAGGCCTACGGCATCCGGGGATTGGAAGTCAAACACCCCGGATTTGGCGTTGCTCTGCATAATAATCCCAAGGAAGCAGTGAAAGTGGCGAGAAAAGCCGATGTTCCCCTGCTCTATTGGACAGCTGCCGCCTGGGGATCAGCTATTTCGCTTTCCAAAGACAATCCTGACTTGATTGCCGAGCTTCCCTGTGTTGAAGCCCTGATTACACGGGCGCTTGAGTTGGACGAGTCATATGGGAACGGTGCGATTCACAGTTTCATGATCACCTTTGAAATGGCGCGCCCCGGAGCCTCAGGTAATCCTGAAGCCAGAGCACGGGCTCATTTTGAGCGTGCCATGGCTCTTTCCAAGGGCCAAAACGCCTCCCCCCTCGTTTCACTGGCGGAAGCCGTCACGATCCAAAAACAAAACATCAAAGAATTTGAATCTCTTCTGAATCAAGCGTTGTCCATCAAACTCGATGCCAACCCTGATAATCGGTTGGTAAACAGCATTATGCAACGTCGCGCCAAATGGTTGCTCTCCCGTAAGGCAGATTTGTTTGTGACTGAATGATCCGAGAGCTATTTTAGTCTTATAATCATGAACTTGTTTTCTAAATCGACACTTGCAATCCTGGCTATTCTGACAGCCATCCCCGCCTTTGCCGAAGGACCGGTCAAGGTCAAATTGGCAACACTGGCCCCCAAGGGTTCGTCCTACACAAAGCACCTTCAAGTCATGTCCGAAGCTTGGCGCAAGGCCTCCGATGGCAACGTGCAAATCACACTCTTTCCAGATGGAATGATGGGGAGTGAAGCCGACATGGTCCGCCGGATGCGCCTGGGACAATTGCAAGCCTCAATGGTCACCGCTTCAGGACTGGCCGAGATCGAACCAGCCGTTGCCGGACTCCAAAGCATGCCCAAAGTCTACCGGACACTCGAAGAAGTGGATTACATTGGCAAAAAAATGCATCCCATGCTTGAGAAACGCCTTGAGGAAAAGGGCTTCATTGTTCTCTTCTGGACTGATACTGGTTTTATTCGTTTCTTCTCCAAGGAAAAGGTGGTGACTCCCGATGATCTCAGAAAGACCAAGCTCTTCAGCTCCTCCACTCGCCCAGAAGAACTGGACATCTACCGTTCTGTTGGCTGCAACCCAGTGCAATTGGAAGTAGCCGACGTTCTGCCGGGAATGCAAAACGGCCTCATTAGTTCCATTTCATTTCCTCCCAGCGTTGCCCTTGCAATTCAACTGGATACCGTGGCCCCCAACATGTTGGACATGAATTGGGTTCCTCTTGTCGGTGCAGCCATTATCAATAAGAAAACGTGGAACGCCATTCCGGCGGCAACACAGGCCAGGCTGCGCGAAGCTGCAAAAGCTGCCGGGGAACAAATCAAGGCGGATGGTCGTCGTGAATGTCAGGAATCCATCGAAGCCATGAAAAAACGTGGACTTCACGTGAATTCTCTCCCTCCTGAGGTGGAAGCGGAATGGGATAAAGTCCTCGCCGTAGCGTATCCCAAAGTACGCGGCATTTCCGTTCCTGCTGATATTTATGACGAGATCATGAACGATCTCAAAGAATTCCGAGCCACCAAAGAGGGAAGCAAGAAGTGAGCACTGAAGCCTCCGTATCGCCACAGAAACCAGAACCAAAAGGGTTCTTTCGATGGCTCGGGATTGGAGAAAGCACGCTCCTGGCATTAACGCTGGCAGCACTCATGGTTCTGCCCCTTATTGAAGTGGTTGGACGCAAGTTCTTCCACAGTGGTCTGGACGGGGCAACAGCGTTACAGCAACATCTGGTTTTAATCATTGGATTACTGGGCGGAATGTTCGCAGCACGCGACCGCCGCCTGTTGTCCCTTTCCACGCTCACCAGTTTTCTCAAGGGCGGCTGGAAAAGCTTCGCGTGCGTCTTCAGCAACGCTTTTGCTGCGGGGATCACCACCTTCCTCTGTGTCGCAGCCATCCAATTTGTTCAATCTGAAAAGGAATACGGAAAAATCCTTGCTTACGGCATACCGCTCTGGACCGTTGAACTGATCATGCCAATTGGATTTGGAATCATCGCCTTGCGACTGCTTTGGCACGCTGCCGACACCTGGCGCGGACGTCTAGTCGCTCTTGCGTTGGTCGGGATCATGGTTTGGATTGGTTTTCATCCCCCATTTGCTGCGTCAAAGCTGGTCATTCCTGGATTGATTCTACTTCTTGCCGCTGTCGTTCTGGGAGCTCCAATCTTTGTCATGCTTGGCGGTGCGGCTTTAATCTTCTTCTGGGGAGAAGACACGCCCATTTCCTCCATTTCACTCACCCACTATTCCATGGTGACCAATCCCAGCCTGCCGACAGTTCCACTATTTACACTGGCGGGCTATTTTCTGGCGGAAGGGGGTGCGTCAAAACGTTTAATCCGGGTATTCCAAGCCCTTTTGGGACAATTTCGAGGGGGGCCCGCCATAGTGACTGTTCTGGCGTGCGCATTTTTCACCTCGTTCACCGGAGCTTCAGGCGTGACCATTCTCGCCTTGGGTGGATTATTGTTTCCAGTGCTGATGGGCGCTGGGTACTCTGAACGTTCCACCTTGGGAATGCTCACCGGCTCTGGCGGCCTTGGACTTCTCTTTCCTCCGTCCCTCCCGCTGATCTTGTATGCCATCGTCGCCAGCACAAATTCCAAAGGCTCAGGAGTCACCATGGAGAAAATGTTTCTTGGGGGGCTTGGGCCAGGCATTTTGCTGGTGGGAATGGCGATCTGGCTCGGAATGCGCATGGGCCCTCCCAAAGATGAAAAAAAACCACGCGCTTCATTTAACGGCAAGGAAGCATGGGAATCCATCCTGGCAGCAAAATGGGAATTGCTATTGCCGGTTATTGCCTTGGTTGCTCTCTTTGGTGGGTTTGCAACCCCCGTTGAAGCTGCGGCTGTCACTGCATTCTACGCTTTTGTCATTGAGACCTTCGTCTATCGCGACTTCAAGAAAGCGCAGGACATTCCGCGTGTGATGGCTGAATGTGGACTTTTGGTGGGGGGCGTGCTTCTCATACTTGGCGTGGCACTCGGTTTTACCAATTACCTCATTGATGCCCAGATACCAACCCGCGCGGTGGAATGGGTTACAACCGCTGTTCAATCCAAATACGCTTTCCTCCTGGCACTCAATATCTGTTTGCTTCTGGTGGGATGCGTCATGGACATGTTTTCGGCAATCGTTGTCGTCGTGCCCATCATTGTTCCCCTTGGCCAAGCCTATGGCATAGATCCCATCCACTTGGGAATCATTTTTCTCACCAACATGGAATTAGGCCTTCTGACACCGACCGCGGGAATCAACATATTTCTCTCATCATATCGCTTTGGAAAGCCAGTGCTGCAAGTCTCCAGAGCCGTGATTCCGATGCAACTTCTCATCATCGCTGGCCTGCTCTTAATCACGTATGTTCCTCCGCTAACCACCTTTCTGCCGCACCTGTTTAGCCAAACACCAGTAATCCCGCTTAAATAAAAAAACCTGGCAGCGATAGTTTCACTGCCAGGCAAATCAAGTTCGGCCAAAACTGACAATTACTTGCCGCGTTTTGCCAGTTGGTGATCCAGCATCAAAACAGCGGTTCCGTGGTCTTCTATCAACTGGAGCTGTTGAACAATCAGGCTCGCATTTTTTTCTTCCTCCACCTGTTCATTGATGAACCACTGCAACAGGATCTGGGCAGGATAGTCTTTTTCCTTCACAGTCAATTCATACAAGCTGTTGATGGAAGCGCTAATGTGGGCCTCGTGCTTCTGTACTTCCTTGAACACTTCCATGCTGGTCTTCCAAGGTGTCGGCGGCAGGGCAATCGCTTTCAATTCAATATGCCCCCCACGATCAAGCACGTGCTGGTAGAGTTTCATGGCGTGGCTGCGTTCCTCGGTCTCCTGAACACTCAGCCAATTTGCAAAACCGCCCAAATTCTTCTCCTCAAACCAGGCAGACATCGCCAGATAAAGATATGAAGAATAGAGTTCCCGGTTGATTTGTTCATTAAACTGATCCTGGATGGTTTGTGATATCATAAGCAAAGAGATTTCGATGTTGTTTCACTATCCAATTTATCGTTGAAAAAAGTCACTCTTGTTTACTTTAGATCAAGGTACAGATGTGTCAAACAGGCATCGTTAACAAAAATCATTTTGTTCACTTTTTGATGATCCTGCATCCCATTCTGTATACTTGATAACATCATAAATTTTCCAATATCCGCTCTGGAAAAATAAAAAAAACATGGTAAGAATAAAATATGACCCACAAAAAACTTGGGTTAGTTGGCGGACTGATATTTGCCAGTCTGGCAGCGGCTTTGTTTTCTCAACATCTTGCCCTTGAAAAAATACGTTCTCAGAACGCGGAATTGGAAAACAAGATCAACCAACTCTCAAGCCTTCAAAAAGAAAACGAACGCCTGTCAAACATGCTTGCACAGGTCAGTGGCACCGTGAAACTCACTCAATCCCAGATGAATGAGTTGCTCCGCCTTCGCAAGGAATCCTCCCGTCGTCGCGATCAGGATGCACCGCCACCACCTCCCCCCTTCGAAAATCGTCCGTCATCTCCATCAGCTCCTCCTTTGACGGCAACACTGCTCTCCACAAACGTCTCAACAACCAGAACAACTTCAATTCCGAAATCAGAATGGACATACGCGGGATACGACACTCCTGAGGCTGCTCTTCAAACGGTTGTCTGGTCCATGAGTCAGGGGGATATACAAACCTTCCAATCCAGCCTGTCCCAAAATGCCCTTCGAAACATGACCGCCACGTATGAAGGCAGAACGGAGACAGAAATTGCCGCAGCTCTCGTTCAACGAGTCAGTAACATGACTGAATTATCGTTTGATAAGAAAACAATCGCCTCTGACGGCAGGACCTCCTTTGTGCTCAGTGCCGGAGATACCGGAAGCGATGCCGTTCTTTCTTTTCAATATATTAATGGACAGTGGAGAGTATCTGAATAACCAAAACAATCGCTTTTCGTCCTCAAAAATGAAAGTCTGAGGTTTCAAACGAAAGGAAATCAAAAAAACCTATGCGCGTCCTGATTCTTGGTTGCGGTTACATTGGTCTGCCCCTGGCAACAGAACTGGTAAGACAAGGCTACGAAGTCTATGGGGTCCGCCGTTCTCAAAGCGCTATTCCAACCCTTGAAGCGGCGGGAATAAAACCCATTCTCGCCGACATCACCCGCGCCGAGGAACTGGCAAAAATACAACTTCCCTTTGACTGGATTGTCAACACAACGGGAGCCACCCAAGCGAGTGTCGAGCAATACAATTCCATCTATCTGAACGCTGCCCACAATATTATTGACTGGTTGTCCGCCAATCCTCCAAAGAAATACGTCTACATCAGCAGCACGGCTGTCTACGGACAATCCGATGGAGCACTCGTCTCCGAAAACAGCCCCACGGAGCCAGTCTCCCCCACCAGCCGAATCCTTGTGGAAACAGAAAAGGTCTTGCTCAAAGCAGCACAAGAAAGAAAGTTTCCAGTCATCATTCTCCGATCAGCCGGGATCTATGGACCAGGCCGCGGCTATTACCTCTTAAAATACCTGGACGGAGAAGCGCGCATTCCCGGTCAGGGGGATCGCCTCGCCAATATGATCCACAAAGACGACCTCGTCGGCATCATTCTTACTGCGCTGAAAAGTGCCCATCCCGGACAAATCTACAATGCAGTAGACGACGAACCCACCCCCATCGTGCGGCTTTTTCGGTGGCTGTCAGAATCTCTGGCACGTGACATGCCCCCGTTCGTCCGCCAATCCATTGAAGAACAGGGACGCGGTTCCAAACGTGTTTCAAACCGCAAGCTCAAAATGGAATTGGGATACCAATTCAAATATCCCACATTCCGGCAGGGGTGCACCGCGGAAATACAAAGGCTCGAGGAAGAAGGCAAACTGTAGCCTTTCCCCCCCGAGCCTGTGACAATCTGAAAAATGAACTAACCCAGAATGCGTTTGCCCTGGGTAAGGAAAATGCCTTGGAAGTTCATTTCCAAAGCTTGAGGATTGGAAGCCTTGGACAACGCCTCCTCCTGTGAAATCTTGCCTTCCTTCACAAGGTTATACAACGCCTGGTTAAAGTCCTGCATGCCATCTTCACCCCCCGTTTCAATAGCCGCAGCCAGTTGCCCCAACCGATCTTCCTCAATCAGTTTGCGAACAGTGGCCGTGTTGATCAAAATTTCCTGTGCGGGAATCATGCTGCCAGCAAGAGACGGCACCATGCGTTGGCAAATAATAGCCTGCAACGTGCCTGCCAATTGACGACGCATCTGATCCCGTTCCTCCAATTTAAAGAAGTCAAGAATACGGCCCACAGCCTGGGACGAATTGGTCGTATGCAGTGTGGAAAGCACCAAGTGTCCTGTATCAGCCGCACTCATAGCCGCCTGGAAGCTCGTGGCATCACGCATTTCACCAACCATGATCACATCCGGGTCCTGGCGCAACACGTTCTTCAGACCGTGAGCGAAACTCATCGTATCCAAACCGATTTCGCGTTGTTCAATCACGCATTGATTATCTTCAAACACGAATTCAATTGGGTCTTCCAAAGTAATGATATGCTTTCGGGAAGTCGCATTGATATGCTCAATCATCGCCGCCAGCGTAGTGGATTTACCAGATCCCGTGGAACCGGCCAACAGCACAATGCCGCGTGGAGCACAGGCAATGTCCTTGAGGACCGGCAAAATTCCCAACTCCTCAAATGGAGGAACCTTGGTTTTCACATAACGCATCGCCAGACAAAACGAACCGCGTTGATGGAACAAATTGGTACGAAAACGTCCGACACCAGGCAAAAAATATGAGAAGTCAATTTCATGCTCCTCCTCCAGACGACGAACCAAATGCTTGGGGCAAATATTCTTCACAATCGTCTCCATCCATTCCTCCGTCGGAGTTGGGGATTCGATGGCGATCAAACGCCGATTAATACGAAAAATAACGGGAGTGCCGACTTTTATGTGAACGTCGGAAGCACCGCCCTCCACTGCAGTGGCAAGAATGCGACGAAAAATTTCCATGCCCCTAGTTCTTACATGATTTTAAAAAAAACGAAATTAAAAAAAGTCATCCCTTTTCCAACCACAACAATCAAAACACTTTTTTTACAATCCAAGCCACATGGAAACTTTTACAATGACATAAGCCATCGCTCCGGCAGCAGGCAACGTAAACACCCAGGCCCAGATAATCCGTTCGACCAACCCAAGCTTCAATGCCGAAAACCGCTTGGCAACCCCAACCCCCATGATCGAAGTCGTAATCGCATGCGTTGTGGAAACTGGCATTCCAAAAACAGCCGTTATCGACAAAATGCTCGCCGCCGTCGTCTCAGCAGCAAAACCATGCACCGGCTGCAAACGCACCATCTTATGCCCCAACGTCCTGATGATTCTCCAACCACCAGCCGCTGTCCCAGCCGCCATTGTGGCCCCACAAAGAATCTGCACCCAGACAGGAACCGTAAATTCTGGCGTTCTTAAAAATCCCAACCAGGAAGGCAAATGATCCAAATCCCCCGTCTTTGTCGCCGTAAACAATGCCAGCACAATAACCCCCATCGTCTTCTGAGCATCATTCAACCCATGCCCCAGCCCCATGTAGGAGGCACTCACCATCTGAAGACGACCAAATACCGCGTGCACCTTTGCCGGTTTCCAATCCCTGAGCAAAAAATAAAGAATCCTCATGATGATAAAACCAAAGATTAACCCGGCAATTGGAGACGTAATCATTGGTACAATCACCTTATAAAAAACCCCTGTCGATTGATGCGTCACCGGATCAGTTCCCGTCCAGATGATCACACCCCAATTCTCATGAGAAGACGCCAGCGCAGCACCACATAAACCACCAATCAACCCATGGCTTGAACTCGACGGCAGACCAAAATACCACGTTAGAAGATTCCAAATAATCGCCGCCATCATCCCTCCCAGAATGGTCCCCAAAGTGATGAAATGAGTGTCTACCAGCCCCTGTCCCACCGTTTTTGCAACCGCTTTTCCCGCCATTGCCCCAGCCAAGTTGCACACCACAGCCAACAGGATTGCCTGACGAGGAGTCAATACCTTTGTGGACACCACCGTCGCAATGGAATTCGCCGTGTCGTGGAACCCGTTGGTATACGTAAAAGCCAGCGTGGCAAGAATCACACAAATAACAAGAATCATGAGCAACCCCGATCAGGAATTCTTCAACACAATATGAGAAACCACATTTCCCGCATCCCGGCACCGATCGACCACGCGCTCTAATAACTCGTAAAGATCCTTCAATGCAATCACCTTCAACGGCTCATGACGTCCTGAATACAAATCCCGCAAAAGCTCCAACATCAACTTGTCCGCCTGCCCCTCCACCGTCTGCAATTTCAGATTCAACTCCTTGATCTCCTCCAAATCCGAAACATGCCGCAATTTCTTAACCATAGCCAGAATCACTTCCGTTGCCTGCTCCAAAAGCTTTATCTGCCCCGAAAAATCAACATTTTGTACGTTTCCACCTGCCAAAATATAATGCTCAGCAAATTTCTCAGCCGTCTTCGGCACCTTATAAAGAGCATTCGTCAGCGCAGCAATATCCTCCCGCTCCAGCATCGTCACAAAACTCCGCACCAACTCCTCACTGATCTCCTCTTTGATCTTCTTATCCTTACGCCGAGATTCAATGAAAGGTTCCAAGCCACCCTTGCCCCCCGCCTCAGTCAATTTAATCAACTCCCGCACGCTTACACGTGCCTCCTCTGCGCTAGCCTCGAGCAAATCAAAGAATTTGTCCTCTCGGCCAAAGAACTTTTGGATCGAAAACATACGGATTTTCAGTCAGCCACAAAGCAAATTACAACAACTCCATCGGAAAACCACCTCCGACGTAATGTTACGATATTATTACAATAGGATGACGTTTCCATGACACATTAAGAATTTCCCGTCCACCAAGCAATCGCAAAACAAGACTTTTCGCAAAGAATAAAAAAGTGTGCTTGCGTGTCACACGGAAAACACGGTAGGCTTAATCTCCGTTGCGGCGGAGTAGCCAAGTGGTAAGGCAGGGCTCTGCAAAAGCCTCATGCGTCGGTTCAATTCCGACCTCCGCCTCCAAAAACTGTTTCCCTCGGAAACAGCCTTCCAAGAGACGCCAAATCGGGACGAAATGGCCCAATTGCCAGTAAATTTGCCAGTAACTTCATCGTTGTTGGCTGGTTTTGGCATTCCCCCAATGGTGCAGGATGTTTGCCTTTGAGTGCGTTAACACCTCTACCTCCCTCAATGAGAGACTTGCGGCAACGAAAGGTAATGTGCTGTGAGGCAATCATAGTATAGAATCTACCGCCGCGACAACGGCGTCTACTACGTGGAAGAAATCGCAACGGGCCATCAGGCCAGTCTAAAAACGCGGGACCTTGACGAAGCCCGCCGTCTTTTGGCAGCACGCAATGAGGCGGTTCGCGACACCATTGTGAGCCGCGAAGTGGGTATGGCATTCCTGACTGCCGCCGATCCCGATGCTCGCAAGCGTTCCTGGGAGTGGGTTGTAACTCAGATCGTTAACTTGAAATCTGGTGCCACCCGCGCCCGTTGGGAAGTGGCCTCTCGCGACAAAGCGCTCGATACGATCCGGCAACTGCCGTTGGTGGAAACCCGCGCCGAGCATTTCCTGGCGGTGTTGCATCGAAGCGGCGTCTCGACAAATGTGTATCTCCGGCGACTGCACAATTTTGCTCTGGATATGGGCTGGCTGGGGCGGGCTGTCATCCTGCGCAGACAATGGCCTGCCGTGAAATACAGAAAGAAGAGGGGTGTCACCTGGGAAGAGCATCAGAAGATTCTGGCGGGCGAAGGCAACCCAGAACGCCGAGACTTTTACGACCTGGCATGGGAAACGGGAGCGGCACAAAGCGACTTGGCGAGTTTGACAAATGAAGACATTGATTGGGCTCAACAAACCTTGCGATTCTTCCGAAAGAAGACCGGGGCAGTCACGTACCTGAAAGTTGGAAAACGTGCAGCAGAAATAATGCGCCGCTGCCCTACCAAAGGCCCTCTTTTTCCCTATCTGGCAACGGTACGGTCCAACGACCGCTCAACAGAATTCGGCCAGCGATGTCGGCTGCTCGGAATCACTGGAATCAGCCTTCACAGTTACCGCTACGCCTGGGCAAAAAGAGCGCGGCAATGCGGTTACCCCCTGCGTTTTGCAATGCTGGCTTTGGGACAATCCAGCAAGGCTATCCATGCTCATTACGCTGGAACTGATGAAGTTTCCGTCCCTTCGCTCGAAGAATTTGAACAAAGCCAGCGTGAGCAATCAAAGGTTGTCAAGCTGGCGTCAATGTGAGCCGATGAGGCCTATTGCGAATACAGAGCCCGAGTGATTGCCGTCATAATTTCAGCATTGCCAATCACTCGAAAAACAAGGTCGCGGCCAAAGCGCGGGCTCTCGCCACTTTCAACCAGAGTCCCAAGCGCAGTCAACAAACCCGCTTTCACAAGGCTAGGAATGTCATCTTTTTGGCAATTCAACAGCCAAGCCACTTCTTGCGCGTTGAGAATCGCCGGATAGCGTTTATAAGAAAGGAAGCGCAGTTGGTCCATCGGAATTGCCGTTATTTCCCTGGGCACTTCCGAGGGCGACGTCAGCGCCAAAGCCTGTTGGCTATTTTTACTGAGATTCGACACTATCATAACTGGCCTTTTCTTATCCTGTGGTAAGCTCGAATTGTTCGCATGGCTCGATCAAGCCAAAGTTCGTCTTTGGCTCGTCGATCCAGTTCGCAAGGCAAAATATATTTCGCCGCCTGCTGACATGGCTGACCGATTACTTGGAGCCGGTCATCAAGGGACAGGCACGCCTTCCGACCGTCACTATCCATTTTGTCGAGAACGCGCTGGATTTTTTGCTCGCTGATGAGAATTCCAACTTCCTCTGCGCTCAGCCCCAATAGATATGCGGCCCATCGAATGGAGTAACGCCCCGGTTCAACTTCTACGCTCAACACCAATTCGCGCTCGGACTCCGGCAACAACGCTTTGACGACCGGATTTTCAACGCAATTCTTCGCCAACCGGGCGGCATCAGCCATTTGCCCGGTCGTCATAGCGTTAATCCGATTGGTCTCACGCGTTGTCATTAATTATCGAATGCGATCAGCCTGCTCTGTTGGCTTTTTTGCCATGAGAACTATTCATGACGAATGGTTTGCGCCGAATCGTCTTTTTGTTCTTACCCTTCATAAGCGCGTGGTAATACTCGCGCTCGGCATCTTCCACTTCCGCTCGGACCAGCACGAGCACCACCGCTTCGCGCCCCTCTTCGATGACGCTTGTCAGGACGTTGGCAGCGTCTTTGATATCGCCAAGGTTTTGGGCCATCGCCCGGCAATCCGACACGTCGGGATTGTCGTGGCGGAACTCGGCGTCCAACTCATCAATGCGCTCTTTGATTTCCCGCCAATCGTTGATCGCGTCTTCCGCCGCGTCGATCTCCTCCAGTGGAATTTCCAGTTTTTCGAGCCGCGCAAGTTTGATGCGCGCTATCATCATGCGGTTGTGTTTAGGGTCAGTTTTCATTGGGGTATCTCTTTTGTTATGGTCCCAGGTCCCATACCCTTAAGGGATATGGGACTTTTGGGACCTGTGTGTTTCATAATTCATTCTGGGACTTCTGGGACTTTTGGGACTAACTTCCATTTTTCGCCTATCTTGGAGATCAGCCCTTTTTCTTGGGCCTCCGTAACGAGCCGATGGAAGGTGGACTTGGACACGCCCTTTTCCTCTTCACAGCAGGTCTTCCATTCGGTTGTTGTCATGCCGTCGGCTTTGAGCAGGGCAGTGATTTGCTCTACCGTATAGGTGGCCTTCCTGCCGATCACCTGTTTGAGTTTCGACGGGTCAAGCTCGTCATCGCGCACCATCAGGGGGTATTGCCAGCGCACGCAAAACGGGTCCATCGGGGCGAAGTTGCGAAGCGTCGCGTCGATGGTGAAGGCGTTCTCTTCCTCATGGCGCGTCATTGTCAAAATGGTGTCTGGATCACGGGCAAAAACGCCGCTTCCGCTGATCCGGTCGATGGCTTCTTTCCCGGATTGATTACCTTTGGAGAAGTGCGCCCCAAACGCCGCGGCGGCCCCTGTTTTCACCGCTAGGAGTTCCACCTCATTCAACAGTTTGGCCATGTCACCGGCGTCGTTTTCATTTAGGCTCCCAAGACCCTTGTAGATAGGGTCCACAATGACCAAACTGTATTTTTGGCCGGTGATGCGCTCGGCTATGTTGGGTAGAAGCAAATCGAAACCGGCAGCATATCCACGCATGTTCAGCACCACCAAATGAGTGCGGTCGATCGTGCATTTCTTCGCCCGGCAGATCGCCGCAATGCGTTTTGTGAAAAAACAGGGTTGGATCTCGAAGTTCAGATAGAGAACCTTCCCCACGACCGTTTCCACCCCCCACCAAGGGATTCCCAACGCAATACTGATTGCCATGTCAGTCAGACACCAGGTCTTGAATGATTTGGAACAGCCGCCGATCACGAACTTACTGCCTTGGTGAAGCAAGCCATCGATGAGCACCGGGGGTTCGGATTCCGGGTTGGCCAGCATGTCTGCCGCATCAATGAATGGCGGGAGATCATCCCTCACGTCTTGGGGATCGGGTGGAAGATTGTCGGTGTTCAATGTGGATGCCAAGTTCATGCTTTGATTACCTCCGGGTTGAAGAAAAAGATGCGTTGGCGGTTGCCGTTGTCCCTGGTCCCCCCTGGCATGCGGGCGAACTGACAACGACTCCACAGGCGTGGATCGGCCCCGATAGAGACCGCATATTTGAAAAATTTGGCGACCTTCTCTTCGGCCTGCCCGGACACGAAGAACCACCCGTGCAACGATTTGCCGCCACTGTGGACGGCGCACGCCAGCGGCGCAAAACCAGCCAGATGCAACAACAGGGACGCATGATCATCCACCAACCCGGGGTCGAACTCGCACACAATAAAGCGGCGAGAACCGGTGTTACTCAGCGCGTGCGCTGACACCTTGTTTTCCTTGGTCAGACCGGTTGGCGCGGTCATCGGGCTGGGAACAATGAGCGCAAGCCCGGCCATCTGTCCCCGCCATGCATCGCGTGGCTTGGTTGCAAAATTAGATGCCGTTTCCCCGCAACACAGGAGGGGATTGGCGGGGAAAAGGCGGTCAATGATGTACTCGGTTGGCTCAGTTCGATCTTCGAACTTAAAAAGCGAGGCATCCCACAGGTCGGCAAGTTCCCCCCCGGCCCGGACGATGTTTCCGCGCCGGACGCTATCCTGGGCTGGCCACTTGGATGCCTGCTTGGCAATGACAGGACCGCGCTTTTGATAACCCTTCGGTTGCCAGGCGACAGCAAGGGAGTTTTGTACCGCCGCTATGATTTCCCGGTCCGAAACCACCCTACCGCACCCTGCTGTCTTGCTTCGGAGTAACTGGACGATTTCTCCGGCGGGATAACGCGCGTGAAGTTGGCGGGCAACCTTATACAACCAGCCATGCACGCCCTCTCCGGCATGTGGACAGTTATTCAGCAAGCCCTCAAACGAGGGCAAGGGCGGCGTCATCGCGAGCCGCCGATTACATCATCAGTGAGTCGCCGCCAGCCCCAACGCAAAGAGGAGCCGCCGACTCGCCAGGAGTTTTGTCTCGTGTTAATCAACATGCACCTTCAATCCTATCAACCATTTAACCGACGCTTTTGGTGGTAGAATGGTCTTGCTGGGCTAGACGTCTCCCACACCAACATGCTCCCCGCCGTCGAGTGACGGCGGGGATTTCTTTAAGGAAAAAGGAGGGGTGATAGCAAGAAAAGGTTAGTCTTTAACAAGATTTGTAAAAAGAAAGTGCCCAAAATGGGACAAAGTGTCCGTGGGCTTACGTATTAATCGCGCAAAAAAGAGGCGTTTTTTACCTGCCAAAATGATAGCCTAGTATCTAGTTGCAAAGGATAGCGTAATAATGGATAAAGGAGGCATGGCACGCCGCCCTGTTTCCATTGTGCTTTCAGAGAGCGAACGCGCCCAGTTGGAAAACTGGGTGCGACAACCCAAGACTCAAGCCCGCTATGCCGAACGCGCCCACATCATACTTTGGGCTGCCCAAGGTTTGTCCAACCTCCAGATTGCCCAACGGCTGGATACCCGGCCTGCTCGCGTTTGCAAGTGGCGCACGCGCTTTGATCAGGAACGCCTGGCAGGGCTGGCCGATGATTTTAGACCCGGCAAAAGCCCTGTTTATGACGAACAAAGTCGCCAGCGTCTTTTAGACAAACTGGATGAAGCACCCCCAAAAGGGTTTTCTACTTGGACAGGTCCCCTTTTGGCAGCAGCCTTGAAGGACATGAGTGTTCATCAAATTTGGCGCGAGCTGCGCGCCCTGGGGATCAGCCTTGCCCGTCGGCGCAGTTGGTGTGTTTCAACCGATCCTCAATTTGCTTCGAAAGCAGCCGATATTGTTGCGCTTTATTTGCAACCTCCTCAAAACGCTCTGGTCATAGCGGTGGATGAAAAGCCCTGCATTCAAGCCTTGGAACAGGAGCAAGGGTGGTTGCGCCTGCCTAACGGAAGAGCTCTGAGCGGACGTGCACACGAATATATCCGCCATGGCACATCCACCCTCTTTGCCGCACTGGACGTCGTGACGGGAGAAGTGCAAGCCGGGCACTACACCCGCCGACGCAGGAGAGAGTTTTTGGACTTTATGAACGAGGTGGTGCAAGCGCATCCCGGCCAGGAATTGCACGTTGTGCTTGATAATCTGAACACGCACAAGCCAAAGAATGACCGTTGGCTGGCGCAGCACCCCAAAGTTCATTTTCACTACACGCCCACCCATGCCTCATGGCTCAACCAAGTGGAAGTCTGGTTCAGCATCCTGACCCGGCAGACACTCCGTGGAGCCAGTCTCACAAGCGTGCGCCAACTCCGGGAGTCTATCGACGCGTTTATCGAAACATACAACCAGAGTGCCGCACCCTTTGAATGGACCAAGGTCTCGGTTCACCAAAAACGACTGGAGAATAAATACTCTAATCTATGCAACTAGATACTAGGAGGCTTTATCATGCATTGATCCAATCTCCTAGGCAATCTTTTGAGGTAACATTCATGCCCATTCTGGAAGTCTTTCGGATTGTTTTATCCGTTGCTCACGTAACCTGCAGTACTCGGGAATCCTGCTTTTCCTCCCCCCACTGTCCTCCTTTGAAAGCAGAGCGTTGAAATCGCAAACCGGCCGGGTAGCCCCCCCCAGATACATCCGTCCCGGCCAGTTGAAAAACTGATTGAGCGTTGTGGGCACGTTGTTTCAGAAATCCCGAAGGTAAATGCTAATATCGGCTCTGAGCCATTCACTTTGAAAGTGCTTGGACTCTAGTTTGGCAAACAACAATTTTCCGGAATCCATGAGCCGTGCGAGAACGTCATTCTTGGCTCGCGGAACATACCCAAGATGCTGGCCTGTTCCGGTCAGAACCATGATGGCCATCTGATCGTGCGGGTTGTGAGGCTCCCTTCTGAGCACGAGCGGCGTTCCGAGCTCAATATCCGGCTTGATTTCCTTCGGGTAGCGATAACTCAAACCGGCAATCTGGCATTCCAACAGGAAGGTTTCCCTTGCGAAGGGTTGCAAGGCACCGTCTTTCCCAAAGGCGCCATGTACCAACGCCAGCAGTGCAGGATCAGTTTTGGCTAAAGCTTGTTCCATGTTCAATTCCTCCAATCAGTGCTTGCCAGTGCTTGTTCAGAACGTCCCCCTGCCGGCACAGTTCGGCAGTTTGGCGATCCAAATCCTGCCGTCGGGTCGTGAGCCAGATTTCGTCCTCCAATTGCGGTCGCACGGTGAACGGGGGGTGTGCTTCGATTAGTTCCAATTTTTCGATCATTGCGATGATCTGGCTTTCAAGAACGGCCTGATCTTGACGCAATTGATCCAACGTTTTTGGTGTTGCTATAGATTTTCCAACAAGCAAGGACAGTGCCCTGAGTTCAGCCAGATCGCCATTCTCGTACGCGGATTGCGCTCGCAACCAAAGCCGCTGGTTGTCGGAAGACGTGCCAGGGTTCACATCAGGATGTAGTCGCTTTACAATGGCGTAATAGAGTCTTTTCAGTTCTCGGTCTTCCGCTGGGGAAAGGAGATGTTTTAAACGATCTTCCGCTTCCCGAATGCGTTGAGCGGTTTCCTCCAACTTGGAAAGCCAGGAAAGAAACTCAGTTTCGATGGTGCATTCAATTACCGCAATGTTGGGCCGCTCCCCCCTATTGATAGAGGCTTGTGCCAATTCGATCTGGCGTCGAAGCCGAGCCACGCGGAACTTCGCCTGCAACAATCTCAATTCCCAGACCCCGATCTTGGTTTGGTACAATGCCAGTAGATTCGGTTTAATCGTGTTAACCAAATCCTCAGCTTCGGTCAGCAACTTCGTGAGTTCCTCCCGGAGCAGATCATTTTCCTCGGTGATTCGTTGAATCTCTGGATGCGAAATTAGTGAGGTTGTCATGGTTGGGTGGCCTTACTTTTCTGGCGAGAGGTTGCTTTCTTGCTCAGGAGTGGTTTGATGTCGCGCCACACATATCGGTCAGGAAGTGGCTCGCCTCGCAAGAAACTTTTAAAAATACGCAATGTATCGGCATAGCGTATCAATTCGCATTTAGGATGAAGAGATACGCCGTTTTTTGGATTGATCCGGTATTCCACTGGCTCGACCTGTGGGTATTGAGCCCGCCAGTGATCAAAATCCCGGTGATCAACCGGATTGTTACGGCGCCACTCAACGCAAAACACACGGCGGTGGGCGTAACACTGAACGAAATGTCCACGACGATTGGATAATACGGCGTACGGATTTGATTGCGTTGGGCGTATGCGTTTCAGAAACGTCGGCAATTCATCCTCTCTTATGTCGTAAAGCATTTCGCCTGGCCACTGACCACATTGAAATTCGTTTAACTTTGGCGGAAACCAATCGCCCATAGTGCCAGAATCTTCGTCGTAACATGTCACCCCAAGCCGCAAAAGTCGCCGGGCAAGGGTGTGATGCATGGCCCTGCGATCTGCTGGCTCGGGCAGGTTCAAGTAAACGAAGTGAGACTTACGTGGTTCTCCTTTGGGTTCTGCGCACCACATCCAGTCTTCTTGATTGTCCCTCGCCAGTTTCTCAATTGCTTTAAGGACAGGCCGTGCGTCAAATGCCTGTAACGCCGGATGTGTTTCCCCTTGAAGCAAAGCTCCATGGACTTCGGTTGGCTGGCCGGGAATATCGTTGTCGGCCCATTTCCATATGTAGCAATTCGCAGTCATAATGATTCAGGTCGTTTCAGTTCACGCCATAGGTATTTTGGTGGGCGTGTATCGCCATGGAGAAAGGTTTGAAATATCCTTAAAGCATCGGCATAAGAGATGTAATCTGGGTCAATTCCAGCAGGCAGAGCCTGTGTGTCATCCTGACCATTTAACGCCGCCAGCCGCTTTGGGTCCCTGGCACGCCATTGCCGGAACCGCCCGGGGACTGTTTCGTCAAATACGTCACGCCATTCGACCCGAAACCGTCGTCCATGCGCAACCGCAACCACAGCATCATTTCGCCGATTCCATAATTCTCCCCAAGGCTCAGGGCGCCCTGGCAGTATTCGTCGAAGCAAAAACGGCAGGTCCCCAGCAGTTATGTCGTGGAACGGTTCGTAAGGGAATTGCCCGGTAATAAAGCAGTTCAACTTCGGCCGAAGGCAGGGAATCAGATGCCCCTCCTGCTCATCGATGCCGCTCAGGCCCAATGGCACAAAGCGTTTGTAGAAAGCGCGAACACGCGATTCAGAAGAATTCGCTCTGGGACAGATCACAAAGACAAACCTCGCTGTCGCTGGGGTGGATACTGGATGCACGTAGTAAGACCATTCCTCACCTTGATTACACCCCTCCTGCGAACATTCTTGTAGTTGTGCCAACAACGGCCGGGCATCAAAGACCTGCAAGGCTGGGTGTAGCTCGCCACGCAGAAGTGCGCTATGCACTTCGGCTGGCTGACCGGGCACATCATTATCTGCCCATTTCCAGAAATAATACGAGGCAGTCATCTTTGCGCGTCGTTAAGAAACGGCTCAAATTCTGCCCAAAGCTTAAACTAATCGGTATGACAACCGTGGTCATACCAATAAAAAAACAAGAGACGCTGAAAATTGGCAGGGATTCCTATGGCCGATACCGGGATTCAAATGCTTTCCCCGTGTCGTAAAGGCGTTTCGCGAGGGCCAGCGGACGTACGATAGTGGCATGTTTTCCCCAGCTCAAAACCCAGCGCTCCGCCTCCTCTATACTGTTGAGGCGGAGACATAGCCGAAGTTGGCGTCCTGGCAATTCGGTAATTTCCTGGCTGGCGTGCCATTTGCGACCACGAATTAGGTCAGCACCCCAGGAATCGAAATCGATCACCACTTCGTAATCATCCTCGCCCCGGAATACACTGAAACTACCTTCCAGATATTTAGCCAAATTGAAGGTTTTCGGAATTGTAAAACGTTCGGATGTTGCCTCCGGTACTTTCAGGCGAGGCAACGCAAAGGTGCGCATGGCTTGGCGCTTCACGTCGAATGCAAATAAATACCAATGATTCTCGATGCACCCGAGGTGATACGGATGGACCACTCTGATCTGAGCCTTTTCGGCGTCGAGATTCCGGTATTGGAACCTCAGGACTCGGTGTTCCATTAAGGCAAGCGTGAGCACTTCGAATGTTTTGAGGTCGTTATCATCGGGGGCGAACGGGCGGAAAGAGAGTGCCTGATTGAGATTCGTAAGCACGTATTTCGCGGATGAATCAAGTTGCCCGGTTAGTCGCTTGAAGGCGACCGCCAATGGCTGTTCAAATGGGGTGCCGCGATATTGAGCCACGGCCTTATGGGCGATTAGCAGGGCAAAAACCTCGGCTTCGGAAAAAGGAATGTACGGAAATTGGCCCACCGGTTCGGTGTAGAAAAAGCCTTTACGTTCCGGGTTGAATTCAATCGGGAGATTGAGACGGTCGCGCATGAAATCCAGATCGCGCATCACGGTTCGCACTGTGACCTCGAATTCCTTGGCCAGCTTGGTACAATTAGGAAAAGTCTCCTCAGAAATGAGGTGATGGAATCGCATCATGCGTTCCAAAGGCGGACGGCTCAGTGCTTGCGATTGTTTTTTGGCCATGGTTATGCAGTTGTTACGTCCTTTATGCTCCCCGGCAAATGCGAAGTCAACCACTGGCAAAAGCACGGCGACTTGCGTTTTTGTGAGGCCTATGACCCCGTTTGTCATACCAACGTGGAATTCTGAACAAATGAAATGTAATCACGACGTGAAGACTTTCAATTACCCACAACTATTGTGTATGGGACAATAAAAAAACCACAGTCATCCCACAGGGTGTGATTAAAAGTGGGTGAGGCGGGCTAAAAAAGATTTTTGTAAAATAAAATGTACAAATTTAGCCACTTTTGTAATTAAAGTGGGGATGGAAAGCGAAAATCGCCCTTTATTAAGCCAAACCG